>Ga0210057_1000006_pt1 | contig 638281 bp, 672 predicted proteins | sample CryGeyCG2114_010_2_FD_183968 | JGI IMG/M metagenome (GOLD analysis project Ga0210057, IMG submission 183968) | Groundwater microbial communities from aquifer - Crystal Geyser CG10_big_fil_rev_8/21/14_0.10 (SPAdes) (version 2) | ecosystem: Environmental > Aquatic > Deep subsurface > Groundwater... | reverse complement strand
GGTTGACGGTGAATTCAAGCAGGTACTTGTTGGAAGTTGGCGGTTCTGCTATGGCTGCGCCGGTGATCGGACTTGTGGTCCCCGTATTGAATCTCTCCGCCAGTTGCTGCGGGAAGATGACGGCATAGAGGTCAAGGATATCCTGATCGGTATCGACGTCGACAGCTGTTCCCGAGACAGCTTTGGTCTGGGCAGCTTCCTGAATATCTTGTTCGATGACCGTCTCACCGAAAGTGGTGAACTGGATCTTGATCTGCCGTGGAATGCTCAATCCTTCATTAACTTCAATAATCTTATCGATCTTTTCTCCAGGTTCGAGAATGATTTTCTCTGGGTTCACTAATTCAGCTTTTAATAATCTTCCCGTTATAGCATCGTTGCTGTAAGAAATACAAGAAATGTCGCTGAATAGGGAACCTTCAAACCCTAGGGTTTTTCGGGTGATGATGAAATAGGGATCATCAACTTGTTGAAGTATTTCTGGAAAGAGTTCCATCCGTTTCGTCCCTGTGTTTTCTAAGGTGAATTTTACTTGAAAGTTGGTTGGCGAGATACGTTGAGTGGTTGATTCTGATTGGAGGTATTTCTTAGCATTTTCAGCGTTGTAGGCATCTTCTTCCACTTTGGGTTGGACTGTTTTCGAACCTGCACTAGGTGCAGCTGGCGCAGGAGCTGCTGCGGCACCGGCTGCTGAGGAAGAAGAACCGCCGCCGCCGGAAGAGGAGCCGCCACCTAGTTGCACTTCAGTGACGCAATCATGGATCCGAGGACCGTAGTCGACAGCTGAACCCAAGACCTTGCTGCTGACGGTGGAGTTATACGGCCAGTCGGCAGCGGCCAGGCTGGTGACATTATCGGCGTAGCCGTCACTGTTAAGATCTTTTCCTTTCTCACAGTAGTCGTCGTAGTTATTACCTCTGGTATAGGTGGTGGCGCCTTCGAGGAAAGTTTTGTTGAAATAATTTGTAGTATAAGACATAAGATTTGTAGTTAATCCACTGAAAGAATTGTTATAGATCTTATTGTTTATGATAGTGTCTGTGAATGCTATTTCTATTCCTCTAGTTCCTGAAGTAAAACTAATATTGCTGATAATGTTACTTTGAGAACCGTAACTAAATTCAATTAAAACACTATTTCCAACAGTAGAACCAATTGTTCCACTAGATATGTTATTCCAAGAACTACTATAAATGCCTAAACAAGATTTACAACTAGATAATTTAAAATCTTTAATTAAGCTATAATTAGAATAAATCAAATTAATACACCCACCACCTAAACTATTACAACCAGAAGCATTAATCCCAGTTAGATTTACTCTATTAGCTCTTTCAATTATAATTGCTTGGTCATAATTTGCAAAAATACAATTTTTAATTGTAACACTATTGTTCTTAACTGTTATGCCTTTAAATAAATTGTCTGGAGAAGATAATGTGGTCCTGTCACAAGTTATCTTCATAGTACTATTTTTAAGAGTAATATTATAAACTGCAAATGTTCCTGGGCAGAATGTAAGATTTGAATTTAAAACACTATTTGATTTTGGTGCGGTACAATCTAAAGTCAAGCTCAGATTAATTTTTGTATTCTGCGTAACGCTTAAATTTAATCCTGTCTGATTTGTCACCGTCTGAGTAGATGACGAATAAGAGATACTGACATTATGTGGCGTCAGATAATAAATATCAGTAGCATTCTTCTTCAGTTCTGAAAGAGCCAATCTAACTAGACCATCATTATTAGTCAAATGAGAATCGTCCTGCAACCCTGTGCTGTTAAAAACTGCAGTAGAATTAGCATTAGCGAGGACCAATCCACCATTAAAAGTTGAATTGACAACAACATACCAACCTTTGAAAAGAGTAGCCATAGCAGTAACACTAGTATTGCTGATATTAAATGTTGAATTAAAGAATTTATTTTCAGTAGCACTACTACTAGCAGCAACAGAATCGTATAAAAGATTGTAAGAGACATTGCTGTCATAGATATTATTACTATCAGAATTGTTGAAGAAAATGCCGTGGGTATTATTGATAGCTGTAACATGTGTGATATTGTTGTAATCACTATTATTTAGATATATGCCATAAGTAAAGTTTCTTATTGTCAAATCTGAGATAGAAATATTGATTATTCCATCAGGGATTAATATTCCTGAACCAGAACTATTGCCGTTCAGGAAAAAGCCGTTCCCAAATAAGGTAATATGACTAACACCAGCGACCAAAGCTGTGCCATTACAAGTCATATTACGACCAATATAAGCAGTTGAGGTTAAGATAGAACCACAAGCCACTTGAGATAAAGTTAAATTTACAAAGAGAGTTTGATCGCTAGTAACATTTCTTATGCTGATTGAAGTGCTGTTGGTAGTGTAGTTATTTAGAATGGCTTTGATATTATGCGGAGTAGTGATGTAATCTACTTCACCGTCACGATAATATTCCATTAAAATGAGTCTAGCAATTCCATTAGAATCCGTTGTTTCAACATTATCAACCACGCCAATAGAATTTTTCCCTGTGACCTCAACATTATAAAGTTGATTTTTAGCAGTATCTGTTACATTAGCAAAGACATACCACTGGACATAAATCCGTTTAGTTGAATCTGCAAAAACCTTACTTCTATTAAACGAAACGTTCAGAAGAGTTAAATCAATAGAATCCCCAGTTGGTGCAAAAGTTGTTGCAGATAAATTAACATCAAAACTATTCCCTGAAAGAATAGAATTAACAAAAGTATTATTATCGACAGTGCCAGAACTTTGTTGTAAATTTATTATCACTCCTTGGGTATTATTTGCAATTATATCTCTTAAAAAAAGATTATTAGAAGTTAACTCTCCAGCATCCGCATCAAAAAAATAACCATAAGAAGAATTTGTAATTTTATTGTCAGCAAAAATATTACTTTTAGAACCACCGGTCACTAAAATTCCAGAAAGATTACCCTCAGTTTTATGTAAAGTATTGTTGGTTACAGAACAGTTAATGGAACCATCAAGACTAATCAAACTATATAAAATGAAAAAATCACTACTTGAATTAGTAATACGATTATTATTGATTACACAATGCGACCCAGTAATAGTGATGGCATTGTTCTGATGAAGAGAACTATTTTCGATAGTGTTATTAATAATTCTACTATAATTAGTATTAGCACCAATAACAAACCCATTAGCTCTTGTTAAACCCGAGAAAGTATTATTTATAACATCTCCCCTTTGACTTATTGTTACAGAACTATTTACAAAGGTATTATTACGAATAATTGTATAATAAGAACCACTCCAGCTTCCAGAAGAAACAACAATTTCTCCAATAAATTGATTGTTTTTGATAAAAGTGTTATTAGACTCAGTTAAATAAACGCCAGCGCCAGAGGTTTTATTAGATCGATTAAATATATTATTTGTAATGTTATTTCCGTTTGAGAGGTCTATTTCTATACTTGAAGCACCCCCTGGTAATCCCGTACCATTTGTAATAATGGTATTATTGATAATGGTTCCATTCTGAGCTCCGTCAAGAACCCTAATTGCTTGTTGAAATTTTTGAATGACACAGTTTTGAATAGTTACTCCATCAAAACCACTATTTTCAAATCCAGATGTAGCACCTGTAAGTGAAAAACCTTTACAATCGATCATTATGTTACTTGCTCCAACCAGTAGACCAAATGCAGGGCAATCTGTAAGACTTGCGCTAAAATTATAATTTGATGTAACTGTATCGCCACAATTACAAGCAACTCCACCGCCACATGCTGCCTGAACTTCAATGTTACCATCATTAATGCTTTCTATCTCATTATTCTCAGTAGTGCCAGGATCAATAGAAAAATTCTCTCCGGGAACAATACCGACGATCAAATCATCAGATGTTTCTTCGGCTATGGCACTTCCAGTAATCCCTTGCCCAGAGAAAAAGAAGCTAGTCAAAGCTAGGAGCAAAACTAAGACTACTAACATCGCCTCTTTTTTATAGTACATTATTATAAAGAAAGAGACATTTCCCATTTATAAATTGTTCTTTTTAAGAAAATAGGAACAATTTAGAATCTTTTGGTATACTAGGATACACTTTAGCTAATATTTGATGATGGTAACCACAATATTTAAATATTCCAACTTAGTAGTGACAAATGATGGCTAGTAAAATGAGAGGCAGTTTAGGATTAGTAGGGTTGTTAACTGTAGCTTGTGGTCCAGATGTGGTTCCTCAAGATTCTCAAAAAGACCCCTACTGGGAGAAAACAGTAGAATGTGACCCCCTAGTTACGCAATTTGTAAATGATTCTAAAGCACTAATAGATATCTATAAAAATGAAATAATGGACGGAATTAGAAGAGATGTAAGACCAGATTTACAAGAACTTCCTCCTGAAGATGTCATAAACCTCTTAATCTACGATGAGGTACCCATCGAATGTGCAATTCCCACACCAAAAAATCCATCCGGTCAGTTTAAAGGGGGATCCATAATTATTAACCACCCACTCTTTTACGATAAAGCAAGGGAATATAGCGACAGTAAGAGTATTCTTAATCCGGATTTCGACTTCGACATAGGTTTTGCAGAGAGGGTGATGCGTCAGGATGGACTAGTTGAAGGACAAAAAGAAGTTAAAGATACTGCTCTAAAATTTTATGATGCAACACACTGGTCAATTGAAATTCTTTTTCATGAAGCAACACACGGGGCTCTTTATTACAGAGGTCTTCCTTCAGGACATAACCACTACGATGGGGAAAGCAATGATCCCATCTGGCAGTATGAAATAGCTTTGGCTGGAGTATATCGTGATGTCATGAAAGATCGTTCAGGTTACTTCAAAGAAGTAAAGCAATTGAAATCAACATTAGAAAAAGAGCAATAATTCTATTTAACAGCCAATAATTGGCCCGGCAGAGATTTAGGTTTAATAACATACATTGTACGTTCTCCATTATAATCACCAACCATTAAAGGCACATGACTTGAGCCAATAATCATTGCTACATCTCCCACATCAAGTTCATCGGCTCTTTGAATACCTTCATTTAGATAGATTAAAGAACGTCTATCGTTTAATTCTCTTCTTCGCTCTTCTAAAAGGACTTCTGCTTTTTGTAATTGCTCTCTTTTTTGCGGGTTTTCAAAATCAGCACGTGTGGGAACATATTTCTCAGCAAGTTGAAATGATCTTCTATCGATCTGTCGTAACTCTTCCATCTCTTTTATATCGTCAACACCATACATTTTTAGTGCTGTTGGATCAAAGAGTTCAAAAGCAGTATAACCGCTCTCACGCGGATTAGTTTGGAAAAAATTAACTGCAAAAGCAGGATTGGACATCCTGGCAGCATAATCAGACCAATCAGCAACTGAAAGACCTTTCTGCTCAGGATGTAAAGTTAATTCTTTAGGACCAAGACCCTCACCGATTACAAGATCAAGCATTCCATCTCTAGAAAGATCCTCTAAAAGATGAAATATATCGGCCTGGACATAAGCAAGTGTTCCCCTCTGTTGAGAATCATTGTTTACCCCATCTTTGGTTATACCGCCACTCCAATGTTCCATGCCAATCAGATAAAGTCGACCTTGGCCGCTACCTTTAACAACATCCTCGATGGAAGCGTTTCTGTTGATAATGGAACTTAAATCCACGCCTGACTCGATTTGAGGAGGTTGAACAGTGGGGCTTTCAGGAACTTCACACGATCCGACGGTTAGACCTAAAAGATATAATGCTGTACGAACGGTAGGGGTAGCTACTTTCATTTGCTACTGAAATGGTGAATTTAGTTTAAATAACTTTTGGAGATTTATGTGTATTTTAGGGAAAAAATCAGTTAGTGGTTTTGATTAGCTTTTCTAATTCATCAAGAGCTTTTTTTAATTCTTCTCTTAATTGGCTTTCACCAATATAATCAGAATTAGCTTTTCTTATTTTCTCATCAGGTTCGAACGCATAAATTAAATCCATAATTCTTTCTAGAATCTGGTATATCTCTGGAGTTATATCGTTAGCTCTAGTATCTCTAAATAGTTTGTGAAATTCTTTATCAAATATATCAATAGTAACTTCATCGCTCAAGCATTCCTTTATTAATTGTTTATGTTTTGATAAATAGGATTGGATATCGAATGTCATTTGCTATAAACTCCATTTCTAAGATTAATTAATTGTCTTTCTTCTAATTTTATCGTCTTTGAGATAAGCCTTTCATTCTCAAGGACATATACTGCGATGGGTTTCCCTTCGATGTACTTTAGGTAGACGGTAGTAATTTCGCCACCTCGAGGTTGCTTAACACCTGTAAAAACCTCATCAGCATTGCTAATCAAGTCCCTATTAAACTTTTCCCATGCTTTACGTTCTACTGACCAATATTTCCCTTCAAATCCTAGCCCAAGTTCATTAGCATGTTTCCAAGCATGATTTAGTCTACCTTCATCTGACACGGCCTTCATCGCCACATCAGTCCTTTCTTTGATCAACCTCGCAGCCACCCTTGCTGCCTCATCCCCTTCCCTCGCCGCGATCCTGGCGACAGTTTCAGCAGTCTCTTTCCCTACTTCAGATGGAAGTGCATCCAGCCATTTGATCTCTCCCTCAGAGGAGAATATTTTAGCACCAGCTTTCGCCAACTCGCCTAGCTTCCCAAACTTAGACAATATCCTTACTTTAGAAGCTACTTTGACCACAGCCTCCGGAGTGAAGAACATGGCGATCTCAGCACCAAGATACCCAGTGACGAAGGAGAAAGTATACCTTCTAGTCAATATCACATTATCACATTCTGAATCATACTGCTTGATTTCCATAGCAGTGTCGGAACGCCTTTCATACCATTCAGCTTTTCCTTCGGACAATGGATTAGACATCACATCGACGCTTTGCTGAAAGACGTCTTCGTCTCCAGATAGAACTTGTACTACTTCAGGAAGATTTTTCTGTAATTTATAAGCTGCGAAAACAGGAGCGAATTGGATCAATGGGACGACTATAAAAAGTTCAAGAAGGCCTTTACCTGTATCCCGCACGGAAGCGATCGCTCCGTGACCGATACCGTACCCATACCCTAATTGTCGTGGGCCAGAAGGATCATCAGAGAGCATCCCAAACAGTGGAACGGAATTAAAGAGACTGAACGGATTGTATTCCTCAGCTTGGAAAGTTTCGATCTGATTGTAAGAAAAATCATAATACCCCAGACAACCTTTCTGAAGAGATCTAATGGCTGGTCCATCAATTTCTATCACAGGATTAGCATAATACCTCACTTCCACCTTATCTTTGATACGATCGCCGTCGGAATCGCAGTCAGGACAGGATAGAACACACATACTATCTGCCTCTTTCTCCCAAGGGTAGCATGAACTATCAGGCGAGATAATCTCTTCGGAGTTTACAATATTCTGATTATTGTTAGATAGAGCTTCTTCAGCAACATACACCTCTCCTTCTTCCAAGCAAACGTCCAGATAGTAATTGTACTCTTCCCCGGCTGGGCAGCATTTCGTCGTCAGGAACGAGCCTTCTTCGCCAGAACAATGGCTGCCAGCTGAACAGCCATCAGCAACAGGACTGCAATACTCGCCGGCTGTACTGAAAGCAGAAGTGAAGGGAGTAAACACCACCAGAAATATCATGAATAGAGCAAAAAATGGTCTCATACGCCGTCAAGAAGGAACTATTATTTAAAACTGTAGCATATGGGGTATATATTTAGATCAAGTGCAGACTCCTACTCACAGACAGCTGCATCATAACTCTTCCTGACGTCCTGCTTCAAGACGATACACTGTCCATGAAACAAGTCTTTAACATCATCAGCGCTGCTGCCAGGTGGAACATAACCCAATCGGATAGAGTTAGCAAGACACCTATTGGTTATGGCCGGATTGAAATCATTGCCCCGACGGTCGTCATCATTATCTCCCCTAACATGATTTCCGTTCGGATAGCGGTGATATAATTCATGCAAAAGAACGCCAGCCCAGTAATCATATCCTCTACGATCAAAGTAATTATTTCCATCGCCAACGTTGATGACACCACCCATCAAGTAGTTGTGCCCCTCTCTTCCAGCGAGAGGGTTACAATAATCAGGATATTCCTGTGTGAACTGGGCGCCAAGACCTGCTCCGTCTCGCTCTAAAGTAACCATCTCTGTCCACCAGTTAGCTTCAACATTATCCAATATAAAAAGAAGCTGGGGTGGTTCTTGTTCTTGATACAATTCCTGCCAGAACTGTTCTTCATCGGTTACATTTTCTGGAAAAGGTTCCTTTTTGATCGTTCTGAGGTTCAATGAAAAACCGATATCATCCAAAGCCAGGGAATGGACAGCATCTGCCAGGAGGTAGATCTTCTGGTCAGAAATATCAAGTACTTCAGAGTTGATCAGGAAATCCATCTCCAGCTGCGGTTCATCACCAGCCAGTATCCACTGCTTCCCATTGCAGATATAATCAAAGCCGTCGCTGTAGTCTCCTTCAATTCGCGTAATCTCATTCCCATAAGCTTCACCACATTTTTGCCAATCGTTATGAAGACTACAGACGAAGACAGCAGCAGTGACGGCATCATAATCTAGACATTGTCCTCGCAACGTGATACATTGGTCGGCGTTAAGACAATTCCCAAACCTGTTGGAGGGTGATGCGCGATCTTGTCCGGGGATGTAACTTTCAATCTCATAAAGCCAATCGTTTCCTGGGCCGCAAGTCATGGCCTCTTTTTTCTCTCCTTGATCCGTACAACTGCCGTCAAGATCGATGCATTGATCTCTCTTTTGGCAGGCACCCGTTCTTGCAGGAGCAGAGGAACGGTTCTCTGAAGGGACATAACTCTGAACCGAATACCCCCAGTTGCCGTCAGCGCCACACGTTAGATCAGCACTTTGTTCGCTTTGGTCAATACAGATGCCGTTTTGATCGACACATTGGTTAACCAAGAAGCAGCAAGCCGAACGCTGCGGGACAAAATTTCGATTTTCATTTGGAAGATAACTCCTGACAAGACCACCATCAGAGCAGAAACTATTTGGTCTTGTTTCAAAAAAAGTAGGCATATTAAACTCGATCAGTTGCCCGTTTTCCTCAACGATGGCATGCATCAGATTATCCCTTCTTAGCTCTACAAAGACCTGGTCAGCGTTGTTAATTGGATGACCGCCATTGGTCACTAGAACTTTGCTTCCATCTTTTACGCTGATGAAGATACCTTCAAGCCCGTCTAAAAGACCTTGTTCAAAATTATATTTGCTGGAAGTAGGTAGCTGGATGCCGTCAAACTCTAAACTTCTTTGTCCGCCTTCAGCCAAGTATTTTGACGCAAAACTACCATTCTCATAAAGGATGATTTGAAATGAACTATAGAGAGAATGTTCATATTCTAATTCTAGTTCATTTTGTATAAAACCTTCAGAAATCGCACCAGTGTTAATATCCAATAATTTTTTGAATCTTATTTGTCTTCTTCTCCAAACATTCTGACTCATGTTTGTAGCTAAAACTCTCAGATCGTAATCTTCTACCCATTCGCCATTGTTACAGATGAAATCCCCGCCGTCACTACTTTCTCCGATCAATTTATTATATGGGCCTTTGCCGCCGATACGTTCACAACGGTCCCAGTTGCTCTTATCACCACAGATGAAGCCACTACTGTATTCAGAATCGTAATCAACGCATTTACCGGAAGTTGTAACGCATTGGTCTGGTCTGCAACAAGCTTGCCTTTGAGCATCTTTATTATTCTCTAGACCGGGGACAGAGCTTCCGATAAGGATTGTCCCAGCTGGACATTGCTGTTTAATGGGGGACTTTACTTCTATCTTTTGCAGAGAGTATTTTGAATTAAGATACGCTGCATAACCGGCAATGGCCTCAGGCGATTCTGCGCCGGCAAGAATTTCAACCTCGACGCCGCTCAGTTCCTGGAACTCTTGAAGATCTTGTACCAAAATGTTTTGTGAAGATAAACCATCTATATAATGAAAACCGGTAACGATAAGTAACAGAATAAAAAAAAGGCTTAGTGTCCAGGATTTCATAAGAGATAAGTAAAAAATAAATCTTTATATAACCTTCGGAGACCAACTTTGAAAGAGGCAGTATTTGATTCTTTGAATAGATCAGTTCAAGATGAATTACAGCAAGCCTGGATCAAATCTGGATCGACGGAAGATGAGACCTACTGTCCGGGAAATGAATGAATTTTCTCTAAGCAGGATCTTGTAACCTATACTCACTCTGCCACGTTCCATACGCTGTCGAAATAGCGTTTGAAATGGTCGGTTATCTCGGCGGAGTGGATCAGTACGGCCGTTGGGTTATCCGTCCACGATAAGATCAAAGTCTTGCTGCCGATGATGTCGATCGTTCCAGGCACGGGAAATGAGACTGTCTTTATCTTTACGTTCTTTGGCAATTTCACAGGTTTGCTGCCAGAGCCGATACCTCTTACAGAGATGCCTTTCTCTTCCAGTTTTGGATACAACCGCCGGTAGAACGTGTTTTCGCCGAAAGAATGAGCCGGATAGAAAAACCGCAGCACTTTCTCCTCTTCTTCCATAAGGATACTGTATGCTGTCTTGATGCCGGAGAGGCCGAAAAACAGTTCGGCTTTGTTCCTTTCCTGCTCTTTATTGAGAGCTTTCAGATCCCCCAGGATACCATCCAACACCTTCTTCTGTTCAGCTACTTCTTCCTCTTTCTTATGGATATATTCACTTAGCTGGAACGGTTCGACGGCCCGGTAATGTTTGGTCTTTTGGATGACGGTCTCGCTGGCTAATCCCTTGCTGACCAGCCTTTCCAAAACGTCATAGACTTTGGAGTAAGAAACGTTGGATTCTTTCACGATATTGCCTACCTTGCTGGGGCCTAGCTTCAATAAAGCTAAATATACTTTACTCTCTCCAGCAGTAAGTCCGATCTTTTGCAGTTCTTCGATCATCTCTCCCCTAATAAGGGAGAACGAGTATTTAAATCATTCTGTCCTTATAGAGGTAATGGCATTTGAGGTGTTTAACTCATTTCCCCTCTGATGCCCCTCCTGGATCACCAAATTGGGCCCTTCGGGGCCCTCTTTTTCCGTCATCTTTAAATATTATTGAGAACAGTTATCAGTTATGGCTCGGCAGACTAAGCAGAAAAAGGTTCTCAACTCCCATCTGAACTCATTTACTTCATTCTTCACTGCTGAAGACCTCTTTGCCAAGGTCAAAGAAGAGATCGGGATCGCTACTATCTACCGCTATCTGAAATCTCTCGTCGATCAAGGAGAGATCCATTCATATCTCTGTGACCGCAGGACAATCTATTCTTTAAACAAGAAGAGCCACTGCCATTTCACCTGTGAAGTATGCAGCGAGAAGAAACATATCGCATTGAAGAAACTGGATTTCCTGCAGTCTCAGGTTCCGGGCAAGATCTGCCATTTTCAGGTAGACGTCACCGGCATCTGCGAGAGTTGTTCTAGCAAAACATCTTCCTGATCACCATGGTGGCATAACTGCCTTTGGGCAAGGCAAATGATACTTTCACCTTCATTTTCCCAGGGTTTAGATCGTCTTTTACGAACTCTCCAATACTCATCTCCTTAACGTCCACGAACACTCTTCGCATCTCTCCTTCCAACGTCAGTTCAGGGATCTGTTTGATGATGAAATCACGGTGCGATAATCTCTCTTCTGCCATCACTTCTTTTATGATACCTGCAATCACGGAGTCAGTCTTTATCTCCGAGAAACCGATCAAAGGGATTTCCATATCTTGATCTTTACCCTCTTTCACAAACACCAATTCCCCTAAAGAATACTTTATCTTCTTTACCTCTTTGAAACTTCTTTCCAGGTGCCTTTTTACAGTCTCATTCCAAAGGTAGCTTTGGTAGGCATTGAGATACATCCGCAGCAATCTCGAAGAGATCTTCTTCAAGGCGCCGACCAGATCGTTGCTGTTCTTTGCCAGATGCTGATCACTATGGCTGTTGCCGATAAGTTCCAAAGCCGCTTTAAAATCTTTCTTGACAAGATTCTTGCCTATCTCTTTGTTGTTTTTAGAGAAACGCTGTTCGTCAAAGTAATTTTCTATAAACCCAATCTCTTCAACTTCGACAGGATCAAGATCTCTTACGATGATCTCAAATCTGTTCCCTTTCAAGCCGCCGAGACTGATCGGTTCATTTCCGTACCCCAGAAACTCTAATTCCACGTTTTCAATGTGGCAGCCAAGAACTTTTTCCTTTCCTACGCCAGATACTGAAATGGCCTGTTCGGTGACTGCATTCTTATCCTTACTGCCGGCAAAACCAACCTGCTTTTCTTTGAGATTCAACACTTTAGCCAGCTGTTTTACAATGTCTAGGGTATTCCTATTCTTTTTCCTCAATAGAAAATAGAGGTATCTTCCTTTTTCTTCTATTGTTATATTACTGATCTCCTTGACGATGAAATCCTCTGGAAGCCGTTTTAAAGTGTACATGATATCTCATTCTAGTCCTCCTTTTTAAAATTATAGTCCATAACCTTTTTAAAGAGCTATCCTAAAAACAGCTTTATGGGGGCAACGCTTAGAGAACGCTTGGATCAGAGGATAGGCAGTCAGATAGCAGGCAATCCGGCTGCTGTAGAAATATGGAAGAACTATGAAGGTTCCCTTCCTGCTTTACACTGGCTGTTAGATAGTACTGGCGTTGATGATCCCGTTCTCGCTCTGACAAAACTGCAATTTGGTCCTGAAACCTATCTACGGGGGAACGAGAGGTATGAAGATCAGACCCAAGCTCCTTCTGAACCGACCGGGCAGCCAGTAAAACATTTCCGTACTTTTACTATCGAAGATAGAGAAGATCTTGGAGTGATGACCATCGGTATGGACGTTCTCGAAAGATGGATCAATTCCTGGGGCAGTCCTGCTCTTCAAGAAGCGATCACTCCTGAAGCAAGGATAAAAAAGTTCAGAAGTAGAGCTCCAACTTCTTTAGACGGTTTTGCCGCTTCATTGGAAGAAATTCTTGCCGGAAGTGATAATCTCTACAGCCGTCTCGACCGTGAACTCGTCAGGCAATTCCAAGAATATCATACTCAAATCGTAGACAATGGCGGCGAATTACCAGATATCAGTGATCTCTTCAGAGACGGCGCCACTCACGATCCTCTTCGAATTCCGGGACTTCATCAAGGCGTAGTCCGTTATGCCAAGACTTTAGAACGCTTACTGTTCCAGCAGGCGAGGATGATCCCTGAATATCATGCGGTCACCGATGTAGGCGGCATGCTGTTGACGAAGTTTGAAAGGGCTATCCAATATAATGAACTGCCGCAGCGCATCCGAAATGATTACCTGCTGGTAAGCGATACCTTGGCTGAGCATCCTCAGGAAAAGATTGATGCGGCGATGCGCCGTCTTACCGCCTATGCCGCAGTCACTTTTAAATTTAGCAGCAAAGTATTGGAACCCTACAAAGCAGATCTGTGTTTCATCGAACAAAACAATCTTCATCCGGTGATCGACCGTTTCATCGATGAATTTGGCAGACCTTCCGTCGATCCGTCTCTTCTTGACAAGAAAGAGGTTTCAGCCGTTGAAGCCATGCAGATCATCGACGCTTATCCTTTAGATACGCTGCGTCATCTTGTCAATACCTATCATGCTCAGACAGATTCCGGTCGGGAAGCCTTCGCTGCTCTCTCTGCTCTGGAGGGGCTGTTTATAGAAGATGGCCGGCTTGACGAAGGCAGCCTGAAAAGCAGATTGTCAAAGGGTAAATTAAATGAAAGATACGCTTCTTTAGTTCTCACCGATAAAGAACTTCGGGCTGCTCAGCAATTGACGTCCACTAATATTCTTGTCGGCCGAGACAGGGAACGTTTCTATGGGATGCATTCCATGCCTGACTTTAATGATGCAATGGAAGATCTACAGGTTATCGGTCGTAAGTTGAATTATCTTACAGCTGTGACGCAACATGCAGCGACTGATATTATTAAAGAAGAGGATAAAATAAGACTAGCTCATTTGAATGGCAGTATTCTACGCAAAGACACCTATGCTCTTGCTGAACAGTTTGAACAGAAGCACGGCCTGACTATCGACGATTTCCTGGCTCGGGGGAACTTCGCGCTGAAATCGCAGAAGACGACACCTCTAACAGTTGTAAGATTTGAAAATGCTTGGTATACTCTCCGTGACCGTCTTCAGGAGACTAAAGATCATGGCTTGTATGATGCTGATCTGGATGGAAGGGTTGCATCTTTCATCGACAAGTCCTGGAACCTCAAAAAATATGTTCCTATTTCAGAAGTAGAGGGCGACCTTCAGATGATAAGTAATGCTGCTGCCAGTCCTCTGGCAAGACCAGATCTGCCTTTTAAGTTAAGAAAAATACTTGGAGATAAACCAACATTTCTATCACCGGAAGATGTCAGAGAAGCTAATCCTGTATTGGGAACAGCCAAAGCTTTCTCAGAACTTTCTGAAGAAGAAGTCATTCGTTACCAGATGCTGAAAGAAGCAGGACTGGACCGTATCTACACCGGCACTGTCGCTGATATTGGTGCAGTAGTGCGTGACCGTAATAGTTCACCAAGTCTTACTAATCTTTTAGGTCTTCCTCCTGTCGACAATATCAAAGCTGTGGTGGAAGCTTCTTTGGGAGCAGTACCTGCGAAAGATTTACCTGAAGAATGGCGCAGAAAAGCGAGATATCTTGCCTCAACGGAAGCGAGACTTTTGTTCTATGATGGTGAGATCACACCCCGTAGAGATGACTTAACTCGCCTCTCATATCCCAGTCAAACTCTTTATGTTGCTCCCTCATTAGTCGTCGATGTTGACGAGAGGTATGGCGTTATTAACGGAAGGATCGCCGAAAGGGCAGATCTCACCATTATTGCTACAGATAAAGAAGAGTTTAGAAAATTGTGGCCAGACCGAAGATATAGGTTTGCGATCACTGGAACGAGAGCTAAAGACGCTTCTTCGTTCAAAGTACGACTCCAACAGCGTGGATCAGACGGTTTCAGATGGAATAAATCTGTGCAGGCCTGGGAAAGCCAGAAACTCTATAGCAAATTAGAGATTGCCCATTTCTCTCAGAGAGTTGCTGATTACAACTCAAATATCGGAGCAGATCTTAAGATTGCGATAGGTCCATAAGGTACACCTTTCTCGCCTCTTTCACATCATCGAAGAATACTATTCCTTTACATCTTCTATAAAACGCAAAACCACCACCTTTATTCTCTTTGATACCCTTCCGAGCAACTTCAACAGCATCAAAACCCCGGCCTTTCTGTTCAACACTGATGATAAACCCTTTCCGGCCGATCCACAGATGAAATGCGTAAGGGCACTTATATGAGGAATTGGCAAGAACATTGGACCCCGCTTCGTTCAAGAACCCAGCTACTTCGTCCTCTTTCTTGTCGATCCAGTTCTTTAAGTTATATGACGTTCCAAATTTTTCGTTGATCACTTCAACTATCCTTGCTTTTGCTTCTGCATACCTCTCTAAAATATCATCTGAACTATGGTAGGTCCTCTCCTGCTCCTCTTCATACACTGTGAAGTTACGCTGTTCAAAGAGCTCAATTCTTGCTAAAGCTTCCGGCAATCCGATATTGAAATCCAGGACCATAAGCGCCTGATACCACTTTTCTTAAAAAACCTTTTTAAAATAGTCTTCAAATAGACCTGGTATGAACTTTAAAGTAATCTCATTTTATCGGTACGTGGAGATAGATGATCCTGGACAGTTAAGAGACCAGTTGAGAGAATACTGCAAAGACAACAACATCCTTGGAAGGATCTTACTGGGAAAGGAAGGCCTCAACGGCGCGGTTTCCGGGGAAAAAGAGTCTATCCAAAGGTTCAAGTTATTCCTTCATGGTAATCCTCTCTTTGCTGACCTAACTTTTAGAGAGCAGGATGCGGAGAAAAACACCTACCATAAGTTAGTCATCAAAGTTCGAGATGAGATCTGCGTCTTCGGTGAAAAGGTCGATCTCAACAACACGGGCGTCCATCTGTCTCCTCATAAACTGAAAGAATGGTATAAGAATAACGAAGATTTTGTCATCGTCGATGCCAGAAACGACTACGAGTTTGACGTTGGTAAGTTCAAAGATGCCCAAAAGCTGCCGATCCGCAACTTCCGCGAGTTTGCTGAGGTGGCGCCAAAACAGCTGCTGCAATACAAAGACAAGAAGATAGTCTTCTACTGCACCGGCGGCGTCCGTTGTGAGAAAGCATCTGCTTACATGAAAGAACAAGGTTTCGAACATGTTTATCAGTTAGACGGCGGCATCATCAATTATGTCAATCAATTTCCAAGTCAGCACGAGAAGACAGGATCTTCTGAAGTTCCCTCAGGAAACGAATGGCAGGGCGGCCTTTTCGTCTTTGACGACCGCTTAGTCTCTGATGTGGGAGAACCGATAACGGCCTGTCAGCATTGCCATAAAGACTGCGAGCAATATCTTAACTGCCATAATCTGGACTGTGACCAGCTGTTCATCTGCTGCGATGATTGTCAAACGATCTGGAACAAAACCTGTTCTCAGGAATGCAAGGATTCTCCTAAACAGAGAGAAGATAAAAGATTGGGGCAGATCATCGGCCTGGTCCATAATTACTATCCAAAAGCGGAAGCTGCATTGATAAAAGTAGAAAAAAGTCTTCGAAAGGATCAGGCTGTCGTCTTTGAAGGCAAGACCACCGGGTTTGAACAAGTCATCCAAGAGATGAGGGATGATGATGGGAATGAGGTACAATCGGGAGAAACCGGACAATTCATCACCGTTCCGGTAGCCCAGAAAGTGAGGAAGAACGATAAAGTCGTCATCTATTAACATGTTCTCATTTGAAATCACATCTAAAGATGATTCCGCCCGTACCGGGATCATCAAGACCGCTCACGGAGTTCTTGAGACCCCGGCATTCATCCCGGTAGCTACCAGGGCTGCTATCAAAGGGCTTTCTTCTTTGCAATTAGAAGACATCGGTTATCAAGCTGTTCTAGCTAACACGTACCATCTTTATCTTAAGCCGGGAGACAAGACAGTAGCTAATCTTGGCGGACTCCATGGTTTTATGGCTTGGGATAAAGTTATCTTTACCGATAGCGGCGGCTTTCAGGTCTTCAGCCTTGACGGAAGACTCTCTAAAGCTGATGATGACGGTGTTGATTTTAAGTCATATATCGATAATTCAAAACACCGCTTCACTCCAGAAAAATCCATGCAGATCCAGGATAATCTTGGTGCTGATATCATCTTCACTTTCGATGAATGTATCCATTTTGATGATGACCATGAACGGACCAAGCAGGCTATGGGCAGAACACATGCCTGGACTTTGCGCTGCCTGGCGGAACATCAGAGATTGCAGTCTAAGACAGCTTTATTTGGCATCGTGCAGGGCGGCAAGTATAAAGATCTAAGAGAAGAATCAGCGAGATTCATCTCTTCTTTGCCGTTTCCAGGATACGGGATTGGCGGTATCTTTGGCGACCCTAGCAAGGAGATCCATGAAGTTGTCAAGCATACCATGCAGTTCCTGCCGGAAGATAAGCCGAAGCATATGCTGGGCATCGGCAGCGTGGAAGACATCTTTGACTATGTGGGATGCGGTGCTGATACATTTGACTGCGTCCTTCCAACAAGGTTGGCAAGGTTAGGATATTTCTTTATCCGGCCGGAATCTGGTGGCGCTATCCAGAATAAGTTCAGAGCTAGGATAAGTAATGTGAAATTTAAAGAAGACTCTTCCCCTCTTGATGAGAATTGTTCCTGCTTGGTCTGTCGAAAATACAGCAAAGCGTACATCTACCATCTGTTCAAAGTCAAAGAATTATTATTCTATTCGCTGATGACATACCATAATCTGGCTTTCTTTTTCCGATTGCTGGAAGAGGTTAGGAAATCCATAAAAGAAGAGAGATTCTTAGAGTTTAAGCAAGAGTGGCTCGACCAGGCTGGACGAAACATTTAAATACTAAAATAATGTTCTAGAACTCAGTTCCATTTATGGAATTAAAAAAAAAGGTGGTATTAGATGAACAAAAAGAATTTTAATATATCAATCTTCTTCGTTATATTGATTATGTCAGGGCTCCTTGTTTTTGGAGCTTTAAGCTTGATGGCACCGCAAGTCGGATCGCCAATAGTTAACTTCGCAAACTTAAGTGGAACGATAACACTTAACGCTTCCAACCAATCTTTCGCTGTCAACAACGGTTCGAGTAACGGACACATCACTAACGTGACGTTCAGCTGGGGTCTATCAAGCCATACGAGTATAATCCTTAATACTACTATTTTTAACACCACTGTGAACCAGACAACAGGTTTCATAAACACGTCATTTGATACAACTCTTCTTTCAGATGGTAACTACAATCTAACTGTGTCAGTGTATAACGCTTCAGGCGCTAGAAACAGTACCAGCTTTAGCAACATCACAGTTGACAACACGGCTCCGGTGGTTACGCTGAGTAACGCTTCATTCATCACCAACAGCCAAACGCCTTCGGTCTACTTTAACTTTACAGACCTGCAAACACTGGCCAACTGTACGCTTTATGTAAATGGTATGTACAATGCATCAAATTACACGGCTCTTAACTATTCGGTAACAATCCTATCTGCATCTGGGTTGTCAACATCGGGAGTCTACGTCACCACTGTAAATTGTACAGACTTTTCAAACAACACAGGTAACAGTACTGCTATCAACATCACTGTTGATCTCTCTGCTCCGAAAGTGGCGTTTGTTACAGCTAACAATAGTAACGTGAGTAGTGGTTTGGTCGCTGTCAACCTGTCAGTAACTGATGCTTCCTTAACAGGAGGGGTTGTTGTTCTTCAGGTGAGCAACAATTCAAATCCTTTCAACGTCAGCGTTACGACTAATGCCAGCGGTAACTGGAACACTAACCTAAACGTGTCTAGAATAGGTCAGGGTAACCACTCCATCAGGGCTTTCGTCAACGATACGTTCAATCAGATGAACAGTACGGTATTCCTTAACTTTACTGTTGATAGGCAGGCGCCGACAGTAGGATCCATTGCAGTTACCTCAATAACTACTGACAGTGCTTCCCTCTCTCTAAACTCCACTGATAACTTCACTGGAGTTGCTTCCTGTACTTTTACTGGTGCAAGAGATGGAGCTTTGGGTGGTACTGTGGCATCTTCATCATACTCGGTAGGTTTAACTAGCCTTGATTCATCAACTGATTATAATGTATCGGTTACCTGTACGGACTTCGCTGGAAACACTCAAGTGAACTCAACGACCTTTACTACAAGTACAGCTACGACTACCTCGAGTAGTAGTGGTGGTAGTAGCGGTGGGTCTGTTTCCAGTACAGTCAGTGGCCAGTTCAAGAAGGAAGTGTGGAACAGCGTCAATTCTGATGAAAATACCGTTCTTGTGATTGATAACGGTGCAATCGGAGTTACTCAGGTCAGCTTCGAAGTCAACAAAGAAACTTTTGGCGCTTGGATGGAAGTCAGGAAACTTGACAAGCTTCCTAGTAATATCCAGAGCTTCACAAGGGATGTATATCGCTTCCTGCAGATTACAGAAAGGAACATTGAAAATGTTCTGAAAGGCAGTGCGGTCGTTAACTTCAAAGTTGAGAAAGCGTGGCTGAGGGAAAACGGCTTGAACAATGATCGGGTTGCTCTCTTCCGTAATGTGGATGGAAAATGGGTGCAGCTGGAAACCAAGATGACCAGTTCAGATGACACCTATGTGCACTTTGAGGCCCAGACTCCAGGTTTCAGCTACTTCGTGATCGGCGAAGCAGAACAGCCAATAGCAACTTCAGCAGCAGCTGATGAAGCGGCTCCTGGATCAGAAGCAGCATCAGAGACAGCTGAACAGCCTGCAGCAGGTGAAGAAGCCATGGTGGAAGAGGGCGGAAGCTCTTTAGGCATAACTCTGCTGGTCTTGGCTATCGTAGTAGTGATAGGCTTCATCGGTTACAGCCTGTTACGGAAAAAGCGATAAACAGCCCATATTTTTTTAAATTTACTTCTTTTTCTCTTCTTTTATGATCATAGACAATCTTATTCCGTTAGAAGAACAAAGCTATGCTCGGGCCATACCTATCATCGGCAGGGAAAAAGGGAAATGGCTCCTGAAGATGATCGTCAAGCTGAAACCAAAGCTAATCTTGGAGTTAGGTACGGCTAACGGCTACTCTGGCATCATCTTGGGATCTGAAGGGGCAGAACTGACTACAGTTGACCAAAACCCCAGGATCATCGAAGAAGCCCGGCAAAACTTCTCTCAATTTAATATCAAAGCAGAGATAATTTTTGGCGAGGGAGTCAAAGTAGTTAAAAGATTAGTTTCTCAGAAGAAGCAGTATGATCTCATCTTCCTTGATTTTGCTAAAAAGAATTATATCCTGGTATTAGATGATTGTCTCAAGCTTCTCAAGACTGGCGGTCATCTTATCGCAGATAACATCACGAAAGATGACTGCCGTAATTTTAAAGAGGTGGTACTGAACCACAAACAGCTTAAGACGGAAATCATCATGATAGAAGACGGGCTGAGCTGCAGCAGGAAGATTTCCTAAGGCTTATACCGTTCCATGGTCCTTGGGAAAGGGATCGAATCTTTAATGTTATCAAGCCCGCAGATCCAGGTGATGACCCGTTCCACACCCATACCGAAGCCGCCGTGCGGGATGCTGCCGTATCTCCTAGTATCTAGATAGAACTCATATTGTTCCGGCTTTTCGCCGTCGGCAACCAGCCGTTTCCTGATCTTGTCGATATCGTGTTCCCTATGTGAACCGCCGATGATCTCGCCGTAGCCTTCCGGCGCCAGAAAGTCGCAGCCCAGCACCACATCCGGGTTTTCTGGATCTTCAGTCATGTAAAATGCTTTTACTTTCTTTGGATACCGGGTGACGATCAGTGGAACGTCATACAGCTTAGTCAACTTCTCTTCTTCGATCGTCCGGAGGTCTTTTCCCCATGGAACGTTCATCTTGCACTTGTCTTTAAGGATCTTGAGAGCTTCGGTGTAAGTCATCCGTATGAACGGTTTCTTGATCGTCGATTCCAGGACTTTCAGATCTCGCTGGAGATAAGTTAGTTCCGGCTTGTGCTTCTCCAGCACTTTCTTGACGATATGTTTCAGCAGACCCTCGCCGTAGTTCATGATATCATCAAACTCAGCCCAAGCTACTTCCATCTCAGCGTGCCAGTATTCGGTCAGATGCCGTGACGTCTTGCTTTTCTCCGCTCTAAAACTAGGCGAGATAGTATAGATCTTTTCCAATGCGAAGATGGCTGGTTCAGCATACAACTGCCAGGTCTGGCCTAAAAAGACGTCTTTCTTGCCGAAATAATCTACCGTGAACAGTTCGGCGCCGCCTTCACATTGCACGGCTTGGAAAACTGGTGAATGGTATTCATAGAAGCCTTCGCCCTTGAAATATTCATCGATGGCAGCGAAGACAGTACTGCGGATCTTGAGGATAGCGATCATCCTTTGGCTACGTAACCATAAATGTCTGTTATCTGCCAGAAATTCGACCGATTGGTCTTTGGTTATCGGGTAACTGTCGCTAGTTCCGACGATCTGGTAATCAGTAACATGGACCTCATAGCCAGTCGGGGCTCTCTTGTCTTCTTTGATGTCACCGCTGATCATGATGGAAGATTCCACCTGGAGCTTGTCGATCTCTTCCCATCTCTGTTCAAAATCAGTTCTTTCAAAGATGCATTGGATAATGTTGGAGGAATCTCTCAGTACGACGAACTTGAACTTGTTGCTGCCTCGTTCTCTGTGAACCCAGCCTCTGACGGAGACTGCTCCTTTGCCTTTCTTGATGGCGTCCTGGATCGAGATGTATTTGGTCATTGTTGCTCGTTCTCTTTATAGTATTTAAATAGTTTTCCCCGTCTCAGATTACTTTTACGGCCGCTTTATGTACGCCTACAGCCCTTCCTGAAGGATCAGCCATGCCTTCAAATTGCTTGCTCCAACGATATGCTGTTGGGCTCGAGCAGGCAATTGATGGTCCAACTTCCACAGTTAAAGCTGCGTCTTTACTGGGGAACAGTTTGTCAAATATTTCTCTGTAAAGATACGCTTCTTTCGTGGCTGGCGGTTGTATCGGAAATCGCTGCTGAGCCTCTTCAAGCATCTTATCCGTCACCTTTTGCTCTGCGTAAGCTTTAAGGGAATCGATCCAGCTGTATCCAACACCGTCGGAAAACTGTTCTTTTTGTCGCCAAAGGATGTCCTCTGGTAAATATCCCTCAAAAGCTTTTCGCAGAACATATTTCTCTGCCCGGCCTTTGCACATCTTGTCTGCAGGATCAAAGCTCATGGCGTAATCAAGGAAATCTTTGTCAAGGAACGGTACTCTGGCTTCAATGCCCCATGCTGCCAGTGACTTGTTAGCTCTTAAGCAATCGTATTTGCTGAGTTTTTGAAGTTTACGCACGGTCTCTTCGTGAAATTCCTTAGCATCTGGCGCCATATGGAAATAAAGATAACCTCCAAAGACTTCATCAGCTCCCTCGCCAGAGAGGACCATTTTTATTCCCGTACTGCGGATCTTTCTTGCCATAAGATACATGGGCGTAGAAGCTCGAATGCTGGTCACATCGTATGTTTCCAGATGGTAGATCACATCACGCAGGGCGTCGATACCTTCCTGAACCGTAAATATCACTTCGTGGTGCACAGATCCGAGATGTTCGGCAACTTTACGGGCGCATCTAAGGTCAGGCGAATCTTTCAGGCCGACTGAAAAAGAATGTAATCTTGGCCACCATGCTTCTTCTTTATCGTCGGATTCAACCCTTTTACGGCTAAATTTCATGGCGATCGCCGCAATCAGTGAAGAATCAAGACCTCCAGAGATCAGGATGCCGTAAGGAACATCACTCATCAGCTGTCTCTTGACGGCCTTCTCAAGTTCTTCACGTAAACGAGTGAGAATGACAGGTGTTTCTGACTTTTTTTCCATCCATCCTGGTTTGTACCACTGAAAAAATTTCTTTTCGCTGCCTAAATAATAATGTCCTGGCGGAAACTCTTGGAGTTTTTCACAATACTTCTCGATAGCTTTCATCTCGCTTGCGATATAAGTCACTCCATCTTTATCCCAGCCGATATATAACGGGATGATACCGATATGATCTCGAGCTGCGAAGTATTCTTTCTTCTTTGCATCATAAAGGCAGAAAGCAAAGATGCCATCTATTTTATCTAGGAAAGAAGGCCCATATTCATCATAGAGATAAAGAAGTATCTCGCAATCAGATCTTGTCTGCCACGGATGTTCTTTCTTAAGCAGTTTACGTAATTCTTTGTGGTCATAGATTTCGCCGTTGACAGCAAGCACTCTTTTTTCTTCAATATCATGAAGTGGCTGCGCTCCATGTTCTACATCAACGATGGCCAGACGTTCATGAGCTAGTACGCAGAAGTCATCACTAAAGATGCCGCTCCAGTCCGGGCCTCGATGCCGTATCTTGGCAGCCATCGTCAAAGCTTGGCTGCGCATCTTGTCCTGATCTTTTATGTCCATAATTCCGATTATTCCGCACATGGTCTCTCTCTCTCTCCTTACTTTGTAAAATTTTGGAGTTATACTCATTAATATAATTATCTCTAAAAATATTGAAAATTCCACCAAAAATAGTAAAATTTATATATCTGGTGGAACATATGTTCCAAAATGGATGGGAAAATAGATGACAAAGATAAGAGAATCATTGAAGAGCTCTTAGAACATGCTGACTATACTACCCGACAGATTGCTAAAAAAGTAAATTTGCCTATCACCACCATCCATAACAGGATCAGGAAACTAAAGAACGAGAAGATCATCAGGAGATTCACTATAGATGTCGACTATGACCAGGTTGATCGTGGTTTTATGGTCTATGTGTTGATCTCAGCAAGCTTGACTTTACTGAAACAGCAGAAAAAGACTCAGTATGATATCGCTAAAGAGTTGCAGAGATTTGATTTTATAGAAAGGGTGGATATCGTCTCAGGCGGGACTGATCTCGTGGCTATCGTCAGAGTAAAAGATGTTAAAGAATACGATCAGATGCTTCTGAGAAAAATCCAGACTGTAGATGGTATCGAGAATACACAGTCATTGATCGTGATCCACCAAAGCTAAGTCAATGACGTTCGAATTCTCCTGATCTAAAGCTGTCATTCAATGTTTTCATAAAGCTAACGGGATTATAAAACCCAAGAGAATGATTTGGATCAGAAAGCCTGAATGTTCGGTCTACTCTAAATAATGGAGTTTCTGGGATGCGTTTGAAATGACTCTGCCAATACTGGACCGCAACAATGCACCCTCTTTCGCCCGTCATTAGGTTTCCAATACTTAAAGCGATGGTCTCTTTCTCATCTCCACTGAAGATGCTTCCGGTAGGAACTTCTCCGTGGCATTTATTGACCCAATAATCCAACTCACTGAGTGTGCTGAACCTGTATAATGGTGTTTTTTGCATCCGTTTCCGTTTTAAAACCTTTTTTTATAAACTATTCGCACCAAAAATATTATTAAAGAACAGCCTTATCCGGCTTGATAAGGACTCGTAGCCTAGACTGGATGTCTTTTTGGCAAGTCAAATAGGGCGACAGCCTCCTACATGTGAAGAGAACCTTCCCTTCCGTGAAAGACAGCTGTAGGTCGGGGGTTCAAATCCTCCCGAGTCCGTTCTTTCTTTTTTTGACATTTTTGTCTCACTTTTGGAGATACATTTAAATCCTGAAGAACCATCGGCTTCTAATGTATCACGCATCGGTCTCATATAATACGGCTCCTGTCGGAGGCAGCCGTCTGGAATACATCGCCCATTCGGTGAATGCTCCTTCCTACAACGCATCTTCAACAACCATCACTCCATCCTATGCTCATTCCTTGTTCCGGCCGTCTATCTCTTCTTTTACTTACAGAAATGAAGAGCCAGTCAGCCATGCTTATAGGGCAGACACTGTCACTTATCACCTCTTCAACACCAAACCAGAATATCACTTCCAGCCGGATAATTTCCTGAAACCAGGGAAGCATGGTATCTTTGTCGGGAAAGCAGAGGAGATTAGAGAGCATATCGAAGATGCTTTCTTTAAAGTGATGAACAAACCGTTCCCATCTGATGTTAAGATCACTGTCTGTGAAGAAAAAGAGTTCCGAAAGATAGCACCCTCCTCAGGAGTTGTGGGTTTATCGATCAACAGAAGCCAGCATGGTTTGTTGTCAGAGATTTTCGTGCTGAACGATTACTTGGGGCGGGTCATGTTGACCATCGGCCACGAATTAGGGCACGTCCTGACTTCTCCTCTGGAAAACCAGCAGGATGAAGAGGCCAAGGCTTATGCATTTTCCTTTGCCTGGATGGATGTTATCAAAGAGCATGATATCGCTGGCTTAGGAGATGCGTTAGTTTCCGAGAATCCTGCTCACAACGGCCTGCATGATGTTGCTTACTCTTTTGTTTCTAGGTTACTTAAGTCTGGTAAAGATGCTTGGGAAGTTTATTTGGAGTTGATTCACGGCGATAATAATATAAAACACACTCTCTTCTAGTATCATATGTTCCATCAACTCTCACTGATCTTCGGTTCTATGACTAAAGCGCAGGAGATACTTCTATTGCTCAATGATAAGAAAGCAGTTGTTCGCCATGGTTTCTATGAAGAAGAATTACCGGCAGTTGAACGGTTCTGCGATAAGAATAACCTTATTATGGTCAAATCAAAATTTAAAGTTCTGCTAGCTGATGAGACATCCTACAGTAATAAAGGGATAAGAATAATGGCTGAAGATAAACGACCAGGAATGTATTTTGTCTATATCTCCAAAGATGAAGAGAAAGCCTGGAAAGCGTCTTATTTTGAACTGATGGGCAGTGATCGTGACTTAGGAAAGATTTTAGGCTATCCCAACTGCTGCGTTGATTTCTTCTGTAAGAGATTTACACCTGATAATCCTAACCTGCAATTGACGCCCAGCAATCCCTGGACCAACCTTAGTAAAAGAGGCCAAGATGCAGTCCTGATCTCACATTTTCCCTGCTCTTCCGATTGTGAAGAAAGCATAAAGTTAGCGAAGGTTTGTCTTGACTCTGTTCTGAAGGCAGATTATCAAAGAGCAGAAGATTTGTTAAGGATATTAAAACCATAAACTATTTAAGCATCTTTTAATTATAATTTTTAAAAAGAGGGATACCATGGTCAATTCCACTGATGTTGCAAAATTACGTTTCAAAGCTGGCAAGATAACGGCTGTCAAGAAACATCCAAAGACTTCTGATTATATTGTATTGGTGGACATCGGCAAGACTGGCGCTGACAAGCAAGTGGTCTTGGATCTTAAAGACTCGTACCGGATGGAAGAGCTGATGGGTAAGTTCGTCGTCTATGTGGAGATGGATGAACCGTCTGTAGTGAAAGGGATAGAAAGTTTAGGCTATGTTCTGATCGCCTATAAGAACAAGAAACCGGTGCTGATCCAGCCCTCCCAGAACGTCCGCCCTGGAGCTGCCGTTGTCGCTTTAAGTAATGTGGCTGTGAAGCATCGTTAGATTCGCTGGCAGAGGCTTTGAATAGAGATTGCCAGTGAAGAAAAATCGGGATTGTTCCATACTTCTGCGGGAGCATCACCGATCAATGTTTCAGCTCTAAGACAATCGTAAGAAGCACTATTGTTTTCATACCTTCTTTCCCTTAGGATTTCATTTTCAAATGATGCTAACGTCTCAAGCCACAGATCCATGTTTCTCACACCTGCTTCGATAAAACGTTCTCCTTGATACATCCGTTCCCTATCTCTTACACATTCGGGCATCTGTCCGTACATGCAACCAGTTGCAGTTAGTCCCAGAGCCAGCAATATTCTTTTCATAACAGGCTCCAAAACAGCTTTTCTTTAAAAGAATTCACTTCAAAACTATCCCGACCGGACAATGGTCTGAACCTATCACATCAGACAGGATAAACGAGTCTTGCAGTCTTGATCTCATTGCTTTTGAAACGACGAAAAAATCGATCCGCCAGCCGATGTTCCTTGCTCTTAAATTGTTCCAGAAACCCCAGTAGGTGTATTGTTCTCCTTTTGTATTAAACTCTCGGAAAGAATCAATAAATCCAGCTTTCATGATGTTGGCGAAACCGTCGATCTCGATCTGCGTATACCCTGCAGTTTTGTTATAGTTGCTTTTGGGGTTGGCAAGGTCGATCTCGCTTGGAGCAACGTTGAAATCGCCGCAGACGACGATCGGTTTCTTCTTCTCCAATTTCTTCCAGTACTGGAGAAAGTCACGATCCCATTTTTCCCTATATTTCAACCTGACTAATCCTCTTCCGGAATTAGGGACATAGACGTTGATCAGGTAGAAATCGTCAAATTCTATCGTGATGATCCTGCCTTCGTTATCATGTTCCTCGATACCCATGCCATAAGTTACAGAGACTGGTTTGATCTTGCTGAAGACCGCTGTTCCAGAATATCCTTTCTTTTCAGCAGAATTCCAATAATGATGTTCGTATTGTTTTAGTAAAGTATCTACTTGATCTGGATGAGCTTTGGTCTCCTGCAAACAGATGACATCGGCATGTTCTTTCTCTACGTGCTTAAGGCAGTCCTTGCTCATGCAGGCCCTGATGCCGTTGACATTCCAAGAGATAAGTTTCATGATTTTTTAGAAAATAGGGCCTTATTTAAATTTACCTAATCAAACCTTTCCTCATCGGGATCATGGTCAAGGTTCTGCTCCGGACAGGTGTAACATCTGCCTTTGGGAGTGAGGTACGAACGGCAGCAGGTTATCTTGTATTCGGTCATCGTTACCTGTAAAACAAGTGTAACATTTAAATCTTATCAAGAGGCATGACAGCCATTGATAAAAAAGTTATCTTCAAACGTACAAGCTCCAAGAGAATTACATTCCGCCTCGTCACAGATATTAAACAAGCCGTCTCCACATGTCCCGCACATTGCTGAATCATCTGCTGCTGGAGGGTTATTCTGCGGCGTATTGACTTCTTCTTCTTCTTCTTCAAGTGGATCATCATTCTGCGGCAGGTTACTGATTACTGCTCCCAGAAGAGGGTTACTTTGCGGTGGATCTATGTTATTATCTCCTGCTGCTGGAGAAAGACTATCAAGTTGTACATTTCCGCTGACAACCGGCGGGCATTGTGTCCAGTAATGATCGTCACCACAGGTAGCGTCAGGCGATTTCCTATCTGGATATTTGCTAGGTTCATCATACAAGTCGTAAGGGTCTAGTTTAGTGCTTCCTTCTCGCAACTCAAAGTGAAGATGTTTGTTGGTAGAGCAGCCACTATTGCCCATGGTTCCCAGACGCTGGCCTCGTGTGACGTGCTGCCCTGGCTCAACTAAGATGCTGCCTTTGTTGAAGTGACCGTAGATAGATGTCAAGCCGTTATCGTGATCGATCATGATCCGGTTGCCGTACGCAGCGGAGGGCATCGAACTGATACATTCGCCCAATGTCATATCGGTAAGGAGGTTGTCGAAATCAGTGTAAAAATGCTGCGCTGAAACGACGCCGTCGGCAGCTGCCACAATATAATATGTTTTATCTTCATCGGGAACATAATCTATACCTTTATGTATAACTCCGCCACCTCGATACCAGCCAGAAAGGATGAAGTTATCGGTTGTCGATTCCAAGGGATATGTCATGAAATGGTGGCTGTCACCCTGTTCCTCAATAACAGAGGTATCGCCTTCACAGACATCGGTAGAAAGGTCATACTCGGTTCCTATGGGGCAGCATTTGGTGGTCACAAACGATCCTTCCGGTCCGGAACAGTAATCTCCAGTTGGACATTGGTCGGAAGTAGGATTGCAGTAATCACCGGCAGGGACGGCAAAGGAGAACGAACTAGCGACAAGAAGGATAAAGAAAAGGATAAACCATCGGTTCATACCATGAGGTAAAGCTCTGAAGGATATAAATATTTGTCATATAGAACATATACTTTAGTATCCAGAAGAGATGATCGGGCTGGGTTTTTCACACCCTTCATCGTATTCTTCCAGATCTTCCATATATTCATCCAAAGGGTTCTTCTTTTTCTTCTTCTTAGGATCTTTCTCTTCCATTTCTCTCTAGAACGATTTTCTCTTTAAAAATTTACCTTACTGCATCAAAGACTCGCTGGGCCAGTTCAGGCTGGATATAACTCTGGACGGTTACAGCATAGTTTTCTTCCCAGCTATTGGTCTTCTTATTAAACTTCTTATGTCCAAGTGAGCCAGCGATATCTAGGAACAGCTTTGTTACATCATTCTTGCTGAATTTTTTGTTTTCATGCAAGAACAATCTGACTTGTGAAGTTGCATAGAACGACCGCACGATATGAGGATAGAATTCCTGACCGCAGTATTTCACGAAAGCTTTCTTTAATTCTTTCTCTGGAAGCGGATGACCGTTGCGGCTGAAGATAAAATCATTGTTTTTACACCGTTGTAATCTTTCTTTCAGCCGTTGCACATATGGTAGTGGAAATTCTTTGGCGATCTTCTGGGGAACTCCATCTTTTCCAAGATAATTGAACTTAACTTTATTGCCTGAGATTGAAACGTCTTTCTTCATCAAAGTCGTCAAGCCTTTATGTCCATGCGCTTTATAATAAGTCTCGTTGCCGACCCTCATGTACGTCGTGAGAAGCGTTTCCATCGGCAGGGCCAGCGGATCATTCTTGTCATGGAGAGCTTTTTCCACATTATGTCTTAATATAGGATAATGTTTCGCAAAAACTTCTACCTTCTTGTATTTGCTCTGGCGGTGCAATCTTCTTTTTTCGACAGTATACACATAAGAGTAGGTTCCTCCTTTGTTCTGATAGATAACATCCCAATGATCATGCGAATTTTGGTCATGGATCTTTAATCCATGAGAGAATAATGAGAACGCTTTCTCCAGAACTTTTCCATCTGGAAGGACATTGATCCTGGCTCCTTTTGCTTCACCTTTGATAAACATGCCTTTTAGGAAACCAGGGTCTTTCTTATCAACGAGAGCATTAAGATTCTTATGGGCTTTGAACAGCTTGACGGCCTCATGCGCTCCAGGAAAGATTTTTTTAGAAATTTTCCAGCCGGATGCATTCTTCTCGTAGACTTTTCCGTCTTTTTTCATACGGATAGTCCCCACTGGCAACACCACTGCTCTTTTTTGCATGTGGTAATGATTCTGGAGGGTTTTTTATAGGTTTCGTTTCTTTTTTGAATTTGGAAAGAAAGAAAAATGTCGCAAAGGAAAATTCCTTTGCGACTAAGAGTGACGCCAGCGCCCGGTATCAAAATGACCTAGCATTTTGGAACCGTGCACTGGACTTCGTTACACTACGCCAGCGCCCGGACTTTCAAACCATAGGGTTTGTACCCCCCTAACGGAATTTGAACCGGGATACCCTTGCGAGAACAAGCTGTCCTCACTTGCCTGAAGCAAGTTTCCAGGCTTGCGCAGTACCAGATTGTGCCACGCTGGCATTAGCCGAGTGGCGACCAAAGGGAAAACTATCCCTTTGCGTATGCCACGTTGGCGTAATAGGGGAAATCACAGAAGTTCTTATTTAAAGATTTCTATATTCTTCTTCATGACCGCAATCTAAACAAGAGATGAACGTCTTGCCCTCATCTTCATAAACATCACAGTGGCAGGACTTGCATCTGGAACAGCAGAGCTTATCTTCTTTCGTTGCTAGATGGACCATGGGAAAAGAGTGGCGAAGGGGGGATTTGAATTCGAGCGACTTCACACAGTGTTGAAATCGTCCCCCAACCCCCACGTAACCCAGTAAGCTATTAGTCATCGGCATAAAGCCTCATTGCTCAACTCATATGAGCGTGGTGCTATAACCAGGTTAAGCCACTTCGCCTTACAGATGAATTTAAGAGAATTCTTTATTAAGCTTTCTGAAAACTGAAGAGGTTTATTTCAACGAGATAATCTGTAGCCCGTGTTTCTCCACTTCATCCGCCGACCAGAACGGCAGCATCGTCGGCTTGATCCTGGCCACGTAGCCAACTTTCTTCTCCAGAACCCGGCCGGTGTATTGTTTGGTATCGGGATCCCATTCTCGCAGGATAAGGGTCTCACCAGGTCGGCATTCCCAATCGGCCAGCCTAATCTCAAAGGTCTTGTCTCCAGACAATACTTTTTCAAAATATTGTGGCCAAATTTTCTTCTCGATCGGTTTCATATAAAAAGACAATACTTTTAATTATAAAAACATTTCTGTGGCTGAAATGATCATCTACTGCCAGAATAATACGCAGAGGCACAATGCTCCTGATCTCGAGAGTTCTTTAGTTGAAGCTGGTTTTAAGATCAGAGGCGAATCTTGTCTTCGCCGCTGTCAGGCTGAATGTAAAGAGGGGTTGTATGTGGCTATCGATACCTCTCCCCGATATTTTGTAACCGCCGATACGATCCCTGAACTTATTGAAGCGGCGAAAGAAGAACTTCGACGTCTTACTTGAACATCTCTGCCACTTCTTCTACATCTACGGGAGCATTGACGATAGAATGCATGCTGCCACCGTTATCATCGTTATACCTGGGAAAGATATGGACATGCAGATGCGGTACAACCTGTCCGCCAGCCGTATTATGGTTCCAGCCGGCGTTGAAGCCGTCTGGATCGAGAACTTTTTGGATCTTCTCCATGGTTTTCTTGACAGCTTTCATGACTGCCATGTAGGTCTTATCATCGATATCAAAAACAGTTTCTCCATGTTTCTTGGGGATCACTACGGTGTGGCCTTTGGCATGGGGCTTGATGTCGAGAAAGGCCATCGTATCATCATCTTCATAGATGATGTGGCAGGGAATCTCTTTTCTTCCAATCCTACAGAAGATGCAATCGGTCATGATGTTATGAAAGAATCAGTTATTTATCTGTTTTACTGTTTTCCCACCATAATCTTTAAATAGCCTCTTCTACTAAATCTAGATATGCTAGTCGTCAGAACTCAGATCAAAGAGATCATGAAAGAATCTGGTTTCAATGTAGAGAATATCTCTAATGATTTTCTTCCTAAACTGGATGAGAAAGTGAAGCAGCTGATCGTCGATTCCTTGCAAAGGGCTAAAGAGAACGGCCGACGGACGGTCATGGGAAAGGATGTGTAATTTCCTCAGCTTGATTTGAGATACTTCTTTTTAATGATTCTTTACTGAGCAAGCCGGATGAAAGAAGAACAGTTGCGGCAGATCATGCAGTTTCTGGGAAAGGCCGGCAAGCTGCGGGAGACGATACGGTTTGACTCCACTTTAAGTGACCATCGGGAATCGACGGCCGATCATTCCTGGAGACTATCGTTGATGGTAGCTTTAGTCGCTGAAGAACTTAAGATCGACCTGGATGTCGGACGCGCCATGAAGATAGCGTTAGTCCATGATCTGGCCGAATCGGTAACCGGCGATATCGATGCTTATAGGGTGATCACTCACGAATATTCTAAAGAAGATAAAGACCGGAAAGAGAAAGAAGCCATAACCAAGATATTAGCCGGCTTTTCTTTCAAGGATAACATCAAGAATTTGTGGAACGAATATTTCTATCAAGAGACAAGGGAAGCCCGCTTTGTCAAAGCTCTTGACAGGATAGAAGCTTTTCTGACTATCCTTGAGAGCGGTCATGCTTCATACCTGCTCCATCTGTTCTATAGCGATTATGCTGATGAAGCAGTAAGAAATTTCTCTGAATTGGCTGATTTTCTTAAAGTAGTAAAAGAAGAACTGAGACAAGAACTTTCCAAAGGGAACATCGGCTGGGTGGAGTGATCGCTCAAATTTATTTGACTCAGTAGTCGTTGAGATTCTGATTAATATATCTGTTTTTTTCTCCGATTGTTGCGCAGAAGTAGATTCTAGCGTCGATAAAAATAATGGGGGCACTAGCTGTAGCTCTGCGACAAAACAACAAAAGGTGGTACAATGCCAACATTTCCGAAAAGTGCAAGGCAAGTTGTGGTGGGAGATTCTCAGCACTTGGTTGCGACAGCAACCTTAGATATTGGGAACGATGATGCGGTCTCTGAAGGAGATCTGTCAAGGTATATCAGTGAAGCGCAGAATGCATTAGGCAAGTCTTTGATACTTGTTTCAGGAAGCAATCCAGCGATCACTTATGATGGGGTCGTCTCGGGCGACTCGACGCTTCTTGATAACTTCGAGAAACTACTGGAAGGGATAAAAGATCCGCATAAAGTGATCCAGTTAGGTCCGATAACCCCGGAAGGAGGGAAATACAAAGCAAGGGGATATGCTGATGGTAATTGCAGTTTTGACACTCTTAGCGGTGCTCATGTTACTGTTCCAGCAAGCGTCGCGTTTGATGCCGGCTATCTGATGGAATGTACAGAAGAGCTGGGCTTGGGAGCGACTCCGGCTTCAGTTGATGGTCTTCTGGGAAGATTCCATGGTCTGCGTGGAGTAGAAGGAAGGTTTCATTTCGAACCGACTCAGGGAGGACGTTATCTCTGTCATGATGATGTTCCTGTCCTGAAAGTAAGCTATGAATCCGGTGAACCGCAAGTTACGTTAGAAACAAATGACCAAGCCTTGGCGGCTGTGCAAAAAGCATTCGCCGATGTTCCGGCAACTCTTTCGATCGGCCTGAACAGGAATTTTGGACCGATAACATTGGTGGCAAACTATGTTGCATCTTTAGATAGAGATACGACGGCGAGAACTCCTCTTAGCATGGAGGTCGAGACCAGTGGACATCCTTTGGTGCTGTCCATCCCTCAGTTGGGACAAGTTGCTGCGAACGTTCAGCAGTATTCTGGTGGCAGCATGCAGGATCGTCGGGCTTCTCTTCTTACGACGATCACGACCATGGGGATGTATGCCCAGGCTAGTAATCCTGAGTTTTGGCAGGATGTTGTCGGTGCTTCGATGCCAGAAAGATTACGGCAGTATCAAGACACGGGATTCCCCTGGATGCAGACAGCGCAGGATCTGGGTTCCATAAAGAACTTTGGTGAGACGCTGCAGATGTTCCAAAAGTATGATGCGAACAATCGCTTAGAGGCAATGCTGCGGTGACTGGAAAACTGGTTGCCCTGACGGGACCGGCTGGCTGCGGTAAAGATACTCTCGCTAGGACTCTTACAGGAACGATACAGCGGGAGTATCCGGCCCAGCTCACCAGCGGTTCAGCTGTATTCCGTTCGGTTGCCCTTTGGGCTTATCAACAAGGCCATGATCCGCAGCAGCAACTTCCCGAGGATGTTTTTTCTTCCGTTGAACTTTCATTACGAGAAGAAGGTGTGGTGGAAATCATCCATGATGGAAGAAGAACTACCTATACGCCGGAGCAATACACTCTGCCGGATGTCGGGATGTTGGGCAGTGATTTTGCCGTCCATTCTGCTGCTGTATACAAAGGGTTTGCCATTGCTGCCATCCGACGACAAGTTACTGCTAATAGTCAAACTGAAACCCATAGTGTTCTTGGAACTCGTGATTCTTTCCGCATCGCTGCTGAAATTCCAGATGTTTCCTCTCTATCAGTTTATCTTGCAGTTACAGAAGAAACACAACGACAGCGTTTACGTGGGAGATTAGCAGGAAAGTCTGACATTGATAGTCTGATCGAAGCGGAACTGCAGCGTGACCGACAGGATATCGCCAGCGGCACTCTTCCTTGTGATGATGACCGTTATCCTGATCTTAGTGGTGATGTCAGATCAGGTATACCCTACATGTTGAAGAATGATTCTCTCACGGCCCAGCAGGCTACACATGCGCTCTACACCGCATTTCTAAAATTGGGTCCATGACGATGTTAATCTTCATACTTATCGTGATCGGAATGTTAAGTAATCTTCTGTCGGGAGCAGCTGCATCTTCTTACTCTCTTGATTCTATTGTGAGTCATGCCTATAAAAGCCCTTCTCTCCACATTGTCTCAGCCGGTATGGGCTATGGCGTGTCAGAGAAAGTAGATGCCTGGACGACATTTCAGCCGACATCTTTAGGAAGCCTGATCTCAGAACTGAAAGCTTCCGGCGTCGGAAAAGTACGTTATGTTTTCGGCTGGCCCATCCTGGTCAAAGATAAGCCGGGCCATGTGGCTCTTCTCTACAATGATCCAGGGCGGGGGCAGGATGCCGTCACCAAAGGACAAGTCGGCAACATCACTCCTCTTGGCGGGAAAGTCGAAAGCGAAGAGGTTGAGATGTTTGGCTATGACGCAGGACATATCGTCGGCGGCTTGCGGGAGATGGAAGAACATGATGGTCCGACGGCCGAAGCGTTGGAACTGTTCAACTCTTTCTATGGGCTGGAAGCCAAGGTCCTAGCTTCTCCTGACGGTAAAACTCTTTATATCAGCGGTGTTCCGGTGATGCATTTCAAGAAAGTAAAGGAAGGGGAAGAATATGAGGTGGAATTGACTGAGGAAGGGAAGAGCAGATACAACTTCGGCGGTTTAGACGGCTTGGTCGTCACCTATGCCATCGGCCTGAATCCTGTAGACCGTGTAAAAGATGGTCAAGATAAAGGAAAGCCGATCGCTACTGCTGTCATCAACGTCTGGCCGGTCAAGCTCTGGAATTTTATCAAGAGCCTCAAGCTGGGAGCTGAAGCTAATGCTGGAGGCGCAAAAGGTATCCAATCTATTCCCATCCGGGAACTAGGGTCAAAGTATCGCACGACAGTCTCCAACCTGATCGCGTTGGCTCTTGTAGGCTACAATAAGACTGCGTATAAGATGATCACTGGTGAAGATATGCCTGATGAGATGCCCGGGCCGCATGAGATCAAAGCGATGCAGGAAGCACTGTACAAAGCCGGTTACTCCATGAAAGATATCGTCGACATGTTCAACAAGCAGTATCCGGCAGTGGAAGAGAAGGCTGAAGAAGAAGAGAGTGAGGAAGAAAGTGACGAAGAATCATCTGAAGACGAGGAGTCTGAAAGTGAAAGTTCTGGAGAAAGTTCTTCTGGCGGCGAGTAGCTCAATTTAGTTTGACATTACCATTTATATACAATTTCTCAAAAATTCGGATGATGGGTACAGATTACACTATTGCTGATGCAGCGGAGCATCTTAGAAAACTAGGCGTGGAAAATTCAGACAATCTACCTAAAGTCGCAGCCATCATGAATAAACATGCTGGAAATCCCTGGTGGGAATCTTGTGATCCGATAACGGTTGCCAGATACCAGGTTCATGAAGGAACAATGATAGGTGATCCTGCGGTTGTCTACGCCGGTCTAGATATGATCACGGGCAGATCAGTCGGCTATTACGAACTAAAGCTTCCAGGATGTAAACAAAAACTAGAAGCTGAGGTTGATCTGCAGATCGAAAGACGTTTACGGGGATTAGGTCCAGATGTGGACTATGCCAGACGAAGACAGGAAGAAGCTATTGATGACCTTGTATCAAAGATCACGGGCAGAACTGTTATAGTAACAGAGTAAAAACGACCAGTAAAATATATATAACGCAGTATATAAATGCTCAAAATGGATAATTATTACTCTTTTGAACCGGTGGAGAAACCTCAAGAGACGGTAATAGATGCCATCCCGGAAAAGATCCTTATCTCGCTGATGTACAGACCAGGGATGACTTTCAACGAGCTGTGGAACAAGAAAGGACGCAGCAACCGCTTTGCTTATCACGTCAAGAAACTGCAGGAGAGTAATCTTATCAAAAAAGATGATCAAGGCAAGTACAAATTGACGACGAAAGGAAAAAAGAGAGTGGCCTACCTAGAAAGCCTTACGGGAGACCGCTGCGAACTGCCGATCGTCGCTGTCATCATCCTTGTTACCGACGGCGATAAAGTGCTGTTGTATGAAAGGGCCAAAGAGCCGTTCTATGGATACTGGGGGGCTCACGGCGGGAAATTAAGATCAACTAATTACATCCTTGAGCAAGCTAGAGAATCCATCAAGAAAGAGACTGGGTTGGAATGTGACCTGGAACTGAAAGGTCTTTTCTCTGCCAAGACCTATGCTGATGACGACATCTTCTATGGCCATCAGTTGTTCGTGCTGAAAGGCTCGAATCCCCGGGGAAAGCTGCTCAAAAGCACCAAGAAAGGAACCCACCGCTGGGTAAAGAAAGATGAAGTTTCAAAGCTACGGATCCTGCCGAACATCCCTCACCTGATCAAGATCATCGATAGTGAACGTTTCCGCTGGATCGAAGCCGACAGGTTTCAAAAGAAAGATACTTTTTCTATGAAAATTAGAAAAGACATCACCCTTTAATTTCCATCTTGGGCGGCGGCGGCAACGGCAGTCCGCCTAATAGGATCGTGTGCTTCGGCTTTCTCTCTTCGACGACAACTGGCGGAGATATGGGCTCCTGCTTCCCTTCCAGCTGTTTCTCCAGCAGTTCCAACCGGGCTTCGATCAGGGCAGCATTCTGTGGATCTTTCTCTTTTACCTTGACCAGCATCTCTTTTAATGAAGCGATCTGTTTCCGCAGTTTCATCAGCTTGTCCTGCGGTGTCTGGCTCATCTGGACGATCTGCTGTTCCTGCATTACATCTTTAGGAACTTCCTGCTTGGCCAGGCATTCCGCCAACAGATGTGATAATTTCTCAACTTTAGAATGGATGTCTTTCTCTCCGGTAGCTGTTAACCGTTTCCTCAGCAGCGTCACCTGGGCTTTCAAAGCGCCGATCTTCCGGTTCTCGCGTTTCACGACGTTTTCTTCCACATCAAGGATCCGGTTCAACTGGTCCTCAAGATGGACGATCTGTTTCTGCAATGTCAAGCGAGGCACTTTTTTCTGTTTTGTCAGATACTTTATCTGGTTGATCTTCTTGGCGATCTCCCGTTTATTGAACGCTTCTACTTTCCGTTCATAGAGCATCGCCGTCTTCAGCAGCAGCTGCGTGGTCTTAAGAGAACTCATCGTCTATTTGAACAATCCTACTTTCCGTCTTCCCGGACTTGGCGGCGGCGGCGGAAAATCACCAGGCCCCGGCATTGAAGGCATCTGCATCGGCGGCGCAACCCGTGAAGGGCCCCGCATCATCGGCGGCGGCGCGATCCGGTGCTGCATCGGCGGCATCTGTACCACTGGCGGTTCACTTCTTGCGGCTGGACCTTTCTGCATCCAGTTATCAACCTTGTCGGAGATGGCGATCATGCCTCTGGCGATCGTCTCATTCTGGCTCACGACCATGTCCAACTGTTTCTTCAGTTGCGGAATCACAGAAGTGACATCACCTTCGCTTTTCATCTCCTCCAGCGCTTTTTGGAATATCAGATGAAGGTCATGGATAGAATCTTTCAGGCTCTCGATCTCTAGGATCAGCTCATTGCTTTTTGCATCTGGTTCTGACAGCTTCTTTTTCAGGGACTCAACATCATATTTAAGGTCCTGTAGAAGCTGATGGGGAATCATCTCATAATCTGGATCAGTCATTGCATACCACCTGCTTTTTATGGTTCTTATAAACCTAAATTCGTATATAAATGTATCGGATAGAGAGGCTCTGTAGAAAGTGAAGGGTCGCCGCCTCTATACGAGCGCTATCGGCAGGTTGTGATGGCGATTTGCGACAGGGGGTTTGTTCCATCCTGGGATGTCGCATTCCAATCGCTTCAGTAAAAGAGCGAGTTGGTCGTGACCCCTCGAAGAGATTTTCTACAGAGCAGGATAGGGAAATAATACTTTTCTCCTCACATTTCAAAAACTTTAATATAGCCCTCTGTTTTACTGACAACCATGATAGATGTGCTGTTGGTCGTCGTCTTCCTGGCTCTTCTGGTCGCTTCCTATACCGACATAAGAACACGAGAAGTGCCGGATTGGCTTAGCTATGGCTTATTGTTCACCGCTTTTGGGATCAAAGGCATATTCTCTTTCAGCCATGGTTTAACTTATTTTGTCGAAAGTATCCTCGGCTTTCTTATCTTTCTGGTTTTAGCTTTGTTTCTCTACCACAGCCGGCAATGGGGCGGCGCCGACGCCAAACTGCTGATGGGGATGGGCGCCGTCATCGGTGTTTCTCTACCTCTATCGGCTGAAAGCCTCTCATTGTTCTGGTTCTTCCTGCTCCTTCTTCTGTTAGGATCGATATACGGCTTCATCTGGATGCTGACGATAGCCTTACGACAATGGACCGATTTCCATCATGCTTTCCAGAAAGTGCTGAAAGACCACCGCGGCGTCCATTATACGATCCTCTTAGTCTCAGTCATGTTGATAATCACTGCATTCTTTATTCCGCTCCTGTTTATCATGGTCTTTGTGCCGCCGTTAACATTGTATGCTCTTCTTTCTGTCGGCATCATTGAGAAAAGCTTCTTCAGGAAGAAAGTAAACATCAGCAAAGTGACATTGGGCGACTGGCTGGCGGAAGATATCACTAAAGACGGTATCCTTATCATGAAGCGGAAGACGTTGAATTCTAAAGATCTTCAGAAACTCTACGATTCAAAGATCCGGCAGGTTACCATCAAAGAAGGCATCCCTTTCGTCCCTAGTTTTCTGCTGGCTTATATCGTCTTCCTGTTCTTCTCTACGCCGTTTGCACTGCTATGATTACCGATACCTTTTTATACCACAAAATAATGCTTCAATAATACTAATCAAACAAAAAGAGGTGTGATGATGGTAAGTAAGAAGGGATCCTTAGAACTTTCTATTCAAGCTATTATTATTGTTGTGATCGCATTCGTCGTCCTTGGTCTTGGCCTCGGCTTTGTCCGCAGCCAGTTCGGCTCTATCCAGGAGACGACCAGTTCAGTCCAGGAACAGGTAAGACAATCGGTTCTTGAAGACCTGCGTACGGGGAATAAGAAACTAAGTTTCCCGGGAACCAGCATCATCGTTGAGAAAGGTTCTTCCAAAGATATCGCTATCGGTGTTAAAAATACTAAAGCTCAGGATGCTTTAAAGTACCGCATCGGTATCAATGTTCAGGAGATGCAGGAAGGGATCATCACTGATGCAGCCGAACTCAACGATCAGGTATCGTTCTTCTACGACACGCAGGAAGCTTCTTTGACAGTTACGGAAGCAAGAGTCCATTCCATCAGAGTCGGTGGGAAAGGCGTGAAAGGGACGTACCTGGTAAAACTACAGATTATCGACACGGAGAAAGAGCTGGCGGCTGACCCAAGCGGGGCCGTCTACGATGAAAAGACGTTCTTCGTAACGATCGCATAGGTGATACTCATGGCACGAAAATCAAACGGAAAAAGAAAGATGACGGCTCTGCAGGAGTTCGAGATCATGAAACTGGTGCTGGACAAGTTCTTGTGGTTGGGCTTTATCGTCATGGGCTGGGGTATGTATCTTACCATCAGAGACGCGGCTATCCTGCCTGGTCTCTGGTACATGCTAGGCGGCGCGGTATTGCTGTTATTGTTCCTGATAATCATCGTCAAGGAATATGAGATCATCAAGTAAACTTTTATATACTTCTTCTTTCTTATTTTTCCCATGAACAAAAAAGGGGCTATCGGCTTTTCGGTCAACCTGTTGGTTACGATCATCATCTCGCTGGTCATCTTGGGAGCAGGCATAACTCTTCTATACCAGTTTATCGGCGGCGCGGAAGACATCCAGACCGGGCTTGATGAACGTTCCGAACAGGAATTGGAACGGCTTTTGACAAATCAAGGCCAGCAGGTGGCTATCTCTCTTCATACTACAACGATCGAACGCGGCCAGTCGCACGTTTTCGGAATAGGTATCCTTAACATCGGCGAGGCGCGCGATTTTACCGTCACCATCGAGCCGCCTCAGCAGGTTATCGTCAACAATCAGGCCCAACCGCTAGCCGAACCGGATAAGACTTTAACCTGGTTATTATATGATCCTGGTCCGTTCCATCTCTCTCAGAATGAGAATACCAAAGAAGCTATCTTGATCAAGCCGGATACTGCTGCTATCACCGGCCAGTATATCTTTACCGTCCGTGTCTTTGCCGGTGAAGATCAATACGGCAACGTGCAGAAGATCTACGTGACGGTCAAATAAGCTAGTTTGATCTACAAAGATCTTTTGTTTCTTTATTCTCACATAATTCTGTCTTTATCTCGTCACATCTTTTAAGAAGTTCTGTCATCGCTTCAGCTCCCTCGAAAGTATTGATTTTTCCTGCTTCCTCGAGCGTCTGCTGGGCTTGGTCCCGGTAAAAATCATCGTTGGGGAAGATACAGGGAAGGACGGCCACCGTTGCATCACTTCCTTCAATCGTTATTTTTCTCACAGGCTCTTTTCCATCGGCTTTCAAAGGAACATAGACTAATTCTAAATATCCCTGGTGGTCGCAGTTGCGGTCTTGTTCTGTCCAGCAGCGGGTTTGTTTTTTTGACGCTTCTTCTATCTGCTGAATGGCATAGGCGAGACAGGGTGGTCCGAAACAAGCAGACGATGTTTTTTCTGGTTTTGAGGGGAGTGGTTGTCCTTTGATAGTATACCACTTACCGTTGGTAGAGGGTCTTGATCTCTCTGGTGTCTCCTGTCGCTCAGTCTCATCTCTTTTAGGTGAGAAGCTTAGTTTTAGTCTAAATTTTTCTTTAAGACCTTCAAAATCAAACTTACCAGCGTACCTTCTCTGTTCTATCTCAGCAGCTTCCGCTTCATGATACTGCTTTAAACAGGCAGCACCGATGGATAGATCATCATCCCGATACGTTAACCTAAGATACTGGATAAAAGCATCTCTTTTCTGCTCATATCCACCGTCCACAGGGTTGACGCCTTCCTGCAGTTTCTCAACTTTATCACTTGTAACCCGGTAGACAAACATCCCGTCCTCATCGCTGGTGAAACGGCGGAAGAAGACAGGTGTCCTTTCTGCATCAAACCGCATCGCGCCTAATTTCTCTTCCAGGCAAGAAACAGTATCTCCTCTCAAATCTTCTCTGGCTTCTTCTAATACTCTTTCGAAAGTAGGGATCCTGACAACTGCCAGAGAACCATATTCTAGCCTTACGGCTGGAGCAGTATACCTAGACGGAGCATCTTCTGTCACTACCTCGGATGCCGGTGATAAGAACGAAGATGCTAGTAATGCTGTCTGGAGAGCATACTTAAGCATAAAAAAACAAAGCCAAGACCACTATTTAACCATTGTGACATAATTATATTAATCTTTTTCCAAAATTATAATTTTATGTCACGATCAAAGCAACATCTTCTCTAAAAATCTCTTCGGTTCTTTTGCTTTGGGCACGGCGTGGCCGATCAAGACCCCTTCCGTCCCTAGCAACAATGCTTGACCGACATCTGCTTTAGAATGAACTCCTGCTCCGCATAATACTCTGGTCTTCGGACTGATCCGTTTTACATTCTCTACAGCTCTGACGATAATGCTAGGCTTGGCTGAGGTGACTGAGACATTGCCGCCGATGAGTTTCTTCGGTTCATAGGCTATGTAATCTGGCTGCAACTTAGCGATCTTTCTTACTTTGAGGATAGTGGAAGCGCAGACGATAGTGATCATTTTTTTCTTTTTGCATAAAGCGACGGTCTCTTTCAAGACGGAAAAAGGCAGTCTGTATTCTGAATGGTTTAAGATGACGCCTTTTACTCCGATCTCTTTTAGTTCTTGGATGGAAACATGACCAGTATACGCTCCCTGCACTACCGGATCGGTATGCTGGGCAAACACCGGCAGCCGGATCCCTTTAACCACTTCTTTAGTCATAAGAAGAGACGGTGCGATAGCGATCTGATACTTATTCTTCCGCACTTTCGCTAGGTTTCTGGCTACGGTGAGAGCTTTCGCTCCCATCGTTTCAGGATAGTTCTTGAAATTGATCAGGATCAATGGTCTCATCGTACTTTATATTTTATATTGATAAAATCTTTATTCTTCCCTTTTTTAAGTTTGTTGAGCATCCTGAAGAGGTAACCGACGATAATCAGGATTACGATCAAAGGCAGTAAGAATAACAAGATGTTAAACACTACTACGACCACGGCGATGATAAAGATCAACGCCAGCAGCATGATGATCCAGGCTTTCAATCCAGATGTTCTAACGATCATTCTTCTGATAATACCCTAATACTATAAAAATGATTCCTAAGATGAACGCCAGCAGGAAAATATTCCTGCTGAGCGACACGAAAAAGCCTATGGGGAAGGTCTGGATCAAGAAAGAATCGTATGGAAACAGCCAGTTGCCTTGCGGGAAGAAAAGATGATGAAAGTTGGTAAAGAGGAAATCAAAAGAGGTCAGTGCTAACAGTAAGATCATGGAAACGAAAGCTACAGTACTGATACCTGAGTATCGGAGTAGTTTCTTAATCTGTCTTTTATCTTTTTTATAATAAGTGAAGATGGTCGTCCCTATCAACAATGATAGATAAAAAACAATATCTGCCCACCTCATCACGTTCTTGACATCTTCTAAGTGTGATATTTCTTCTCCAGTGTATCCTTCAGCAAGTTCTGTTTTATCATGGAGGAAATCGACGGCATTCTGCTGGTCTGGACTGAGAGGTGTGAAGAACAGAGCTGTCTTGTAAGAGAATAATAGCAGGAATACCACTGCAAAGACGCAGAAGCTGATATTGATGAATTTCTTGTTCATGGACGAAAGAAATTGATTTAAAACTATAAAAGCATGTCGATTCAGAAAAATCCTTTACTTAAGGCAGGTTTAGTGTATTCCCATGCCTCTAATTTACCATCACCGTTCTTGTCTCTGTTCTGCTTACAAACTTTGACGTTGATTTTAGCCTTTGTGTCGCAGATAACATAATGATCACCTTTTCCGATCGCTTTTGGATAGAAAACAGCTAGGGCGATGTTTGTGGGGTTACTATAATCTATCCCCTTAAATTTTGAGAAATATTTTTCAACATATTTTAATTGTTCCGTTTGGCTCATTCTTGCAAGTTCTTCAATTGTTGTGTCAAGTCCTTTTGCCGTTTTTCTAGTAAATTGGATAAGCCCTGTAGCACTACTTTTCTTATTCTTTATGTCTGTTTTATAAGTGCCGCCGGTTTCGTAGTACATTACAGAGAGAAGTGCCATGGTATGCATATTCAACCTGCCACACACTTCTTCAACTCCCTCTAGAAAGCCGCTTTGAAACTTTCCTGCTTTAATCTGTTTTTGGAGCATCGGGTTATCATGATTGATTTTGGTATATGGGCCAGTGTAACGTGGTCCTGACTCCTCAACCCCACTACTAAAAAATCCAGCCGGCAGCTGGAAGTACGGCAAGGCGCCCTCCCCTATAGTCCAAGCGCCCCAGGCGATCGCTCCAGCCTGTACAGCTAGGAGCGGAGCTTTTATGAAAGATCGGGTTCTACTATTTCCTATCTTTTCAGCCCAATTAAAGAGATATTGTTTCCCAGTCGTCACTAAAGGCATCAATTTGCTTCCATAAAATATTCTTGCGCCCCATGCTGCAGCCATAAATCCTTTCTGTAATGGTGATAAAGAATCGTTGTTCACTGCTTCGATACCGTAAGCGCCTCCAACGATGAAAGCTCCAGCATATGTAAAAGCGTCAACAGCTTTTTCCCAAGCATGCTTAGACCGATTAACAGTAAGATTCTCTACCCATCTCCGAGGACTGATCCTAACTCCTAGCAGATCTTCTAAAGCTGTATGACCTACTAAAAAAGCAGTTCCGGCAGCTGCTATCTGCGTGCCAGCATTTATGGCCGCATTGATACTCTCAGAACCGCCCATCAGATATTCGATACAGATTGGCGCACCCACTGCGGCAGCACCAGCTACCGCTATCGTGCCTACGTTCTTGAGCTTATCTTCTAGATCCATTTTACTCTTAGAATGAAGCTGATTTATAAATGTTTGGGGGTTGTGCCACTATCAAGTAGTGTAATTGTGGATGCTGGTTATTTTTAGTGGATATCTTTGTCCTTGGCAGTAGATTGCTTTTGATCTAGGTTCAAATTGTTCAATGGTCGGGTCAACGATATATTCTCTGTTTTCTCTTGAGACTCTTGCTACGACATGATGCGAACCATCATTTAATCTTAAACTTAGAGGTGAAACACTATAGTTTGGCAGAAGTTCTTGTAGTCTTCTCACAGCTGCATGACAAAGGCCAGCTCCATCAACTACTTCTGCTCTCAGGCTGTTCGGCCTAAAAACAACTTCTGTAGTGGTAATTTCACCTGTAAAAAGCATCTCGGCCCTAATTTGTAGTACGGCATTAGATAATTCTTGTGGAACATCTCTTTTCATACATTCCATTTTTCTTCCGTTTTTATATAAATGTTTGCAGAATTACTACTTTTTACTCACAACAGCTTCTTCAGTTCAGCTGAGATAAATTCACCGGAGGCTTTCCCGGCCAGCTCTTTCATGCATTTGCCCATCAAAGCGCCGAAGGGCGCTCCTGGATTCTGCTCTATAATCTTCTTGATCACGGCATGGATATCTTCCGTACCCAACTGGTCATATCTTTTCAGGTCAAAAGTACCTTTCACCATATCTATCAAGACATCCAAGACGATATCTTTATGGATTTTACCGTCTTCCAGATACTTAAACAGGTCTTTGAAATTCTCTTCTGTCAAAGTATCGCTATCAAGTCCGTATTTTCTTTTTATCTCCAATGGTGTGGAAGTCAACGTCTCGGCGATAAAAGCAGCTTTCTGTTTAGGATATCTTTTTACCAGCTCTTCAAACAGCATCACTTGATCGGATTTGGCTATGAACGTCGCCAGATCAGAACTTAATCCTAACTTCTGCTGATAGCGGCTGATCTTCTCTTCTAATAATTCAGGGATCTTCACATCTTTCTCTGGCACTATCAACGGCACATCAGTCTCTGGATACATCCTGGCTGCTCCCGGCATCGGCCGTAAATATGATGTCGTACCGTCAGCGTTAGCTTTCCGTACTTCTGGCGGCACGCCCATAAACAGTTCTCCCGCTCTCTCATGGACCGCTTCCAAAGCCAGCCTGGCTTTCTTTTCTTCATCAGCCACCAATACAAAACCATCATCTCCACTACACTTCAACACCCTTCTGATAGCGGTCACATCTTCTTCTGTGATCCCATACTTCGGTAGTTCGTCAGAATGGAAAATACCGCCGACCCCAGCTTTGATCTTAGCTCTTCCTGAGAACTCTGTGCCTAACCTATATCCTGGCTGCAACTCTCTTCCCAGCAGACCGGCAAAGCTTTTAAGTTTCAGGGCAAGAATCTTACCATTCTTTTCAAACGTATTTTTGATGATCTTGGAATCGGATCTTTCAAACACGGAACTGATGTCAATAATGTTCAGCTTCTCTAACTTCCATTTCAACTCTTTCTTAAGCCGCAGCAGTTCAAATTGCCGTTTCGCTTCTAGCTCTACCAGTAACGGCAGCTGCCGCAGATCCTGTGCTCCTTTAATCTCGATACGAGTGCCACCTTTGATAGAGACATTGACGTCTTGTCTGATCGTTCCCAGACCGCGTTTAACTCCTGGAAGAGATCGCAACAGCATCCCGATCTTCCTAGCCGTTTCCTGGCATTGTTCAGGGCTTTTTATATCTGGATTAGTTCCGATCTCGATCAGCGGTACGCCTAACCTATCTAACCTATACACTTTTTCCTCAGCTTTATCTGAGATGATCTTGCAGGAATCTTCCTCCAGCGAAACGTTGGCGATGCTAACTTTCCCTTCAGATGTTTCGACCAGCCCGTTCCTGGCCACTAATGCCGTCCTTTGAAAACCAGAGGTGTTGGAACCGTCGACGACGGTCTTCCTCATCACCTGGACTATCGGAGAAATGTCTGCTTTGATGGTCTTGCAAAACTGCAAAGCCGTGTATAATGCGGCCTGGTTAAGTTCGTGCGGCGGTTCCGAATCTGTTTCTACAAGACAGGTGGTATCTTTATATCCCTCATAGATGAAAGTCCTATCTCGGAGCTGTTCCTGTAAAGCTGCTACATCCATCTCTCCTGACTCTCCGGCGGAGGCTCTTAGTTTCCTTTGTACCGTAAAATGAGGCTGGTCATCCCTGATTACAGTAGGGCAGTCACAGAACAGTTTCTTCCCGTCCAACTGTTGATGGATCTCGATACCGCATTTCAATCCTAGGTCTTTGATCGACATTATTGACTAAGAAAGGAATGGGATTTAAAAAACATGCGATTTGACATATAAAAAAGAAAGAAAAAAGAGGATTTACTCAGAAATACCGCCGACGTCTTCAGCTTCCAGGCTTTCAATACCTTCTTTTAGGTCATCGAGTTCTTCCTGGCTTACTTCTACATCAGCAGCTGGTTCTTCCATGGCTGCCTGGACCTCTTCCTGAACAGCGGGTTCTTCAGGGGAGTTTCCCTGAGCTTTCTGTCCGCCGCAGCTGATGATAAACATCGCTACGATCAGCAAACTTACTAGCATCAACATTTTCTTCATTCTTATTCACCTCGGATTATCATCAAATAAGCTTTCTGCAGATTCGCCTGCGCGCTTAAGAGATTGGTCTTAGCCACCCGCAGGTAATTGTTGCCTTCACCAAACTTGATCATAGGTGTTCCTGGCAGGACAACCTGGTCGTACGACTTCTCGGCCTTGTCCACGTTGTTTCTTGCTTCGTCAAGACTCTCATGGGCAGTGTCTAAAACAGTCAGAACATCTTCCCTATCGGTTGAGTCACGCAATCTTGCTTCCAGATCATCAGCTTTATCTAACTGGGTGTTGCCGATGAAGACCATCACTTTTCCGGAATCTCTGGCTACATCAGTCAACAGTTCTCCGTACTTGCCGATCATCTTCAAGAACACTAATCCGAGTTCCAGCTCATTATCAACACCATCGACATCAACCCGTAACCCGTCAACTTTTCCAAGATTGGTTTTGACGTCTTCTTTGATAGTGTCCCGCAGATCTTCCGGGATGTCATTATTCTCATCCGCTTCCGCATCTTTCCACATCAGCCAGGCTTCAGCTTCATCCAGGACAGCATTCAGCAGATCTTTGCCAGTATCGACGACAGCCTGCCGGTTTTCTTCCGATTTGTCAGCGGCAAAGGTGATCTTGGCATCCTGATGGATCTTCTGCTTCTCTTGACTGGTCATTTTCGCATCTTTCCAATCCTGTTTGGCATCAGCGGCAGAGGCACCGACGAAAGCGACTTGCAGCACTAAGATAGAAAGCAGTAACAAAGCGATTATCTTTCTCATTATAACTCCTCCAACTATGTTTTGTAGTATCTGATCAGATAAACAATCTTTATATAATTTGTGATATTTCTCTTTTACATGGAAGATAAAGACTGGAAGAAGAAACTGACGCCTGAACAATTTCGTGTCCTTAGGGAAAAAGGCACCGAACCAGCGTTCACCGGCAAGTTCTACAAGCATAAAGACAAAGGCATGTATGTCTGTGGTGGCTGCGGCGCCCAGCTGTTTAAGTCAGATGCTAAATTTGATTCCGGCACCGGCTGGCCCAGTTTTACCGATGCGCTTCCCGATGCGGTGGAATTGAAACCGGACAACAGCCACGGCATGAAACGGACGGAAGTTGTCTGTAAGAGATGCGGCGGCCACCTTGGTCACGTCTTCGACGACGGGCCGAAGCCAAAATGTAAAAGATTCTGTATCAATTCAGCAGCTCTGGGATTTAAGAAGTGATCAAACTTTCTTTCTTTTGTAAATTTTCGCAGGGTTAGGCCTATTCTTTAATCTCTTTATGATAATGATAGTCAAACCGCTTACGATCAGCACGTAATTAGTTATCATGAACCCTCGTGTGCCCCAGGAGATGCCGTCAAATACATAAGTGCTTAGAGGCCACAAAAAAGGGGTCGGTAAAAAATCTCTGGTGTGGGTAAAGACATCGACGATGATAGCTAAAGGCCAGGCCAGCATCTCGTAGATCCATTTTTTGTAGATCAAAAAGACAACTGTTAAAACAACGGTACAGACGATCAGGCTGTGGCTGATATTATAAAGCATATAAACCCAGTCGGGTATCTTTTCAAGCATAGGCTTGCCAAAACCTTCCTGGAAGATCAAGCGATAGAAAAAATAAACTGCCCATGACAACGTGTCAGGCAGCAGGCCGAACAACACGGCCAGCCACGGCCTCTTCGTCCAGTGGAAGACGATGTAGGACCAAAAACCATGGGCGAAGTAATCCATGCCTTGGGGAATATCTTAGAAGTATTTAATGGTTACTTAACGATCTTGATTATTTTCACTGGACAGTCCCGGGCTGCCAGTTCGTTCTTCTCCAATTCGACCTCGCTGATCTTCAACACGCAGATGCCTCTTTTTTCGGTAGAACCGATCAGCTTTGATTTTCCATCCTCCTCCGAGATGCGCCACTGTTTGGGGGCATGTTCTACGCAGGAGTTGCAGCCGATACAGTTATCTCGATAATGGATTATTTTTGGCATTTGTTATACTTGAAGATTCTGTTGTATATCTCTTCTACTAATTCTTTTGGAACACCTTTTTTTGATAATCTGTCAACAATTTCTTTTTCCCTTGAAAGATCTTCATGGGGTAAATTTAATCTTTTTTTATTATCAATAATCTCTTTTGCAACTTTGATTCTATTTTTAATCAATAAAATTATTTTCTCATCAAAAGCGTCAATCTCTTCTCTCAAAGAAATAATCTCATCTTTCATCTTTTCTCCAACACGAAGATCTTATCATTTGGCCGTACCTTCTCCTCAACTGGGATCGTAATGAGATTTCCTTTCTTGGCTGATACAACTCCTCTCTCGTCGACGAAAATGCTTTTAACGGTAGTTTCGATAACTCCGGTTGTCGGTCCGGTGATGATGATCTCTTCACCTACTTTTACTTCGCCAGTCTCTAATACAAACTGGGCTATCTTGGCTTCATTGTAATAATTCTCTGCTTTGCCGATATAAGACTTCTCTTTCGTAGCTTTGGAACCGTAAACACCGCTCCATTCCCCCAACTGCTTCCCCAAGTAATACCCGCCATGCCAGAAACCACGGTTGAATACTGTCTCCAGCTTTTCGATCCAGATTCTCACTTTATCTTCAGTGTAAGTTCCAGCAAGATAGCTGTCAACAGCTTCCCGATAGGTTTTAACGACTGTGTAAACGTATTCTGGGGATCTGCCCCGTCCTTCAATCTTAAGAACTTTTACTCCGGTATCCAATATCTTGTCGATAAAACCGATAGTGCACAGATCTTTTGGCGACATGATATATTTATTATCTACTTTTAATTCATCACCTGTCTCTTCATCGATGACTCTGTACGCGCGGCGGCAGTTCTGCAAGCATGCTCCTCTGTTAGCTGAAGAATTGTAGGTAGCTAAGCTCATGTAACATTTTCCAGAGATGGCCACGCACAATGCTCCATGGACAAAGATCTCGATCTGCACCAGATTTCCTGATGGGCCTTTAATATTCTCAGCTGTGATCTGGTCTACTATACTTTTGATCTGCTGTATCGTCAATTCCCTGGCTAAGACGATAACGTCAGCGAACTGTGAATAAAACTTGACCGATTCAAAATTACTGATGTTGGTCTGTGTTGACATATGCACTTCCAGACCGATGGAGCGGGCATACGATAACGCGGCGATGTCACAGCAGATAACTGCAGTCAAGCCCGATTCTTTAGCGATGTCACAGATCTTTTTCATCAAAGTAATGTCGTGGTCATACATCACTGTGTTTAGAGTAAGATAGGTCTTGAGATTATTCTCACGGCTGATCCTTACGATCTCTCTCAGGTCATCGACAGTGAAATTATTTGCAGCTCTAGCTCTCATGTTGAGCTGTTCTATGCCGAAGTACACGGAGTTTGCTCCTGCTTTGATCGCTGCCTGCAACGCTTCATACGATCCGGCCGGAGCCATTATCTCGATCATCTTTCTTATTTTTGAATATGTATTTTTAAATGCTATGGTCGTAATTATTAAAGCTATTTTTTCAGTAAAAAAGTCGGTATCTATGTTGCGTATAAAGAGTGAATTAGAACTGTTCTATAACTATTACACTATTTGACCATATCTTCGATCTCTTTGGTCGTGGTAGCCTGTTCAGCTTTCTTGTCTTCACGATACTTGATGAACCGTGGGAACCGCAAGGCTAATCCTAAAGCGTGGAACGGGCTTTTGGTGATCTCTGCCGCCAGGACCTCAACAACGATCTTGGGCTCGAACCAGACGTCCGGCTCCATCTCTTTTTTGACTACAACCCGGGCTGGTTTCTTCTCAACTTTGTACTTATCTAATCTTTTTGGCAGTTCTTCCAGCATCTCATCGGTCATGCCTGTCCCTAATTTACAGACGGATTCAAACTGGTCTTTCTTCTTGTTGTAGGCTGCGCATAATAATGCTCCATACGTCCCGCTTCTTCTTCCTTTGCCGTACAGGCCGCCTATAACGACCAGATCAAACGTATCGCTCAGCTCGCCGACATATTCTTTCTTCCATTTGATCCAGTTCCAGCCCCTAGTACCTGCCTGATATTCACCCTGTAAGTTCTTGACCATGATCCCTTCATCACCATCTTTTAGCATGGCTTTGAAGAACGTGTTGATCTCTCCTAAATCGTCGGTGATGATCTGATCAGCCAGGACAACGTGCTTACTTTTCTTGACCATCTTCTTCAGCATAGCCGTCCTTTTCTCATACGCTTCATCGATATAGGATTTACCATCCAGGTACAATAAGTCAAATAGTTTTATCTGCACCGGGATCTTCTTCACGTATTCTGCAACGTCGTGCTTTCGCCGTCTTTGCATCAACACCTGGAACGGCTGCAGTTTTCCGTTTTCATCGATGGCTACTACTTCTCCCTCTATGACATATTCTTTTCCTGAAACCTGCTTCTCTAAATATTGCACAAGATCCGGGAACTGGTCGGTAACACTATCTAACCGTCGTGAAAATAAGCTGATATTCCCCTTCTTATCCCGATGCGCCTGGATGCGTTCTCCATCATACTTCCCTTCACAGGCTATTTTGCCCGGCATCTTCTTCTGGATCTCTTCCCATTCTTTGACCCTTTGGGCTAGCATCATCTTGATCGGCCGGCCGACGTGAACATCGATCTTCTCCAATCCTTTCAATCCTTTGGCAGCTAACGTTTCCGCGATCACGCCGACATCAGGGCAGATGTTATAAGCTCTTTCCAGCAGTTCTTTATTCTTCTTCTCGCCGGTATAGGCGATAGATAATGAATCGATGACAGTCATGTCGCCGACACCCATCCGCAAGGTGCCAAGGACGATGCGGCAGATATATTTCGCTCCTTCCGGTGAGGTCTTCTGCAACAACGAAAGCAGGATGTTGGCTTTCTGATCCTGTGAACCGCTGCCAGTAGTCTCAGCGATCTTATGCAGTTTTTCAAACAACTCATGGATGGTCAGTTTTCCTAATGGTACTAATGTTTGCGGTTTTTTCTGCAACACTTGCGCTGCCGTCAAGCCGACATCACCGGTCTTTTGCATGATCTCTTTTACTTTCTGCTCGCTGACAGCCCCCGTCTTGGCGATCGCTTTCAACACCGATTTTTCCGCCATCCCCAGAACCACACTTTCATATTCCGAAGCGATCTGACCTAATGTAAGATATGAGATCAACGCGAGGTCCTCTTTCGGCACCGTCTTGAAGAATTCGCTAAGAATCTCCCTCATGGTGTTGCCTGAAGAGATCTTCTCCAGCTGTTCATAGACGTCTACCAGTTTCTGAAAATCCATGGTTCTTCTTAATCAAAAGATGATATATAAATCCTTTGCCTTAGGCAGTACCACTTACAAGTACTCTTATTGCAGAATCTTTAAATACCTCCTGCCAGCGATACGACCTATGAGGGTGGGCACGGTAATCTTAGTTTCTATTGTTGTCTTATTAGCACTCTCTTTAGCTGCTTTGTCGTTCGGCGGGCCTTTCCAGGCTAAGGAACAAGCTTCTCCTGGTAACTGGGTTGCGGAAGAGCAGATCAGGGTCTATCAAGATAAAGTCGTCCTCGACATCCCTAACGCTCTCTGGGCGGAGTTTACCAACAGTAATTCCATGGACCCTTTTCTTGATGAAGATTCTCATGCCATCGAGATATCTCCTAGTGATCCGGATTCCATCAACATCGGCGACGTTATCTCTTACGAATCTGGCAGTGATGTCATCATCCACCGTGTTGTTGATAAAGGGGTAGATGCCGAAGGTGTTTATTACATCGTCAAAGGCGACAACAACAGTTTCAGTGATCCGCAGAAAGTCCGTTTCGACCAGATCCACGGTGTGTTGGTAGCGATAATCTATTAAAGATGATCTGGATGTTATTACCATGACTTATCAAGAAAACATAACTAAAGCCTGGCAGTATGCTGATCTCGCCCGCGCATCTTCTGTTCCGATAGTGTTTAACATCATGGCTATCGGCTTCTATCAGATCGCTGATGATCTTCGTCCCAATCGTAAAAATAGGGTCGCTCTCTTGTCTGCGATGCGTCTTAGTTATCTCTTGCTGGAACAATTTCAGGATTTTCACCATCCTTCACTAAATCTCTCTGGCAGGGCTCGAGATACATACCATGATGCTCATCGAATGTTTCACCAGTTGCATGATGATGCAGATTTCGGAGAATTACAAAAGGGAGAATTACAAAAAGCTCAGGCAATAGTTTCTATTCTTCACATTGAACGTGATTTCAGAAAAAGATATGGTCCGTCAAGGATACCTCTCGATATTTCGGTTCTTCTTGCAGATGCTAGACAGATATTTGAAAACCAAAATTTTGACCAAAACCTGAATTCATTAGAAACCCTTTTAAGCGGCGCTTCATAACTAAAAATATGTTTGATCTATCACAGATACAGAAACTTTCAGAAAAATTTCAGCAGAACCAGCCGTTCCCCCACCTCCTTCTCCACGATCTTCTTGATAAAGAGGAAGTTTCTTCCCTGTTGAAAGCTCTTCAGAAAGAGGAGTTCCAACTGAAAGATTCCGACTTGTTCACGTTTCTACAGACAGATGACCTGCAGAGCAGTTCCGACAAAGCCGTCCGGAAGTTCTGCCAGTTCCTGTCGAAGACCGTCGCTCCGCTTCTGGAGAAGATCACTTCGGTAGAGCTCACCGGCAAATTGGACCTCTCTGGAACGTTATACAAAAATACTCATCATCTTTTACCGCATGACGACAAGCTTGAGGGACGGAAGGTCGCTTTTATCTACTATCTCTCGTCGTTGGAAAAGAAAGATGGGGGAGCCTTGGCTTTATATTCGGCAAAGGACGGCAAGCCCCTCAAGATCGCTAAGCGTATCCAACCGCAATTTAACACGTTCATCATCTTTCAGGTCCTGCCTGAATCGTTCCATGAAGTGGAGGAAGTCATCGTAAATAAAGAAAGGCTGGCCGTCAGCGGGTGGTTCCTGTGATCAATGAGTTCTACTTAGAGAACCTGGAAACTGTCAAAAGGACGTTCCAGGAAGAAGGCCAGGTGGTGCTGTTCGACTTCTTCACAAAAGATTTCTTTAGCCTGCTGAAGAAGATAGCGGAGAAGAAACCTCGGCCGGAGAAAGACCCTTTGTTACATTCTTTCTCTACTGTTTCCGTAGATCTTCCAGAACTGCCTTTCCTAAGATCCCTGTTCAAAAAGCAGCCTGATTTCCGTTCTTACCGCTTTGGCTGGAAAGATTATACCCTTCTTCATGATCTGGATATGCAGAAACCTGGCATCGATATCATCATAGATCTGGCGGAAGACTGGCAGGAAAAATGGGGTGGTTCCGTCTATTATGTGGACGGTACTGGCAATTTCACTAAGATGCCGATCAAAGCCAATACCCTCATCTTGGTCAAAAGAACATCTGGAAATAACCGTTTTATCAAGTACGTAAACCATCTGGCTGGAACCCGTAAAAGAAGCCTCCTGATCGGTAGCCTATAGAAAACTTTATAAAAAGACCATATCCTTCGTAGCGCAATGAAAAGAAGTTCCCGACGTTGGAAGAAAAAAGGCCAGATGCGCTGGAAGTGGCAAAGGAAGAAGATGAAGAAAGCCAAGCGCAGAAGAAGGCTTCAGGCTAGTTAGGGTTCTTGAAAGGGGCTTCCTGTTATGATCCGTTTCCTACGTATTGATTTTCTAGCTCTTTTTTTGATAATTTTTGATAATACTAGATCTCTAAAAATGTCTCAAAACAAAGAATTCACGCTTTCCGCAATATTGTTGATATAAACTTTAGCTGGTTCTCTCTGCAGATACTCTGTCCTTAACGGCAGCAGGACGATCCGCATTTCCTCGCTAGGCTCAGCAAGATCTTGGTCATGCCTTGAATAATAATTGTTATAAACTTTGTCTAGTGCATGAAACGTGTGTCCGGCGATCGCTTCTAAAGTCTCATCGGAAACTGGACTGCCATACGCCAGCTCGGCCAGTTCTGGCAGTGAATACTTACTATTGACGAGAACAAACTTACATCCAGCATCTCCAACGACTTCTTCCAATGTTCCTTTATTTTCGTCAGCATCGCCGTCAAGATCGATGACGTTCGGATACGTCTGGTAGGCTGATCCGATGCAGTCGGGGGAGGTTTTTATCTCTTTGATGCCTGCATATAAAGTCAAACCTACGAGCGCGGTTAATGTTCCCAATGCTATCTTGAATATTTTAGTCATCTTATCATCCCTGCCTACATTCTTATCGTTCGTTTGGTAAAATCTGTTGATATAGTCAGACGAAGGTCTTGTTTCATTGAGCGCCGCACAATCAATCCACATTATGAGCGCACTCAGTGTTTCAAATATCTTGCTTACCCTATTCACACTTATACCCTCCTAATCTTTTCTCTAGAGTTCCGATAGTGATCTCGGCTTTCTTTTTTAGTTCTCCTTCTACACCACTATTGATGACTTTCTGGTACTGCACGATTCCTTTGCACCAATCATTCTGTTCCTTACTGTTGAACAACGGTTTCCCGGCATCATACAACTTCTGGGCCTTAGCCGTGAGATCATCTGCATCCGCGCCGCTTCTCTGAGGAGCTTTGCTCTCTTTTTTGCTCTTTTCCTTCGGTCTGAACGAACCGTAACGCTGTCCGTCTTTCAATGGTCTAACTCTGCCGTCCAGGTCTCTGGCGGGTAGGCTTGACCAGTGACCATTTAAATAATCATAATCATAAAATTTGTCCTGAGCGTTTCCACTTTCATCGACGGGGAAAAGATATCCTGCATTGACATTCCGTCTATTACCATTTTCATCTTCAACTTGAATCCAAAAATGAGCATGAGCAACTCGTCGGCAGCCCTTTGATCCTGGATTATATAACTTGCTTTTCTCATTCGCAATACCTGTACAATCGACCCGGGCGATCTTATCTCCTTTCTTGACGTTATATCCTTGTTCGATCTCGTCGGGGATACCGCCGATGTGTAGATAGAACGTCTTCACTCCATATCCTAACACTTTTCCATGGTCGATGCTGACCAGGTTTCCCCAATCTCGCTTGTTGAAATTTCTTCCCAAAACTTCGATTTCTCCGTCGGCAAAAGCCACGACATCTCCACCGTAATCATAAAAATCGTTGCCAGCATGTTTTCTGGAACCACCGCCCCTATCTGCCCCAAACTCGTATGAGGTAACGCCAGTTCGCAGCGAATTAGCTCGATTTTTTTTACTTGTCCCCGGCACCGGAAACGTATAATCCATGGCAAGAGCGATGTCCATGAAGATCTCTTCCCGTTCTTCCTCGGAGATCTCTTCCAGATCTTTAACCTCATATTTTACTGGTTCTGGAATTTTATCTTCTTCTGTCGTATCAAAGAAAGTCAATTGCGGATCGCTGACAGCTTCTAATGCTGCTACTCCGGCTGTCTTCTGTTCGTCTTTACCAGAGCAAGCAGACATCCCTGCGACTAGAGCAGCCAACCCCAGCCATCGTCTAAACTGTATCATCTTCTTTAAACTAAGTCTCTTTTTTAAAAATCTTTCCATTAGAATTACTAATGAGTGGTGATTTAACCCTCCCCGTCACGACTAAATCCCTCTTATTCATCACCGATACATTTATAAACAGGTCGCATTCCCCACAGAGAACATGTCTTTCAGACGTCAAAGTCTTTCAGACCTAATATCTATGTGTGCTCAATTAATCTTGAGTGCGAATGAGGTGATCCAAATAAAATTTGGACGATATCTTGACAATTCCAATAATTAGTAGCTTGCGACCAATAATAAAAGGATAGTAACAGAATTCTAAATTTTTAGAGTTAATTCCCGTTGATCCTGCGGGAGATTGCTGCTATGGGAGTTCGACTAAGCCATGCAAGTCAGAGGGTTCTTCGGAACACAGGCTGAATGCTCAGTAACACGTCAATAATCTGCCCTTAGGTTCGGGATACCCTTGGGAAACTGAGGTTAAAACCGGATAGAGAATCGATACTGGAATGTTCTTTTCTTGAAAAGCGATGCCTGAGGATGAGTTGGCGGCTGATTAGGTAGTTGGTGGTGTAAAGGACCACCAAGCCTACGATCAGTACGGGCCGTGAGAGCGGGAGCCCGGAGAGGGGTACTGAGACACTGACCCCAGCCCTACGGGGTGCAGCAGGCGCGAAACCTTTACAATGTACGGAAGTGCGATAAGGGGACTCCCAGTGCTCATGCTTAGCATGGGCTTTTGCCAAGTGTAAATAGCTTGGCGAATAAGTGGTGGGTAAGACGGGTGCCAGCCGCCGCGGTAACACCTGCGCCACAAGTGGCAATCACATTTATTGGGCCTAAAGCGTTCGTAGCCGGATAGGCAAGTCTTGGGTGAAATCGTTACGCTTAACAAAACGGCGTGCTTGAGATACTACCTGTCTAGGGACCGGGAGGCGTTAGGGGTATTCCTGAGGGAGCGGTAAAATGTTATAATCTCGGGAGGACCACCTGTGGCGAAGGCGCCTAACGAGAACGGGTCCGACGGTGAGGAACGAAAGCTAGGGGAGCAAACCGGATTAGATACCCGAGTAGTCCTAGCCGTAAACGCTGTGTACTAGATGTTGCATATTCTCCGTGAATATGCAGTGTCGGAGCGAAGGCATTAAGTACACCGCCTGGGTAGTACGGTCGCAAGGCTGAAACTTAAAGGAATTGGCGGGAGAGCACCACAAGGGGTGCGGCGTGCGGTTTAATCTAACTCTACGCAGAGAATCTCACCAGCAGCGACGGCAGAATGAAGGTCAGATTAAATGTCTTACCTAACGAGCCGAGAGGTATTGCATGGCCGTCGTCAGCTCGTGCCGTAAGGTGTCCTCTTAAGTGAGGTAACGAGCGAGATCCATGCCCATAATTGCTAGCGGGTCCTTTAGGATGACTGAGCACATTATGGGGACTGCTCTGGAAACAGAGAGGAAGGTGTGGGCAACGGTAGGTCTGTATGGTCCGAATCTGCTGGGCTACACGCGCGCAACAATGGCGAGGACAATGGGATGCAACACCGAAAGGTGGAGCTAAACCTCGAAACCTCGTCCTAGTCTAGATTGAGGGTTGTAATTCACCCTCATGACACCGGAATCCCTAGTAATCGGGCTTCATCACGGCCCGGTGAATATGTCCCTGCTCTTTGCACACACCGCCCGTCAAACCAACCGAGTTGGGTCTGGGTGAGATGCAGCTTTAAGTTGTATCAAATCCAGGTTCGGTGAGGTGGGTTAAGTCGTCACAAGGTAGCCGTAGGGGAACCTACGGCTGGATCACCTCCTTTTTATTTTTTTATCATCTCTTCGGGGATGGTATGGAAATACCAAAAAAGAAATAGATGTTTACTGGGCCCGTAGCTCAGTCCGGATTAGAGCGCCTGCCTTGCATGCGTTAAGATCAGAGACATACGCTCTGGACTTATGCTGAAGAGAGCAGGAGGCCTCGGGTTCGAATCCCGACGGGTCCATCTCCAGAAATGGAAGAAATGTTCCCGTATGATCCACGGATTTACGGGTTTTTGTCTTCGGGAATCGTACGTTCCTGGCGGCAATGACTGAATATGATGGAGCACCATGCTGCTTTGCATAGGTGCGCTATCTACATCATAGTAATGAGTCATATGTAGGTTAACATCTTAGGTTTGTCTGATGTTGGTAGCAGCGATGCTATCTGACTGAAAGGCAGATCCATTTAGTACGCTGTTAGGTGGATGACTTGGCTCGAAACGCCGAAGAAGGACGTGACAAGCTACGATATGCTCCGGCGAGCCGAATGTAGGCTTCGAACCGGAGATTTCCGAATGAGACTTCTCGGATAAGACCCTTTGGGGTCAGGGAACGCGGGGAATTGAAGCGTCTTAGTACCTGCAGGAAAAGAAATCAATTGAGATGCCGTGAGTAAGAGCGACCGAAAGCGGTAGAGTTCAAACTGAATCCGTCGTAGTAATGCGATGGAGATGTGGTGTTATGGACTTTCTTTACGACCTTTTTCCTGACTTGAAGTTTCCTGGAACGGAACACGATACAGGGTGATAGTCCCGTAAAGGAAAGGAAGAAGGCCCTTGGAAGTATCCAGAGTACTGCTCCTTGAGATTGGAGTGGGAAGTTGGGGGGCATTAACCTCCAAGACTAAACACGTTTCGAGTCCGATAGCATACAGTACCGTGAGGGAAAGTTGAAAAGAACCCTTGACCGGGATTCAAAAGATTCTGAAACCTAGCAGTTATAGTGAGGTAGGGCATTTAGGTGTTCTACCGTGCTTTTTGAATAAAGTGCCAGAGAGTGCGCCTATGTGGCAAGGATAACCTGAAAAAGGGTATCCATAGCGAAAGCGAGACTCCGCAGTTTACGAGGGAGGCGGTATGAAAGTGCCGTAAGTCACATGGGTTCGACCTGAAACCGAGCGATCTATTCCTGGGTAAGGTGAAGCGAGGGTAAAACCTCGTGGAGGCCTGAAGAGGTTCTACGTGCAAGTGTTCTTCTAACCTGGGATTAGGGGTGAAAAGCCAATCGAGCTCGGCGATAGCAGGTTCCTGCCGAAATTGACCTTAGTCAAGTCTCGGACGAAATGGTTACGGTTGTAGAGCTACGGATAGGAGATTTAGGCGGGGAAACCTGTCGGTTTCCTGTCCAACTCCAAATGCTGTAACGTTGTAGACTCCGGGAAACAGGGGATCTTGGGGTAAACTTGATTTCCGAAAGGGGAACAACCCAGACTATGGTTAAGGCCCCTAAGAGTCAGCTAAGTGAGAAAGGGTTTAAGGGTGTTCGTGATCTTAGACAGCGAGGAGGTTGGCTTAGAAGCAGCCATCCTTTAAAAAGTGCGTAACAGCTTACTCGTTGAGGTCGTGAGCCCCGAAGATTGACGGGTCTAAGCTGACCGCCGATACCATAGACCACGATAAGTGGGTGTAGGCAGGCGTTCTTCTAGGGTAGAAGCTTTTCCGTAAGGAGAGGTGGACCTGGTAGAAATGAATATTCTGGTGGTAGTAGGATCTTAGCAGAGTGAGAATCTCTGTCATCGTAAGGGCAAGGGTTCCTTGGCAATGTCAATCAGCCAAGGGTTAGTCGGTCCTAAGCAATTTCCTCAGGGAATAAAGCGAAAGGGAAAGCGGTTAATATTCCGCTACTATATCAGTATACGCGGCGACGCAAGCTACGTTTCTGACGCTTCGGGATAGACCGACACTGCTTGTCTGCAGTGTTAATACGGATAAGTCTAGGGAGTATCGTAATGATGAGAACTAGAGTAAATCGTAGAATAGCAGGCCTATGGTCTGTTCGGTTGATATCTGGAGTCCATGAAAAGGAAACATAGATAGATCTGATATAACCGTACCCAGAACCAGCACTGGTGCCCCTAGGTGAGAAGCCTAAGATGTGTGAGTGTAATCTAGTTTAGGGAATTCGGCAAATTAGTCCCGTACCTTCGGTATAAGGGATCCCTGCATTCGTATCTGTATGGGTGCGATTTCAGGGCGCAGTGACAAAGGTGGTCCGACTGTTTAACAAAAACACAACCTTCTGCTACGTGGTAACGCTTTGTATAGAAGGTGATATCTGCCCAGTGCCAGTACTTTAAGCCTCGTTCCAACGGGGTGAAGAGCTGGTAAACGGCGGGAGTAACTATAACTCTCTTAAGGTAGCGAAATGCCTTGCCGTTTGAATGACGGCCTGCATGAATGGTATAACGAGATCGCCACTGTCCCAAACTAGAAACTCCCGAACACTCTTTCCTGGTGCAAAGGCCAGGGATTTCCAGTGGGAAGCGAAGACCCCGTGAAACTTTACTGTAGCCTGTCGCTGTGGTGTGGTTTCTGGTATATAGCGTAAGTGGGAGCTGTTTGAGAGTGTAATCGTCAGAATACACTTTAGGCAACAATGTAACACCACTTACCAAAAACTACATCACTTACCTCTTTGAGGGACACCGGTTGGTGGACAGTTTGGCTGGGGTGGCACGCTGTTGAAAAGGTATCAATAGCGCCCAATGGTTGGCTCATCCGGTTTAGAAATCCGGAGTTGAGTGCAAGGGCATAAGCCAGCCTGATTGGACTTCGAACATAAAGATTTTCAAACACGAAAGTGTGGCCTAGCGAACCACCATGCCTTCTTAATGAGGGCTGGTGATGACTGAAAAGTTACTCCGGGGATAACTGAGTTGTCGCGCCCGAGAGTTCATATCGACGGCGCGGTTTGCTACTTCGATGTCGGCTCTTCCTATCCTGGCGGTGCAGAAGCTGCCAAGGGTGGGGGTGTTCACCCATTAAAAGGGATCGTGAGCTGGGTTCAGAACGCTGTGAGGCAGTTTGTTTGATATCTACTGGAAATGTTGGGTGTCTGAAAGGAAGGATCCTTTAGTACGAGAGGAACGAGGGTTCGTGGCCTCTGGTCGACCGGTTATCTGACAAGGTATGCCGGGCAGCTACGCCGCAAGTGATAAGTACTGAAAGCATCTAAGTACGAAGCGCACCTTGAAAAGAGACACCTTAGGACATCGCAAAAACAGCGGTTTGATAGAAGCGGTGTGTAAGCATGAAGGCAACGACATGTTCAGCACGCGCTCACTAACGTCCATACCTTTGTTAACCTACATATGACCTTCATTTACACCTAAAATAAAACGAAGTTTGGTAGTTTTACCATTTTTTTCTTTTTGTTTTTTACAGAACTAGCTTTAGCTATGTTGACACAGGCAACTTAGATAATGAACTCTAAACTCTGGTGATGAACTCTGGACTCGGGCGATGAACTCTGAATAATCATAAGCCAACCAGCCAAACTGTCCGAAGAAAATTCCGATAATAATTTAAGCGACGAAGTTTTACAATTTTTATGAGAAATTACCAGAAGCTGGAAATCTATCACCGGGGCTACGACCTTGTTCTAGAAGTTTATAAAGCGATCTCGTTATCCCTAGAAAAGCGTAATACTGCTTCTTTAAAGTTGCTGATATAATGGATAGTCGCTTTTCTGGGATCCTAAAAATTCGTTGGCAAACTCCTTTCACGAATTTTTATGATTACCCAAAGAAGAAATCCGTAATATTTCATTACAGATGCGCCGTGCGGCCGTCTCCATTCCATTAAATATCGCGGAAGGCACTTCGCGGAAAAGCCGGAAACAATTCCTCAATTTCTTACACTATTCATTTGGATCTGGAAAGGAATTAGAAGTGCTTCTGAACCTTTGCCGTGACCTGAAATATCTTGACGATTCTCAACACTCAGCAGTTTATCAACCATTACAGACTTTCATGGCTAAGCTGTCTTTGTTTATCAAAGATCTTGAGTCAAAGATTGCCGATCCGGATGACTCTTTCAGGAATCTTGATAAAAAGCGCCTAGTCAACGACTATAGAAAAACTCTTCATCTTGATGATGAAACTTAGAAATGAGCAGTACAGTTAAATAATTCTATCTCGTGATCTTGGTCTTCTTTCAGGTTGCAGATGGTGACGCCGGTATTGTCTAATCTTGCAATCTCATCTTCCGGTTTCCGGATGATATTGCTGATAAGAGACCGGTTTGTGGCTCCATGGGCGACGAATACGACCGTCCCATCCGGAAATTTGTTATAAGCCTCATCAATGATCTTCTTGGTCCTTACCTGTAATACTTGATAGGATTCGACGTCTTCAGCATACTCTTTTCCTATCTCTGATTTCAACCTTCCGTTCTGGCTGCCAAAATCACGTTCTCGTAGCTCCTCAACGATATAGAACGGTGTATCAGGATGATATTTTGCTATCTCCCTAGCCGTGTCTATAGCTCTGGCCAGATCGCTGGTATAGATTGCATCTATCTTCTCGTCTTTAAAGCGGGCTGCGACCTTTCGGGCCTGTTCCTTCCCCCTTTCAGTCAACTTACCTGGAAGAAGCTGCCCCTGAAGGATCCCTTTGACGTTCTCTTCTGTCTCTCCGTGACGCGTGATAATCAATCTCATCCTGTCGTGGATTCCTCCCTCTTATAAAAATCTAACGGATCATCACCCATGTCCTGATAATCTTCCTTACCGAATTCCCACACTTTGTAGAACCAAATCTTTCTTCTGGAACCCTCAATCTTCCTTTGTTGTTTTAGATAATATTCTTTGACCTCTTCTAACGTAGTAAAATACTCTGGTCTCTCCACGCTTTTTCCGCTAAAAGTATCAAAAGGATCGATAGAAGCGATTATGATCTTATATCTGCTTACTTTCTCGCCCATACTTCACCTGAAGGCTCATGATCTTATATACAAGTTTCGCTAAAGCATACGCTTCTCCATCAAAATTATATCTTGGCGAGAACTCAGTGATATCGGCGCCGATAACTTCTTTTTCCTGAAAGATCAGCTGCAATGAATCGACCATCTGCTGCCAATCCAGTCCGCCAGGCTCAGGAGTTCCGGTGTTACGGATGAAACTGGGATCGAAAGCATCAACGTCGATGGTGATGAAAACTTTCTGTTTCAGCTTTGGCAGTATCTCTCGTATCCTGTCTAATGAAAATCTGTATGCTTTGATCAGATGCACATTTTCATTTTTTTCTATCATCTTTTTTTCATCAATATCCATGCTTCGGACACCGATATTGCACAATTCATGTTTTTTACTTATCTGCCGGCTGACACAAGCATGGTTTAATGAAGAACCGTTCCAGGAATCACGGAAATCAGCATGAGCATCAAATTGGATGACAGAAAAGTTCTGATGGCGGTTTTCTAGTCCTTTAACTATGCCGATCGTTACAGAATGGTCTCCTCCTAAACCGATGATAAACTTATCTTTGTTCTCGTTCTCCTGAATTTTTTCAGAAACCGTTTCTACCATCTCTTCCGGCGTCTTTTCATTAAGCTGTAGTTCATCAAGCAATTCGATCCCTTCCAGAAACGCTTCACAGTCAAACTCGTCATCATAATATTCCAGATGTTTAGAAGCGTTGATGATCTCTCTCGGTCCTTGAGAAGCGCCGCTGCCGTAAGTAAGACTTTTCTCGTATGCTATCGGTAAGATAACAAACTTCCCTCTTTGGTATTCAGGCGGCAGATTCATCCATGTCATCTTTTACGTCAAACCTGAAATGCTCTTTTAGGAGAGCTTCCAGTTTGCCTATCGCTTTTTGGTAATCAAATCCATGCTCAAAACTGATATTAACTTCGCCGTAATTGCGGCTGAAGGTATCAACGAGAGCTTTTAGGATCTTGACTTCTTCCATGAGTCCTCTATAATCTCGCTTTTCATTGAACTGACCCATCACTGTAGATGAAACATCGCCTTCCTCATATCTCTTCCTTTGAAAAGATCCCGTGATAAGGTTACCTTCTCTTTCAGTTCTTCTTTCATCATTGGTGTAAAGCAAACTTCTTTCTGCAGCTTCAGTCTCAGGTAGATGGGGTGCGTAAAGGAATGATTTTTTTTCTTGTCTCTCTTGATGTTTAAGTACGACCTTTCCATAATGTTTTAACAATCCGTAGAACTCTCTGATCCTTTCTGCAACCTCATCTCGATTTTGTAGGTTTGAAGCTTGTCCTATCCCTGCTAATTTCTCATCCAGCAGAAGATGACCAGCGAAAATCGCCTTGATGTCATCACCAGCTCTTTCTAACCTTTTCCTGATATTCTCTTTTCCTTCCGGAATCTCATGATACAAGACCCTTTCTCCTTCCGGATCAAAGACCATCACTGGATCATTGACGGATTTAGTGAGGGCGAGAGCCGCTCTCCGAACATATTGGAAAACCATCTGGTCAACTCCGTCTTGTGGCCGCAGATACATCTTATTCCACCACCTCAGTCTCGATTTTTTCTAGGTCGCAGAAATCAGTGGTAAAATTATATGCTCCCGCATTGAGGAATGTAACCATATCGCCCACTTTTGGATCATTTAGATAAACACGATACCGGAACAGATCCATCGAACAAGGAGTTACTCCTTTGATGACGTAGGCCTGTCCAGATCCGTTCGGCAGTTCTCCTTCCACCAGCAGTTTCGCCGGCACCAGGATGGCATCCATATCCGAGTTGTAGACGGAAGCGTTGATGATGATGTTATGGTCATAGATGGCGATGATCTGGGCATAGAGCTTTCCCGCCGGGGCGGCGATGAACCTTCCCGGTTCGATCATCAGCTTGATCTGCCAGCCGCTTAAGAATAGTTTCAGCTCTTCGATCTTCTTGAAGATTCCCGGCAGGACATCTACATTGGTGTTGGCGTATTCTGACGGCAGACCGCCGCCGATGTTGATGACAGAGATCTTCTGCAGGACTTCTTCACCAAGCATCCTGGTTATCTGGTATCCTAAATTCCATTCGCTCATGTTCTGTGTCTTTCTATGGAAGTGGACACCCAGGTCGATCTTGTCATGATATTTTTTATGGATCTGCTCAACCCTTTCTTTCACTACGTCAGAATCCATCCCAAAGACAAAGTAACGTTCGGTCCTTAAAGTGTTCTCTTTGACTTTCATCCTAAGCAAGAGATTTATCTTCTCTCTGACCTCATTTTTTTCTAAAAATAACAATAATACATCAAGATCTGATTCGTTGTCAACTACAAACCGATTCACCTTCTGGTCTAACAGTTCTTTTATCTGCTGTTCGTCCCAGGCCTGGGCCAGGAAGACAACTCTCCTCTTATCTTTGATATGTTTTAGTTCATTGACCATATGGATGCTGAATAGGGCATCGCTGTTGTCCTCAAGAATTGGCGTGACCAACGGATTAGTCTTAGAGCTGAACGCGACGATGTCCGCTGCTTCCTTCACTTTTCTGTACTGCTGTAAGATTGTACTTTTAGATAAGGTGAATCTCGGTTTCATATCTTGACGATCCTCCTGATGTTCAACGATAATTGCAGATAATGTTCTTCTCCCACGTTTTCGAATGAACCACGCATAGTTCCATCGATCATACGCACTACACCATCATTACAAGCTCTCACCAAGTCGTCTTCCAACGATGGCTTCATATCAATGTAGATGCTCCCACAGATCTTATATCCTACTTCACCAGCGCCGTTCCTAAATCCAGTTGAAGCCTCTTCTCTTGGGGCTTGATCCAATAGCACATAATAACCTGCTCTTGAACGCGCAACATGGCCGAAGATGGTTGTCTGGATACTATCTGTTCCAGAACTAAATTCTCTTAACGCTCTCACCAAGTCGTCTTTATCCATCTTGCAGCAATCCCTCCTTCCGTAATTCTTCCAACGCCCGTATCATCGCCAACGGGAACATGATAGTCACATCACCGATAACGGTAGCTACATCGGAATCGTCTTTTACCTTTCCCCAGGACTTGGCTTCATCAGTCGTGGCCCCGGACATCGATCCTGAAGTCTTATGGGCAGTAGTCATATAGACCGCATATTCCGCGCCGCCGTTCAGTAAAGTGCAGAGGATGGCGTGGTGCTTGGAGATACTGCCGCCGAGAGCGATAACTGCTTTCTTTTCATCGTAAGAACTGGAGAACAGGATGTTGCCAAAATCTTTTACCACATCAACGATAAAATCAGGATGTTTCTGCTGATATAAGTAAAGGTGGAACCCGAACGCGCCGTCAGTGACAGCTGGGCAGAAGATGGGTATGTCGTTTTTTGCCGCTTGATACAGGAGAGAGTTCTCATCTTCCAGCATCAGGCCGATCTCTTTCAACATCTCTGAGACGGCCCAGCGTTTCTGCTTTTCATAAAGCTTGTCTAACACCGGTGTGATCCAATCTTCAAAATTCATGTAACTCTCATTCTTGATAAGCAGGTTTCCCACCCGGTTGATGCCTTGTTCATGCAGTTCTACGTCATCATGTCCGAAACGGCCGACTGAGAACGTTTCACCAGTCGATTTCATGATATCTTCCTCGATGCCGCCGACAGTGGTGACGATGACCTGAGCCATCTTCAGCTTTATCAGTTGGGCGAAGAAACCTCTCAAGCCGGAGGTGACCATGTTGGAAGTGAACGTCAGGTAGATCTTGGCGTTCTCTTTCTTCATCTTGATGATGACATCTGCCGCTCTTGCTAGTTCGACCGATTGATAGCCGACCTGATGGTACTGGCTGACCAGTTCACTGACGGTCATCCCTGGTGTCCACTGAAAATCTTTTACCTGCATATATTCACCAAAAACATCTCAAAACGAACCTAAACCTATAGTTTGAAAGAACTTAACTGCCTGCTTTACGGACGGTATCCATGGTGTGGTTATTCTTGACCCTATTTTTAAATGTTTCTTAGTTGATGGCTGATATGGAATCTTTGATTGACCTTGGTCGGAAGTTAAAACCGTCCTGTATCGTCCAAATAAAACTGTTTTAGTTTCTTTTGGATCGCATCCTCTAGAGATTTTATCCTGACAGCTTCAGGGTATCCGTCGCCATCACGATCTATTGCCAGAGCTTCTAACCTTTGATCCCGATCATATGCATATAACTCCATATAATCTGGTTGGCCGTCACCTTCTCTGTCATAACTTACGCTTGTCGGCAGTCCTTGTCCGTCATATCTTACGGTCCAGATACCTTTAGGTTTTCCTTCAGCATCATATTGAAGCCTTTCAACTTGGTCAGTCCGGCCGTCGCCATCTTTATCTAATTCTGAAGAGATTTTTCTTCCATTATCATTATAAATATCACGAAGGGCCATTGTTATGTTTCCCTGAGTATCGTAGTTGATTATCTCCTCAGTCCTTTCGGTAGAATCACAGCCTAGGGCTAAAGCAGTTGTTAGATATAATGCTGGTTTTTTTAACATCTTTGTCAAGCTCATTTTAGGTCTTAAAAATGGCTTCTACTTATAAATCTTTGCATATTGACTACTACGCAGTGATGAAGAAGGGAAAAGTTTATAAAGAATGGCCGCTATGAGGTCAATATGAAAAGAGCAGAGGGAAGTAATACTCAAAAAGAACTATTAAAAAGCCCTAGCCGTCGGCAGTTCCTGAAGACCTTAGGTATCGCTGCGGCTGTTGGCGCAACTACTAAATACGCTGCTGATGAGATTAGCGATTATGTTCTGGAAAAGATCCTTAAAGTTGAAGAAGAAGTCCGTGAGACAGTTCTTGATCTTAGAGAGTTTTATGGTACGGTGGATGCTAAACTGGCTGAACAAAGGAAATTATTGGAGAAAAATTATGGTTCTGCTTTAGATGGTCTACAAAAATTGGATATACTGGATGAAAAGGAGATCGCTGATTTTGAAAAACTAGTTGATAATCTGGAAGATGTTGAAAGTCATTATGATTTTGCTGAGAGGGCAAGAATCTTAAAAGACAGGCTTGATCGTAGAATCTTAACTTTGGATACCGTTGTTGACAGCTATAAACCTGGTTTCTGGCGTGGAGCTGATGATCTTATTAGGGAAGGTCTTGGCAGGCCATCTGGTGAACATGGAAAAAAATACCGTACAGCCGTTAAGAAAAGACTTGATGCGCTAAGCCAGATATATGATACCAACTCCGACAATAGGACTGCTGAAACTGCTGTCCTTGGCAAGATCAACGAATATCTGGCTGATGCGCCACGATTGACATCAGAAGAGAAAGGCCTTCTGTTGTTCCTTAAGGATCAGTATCAAAAACCAGGTGATAAAACTCATCTGAAGAAATTCATAAATAACTATGAAGGCTTCAATGCACAGAAAGAGATGGTCCTTAATCTGCGAGCAGCTTTAGTGGAAGGAGAACAAACTTACGAACAGATCAGGAAGAACAAAGGCTATATGGTTGATCTCGGTCAGATGCTTCAGGATGGAATTGAATTGAAACAGAGGATCAGAGAGACAAATGCAGAAGATTGGATCTCTGGTCATAATGAATATCAAAGTCATGCTGACCAATTGAAGAGTAAGGTTGTCCAGATGGTCGATCATCTTAAAGAAGAAGGCTATGATATCGAGACCAGAGATGATTTCATCAACAAAGGCACCGTGACTGAAAGTATCGGAAAAGTGCTTTATCGGATCGGCACCATGGCCGCTTTGGCTACCGGCGCTCTGACTGTCTTATATAGGCGGAAGGGCGATAAGATACGGGCTAAAGAAGATGCTTTGGTAGAAGCCGCAGCTAAGATTGATGACCTGACCTCTAGGCTGCCTCAAGGCTATATCGGAGAACCTTACAAAGCAGAAGATCCTCGGGGAGTAAGAAATGTTTTTAAAGACGCAGGAAAATTAGAGGTTTATAAAAATGAAAATTAAAGAATGTGTATTGATTGAACCGTTCATCTGTGACGTGGATCTTCCTATCGTAGACGTTGCTAAGAAACTACGAACGACTACCCTACGACACATCTTTGTTGTCAATAAAGATAATGAACCAGCTGGAATCATTTCCGTACTGGATATAAACAATCGACTAGTCGCTGAAGGTAGAGATTATTCTCAAACTCTTGCCAAAGACATCATGTCTAAACCTGTCGAAAGCTTTAATCTTGAAGAAGATACTTCCGACGTCGGTCAAAAGATGCTTTCTAAAGCTTGGGCTATGAGTCCGGTTGTTGATGAAAATAATAAGATGGTCGGTATCGTGACCATCAATCAGGTGCTGAAAAATGAACCGAGATAGATTTGTTGATGAACATTTGGACAGCTTATTGAATGACCATGAAGTAAATCAATATCTTACTAGAGCTAGTCCTGAACAGCGATCAGAGATGGAAGATATGTTACGTCAATCTCTTGGCAGTGGCTATGAAACTCTAGCTAAAGAGTACCACGAATCAAAAGGCCTTGGTTCATATTTTGCAACTGCTTTAAAATGGACTGGAACTGCTTTTGATGCTGTAGGAACTTATGCTTTCTGGGCTCTTGGCGGTGCTGGTTTAGGATTGAAAGCAGTTGGTATGGGACTGAAAACCGGTGCTGATGCTCTTGATGCAAAATATTTTGCGCAACATGCTTCTGAAGCTTCTCTTGGAGATGGCGTCGCTCTCGCTAGTGAAGGATTAGCTGAACGTATCGCTGCTTATCTACCTCTAGGGGTCGGAGAGATTACAGATGCTTTAAGAGGCAGATCAAAATATGATGCAAAAGTTAATGCGCATGCTGTAAGTTATGCCAAACGAGAATTTTTAAACAGATTCGGTGAAGAAAGGCTTAACATCGTTCCTTTGGAAAGGTTCAGGAATCCATTGTACTCGTTAGATGCTGCCGTTGATGCAGCTTAATTTTTCTTTTTTTACGATGGCAGACGAATTTGATCTTGGTTTGGATTCTTTAGATTCCTTAGTGGGGGGAGAGACGATAGAGATGGCTCCACCGCAATATGAACTTCCATTCGGGATAACTCCTGCTGATGTCGTTGATTACATCGATTGGGCTGAACAACAGGCTGCAAAAACCTACGCTGATCCTGTGACGGCAGCGATACTGCTTCTACAAGCCAATGAATGTATCAGAAGAACGAGAGAACCATACGGTCCCCATGAAGCCTACGATCCTGAATCTCATTAAAAACGATAGATCATAAAACCAATAGATCATAAAAACGATAGATTATTTAAATCACCTTATTTTTCTTAAACAGATGAACTTAGTAGATGTCCATTGCCATCTGAACCATGACGCTTTCAAAGATGATTTAGATGAAGTGCTCAAGAGAGCAGAAAAAGCAGGCCTCAAATCTCTTCTTGTCTCTGGTGTCAATCCTGTCTCCAACCAGCAGGTTCTCGCACTATCCAAAAAACATCCTCTTATCAAAGCATCTCTGGGCATCTACCCTATCGATGCTCTTGGTCTTTCTGAAGAAGAGATCGGTTTGCCGCGGCAAACTGTTCCTATCAACTTAGAGGAAGAGTTTGCATTCATAAAGAAGCATCAAAAAGAGGTTGTTGCCATCGGCGAGGTAGGTATGGATTTCCATTGGGCCGACAAAGAGAAGACTTACCAGCAGCAGGCAGATAATTTCCGAAGGATAATCCGTTTTGCTATCAGCATAAAGAAACCTATCGTCATCCATTCCCGGAAAGCCGAGAAAGAGTGTCTGGAGATACTGGAGCAGGAAATAAAAAATAAAGAGATTCCGGTCATCAACCATTGTTTCTCTGGAAAAAAATCGCTGATCCGCAAGGCAGCGGAACTTGGCCATCATTTCTCCATCCCGCCCAACATCCTGCGCTCTCACAGCTTTCAGACTTTAGTCAAGATGGTTGACCTGAAACAGCTGTTGACAGAGACAGATTCTCCTTATCTAAGCCCTTATGCCGAGCAGAGAAATGAGCCAGCTTTCATCCTGGAATCGATCAAGAAGATCGCTGAGATCAAGCAGATCACAGAAAAAGAAGCCGCCGATAGGATCTGGGAGAACTATTGTAGAATATTTAACGTTATTTAACGTTTGATCCTTCCGGTTTTTGTCAATTCTGAACTAAGGAACTGCGCCACGAAATATTTCGGCAGGTATAACAGGTACGCCGCCACCTCTTTTAAGGCATAGGCATCTTTATAGTCAAGGACAGCCTGGATCTGTTCCCCGTTGAACTCATAATCAGCAAAAAACTTCTGGCAATACTCAAATTCAGCTTTCTTTTGGTCCTCAAAACGCTCCCATTCATGATGAAGACGACCATCATACTTTCTGACTACACCGTGGAACAGCCGCATCAGATGCATCTCTTTTTCATCAGATTTGGTGATCTTCCAAACAGCCTCCTTTTCCATGGCATACTTCTTGAAAGCCAGCTGGATCATCGCTTTCACATCACCTATTCCCATGGCCAGGCAGCGGTGACAGATGGTCAGGAACGCTTCATATGTCGCTTTTGCGCTTCTCTTGAAAAGGACCTCAGTCGGGTTCAGTTTCTTGGCAATGGTCATGTGATCCCCGTATCTGTCGATAAGAAATTTTTTGGTATTGTTGAGGATAAAAAGATTCTTGAAACAGCCGTAGATACGCTGCTGGTTATTGAATGTCTCGATAGTCAGCACATTATGCATCCTATCGGCCAGCTTGACTTGGATCGCTTTCTCTTTGATGATATCGTCCGGAAATTGATAGACTTGGGCGATGGACTTGTAATAAAAATCCCGTTTATGCCTAGTGAGCAGCCGGGTGATAGTCAAGACTTCAGCTGCAATCTTGGTGTTGATCTTTTTCTGCCGGCAGACTTTCTCCATGTCTTCCTGAAACTCTTTGCTGGCTTTCTCTTCATATTGGTCCAGCATCAGAAGGTGTTCTTTTTGTTTGGCCAGCTTGTTGGCTTTTTTATAAAGATCAACCTTTTCTTCGATGAAATCGTGCACCAGACCGGACATCAGCGTAGCCTCATCAGTAACTCCTGCTTCTCTTAAAGCCAGGACAACATTGGCTGGATGGATAAATGGATGTTCGCCGTTCTTTCGCATCGGCAGCTTCAGATAGACTTCTTTTGCTTCATTATAAAGATGGAGAAATAGCGGGAATGCGGGAGATTTTGGATCCATCAGCTCTTTAGCTGCTGGAAGCCTCTTGACCGGTTTCCAGTGTTTCAGTTCCTGATAGGCCTGATATTCAGGCGTGTCTTTTATCGTCATCGGCGGGAAATAGATAATTGACAGGACATTTTAAACATTTCGGAAGACTGTACGTATTTAGTTGTGTTCTTTGTGAGCGCAGCACGGCGTCATTATGGCACATATGTCAAAATAGGACTTCTAGTGCGCCATCGCCTCAATGGGTCCCAAAAATCATCGATTTTTCAGGACCCCCGGAAATCTTAAGATTTCTCGTGGGCGGCGCTCACCCACTTAACTAAATACGTTCGGAAGACTTCAGCACAGATACCTTTTTAAAGTTCTGACCTTCCTGGAAAATCATGGCCTCTGTCCTCGATTATCTCTCTCAGGGATCGCGTATTTTCTATTCTAGCTTTAAGAGCAGGATCAGACCGAAACAGTACGAAGGTTCAGCTGACCAGATCTGCCACCAGATCGTCAAAGAATGCTGGAACGGCCGTTTCTTCCAGACATCCACTACCAATTTTCCGCAGTTCTGGACCCGTGATTTCGGCTGGTGTGTACAATCTCTGATCGATCTTAAGTATGAAAAAGAAGTGCATCAGACCATCCGTTACGCCCTGAACCGTTTCAAGAAGTACAAAAAGATAACTACCACGATCACTCCCGGCGGCAAGCCCTTTGATTTCCCGACTATGGCCGTGGACTCCTTGCCTTGGTTTATCCATAGCATCCGGGTTTCCAACGCTTCTTACTATTCCTATCGCCATTTCTTGAATGCTCAGATCAACGCTTATTTTAAGAAGGTCATCAACCCCCAGACTGGGCTGGTGAAACCAGACGTGCATTTCTCTTCCATAAAAGATTTTGCCATCCGCAAGAGTTCCTGCTATGATAATTGTATGGTAGCCTTGCTGGCAAGGGATCTTTCCCGGCTGAAGCTTGACAATCCTTTCAAGAAATATGATTACTCCGAACTTTTACAAAGACATTTCTGGAACGGTCATTATTTTTATGATGACCTTCAGAAAAAACACTATGTCGCTGGCGATGCTAACGTCTTTCCCTTCCTGTTCGGTCTGGAGCAAGACAAGACCAAAAGGACCGCCGTCCTAAAAGCTTTAGACGATGCTGGCCTCACCAAACCTTTCCCGTTAAAATATACCAATTCCCGTTCCCATGCCTCGTTTATCTGGCAGGAAGCGTTCATGCGCGATTATGAAAGCGATGCTATCTGGATGCATCTGGGGTTATTGTATGGGAAACTTCTAAAGATGCATGATCCGGAAGCGGCAGCAGTCGTCAAGAAAAGGTATCAGGAACTTATCGAGACCTATCATAATTTCCTGGAAGTGTTTGACTCACAAGGGAAACCTTTCAAGACTTCTTTCTATCACTGCGATTCGGGGATGCTCTGGGCCGCTAACTATCTTACATTATGAGATTGACATCATGAAACTGATCAACATCACGAAACTAAAACTATGAAACCAGCGATATCTGTCATCATCCCGGCTCACAACGAAGAGAACTATATCCGAAAGACCTTGCACAGTCTCAAACAGCAGACATTTCAAGACTTTGAGACCATCGTCGTCTGTAACGGCTGCAATGACAAGACGGAAGAGATCGTCAGGAGACGTTCTTCCGCCAGGCTTCTATCTCTGTCAAATGCTAACGTTTCAGTTGCCAGGAATGCCGGTGCGCTCAATTCTACCGGCAGCGTGCTCCTTTTCCTTGACGCCGATACGGTCTTATCACCAGAGACACTGCAGAAAGTCAACGAGCAGTTCAACCAGAAATATGCAGTAGCCACGACGAAAGTACGGCCGGATTCTCCTCAGCTAAAGTATCGGGCACTGATGGGTCTTAAGACTATGATGCTTTCTACTGGCTTGTTTAAGGGATTCGGGGGCACAGTCATCTGCCGTAAAGAAGATTTTCAGGCAGTCCTGGGCTATGATCCCGATGTGACCGTGAAAGAACATCACCAGCTGCGGAAGAAGCTTCAGAAGCGGGGGAAATATCTTTGTATCGATTCGCACTCTACTACTTCCATGCGCCGTTTTAATTCCTGGAGCATCCCGAAAGCAGCACTTTTCTGGACGAAGCAGCTTGGCCGATATTACCTTGGCGGTGACATGAGAAAAAGCAGCTATGAGAAAGTTCGTTAGCACTCCAACGCTTTCTCGCCGCCGTTCAGGCAGGAAACTTTATCATTGATGACCTCGTAAGAATTGATGCTGGGATCATCCACTCTGGCTTTACAGCAGATACTTCTGGCAGTATTGGCTACCAATAGATCGTAGTTCTCCTGTAAAGATCGCAGTTCTTCTTCGTGCCCGTTAAGCGTCTTCAGGCAACTATCTCTGGCATCGTTGACCTCAGCAGTCTTCTTTTCCACTTCCAGCTCCACTTTGGCATCGGCCATGGCCATGATATCTTCTTTCAGGCCGCATGATTCCTCACAGGCAATGGCTTGTTTTTCTAGGCTCTGCCGTTCTGCTTCGCAGGAAGTGAAATCATCCCTCGCCTGCTGGGCTTCTTTCTGTCTTTCATCGGCAAAATCTTTGGTAAGGGTTAGCTCCGTGGTAGAAGCAGCTAGCTTTGATTCTAGTTCTTGGACATTTGCGGTATATCCTTCCAGCGACAGACCAGAATCCTCTACCTTTTGATAGACTCCGTAGCCGATGATGCCTGGTCTTACGATCAGGATGATGAACAGGAATAAGATCACGGCAGCGATCGTAAGGTAAGTCGTGTTCAGCCTTTTTTTTGGGACAGCAGATTCTTCCATGCTTTCTGGAGAAATATTTTTACATTTTTAAATATGACTCTTTTATGAGCTACCAATTTATACCTAAAGATGATCTTAACTCTTTTAGGGATACCTTTTTAAGAATAAACTATTTTCTGATTATCATATGATCATCACTATCTCCGGTCCTATCGGCAGCGGCAAAAGTTCCGTCGCCAAGCTGCTGGCCAAGAAACTGAAGTATAAACATCATTCTACTGGTGACCTGATGCGCCAGATGGCTAAAGAAAAGAAGATGACCCTGGAACAATTGGGCGACTTGGCTGCTAAAGATTTCTCTATTGACCAAGAGCTGGACGAACGGCAGAAACAGCTGGGCAAAAAAGAAGATAATTTTGTGATCGATGGTCGGTTAAGCTTCCATTTCATCCCACAATCATTAAAGATCTATCTTGATGCTGATCCTACTGTAAGAGCAAAGCGGGTCTTCCAGGATCTTAAGAACCGTCCCGAGGAAGCTGAAACTTCTTTAGAGAAAGTCCTGGCCAAGATCAAGAAACGGCAGAAGATCGAAATCAAGCGCTATCTTAAATATTATCAGTTGGACCATACTGACAAACGTCATTATGATCTCCTTCTGGACACATCGGAGATGCCAGTGGCAGAGGTAGTGGACACAATTATCCGGTTTGTTAAAAACAGGCTCTGTAGAAAATGAAAGGTCACCGCCTCTGTACGAGCAGTAGTGTCTCCACGAAGAGACTTTTTACGGAGCATTAAAAACAACAAAACTTATAAACTCCCTTCAAAAAGAACCTAGCAGATGGCAGAGACAGTAAAAAACCATGATTTTATCGAACTTGATTATACTGGCCGGTTGATAGACGGCACCGTCTTCGACACCACCGTGGCTTCTGAAGCTAAAGATCTGGGTAAGCGTGACTTCAAGCCGGTCATCATCTGCGTCGGTGAAAAACAGCTTCTTCCAGGCCTTGATGGCGCGTTGGTCGATAAAGAAACTGGCAAGAAAGTTTCCATCACCCTTTCTCCTGAACAGGCTTTTGGCAAGAGAGACGTCAAGAAGATGAAGATCGTCCCGATGGGGGCTTTCCAGGAACACAAAGTACGGCCAGAACCCGGTCTGCAGATCAACATCGACGGCGAGTTAGGGACCATCACCAGAGTTTCCGGAGGCCGTGTCATCGTCAATTTCAATCATCCACTTGCAGGAAGAGAGGTGGTTTATGAGGTGTTTATCCATCGTAGGATCACTGATGCGAAGGAACAGATCACCTCTTTCCTGCAAACAACCTTTAATCTCCCTAAAGGGGCTGTCAAAGTAGAGATAACTGGAGAAAAAGCTTCAGTGGAACTGCCGATGGTCCTTCCAGAACCATTATTAGAAGTGATCAGGAAAAAACTGTCTGAACTTACCGTCTGCAAGGAAGTTGTTCTCAGCTGCAAGTCCCCAGAAAAGAAGTAGGGTTCTTAACCCGTCTTTTACAGATTAATAATCTTTATATATCTCTTTTTTTACCCATCACTAAAAAGGGTTGAGGGGCTATGGATACATACATTCAAGAACAGTCAAGGGTTTCTTCTGCACCGTCGGTAGTCTCTCCTGAGATCAGCCACAAGAAAGCCAACGTGGATGTCGATGAAGAGTTAGAGCGGATGATCGCTAAGCATAAGACCCGCATCAAAGTGGTCGGCTGCGGTGGAGCTGGCAACAATACTGTCAATCGCATGACTCAAGTAGGTATCAAAGGTATCGAGACTATCGCTATCAACACTGACGCTCAAGACTTACTATATACCTCCTGTGACAAGAAACTTCTTATCGGTAAAGAGCTTACTCAAGGTCTGGGAGCTGGCTCCAATCCCAAGATCGGTGAGGAATCAGCTAAAGAAAATGAGACCGACCTTAAGAAACTGATCGAAGGATCAGATATGGTCTTTATCACCTGCGGCCTGGGCGGCGGTACCGGGACCGGCAGCGCTCCTTTCCTGGCTGGTCTGGCCAAAAAGATGGGCATACTTAGTGTGGCTATCGTTACCATCCCCTTCACCATGGAAGGCTCCCACCGTTTTGAGAATGCCATGGTCGGTCTGGAGAAGCTGGAACAGACTGTCAACACTCTTATCGTCATCCCTAACGAGAAACTCTTGGAACTGGCGCCGCATCTGCCGTTGCAGACTGCTTTCAAAGTCGCTGATGAGATCCTTACCAATTCTGTCAAAGGGATAGCTGAGCTGGTCACTAAGACGGGCCTGGTCAACCTTGATTTCGCTGATGTCAAAGCTATCATGAGTGAGGGTGGTGTGGCCATGATCGGCGTCGGCGAGTCTGATTCCGAGAACCGGGCAGCTGAATCGGTCGAGAAAGCGTTGTCCAATCCTCTTATCGATGTTGACATTGGCGAGGCCACCGGAGCTTTGATCAACATCTCTGGCGGTGAAGGGCTAACTCTGGATGATTCCCGTAAGATCGTACAGCGTGTCGCTGAAAGCCTGGACAGCCATGCCAAGATAATTTGGGGCGCGCAGATCTATAAAGACCTGGAGAATACTATCCGCACCATGGTCATCATCACTGGCGTCCATTCTGACCAGATCTTCGGCGAAGGCAACAAATATTTTGACAAGAAGAAGTCAGCCATGAAAGATGAGCTGGGTATCGAGTTCATGAATTGAGGTTTTGATCCAGGTTAAGTAATAATCTTTAGTTGTAAGCCTAATTTGTCAGTTTACTGAAAACCATTTTCGAAAGAAAAAGATCATTTTTAGAATGGTGTTCTCTGTTTTTTTTTCTTCAAGTGGTTCATTTCTTTTGTCTTTTATAACTTCTTTAAATGATGATTCATCATATTTATCTTCTATTACCTCTTCTTGTTGTGATTCTTCTCTTTCCATGCAATTAAGCTTCGAATAAAGATAATGTTCACCAATACATCTTGGATAAGTGGCTTTGATCATAGATACAGGAGAACCACTGGTAGTTTCTAATAAATATGAACCATTCTCTCTTTCTTGGAGAAAAACACTATTTAGTCCAGTTGAGATCATCACATTTTTTTGATATTTGAGAGATTGCGATGAGTTTTGTTTCTGAAATTGAAATTCTATGTCCTCGATAGAGGTTCCTTTTCCGGTTAAAGTAAATTCTACTGTAACTTTATCTTTTTTATAAGAACAATTTTGAATATTTAATTCAACAAGTTTGCAACTAAATTTTAAACCAGGACATTCGACTGTTTTATTGCCGTTTTTAGGATCGAAAACAGCATAGGTTCCAGCGTCGCTAATCTCCGCTTCTTCTGAAGTAAAAGTTGTTCCCTTCCATTCTCCCGTCACAGTAAAGTTAATCCCATCTTCTTTTTCAATAACTACTGGGTTTATTGGTGGCCTTTGTTTAAATGTAAGTTGTCCAGTATCAAGGCATTTTAGCCCATAAAAATATGGTCCATCTCCTCCACCCCCGGAGGAATCCCTGGAGTATGTTCCACCGGTTGCACCGCCCCCTGCAGCTGGAGCGCTAACAAAACTAGCGGCGAGAACAAGAAACACGAGACACACAAGATACAGTGATATCTTTCTATTCATTTTCAGGAGTTAATCTTTTTAATGAAGAAATAGTTATAGTTTATATAATCTCTTTACCAAAACTCTTTTTGTAACTATTAATTTAAAAGACAGTGCTGTTATGATAGTTCTCTAATCTCGATCTGGAAACCGTTTTTTATCTTGAATAAATTACAATAGATACTAATAAAAATATAATAGAAACAATAAAAACAAGAAACTCACTCTTTCTTCTTGTATTCGGTATATCCTGTCTTGCCGCAGACTAATCTGTCTTTGTGGTTAGCCAGGAAATCGCCGGGTGACTTTGGTGAGAACTTGTTCTTGCGGACGATCTTATCGCCTTCAACTGAATATAATTTCCATAATTGGCTTGGCCTCTTGGGTTTACTCTGCTTCTTTCCCTGTGGTCCGCCTTTTCCGCCTTTCTTTGCTGCCATTCTTATTCACCCTCTTTGTTCTCTTCAGCAGGTTTTTCAGCCGCTTTCTGCGCTTCTTCTTTTGCCTTTGCTTCCGCTTCAGCCTTGGCCTTAGCTTCTTCATCAGCTTTCTTCTTCTGTTCTTCAGCTTTCTTGCGGAGATGCTTGGTCATCTTCTCCGCTTTGTTTTTCGCTTCCAGGGTTGCATAGACATTTGCATCAACTGTCGCTTCCTGCTTGCTAAACTGGGTGTGGATCCTCTTTACGACGACCTGTCCGGGCTGACAGCTCATCTGTTTGCTGATAGCAGCCGCCACGTCAGCATTGCTGGGGGTAGCGCCTTCAAAACTGACTGCGCCTTTAACTTCTGTCCGCTTTAATAAGCTGTTTTCATGTTTGTCTTGGATTGTTACCTGCATCGTGCCACCTACTGTACCTTTATGGCGTATTCGCCGCTTTCTTCTATGTTAAGCTCTTTAGCTATCATGGATTCTTTAGGATCAGTAATGTATATCCTTCCTTTCCAGTTGTCAGTCACGGCATCGCTGCCGGCTTCATCCTTGCTTTCGATGAATTTCTTGGTCCGTTTGTTTACTAGACGTCGTGCCATTTTATTCTTTGTCTCCTGGTGCTGGAGTTGGGGCTTCCTGGAGCCAGTCTACTTTGCCCAGGCCTTCCTGCCTCATGGTCAAGCCAATCTTTGGATTATTAAGATCTTTATAACTGACGGCGATGATCCTGGCCCGGCATCTATCTCCTACTTTCAGCGATTTGCCGGACTTCTTGCCTTGCAGTACCTTTTCTTTGCTAAAAGAGACGAAATCATCCATGCTCTGTGAGATGTGGACCATCCCTTCAACACCGCCGATGTCCATGAACGCCCCGAAATCAGTGATATCTCTTACTTTTCCGTAGACGATCTCATTCATCTCAGGCTTGTAAGCCAATAATTCGAATTCAGTCTCATAGAACCCCGCTCCGTCACCGGGAACGATAACTCCTTCTTTGATCTCCCCGACGTCGATGACATTGACGACAAAGCCGATCTCTTTGGAGATAAAATTCTCATAAGTGGTCTTGATATTTTCCAGCACAGCCTCCTTCTTAGTAAGGTTAAACATGCTTGGTGGTACTCTTATATGATCTTTGACTTTGACACGGTAGAACATCTTGTAATTCCTCCCTGGGCCTGATATAAGCGTATTTTCTGCCTCAGTTTATAAAGGTTTCTGAAGTGAAGGGGTTAAGTCTTCTGGCTACCCCACCAGCAAAATCTTTATATTGATTCTCGGCCCCGGTTTTTCTATGAGGATCCAGCCCAAAGATATCCAGGAAGCCATGAGGAAGATCATGCGATATCATCGAGAGCAAGGGGCCGGCTATACTGAGCTTCTCAAGTACAAGACTTCGTTTGACAAGCTGGCTGACGAAATCTATCGCACGGAGATGCTTCTTGGCAAGGATCAGAGCTTCAAGAAAAGACAAGCGTACGAGGATGCCGTCAAATGCGGCAATATCTTCTTTGAGGACAAAGAGTTCAAGAAAGCCAGAGCCTATTTTGAGAGAGCGTTGAAACTTTTTCCGGAAGAAAATTATCCCCATTCCAAGATGAAAGAGATAGACGTAATGTTGAAAAAGAATATTGATAGGCAGGAAAAAGACGCGGTTGACGAAAAAGATGAGAAAGAGATTATTGAGAGCCAGGTCAAGATGATCAAAGCGTTCAAGATGAACAATCCATTGTGGGATGTCAAATGAAACCGATGCTATTTTATGACAAGAAACAGGAAGTGTACTTTTTCATAGCTGATGAGCCTGTCCATTGCTACTCCTGCCGTTCTCAGATCACCGCTAACCTCGTCTACCAAACTATCTGGAGGAAGAGCAGCGAGCAGATCAGGACCTACTGCCTGCGCTGCCTGGACCGGATCACGGTCTTAGGCGACACTGACGAGTTCAAGATGTGCGTGGTCTCTTCAAGACAGCCGTCGGAAGCTCTCCCGGTCTTTGAACGTAGGCCGCCGCTGGGTGGAAAAGGCGACTGCAACACTTTTAACGTCATCCAGATCATGAAAGGTTCTGATGCTGAGGTAGATGACCAAACTTTCATTTCCCGTGATCCTAACCAGTCGATGATGCTTGATTTTGAGAGAAACATCTTACAATTTCAGAAAAGAGACGAATCTTTGGGTGTTTCTGCTTTTATCATCCAGGATATCCAAAAAGATGAAAACCTTAGCAAGCTGCCGGTAGAGGATGAATTGCAGAAAGTTGCTAACAAAGTCGGCAAGAAAAAAAAACCGGTGGAAAGACCACGGGTATATGAACAGTCCTCGCCTGCTATTGATACAAAACAAGAATTGGAGATATTGGATGCTTTCTTCAAAGCCACGTTAAATTCTAAATTGCTGCTGCCGGAACATGAGAAACCGCTTCTTACCAACGACAGCGAAGAAGAGATGTGAGATCCCTAAAGAAGAATCTTTATAAACACTCTTTGTTTAATCCTTCAGATGGAACTACGTGAGCTGAAAAAAGAGGTACAGGGCTTGCCTTCCGCCAGCCAGACTGTCGCTTCTTTACAGCAGGAATGGTTAAGACCGATCCGCTCTAACAGCAACCCTGAACTGCCTTCTTTAAAAGATCTTTCTGAGGAGCAAAGGAAAGAGATCAACGATAAGCTGCAGATATGGCGACGTCTTGCCGGGGATCTGCAATCTTCAGCCGTCTCCCAGAAATTACAGCATTATTCCCGCTACCTCATCGAGCTGGCTTTGACTTCTCTCCGCAGCGATGGGAAAAAAGCCAAGATGATCACCAACCATCTTCTGAATGACGACTACCTCAACCTTTCTCAGACTATCACTGACGTACAGGTTTTTGAGAACAACGTCAAGGCTTTATCACAGATTCATAAAGAGATCACTGAACTACTCAACGGTTCTCTTTCTCTGGAAGAAGCTGTCTTGTTCATGGACAAACCACACCAGAAACACTTGCAGCAGCTGCAGGATATCGCTGAAAAACAGAAATCGCTGGTCAAAGACATCGGCGCTAATCTTATCAAGCTGGCTGCGGAGGACAGCTGATGGCATTTGAACTGGCGATCGGTATCGTTGGGATCTCGTTCATCCTGGCGGCGTTCATCCTTGACGAGTTTCTTAAGACCTGGAACCAGAACACGATAAGATATAACTTGTTTAACATTGTCGGCGCTGCTTTCCTGGTCTGGTATGCTTATCTTCTCAATTCTTGGCCGTTTATGGTCCTTAACGGCGTGTGGTTCCTCGCAGCCATGATCAAGCTATATGAGATCTTGAAGAAGTGAATCTTCTCTTCCCAAACTCGCAGTACTTCAGCACCGGACATTCTTTGCATTTCGGATTGATAGGCAGACAGATCCGCTGGCCGTGATCGACCAGTAACATATTAACTTTGTTCCATGAATCTCTGGGAACGATCGCCATCAATCTCTCTTCAGATTCTTCTGGCGTTTTAGTGCTTATCCAGCCTAGCCTGTTAGAGATGCGATGCACGTGGACATCGACGGCGATAGCTGGTTTGTTGAAAACGTAGCTGAGCATGCAGTTAGCTGTTTTCCTGCCAACGCCGGGCAAGGTAGTCATCTCTTCTAACGTATCTGGAACTTTTCCGTCAAACTTTTCTAATAGGATCCTACATAACTCTTTCACATGCTTGGTCTTGACTTTATAGAACCCGATGCGGTACAGCTTCTTCTCTAGTTCTGCATCTGAGAGTTTCAAGATCTCTTTCGGCCCCGGATATTTCTGGAACAGATCCTTCACGACAGGAATTACGGTCACGTCCTTTGTCCTGGCGCTTAGCAACGTAGCTACTAGCCTCTGGAAAGGTGTGTAATCTTTGAGCATCTCCAGCATCGTCGGTTGATGGGTTTTCTCAAGGACGGAAAGGACTTTGATGATTTCAACGGCCATCACTTCAAGAATATTTTTCCCTTTATAATTATTCACACGAACAGCAGCACGATCCCAACCACTAACAATACACAGCTGACGATGAAACTGGCAACTTTATGCTGATGCCGCATGAACCGTTCTTTCTTGTCATCCTGGACTTCAGCCAACTTGTCATCAAGACGTTCCTGGATAGTATAGACGACCAGGCCGCTGACGATGAACAGCCACAGTAGCAATATTGAGTAATACAATAATAATGGTATGGTCGTCAGCATCATCCCTGATCGTAAAGTAAGGTTCTGCAGAGAGATGAACGTGATGCTGCGGATAGACAAAGCCAGATAACTGCCGACAGCTCCCAGAACAGCTATGCCTGGTAATGTCGTGAAGAACTTTACCTTCTCAAGTACTTTCTGCCTGGTCTCCTGGCTTAGGACCTCTTTACGGTTAAAGAAACTGCGGATATGGAGGATACCGATGAGGATGGCGATCACGCCTATAGATTTGCTAAAGATCAGAGCCATGTCTGGAGAGGTGATACGCGGCAGCATCTTAAAGCCGTACAATACCTGCACCAGGAAGACGCCTAGCAGTCCATAGAGGAGCCTCTTACGGTAAATATTACGCTGCGGAGTCACCATGATCAATAATAATGATACTAAGAACAGAGCTAGCATCGCCGGTCGGAAACTGTCTTTCACGGCAGCGACCGACACGCGCCAGACGGAGATGGTATCACGGACATCGGAAGGATCTTTCTCTGCCACCAAGCCAACTCCAACATATTCGGAAGAACAGCCTTCATCAACGGTCTTCTTGATGTGTTCTTCTAAAACAGCCGGTTCAGATTGGTTGCCGATAAAATAGGCGTCGTCGATGAAGACAGCCGGCAGGCCTCTCGAATTCTCTGGGACCAGATAACGGCGGAAATATTCATCTAACAATTTCTCGTTCTCCTCATCAAGATAAGCTTCATGGATCTCCACCTGCCCAGGATAGCGTTCCTGCATCAGGTTCATGAACCCATTGAGGCTCTGGCACTGCACACAGTTTTCTCCATAAAAATAAGCTACACAAGAATCTTCAGCAGCGCTGACAGCCGTAATTGAAAGCAATAATAGTCCCAGTAACAAAGCGATTCTGTGTTTCATCCTCTTTTTATGTCAGAACTAAGGAGAAGTTGTTTATAAACGTTGCGGGATGCTGTAGAAAGACAGATAAAACCCTGCTCATTCCACCTAAAAAAAAGACACGAGGTTATGAAAATGGTTCTCGAACTGACTAAAGATTCATTTGAAACAGAAGTATTAAAATCAGAAACTCCGGTTATCGTCGATTTCTGGGCATCCTGGTGCGGTCCCTGTAAGATGCTGGCTCCCGTCTTTGAGGAAGTAAGCAAAGAGTACGAAGGGAAACTGAAATTCGCCAAGATCTCTACGGAAGACTTCCCTGAGATCGCTGGAGAGAACATGATCACTGGCATCCCTTGTTTGTTAGTCTTTAATAAAGGTGAAGAAGTCGATAGGATCGTCGGCTTTAACCCTAAAGATGCCCTGAAAAAGAAGATTGATGCTGTTTTGGCAAAAATTTAATTTTTTTTCTTATACTAAAAAATTTCGATAGGAATTTTTAGTGGGGTACAATACCCCGACCTTCAGATCGAAATTTTTGGTATCACAAAAATCTGCTGTAAGAGAAAGTGTTCTACACTGTCTTTTAGGGGAGTAGAACACTTTCAGTAGATTTTTCATGATAATTTTAAATAAACTTGAGTTTTTTTACGTAAGTATGAACTATTCTGCCTTATTATTGACTGCTGTTTTGATGGCACCTCAATTGACCAGGACACCTAGTGAACGGATTGTCATGAAACTGGAAGGCGAGTCGTTTATCTTTAGAAAGACTACTCCTGGTGGTCTTTGCACTCTCGTCTTTGACCTAAAAAATTATCCGGAGGTGCCGCCACGAGAGTCTGAAAATCATCATTTGATGAACCTTTATACTTTTGCAGGTTACGTCCATAGTTGTTTGGGCGGCCGGCTGCCCAGTGATTCGTCTAGTCTGGATCGACGCTTGATGCGAATATTCGACCCTAAAGCTAATACTTTATCCGTCTATGCGCCGTTTGTGTCACAATCTTTATAATAAAGCTGCTTCTGGGCTAGGTTATGCGCAATTATGCAATCCCTTTGGCTTTTGCAACCTCATATCTTCTCTCTCCAGCCAGAGCTGATTTTCAAGCGGAGAAATGTCCGCCTGGCTTAGAGATGTTAGTAGAGCCGCTTGAAGGGCAAAGAGTTCTTTTTGTCTATCGCTCTCCTCCTGAATGCAGCCCATGTGAAGTTTATCTTCCATTAAGCAGTTACCCTCACTTTAAAGAGATGAGTGGAGCTGATTTTGCCAGAGCAGCAGCGATGATCTATGGCCTTACCTGCTTGACAAAGGATCAGCAGCATCAGACCACTCCAGAAAAGCTGATTCCCCATCTGGGTCTCAGCTTTGATTCCTCCACACAAAGGATCAAGATTTCCCTTGAGACAGATAAATTCTTAAATGGTGGAAAAGTATCTAGTAAAAATGGCAAAACTACTCGCCCAAGGCGCTGAAGCCAAGATCTTCAAGGACAATAACAGTATTATCAAGGAACGGTTCAGCAAGGAATATAGGCTGGAGCATCTTGATCATGCCTTACGGCAGTTCCGTACCCGGCGGGAAGCCAAAGTCCTGGGCAAGTTGGCCGATATCAATTTTCCTGCTCCTCATCTTCAGAATTTCTCCGACAAACGTATGTCTATCGTCATGGATTTCGTCCCTGGCGAGAAGCTGAAAGACGTCCTTCTTCGAGGCGATGAATGTGGGCGGTTTGCCCAGGAGATGGGAGAGAAGATCGGTAAACTTCACGCTGAAAATATCATCCATGGTGATTTGACGACATCTAACCTGATCCTCCACGAACAGACCAAAGAATTAAACTTTATCGACTTTGGTCTTTCTTCTTTCTCAGACAAGATAGAAGATAAGGCTGTTGACCTGTTCTTGTTAGAAAGATCATTACAAAGCACCCATTACGATAAGCCGGAGATGTTTGAGAAGATCGTGGAAAGCTATCGTGAAAGCAGCCCTCAGGCAGCTGAAGTTTTGGAGCGGTTGCAAGCTGTCCAGAAAAGAGGAAGAAATAAAGCAAAAGAGTGATGAGATGATTGCATGGATAGGTCACCCGATTCAGGTTTTTCTGTTGGAGGAAGTTCTTTAGAAAGTTGTTTAGTGCCGGATAGGGTTAATCTTTTAGAACTTGCTTTGAGACGAAAATTGACTATTCAAGATAGAGAGATGAGGGAACATTGTTGGTACCGGGGTCAAGAAGCTGGTCACACCGTCGATCCTGATCAAGCTGCCCTTGATTATGTTATCAATCATGGTAAAAGGTTCAGTGACGTTTTTGACGCCAACGCTCAAAATATCTATGCTAATTGTGATACTACCTGTGGAGTAAATTACTGCAGAGGGATTAGCAACTGTCCATTGACCAACGAACAGATCCATGAACTGTTGGGAGATTAGACTGTAATTTGTCAGATGATTACAGCCACTTCGTGGCCACGGTGCCCGGTCCCCTTCTGCCGACGGTCGGTCCGTCATTATAAAATAATCCGGCTTTGCTCATGTTTTCTCGTCCTAGTCTGGCGCAGGAGTATGTCGCCAAGATGGCCGAATCGCTCATGACCCGGTACATCTGCTCAAATAGTGAAGTATCCCACATTTCCGGCATCGTCTTTGGTGAAAAAGGATCAAAGAACACGGCATCGAAGTGATTCTCAGATAATTGTTTCACGGTTTCCCGAGCATCTCCAAGAAGAATCTTTACTGACACTTTACCTTCTTTAAATTTTAGATTATCTTTGGTCAATTTTTTATAATGTGTAAAAAAAGCTATCGGCGGATCGATCTCCTGCATCTTCTGGATGATCTCGGGGTCATTTTCCAGACCGATCACTTCAATCTCACAGTCAGGATTCTCTTTTAGAGCAATGTCAATAGCCATGGCTGAATTATAACCTATACCAAAGAAAGCGTCTAAAATCCTGATCTTTCCACTTTTCGCTTTCTCAGCGATCTTGCAGGGGATAGCATACTTCTTCAACGCTTCTTCTACCGCTCCAGTCTGGGAATGGTAGCTTTCGCCGACAGTCTCGTTCAGAAATGTTTCGGTGTTGTCGGCAGTAGTTATCTTACGTATCATTACTTCTCTAGATCAAAGTCGTTTTAAATAGTTAACGGCGAATTTTACTTTTTTTCTCGTTCATCCTGAAATAGGAAAAGATGCCGATGTAAGCAAGAGTGGTCTCGATAGCGATGATATATTTGATTATCAAAGGCCCTTGATCGATAAGGATGGCATAGATCAAAGCGATTATATTTGCTACCAGAAAGATGACGAATAATAATAGGCTGACCCCTTTTGTGTCTTGCGACCGCAAAGTCCTGACCATCTGCGGGATGATCATTATTGAAAACAGGAACGTAGCTGTCCAGCCTAAAATTTGCGCGATATCCATCTTATGCTTTCTCGGCCCGCCCTTTCCTTATTAAAAGTTCTGCAACTTCAGGAAAGATCTCTGTTTCTTCATCCTCTTCAAAAGGCCCGTAGTTCTTGAGGTCTTTCCAGACAAAACTGGGAGTAGCATGTAAAAACCTGATCTTGGTCAAGCCTTCTTCTTTAGGTTCTTCTTTCACCACTTTTGGCACTGCCTTCTTCTCTTGAACATTTGGCAGATCGCCTTTCAATAAAGTCAGCAAAACTCCTGTCCGTTGCTCATCTAGTCTTGATAGTATCTGGTTATAGAACTCCTTCTCTTCAGCCAGCATATAGCTGGTGTCGATGATATCGGAGCCGGTGCGGCTCTTGTTCAATGCGATGTCGATGATCTTCTTCTCTCGTTTCTCATAGATCTCTTTTAAGATACGTTTGATACTTTTTAGTTCATATTCTACTTTCTCTTTCTCGCTGGCGGCAAAGATGCTCTCACTTTCCGTCTTAAGGTCAAGAAGGCCTTTCTTTTCTCTGAGATAAGTGGCTACGTCCATGAAAAAAGAAGCTTCCAGCTCCTGCAGGTCGTCCCTCTTCTTTTCGTTTCGTAGAATATCGTACAACGTCTCTAACGTAATCTTTATTTCTCCCATCCCCAGGAAGCTCGAGGAATTGCTGCTTTTTAAAGTTTTCCAGCTGTTTGAACACTATGGTAAGAAAGATACTTAAACTCTAATTGGCCTATCTGGGGCATGGATATTAACCCACATATCATCAATAAAACCCTTTCTCTGAAAGTTATACCTAATTCCGGTCGTAATGAGCTTATTGAAGAGAATAATTCGTTAAGACTTTATATCAAAGCCATTCCAGATAAGAACAAAGCTAATTTAGAAGTTATCAAATTCTTCAAGAAGGAATTCAACCTGCGGGTGGAGATAGTTTCCGGATTGAAGAGCCGGGAGAAAAGGCTGAAAGTTTTGTGAGTTATCACTGATTAGAATACTTCTCTATCTGCTTGTTGAGGATCTCCAGCTTTATGCCTGCTTCTTTGAACAATCGGTGTGAATCCCCGCCGGCATGGTAATCGTTCTCAGCTACGACCTTGACGACACCAGCGTTGATGATCATCTTGGCGCAGACATAGCAGGGAGTCATCCGGCAGTATAATGTAGAGCCCTGGATCGGGATCCCTCTTCTGGCGGCCTGACAGATGGCGTTCTGTTCGGCATGGGTCGTCCGTACGCAATGGTTGCTCTGATGCCCATCTTCATGGATGGTCGCTTTCATCTGGTGGCCGATCTCGTCGCAATGGGCGACACCTAAAGGACTGCCAACATAACCAGTTACCATGATCTGTTTATCTCTGGCAATAACACAACCGCTTCTTCCTCTATCGCAGGTAGCTCTCCTGGCCACGGATTGGGCGATACCCATGAAATATTCATCCCAGCTGGGGCGTTTGTGAAATCTCTTTCGGAGATCTGATAATAAGTTGTCAACTTTTTCATACAACCCTTCGATACTACTATCATTCTTGATGACGATCTTCGCCAGCTTGATGCATTTATGGAGCTGCTGCTTATTAGGGTCACTGCTTTTCTCCTGTTTCTCTTTTGCTTCCAGTTCTGCCAGAGTTTCCGGGTCGCCTTCTCGGGCCCTTCTCTGGATCCAGCTGAAACGGTTCTTGACATCTGCATCGATATTGATAAGGACAAAGTCAGGGATCTTCTTTAAGATATCGATCTCTACCGGATTTCTGATAGAAGTCAGCACGTAATCTTTATTGGCTTCTAGCTTTGCTTTGACTCTTGCGGCAAAGACGCCAGGGCCTTCTTTCCTTCGCAGCTCATTAGCAAGAGAGATCATGTTATCTCGGCTCATCTTCATCTGCCGCTTCCGGCATTCCTCACGGATCTCATCTGAAAGAGAATAATGTACGAAACCTTGTCTTTTCTCAAGGTATTCCGCAAGGGTATCTTTGCCAGCAGCATACAAGCCAGTAACTCCGATTATCATGCTGCTCTTTCAACCAGAGCCATATAAATTAATTGTGATGGTTGAATGGCTGTTCTGTAATCAGGATATTGGAAATGTTTATAAATAATTACTTTTTAGTAACTACAAAATGACTCAAGGCATATTGGCATCGATGGCTTTAGGATCTCGGTTTCGTCACCAGATTGACGATAGATACACGCTTCTTGGTAACTACTGGGAGCGCGAGAACAATGGACATCCCGGAACCTATCTCGCTAGCTCTTTAGAGGCATGGGTAGACATTCACGATGGAAAGCTGCCGGGAGAAGTTGAGGCTGTCATTCCAAGTAATAGGGCTGATTTTTTTCAGCGGTACCAAAGGATGGGAAGACTAGTAGCAGTAGAATCAGAAAGAAAGTTTCCAGAAGGCGATCCTTGCAGCCGTATCCCAGAACAATACCGCTTCTTTGAAGTTTATAGGAAAAAATGAATGCATTATTTTCTCGTATCCCGCTTTGTATGCTGAGCGCGCTTCCTCCTCGACAAGAGGATTCACGTCTTATAGATCATCTCTATCAGCATATCAATCTTCCAACTACAATCTACCCTGCTTTTGAACTTGAAAGATTTGTCGCCAGGTTCAATTTTGACCCAGCCGGCCATGATCTTAACAGAGAACCGTACCTTGAGGCAAGACTGTTCAACTGGCATGACTTTTTATCTGGAATACAAGGCCATCTCCAAGCTGCAGAAAGAGCGCTGCCTTCATCAATAAATGAAAAAAGAGATAGATATATCCGGCCCAACTACCGTTTCTATGAGGTTCATACTGCTGGTAATGTAGAGCTTACGGCTGAAGGTATGAGATTTTCCCCTGCAGTCTCTGTCTGACGATCTGTCCGATACTTCTGCTAAGATCATCTTGGGGTACTCTCTTCCCTATCATTATCCCATAACAAGCCGTGCCGTCAACATTTACTGGAGAAGAATCTTCTACAAGAGTGAAATGACCTGGATATGACGTTTGCAGCCAACTAACTTGTTCAGGTAAAAGACTGTTCCCATACCTGTTGACTTCTGCCGATTTCAGATCTCTTCCTAGCTGGCGTTCCAAGTCAGCTAAAGCAGCATCGTTTGCGTCTCGCACCAGGTTTGGGGTCGCCTCACCAGCTTTCCCGCAATAGATACCGATACCAACTCTTCCCTGAAGTCCGGTACTTTGAGTTCCATGTCTTTCAACAGGTTCTTGAGCGGAACAACCGGAAATAAGAAGCAATCCGGATAAAGCGATGTTTCTTGCAGTATATGCTGGGTTCATGGTCTTGCTTCGGGACGGTTCCTCTTTAAAAGGTTTATGAAGAAATCTGATTGATGCTCATAATAGTTTCCCCACATAGATATTGTGCTTATCCCGCTGTATCTTAACTCGTATCTTCTTGTCTTTCACGAACTTGCATCCCGGTACTGAGATGTTTCTCTCTCCAGATACAGCGATCACAGAATGGGGAAACCTGTCGGGACATTTGATGACAGCCGTGATCTCATCTCCTTCTACGAAAGGTTTCGGCAGGGGTTTGATCTTCCTGATATTGAAATCTTCTTTCTGTAATCGTAATTTGATATCATGTTTCTTCTCTAACTTCTCTAACAAAGTGTAAAAATCTTCCCAAAGGATCTCTTTGGCTGGATTGCGTCCGGTCTTATATCGCAAGAAATTCTGGATGCCGAGGATCGGCTGTTTCGGTAAGGATTTCACGAATAAGATTATCTTCTCCATCTGGTCTTCGTTATAGCCTTGCGTCAATACCGGGGCGACGATGACTTTCAGCTTTTGGGATGCGTACGAGATGACTTCCTTGACGTGGTTGATGTTATAACTTTGTACTCCAGCAACTTTCTTGGCGATCTCTTCATCGATGGCATCCAATGAAAGGTTCAGCTGTAACTTATCATTCTTGGCGAGAGCATCGATCTTTTCTTTGTTGAGCATGGTGCCGTTGGTATCGATGGAGATGGTATGTACTGACGGAATGGCCTGCAAGTCTTCGATAAGATACTGCATATCTGCATAGAGGAACGGTTCACCCTGGACGCCGATATGGATCTCCAACGGTTCATCGACAAACCGGATGATCTTCTCCAGTTCTTCTACCATGTATTCTTTTTCGACGACAAAATCGTGTTTCTTGGAAGAAAGACCCTCTGAGATGGAACAATAGACACAGTCCAGGTTGCAGGAGGTGACCGGTTTGATCTCAATGATGGACGAGTTTCTATAGACGATGCCGAAAGCCACGTTGCCGATCAACGGGATTCCTGAATTACGGTGGATATAAGTAACTGGATTGCCGGTAAGCTTGTTTGTTAGGTGTTCAAAATACTTGTCTAGCAGGAACGAGAATCTAGTCTCTGCTTTCTCTACGTCAATCTTTTTGAAATTGATAGTGTGCGGATCAGGAACTTCAAAAGGGGCGATGGCTTCCACTTCTTCCAGGGGCATCTTGGCGGTGAAGAGCTTGAGCAAGGTTACAACTAGTTCTTTCTCGGTCTTACGGAAGGAAAGTGTTTCGAATGTAGCCATATCTGTCTATTTCAACAGCTATTTTAAAAAAGTTGTTGAGAATAAATCAATTCAGAGACGGCTGCATCACATAGGCGCAGATCATTCCTTCTGTGTTTGGCAGGTTGTCGGTGATGTCGAGAAGATTCAGATTCATCCCTCTTGGGTCAAACGTACCTAGGTTATTGACAATCACCACACTTCCCCCGGCAAGAGTATGGAGTTTTTGGATCCTTTCCTTTTCCAGAGCCTGATGGCTGCGGCTTTCGTCGCTACGATCAGTATTGTTTAAAGCATCGTTCTTATCATCAACAAAATGCAGCTCAACCTGATAGCCATTCTGTAAGATGGCAGTAGCATGAAGCGCTTTGTAACCTGACGCTTTAGGATTCTCATAGTAATCCTTTCTCTCGATCATTCTGGCTACAAATGGTAATTTAGTCACATGTTCCTCTAAAGCATAAGCATCTTCTGCTGTTTCTCCTACGAGAGTCGCTCCTTTTAAGTCTCTGACAACTGTAAGTCCATCTTCTGGTCTGATCAGGCCTTTCTCTCCTGCATCACGAGCCGCTTTTTCCAGCGCGCTGTCATCAGCTTTAAGACGACCGTAGATTCTCAATGCATGATAAGGGTTTGATGTGGATCTGGGATCAAATGTGATCGTCTCTATGTACCCGGCAGGATCAGAGTGATGTGGTAAAGTTGGTGGGACAGCTCTTCTTTTGATAGGGCTATGCGCTTGGTCCACCATTTCAGCTAAAGCATAAAGTATGGTTGTATGAGCGCCATAATTTCTATCAAACACAGCAACATTTCCTCTTTGTAATAACTCTCTGGTCTGTGGATTCTCAGCTAATGCATCGGTCAGAAGCTGTCTCCTCTGCTCGTTTACAGTATTATACCCTATCGCTGGTTCATTATGGGCTCTCACCGCCAGCTGTTCCAATCCTAAATTGCCGTTCATATTATACGATATATACTTGTGGTTTATATAGGCTGTGACAGAAATGGTCTTTATCTACAACTCATGACACATTTAAGGTAGTTCTGGCTTTTTTCTCTGTTTCCAATAACCTCTACCATCACCATAATCATTAAATATCTTACAGAGCCACAAACATCCATGGAAAAGAGCCTCAGCATCCTCGATGTACCGATAGCGCATCTCACGCCGGGCATGCAGCAATACCTGGATGCCAAAAAAGCCAATCCTGACTGTCTGATCATGCTGCGTATGGGCGATTTCTATGAGATGTTTTACCAGGATGCCGTCACCGCTTCCAAAGAATTAGATATCACCCTCACAGCGAGAGGGCAGGGTGAAAGAAGAGCTCCTTTAGCCGGCATTCCCTATCATGCTTTAGAATCATACCTCGGGAGACTTGTAAAAAAAGGCCATAAAGTCGCTATCATCGAACAGCTGGAAGATCCCAAGAAAGCCAAAGGCTTGGTAAAACGCGGCCTGGTGAGGATCGTCACGCCAGGGACGTTGATCGAATCTTCTTTACTGGATGAAAAAGAGAATAATTATGTTTTCTCGATGAAAGTCCTGGGAGATGATATCGCTGCGGCGTTCTGCGACATGTCTACCGGAGAGTTCTTTACGACGGTCCATAAGAGCCTGCCGGCATTACTTGGTGATATTGTCCGTTTCCATCCCAGCGAAGGTATCCTGCCGGAGAGCCTGCTGGTCGATACAGAATTGGTGGAGAAGATCCGTCAGCTGGATTGTTTTGTCAACAGCCTTGATGATCATCATTTCAAGACTGAAAAAGCAGCTGAGATCCTTAAGGAGCATTTTAACCTCGCTTCATTAGACTCTTTCGGCATCGAAGACAAAAATAGCATCTCTGCTGCCGGAGGTCTGCTGTATTATCTCCGCAGCACTCAGAAGAATGGTCTCTCGCACATCAAAAGCCTTTCTTCCAGGAGCAATCAGGAGACGATGCTGCTTGACGGCAGTACTTTCCGCAACCTGGAACTGCTGCGTAACATCCGCGACAGCGGTAGCCGCGGTACCGTCTTATCTATCTTGGATAAGACCGTCACTGTCCTTGGTTCCCGGCTGCTAAAAGCCTGGTTGAAGACCCCTTTGTGCAACCGCCAGCGGATCGAACAGCGTCTCGACGCTGTAGAGCAGCTGCATAAAAATATTATCATCAGGGAAGAGATCCGCGAGCTCCTGAAAGAAGTCTATGATCTGGAAAGGCTGATCAGCCGTATCAACTACGGCAATGCCTCGCCTAAAGACCTCTTGGCCTTGCGGCAGTCGCTGGAAAAGATCCCGCTGCTGAAACAGAAGACAATCAACTTGGATTCATCATTGCTGCAGAACATCAGCAGCATGGCTGATCTCCATGAGATACGAGGCCTTCTTGGTTCCGCGATCAAAGATGACGCGCCGTTTACTGTCAGAGAAGGCGGTATCATCAAGCCGGAGTTCGACCAAGAGCTCGCTTCGTTGGTCAGCATCAAAGAAAATGGCAGACAATATCTTCAAGAGCTAGAGAGACGGGAGAAAGAGAAGACTGGCATCTCTTCATTAAAGATCAGCTACAACAAAGTTTTTGGTTATTATATCGAAGTTACTAAGAAAAACCTTTCTTTGGTGCCGGAACATTACATCCGTAAACAGACGACGGCTAACGGCGAGCGTTACATCACTGAAGAACTGAAACTAGAAGAAGAAAAAATACTTGGAGCTCAGGAAAAGATTGCCGAGCTGGAATATCGGCTGTTTCAGGATATCGTCGCCAGGATAGCCGCCAGGACTGCGGAAGTTCAGGAGACGGCCAGAAAGGTCGCCGCTCTTGATGTTCTCTGTTCTCTGGCAAAGATCTCAGCTGAAAACCATTACGTCCGTCCGCGATTTGTCGATGATAACATCCTTCACATAAAAAGAGGGCGTCATCCAGTCGTCGAGCAGCTGGAGAGCCGCTTCATCGCCAATGATGTTCTTCTGGATGAAGGACAGATGATGATCATCACCGGACCAAACATGGCCGGGAAGTGTTTAGTCGGTGAGTCTATCGTCTTTACTGATAAAGGCATGATCCCTATCGAAGATTTTAAACCGGCCCTGATCGAAACCGGCCAATTTTATCCGCTTCAGGTTGGGGTCAATGGTGTTGAAGGACTTGAAACGGCATCACATTTTTATTATGATGGAAAAAGAAAGACTATCAGACTTAAGACCCGGTTTGGTTACGAGATTGAAGGCACAGAGAACCATCCTGTCCTTGTCAGGACTATGGAAGGAAAAGAGATCTGGCGGAAACTAGGAAACATCCAGGAGCAGGATCAGATAATAATCAACCGGAAAATTGATCTTTGGGGAAAAAATGTAAAAATCTCTCCAAAGATTCTCTCTGAGATGCGTCAAGGTAAGTATCACCATAACGTGCTTTTCTATAAAGTTCCAGAACTTATCGATGAGGATCTGGCGTACTTGATCGGACTGCTTGTGGGGGATGGCACTTTAACATATAAAAATAGTATCACTTTCTCTAACATCGATACAGAGCTGATAGCTGAATTCTTCCGGATCATGGAAGATAAATTTGGTTATTCTCCAAAGACCAAGAAAAATAATACAGATCATCTTGTGTGCAGCAGGCACATACGATCATTTTTTGAAAAGATCGGCTTAGGGTACGTAAACTCTCTCGACAAAGAAACACCAAGGTGTATCCTGGAAGCTCCTAAACATATTGTCCGGATGTTTTTACAAGGACTATTTGACACCGATGGCTGTGCCGACAAAAGATACGGCAACGTAAGCGTATCGACCTCCTCTTATAAGTTGGCAAGACAGATCCAGATAATCTTATTGAACTTTGGCATAATCTCTTCACTCAAGCCGAAAAAGACAAGCCGCAACCTGAATTATAGGGTACAGATATATGGTCAGGATTCGATATTATTCCATAACACCGTCGGATTTAAGCTTCGGAGAAAGAGCGCTCGGTCAGACAAGTCTTCCTCATTAAGGATGCCCAACTATGGCGTCCCTCATCTGAAAGAGGCGTTGAAAAGGATACAAAAAGAGATAGTCGGTAGGAAAGATAAGATTGTGGCGCTCAAGAAAGTTAAAAAGATCAACTCTATCTTCTACACTTATCTCCCCAATAATCGGAACATCAGCCACCAGAAGCTGAAAGAATTGATTGACTATTGTGATTTGAACCGGATTAGCTGCCCAGATATGAAAAAGATTTCGGAACGGAATTATCTTTATGATCCGATCGCCAGTATTGAGGCCTCAGAAGCTATGAAGGATGTTTATGATTTCTCGGTTCCCGGAACCCATTCTTTTACTGCCAACGGCTTGATCAACCATAACTCAACGATAATGCGGCAGACGGCTTTGATCGTCCTGCTGGCTCAGATGGGCAGTTTCGTACCGGCGGAAGAAGCCACTTTGGGTGTTATCGACCGCATCTTCACCCGCGTCGGCGCTTATGATGACCTTAGCTCCGGGCAGTCAACGTTTATGGTAGAGATGAGCGAGACAGCATCTATCCTTGGCAATGCCACAGAAAAGAGCCTGGTCATCCTGGACGAGATCGGCCGCGGCACTTCCACTTTTGACGGCGTCTCCATCGCCTGGAGCGTGGCTGAACACATCCATAATACTGTCAAAGCCAAGACGCTTTTTGCCACCCATTACCACGTCATGAACAAGCTGGCTGACAATTTCTCCCGGATCAAGAATTACACCATCGCCGTCCGCGAGAAAGAAGGGGACGTCATCTTCTTGCACAAGCTGGTGGAAGGCAGCACCGACCAGAGCTACGGCATCCATGTCGCTAAGCTGGCTGGCCTTCCTGGCTCTGTCGTCGAACGGGCTAAAGAGATCCAGACCCTGCTGGAAAAAGACGATGAGATGATACGCAGGATCAAAGCCAAGAAGATCCAGGAGCAGACCAGCTTAGAAAATTTTAAGGATAAGATTTAAATAAAAGAACTACTCAATGGTAGTTTATGGTTGATGCTTTGGAACGGACGGTACTGTTGGCTGATGATAGTGATCTTCTTAGAAGGAGTTATGGCCGGATAATCAGCCGCTATGATGCAGGTATCAACGTAACTGCCGTTTCGACTGGTGAAGAGCTGGTGCGAGAAGCTGCTGGACAGCAATACAATCTGATCATCACCGATAACAACATGGGCTTAGGGATCAAAGGTGTGGAAGCGGTACAGCAGATCCGGGCTGGAAAATACAACACCGAGACTCCCCTTTACGTCGTCAGTTCCGATGGTTTTGCTAAGTCGGAAGCAGCTGAGGCTGGAGCTACCGGATTCATCTTGAAAGACGGCGGATTAAACGACCAGATCAAAGTGCTTCTTGAAAAACATCTGCCGTTTAGCCGGGAATGATCTTCTAATAGCTGACCTGTTGATAGCTGACCTGTTGATAGCTGACCTGTTGATAGCTGACCTGTTGATAGCTGACCTGTTGATAGCTGATCTCTTGATATTTCTTCCAACATGACAACTCCGCCCCAACAAGATTTAAATACGAATCATTATTCTTCTACTTTAGACTTGTCAGGAACTGACATAAAAAGGGTGAATGCATGTATGGAATCCAAAACTGTGGAACCGAAAAAATTTCTATTTGTTTCAAAAGAAGCATTGATAACTGATATTGCCTGGTGTGTCATAAAAGAAGGACATCAAGTAAAATATTACATCGAGGATGAAGTGGACCGAGATATCGGTGAAGGCTTTGTTCCAAAGGTTGATGACTGGCGTCCTGAGGTTGAGTGGGCTGACGTGATCGTCTTTGACGATGTCCTGGGCCACGGTAAGATTGCGGAAGAACTGCGCAAGCAGGGCAAAGCGGTCATCGGCGGTACTGCCTACACAGACAAGCTGGAAGACGAACGTTCTTTCGGTCAGGAAGAGCTGAAGAAACACGGCATCCCTATCATCCCTTATTCTGAATTCACCTCTTTTGATGAAGCGATCAATTACGTCAAGCAGAATCCAGCTAAATATGTCATCAAACCGTCCGGCGAAGCTCAGAACAAGAAAGGGCTGTTGTTCGTCGGCCAGGAAGATGACGGCGCGGATGTTATCCGTGTCCTTGAATCCTACAAGAGGACCATGCAGCAGCATATCGCCATCATCCAGCTGCAGCGGCGCATCACTGGCGTGGAAGTGGCTGTGGGGGCTTTCTTCAACGGCAAGCAGTTCATGACCCCGATCAACATCAACTTTGAACATAAGAAACTGTTCCCGGGCAACATCGGTCCTTCTACTGGAGAGATGGGGACTAGCATGTTTTGGAGCATGCCCAACAAGCTGTTCAACACGACCTTGAAGAAGATCGAGAAGACTCTGGCTACTGAAGGTTATGTCGGCTACATCGACCTTAACTGCATCGTCAACGGCAACGGCATCTATCCTCTGGAGTTCACGTCCCGATTTGGCTATCCGACCATCTTTATCCAGCAGGAAGGCATCCTTAACACCATGGGCGAATTTCTTCACGGCATGGCTACCGGCCAGATGAACGAGTTCCGCACTAAGAAAGGCTTTCAGGTGGGTGTAAGGATCTTGGTGCCGCCGTTCCCTTTCGGTGATCAGGAAACGTTCGAATCACATTCTAAAGGCAGCACCATCGTCTTCAAGAAGCATGATGAGAACGGCGTCCACATCGAAGACGTCAAGCTGATCAACGGCGAATGGGTAGTTGCTGGAAGTTCTGGAGTGATCATGGTCGTGGTCGGCACCGGTTCCACTATGAAAGATGCCCAGAAGCAAGTTTACAATCGCATCAGCAATATCTTGATCCCGCACATGTACTACCGGACGGACATCGGCGACCGTTGGTATGAGGATTCCGACCGCCTGCATAGCTGGGGCTATCTTCGCGAACAGTAAGAAAGCGACAAGGGTGAACAAAAACCTCTATGAAAATTCGTGTGGAAACTGACCTGCAGAAATGTAGGGATCTTTGGGACCGCTTTTCACCTAAGAAAAGGTTGTGGGACCTTTGGGAAGTCTTATACTGTTTTAACGAGCAGGGCAACACTCTCCATTTTCTGGTCTTGGAAGATGAAAGAGGAGATCAACCGCATGGCATCCTGCCTTTATGGTGGGATCAGCCCCTTGAGAAATACCTGTTCTTTGGCGGCGAATACATGGAAGACATCCAATTCTGGTTCGACCTGAAACATTTCCCGCTGGTTGTCCAGCACCTTCCTAAAGACACTTTTCTTTACGACATAAATCACCTGGAGATGGAAAAGATCCTGGCTCTCCATCCGCAGTTTAAAGATGATTTCCAGCATCTTGATGACCATTTCTTCATCAACCTGGACAAGTACAGCTACGACCTTCAGTCTTTCCTGGCCACTTTCGGCAAGAAACATCGTAAGAATCTGCTCTATGACCTACGCCATGTCGAGCAGGAAGGCTTTGAGGTGCGCTGGGAGACTAAGCTGTTGTTCTACGATGATTTCATCAGTTATAACCAGAAGCGTTTCGGTGAAGAGTCTGATTTCGTCCACCCTACTTTTATTGACGGCATGAGGGATTTCCTGAAGCTTCTAGAATCTCGTGATCTTCTTCAGACTTCTCTGGTCTTGAAAGACGGCAGGCCTCTGGCTATCGAATATGCTGCTTTCTTCAACGGAGTTTACTATGTTCTTAACGGCGGCTATGACTTCAGTGTCGAGAACCTCGGGAAGTACTTGATGATGCTTCATATTAGGCGGGCGGCAGCCCAGAAAGCTCCTCTAATTGATTTTCTCTGCGGTGACGCCGGCTGGAAGCGCCTCTGGAATTGCGAAAGCGCCCCTTATTACACTTTCTCGACGACAAATCTGTCGATAAAAAGCCCCAAACAATAAGTTTATAAAAGTGATTGTTTTTTCCTGGTGAGTGTGTGATTCAAGCGACTTGGAAGTGCGAACAACGGAAAAAGGGAAATCGTTGTTTACAAAAAAAGAAGTGAAGAAAGGAGAAGTTCTTCTCGCTTTTGAGAGGAATTTTGTCTCACGTCCTTCTCGCTTCACGCTACAGATTGATGAAGGTGTCTTTCAGATCAGCAGTTCTCCTGGTACCCTTGAAAATTATATCAACCATTCTTGCGATCCAAATTGTTACATCGACTTCTCTGAGCTAGTGTTTCGTGCCCGCCGCAAAATTCGCCAGGGGGAAGAGTTGTCTTTTAACTATAACACTACAGAGTGGGACATGGAGCGTGGCACCGACAAAGGTTTTGTCTGCTGCTGCAGCGCTGAGAACTGTGTCTATAAAGTGAGAGGCTTCAGATACCTCTCTCCTGAGATCAAGGCAGTCCTGCGTCCGATACTGTCGCCGTTCCTGACCAAGAAGCTGCTGCGCGAAAATGCCCGGCTGCAGAAAAACCTCCAGAAGAGCCTGCAGAGAAAAGAAGTCTTGCTAGCCCAGCCGATCCAGCTGCTGACGCCCGATAATTGACCTAATCACTAAAGATTCTTAAGCTCTTTCTTGGACCATCTCCCACAACTGCGGCAGTCTCCTGATGATGCTCTGATGCGCAGCTATCCTTCTCTCCAGGGCCACGCCATGGATCGGCGTCTCCACTACGATGACTGATCTTGCTGCCGGTTTTATCATCGCTCTATCGTCATGCCAATATTTTTCTGCTGCTAAGAATTCATCGATAGACCCATCTGAAGTATAGGCGATCCCGCCCCTGATCTCTTCGCCATACGTTGTCTTTCCCGTCATCTGCAGGCCCATCCCTGCCTTTTGAAGCAGTTGCACAACGCTCTTCGCGACCAGATCTTCAGATCGTAACGGTCCCTGAGAATAGATGTATGGCGGTCCTCTGATGTCGTCATCCTCGTGGAAGTCTATGCTTAACAAAGGCGGGTATCGTTCCAGCAATGAACGAACATGTTCTGTAAATCTGGCTGCATACTCGCTGGCCGCCTGGGCTGTCCTTGGTCCTTGCTGGTCTTCTCGCAGCAGCAGATGTTCTGAATCGCCGACGCTGTGGCCTTGCCTGCCGTCGCTAGGATGGTCGTAATACCTCCAGTTGAGAGCATAACCCAAAGGGTTTGCTAATGGTATCAGCACCATGGGGATCCCTTCTTTTGGTCTCTTTTTGTTTTGTCCATCGCTGGTTTTGGGATTTGTCCTTTGATTTGTCCTTTGATCACTAAAATGATCCAGAAGAGCTAAAGATTTCGCCAACGCATTTGGTCCTGCTGGTTCTTCTCCATGGATGCCGCCGATCAGATATACTGCCGGCCCTTCTCTCTCTGTCGTGAAGGAATAGCAAGGGAGATCCGTTTTTCTGCCGTCGATCTCTGCCCCGATCTTGTAGATCTCCTGTTGCTGCCAGCCGGTCTTGTTTCCATGTCTTTCAAATTGGTCCAAGAGTATCGGCAGAACCGTCCGGCCGTCTTCAGTATAAGATTTATTTGCATTGGGAGGACGGGCTACTCCCTGACTGCCAGCATGATCTTGATTCGGCACCGAATCTGTCGGAACCGGAGAAATTGCAGGGCTTTTTCGCATCAGCTTTCAGTTGTTCTTGTGGTTGAAGAAATATATAACCTTTATGCTGCTGCAGAAGAGTTGTTTGGGGAATCTTTATCCTATCTTTATCATTCTTATCCTTGTCATCGAAGATTATCATCCCTGGTCGTCGCTGAAATCATCGGCTTCCCGGCGCAGCAAGATATTCTTCTGGTCTTTCTTTTCCCGGAACGCTCGGGGCACGAAGATCTTCTCCCTGGTCAGTGGATTTTCTCCGCTGTAATACATAGCCGTGGCCACCGTCCCGGGAGTAGGTGTGAACACCTGCGTGAGGTTGACATAAAGTTCATTGTCATCACAGAATCTCTTAAGCTTCCGCATCGATTCTTTAGTTGAGCCGGGATGCGCAGCTACAAAATAAGGCACCAAATTTTTCTTTGTACCTTGTTCAAAGTTCACTCTTTTGTACTCTGCTAGGAACCTGACGAAATCGTCTCTGGTGCCTTTGTTCATGTTTTTCAAGACTTCTTCGTCGATATGTTCCGGGGCGATCTTCAGACGGGAGATGAACTGCATGATCTTCCTGAACAGTTTCGGCTGGTCAAGGATGATGTCGTGCCGGATGGCGCTCCGTAGTTCCAGTTCTGCACCTTGGTATTTCTGCTGTAATCTCTCTACCCCTTCCAGCAGCGGATAGAGGTCATCGGAGATCCTGCGGTGCTTGCAGCCGACACATTGCTGGTTGCAGTACTCTTTCTTTGTGTAATGGTCTATCTCTTTATCGATGATCGGCGAACTGAGGGTCTCTTTATGGTTGTACAACTCACAGGATGAGCCATACATGTTCAAAGTCGGCAGCGTGAGGTCATTGACTTTAGGTATGCCTTCTTTGTACAAAGCTTCTACTTCTTTCAGCACGCTCTGCTGGCTGCGTTTGGCTACTGCTTTGCCTTGCACCAACGGGATGACGCAGAACGTGCAGCTGCCCCAGCAGCCTCTTCCTAGGATGACTGAATGCTGCAGCTTTTCTACCATGCTCTCATTGAATTCCCGATTCTTGCTGGCTGGATGAAGTTTCCTGGTGAACGGCAGCTGGTAAATGAAGTCCATCTCCTCTTCTGTCAGCGTCGGTTCTGGTTCCGTATGATAGATGAAACCTAAACCGCAAGGTTCGATGAACGGATCATCGGGGCGGAGAAAATGGATCCTCGTCAGCAGATTGAAATTAAGCTTGTCCTGCAGGCATTCTTCATAACTAGGCAGGATCCTGGTATCTTTTGGAAGCTCATCCTTTTTTACCCTGAATGCTGTTCCTGGGATTGATGGCAGATCTAGTTCTTTTTTGATCTTGGGAAAGGAAGATATGCTTGGCGATCTCTCCATCCTCTGTAATAAAGTCAACAAAGCCCTTTCAGCGTTGCCGAACAATAACAAGTCTGCTTTACTGTCGTTGAGGATGCCTCTCCGCAAGGTGTTCTCTTTGTAATCGAAATGGGTGAATCGTCGTATCGTCGCTTCCACGCCGCCGATGATGGTCATGCTTCCCGGAAACAGTTCTTTGATCTTCTGGGTGTATGTTATGGTTGCTCTTTCTGGAACCAATACATTTTCCCGTTTCTTAAGCATCGGCGTGTAGTTGGCCAGCATCGAATCGAGCAATCCTGACGTTATGCAGAAAAAATACTTTGGTTTTCCGCAGGCTTGGAACTCTTCTACCGTTTCCGGCTGGGCGATGATTCCTACTTTGTAGCTTTTCTTATCTAGCAGCCGGCTGAGGATGGCGATGCCGCTTAAAGGATGATCGTAATAAGGGTCTCCGGTGATGAAGATGACATCAAACTGCTCAAAAACAGAGTTTCTTTTATTATGATGTCTCTTCCCTTCATCCAGGCTGGTCGGCAGGAACTGTTCCATTTAGGCTGGATTCCTTTCTCTATTCAAAAAAGTAGCGGCCGAAAATCATTACGGGCTAAAGTTATCCTGAACTTTTCTTTTCCCAAGATCTCTGTTTCTGTCAAATCCTTTTCTGGCCCGAACGTCCCTCTTCTTTTCTGATTCAACCTGTTTTCTCCCTATATCTTTAGGCACTGCCAAATATGTGTGATAAACGTCTATCAGAAATATCTGCTCTATTTGCTTAGTCTGTTTGTCTAGTTTATTCGTTGTCACAGACCAAAATACTTATAAACTTCAGCTTCTTTCTTCTGGTCATGCCCCTGGGTGAAAAAAAGGAGAAAGTAAAGAAACGCAAGCTTGTCCAGAAGAAGCGCTCAAAGAAAGAAAAATATAAGTCCATCCAGGACGCTTCTCTGGAAGAAAATATTCCCACAGATTCTTTTCCAGAAGGTTTGGATTCTCCGCAAGAGGTCTCGGGCTCTGCTCCTGATGGTCCTGTTCCCCCCCTGGAGGAGTCGCCTCAAGAAGAAAAGATTCCTGTCGCTGCCAAGCCTTCTAAAAAACCAGAGAGCAAGTCTTCTCTTCGTAAACATAATCAGAAGAAAAAACATCATCGGGAAAACAAAGACAAGACCCGACGGCTGATAATCGATCTTCTGAAGAGCCGTACTGAAGGGCTTACTATCTCTGAGGTCATGGACAAGCTCAACCTGGCCCGTCATACCATCTTAGCCAGGCTTCACGCTCTCGTCGGTGAGGGGAAGGTGGTGGTCCGTCAGGTCAACATGGCTAAGCTCCATTATTGGAAAGCGACTGCACCTCCCGAAGAAATCATCGTGTCATCGGAGAAAGAACATCCCGAACAGGAAAGGGTTAAAGTGAAACCGCTTCATGAAGAGCACTTCAAGAAAGCTCCTAAAAGTCCCCTCCCTGCTGAGTCATCTCCTGCTGAACAGCTGATGGACATCGCTTCCATCAAGAAGAAGATCCTAGGTGAGCTGCGACAGGGTACGATCAAGAAGCCAGAGGCCCTTATCAAAGAAACCCGGGCGCCGTTGGTCCACATCATGGAGCATACCGAGCATCCTTCAAAAAGGAAACCTCAAGAATATCTTCTGACTGGCATCCCTGGGTTTGATGAGCTTCTGGGCAATGGTATCCCTCGTGGTTCTGCTATCTTGGTGGCGGGGGGAGCCGGCAGCGGCAAGACTATCTTCAGCCTGCAGACTCTTTATAATCATGCTCTCTCTGGTGAGAAATGTCTTTACATGAGCTTTGAAGAGCCGGAAGATCACCTGATCCACCACATGGAGGACTTCGGCTGGGATCCTTTGCCGCTGATCAAGAAAGGTAACCTTATGGTAAAACGGTTCAACCCCTTTGACATCACTCGTAACGTTGATGCTTTGCTGCTGAAAGCCAAAGGCGAGCTTCTTATCGATATTGAGCCTATCCTTTTCCCTGATGGTTTTGTCCCTAAGATCATCGTCATCGATTCTTTGACGGCCATCGCATCTGCTTTCTCCAGCAAAGAGGATTCTTACCGTGTTTACATTGAACAATTGTTCCGCTTCTTTGAGAAGATGGGCGCTACCTCTTTCCTTATCACTGAGACAAAGCAGATCCCGACAGTCTTCAGCACCAGTGGTGTGGAAGAGTTCTTGGCAGACGGGGTGATCGTCTTATACAACCTTGAACGAGCCAATGTCCGGGAAAGCGCCATCGAAGTGTTGAAGATGCGTGGTTCTCGTCATGTCAAAAAGATTGTTGCCATGCAGATCTCTGATGATGGCATTGTCGTCTTCCCGGGTCAGGAAGTCTTCGAAGAGATTGGTGGCGAATAAGCTCATTCTTCTCCGCTTCTTTGCTCTCCCTCCATCATCTCTCCCTCCATCATCTCTCCCTCTCTCTCCATTCTCTCTTATCCTCTTCTCTTTGTCTCTTCTTTTCGTGTTTTCTTTGTCAAGGTGCGCCTTCCCCAAAATGCGAGTATTGGTAATTAATCTATCTTTCTTTTATTAATATCTAATAATTGGGACTATTGCTTGGTACTAGAATGGAAACATTTATATATCAAAAATATCTTCTTCAGCCAGATGGTGAAAAAAGAGGTAGAGGGTGCTATTTTTAAGTACATCAAGGACTCTTCTCCTCGGCCTGTCTCTACCAAAGAGATTGCCGAAACCCTAAAGATCGCCTGGCATACTGCCGACCGTTACTGCCTTAAGCTGCAACTTCAAAAGAAAGTGGGCTGTTTCACCATAGGTAAAGCCACTGCCTGGTATGCTGCCAAATGATGCTCTCAAAAAAAGCCCGGATCAGTACATATCTTCTCTTTATCGTGATACTTTTTTCTCTGGTCTTTTTCGTCCTCGCTGACAATCTTACTGGGGATCTTACTAGCGCTAAGGCTGGGGATGCTACCAATGAAACTCTCTCAAACCTTTCTTTAGATGATTCAGGCAATTTTTCTCAGGCAATTTCTAATGTTTCAATAATCTTTGATGACTCCGGTAGTACTTCGAATCAGTCAGAAGACGATATTCAACCGTTAAAGAAGATAGTCAATCTGGAATCAAACCAGAGCAATAACCGCAGCCATCTTCAGCCTTTGATCAAGCTTAAAGACCGCCGCGGCCAGAAGTTGGGCCGTTTTGTCCTGACTGAAAGGGATAATGGCACCTATGACTTGGAACTGCATTCTGATAAGCCGCTGCTGAAAGCGAAAGCTGTCCGTCTTGACAAGTTAAAAAGTAAGCTCAAGCAGAATGGAAATGGCAGAAGTAACGGCAGGGGTGATAGAAAAGTAGGAAGCGAAGAAGCTGAAGACAGCAATGCCTCTGTGCGGATCAGAGGTATCAAAGGCGATCCGACAGAGATCACTGCGATGATCGACAGCCTTGACGACAACGCTGCTGCTATTGATGGTGGTCAGATCAACACTGAAGTGGTGGCCGTCAGTGAGGTCGAGATAGAAGAAGCAGTCATCCAGTTGCCGAAAGCCGGTTTTGTCAATAAGATCCTGCGCTGCACTGATTTTGACGAAGAACAGTTCAGCTGCTCTCAGTGGGAAGTTACTGATATCCCTTTCGTTGACCATGGTGATCACATCGAGTTCAACGTGACTCATTTCAGTGCCTATGCCGGCGGCGAGATCATCGCTATCGATGCAGTCCATCTGGATGAGAATTACTCCATCGTCTCTAATATCTATGCTGATGTTGAGTTGCAAGACGGGGTATGGAGCGAAGCTATCTATGCTGACGAATATGTAAGGGTTACTTTTGAACAGGATCTTACTGACGGTCGCTACATCGATGTTACGGCTCGGAGTAATGGGACTGTCGCTTATTTTGAAGTCTACGAGGCAGATACGAATCATCTGGTGGGCCGTTCAGCAGTGATAAACGGACCAGAACACCAGTATCTTCTGGTCGATGGTCTTACCGAGCCGACAGATACGTTCGACTTTAAGATCGTAGCTGCTCTCAGCCCGATAGAAGAAGTGAATCAATGCATCAGCTATTGTCCTGTCACTTGCAATGAAGATTCTTACGATGGTTGTTTTGCTGGCTGTAGCGACGATTGTGATACAGTTACGGCGCATGAGGACCGTACCGTGTTTGTTCAGTTCGATTTCATCCATGACGATGCCATCACTGCCACCCAGGCTGACGGGATGATTGTCTATGATGAACTTAATGTCCAGACCCCTCGTTACCGCCTTTGGAACGAGTCAAATAATTTTACTGCTGAGCTGACCAATACTCAAAATGTCGGCGGTGACATCACCTGGAACCTATTACGGGGAAACCATGAACGCGACGAATTCATTCTGGGAACAGAGGACAAGAACAACGATGTTAACGTCCAGGTCTATAGCAACGGAGCGTGGGGCAACCTGCTGGAAGTAAGCGCCGACGTCCAGAACTCCAACTCTCGTGGGTTTTCCATCGCTTATGAGGACGTTTCAGGAGACGCTTTGATCGTCTATGAAAACTTGAGCTCGAACGATCAGTTCTTCAAGTATCGTATCTGGAATGGCACTTCTTATTCTAATGAATTCACCCTTCAAACAGGCCTTCCGTCAAGTAGTGTCCGCTGGATAAATGCTATTCCCCGGTCTGGCAGTGACGAAATAATGGTCTTGGTCCATAACAATGCCGGCGACCTGCATGCTCAACTTTGGAACGGCACCAGTTTTGATAATATCCACAACCTTACGATGTCTCTTTCTACTACTACCAACACCGAGGAACATTTTAACTTTCAGTGGGAAAGCAAGAGCGATGACGGCATTATCATGTATGGTGTAGGGAGTAATCTAGTCTATCGAGCTTTTTCCCTCACAGCGCCTTACTGGACTGCCGAAACTAGCATCAGCTTGGGAAACCCTCTCCACGGGTTGCGGATGTGCGCCGATCCAACTTCCGATTACATCGGTATCATCGTCCAGGACGGCGGCAACGATCTCAACGTTAGGATGTGGGACGGCACTCAGATACTTGCTGGTCCGCCAACAGAGGACATACTTGTTGAGCCTGACGGATCCAATAACGCTAACATCGATTGCGGCTGGTATAACTCCAGCAGTGCTTTATTCGGCTTCATCGACCAGACAGGTGGTGGGAACGGTCTGTTAAGCATGGATTATTTCACTTTCACCAAAACTAACACTTGGAGTGATCCTTCATTAGGCATTCCTCTCCTTTTGCTTGATAACGCCCCCACAACCGTAAACTTTGCTTCCGACGACATCGACGGGCTTCGGTTTGCTGAACATCCGACTCTTCCAGAGATTATGGTCACTGCTCAAGACTTGCAGGAACGGGTCGCTCTGATCCGTTGGAACGGCACCCGTTTTCGGGGTGTCGGCGAATCTCCTGTCGAGACAGCCACTGAAGTGACCAACGGCGGGCAGGAGAGCGCTTTCTTCGAATGGTCAAGATACGATCCAGTGCCGAACGTTACTGCTGTCAATCCCAGCGGGCTTAATTTTCCTGCAAATACGCTTATCTCTCTTAATGCTACGGTGCGCGATAATGTTGGTGTTTCTGTTGTCGTCGCCAACGTCACTTTTCCTAACAGCTCTATCCAATCTTTTACTCTTTTGGATAGTGATGCTGATAACATCTTCAACAGCACTCTCATCACCGCTCTAAGTGGTTTTTACACTGTCCGCATCTTTGCTAACGATACCAGCACTCACCGTAATCTTAATAGTTCTGAGTCCGTGACTTTCTCGGTAGGCGATCCTTTCTTCCCCAATGTCACTACTCTCATCCCCAGCAGCGGTTCGGTCTTTAGTCCTCAGGCTTTAGTAGAGATTGCTGCTAATGTTACCGATAATGTTTTGGTCGATACAGTACTGGCTAATCTCACTTTTCCTAATGGGACGACTGAAACAATAACTCTGGCCAACGGAACCAATTATATCCATAAGTATAATGTTTCCCTCAATGTTGGAAGACGGATCGGCAACTACTCTGTCCGTTTCATCGCTAATGACAGCAGCAACAATATCAATAGCACCGAGACAACTTCTTTTACTGTTGTTGACAATGTTCCGCCTAATGTCACCGATCTGATCCCGGCTACCGGAAGCAATTTCAACCTTGGCGCTGTAAGTGTCATCCAGTTTTCGGCTAATATCAGTGATGATGTTTATATCTCGCAGTTTTATGCCAATTTGACCTATCCGAATGGCTCTCTCGAACAGTTTACTCTTAATAACAATACTGGATTTTTCAACAAGTTCAACACTTCTTTTGCGGTCCCTGATAAGATTGGAACTTACACTCTCCGTTTCTTTGCCAACGATACCAGCAATAATAGGAATAGCACCCAAATCACGACTTTCACGATCAGTGACGTAACTCCACCTAATGTCACCGATATCAAACCCGTCCAAAGCGGTAGCCATAATATCAGCAGTGTAGTCGAGATCTCTGTCAACGCTTCTGATGTCATAATTATCGACACGGTCTTAGCGAACATCACCTATCCCAACGGCTCTCAGGAAAAGATCTTTTTGAGCAATAGCAGCGGCTACTTCAACAAGTTTAATGTTTCTTACATTGTTCCTAATGTTGTGGGAGTTATCAATATTACCCTTTTCGTCAACGATACCAGTGACAATCTTAACTCTACAGAATTTACAAATTTTACGACCAATGATGGAACCAGGCCGAAAACGAGCGTTCTTATCCCTCCTCCGGGCAGCACTTTTGCCCAGAACACGAATGTTTCCATCACGGTCAACGTCACTGACAACATCGCTGTCTCTACGGTAGTTATCAACGTGACCCTGCCTAACGGAACAAGACGGCAAAGTACTCTTACTGACGCTGACGCTGACGGTCTTTACTACTTTAACTTCACCGAAACTCCTGACACCGGATCTTATAACATCAGGGTCATCGCTAATGACACTAACGATAATATTAATAGGACTACTACTAGAATCTTCAATGTTCAGGATAATAATAATCCTATCGTCAACCTGATCTCGCCGGCTGATGAAGCCGTTGTCACCGCTCTTCCAGTCACTTTCAGATGCAACGCTACAGATAATACAGCTTTAAGCAACATCACTTTATATCTTAATGTCACTGGCGTCTTTGCAGCGAATCAGACAATTGCTGTTAACGGCACCAACAACCAGACTAATTTCAGCGTCTCATTGGATGATGGCAATTATATCTGGAACTGCCTGGCCCTGGATGAAGGCGGCAACCCTTCATTTGGCTCAGCTAACTTCACAGTCAGCATCAACACCTTGCCGCCGGCCGTCACGCCGCTCAGTCCCGCAAATGGCAGCACATTTAACATCACCGATACGGTCAACATCACTGCCTTGGTGACGGATTCGTTTGTCATCAGCAGGGCCGTAGTCAATGTCACTCTTCCCAATGGCAGCATCCAGCAGATCCCCCTTCAGGATGAGGAAAGCGATTCAACTTACAATGGCACTTTCCTTATCCCTAATAAGATCGGAGCTTATACTATCCGTTATATAGCCAACGATACTAGCAAGAACACCAACAGCACCGAGATAGTCTCTTTCACTGCTGTCGATCCCTTCCCGCCAAAGGTCACCGATCTGCGGCCAGTCCAGAACAGCACCTATAACCTCAGCAACACCATCGAGATCTCAGCCAATGTCTCAGATACTATCTTCGTAAGCCTGGTCTCGGCTAACATCACTTTTCCAAACGGCACCATCCAGGAACTTACATTAAGCAACAGCACTGGCTACGGCAACAAGTTCAACTCTTCATTCACCATCCCGCAATTGGTCGGAAACTATTCGGTCTTGTTCATCGCCAACGATACCAGCAACAATTTTAACTCTACAGAGACCGTCAACTTTACGGTCAATGATGTTCTTGCTCCTAATGTCACTCTCAACACTCCGTTGAACAATACCAATACTTCCAGCGCCTCTGTAATATTTAACATCACTGTCGCTGACGATGCTCTTACTGCTTTAACCTGTAATCTTTACATCAATTCAACGTTGAATCTCACCAATGCATCTGTCGTCGACGGCGTCACTCAGTTTGATATCCCTCTGATCGAAGATGGACCTCACAGCTGGTACGTCAATTGCACAGACGCCTCCGGCAATTTCAACACTACTGGTTCTCGTGTCTTTACTGTAGATACACAATTACCGCAGTTCAACAACTTTACTACTTCTCCGAATTCGGAAGCTGATCTCGATCCGGATGTGAACGTCACCGTCTTCGCCGGCGTAACTGATAATGTTACTGGGATAAACACCGTGATCTTACAGAGAAAACTAAGCAATGATACGGATGCCAGCTACATCAACGTCACGATGACCTACAATCCTTTTACAGGATTATATAACGCTTCATTCAATGCCACCCAAAACGGCACCTATAACCTTCGCCTGTTTGCCAATGACACCGTCGGCAACCGGGAAGTCAGTACTTTAGTCAATATCTCCGTACAATTAGACCGCAACTGGACTCGGAGTCCAGGAACATTCACGGTCGTTACGGCCACGGCCAGCCAGAACGTGACCGTCGGCAACCTCACGATCAATAACACCGGTGACTTCCCTTTCGTGTTTACGATAGTATCTAACTCGTCCACGACCAGATACAATGAGACCGAGAATTTCACCCTGGCGGCCGGCCAGGTCAAGTTCCTAGCTATCAATGAGACGGCTCCTCTCGGTGGACTTAAAGTCTTTACCCTGAACATCAGTGTCAATGATACAGCAGCCACTCCCTATTCCCAGATATCTACCGGTTCGGTCTTGGTGGCCGGCAACCAGCCGGTGCTTTCGGCTAGTTTCACTACACCTAATGCGGAGACTAGGCAGGTGACACAAGGCAACACCGGAGTGGCTTTTGTTGCCACATTGACCAATATAGGGATAGGCAATGCTACTAATGTTACTTTTACGATAACCTTGCCTAGTGAATGGACGATCACTTTTGGAGACCCTAACCTTACTGTCGGCAACCTTAGTTCAGGTGAAAGCGCAGAGATCAGCCTGGAAGTGACCATCCCGGCTGACGCAACGATAGGAACATTTACCGTTCTTGCTAATGCTACTGGTAATAATGCGACCAATGGCAGCCTGAATGGGGCAGGTTTGATCTTCAGTGATTCCGTCGCCGTTACCGTCAATTCTGCTACGACTATCGGTGGCGGTGGCGAACCTACAAGTGGTAGCGGCGGCGGTCCTACGCCTTCCGGAACTGCTCCTTCAGGCGGCGGTGGTGGCGGTGGCAGCAGCGGACGCGTCACCAAAGGAACTTTAGGCGGCCAGAGCGAGACCATCGAGACAGTCGATGAGTTTCTGGTGCCTCGCGGCACGGGCGCATCGACACATTTCACGGTAAGAAACCTCTGGCAGAACGCTTTCATGGAGAACATCGATCTTAAAGTGAGCGGTTTCCTGGAGAGTTATGTTATCATCTCCCCCGAACTGAACCGCAACCGGGTGGTCGAAGTCAAAGCTGTTTCACATACGCCGCAGTTATTCGAGCTTCCAGGCATCGGCTTCCATACCCTCACTGTTGATGAGCTGAAATTTGAAAAAGTAACTGTAACTATCGAGTCTGAACCGCAGGTGCTTGACCTGAAGACCGGCCGTCTTCGTTATGTTGATCTGGACGGCGATCATTTCGGTGATATCGCTTTGGAACTGGAAGAGATCGTCGGCGAGGAAGCGCAATTAAACATCTATCCGGTCAAGGATTATGAAAACAGGAGATTGGCCTATGGTGAGAGCTTGAATTATTCACTCGATGTTTATGCCCCGTCATATCTGACCCAGAAAGATTATCAGGTGGATCTGCAGATCGAGTCGACACTGACGCCGCTGAACGCTACTCAAGCTGGTTTCACCCAGAAGGTGATCACAGAACTTCGCACGCTGCTGTTCAAGATCCAGGGGGCCGATGCCGAACTAGCGCAGAGTAAGCTGAACCTGGCTCGTGAGATGGTCCAGGAGATGTATGATGCTTCGTTCAATGCCGTCGAGGTCCAGGATCTGCTGCTTCAGGCTGAGGCAGCTTTTGAAGAGGCTGATTACGATCAGGTGCTGGCTCTAGGTGAGAAGATCACCGAGATCTATGATGATGCTTTCGCCGCTGCCGAGATCATCACCTTAGTCAAACAACAACAGCAGGATGCTAAAGACAGATGGCTGGGCACGCCGCAGACCGATGAAGCGCTGGGCCTGGCTCAGGTCGCTTTTGAACGCGGTGATTATGACACAGCTTTGGAACGGGCCAAGAATGCCCAGCTAGTCGCTGTCCTGGAGATAAAAGGAAAAGTGAATGTCATCAAGTTCGTGATCGATTGGTGGTGGGCTTTGCTTCTGGCAGTTCTGGTCTTGTCTGGGCTGCTGTACTTTGTCTATAAGAGAAGTGTCATCTTTACCATAGAACACCGTCTCAAGAACTTAACAAAGGAAGAAGATACTCTTCATGAGCTGCTGGAAGAGACACAGAAAAAATATTTCCAGGAAAAATCGCTTTCGGATCAGCAGTATCAGCGTTATGTCTCTGAATATCAGAAGCGTCTGGCATCTATTGGCCAGATCCGGGCTAAGCTCCGCAATAAAAGAGTAAAGATACTCAAGACTGAGCAGGAGCTGCTGAGCATCAAGAAAGAGAAGGATGAGGTTGAAGGACTGTTAAAGAAAAATCAGAAAGATTATTTTATCGATAAGAAATTTGGTTCACAGCGTTTCAAAGAGAACGAACAGCTTCATAAGACCAGGTTAGCTGAGATCGATAAGGAAGAAGCGATCCTTGAAGAGAAGTTATCTCGCAAGATGGACCAGCGCGGCTATAAGCTTCTGGAGAGATTCAGACGCCGGAAAAAAGAGGAAGAGAAACTGGCTCTGCAGCCTGAAGCGGCTGTTGAGACTGAACAGGTGGTCGCGCCGCAGCAGGAACGTGATCTGGGTAAGAAAGATGTGGAAGAAAAGCCAGTCCAGAAGAAGAAAAAGAAGAGACGGTTCTGGCATAAGAAACGGCGGAAAGAAGAGGAAGTATCGGAAGAGAAAGAACCAGGAGAGAAAGAACCTAAAACTGACAAACAGGATACAGCTGAAGAGACAGCGGAAACAGCCGAACCAGGAAAAGAAGTTGAGCCTGAAGAGAAAAGTGGTGATGCTGAAGAAAACAAGTCTCTCGAGGAAAAGGATGCATCTCAAAAACACTCCTCTCAAAAACACTCCTCGCAGAAGCAATCTCCAAAAAATAAAGAAGATTCTAAGAATGAACCTGAGAAAGAGCATACAGAAAAAAAGCCTAACGAAAAATTATCTAAGTCTAAATGGTCGGGTGGTAGGCATAAATCGGATCATAAAAGCCAGAAGCATGGAAAATCACCAAATATCCTTCCCCTGCTGATCTCGCCGCAGCCTGAAAGCTCCCGGCCTGAAGAGACAAGGAGAAAAGCCAAGTATGTCGTCCCTATCGACCAGCCCGCTGGCCATAAACCTCACGAACACCATCCAGCGAAGGCTTCTCGTCGGGCCGTCGATACCACTATCCTGATGAATATGTTCGATCAGCCTTCCGGCAGGTCGTCCTCTGCTCAGTCATCCTCTTCAAAAGATATCCGCAGCCAGTTTGCAGCTTTTGAACGCGGCGAGATCTCGCTGTCTCGTAGATTCCGTAAAGATGTTGATCTAAAAAGTACCAAAGATGTCCCTTCACCGTTGAGAGGATCAACTGCGAGAAAGTCGTCATCAGCAGAAACTGGATATAGGCCGGGGTCAAGATCGAGACGTATCACCAATACTCCTAAAGATGTATCATCTGTTGAGAGGCTTAGTGAAAAAGAGTTACGGAAACGCTTTCCGGGGGCATTCAAATGAAACCAGTTGTAAAGACTTATCTCCTGGCTGGATCATTGTTGTTTATCGCTTTGACTCTCGGTTCTCTGGTTGACAATGATAGTTCTATCACCGGCTTTTTTGTTTTTGAAGATCTGGCGCCGTCTGGGTTCGAATTCATTCCGCCAGACGATGTCTCTGCCGCTGCCGCTTCCCGGTCGATGGAACTGGCTGAAGGAGTTATGGAAGAGATGGTCCAGGAGAACATGACCATGGTCTTGTCAGCAGATGTCATGGAAGAAGCCCATGCTGCTTACGATTCTGGAGATTACATGGAATCTATCCGTCTTGCGCAATTCATCGATTACATCCATAAGCAAAAAATTGTCTTCCTCGATAAATATTCTCTTCTGCAGACAGATATTGCCGCCGCTTCTTCAACTGGGGTTGACACCAGCATGGCAGAACTCCGGCAGGGAGAAGCTATGGCTTCTTTTACCGACGATCAGCTGCTGGAAGCTGATGAGCTTATCTCCCAGTCCCGTCAAGAATTGGAGATGGCTATGGCTGAAAATAAAAGGCGTCAGCGTATCTCTTATCTTGGCAAGAATTTCCTTCTGAAATATTGGTGGGAACTATTATTGATGATCGTGGCTCTTATCATCGCTGGAGTTATTTTTGGCAAGAAGTGGATCGTCCATCGCCGTCGTCAGAAACTGCGGACCCTGAAGCTGGAGCAGGCCGAAGCTCAGACCTTGCTGAAAGACCTCCAGAAGCAATGTTTTGTCGACAAGAAGATTTCCGTGCAGAGCTACAAGCTGCGCAAAGCCCATTATGAGGAACGTCTGGCGGCTATCAAGAGCGCCATCCCCGTCCTGGAAGAGGAATTAGCGGGAAAGAAGATAGCCAAAGAGAAAAAAATCTTGACGATGTTAGTGGTGAAAAAATGATCGGCCATGAACATCTGATAATATTGAAACCTAAAGATTATTTCTGTGTCGGGGTAGTCTCTGTCTTGTCATCTTTCCTGATGCTCATAGGAAGTCTTTTCACATCTCCTTCCGTCAGCCTGATATTATCCTTGGCTTTGCTGATCATCGGCATGAACCTTAGTGTCTATCTGATAAAGAAAGCTGGGGTCGCTGTCATCTTCTCTTTGCTTACCGGCATCTTCACTTTTTTTCTCAACGATATCGGCGTCCTGGGCTGGCAGAAGATCATCACTTTTCTGGTCTCCGGCCTGCTCTTTGAACTGATCTTTTTACTGCTGAAGATACGTGTCCATGACGTGCCTTTAGAGTTGATCATCGGCTCTTCCCTCTCTGCTGTGACGGTAGTGTTGGTTTCGGCTTTCTTGTTATCAAGCTCCCTGGCCAGATCGTTTCCTTTGGAATTGTTGAACCTATTGCTTCTGGCTTTTGTGGTCGGTCTTTTTTCTTCAGTATTGTTCTTCTTGTTCTGGCAGGCGGTTGAGCAGAGTAAGCTGATCCTGAAGCTGGAATCGTATCTGATGAGCCTTAACCGCTGGATCTGAGCATATTTAAGAAAAGGATTCAAAGAAGGAACAACAATGTCGTCGTATCTGATTTCTCGATGCGGATCAGCCTGAGGAAAGCCAGTTCTTCACAATGTTTTTTCAATGAAGTAGGGTTGGTGCGGATCTTTCTTTCTAATTGGGAGAGGGTGATACCTGGATTCTCCTGGATGGCAGTATAAATCTCCCGTTGGATCTCAAGTGTCTTTCTCTTCATGGGTATCAATCGTAGATTATCTGTTTCAATCGGCTCCAAAACGGCTTGATCTCGTAGCACTTAAACTTTTGTGGGCTGGAGTAAACTATCATTTTCGGAAGCTTTATATAGACATACGCCACATTATTGTAGTAATCAGAGGTGATTCAGTAGATGTCAGGCAAATCTTTATCAGATAGTCATTCATTTCTTGCGTTAGCCAAAAAACGTAAGACTACTTATGAATTTACTCCTGAAAAAGTTAAGGATAGCTTCATCAATAAGATTCTTGAGGCCGGCCGCTGGGCGCCTAGCTGTTCCAATACCCAGCCGTGGCATTTTGTCGTTATCAGGGATAAAAATGTGATCCAAAAGCTGATGATGACTGCCAATTATGGTGATTTCCATACTGATCCTCCGGTCTTGCTGGCCCTTGTCTTGCTGAAAGATCGTTGCCCGGGCAAAGGCTTATCCTGTTTCCGGGGCAAGGATTCCGGTGTCTATGATTCTTATATCAGTGTGGGGATGGCTGCTTTGAACATGACCCTGCAGGCGGCTGAACTTAGCGTTGATTCTTGTATCATCACACCAAGTCAAAAAGAAGCTAGGAAGATCCTTAAGGTGAGGACTTCTGATGCCGTGCCGCTGCTGGTAGGTCTTGGCTTCCAGAGTCCTAAAACTCTGCAGAAAGCCAGGATCCGTCGTCCGTTGTCAGAAATTGTTTCTCAGGAAATGTTTGGAGGCAACAGATGAGCAGCGCCGCTTTAAAAAGTCTGAACAAAGCAGGGAAGGGTGTCTACGTTATCACCTCTGGAGCTTCCAACAGCAAGAATCTCTCTAAAGAAGTCCTGTCTTCAGTGATGGGCAGCCGTTTTGGCGTCTATGTTACCCTGAACAGATCTTATACGGAGATGGTCAAGCAGCTGCAGACCCAGAAGATCAAGACCGACAAGCTGTTGTTCATCGATGGTGTCGGTGCGAAGTGTGAAGTTGACAGTCAGAACTGCATCTCTTTGGAAGGCAACAAATCATTGACGGAACTTTCTTTGATCCTGTCAAAAGCCGGCAGCAACAGCTCCATCAAGTTCATCATCTTCGATTCTCTTAATTCCTTATTGTTGTACAATAAAGTTGAATCCTGCGAGCGGTTTGTCCATTATCTTATCAACAAGGTCAAGAACATGGATGTTCTCCTGGCCATCCTGGCTGTTAATGGCGAGAAGGTTAACCATCTGATCTCGGTGGCTTCGCAGCTTTCCGACAAGGTCATCGAACTGTAGGTGTTAAACATGGTCCAAATGCTTGAGTTTTACATTCATCTGCTGACTTTTCTGATAGTCTTGTTTCCCGGCTGGCTGATCCTAAAGATCATGCAGAAAGACCGCGGACAGTTTACCAAGATGTTGGTGCTGGTGCTTTTCGGTCTGCTGCCGATGGCGTTGTATCATCTGGTGGAAGCTTTGGTGGCGGTCGGAGTGATCCCTTTCTTTCAGGAAGGTGCTTTTAGCCGTATCGTCGCTGAACACGTGGTGGTAGTGCTGGCCTTTGCTTCTTTCAGTTACTTCTTGAGCTTTTATTATAATAGATACATAAAGCCGATCTATCATATCACTTCTCCTAAAAGATGAAAAAAAGAATTACTGTCAATGATTCCATGCAGAAAAAGTATGTCTATTACCTGACAGAACCTGCTGGGAAGAATTTTCACCCTGCTTTCAAGCCGCAACTGACTCCTAAACAGATGCTGGGACTGGGTGTCTTTGGCGGCAAGTATCTTAACGATTGCCGGAAGGAGTTTCCTGCCAGCTGGTTTGCCAAAGCTAAATTATGTAGAAAGAAGCATGATCCTTCTCTAAATTATTTCGGCGTTAACGCTTCCAAGCCGTTATGGTACTGGATAAAAAAACGTTGGGTCTATAAAGAAGATCCCCGAGGCTGGTTCCAGTGGTACTGTCGTTATTATCAAGGAAGGAGATGCAAAGATGACTTGCGGCAGATCAGGCGGTGGAAAGCCATGACTCGGCATGTAGCTCAGGTAAAGAAGAACTGTCGCAGAGGAGATACTGGTTGTCGTCCTCGGCAACGGCAGGCTTTATTGCATTGGGCCTATGACAGTCGGAAGATATAAATACAGTAAAATAATCATTTTATCGCATGGAAACGGCAGTGGTACTATTGATCGGAACGTTGCTGTTAGGCGGTGTTACTGTGTTCTTGGCTTTCCGTTGCCGCAGCTACAAGCTGGATATAAATAGTAAGTTCCTTGATTACCGTTTCATGGCTTTGCTGGTGGTGGCTTTGGCTTTCTCTCTTCATACTCTCGGCGATGCCCTGATGCCGTCCATGGGAGAAGAGGTGGAGATGCTGTTGGAATCCATCGCTCACGTTATCATGGCGGTAAGCCTGTTCATCTTTTTACTAGGTTCGCGATACTTGTTGCGCTCAGCAAAAGAACATTCGTTTAAATAAAAAAATGGAAGAAACAATCTTATTGATAGCGCAGGTCAGCGCATCCCTGACTACCATCCTCGGTGCGGTAGCTCTCTTCTATGTTATCCAGGCCGTCCGCAGTCTCCTGCCGGGTGAACTACGAAAGATCATGATGCTCTCGGCGGTGGCTTTCGGAGTGGCTTTGCTGGGCCTTAGCAGCATGACCGTGTTTCATCTCCTGGAAGAAAGTTCTCACGAGATCGCTGAGGTCATGGAATTTTTCTGGTACTTGCTGATGTTCCTGGCCCTGTTAATATTCTGTTATGAATCCTGGCAGATAGCTTCTTTCGGCAAGAGGATCACCGAGCCTTTGGAGAAGTTTGGGAAGAAAAAGAGAAGCTGAACATCACTCCATAAGTAATATAAATGAGTTTTCTATATTTAATCAATGATGCTAGAAGAGATAGTCTGGAAAGAGGATCGTTTTGTCAAAGTATCTAATGATCAAGAGGTCAATCCATCACCAAGAGGCCCATTTAATGTGAGCTTTCATCCTGAAACACTTGATTATGTTTCTGCTGATTTTCTTCAGAGAACAGCAGAATATCATAACAAAGAATTCGAAACTCAACATCCAAATTCTGACTCTGCCAATGCTTTTTATGTCAAAACTATAACTGGTGATGGTGGCGGTGAATTTGTGGTCGTGCAGTTGTATCGCATCTGAAAGATAATCAACCGTAATTTTCTAGGTTTACTTTGTCACTATTTAGTTGCAATCTGGCAAAGCTTTATAAACAGGACGTTTAATTCAGACTCATCATGGAAGAATTCAAAAAACTGGGTCTTTCTGAAAATGTTATTGCTGCTTTAAAGAAGAAAGGGTATGTAACACCGACGGAAATCCAGCAGAAAACTATACCGGTCTTATTAGAGGGTAAACTAGATCTTATCGCTCAATCACAGACCGGGACGGGTAAGACGGCCAGTTTTGCTATTCCTATCATCGAGAAAGCAAAAGAAAATTCTAAACACGTTCAAGCTATCATCCTTACTCCGACCCGGGAATTGGCCCTTCAGGTCTCTAAAGAGATCGAATCATTGCGGGGGCAAAAGAGGCTGCGTGTACTTGCAGTATATGGCGGGACGTCGATGAATGATCAGATCCAGAAATTGCGTCAAGGTATCGATATCGTGGTTGGAACTCCAGGAAGGGTGATCGATCAGATTAAACGCAGGTTTCTTGATCTTTCTCAAGTATCATTTACAGTATTAGATGAAGCTGATGAGATGTTAAACATGGGTTTTCTGGAAGAGATTGAAAAAATCTTGGAAAACACTAATCCGCATCAAAGAATGCTTTTATTTTCAGCTACTATGCCAAAACCGATCCAAATGATCGCTAAGAAGTTCATGAAAGAACATCTCTTCCTAAAGATCGAGAATAAACAATTGACCATCGGGTTGACCGAACAGGTTTATTATGAGGTAGCCTCTTCAGATAAGTTTGAAGCGCTGCGCCGAGTGATAGATATCAGTGATGAGTTCTATGGCATCATATTTTGTAAGACCAGAGTTGAGGTTGACATCCTCACCAGACAGCTGATCGATAAGAATTACAGCGCTGCCGGAATCCATGGAGATATCTCTCAAGAACAGAGAGAAAAAGTTTTAAGCTTGTTTAGAGCTAAGAGAGTTAATATCCTAATCGCAACTGACGTTGCGGCCCGCGGAATAGATGTCAATGACTTGACTCATGTTGTAAATTATTCTTTGCCTCAAAATCCAGAATCTTACGTCCATCGAATCGGTCGAACTGGTCGGGCTGGTAAAAGTGGGATGGCTGTAACTTTCATCATCCCTTCTGAAAGAAATAGATTAAGATTTATTGAAAAAATTGCTGGCGGTGAGATGAATAGAAAAGAATTGCCTTCTATCAATGAAGTTATCGCTTTTAAGAAAAAACATATCAGACAGACAGTTGAGCAATATTGTCAAGCTGGAACTTCCGGGTCATATGAGGAGATCGCGAAGGAAATCCTTATTAGCAATACTCCAGTTTCAGCTCTGGCTTCTGTGTTAGAATTGGCGTTTAAAGCAGTATTAAATCCTCAGAATTATAAAGAACTTCGAGGGGTCAATGACAGCCATCGGACTTCACGGAAAGGAAAGAAAGATTCATTTGGTCAAAATTATCGCAAACAGAGATCAGACCGTGATGGTGGATTTGGTTCACGAAATAAGAGGACTGATGATGGTCCTCGATTCGATTCCAGAAAGTCTCGTCCTGATAGTGGTAAACGGTTTGATTCTAAGAAGCCTCATTCTGAAGGTCCTAGGTTTGATTCCAGAAAACCACGTTCTGAAGAAGGTCAAAGATTCGATTCCAGAAAGTCTCGTCCTGATGGTGGCAAACGGTTTGATTCTAAGAAATCGTTCTCTGGTGGAAAGAAAAAATCATTTAAATCGTTTAAGAGATAATGGCACGCATAACTATTAAAGGACATGAATTCAATCAGTTAGTGATAAGGGATTCTTACGATCGAAGAGCCCAGCTATTCTGTAACACTATCATTGAAACTTTAAGAAAGATCGGTATCTCTGAAGATGACGTTGATGTTCAGCTACAGAAAGTGGCTAGAGCTAAAGGTAGTGCGGCAGCTTCTTGGTACTTTGATGGTCATTACATGTATTTTGGTTATAAGTTAGCAGATAAATTTGTGGAAAATCTTTACATCGTTTCTAAAGTGATTGAACTGGAAGTTAAAGCGTTGCTGGAAGAACGGATTACTATGGAAGAATTCACCCAGCATTTCTCTGAAGATCATGACATCGAGAAAAGACGGAAAGAAGCCCGTATCATCCTTGGCGTTCCTGAAGATTGTCTTGATCTAGATCTAATTAATCGTAATTATAAAAATCTTGCAAAGAAATGTCATCCTGATGCTGGTGGTGACCAAGAGTTGTTTAAGAAGATCAATAATGCTCATAAGATGTTAAAAAGAGAATTAAGCTGATCCGATGAAAATAGTCTTAGTTTACCTTCCGTTTTGTACACCGGTGAGCCCGCCGTATTCTTTGACGAACCTGCAAGCTTTTCTCTCCCATAATTCTTCGCATGAGATCAAAGTATTGGATCTGAACGTTAAATTTCATCATTATAAATTTCAGGATGCTCAAGAATATTTTAGGTCTGGCCAATGGAATGATTATGAGGAAGTAGCTCAAAAGTATCATGATCTTACCAGGAAAGTCTATTCAGAAAATAATTCTCAGGTAGTGCAGAGCCAGAAGCCAGAATTTTTCGCCGAAATGTTGAAGAGCATCGAGGATGAAAAACCAGACATCGTAGCTTTTAGTATCGTCTACTCCTCCCAGGCGTTCTATGCTCAAGCGCTGCTCAAGGAATTGAAAGTTACTACTGTTATCGGCGGTCCCTGCGTCAATAAGAAATTGGTTGCAGATCATCATTTTAAGAATGAACTGGAGTTTCTTGATTTTCTTGACAGAAAAGATCATTCAGAGTTGAAGTTTGACTTTCCTTTAGATTTTTCTACAGATGGTTATTTCACGCCTCAGCCGGTGATCCCTTTGAAGACATCTACCACTTGTTATTACCAGCAGTGTTCGTTCTGTGCTCATTATGCCAAAGTTCCTTATCTGGAGTATCCATTGAAGACCATTGAGGAGACGGTCGTCAAATCTCAAGCGAAGCATTTTTTCCTGATAGATGACATGATCCCTCTCAGACGGTTGCTGCTGCTGGCTGAGATCTTCAAAAAACATGGTGCAAAGTGGGCCTGTCAATTACGGCCGACGAAGGAGTTTACTTTTGAGAAGTTATCTGAATTGTCCGCATCAGGCTTAACTTTTGTCCTGTGGGGTTTTGAATCAGGATCGCAGAAAGTGTTGGACCTGATAAAGAAGGGGACGAAAGTAGAAGATATTCAAGAGGTTTTGAAAGATTCTTCTAAAGCTGGGATCAAGAATGTCTTGTATACGATGTTCGGCTTCCCCGGTGAGACGAAAGATGATCTTTTAGAGACTATTAGGTTCTTACAGGATAATTCTGAGAATATCGATCTAGTATCAATCAGTACTTTCGGCGTCCATAAAGGAGCTCCAGTCTATGATGATCCTGAGAAGTTTGGTCTGGTTCTTAAAGAAGAAGAAAGGACAGTCTTAGAGCCTAAGATAACCTATACTGTCAAAGACGGCTTATCAGCTGCTGAGGTGAAGATGTTACGGAAGAAGTATGGTCCGGTCATCGACAAGATAAACAAGTATCCGGCTTCTTTGAATTTCTTCAGGGAGCATCTGTTTTTTTACCGAAATCAGTAGTAGATCGCTTTTTTTTCAATAGTGTGAGAGGGATATTGTCAGTGTAATCATTGTAGCGATGATAAGAATATGGTTAAGAAAAGCTTTTTAAACAGAAAAGATATGGTCTAGTCATGGTCTTTAAAGGTTTCAAAATTTTTCTTAAAGAATACCGAATCATAGCTGTCTCGGTCGCGTTCATCGTCAGCTTGGCTTCTTTAAGTTTCATCCAATCCTTTGTCAATGATATCCTTCTGCCCATTCTCAGACCGTTTGTTTCAAATAGCGCTACCTGGGAAGAGATGATCCTTCCGATAGGTTCGGTCAACCTTAGGGTCGGTTCTTTTTTAAGCTCATTCCTGAGCCTTTTGATCATCCTGATCCTTCTTTATGTAGTCGTTGCCAGGATCCTACGCTGGAAGCCTAAGAAATAGTTAGATCCATGTTTATGTGAAAAAACTTTGCTGGGACGACGTTTGCGAATTAAGCTTAACGATGTTCCCAGACTTTATATGCAGGTCGTAGCAACGAAGAAGCGGAGAAGTTTGTTTCTTGCCGTACAAAAGACCTGTGCCGTTCTTTAAAATTATCTTGGTGTTATAGTTTTAAGAAGAGGGACTTAAGAATCATTTTTGTCGTAACTCCCGAGTAAAGATTTATAAGTGGGGCTGTTTTCCAGAAAGATATGGGTAATTTAGAAGAAGCAATTAGTAGATCTGCAGTTTGTACTCTTCCCATTGATATCCCTATGAATTCTTTTAATTCTCTTACTTTTCTAGATAGACTTTCTGATGTGGCAAGAAGAATGGCTTACAGCGAAGAGGAAACAGTACATGAGAAACAAGGTAATGTAGCAAAAAGATTATATGGTTTATTAGAGGCAATACAACACCAAGTTGTTCCTCCATATCATCAAAAAAGTAAGCCAAGACGTACTCTTCCTGCTCTTATTGAAGAAGTGCCTGACGATATTGATGTAAATGTAAGTGGTAATATTGGCATTATTCTTCCTCAACTGTTTAGGTGGGTTGGATCTACACCAGAAAAATTTGCGGTAAGTGTTGTTGGTCCAAAAGAAGTTTATGATAATTTTGAAGGAGAAGTTTTCTTTGCTGAAGAATTAAATAATCAAGTTGTAGACATATCGCTTTTAGGTGGAAAAGCAAGTGGCGCTTTCCTGAATGGGCCATACTTTTCTGCAGACACACAAAAATGGTTCTATAATAGATTAGTTGGGAAAAAATCAGGAAAGTCACATGAGTGGGGATATGTCTTAGAGCAGGCAGGAGATGATTACGACTGGTCTCAACACTTATTAGATATTAATCTCAAAAGAGGTCCGTATAATTATGCAATTGATATGGGTGCTTTCAGGGACGATGAATTAAGAAAGAAATTTTCAGAAGCACAAAATAAAGAATTACAACCATTCTTATATAATATTCGGGTTGGTGCTCATTGGCTAGATAGTGAAAACAGTATTGTGTCATCCCCCAAAATTGACATTTACAGAGATGATGGTCAAGGTGTTATTTTAATCAAATTATCAATTGATAACAATAAACTATTTGATACAGAACCGTTATCATTTCTATATCAACGTCTCTTGCCTCAGAATCTACTTCAAGTAGCTCTTAGTCAACATAGGCAGTATTTAGCTGATACATCCGATAGTCCTGCTAATTATGAAAGTGCTCTTAGAAGATATACTGCTCTTGAGAGAACTGTTTCTTTAGGAGAACAAGAAGAGTTTATTGTTCATTAGAATAGGTAGCTTGCTTTTTTCTTAAGTCCCTTACATTTTGATTAGTTGTCAGAGTTTACACATTAAAGGCACAGGTCAAGTTCAGGTGATATAACTTCCTCGTTAATGGAACAAAAAACCAGAATTTTAGCGAAAGATTTAAATAAGTAGGCAATTACAAAGACATTACAATGGTAATGGATACAATACAAATAAGGTTAAGTCATGGTTTAGTAGATAGGATAGATGATTTAGTAAATACGGGAATTTATGCAAATAGGTCTGATGCGATTAGGGATGGAGTCAGACGGTTAATTTTAGATAAACAAATTGGTTCAATCCCTAATGCTGGCGACTCTGTTAAAGAAGTTAGAAAAATCAGAGCTAAATTGTCTAAAGAGAAATTTGATCTAGATGAAATTAATAAATTAGCTGAGTAACTCTTCTGGTTTAAAAACTTCAATGTGTTTTATTGCAAAATCCATTAAGTCTTTATCTCTTGTGATTAATGGAACGTTTAATCTTTTTGCAATGGCAACATGGAGATAATCGTAAAAGCTAATTTTAGAATTTTCTTCGTCTTCAAATTTTCTTGCTAAATCATAATCCTCTTGTATTGTTTTAATAATCTTAACAAATTCAGTATCTTTAAAGAATTTCAATTTTTCTTCAAATTGATCTTCAAGTTTGTAAGACAATTCTTTAAGAACTATTGTTGAAATTATTAATCGATTATTCAGTTCAAGAAAATCTTTCGCTAATTTCCAGTACGGCACCCCTTTGGTTGGATCTCCTTCTTTCTTGAAGAGATTAAGCCAGATGCAGGAGTCGACGTAGTAGGTTTTTTGTGCCATACCTAAATTATTGGGAAGTTCTACTTAATAAAGTTAATTAAAATGGCTCCGAAGACTTATTGGACTTAACGATGTTATGCAAGGGAGACTTTATGTCTCCCTCGTAGCACGTAGTGCGGAGCAAGTTATGACGCAACAGCCATTAAAAAGATTTTTAAAAGATTCTCTCATTTTTCTTTTTTAATGTCATTAGAAGCAACTCTTGATGGATTGAAAGAAGATGCACACGCTTTAGGTAGATTTTACTCAAAAGATTTTGGAGCACATTTAACTGGAATCCAAGCAAGTGGTGAAGTATATTTGCATGAGCCAACTGCTGAAAGAAAAGAAAGAATGGAAAGTGATTTAGAAATTATTAATGATTTTTATGAAACAATTCCATTTGATGAATTATTAGGTGATGAAAGATATGATCCTCTTTTTGTTGTAAATAGTTTGTTACCTAAAGTTAAAGAAAATATGAGTTTATTTTTTGATAATCCAACAGAAGCAACTTATCAAGATTTATTTTTGGTTTGTAATGCTGTTCATGAAGTTGGTTATCTTTATAGAGGATCTTTTGATGATGCATTAGAGAAAGTCCATGCCCATCCAGAAGGTCGTGATTTTAGGATACAACTGGTTGGAATTACGGGCACGGAGTGGGATTATTAATGACTGTGAGTAATATTCTGCTTAACGGCCCTGTTAGTTTCGTCTGACCAACGGGAAGACCTAAAATTTAGTGCAACGTTCCGAAGGAAAATTTTAGAGTTTTTGAGTCAGCCGTATATCTAGAACAAAGTTCAATATAATAAAAGAATAAAGGGCAAGAATTGTTATTTTTCCTCGTCTCTACAAATATATTTAATTGCTTTAATATTTTGATATATTGTTCCAGCATATGCTCCTGCAATTTCCATAGCTTGTACTATTTGTTCTGAATTACCCAAAGAGAGACCCATACTCTCGTGCAAGGATGATCCTCCAGTAAAGTATGGAGCAATTAATGAATCAATTCCTAAAACTAATGAACCACATAAAGCAATTTTCTTTGGAGTAGACATCTGTTTATAGTGAGTTGTAGGTTGATTTAAACTCCCTGCAATTGTTCCTCCAACATAGAGATGTTGTAATAGATTGAATAGGCTCATATCACTTAATAAGAAGGAGCAAGTATTTAAATCTTTTGGCCGATTAGTCTTTTATGGGTAGTAACAATTCACGCCCAATCGTTAAATAGGCTGACTTGAAAATTAAACTTAACGATGTTATGTCGTGGGGACTTTATGTCCCCAGCCGAGCGTTAGCGAGGAAGTTTTCTTCCACCGAACATACAAGGATTAGCACCAAAATTTCTAATGATTATTTTTTATGGAGAATAAGCAGCAGTTCTTTCATTTAGACTAGCACTAATAGTAATAGCACTCTCAAATTCTTCTCTATGGGGGGCTAATACATCCCCTAGAACTTTTCCTAAAGCAAATTCGTGTTGATCAAAGGCATACTCACGAACCCCATGTAATGGAAAATGTTCTCTTGGTTTTTCTAAGGATCTATACATTCCCTCTGCTAGTCTAAATGTGAGACTCATGTCTCTTAAGGAGGATAGTGCTTTTTGTGCTTCTCTTTCTCTTTTTGCAACATCTAATTCTCCTCCGTAAAGAAGAGTTGATTCTATTGCTCCAATAACAACCTGAGAAAATTTTTGAGCTGTTTCGTAGGCAGCAAGTTCATCAGTTCCAAATTCATATTCTCTTGGACAAAAATTTTCATTTGCTAGAACTGCTGCTAAATCTCTACCTGCAAAATCAAATAATGTGGATATTTCTGAAGCACCGCCTCGTCTAAATAATTGATGTATTCCACCAGCCATTAATTGTGTATAGTCTGGTGCTTCTTGTCCTTGGGCCGCGTAAAGAATTCTAGCTTGAACAGCTACAAAGCCCATTACAAATGTTTCTCCTGAGACTTGCATTTTCAGGTAAGAAATATCCTCATTAATAAATGTTACTACTTTAAAATAAGATTTTGCAGAATCAAGAACAGGGAAAGGTGCCAATCCTAAAAAATGTTTAATTATGGCGTTAGCGTCATCAAAATAGGTGGAAGAAAATTAAGCTTAACGATGTTAAGCAGGGGGGGACTTCATGTCCCCCTCGTAGCACGTAGTGCGGAGAAGTATGACGCAGGGAGCCACGTTCTAACACATAGTTTTACAGAATAAAGCGTAAGCAATAAAAGGGCATTTTTTTCTTTAGTTTTTAATAATAGAAATGAGTTGATTGATATAATCTTCAATGTTATTGATATTTTCTACTCTAATAATTCTATCTGACATATGTTCCAGCATCAAAGGAATTTCTGTCGTATCTTCTGCAAGTAAGATTATTGGTTTATTACTCCCATAAGAAAAACCAACTTCCCCTCCCCAATTAGGTGAAACATTTAAGGCAACTCCGAGGATTTTTTTACTATTGTTAATTCCGTTAATGTTTTGTGAGAATTTCTCATTTGATTCCCCATTTTGATTGGTGTCTCTTTGAGGTAAATGACAACTAATTCCTCTTCGTTCTAATTCTTCACATAATTTAGGATTAAATGACACATTCCAGTCATTATGAAGTGTTGATGTAATAAAGACGTCTTTCATTCAAAGTGTAGATTTTGGCTATTTTAAAAATCTTTTGTGAACATTTTTAAATACTTCGGGATAGTAACAAACAATGACTTATGATAAGAGAATTGATTGGGATGATCTTCCTCATGATGATAAAGTAGGACATGGAAGAGAAGGATTGGTTCTAAGATTAGATAAAAGAAGATGCGTTAAAGTTTATTCTCCAGAGAGAGCATTTCGTGCTGAGGATGAATTTAATAATTATGGCAGATTAAGAGATGCTGGTTTTTTAGTTCCCGAAGCAGAGGAATTTGTTGAAGTTCATATTGGGGGGAGAAGAGTTGAGTTGCCTGGAAAATGTGAATTCATGGGAATTGGTTTATATCATTTTGATGATGTTGAAAGTGTTCCCGGAATTATAAAAGAATTTTTTCCTGGTGTGCCATATGGGAGAAAGAAACCAAATCTTAAAGATATAAGAGGTTTAATTGATTACCTAAATAGACTTCATGCAGAAGGTTTTACTTTTGATGATGGAATTGCTCCTGATTTTATATCCTCTGATAGAGGAACTGCTCTCGTGGATTGTTCAACATTGATGGATAAAGTAGAATGTGAACAAAGATTTAATGATGGTTTTGAGTATGCAAGTCCTTCTTATCAAAGGAGGATATGGTCAGATTTAACAAGCGAGTTAAGATATAATGGTTTTATGACATTAGGTTTTGATGTTAGATTAACAGTAGCGAAGTGGATGTCAGAAAGAAAAAATGCCCGTTAATAATTTTGTGTTAGAACATTTAGTTTTCATCTAGTGGCTCCCGAGTAATAATTCTGCATAACGATGTTATGTTTCAGGGGGTTTATCCCCCTGCAAGCGTAGCGTAGAGTTTTTAGATTTGAGAACAAAGATTAATCACGAACAAGGTGAGACAAGAGTTAAGGAAAAAAGCCCTAAAGTATTTAAAGCAGTTAGAATAATTATACATTATGGTTGAAAAGTTATTGGCGAGAGCAACAAGTCCAACGCAGTATGACCTAGATGATATTTCATGGAGTACTGAAAATGGTCTCCAATCTCCTACAAGAAAATTCTTTTTTGATTATTTATTAAGATTTAAGGGAGAGTGGAGTGATGCTGATATTTTAGATATTGGATGTGGGACAGGTTGGTTAATGCATCTGTTAAAGGAGAATGGAGCAAAATCTGTTGAAGGAATAGAACCATCTCATAAAAATGTTGCATATGCAGGTGATAATGGATTTAAAATTTATCATAGTGATTTAGATTCTTTTTCAGAAGATAAGAGATACGATTTATTAATTTCCGTTATGACTTTTGGACATATTGATGATCTTAATACTGCTTTTGAAAAAATGGCAAGATTAGTTAGAGATAATGGAGGTGTCCAATTAATTGTTCCTGCATATGATTATTTTAAAAGAGAAAGAGATGGTTGTAAGGTTGAATTTGAAGAATTAGATCCAGAGGAATATGTTGTTCAAGTAACTCGTGAGCAAGGAACAATTGCTGAAATTGTGAGAAAAGTAGAAGTTTATGAACGTGCTGCAAAACGAGTTGGTTTAGCAGTTGAAGATTCTATTCCGATGGTTCCAACAGATTCTTTGATGAGAGATTCTCCGAGACATGCAGCGTTTAAAGGTCAACCAATAACATATCTAGTGAGACTGCGAAAATAGGGCTTTTTTCCACTTTCTCAAATCTAAAAATTAAACATAACGATGTTAAGTTGCCCCGACTTTATGTCGGGGTCAACCTGAGCATAGCGAAGGTTGAAGTTTGATGTAGGCGACGCCGAACCGATTAGTTTATAGTGAGATTATGTTATTTTAAGAAAAATGGCAGAAAAGTTTATATAGCTGTTGTATATACAATGACTATATGGCAACGCAGATGATAACTGTCAAATTGGACGATAGTTTTTTGGAAGATGTAGACGAAGTTGTGAAAAGTAAAGGCTATCAAAATAGAACCGAATTTATTAGGAATGCTCTTCGAGAAAAAGTTGATAAGGCTAAGATGGAAGAAGCAATCTTAGAATTAGCTCACTTGAAAGGGAGTGCAAAGAAAAGAACTTCCACAAAAGATTATGAAGCTGTGAGAAAAAGAGCATTTGAAGAATTAGAGAAACTAAATTAATTCCTCTGGTTTGTGATGGCTTGAGATATCATCTAGCAGTCTGAAGTCTTTATCTCTTGTGATTAAGATGAAGTTGTGATCTCTAGACAGAATTGCGTGAAGACAATCTCCAGGAGGTAAGTTTCTCTCTTCAGCGATTTTACGTGCTTCAATTCTTTGTTCTTTTGTTGCAAATACTTTTTCTATTATTTTTTGAAAGGGAAGCATCATACCATTAATCTCTTCAAGTGAGTAATATCCCTCAAGTTCTCGGACGAGGAGATCACTGATGATTAATGTTGATTTTTTTGCTTTGATTGAAGAAAATAGTTTAAGAGCAAAATCTCCTAATGGTTCATTATTGTAGCCTTTCCTATCTTCCAATAAGTCCATCCATATTGACGTATCAACGTAGTACTTTTCTGCCATTTTTACTAATTGATTATCTAACATAATATGCTAATAAAGTTATCGGTGAGAATTTTCAAAGTCGCCGGAATCAAATTCGACATAACGATGTTATGCTCCCACCACTTTATGTGGTGGTCGGAGTGTAACGACGAAGTCACGAAGGGCAAAGATACATCATTGATGTGGTAAACTTATAGTTCTTGTTTTAGAAAAATATCCAAAAAATGCCTCCCCCATTTGAAATCTAAGTCTGTAGAATGCTTGATCTCTTAAGTCTAGAGGGTATGCGTGAACTGTGCCATTAACTTCTTGAACTGCATCAAGAACAGCACCCTCTGCTGAGGGATTATTTCTTCCTAAGCTACTTGCAGCGTTGGCAGTTAACATTAAAAGATCAGTAATTTGAGGATCAGGAGATTTTCTTTCAAGTTCAAAATCACAAGTGTAAACTTCTTCTCTTCTTGTGGTTCTTTCATCTTTAAAGAAATTTTTTAGGTAAGCATCGCCATGTGATTCTCCTGCATCATGAATTGCTTTTAATGTTTTTAATGCTGTGTAAAATAATCCTAATTTATCATCAAGTGCAACAGACCTATCTTCAAATAATTCTGGAAAATCTGTTAAAGGTACTGACTCAACAATGAGTGTTAGAGTTTTATCATCTGAATCTAAAATTCTATGTGTGTTTATTCCAGCATCATACAATCGTGCTGTAACATCTCTTTCTCGGGAATATCTTTGGTGTGCTCTCATAATTTTTTTTCTCTCTAAAAAAGCCCAAAGAACTGGAAGAGAAAAACCACCATAGGATTTGGTAAATGTACCATTATCTACATTTGTTGAGTTACTACTTACATATTTTCCTAGCCAATCAAGATTCATTATTTAGTTGGGGGAGGCATTTTCATTATAAAGTTTACCTCTATTATTTGCCCGTAGTGATTGAGCATAACGATGTTATGCTTCCTTAGGTTTATCCTCAGGTCGAGGCGTAGCCGAGAAGTTTTCAAGTTACCGTGCATAGTGCGTTGCTGTCAGAAGTCTTTAACACATTTAGTTCAGGCAAAAACAATTAGTGGTTTCATAGTAGTTAGGGGGCTCTCTCGTTTTATCAAAATTATTAGCAAATTATTTAAATTAGTTCGGTTTTTAGTATGTAAGAGGTATTCAAAGAAAATGGAAACTGACATATTAACCAAGATTCATGAAGATTTAGAGATATTAAAGCATGATATGGCTGAGATTAAAGAAGTTATCAAACTAGAACCTGAACTACGTGAAGAAGTGATTGAACAAGTTAAAGAAGCCAGAGAACGTATTGTTAAGGGACAATTTGTTAGCAATGAAGATATTCTTAAAGAGTTTGATGTAGAATGAGCTATGAAGTTATTTGGGATGACAAAGCCCGAAATTTCTTAAGGAAAATTCACAAAGATGATGCTAAAAGAATTGTAAAGAAAGTAAATAGCATTGTTGATGATCCAAGGCATTATCTTGAAACATTAGTTGAGATTAAATCCTACAAATTAAGAATAGGAGATTTTAGAGCATTAATTGATTTGGATGAAAATAAGCAAACTATTTCTGTCGTGCTGGTTGGACATAGAAAAGATGTTTACAAATATGTTCAGAGAAGTGGTTTTAGAAGAAAGAATTGATAATTAAAAGAAAAAATTAAAGACTTTGGCGTTGTGTCAATCCTCTTCCTAAATGGTTATAAAAATTGTGTGAAGCAGATTTTTCTTCTGTTGGATCTGCAACAAGTTCAATACCAAGAGGATTAAAGACTTTTTCTTTCATCTCCCCATCAATTCTTTTGGATGAACCAATTGGAACTATCTGATATACTTGTGCAATAACATAAGCTCCAACAACTCCGTCTGTTCCAAAAAGATTGTTGCCATTTTCATCATTATCAGATTCATGATATGCTCTGTGGATTGTTTGTAATGTAGCCAATCTTGTTGGATCTTTTCTAATATCATCTAAACAAAATTCAGCTGCTTCTCTTGGTTTTAATTGTCTAATTTCTGGCATTTTTTATCCTCCCTATCACCAATTGTGTGAAGATAAGAGCTACTTTAAAAATATTTGTGTTTAAAATGAGAGAGAGCCCCCATTTCAGTATTTTACATTTACTTTGTTTTTGCCGTTATAGAGTTTTACATTGTTAAAGACAGCAACGCATTAGTTTAGAGAATTTCCTACAGGATTGTTCTCGTCTAGGTAACTTGAAAATTAAGCATAACGATGTTATGTTTCAGGGGGTTTATCCCCCTGCAAGCGTAGCGTAGAGTTTTTAGATTTGAGAACAAAGATTAATCACGAACAGAGTGAGACAAGACTTTAGGAAAAAAGCCCTAAGTTATTTAAAGTAGTTAGAGAAATGATATGTTATGGTTGATAAATTATTGGCGAGAGCAACAAGTCCCACACAGTATGATTTAGATGATATCTCATGGAGTACTGAAAATGGTCTCCAATCTCCTACAAGAAAATTCTTTTTTGATTATTTATTAGGATTTAAGGAGGAGTGGAGAGATTCTGATATTTTAGATATTGGTTGTGGGACAGGTTGGTTAATGCATTTGTTAAAGGAGAATGGAGCAAAATCTGTTGAGGGAATAGAACCATCTCATAAAAATGTTGCATATGCAGGTGATAATGGATTTGAAATTTATCATTGCGATTTAGATTCTTTTTCAGAAGATAAGAGATATGATTTATTAATTTCCGTTATGACTTTTGGACACATAAATAATATTGATTCTTCTTTTGAGAAGATGGCAAGATTAGTTAGAGATGGGGGTGGTGTCCAGTTAATTGTTCCTGCATATGATTATTTTAAAAGAGAAAGAGATGGTTGTAAGGTTGAATTTGAAGAATTAAATCCAGAGGAATATGTTGTTCAAGTAACTCGTGAGCAAGGAACAATTGCTGAAATTGTGAGAAAAGTGGAGTTTTATGAACGTGCCGCTGAACGAGTTGGTTTAACAGTTGAAGATTCTATTCCGATGGTTCCAACAGATTCATTGATGAGAGATTCTCCGAGACATGCAACATTTAAAGGTCAGCCAATAACATATCTAGTGAGACTGCGAAAATAGGGCTTTTTTCTACTTTCTCAAATCTAAAAATTAAACATAACGATGTTATGCTTCGGGAGGTTCACCCTCCCGCAAGGAAACGGAGTTTGAGCGAGTGTTGAAAACCAGCCGTTAGGCTGTAAATGGTTTTTCTCGCTCATTCCCGGTTTCCGCAGAGTCTGACCTTGAAATTTTGGACATATTGGCTTTTCCTTGAAATAATTCCCACCACTGACGCTGGTGAGCCGGGGGATGCCCCCTCCGGGGTGGCGAACGAGGACTCACGAAGGGAGTCCGACAGCCGTCAGTAGTGGTGGACGCATAATTATTTGATGGAAAATAACCAAAATTTAATGGTCATATTAAGCATAACGATGTTATGTCCCCCAGACTTTACGTCTGGGTGCGAACGTAGTGAGCAAGTATTTTCCAACCGTGCAGAGAACTAGCGCCATATTTCCTAATCACTTGTAGTTAAAGGGGACAATTTTTTTTAGTGCTTGACTATTTCTAATTTTGCTTTTTTATTTTTGGCAAGAAGTTTGGCAGTTCCACCAATAGGAAATGTAATCATTGGATTAGTATGGCCAAAATCAACATTAGCAATAACAGGTAAGTGGTTTAATTCTTTTTTTGTTTTGATTATTTTTGTAAGTAATTCTTTAGTCATCTTTGTGGCTTTTTGAAATCTTCCTATTACTATTCCCTGCACTTTTTTAAATTCTGGTTGATGGATGATTGATTGGATATCTCTGTCAATAGTGGCGACATGTGCTTCATAATCGTCTTCTAAGAAAAGAATACTACCCTTGATATTTGGTATGTATTCAGTTCCATGAAGTAATTGAAGAGTGCATAAATTCCCTCCAATTATTTTTCCAGAAGCTTCGCCCTCATTAATTATCCAGAAACCATCGTTTTTCATAAATTCACGATTTTCCTGATCATTTGCCCAGAGATCATCACTCCATTCTTTAGAAGGCAAGACTTCAAATGATTCATCAGAAAATAAGCATTTTTTGAAATAGTCTAATGAATAGTCAAATCCTCTCTTTTCCCCAAATGAGAAAAAGTGCAGACCAGAATATGTTACTAACCCTGTTTTTGCATAGATTGCATTTGCAAGAGCAGTAATATCTGAATAGCCACAAAGTATTTTAGGATTATTTTTGATTAAGTCATAATCTAAATATCGTAAAAGTTGATTAGAATTAAACCCGCCAATTACCGTTATGATTAATTTTATTGATTTATCTTTAAACGCTTCATGGAGGTCATCTACTCGTTTTTTAATTGTTGAGGAATTGAATTCATCTATTTCGTTTACGTGTTCCGAAAAACTGACTTTAAGTCCTAATTCTTCTAAGCGTTTAATGGCTATTTTTTGTAATTCTTCATTAAGCCAGGGCATAGCCAAACTTCTTGCTGGTGTTATTATACGAACGCCATCGCCAGATTTTAACTTTGCTGGAATCATACTTGTTAATGAACGTAGCAAATATATAAAATGTGCGGTAAAAATAGAGATTTAGAAATTGTCCCCTACATTTGGTTTTACATTGTGATTAAGGCGCTAGTTTAGATTGTTAAAGTTAGCGTAAGCGTAGAATTGTTCTAGGTTGGAAAATATTGGACATAACGATGTTATGTTTCAGGGGGTTTATCCCCCTGCAAGACACGTAGTGTCGCAGAGGTTTTTGTTGTTGTATCAACCAGTTTAACGCTGTAGTGCATAACTAATAATCTACGTGAACATGACCGTTTGATGCTATAATGTAACCAGCATATCTAATGAGAACTGCTTTAATATCTACATTTAATTCATGGAAGAGGTAACTTCCGATTGTATTTTCATGGCTGAAATAAATGTTGATTGTTTTTTCTGATAAAGCACTCATTAGATTTCTTATTTCATTAGAAGTAGCTTCAGATAAGGGAGATTCTGTAATCCATTTTCTGAAATGTTCACGTAAAATTCTCAACTTTCTCCTATTTAGTGGGCTCCCATCTTCTAGTGTTTCTTTTAGTTCTGGATACCTCTCTTTCATATCTTTAATTTTTGAACCGCTTCCAGATAATGAACTGTTTTGTCTTGGTCGTGTTAAACGAGCATTAGAGTTTCTTGATAAATAAGAATAAGAAAGATCAGCAAACAATCTTGTTCTTTTGCTGTCTGAATTATAGAAATTTACAGTTACATTATCATAAGCTTCCAAAAATTGTTTGAGAAATTTATTAAATCTCCAAACTTGAATCATTCCTCTCATAGTTAAATTTTTTCCAGGAAGTTTCCGATAAGATGCCATTAATGGCTCAGGATGACGAACTAAAATATTTACACCAGAAGAATTAAAAATTTTAATTTCATTTGTTAATTTTTGATAAGTTTCTTTCGTTGTTGATTCTTGACAATTTTTGATTATATTCAACAATGAGTTTTTCTGCTCCGATGAGAGATGTTTCTCAAATTTTTTGTAATAACCTAAAAGAAACTTCTCTAAACTTTTCATTCCAGCTTCAATAATTTTGATATCTTTCTCTTTATGAGAATTATTTAAGAGTTTTCTTCCTGAAGATTTCGTCAACGCAAGGAATGAACTAATATTCATCATAAGCTTTAAATAGATCTTATTTTCTTATAAAACTTATGTTAATTGTTATAGCTGGATTAATTGGAGCAGGAAAATCAACAATTGCTAGAGAACTTTCTAAAAAACTTTCTAAAAAACTTTCTAAAAAACTTTCTATTCCATTATATAGTATAGATGATGACAAAAAGAGAGTTTACAAGACTCACCCTCAATATGAACATTTCTTGAAGAATCACATCCCATTTCCGGATGAGACTAGAAAAAAAACTTTTGATGCTTCATTGAAGGGTCTTAGAAAGTTAGCAGAAGAGCATAAACATGCAATTGTTGAAGAAACATTTCATAAAAAAATTTTAAGAGATCCATTTTTTGAAGAGGCTAAGAAAATTTTCGGGGGAATGATTTTGATTCTTGCAAAAGTAGATGATAAATTAGTGAAAGAGAGGTTAGATAAGAGAGAGAAAGATGAAGACCATATGGTTGGATATGGGATGTATCTATCATTTAAGAAACAGTGGGAGCCATTTGAGAAAGTTGATTATGAATTTGTTAATGAAGGAAATTTTGATGAAAATATGAATCAGTTGGTGAATTTCCTGAGAGATAAGTTAGATTAGTTATTTCTTTATGCACGGAAGCGTTAGGTTTGGGATTTAGCGTTAGCGTAGAATCCATTTACAACAACAAAAACTTAAACATAACGATGTTATGCCTCAGGGGGTTTATCCCCCTGCAAGCACGTAGTGCGCAGAGTTGGATTCTCACGTTTTTAGAGGGGGGCGTCAGTTATGACATTAGTTAGTTTTTAGAAAGGGGTCGCCAAATAAAATTTTTGTTACTTGTAAGTAAATTACAGAAACATTTAAATATTTGCATAGATTTCTTTTATAATACAATGATTGGCAAAGAACGTCAGGAAAGGGATTATATTCCTAATTGGTCAAGATTATTCTAGCTATAGCTTTAAAGATTTAAGATATGCATCTTCTAATGAAAATTTACAGGACATCTATAATAGAGTTGAAGGCATAAAAGGAAATGGCTTGTTTGTAATTGGTGGATTTGATCAAGTTGCTTCTTTGTTAGGACATTCCGAACTAGATTTAGCACATTTAGTTGATAACAATCTTACTGCTGTTGAATATGCTAGATTCCGCTTAGCACTGACACAAATTTGTGATACTAGATTTGAATATGTTGGTCGACTGATATCACGGAGAGTAAAAGGAATTTTTAATAATATCTCTTCTTTGAGAAATTTTTATTCTTCTAGAGAGACAGCAAGTGTTAGATTGTTCAACTTTTATAGAACACTATATGATGAACGCCTTACAAGGCTAAGAAAATTACTTGATTTAAGTCTGTGTTCTGATACAATAGAAGAAAAAATGCTTTATTTTGGGCAATTTAGGATGGAATTTGAAAAAGAAGCAGGGAATATAAGGGGTATAGAATGGAGAAGAGAATCTCTGGAAGAAGATTTCTGTAGATATGAACAATTTTTAGAAGAAAGAGAAATCGCTTATGATTCTCTGTTTGCTGAAGAAACAGCTAAATTGCTTTGTGAAAATTTTGGAATTAGTAAAAATCTACTAGAAGAAACAATCTTGAGCGAATATTTTGAAAGTAAATTGAACTGGGGTGAAAATGATATGGTCGCTGGAAGGAGATTTTGGAGTTTTATTGAATCTAATAAGGACCATTGGCTTTCATCAGACGCCTATTTCGAGAGAGTAAAATCAATGTACAGAGAAGAAAGAATTAAATTTTCTCAGCTAGACTTGACCAATGAAGATATCTCGCTTAATCTTTTTGGAGATTTGTCTTTAGTTTATTTATCTAATATTCATGAATGGGTAAAAGTTGAATTAGGAGAACTAATTAAATGTTTATGTTTAAATGAGTTAGGTGTTAATGAACACACAATTTTTCTTTACACAACAACAAAAGGAAAGGGTAAATGTAAAATGGCGACCCCGTTATAGTTTTAGTTTTTATCTTCTCATAGAGAAGCGTTTTATACATAGCCCCACTCGTTTTTTTTAGTTTACGTGAGAATCCAATTAGGCATAACTCTTTATATGCTGAAATGGGCTGTAATGGGGGAATTTTGGGGATACAAGGGCTGTCCTGAAGCCCATAAAACAATAAAGAGTTATGTGCCACTATAACCATCATAGTAAGAAATGACTTAGAATGACCTAGAATGTCCTGAAAAAATCTAAATTCACTTTCTAAATTCACCTAAAAAAACTTAACCACTTAACATCTTAACAACTTAAACTGACCTGAAATAACATCGATGGACGTATCAGCTTCAACATGGCTGATCTATGATCCCTCTGCACTGGTCAGCTTCTATTGTCCAGTGTGAGAGCGCTTCTACCTGCGAAATTTGGCAGGTTCAGCGGTTGGAGGATGAGCACTGGACACACTGGTCAGGTCCGGGTAAGATATATAAATCATAAAAGTCATGATAATGACATGGATATTAACATGGATGTTGCTGGCCTTATCACAAAAGAGGGATGGCGTCTGGGAAGAAGCCCCAGGACTATCAAGACCTACATCTACGTTGTAGAGAAATTCTTAAGGACGTATCATAAAGAGCCGCATCAGGTTACCAAACGGGACATTGAGAACCATCTTCTTCGGCTGCAAGAAAGGAACAGCTCAGGCAATACGATGAATGTCCATCTCAACGCTCTTAAGTTCTTTTATGAAAGGGTCCTTAAGAAAAAGCTGACGGTCAATATCGAGTTTGCTAAAGTGCGGAAGAGTTTGCCCACGGTCTTGAGCAAAGAAGAGACTTCTGCCTTGTTTTCTGCCATCTCTAACCCTAAACAGCAGTTGATGGTCAAGCTGCTCTATGCCAGCGGGATGCGGGTCAGTGAACTTGCTTCCTTGCGTGTGCGTGATCTTGAATTCAACAATAACTATGGATGGGTCAGGAACGGCAAAGGTGGTAAGGATAGATTATTCATTATCGCCAAAAAGTTGAAGAACGAGATCCTGGCCAGGATATCTCAAAACAAACTGCATTCTGCTGACTGGCTATTTCCTGGGTATAACAGCAACCACATCAGCCCCAGTTCCATCCGCACTATCATCAAGACCGCTTCCCTGAAAGCTGGTATCAGCAAAAATGTTCATCCCCACACTTTGCGCCACTCTTTCGCCACCCATCTGATCGAAAATGGCTACGCGGTGACGGAAGTGCAGCCTCTCCTTGGCCATGGTTCGATCAACACGACCATGATCTATCTTCATATCGCATCACCACAATTGTTAAAAGTAGAAAGTCCTCTTGATTCGTTAGGGACAGCAGCGAGAGAAGTAAGAATAGTAAAGACGGTGGGGGTACGATCTGATCCTCTGGATGCTGCCTGATCCCGGGGATAATTCTCATGAACATCCGCCGCGTCAGATACAAAGACATTGAACAGGTTCCTCAGCTTCGCATAAACAAACGTTTCAAGCAGGATTTCCAAGGCTCGGCGCCTGCTCCTTTTGTCGGCCGTTATGGTTATCCTAATGTAAACTTAGGTATTCTCAGCCCGCAATTTGTCGGTGACGTCTCTGAATATGATTCTCCCCGGTTATGGAGCAAGGAAAGCTTCCAGATCGGTCAGGTGGCCAGCATCCGTTACGGCCTGGTGAATTCCCGTACTAAATGGAGCATCAAAGATCTCTATAAAGATCAGCTGCAATCCGGAAAACGCTTCTTTGAAACCTGTCAGGAAGTTGGCATGGCCACTAAAGCCGCAGAGATCGAGGTGGCGCTCAAGAAACCGCCTAAGCTGGACTTCAAGCCAGAGAAAGAGATCATCCCCTACGGGCCTGCTTCTGAGATCCTCAAAGCCAGGATAGCCGGCAGTCCGCGAGTTGATACCAGGGTAGAGAAAGTGGTCTATGATACTGATCTGAAAGCTGCTTCTGGGGTTGTCAATCTTTATAAGAAAGGATTTGAAGAGAATTACCTGACTCGGCTGCTGTCAGTAGGAACTTTAGGATTGCAAGAAAGAAGAAAGCTGGTGCCGACCAGATGGAGTATCACCGCCGTCGATGACACCATCGGTAAAGAACTGATAAATGAGGTCAAACAGTTTCCTGTGGGGGAGTATCGCGCTTATTTCGGCGGCGGCTGGGGCAATTTCTATCTTCTGTTGTTCTTTCCGGAAGTATGGAGCTATGAACTGTTTGAGACGTATCTTCACCCTTCCGGAACCGCAGCTACCAATCCCTGGTCAAAACAAGGTTATATGTATTCGACCGATCATGAAAGCTATGTTGGTCGCAAGAATTACGCTGAAGAGACCGCCGGCGGCTATTATGCCTGCCGTATCTCCGTAGCAGAGAAGATGAAAGAACTTAAGCGGCAAGGATCGTGCCTGGCCTTACGTTTCATCACCCCTGAATATAACATCCCTCTAGGGGTCTGGGTCTGCCGGCAGGCTACCCGCAAGGCTCTCGAGAAACAGCCTCTCGTGTTTGATTCAGAAGAACTGATGATGGCCTTTGCCAGATCGTTGATAGAACGGAAGTTTGGTTTCAAGCTTGATTTTCTGCTGAAAGAGTCGCAGCTGCTGAAACAGAAGAAAGAACAGACCAAGCTGGCGGAGTTTGTCTGAATTAGAGCCTGTCTAAATTGGAATTAGTCTGAATTGGAGTTTGAATTGGAATTAGTCTTGTCGGCTGGCTTCTTAATTTTTTTCTGTCAAAGCTTAGTATCTTTTGTCAAATCTTTGCAAATGTTGTAAGTTAATTATTACCCTCTGAATGGCAACTTGTTTTTACTCCAGGCAGTGATGAACAAGTTTTATAAACACCAAGACTTTCAAAAAAGTACAAGGTTTGCAAGGGAAACCCTGTGTGTTAACGTGGTCTTAAAGAGGTGATGTAGTGTGGATATCGACCGTGAGTTTGAAGAGTTCGTGCATAAAAATTTTAAGAAGTTGACGGAGAATCAAAAGCAGATCTGTAAGAAATTGGGGGTTATCATCCCTCAATAACTTCTTCTTATCATTTTTTTAATATTTTCTTAGTATATCTTCAATCTCTTTTTATCAAACGATTATAAATTGAACGAATCATCATTATAAACAATCATCATTATAAACTAAGACTATCATAAGCAAAACTAATTTAATTCAATTTTAAGTAGAAATTAATATCCAATTCTATCTGAAACTAGAACCGCAGCCGCAGGTGGCTTTTGCGTTAGGATTGGTGATCTTGAATCCGGCATCAGTCAATCCATCACTATAATCGATGACGGCGCCGTTAAGTTTCTCAGCCGCATTCTTACTGAGGAAAACTTTTGCATCTTCTTTCTCGATGACAATATCGTCAGCCGTCTGTTCATCAGCCAGTTCAAAGCCATATTTCAATCCTGAACAGCCGCCGGCATGGACGCTTAGCCGAAGAGCTTTCTTCCCATGAGATGCGCAGAAGAGCTTGATCTTGTCAGCTGCTGCGGGTGTGATGGTCAGTTCGGGGTTTCCAGACTGCGAAGGCGCGCACTGTTCATTCAGCTTCTTGACAGCCTCGTCGATCTCTTCTTCTGTGAATCCGTGGCCGCGGAAGCCATCTTCCAGCGATTCGTAGGGGCTGACGTGACAGCCGACGCAATGGACACCGAAACTAAGAAGTGTCTCGATCAGTTCAGGATGCTGTTCAACGATGTCCCCGATCATGTCTTCCCGATTTATCATTTTAGTCATCTGTTCTTATTTTATCTTAAAGTGTATTTTTATTCATTATTATATAAGATTTACTGTATAATCCTTCTATCACAGCCATGTCGTTCGGCAACTTTTTTAAATGTTTAAAAATCACCTAAGTTAGTCTGTTTTCTTTTAACATTAATCACTGAAGCAATAGTCCGGAAATCGTCTTTCATCTGCTGCAGCATCTCTGGGTTTCGTCCTGAATAAAGGTAGCTGGCCGGATGGATGACCGGGACGACGCTGACTTCTTTCTGGTCTATGCTGGTCTTGAAGATCTTACCACGCAAAGACTTGATACCGGTCTTGCCGATGATCCTTTCTGTGGCGAAGTTGCCGATGGTGACGATAACCTTTGGTCGCATGATACCGATCAGCCGGTCCAGCCTTTCACGGCAGTTTTGCACTTCTTCTTTCTGAGGATTACGGTTGTCAGGCGGCCGGCAGAGGATGGTATTGGTGATAAAAATATCTTCCCGAGCCAGGTTGATGGAAGCTAATAACTCATCCAGGATCTTCCCGGACATACCGCAGAAAGGAACGCCATTTTTATCTTCATTAGCTCCAGGAGCTTCACCGATGAATAAGACTTCAGCCTGCTTGCTGCCGGAGCCGAAGACGACTTGGGTCCTATTTTGACAGAGGATCGGGCATCTCTGGCAGGTGCGATATTCTTCTTTAAGCTGTTCGAAGGTCATGAAATGGGTAAGGGGATCTTTTGTGATTTTATGTCTTTTCATTCCAGAGAACTACTTTAGAGATTTCCCTCTTCCCATCACCACTAAACCCACTTGGCACTAAACCCACTTGGCACTAAACTACTTTGGAGTGATTAATTTGGAAATGTTTATAAACTGGAAATGTTGATCCTGAAACATGGAAACTGAAACCAGAGGGGCTATTGCTGATGCGCGTCATATCGTGGCTAATCCGCGAGTCAGTTCAGATGGAAGAAAGAACGATCCCGTCGATTTCCTGATCGGCTGTCAACATCTAGAACAGAGACACCGGCTTTATGTAGTTAGGGCTGATGGTCTTTACGCTCCTAGAAGTGAAACTCTCAAAAGTGAAGCTCCCAAAAGTATTCTCCTGGTAGGTCACATCGGCGCTGGAAAATCAACTTTAGCAGCTGCCCTAGTAGCTCAGGCTGCTCAGGGAAGCCTTTCTTACTTTTTAGGTTCAGGTGGAGCAGAGTCAGAATTCGGCCTGATGCACATCGGGTCTGAAGCCAGGGTTTTCCCTCTTGTTGAGACACCTGAAAATTGGAGATTTTACGGAGCAGGTGCAACTGTTGCTGATATTGTTCGCGTGAAGAGAGAAGGTTCCGGTCCTGTTCTGATGGAAGAAAAAGTAGACCCTCAAAGGTTGGTAGGTTACTTGGGAGCTGATCTATACGACAGAGATGAAAGTCCAGAAAATCCGCAGCGGCTCGATGCCATCCAAAGCCTGTTAGTGGGGCCGTTGTTGGAAGGAAAGCTGCGTTATCATTCTCTCAGAAATGTCACCGGAAAGCTGGATGAGGCGGTTTCTCTTCTCACCGGCTGTTTTTTCCAATAGGAAACTTTATAAATGATGCTCTAGTTTTAGGAGCAAATGGAGCAACAGCAGGAAGTAAAGCCCAGCAAGACCAGGCGGTTTTTAAAGGAAACGAAAAGAGTGCTTCATATCACCAAGAAGCCAAACCGCACTGAATTCCTAAGCCTGAGTAAGATCACTGGCTTGGGTGTAGCGATCATCGGCGCCATCGGTTTTGTCATCTTCCTGATCAAACAATTTATCTAAAATGGCTGAAACACATATCTTTGGATTACGCACGGCAGCTAACCGGGAAGACCAGGTTGTTGACTATCTTATCTCTAAGCTGAAGAAAAGCCCGAAAGGTATCTTCTCTGTGATCAGGCCGCACGGTATGCGCGGCTATATCTTCGTGGAAGCCGTCTCCAAAGCTGATGCAGAATCTACTCTTCAAGGGGTTCCTTATGCCCGCGGTCTTTTGCCTTCTGAGATCCCTTACCCGGAGATTGAACACATGCTGGAGCAGGTCAAGGTTGAGATGAATGTCCATAAGAACGATATCGTGGAGATTATCTCTGGTCCGTTCAAACGGGAGAATGCCAAAGTCATGCGTATCAACAAGCAGAAGGAAGAGATTGTTGTCGAACTGCTTGAGTCTGCTGTTCCGATCCCGATCACTGTTAAGATGGATGCCGTCAAGGTTATCCGTCGTGAAGGCGAAAGCGAAGATTGAGCTTTGCTTTAAGTGCAGACTTTTAGGAATAGATACCTTTTTAAACTTATATTTCTTCTCTTCTCTTTAAAGAGGTGATGTACTGATGATGTGCAGTAGCAGTGGAATGTGTATAAAATGCAAGGGTGTCATGAAACTTATCACTGGCGCTCTTCTTCTGCTGAACGCTTTCGTATGGCCGTTATGGCTGGGCGTAGACGGCTGGGTATCGTTCGTTGCAGCACTCATGGTTCTAGGCGGATTAGTGAAGTTGTTCGTGCCGAACGGCTGTCCGCATTGCAGAGCTATGAGTTCCGGTTCGATGATGCCAGCTTCTGGTAAGAAGAAAAGGTAAATTTTTCTTTTTTTTATTTAATATTATTTCTTGTTGTTTCTTTAGGATCGGTGCGGCGGTTTGTCCATTGCTCAGGGATTAGCTACATAGTCATCAATTTGGGCTATTATTACGATTATTATTACGATTATTTTGAGGAATAATATCAAAGATCAATATTAGCTAATTGACAAGATAATGACGCCTACGGCGTTTTATAGCAATCTTTTTATAATAGGGATGAAGAAGCCTTCCCGTGCCAGCGTCGCTTAATCCGGTGGCGTCCAAGCAGCAGCTTACGCCGGAGAATATAGCGTCGGTCTCGAACAAGTGTCACGCCACTTGAGAGGCGGGGCGACATACGCTTCGCTTAGTCACCGTGAAACATTTTATCGAGTTAACCGATCCCTCTGGGATTCCCGGTTCAAAACAGATGTCGCATCAAGAAATTGTGGATCGATGAAAGTCCGGGCGCTGGCGCTTTTTCTTTACTGTAAAAAGCCAGAAAGCTCAGCACACAAAGAAACGCAATGGCCTTTCTTGTACCCCCGAAATCAACGTGATCTCTCAGGGCTTTTTTCTAACGATATGATCCGTAATTTCAGTTGAGAATGTGATCGGATAATCGACTTGGCATCTTTCTAATATACCATTTAATTCGTCGATTCCAATGTCGCCGGTCACTTCCAAAGTTCGTTGCCTCTTATGATGTCCGTTTTTTCCATTAACTTTTACGCTTACACCAGAAGAGTCAGTTCTTCTTCCATGTCCGCGGACTCTTTTAGCCATTGCTTGTAACATCCCAACATCTACTCCTTTTTGAGATTCCACAGTAACGGTATACATACGTCTTTGTTGAAGAGCTTCTTCTAGGGCCTGAGCTGAATTTAAAACTTTTGAAGTTAAATATTGATGAAAGATAGCTTCGCACTGGTGGGGAGCATCAATTCTGCTTCCAAGATTTACCCTTGCTTCTAACGCTTTTCGAAGGAGAGAAGCGTATAATTCTCTTTCGTTTACTGGAATGATTGCGGGTGGATAGGCTGCTTGTTCTAATGTAAAATTCTGTAGTAATCTAGCTGCTCTTCCATTACCGTCAGTATAAGGATGAATGTGGGCTAATCTAGCATGTGCCTCAATAGAACGTAGTACTGGATGTATATCGGCGCGCTGTAGGGTATAAGCAAGACTATCCATCTCATAGATTATTCTTTCAGGCGCTGAGGGAGGAACGGTCCCGATCGTGACTTCGATATTTCTGTAATTGGCGGTAGGGTTATTTGCTGGTTCTATCAGATGTCCCAAAGATGCCAGAGAGGCTGTAGTGATTCCGCTTCGAGCTAGATGATCCCAAGCTCTTTCGATATTAGTTCCAAATTGCCTATCTCGTTTAGAATAAGATGATTGGCAACCAGTAGCTTCAGATTCGTCTTCTATAGCGATCGAATGACGGATTGCATCACGTCGGATGGCTCCTAATGTCTCTTTCCTGACATATAATGAATATTCTGGATGAGCGTTAATACGTCTAAGAGTAATATCTAGTCTCTCTAAAGTTTTTTGGGACATTAAACCTCTCTTCTTGTCTCTATTTATAAATCTTTCTAAAGTTTAACTACTCGTTAGTGGCAGTTGTGGGTTTTGGGTTAGAATTATGGATCTTTGGCTCGGCGTGATACGACCCTCATTAAAAAAAAGCGTTAAAAACAATTTCAAAAAAATCAATTCAGAAATCAAACATCGACCATCTCAATCTCGATGTTAAGACCTTCAGGGATAGGCACCCTCATCACCAGGCGGAGAGTTCGCTCCTCCGCGCCGATATCGATAAGCCGCTTATGGATACGCATCTCGTAGCGTTCCCAGGAAGCCTTTCCTTCACCGTCAGGAGACTTTCGCGTGGTTACTTTCAGCTTCTTGGTGGGAAGCGGAATAGGGCCGCGAAGATCGACTCCGGTCTTGCCGGCTATCTCCTTGATATCACCGCAGATCTTGTTGATCTTGTCGATGTCGGTACTTGCTAGTTTTATACGTGCGCGTTGTGCCATTCTTCCTCCATGATGAACCATGGTTCACCATGCTTGTTGTGTGAAAGGGTAAAAATAAAAAATTTATAATACTTTTTTAACTAGATCCATACACATTCCAGCTGCTACGGTAACGCCGGAATCACGGATAGCGAACTTAGCCATCTGCGGGATCTCGCTGTTTTTCTCGATGACGACGGCCTGGGTAGGTCGCAGCCTGACGATAGCAGCGTCTCCGTTTCTCAGGATGTCTTTGTTTTCAGTGACTTCCTGACCGGTTGCCGGGTTGATCTTCTTGACGATCTCTACGAACTGGCAAGCAACTTGCGCAGTGTGGATGTGGAAGACTGGTGTGTAGCCGACAGTAACAACACTCGGATGGTTCATGATGACGATCTGAGCGGTAAACTCGGTTACGACAGTTGGAACGTTGTCAGAATGACCTAGAACGTCTCCTCTAGCGATGTCTTTCTTACCGATACCACGGACGTTGAATCCGACGTTGTCGCCAGGTTCAGCTTGCTGAGCTTGTTCGTGATGCATCTCGATAGACTTGACGTCACCGGATACTCCCTTACCTTCACGGCCAGGGACGACGGTAACCTTGTCGCCGATTTTCATGACCCCTGTTTCGATCCTTCCTACTGGGACAACACCGATACCGGTGATATTATAGACGTCCTGGATAGGCAGGCGTAGAGGTAAATTGGTCGGTTTTGAAGGAACTTCAAACTTGTTGATAGCTGACAATAATGTATCGCCAGTCCACCAAGCCATCTTTTCAGATTTCTTGGTGATGTTCTCGCCAGGTAATGAGGCGATAGGGATGAATCTTAGCAAGTCAGTCTTCCATCCTGCCTGAGCAGCATGTTTCTTAACTTCTTCGATAACTTCTTTGAACCTTTTCTCTGAGAAATCGACTCCTGAAATATCCATCTTATTGATAGCGACGACAAGTTGTCCTACACCAAAGATCTTGGATAGTTTAAGATGCTCGATGGTCTGAGCGTTGACGCCGTCGTTAGCAGCGACTACCAGAACTGCGCAGTCTGCCTGAGAAGCGCCGGTGATCATGTTTTTGATGAAGTCCTTGTGCCCTGGAGCGTCGATGATGGTGAAATAGTATTTGTCGGTGTCAAACCTTTTGTGAGCCAAGTCGATAGTTACTCCTCTTTCCTGCTCTTCTTTCAGGTTGTCCATGACGAAAGCGAACTCGAAGCCGCCTTTACCAAGCTGCTGCGCTTTTTCTTTAAGTTTTCTCATAGCTTGTTCGTCAACGTTTCCGGTGTCGAATAGCAGACGGCCAACAGTTGTGGATTTACCGTGATCTACGTGACCGATGAATACTAGGTTGATATGTTCTTTTGTTTTTGCCATTTTTTTTCAGGTAACCTCTCTTGTTTATTTTAAAGTAGGATTGTTCTCTCAGGTTTTGAGTTTATTTATAAAGATTTCGGAATTCCAGTGAGAATTCCGGAATCTCCTAGAGGTTTTACCTCTGTTAGACTTCGGTGAAGAAGTAGCTTTACTGAGGCTATAACCATTATTCTTTTAACAAATTTACAGATCTTACCCACATCTCAACCAAAGCCATCAAAACATAGGCTTGCATAGAATTATCAACATTATGTGAACCATACACAATGGGTTTAGATTCTCGAAATGACTCTTCTACGCGATTACCCATGACATTTTCTATGGCTTTATCTATGACCCTATCTATAGATAACCCAACGCCCTTTCCTGCAATGGAGAATTTGGTGACGAAAGGACTATCCTCCTGGAATGTGTACGGAAAAGGATGATCTTGTCTTAATGATCTTGTCAGTTCAGTTCCCATTCGATTTATCCTGTTTTGCCGTTCTCTTGGGATATTAGCCTCAATCATCTTTTGTGCAAACTCACCATCTAAAATAATGCCTACATTATATGTAGGTTGATATAAGCCAGTAGGTTGCCAGATAATATTACTCATGATAAACTAGGAGAATCAGCAATTAATAAATCTATTGAACTGGATTTTACCCACCCCAACCTTTAAATACGGTCCGGAAATCCTTAATATCATGCTTTCAGCGAAACAGATAGCCCAATTGCGGGAGGAGATCGAGACTGCCCAGAACCCTTTGTTCATCCATGACAGCGATGCTGATGGCCTTTGTTCGTTCTTATTATTATATAAGATACGCCGGGAAGGCAAGAATTTCATCTTTAAAGCCGCGCCAAAGCTGGATGCTACTTTCCTGCCGAAGATGGCCTCATATAATGCTGACAAAGTCTTTATCCTGGACGTCCCTAAAGTGGATCAAGAATTCATCGACGGGATAAAAGTTCCCGTGTTTTGGATCGACCATCACCAGCCGTTGAAACGTCATAACGTTAATTACTTCAATCCCCGGATAAAAGAGCCTGATGCCTATATTCCGACGACCAGGATGTCTTACCAGGTATCTGAAAACCCCGATGATATTTGGATCGCCACGGCCGGTTGTTTAGGTGACTGGCATATGCCTGATTTCATCGATCAGTTTGTCGAAAAGTACCCGCATCTTCTGGCGAAAGGCAGTTCTCTCCCGGAAGCCGTTTTCAAGCAGCCGGTAGGCAGGCTGGTCAAGATGTTCTTCTTCCTGTTGAAAGGTCCGACGGCAGACGTGCGGCAGTCTGTCAAAGTATTGACGAGGATAACCTCACCGGATGAGATACTTAACCAAGAAACTCCACAAGGAAAGTTTCTCTATAAACGCTTCTTTAGTATCAACCAGAAATATGAGCTCCTGCTGAAAGAAGCCCGGAAGCATGCTACCAGCAGTCCCATTCTCTTTTTCCCATATTTGGACGATCAATGGTCGTTTACAGCAAATCTGGCTAATGAACTTACTGTCTTATATCCCAAGAAAGTTATCATCGTCGGCCGCCGTAAGTCTGGTGAGATGAAATGCAGCCTGCGGGCTCAGTTTGCGATCGACAAGGCTTTGGCCAAAGCCCTGGAAGGGGTGCAAGGCTATGGGGGCGGCCATCCTAACGCCTGCGGCGCTGTCATCAAAGAGCACGATTGGGATCGCTTCTTGGCAGGACTAAAACGAGAATTGAAACAAGAATTGAAACAGGAGTTTAAGCAGGAGTTGAAACAAGAGATAAAAAATGGTTGAATTCCTCCCTTTACTGGCCCTAGCGGGGCTGGCTGCCGGCTATCTGCTGGGGGTTATCGCACCTGAAGAGATCTCTTCCGGGAGGAAGTATTTTCGTGCACTATTACGTGTTTTTGGTTCCATCACGGTCGGTCTTTTACTTTTCTTTCTTTGGAATATTAATGTCGCTCTTATAACCGTTTACTTCTTGATATCTTCATCGTTGATTTTCTGGAAGAAGAGAACCATGGTTCTTGAGATTGTCCTATATGCTCTTCTCCTATTGCCGTTATTCTTATTACAGACATACTTACAGCCGACGCTGACATCAATTCTCTTCCTCTACGGCCTGCCTCTCGGCACTTTGATCTATGAAACACAAAAAAGATCTTGAAGAGACCCTGAAAGAGAAAGTATCACCTCTTCTAGATGAGACCATGAAGAAAAGCTGGGGTGTGGCCATCCCTAAGATGGGGACTGACCTTACCGATCAGCTTTCCACACCATTGTTCGATATCTACGTGCCTTTACAGCTCGATTTTAAAGAAGCTAAGAAACAGTTCAAGAAACAGTTCCTGAAAAGAGAGCTTCACCTTCATGTCGGCAATGTCTCCCAGCTGGCCAAATTTCTAGGGATAGACCGGCGCAGTGTCCACCGCGTCATCAAAGACCTAGATATCAAGATGGCGGAGATGCGCGACGGTTCAGAAGAGCAGTATAAACAGGACGTTGTTGACCAGGCTCTTCGAGGGACGCTGCAGCAGTATAAAGAGATCATCCAGCCTCAGAAGATGGAGAACATCTACCAAGAGATCCCTGCTTTGTCACGTAATATCGCCAAATTATTACCGCATCATCATCTGACCTGGAAAGAAGCTGAACGAGAGTTTGAACGGCAGTTCCTGAAACGTCTGCTGGAAGAACAGGAAGGCAGCATCTCCACCACCGCTAAGAAAGCTGCTTTACGTCCGGAGACACTGCACCGCAAGCTGAAGAAGCTGGGGTTGAGATAGGTTATCTCTTGATCTCGACTGCTCTGGCCATCCAGCGCTTTAGTTCCCGTGGATGCAGGGCGTCAGCTTGTATGTAACCTTCATAAAATCTGCCCGTCTCAAGATCCAGCAAATTCTGATCAATTTCTCTACCTACCCTGCTACCTGCAACCCAATGTTTAGATAAAGTTTCTTCAAGTCGGACAGAGTGTCCATAAGAATCTTCGAAATTCATCTCACTCTTAACATTGTAAAGCACTACTGGAGTAAGATGTCTTCCATTTTGGCTCCGTATTCCAACTGCTGCGTAGGGGTTCTGTTGTTGTCCAACTGTTTTTCTTGCAACTGTCTCTTCAGGAAGTTGCTCAAGGGTTCCTGGTAAAGTGGTCCTCATAAGATACTGGCCAATATTTGTGAAATCACGTCTACTTACCTCAACGGTCCTGCCATCTTCTAGGTTTTCTACTGTTGTAAAAAGAACTCCGTCAACTCTATAGTCTGTTCTGCTTTCTTGTCTTTCTACTTCGAGCCTTCTGGTGACTCTTACTGGAGTTAAAAAATCAAACTGGGCGCCTACATCTCTGATAAGGACTCTTCTGGAGGGTCTGCCACCAACAAGTCTTCTTGAAGTATGTCCCTCGCCTTCTTTTCTGATAATGGTGGCTTCAGGAACAATTTCCAAAATTCTAAGAAGAGAATCGTATCCAGTAACAACACCTTCAATCGTTCCTAAGTTGGTTTTTTCTGTAGTTGTCATTTTGCTATCCCTGATTGGCGGTCTTATATAAAAATTTCCTATCTCTTTGGTTAACTCTCGATCGACAATAACCCAAAAACTATATAAACCATAAAATAAGCATTCTGGTATTATGAAAAAAAGAGGCAGTAAGAAGTCCGCTAGAAGAGGTTCTGCAAAAACTGAGGGCCAGGGTAAGACCGGCCGTAAGAATGGTCATAAGAAGAATGGCAAGGAACACCCGATCTTCCATCAGCATCTGACCCGTGGACAAAAAGCTGCCGATCTCATCGCTAGGTTCGGTGGCAGCTGGGTCTTCATCACTTTATTCTTCCTGTTCCTTGTGGCTTGGGTAGCTGTCAATAGTATCATGCTGGCCCAAAAGCCGTTCGATCCATATCCTTATATCTTGTTGAACTTGTTTTTATCCTGTCTGGCTGCCATCCAGGCACCGATCATCCTGATGGCTCAGAACCGGCAGGCGGAACGTGATCGTATCGACGCCAAGTATGACCATCAAGTCAACCGGAAAGCAGAACGGGAGATCCAGGCCGTGCAGAAAGAATTGCGGTCGATCCGGGATGCTGTGGTAAGACTGCGAAGGAAATGATGGTTATCGACGTGTCTGGCATCGTTCTGAAAGCAGTCTGAAATATACGCCATGTGAATCTTTGAGATCATGTTCTTTTCGTAGTAGGATCTCCAGAATTTCTTGTAAGTCTGGATCGGTAAGTTTTCTCTGAGTGTAAGGATAGAATTCAGAAACCTCAAAACCTTGAGCTTCATAGACCAAAGCTTTCACCGCAGCATCTAACTTATCTAGCTGCTTGGCAATCTTTGCTTCTGGTGTCTGTCCTTGATCGTATTCCTGCCATAGTTCCATGACCTCTTGACCATAAGAATAATCCTTTGTCAGATCATGCATGGCTTCTGTCTCTCTTCTTCTTTTCTCTTCAGGAGGAATATTATCATGGGGAGTTATGTCACCGACGATCAGCTCACTCAGGTCATGGACCAGAAGCATGTGGGGTATGTAGAATTTTCTTGTAAAATGATACCCAGCTAAAGAAGCGTGAACTGAGTGGTCGAAGACAGACTCGCATCGTTCTTCAGGAACACCTCGGTCCAGCCACCCTTGGCGTCTGACATCTCTTAATAGGTATATCGCTCCAGCTATCCCTTTTAGTTCCAGCATTGATCTCTGAAATGAGCGATTTTTTAAAAAATGACTGGAAGAAAAAGATCAATAAATAAAAATAATAAATTCAAAATAATAAAATAAAAAATCTACAACAAGCTGAAGCCGTAGGCGATGAACAGCGGCGCGAAGACGATGGCAAAGGTGTTGATGACCTTGATCAGCGCGTTCAATGCCGGGCCGGCGGTATCTTTGAAAGGATCGCCGACGGTATCGCCGACAACAGCTGCTTTATGAGCGTCCGAACCTTTACCGCCATGATGGCCGTTCTCGATGTATTTCTTAGCATTATCCCAGGCGGCGCCGGCATTAGACATAAAGAGAGCCATCAGCAAGCCGGAAAGGATGACACCGATCAACACTCCACCGAGAGCTTCCACGCCAAGCAGCATACCTACCAATCCCGGTGCGGCGACGGCGATGACAGCCGGCAGGATCATGTTCTTCAGAGCTGCTTTAGTGACGATGTCGACACATTTGCCGTATTCTGGTTTTGCTTCGCCGGTCATCAGGCCCTTGATTTCTTTGAATTGTCTTCTAACTTCGATGACAATCTTGTGGGCAGACGTTCCGACAGCGTTCATCAGGATCGCTGAGAAGATGAACGGCAGCATCGCGCCGATAAACAAGCCGACTAGAACAGCCGGATTGGTCAGCAGGAAGCTGATCGGCTCGGTTACGAAATGGCCGATCTCTTCGGTAAAAGCCACGAACAAAGCCAGAGCAGCTAAAGCCGCTGAGCCGATAGCATATCCTTTCGTGACAGCTTTGGTGGTATTGCCTACAGCATCCAGCTCGTCGGTGATCATACGGACATTCTTATCAAGGCCGGCCATCTCTGCGATGCCTCCGGCGTTGTCTGTAATAGGTCCATAACTGTCCAAGGCGATGATCATGCCGGTAAGTGACAGTAATGCTACAGCAGCGATAGCTACACCATAGACACCTGCTAAAAAGTAAGCTGTAATAATTCCGGCGCAGATGGCCAATACTGGGATCAAAGCTGACTGCATGCCGATACCTAATCCTGCGATCAAGTTAGTTCCTGCACCAGTGACGGAGGCTTCTGCAATCTTCTGTACCGGCCGGTATTTGGTGCTGGTGTAATATTCAGTGACGATGTGGATCAATAAGGTTATGACCAGACCGACAACACCTGCCCAGAACAGGCTCAATGGGTTTTTAGTGTAGACAGTTACTGCGTAAAAGCCGATGGCGGAGAAGACACCGGAAGCGATCAGTCCTTTGTGGAGGGCTCCCATGATGTTCTGTGATTTTCCCAAGCGGACAAACCAGGAACCGATGATCGAACCGAAGATGGCGACGACGCCTAACATCAAAGGATATTCGACGGCCATGTTGTAGGTAGCTGATACGGATGGGATCAAAGCCAAGAGCATCGCTGCCAGCAAAGTGACGACATACGTCTCATAGAGGTCAGCGCCCATGCCTGCGCAGTCGCCGACGTTATCACCAACATTATCGGCGATAGTAGCCGGATTTCGGGGATCGTCTTCAGGGATGCCTTTTTCGATTTTTCCGACGAGGTCTGCGCCGACGTCAGCAGCTTTGGTATAGATACCGCCGCCGACCCTGGCGAACAAGGAGATAAGTGATGCACCGAAACCGAGGCCGACTAACATTGCCGGATCACGGTAGATGGCGTAGAAAGTGCTGACTGCTAATAGTGCTAGTCCGACGACAGCCATCCCGGTGACGGTTCCGCCGTTGAACGCGATACTTAAAGCTTCTTTGAGACCTTTCTTGGCCGTCTCTGCGGTGCGGACATTAGCCCGGACGGAGATGCTCATGCCGATAAAACCAGATAATCCTGAAAGGACTGCGCCGAACAGGAAACCGGCTGCGATCGGGAAGCTGAACAGCCATCCCAACAAGACAGTGATGAAGACCGCGAAGATGGCGATCGTCTTGTACTGCCGGGACATGTAAGCCATCGCTCCTTCCTTGATGGCGTTGGCGATCTCCTGCATCTTTTCAGAGCCGGGTTTCGCTTTAAGAATCCGTAATGATAGATATCCTGCGTATAACAACGCTACTATACTGGCGATGATTGCGATTATTGCTGTATCCATAGTCTGACCACCTTGTTCGTTTATAGGGACAGCTTTTGGAGAATCTTTTATATATTTTTTGATTGGGTTAGGGATTCTGTCTTAGAGATGAGCAAAAATTATTAAATGATACGGCTTATCTCATCAGTCAATATGAAAGAAAAAACAGTGGTCTTGGTAACCCCTTATAAAAATCCTGATCTAGATGGGACTGCCTGCGCATTTGCCTATGCAGAGTATTTACAGAAAGCTGGTAGGAATGCTATGGCGGCAATATTTGGAACACCATCTCGAGAAGCTCAATTTGTGCTTAAAATATTCAATATTCCTCCACTTAAAGATGCTGAAGAGATCGTCGATGATGTTAACAAAATTATTATTGTTGATGCAAGTGATATGCGTGGTCTTTCTGATAAAATCAATCCAGAGAAGGTGATAGAAATAATCGATCACAGAAAGGTTCATGAAGCCCACACCTTTCCGAAAGCAAAAGCTCAGATTGAATTGGTCGGTTCTGCTGCTACTTTGATTGCTGAAAAATTTTTCAATGAAAAGACACAAATCTCAAAAGAATCAGCAGTTCTTCTTTTTTCAGCAATTGTATCAAATACTGTCAATTTCCAAGCAAACGTAACTACAAAGAGAGATCATACGATGGCAGAGTGGCTAAAGACCAAATTTGTTGTCCCTCAAAATTACGTACACGAAATGTTTGCTGATAAATCTAACCATGAGGAGCTACTTCACCAGGTATTTGATGATGATTTGGCGGCGTTTCAATTTAATGGTTTTTCTTTAGGGATCGCTCAATTAGAGATAATTGAGGTTGACAGATTTATAGATAATAATTTAGAAAAAATAAAAGAAAATCTTTCTAAAATTAAAAAAGAAAAATCATTTGACTTCGTTTTCTTAACCTGCATTGACTTGGAAAAAGCGTTCAACAAGTTAATAGTAATTGATGATAAAACAAAAAGGATGCTTGAGCAGGCGCTTGATGTGAGTTTTGAAAAGCGAGTCGCTAGGATGGCAGGGATTATGATGAGAAAAGAGATAGTTCCTTTGATCAAAGAGATTTTAGAGACCAGTTGAAGCCTGATTTTGTTAAAATTTTATTTTATCGAATCTACCCCACCATCACCACTTTCTTCTTCTGGCGGATGGTCAGGTACGGTTTCTGCAGCCGCCGTTTCAAAGCCATATCCTGGGTCAGGATAAGATATCCCTTTCGAGAATACGCTGTCAGCAGGTCGTCAACGTTGCCCAGGCTTTTGATGACTTTTACATTCTTGCTCTTGATGATGCTTAACGCTAATTTCGCAGCAAGCTTATACTTCCCCCTCTGTTCTTGACTGATCTTCTCTAATTCGCTGATAGTTCCTTCAAGGATCGCAACTTTGTACGGAAAATCAGAGCATCGGTCCAGTTCTGAGAAGATGTCCACACCAAACTCGCCGATGGCCATCAAGGCATTAGTATCTACCAGTATCGTCTTCATTCTATCTCATCATTCTAGATGTCGTATGGCAGCGATCCAGTATAACCTTGTTACGACCACTGCCAGGATGAACAGCAACAGGGTGAACAACATGAATCCCGAATCCGCTTCAATCTCTTTATAGGTCAGATATAACGGCAGGAAAAGGACAGCGCCATTGATAGCCAGCAACACCGCCACTTTATGGATGTTCTTTACGCTGATGGTGAAGATCCTTTTCGGCAGCTTCTTCCAGGGACTGTTGATGCAGGCCGCTGCCGTCAGGAAGAAATAATACAAGACCAAAGCGGCGATGCCGATGATGTTGAACAATGTTTCCGGAGTCGCTGATTCGATCGACCATTGACGGTAAAAGTAATAGGTCGAAAAGATGATCCAGATCAATATCAAGATGCTTGTCGTTGCCAGATACCTGCTGAACTGTCTCAAAGCTGATCTCCAGGAAATCTTCTCAAAGATCTGCATGGTAGATGTCCAGATGAGGCCGTTGATCACCAGGAAGAAGAACAAGGCCCATGACGAAGCTTTGAGCAGCAGCTGTTTCAGTCCCTGCGCGCTCTTATACAACGGCAGATAATCCTGGATGAACGGCTGGCCCTCCTGGAGCTGCGCCGTATCATAGTTTGCAGTCTGCACGGAAGCCACGATGTCCTGGCTGTACTGGATGGCCTGCAACTGGTAGCTTGGCACCAGCAAGGCCGGCCAGACGATGATCGTTATCTGCAGGACAATCAGGATGAGCAGAAACTTCTTCTTGTTCCTGAACGCTTCAAGCACATCATCCAACCCTTTTTGCAGGTACTTCATGGCAGGAAGGAAAGGATGATAGTTTAAAGACTTTTCTGAAAAAGATCTCTTCAATGATAGTCGGTGTGAAATGCGTTAATTTTATATAGGATAGTAATAATCAGTTATACATGGCAAAACCGATCAGGGCAACTCCTACATTACGTGGAGAGGACGCACGAAGGTTTATGAGGCAAGTGTTGGAAGAACAAAGAAACCCATCCACGGCCAGAGTTAAGCTTTTGCGTGATGCCCATCAGGCTAGATTTAATTTTCCTCAATAAGTTTTAGGTCAAGATACATCGGTGTTGTTCCTTTCATTCTTTCTTTTAATGTTCCAAATCCCATCTTTTTGTAAAAGTGTATAGAATCGCGTTTCTTATCAGAGTTTCTCTTTGCATCCAAAGTTATGAAACGACAGCCAGCTTTATTCTTGTTGATTCCATCAGCAACATTTATGACGGACAAGATCATCAGTCTTCCTAATCCTCTTCTTAAATACCTATCGTCGACACAAAGTCTTCCGATCTTTAAAGCAGGCAACGACTTATAATGGATCCCTTTTTCCCGGAAAAACTCTTTAAGATCACCTTCAAGATTAATCTTATCGTTAAGTACCGTAACATAAGAAACCAAGTGGTCTTTATAATACCATAGAAATGTGACCGAAAGTCTCTGCTCTTGATTTTCTAGTGCATCTTCCCTTAGAAAATCAACCAGCTCTTTTTCATAGGAATTAAAACCGCTAACATCGTAGTTCTGGTTCATTATCTCTATTCGTATATCTTCTGGATTAAATTTTTCTGGTTCTACATCCATCACAACTTTTAAGAGAGCAACGATAGTTTAAAGACTTTTCTGAAAAAGAAAGAGGAGGAAAAACCTCCTCAACTAAGATTCTTGATAACCCGTTTCGGGTGCACTTTGTGTATCCTCACTGTCACTCTCTTCGTCCCGATGACAAACTCAACCTCATCCAGGCTCTGCCGCAGCCCTTCATCTATCTTTTTCATGATCTCCACGTCGCTTAACGTGGACGCTTCCAGCCCCAGCAGCATTTTCAGGCTCATGATAACTTCGCTCTCTTTCTCCTCATGGTGCTGGTGTTGGTCGGAACCAGGCGGCCGGCTGCCAGATACTGAAAGTCTCTCTGCAGATGATTCTCGGCAGCCCGTTCCAACATATGGTATACTTCTTGTTCAGTCAATGACGTCGTGTCCAGTCCCAGCAGGTGTTTGAGGGTCATCCTTCCACCCCCTGTTCGGCATCCATGTATCCTTGCATGAAGCCGTCTTCTTCCGGACTCATCACGTCGTCTTCTACAAGGAGGGACCGCAATTGCGGATCATAGACGTCTTCCTCATAGAGGTACCCATCGTATTGTCGTAATCTCATGTACACCACCCCGTTTTGAGCAGATGAAAGAGCACTTTCTGCTCATTTTACTATTAACATAACATTTAAATATAAATACATTTTCCTAATGCTATATATCACGTATATACGTACTAGTGATAAGTGACAATGGAATACCGCAAGCTAATATCGTTTGGGAAGAACAGTTTTGTCATCTCCCTGCCCAAGGCCTGGATCTCTCAGAACAAGCTGGAGAAAGGTGATCTGATCTATCTTGAAGAAGAAGGACAGAGCCTGCGTCTGAGAATCAAAGAATCTGAAAAGCCGGTCGAAGAGAAGACGGCCTCTATCGTTATCGATGGCAAATCTCCACAGGCTATCCAGCGGGAAGTTATCGCTACCTATGTTCAGAACTATCCTAAGATCATCCTTAAAGGCAACGAGATCAAGAGCTCGGTGAAAGAACTGCAAGGTATCATCCAGAACCTCATCGCGTTGGAGATCATGGAGCAGACTTCCGATTCTATCATCGCCCGCGATTTCCTTAACATGGATACCGTCTCCGTCGACGAATTGCTACGAAAGATGGACATCGTCACCCGGACCATGTTCAAAGAGATGTGTAATATCTTTACTGAGGATAACTATGAAAACCTCAACGATCGGGATACTGACGTCAACCGTCTTTATTTCTTGCTATATCGGGCAATCTTGTACAACCTGGAGAATCCTACTAAAGCCATGAAGAATCTCAAGATGACCGGCAAAGACTTATTGAAGATCAATTTCCTGGCGTTCTACGTTGAAGCGACAGCTGACGAAGTCCGCCGTGTCGCTCGTTTTTCTCATAAGCTGAAGATCACGCCGGCTAAGCAGAAACAACTGGAAAGCTATTTCAAAAAGATGCGCGATCTTTATATGGATACGATGAAAGCAGCTCTTGCGAAAGATATCAAAGGTGCTTTAGCTCTGGCTGATCACAAGCGTTCTTGCGATAGAGATCTGAAAGATATTGAAGATCCTAAGATCCCTGAGCTGAATTATGTTGTCTCTCGATTACAGCGGATGACCAGCTTGGTCCATAATATGGGACGAATTGTCTATACATTAGGATAGTCATGTCCTGATGATGTTTTTTTAAGAAACGTTTAAAAAAGAAAGTTCGATTTTTAGAGAGAAGGGGTGTGGTGCGGGTACAGATGACAGAGCAAGACACAGTACAGCGGACGATCCAGGATCTGCGGAGAAGATGGAGGACTGGAGAAAAAGAATCACTTTCTGATTCCGATCTACGTACTCTTGAAGTGATCATGAAAGATGAGACTGGGTTCACTTTTGATACGCTTCATGATGCTTTTCTTTTTCGCTTTTCTGGAGCGATAGTAAAAGAAGCCCTCAATAGAGACAACCATGTTATTACCCTGCCGACGGGGACAAGACATCTTTACGCCCTGCCGGGGGGCAGGATCCGTCCTGAAGCGATGCCTTTCAGCGCTCTTTTGTTTGCACAGTTCTGGCATGATAACAGATCTTTTTATGAACAAGCTTTTGGAGGAGATAGAAGCCAGATAGGATATCTTAAAGATCGAACATTCCTCAATCCACTTAAAGAGCTGGCGAAGCAGATGGATATGCCATTTAGAGACGGAAGGTCAAACATCCGTCAGGAAGGCTATCGGGAATTGAGAGAAGAGCTTGGTCTTGTGACAAGGAGAAGGGGTGAAAGAGATGGTCTTCCTGTCCACATCAAGAGAGCGGTTCCCATCGATATGTACCTCCATCGTTATCGAAGAGCCATTCCGGGCAGTGATGAAGGTAGGATCGGATGGTTTGTGTCTTTTAACTATCTGGTTGATGTGACTGGAAATTTTGAAGCGGTAAAAGAGCACGTCAAACCAAGAGAAGCAGAAGGCATCCGCTGGGTTTCCTTGGCTGAAGCTGCTAGGCCGGGGCATGCTGAATTGTATCATGATACCGTACACTATGTTGCCGTGCGCCTTGGTGATCTAGGTCTGGTCAACACCCAACCGAGACATGGTCGTTACGAAAGAAGTCTTTCCAATGATCAATCAGTCATGCCGGTCGAGACGGTAAGGGTTCCCTGCTTTGGCATGGCTCATGCTGATAGATAGTAATAACTTTTATAAACAGGGTCTTTTTCTTAATTCTCACCTATTAGACATGGGCACCTGCGCTCAGGTAATGTGGGGGTAGCAAAGCCTGGTCAAATGCGCAGGACTTAAGACAACTTTGAAAGATATCCTGTCCTTTAGTAGGTTCGAGGGTTCAAATCCCTTCCCCCACACTCTTTTGTTATAGCAATCTTTAAATAACAATTCTTAATTTTGCCTACTGATGCCCCTGTGGCCTAGCGGTATGGCGTTACCTTGGTATACATCATACAAAGAGGTAAAGGTCCCGAGTTCAAGTCTCGGCAGGGGCTTCACAGGCGCCTGCCGGCTTAAAGGTCTTGACCTTTTTTGTCGGCAGGGGCTTCTTTTTTCTATTCTCCAACACAGTAAAACATTAATAGTTGCCCTCTTAGTCATCATCGATGCTTGACACGATCTCAGCCGACGTTCGAAATACACTCGCTTCTTTCTCTGAGGATGATGCCATAATCTTCAACAACAAGTTATACCGGCTGGACAGAGAGCGATATGAAGCGATCCCATTGGCTGATGCCAGAAAAGAAGCGCCAAGGATCGCCTTCATCGACGGCGGGCAGGCCGAGATACTTTCTGCGGGAAATCTTTCTGTCTCTTTCATCCGCGTGGCAGCGGCGGTCTTCAAGAGGGGTATCAAGCTGGAAAACCTTCAGGAGGAGTTCTACCTGTTTACCAAAGCCGTCTGGCATGGTGATGATCTTTATTATCATTCCACCATCTATGGTTCTGCTCTCATCCAGAAAGAAGATCTTTACATAAGTTCCAACGATGCTTCGATCAAGATCGGTTCAGAACGGGCGCCGATATCTAAAGTGGCAAACATGGCCAGAAGGTTTGCCGAGCTGGCTCTGGCTGCTAAAGTAGATGCAGATCATGTCGTCCTTGACGGCACCTTGGAAAAGACGTTCAGGAATGAAGAGAAATATCTGGAGAAACTGTCTTCCACCATTTCGGCTGTCGCTAAATCTTCTTCTCTGTTTACAACGTCAGGCAACAGTCCCGTGGTCTTGCTCAATAAGATCGGTCCTGAAGGCTGCTGGCGCTATTCTCTTGATGAGGCTGCTCATTTCGTCAAACTCCATCCAGCTTCAAGACACGTCTTTCGTTTTGAAGGAGATACGACCGTGCTGTCTTCACTGCTGTCTCTTTGCTCCGACGCTTTATTTTTAGGCTACCCTTATGGTCTCCTCATGGCCGATCAGCTGGCTCGGGTCAGCAATGCTGAGAAGAAGAGCCTGCGGCTGCGATTATTGTTAAACAAAGACAATTCCGAGATCGTCAATTACCTGCAGACGATGAACGCCCATGATATCTTGGATACGTTAGGATAGCTTGTCGATCTTGGCCGCCATGATAAAGTCATTCTCAGAGAGGCCGTTGACAGCATGCGTCCATAAAGTTACTTTTACTTTTCCCCAAGCCAGGAAGATATCTGGATGGTGGCCTTCTTTCTCCGCCAGGGAGCCGATCTTGTCGACAAACTTTAAGGCAGTCTTGAAATCTTTGAACTTATATCCTTTTTCGATCTGATGGCTTCGTACTGTCTTCCAGCCTTTCACCATCTTCTGATACTTCTTCAGCCGTTCTCCTTTTAACGGAGGGATGCCGCCCTCACAGGCTACACACTTCTTTTTTGTAAGATCCATCTATCATAGGATATTAGAGGTGGATTTAAATATTATCTTTTTTTAATGTCTTCTTATGAAAAAAGTGGAAGAAGAACAGTTGTGGAACGATTTTGAGGTAGAGGAAGAAAGACCATCTCGATGGAAGAAACCGTTGTTGTTCATGTTGGGAATGTTTATGATATTCCTAACTGTCTCCTACATCATCGTCGGCTATCCGATCTCCTCCATCATCGAAGGACAGCTGGAATCGGATGCCTTGCAGAATAATGTCCTCAATCTGGATTCGTTTTCCCTCATCTTCATCAATGACACAGAGAAAACTCTCCAGTCATTGTACTTCTCAGAGCAGAAGGTCGAGTTCAGTGTCTGTCTTTCCGGCTATCTGCAGGATGACGATTATTACATCACCTCTTTATACCAGCCGGCGATGTTCGAGCAGGCTTTCGATCATGTTTCTTTTGAGCCCTGTTCGACAGAATCGTTGATATTCCTGCATACCCATCCGTACAAAAGCTGCATCGCTTCCGACACCGACATCAACACCCTGAAGAAGATGAAAGCCAGAAATAATGATGTGCTGATGGTAGTGATGTGCGAGCCTGATCGGTTCAGCGTCTATGGTTGATGCTCCATCTTTGGTAATCTCTCAATTGCTGGATGATGTACTCCGGCATGTTTAGATGATTCTTGTTGATGATCTCATCAAGAGGGACTAATCTAACCTCACCGATCTCGCCGCGGACCAACGGCTGGAATGAATCGGAGGTTAACTCTCCGACGGGTCTGGCTGCATAAACTTCTTTGTAGACGATATCTCCGCGGTCACCATCCCTGACATATTTTTCTACAAAATGTATCTCGTCGATCTCTAATCCTGTCTCTTCCCTTCCTTCTCTGGCGGCAGCTTGGTTGAAACTTTCCAAAGGTCTTTTCCTGCCGCTGGGGATAGTCCAGATCTCTCTTTTATTATCATAGACCACAACAACTCTCTGTTCATATTCGATGACCACGCCAACTGCCCGTACAATGTCATCACTTCTTTCACGGAAATTATTTGTGTTGACAGATTCTATCCAATGATGAAGAGTAGTAAAGTCATCAACCGTGATATGAGCTATCTCTTCCAGTTCCGGGCATCTATATGGCCTGAAAGCCGCAGTATAACCTCCTTGATCACAGAGATATTTGATGACCGGCTGATCATTGTCATTATCGCCGACGTATAGGGCTGAAGAGAGACTGATATCCCGTTCATCACACAACTTCTTAAAAGCGTCTAGTTTCTGTCCCATCGGCACTCTCGCAGTATATCTGCCGGTGATGATGCCTCTTTTAGTCGGTAATTCATTAGCCATGGCAAAATCAAGTCCTAGCTCTTTACGAACATGCTCAGCAACCAGATCGATGCTGCTGGTAAGGATGCCGGCGTGTTGCACGCCGTGTGGCAGATGCCTGAAAAATTCTTCAACTCCTTCGGTGTAAGGTATCTCTCCCATCGCTTTCAGAACTCGTTCAACATTTCTTTGCCGTAGAAGCAGGGCATTTAAAGGTCCCCAACGATGGATAGATTCAGGATCACGCCGAAACCTCGCTTTCAGCAGATCTAACTGCTTTTGCTTTATGCCTGCCGCTAACGAGAAAAGGTCAAAAGTAGACCCATCTATGATGGTATGGTCCAGGTCCGTAATGATGGTCTCTATCGTTTCAGCCATGATGTAAAGTGTTCTTCGATCATTTCTGTCTTCTTTTTCAGCAGAGCAGTCTGTTTTTTGGATTCGGTCTCGTCGTCAAGCGATTCAGAGATCTTATTAAGCGTCCAGACAGCTCTCAGGGTCTCATCCCGCAGCTTGAACAGAGGAAGACTCTCAACTTTCTTCCCAGATGCCTTCTCGTATTCTTTGAGGAACGCATCCTCATCAACATCAGTATGGTTCAGGAAATTCGCTAGGTCCAGTATTACCGGTCCGTTCTTGCTGAATTCCCAGTCGATAAACATGATCTTTTCTCCATCGTAGATGATATTGGACGGTTTGTTGTCGCCTTTTAGGATGCTGAGAGACGAAGACTTTTCTTCCTTCAGCTGTTCCCTTACTTTCTGCAATAACAGTTCAAATCTCTCTATTGTCTGTCCATGTAGGGGATGATCCCGCAGCGGCTGCAGGTCGTATCTCTGATAATGATCATCTAACTCTTTGACCAGAGAATACCTCTTTTCTCCGATAGTGATAGAATGAAGATGGACATAGGTCTCGGCTATCTTGCTGACAGCCTCTTCTGGGATACCCTCACTGAGATCTTTTCCTTCTATATATTCGAGGATGATGATACTGGTGTCAAAGAAACTTCTGCTGTCGTCGAGAAAGTATGCTTTAGGGGCTATCTTGATATTCTCGATGGTTTTCAGTACTTCAAACTCTTTCCGGGTCTTTCCTGTGTTCTCATGCGGGAGATAGCGGTTGATCCTGAAAACATATCTCTTTTGGCCTGATCGTATCAGATAGAGTTCATTGAACTTTCCCCGGCCAAGATGTTCAACCTGAGGCTGATCTATCTGAAAGCTCTTCTTTATCTTGTCCTGCTGGAGGTATTCTCTGATCTTACTTATCATCAGGCTCTCAGAATGGCTCTTATTTTAAAAATTTGTTCAGGGATAATTCTTGGTAGGCGAATGGTATCCTAACTTGCCTTTGCTATGGTCCTGGAACGTTTTCTGATGATATTGGCGATATTTCTCTTTCGTGCCATATTTCTCAGCGATCATCTCATACTCTTGCAGCGCCGCGAGATGGTCCTTTTTTATCAAGGGAGTATTTCCGGTCTTTAGATATTGTCTTATCTCTTCAAAAACCCAGGGATTGATGACAGCCTGTCGGGCGATCATGACGCCGCTGCAGCCGAGATCAAACATCTTTTTGGCGCTCGGTCCGTCGGTGATGAAACCATTGCCGATGATCGGTATCTTTGCTATCGAGATTATTTCTTTCAACGCTTGGAAATCGATCGGACTCATCGAATCCTGGTCAGCAGTCTTAGGATGGACGGTGACCCAATCTAATCTAAGTTCATTGACTAATTCGATGATCCCCAGGTAGAGCTTGTTTTTTTTCTCCATGGCGTTCAAGCCTAACCTGATCTTGATGCCGCACGGGACCGGTGAGTATTGCTTCAGGACCGTCAACAGTTCCCGCATCCTGGCTCTTCTCTTCAGTAAAGCCGGACCGCTGCCTTTGGAGATGACGTCCTGTGAAGGACAGCCGAAATTGAGGTCGATGCATCTGATGTTCTGATATCTTAGTTCTCCTTCTTCTCTTTTCTTTGTGATAAGTTCTAAAGTCTGTTTGAGAACGTCTGGTTTTGAGACCAATAATTGCAGACCAGTGGGAACATCCTCCAGATAGCAGTCGATAAGATCAGTAGTGGCTTTATTGTTCCGAAGTATCGCTTCCGCCCGGATCATCTCAGTAAAGGTAAGGTCAGCCCCTCTTTTGACGCAGACGCTTCGGAAACCTAAGTCAGAGACACCTTCCATCGGCGAGAGCCACAGCGCGTTTTGTATGTTCATGATATCTATCTTGGGAAGGAGGCTTTTTATAAACGTATTGTCTGTTGTTTAATTATCTTTATAAATGGATTTTATTATTTTTTACATATGGGGGATTCTTTAGATGATCTTGTCAGTTATGCTGAGAAAGTACGTCGTTTTGTCGAGACACCGACAGAAGTAAGATTAGATCGGGAAGGGGATGTTTATACGGCCACTATACTGGTGGCTGATCTCTACGGAAATCTAAGAGATTGCCAGCTTGAGGTTAAGGTAGCCGATGGTTATGGTCATGTTGCTTTCAATAAAATTCCAGCTAAAAGACTTGAAGCCCCCGATATTGGAGATCCCGACCACCTTTTTCTAGGATTTCATCAGGATGTATTGGTCCATGTTGACGAGATCTATAGGAAGAGTAAACTGCGTCCAGAATCAGAAGCGATAGTTGCTCCTATTCCTGAGTCTTGTCAACCAGCAGAAGAGCTAGTTCCTGAAGTGGTTGCTGTTGCACCACCTGTTGCACCACCTGTCAATCCAGTAAGTGTTGATCCTGCTGCGGTTGCCCCTGGATCGATCATTAGGCCACCATCAACTGCTCTTGAACCCTCTGGAAGTTTAGATGATGTTGTTGGTCGTTTACCATCACCGGCTATGGAAAGATCTCTAGCAGGTCAACCTGATTATTACCATCCCTTAGCAGTCTCATTACGAAGACGTCTGGAGGATGAAGGATATTTGAGAGACGGAAAGATAGTTCTGAGAGGTCAGACCAATGATAGGGAACATTTCTGGACTTACAGCAATACTGCGTATTTTACAGAAAGAAGCGTTTCTACTTTAAGAAATCTGGCAGAGCGTCTCTCTCTCAATGTTTTTAACAGGTCTATTTTTGCTTATGGTCTCACAGTTGCAAATGCCCTCAAATTAAAATTGCTTCCCACTAAAAAAGGTCCAGCCCACTTGAATTATTCAGAATTGGAAACAGTTTTTGGGATGGAAAGGGGTGAATTCAGAAAGGTTGCGGGAGCCCATTTTGTTACTGGGGCTGATACTGCGGAGATAAAGAGAAATCAGCAGATAATCTATTCTCAGATCTTTGACCTTGCTCTCTCTCTTGATGCTGAAGACACCAGAATTGATACTATCACTACTCCACCTGTTTCTCTTCTTGAAGGGATAGTGGCTGTTTCAGAGGAACTGGATATAGAGATCACGGAAAAACAGTTGACTTCTTTGGAGGATTCGTTACGAAGCCGTCTTGTCAATGAGGGATATATTAAAGATGGACGGATTCACTTAGGAAAAAAGTCATGGGCTCGGGATGATTTTCTGGATTTTGGTCTAGCAGCTAATCTTATTGGTAAAACCAGAAATGCTATTTCACAATACGCGAAGAGCCATAATCTTCGAGTGTTTAGTGGGATTGATATTGGCATCACGGTCGAGAAAACACTTTTGTATTGTTTCACACCAAAGTACCGATCAGGGCACCATGCTTTTGGAGGTCACGAATTATCAGAGCTTTATGGTGTTGATGCCTCTCAGTTACCTTTAGGATTAATTAAAAAAACTGAAGAAGAAGCCCATTATGACCTCCAGAAACGACAGAGAGATACTTTCTTTAGAGTTTTCAACAGGGTCATGGATGGTTTGGATGCAGCAGTTTCTGAGGAGATTCCCAATACTGCCGTCGAAGAACAGGTTGACCTTGCTCAGTATCAAGATGATTTCAATCGGATCTACTTCAATCTCGCTTTGGGAACGAGCATACAAGGTAATGCGATAACGATCGGCGATTATTCCGTCAAATATGACCATGGAATACCCCGAGGAAAGGCTAGAGATTTACTCGATGGTAAACTGTCGGTAAAAGACGCTGAAACCATAGACCCTTTTACTGTTTTAGTCCTTGTCTCTGAGCCGTATCCAGAGATCGCTGACAATCTTTCCGGCAATGGAACATATGATACGCTGGCCAGAAACTGGGCGAGCATGATGGCCGATAAGGAACAGAGGACAGCTTTCATGGAAGGTTTAGGATACCTGTCGATCCCTGATTTTAGGACAGCTCTTTCCGAAAGAGGTTTTAGTCCGATGAAAGTCCAAAAAGATTTTGGAGGATGGGTAAAAGAGTATGCTGTCCTTGGAATGATGCCAAGAGGTGCTATTGATAAGATTGCATCAAGTTAGAGATGCAGGCGAGGATTCCATATTAGCTGAAATGTCACTTACATTTAAATATCCCAAATCATTCCTCTCTCCTAATGCCTGAGACTAAATTGGACGCAGCCTCACCATCTCTTCTTTCTCTAGCTGTGCTTAAAGAGTATGAACTTCTTGATCCTATCCCCGGGTCGCGTCTGGAGGAGTTGGGTCTTTCCGCCTATGCAGAAAAAGCCTTTCCTTTATCAGGAGATGAAAACAGTTTCTATGCGGCTTCGATATTAGCTGCGATCATCAGAGAACATGATCAGATAGAAGTTCCCACTTACGTATCGAGAGATAGTATCGCTGCCATCGAATCTCTCGGAGAATATTCTCCGTTGGAACAGAATTTAGCAGGAGAGCGGCTATCATATCTTTTATCAAAAGGCATTGTACCGGAGCGCAACGGTCAGATCCCTATCGCCGATCTTGACCTGATCCTGGAAGACTTTCTCTATGCCAGCTGCGGACAGCCGAAAGTGTATGAGCAGAAGGTGGTTCTGCTACGGGAACCGGAGCCACCAGTAGAGCCGAAAGTCCAGCTGCCTGCCAATGATAATTCTCGAAGGCCGCCGGTTATCGAAAGAAGACCACGTCAACCAGCCAGATCAGAAGAACCAAAGAAACGCAGAGGAAGATCACCTTTAGTGCTGGTTTCAGCGCCTGAAGAGACCCAGCCGCAATCGTATAGGCCTAGAAGAGTTGAAGATGTTGTTGATCATATTAGAGATAACACCACTATTGTTAGGAGAAGAGAACCTGCTGCAGAAGATAAAGAGATAAGTCAACAAGACCATGAAGCCAGCAGAGATTCTGTCCGGGCCTATCTCCGCGATATCGGTCGTAGACCTTTACTGACCCGGGAAGAAGAAGTAGAATGGGGGAAGCAGGCTGAGGTAGTGCATTCTGATATGGCTGATCTCATCCTATCAGCTCGTTTTGGCGCGTTTCCCTCTGGAAGTGGAGATATTTCTGATAATACCGGCCTGTATCTGGTCCTGCATCAGATAGCTACTGCTAATTATTCGAGAAGTAGGGATTATGCTCTCACCAATGAACAAAAAGAATTGATCTACCAGCAAAGATACTCAGAACTTCCAGAAGGTTCATTGTATCGTCGCCTTGTGGAAGTTCTTACAGGTCAGAGAGATGTTGAAGAACTTTCAACCGATGTTATCAGAATTCCACGAGATCTTATTCTAGACTCAGCGAGAGATCTAATGTCAATCGTTAAATATCAGATCAATGATGATCCTCATCAAAGCGCAGGTTCTGAAGTGAAGAGAGAGCTTGTGAGAGATCTTGGAAGAAAGCTTAGGGAATACGGCAGACTCAAAGACAAGATGGTCGAAAGCAATCTTCGTCTGGCGGCTTCCATCGCAAGAAAATATTTTGGTCGCGGTCTCGATTTTCTGGATCTCGTTCAAGAAGGTAACATCGGCCTGATGAAAGCTGCTGATAAGTGGGATTATCGACTAGGATTTAAATTTTCAACCTACGCTATCTGCTGGATCAGGCAGAGTATTGCCCGGGCTATCGCAGACAAAGGTAAGAATATCAGGGTTCCGGTCCATATGACCGAATTGATACATAAAGCGCGTAGAGCTGAGATGACATTGGCTGATAAATTAGGAAGAGATGCTTTGCCAGAGGAAGTAGCAAGATATATGGGGATAAGTGTTGATCAATACCATAAGATGAAAAAAGCAAGGCGTTCTACGATCTCATTGAATTCTAAAATCGGAGAAGGCGAAGATGCAGAGTTGGGCGATTTTATCGCTGATGGATCTTCTCCTTCAGGATTTGATACTGCTCAACGAAATGAGTTAGAAAAGATTCTCAACTCCCTGTTGGGAACGCTTTCACCAAGAGAAGAGAAGATTTTACGGATGAGATTTGGCATGGGTCTGCCAGCAGATCACACCCTTGAGCAGATTGGTCAAGATTTTGAAGTTAGTCGGGAGCGAATAAGACAGATTGAAGCCAAGGCTTTAAGAAGATTAAGACATCCAAGTAGGACTAAGGAACTAAAACCTTTTATGGACGATCTTGAACAGTGACCATCGCTGGATCGACTGGATCGGTATGATACGCTTGATTCATGTCTCCATTTTTTGAAAGTCCTGATTTAAGTGTTTTGCAGAAAAAGGCTATGTAGAAATCTCTTCGAGAGGTCACGGCCAACTCGCTCTTTTACTGAAGCGATTGGAATGCGACCTCCCCGGATGGGGCTTCCCCCTGTCGCAAACTGTCATCACAAATTACTGGCACCGCTCGTGCAGAGGCGGTGACCCTTCATTTTCTACAGAGCACCAGAAAAACAAGAACTCCATTAAACTTATAAACCAGGGTTAAGGAAAGAATGGCATAGGAGGAATAAAATATGATAAAGATACATGGTAACAGGATGTCTGGAAACAGCCTTAAAGTTGAATGGGTAGCTAAATTGGTCAAAGCTGAGTATACCTTTGACGAGAAAGATTTCAAGACAGACCTGAAGACAGCCGATTTTCTGAAGTTAAACCCGGTAGGTAAGATTCCGGTCGTAGAAGATGGAGATTTCGTCTTATTTGAAAGCGGAGCTATCTGTAAATATCTCTGTGATACGCAAAGCAGTGATCTTTATCCAAAGGATCTGAAACAGCGAGCTTTAGTAGACCAATGGATCGATTTCTCGACCATCCATGTCGGCGGGGCTATGTCTAAGGTCGCTTTCAACAAGGTGTTTGCACCAAAGATGGGGGTGCCGGTCGATGAGCAATCGATGGCTGATGGGATCAAGTTCTTGGCTCGTTATCTTCCAGTCGTAGAAGAACAGTTGGGAAAAGGTCAGTTTCTTATGGGAGATTCCCTAACCTTAGCAGATATCACCCTTTTGGCATCTCTCCACTATGCTGAACCGGCCGAGGTTGACCTAAGTCCGTATCAGAAGATCACTGCCTGGCGCAATAGATTGCGGGAGATGGATTTTTTCAAGAATTAATTTTTTTCTTTAATTTTGCTTTCCTTCCGCTTCCTTATACACATACTCAAATTCCTGCAAGAATCGCTGAGCTATCTTCTCGTCATGGATGATCAGGATGTTCTCATCGTTCCTTTCGTCCCCGGAACCGGTCGGGTTCATGCTTCCGGTGATGACTGTCTTGCCGTCGATGATAAATACTTTATGATGCATGTTGTTGGGATTGCCGTCTTTCAGCACGTCCATATCCTGGTAGATGATCCGGTCGTACTCAGAATCATCCGTCACCTGTCGGGCTTCCATCACTCCTCTTATCAAGATGCCGTCTCTATGTTTCAGCAGGATCATGTCACCGATGCCGTCGTTGGTGAACGAGAAGGTCAGGAGATGGATGGAGGTTTCTGCTTTCTGTAACTCTTCTTTGATATGTGCGGCGCAATGGTCTTCCGGACAGAAGTAATTCTCGATCTTGACCCCGTCAAGTTTCACCGAAGGGTTTTGGACTGGTTCTCCTTTCTTGAAATCACCGTCCCACATCTCCTGGAATTCCGCATCATAGTTTTGGGCTAAGGTCTTGGAATCTATCAGCAGCAGATTATTGTTATTCTTATCTACTCCATTATTGGTGGGATTCATGCTGCCGGTGGAGATCTTCTTGCCGTCGATGATACAGAACTTGTCGTGCATCAGGCCCCAGGAATCTTCCCGGACAAAATCATAGGTAAACTTATGGATATAATCATTATCAGTCACTACTTTTACATCTAAGCCCTGCCGTTCTTTTGATAACAAGACTTCTTGTACGGATGGCAGTCCGATGTCGAAGAGAGCGCAGTGGACAGATTCTTCGGCTGTTGAAATGAAATTGGTGAAAGCTGTCTCACAGCCTTCACGTGGACAGAAATAGACCTGGATACTGCCCTGATCCTGGACATAGCTCTCTGAAGCGACGATACTGCCGGTCATCCCGGAAAAGTCAAGGTCTTGGTAATAGCTGAATCCCAGAAGGATGATAACTATCAACAACACGTACCGCCTCATGAGAGGGAGAAAACAGGCTTGATTAATTAAGTTAATGGAAGTAGGGAGAAAGCCTTGCTGCCAGATCATCGAAATCCTGACTAAGATCTTTTTTGGTAAGATAGATCTCCCCATGTTTGAAATTAAAACAGTTGTCGGCAGGCCGATAGCTTTCTTGTCCGACTAGACAAAATACGATATAACTTCTTCTTTGATTGCCTACTTCTCTTAATCTTCTAAGAACATTCAACCCATCAAACTGAATATCATCGCACATGACCACAGAAAAATAATCCTTTCGCACTCTTTCCTCTAATTCTCTTTCTGAAGCAGCTTCTTCTATGTCTATTCCTGGAAATGCTGTTTTCAGTACTCCAGCATAAACAAGTCTCCAACATCCTTCAGAATCGGCGACGATAGCTTTCATAAAGTCCCTAAAAATATAAATATAATAAAAAAGTAATGGTAAAAATGCTTACCTTATCCCTCGACCTTTCCTGCCGGCAGAAGTCTTGCCCTGGAAGACACGGGTCTGGTTCTTCTTGGTCTGCAGCCACTGCAGGTTCTTGTCGGCTTTGATCACTGGGTGATGCGGATCGACCATGATCACTTCATACCAGTAGAACTTGCCGTCTTCAGCTGCCCAGTAGGAATTAAGCACAGTCAGGTTCAGGAACTTCTTTTGCGCCCTTTCTTCAGCGATCTGCTGATAGTTCTTGCTAAGGTTCAGCCTTGTTCCGTATCGCTTGGGTCTTCTACCTGCGCCTGGTTTAGGCCGGCGATGACCTCCTCTTGGAACTCTTTGCCGTATGATGACAAATCCTTGCTTGGCTTTATAGCCAAGAGAACGAGCTCGGTCCAGACGGGTTGGTCTTTCCGCTTTGACGGTAGTCGGTTCCTGACGCCATTGCAATAGGCGCTCCCGCCAGACTTCTGGCATGTTTTCTTTCGGTTTTTTCCACAATTCACGTAGATTCTTATATAGACTCATTTTGGCCTCCGTTGTTTCACTTGTTATTAGGCATCTGCTGCCTGCTCTGCAATGACTTAATCATTGCTTAGGATTCAGGTAAGCCATTACCCACATCTCCCTGACCTGGATTTGACCGGCCTTTTAAAAAGGTTTTGGCATTGCAGGCTCTTCTCCCTACATCTCAATTTGTATTTGTAGGGGAAAAAATCTCTCAGTTCTTGCTAAAGACTAAAACTAAGAACTAAAAATAAATTAAGAAAATGGTAAAAAGGTTGTTTCCAGCGAAGGATCAGTAACTTCTCTTCTTTGAGTAGCATTCCCTACAGAAAACGTCTCTGCCTTCTTTCGGTTTGAATGGTACTTCACACTGCTTGCCGCATTCGCCGCAAGTCGCTTTGTGCATTTCTTTTGGTCCAAAATCTCTTTTGAATCCGCCTTGACTATCGTTTCTCATTGTTTCCTCCAGTATTAGTTCAATGAACTATAAAACCTATATATTACAGGTTTACTTATAAATCTTCTTAGGAAATTTCTGTCAGCGAGTCGGTATTGCCGGTAGGGCTTAGCTAACTATCTCCAAAAATCTACGTGCCATGCTGCGCTCACACGGAATGCAACCAAATACGTACCAAGAACAGAAGCCTTTAAATATTCTGGTCATATCTATACTAACACGATATGGAGGTGTGGTTTATATGGATATAAGTCCGATAATCAAAGACGATTTCTTGGCGGTGGAAGATACGGCGATGCTTTCAGAAGCATTGGGCCAATTACGACAGTATGACAAGAGGGCCGCGCTGATCTTTAGGAATAAGAAGTACCAGGGCCTCATCGAGCGGAAAAGGCTCCTGACGACCAACATTGATGCTACTAACACCAAGATCGGCAAGTATGTCCATATGACTCCGATCGTCAGCGACCATGCCGACATCCTGGAGACAGCAGTCTACCTGGCTGATACGGAATCAGATTACCTTCCGGTCCAGAATAACAGGACTATCGTCGGTGTTGTCCATGCTTTAGACCTGGCTAAGCTGGCCATGACCCTGCCGGAGACCAGCAAGCTGAAAGTATCTGACATCAAGCTGCTGAAACCTCGTAAAGTCAACAGCACCGATTCTCTGTCGGTCGTCTTAGAGATCATGAAGAAAGAGCATGTTGATCATGTTCCTGTCTTTAAAGATAATGCCTTGTTTGGTATCGTCAGCTTCCGCGACCTGCTGCGAAAATACATTAACTGGTCGCCGAAGAGAGATTTCTCTGCTAAGTTTAACAAAGAAGCAAGCTCCAGGGCGGCAAGGGTAGACATCAGTCCTTTAGCCTCATTGCCGGTGCAGAACTTCAGCACCAACGATAATCTGGTGAAGATCAAAAGTTCAGCCACCTTGCTGGAAGCGGTGACCCTGCTGTTCAAGAACAACATCCGCAACCTGATCGTCACGGAAGACAACCAATATCTGGGCTTGTTGTCGTTACGTAACATTCTCACTGCTGTCAGCAAGCTGAAAGTCCAGAAGAACTACAATATCAAGTTTGTCGGGCTTAACAAGCTGGATTGGCATCCGTCTGAGAAAGAAGCTCTGAAGAAGATCGCTTCCAACGAATCGTTCAAGCTGCAGCGGATATTGAAGAACGAGTTCAGCCTGATCATCCATCTTAAAGAGTATGAGAAAGAAGGTCAGAAACACAAGTATTCCGTGACCATGCGGGTCGATTTCCCGGGCAGGAACATCAGTATCTCCCAGGACGATTGGGATTGGCGTACAGCAGTCAGGAAAACTTTTGCCAACGCCAAGAACAAGCTGGGGAAACAGTTTAAAGTTTGATTTTTTAATATATTACATTTTTTTAAATTCTTTTTATTCTCATGACTTTATCCTGATTATCTTAGACTCCAAACATCTTAACAGAAATTATTCTTAAAAGAAATTATTAAAGAAAATCTAATCCTAACTCACTTCTTTTCCATCTTCTGACGGAACTTGCGAGCGTTCTCTTCATTGACGAAACGGTAGGTCTTGCCGTTGATCTTGGCTTCCACGACATCTTCCACGTCCATCAACGGTTCGCCGGTCAAAGCGTCTTTGCCCAGCTGGCCGGCCTGTGAGGCGCCTTCCATGAAACCTTCTTCCCAGGTGTCGATCTCGTCATCCTCTTCCAGCTTCTCACGACCTTCGTCAGAATAGATATCTTCGTCCTCATCACCGTGTTCCATGGCATCCTGTTTCTCTTCGCTAGTCTCTTCATCAAGGATACCTTGTTCTTCGGCAGCATGGACTTCATCTTCATGAGCTGCTTCTTTCTTTGGATCGCGTTTAGCCTCTTTTCTCATGTCATTTGGAAACATTCTTCAGTTTAAAAGGATTGTGGTTTGACAGAGTAAAGATCTGCCACGATACCTTTAAAAAGAGCCCCCGGTGTTGCTGCAATCATGACCATAGATTTGCATCTTGCTGGTATCCGGCTGGTTGAAAGGCCAAGAAGTCTCCGGCATCCTTTCGGTCCGAGGACTGAGGTGCTCTTTACGGGAAGACTCAGAGGGGACATAACTCCTGTTGAAAGACTCGTCGCGCTCACGGACGGCCATAGAGTGACTGTCTATACGGATAGCATTGCGCAGTTTGCTTCACACTATCAACCTTTGATAAAAGATGCTCTGGCTGATCTTCAAGGTTATAAAATGGAATGATGGTTGGCTGAAGCCTTATCAAGCAAAAATTTATATAGGAACTGCTGTAGATCAACTTATGCATAACAAACATCCCGCAGGACCGCCTTCTGATCTCAAACAGATAGATGAGACCACCTGGGAACTGCCCATTTCTCATAAAGAAGGGATGCGGGTTCCGGCCAGGATCATTGCCAGTAAAGAGCTCATCGATGCGATGGACGGCGGTGTCTTTGAACAGGTTTCTAACGTAGCCACGCTTCCAGGGATCCAACGCTATGCTTTCTGCATGCCTGACGGACACTGGGGTTACGGTTTTCCCATCGGCGGCGTCGCAGCATTCGATCCAGAGGAAGGGGGAGTCATCTCGCCCGGTGGAATTGGCTTTGACATAAATTGCGGCATGCGTCTGATAACGACTAATCTTACCATAGACGAAGTCAAGCCCAAGATCAAAGAATTGGTCGATGCTCTTTATTTGAAAGTTCCAGCCGGTGTCGGCTGTAAAGGATTCGTTAAGCTGGATAAAGAAGAATTCAAGAAAGTGTGTATGGAGGGCGTGGAATGGTGCGAGAAGAACGGCTACGCCTGGAAATCTGACGTTGAAAACACTGAAAGTTATGGCAGGATTCCGCATGCTGACATCACTAAAGTTTCTGACAAGGCCATCAAGCGAGGTATGGACCAGCTCGGCACTCTTGGTTCCGGCAATCATTACCTGGAGATCCAGGAAGTGCGTGAAGGCAACATCTTCGATAAAGAAGCTGCCAAAGCCATGGGCGTCACCAAAGTTGGTCAGATCGTTATCATGGTGCACTGTGGCAGCAGAGGTTTCGGCCACCAGATCGGCACCGATTATCTCCGGGTGTTCCTAGATGTCATGCCTAAATATGGCATCAAGATCCTTGATCAGGAACTGGCTTGCGCGCCGTTCAAGTCACCGGAAGGACAGGATTATTACAAAGCGATGGCCTGCGCTGCTAACATGGCTTTCGCCAATAGGCAGGTCATCACCCATCGTATCAGGGAAGTGTTCAGCCGTATCTTCAACAAGACTGCGGAAGAGCTGGAGATGAACCTGGTCTATGATGTCGCTCACAATATCGCTAAGCTTGAAAAACATGTTGTCGATGGTAAAGAGAAGACGTTGATCGTCCATCGGAAAGGATCGACGAGAGCTTTCGGACCTTCTAGGTCTGAAGAATTACCAGAAAAATATCGGCAATGTGGACAGCCAGTCATCTTAGGTGGTTCCATGGAAACTGGTTCATATCTTTTGGCTGGAACTGACGCTGCCGATGAGTTCTTTGCGTCTACTGCACACGGCGCCGGCAGGACCATGAGCCGGACCAAAGCTAAAGAACTGGTGCGAGGCGACAAGCTTCAGAAAGACATGGAAACTCGCGGCATCTATGTCCATGCCGTGACCATGCAAGGTCTGGCTGAAGAAGCTGGACAGGCTTACAAAGACATAAATCTCGTCGTCGATACGTTGGATAAAGCTGGGATAACGAAACCTGTCGTGGCTTTGAAACCGATCGGCAACGTTAAAGGATAGATTAGCTGGATAGAGTGGATGAGACAATTTAGAAAAAGAGATGATGAGGAAAGAGGGGGAGATTGATGCAGTTGCGTTATGCTCTATTGGTACTGCTATTTACCACTTCTGTGTGCGCTGTTCCTTTTCCTTTTTCTTCTCCATACCAACTACCGGCAGTAGTAGAGTCTTTTGATCCTGTGGCTGTCCCATCTTTGTTTTTTGAAAATCCGTTCATTTTTTTTACTGAGATACATTCGGAAGAAAAGATAAAACTCTCTGAACTATTGTCTGAACCTGCTTTCTACATAATCCGGATTGACCAAAAAGGTTTCAAGCCGGCCTTTCTTGAAGTTAAAGTTGGTGACACTGTTGAATGGCAGAATATCCGTTCTACCTACCGTCTTAATAAAGCGTTGATCGTAGGTTCCTGGTTGTGCGGTCATTTTCAGAGTCCCTTGCTGCAAATAAATGATACTTTTTCCTGGACTTTCACGCAGGAAGGAAAATGTCAAATCGTCGATGCCGTCACTAAACAAGTAGGGCGGATAATCATCAAGTCGTAAGAAAGATATATAAATCAATTCTTCTTTTTTTACGATATGAGATGGATAGCTATTCTGATCTGCTTATTAATCTTGACCACACCTGCACTAGCAGCTAACTCCTTAGCTGATGCTCAGGAACAATTACAAACGCTGAAAGGATTGGAATTTCCTGCCCCTTTGAGTTCTGTCTTCAAGAATGAACGTATGAATATTGAGGTTACCATGCAGGATGGCAAGGTGGAAACTGTCGGTATTACTATCACTGATGGAACTATTAAAACGGTTTCCATGGAATCTTTAGAAAATCCGACGATCATTGTCACTATGAAAGAGATGGTCTTTTTCAAAGTGATACACAGCGCTGAGCCTTTGCAGGCTTTAAAAGAAGCCATCGATAAAGGAGAGATAAGATATTCTGCTGTGGGGTTTATCAAGAAGATCAAAATGGGGACTTTTTCATTTATTGGTACTATCATGAAGTTTTTTAGCGATGCTAACGAACAAAAAGAGGACCTGATAGAACCAGAGATTATCGAAGAAGAGTTGGCAGAGATCCCATTAGATGTCCCAGACCCAGTCTTTGCTGCTTCAGTTGTCACCCTTGAATCTTGCGGTGATCCTGAGGGAGGCTGGCAGGAGAACCATCGCTATGAGTTATCTGCTGATATCAACGTGGAAGGAGTCTATTCTTGTTTCCAGCCCACTGCTTCAAACATAGTTTTTGATGGAAATGGCTACTCATTGAGAGGTCAGGGAGAGACTGCCATCAGAATCGAAGATCTGAACAATGTACGTCTCCACAGCTTAGATCTAGTCGGATTTGAGACTGGTATATATTTGGCCGATTCTGTTAATGTGAGCGTCCAGCAGATTCACCTTCGCAATATCCAATATGGCCTCCGTTCTGACAGAAGTGATGAAGTCAAGGTCATCAACGTCGATGCTCTCTCTGATGGAAACCGGGCAGGGATCGGCCTCTTTTTCACTTTCGGCAGCAATAATCAGATCAATCAGAACACTTTCAGCAACCTGGCCAGCGCCATCCAGCTCCAGGGAGAAGAAGAAAGCTCTGTGACTGGGAATAGGATCAGTGGCTCTTATAGAGGCATCGTGAATACTGATGGGATACAGAACACAATAAGCCAGAATACTATCCAGGATCCTTCTATTGCCGGAATTATTCTGCGGCGTGGCGAAAGTAATACTATCTTTAGAAACATCATCCAAGGCAGTTCGGGACAGGTCAACGCCGAACCTTTGGCTGCAATCAGTCTTGATGAAAGCAATGCTAACACTATCCAGGAAAATACGATTCAAGAAACTTTTCTGGATGGTATCCATCTTTTGGGATCTTCACAGAACATCATCCGCGCTAACACTCTCCTTGGAAATGAAGGCAAGACTGCTATCTTTCTGATAGCAAGCGCCGGCAACAACATCCTGGAGAATGAGATCACTCGCAATGGTGTCGGTATTGCTGCTCTCTCTTCTAGTCCCACTTTCAATGTCAGGATCAGCGACAATACTATCTGCAATAATAGGATTAAAGACCTGGTCTGTTCAGGTTTCCAGCAGATAGATGGGGCTGGCAACACTTTCCGCAGTCAGGAAGGTTGTCCAGTGTCATCTTGGCCGGTGCTCGGAACTCATTATCAACCCTGTAATTAGGAGATTATACGATCAGAAGAGTTACAATCTGAAGAAGGGTTACAATCAGAAAACTAAGTGATTATCAGAAAATAATTATAAATTTCAGAAAATGCTTGTAAATTAAGTGATTAGGAGGTAATTAAAATGACAAAGATGATCCTGATGATACTAACCTTATCCCTGGCATCTCTTTTGATGCTGACGGCATGCAACGTCCAGCCAGCCGATTCCGCGGATGATTCAGTCGTCGAAAGCCAGCCGGCTGAGAACGTTCAGGATGATGTTCAGGAAAAAATCGAAGAAGAGAGCGAGACCGAAGAAGTTCAGGATGCAGAAGATACATTGGAAATTGGGGATATAGCAGATCGAGACGATACCGAAACTATGGAAAAAGTTGATTCCGTCCATAAAGTGGAAATTACGGAAAGTGGTTTCGCCCCAAGTTCACTGACTATAAACATAGGCGATACGGTGGAATGGAGAGTGGCCAGAACCGGTTCTTACAAAAAAGCGATGATTGTTGGAGCGAGAAATTGTCTTGATGTTCGAAGCCAGCCGTTTACTGCCGGTGAATTCTTTAGCTGGACTTTCACTGAACCAGAGACCTGCACTATCGTTGATGGGGTCATGACCACGCTTTCCAGCAAGATCGTTATAAAATAAGATCCATTCTTCTTTTTCTTTGTATCTTGTCTTTTTTATTTTTGTTATAAATTTATCTCTTGCTTATCCTTTTTTTATTCTTCTTTTTCTTCTGATGATCTCTTTTGTTCGGGTTCTTTATCTTTAGTCCTGTTTTTCTTTTCTCTATGTTCTTACCTTTAGAAACAAACCGTAATGATCTGGCAGCTATCCTCAGAACTCGTGCCAGCCTGCCGCTCTTTGCTATTTCTTTTGCGCCTTTGCTTGCTTCAAGACTTTCATGAAGGATAGCCTGGCCGACGGCGATCTCTCCTGCTCTAAAGATGAATGAATATAACCGGGAAAGGATGGTGAATAAAAGCACGAATGGGAATACCGCAACTATATCCAGCCAGTATCGCTTGAAAAATTCTTTGATAGTCTTGGCATCTATCGCCAGAAAGATCAGGTCAATGATAAAGATGCTGATGATGAACCCATCGAGGACTGTAATCGCTGTTTCTAAAGTATGGTTCTCATAGTGTGTCCACTTAAAAATATGGGCCAGCTCATAGAAGATGATGCCTAACAGCAGGAGGAGCGCATAGGGAATAAGCTTACTGTTGATTTTTTCTACTTTTTTCCAGAACGGATGCATCGTACGGCCTCTTTCTTTACTGCTTCTTTCTTTGTAGAAGTTCTTTTTGCTTTTTAAAATTATCTTTTACCATTCTCTTTTAGTAAGTTAAAATCTTCTTTTTCCACCAGTGTATTCACTGGTGGTTGACTTCTGGTAATGTCTGGAGTGGAAAAAGAAGGGTCAGAATTCGACCCGAGCCGAGGGCGAGCATGCCGCCGGTCTATTGACCGGTGGTGGTCGAATTCTTTGACGCCAGTGAAGACAAAAAATTTAAATACATTCAAGATTTACAACTATCAATTAAAATGAGGTGTTATACATGAATAAAATTTCAAAAAAGATTATGTTGGCTGGTATGATGATTCCGTTATTATTTCTTATCGGCTGCGCTGGGCAACTGACTGATGATGAATTAAATTCCGAGCTTGACGGCTTATCTGATGAAGAGTTATCAGCCCTCGGCCAGGAGCCTGGCGCCCTTGCTGGACAAGCCATCCAGCTGAAGTCTTCTACGGCCGCAGCTGTCAAAAAAGTTCAGAAATCTGTCCAAAGTTATTCCTGTTCGCCAAGCGGCGACAGTGTCCGTGTCTCTCTCATGAAAGATGGGAAAGAAGCTTATTCCAGGATTATCTCTCCTCTTTGTAAAGAAAACATCGCTGCCCAGCCGGTCTGTTTTGGCAGTTGGTACAGATTTGAACAGACTCAGTGCCAGTTCGGCTGTTCTGCCGGCAGCTGTATCCAGCCGGTTATTCCTGAGGATCAGCCGGTTCAAGACTTTGAAGCCTGTGACTTGAACTTTGAAAGTTATCCTTGCTACTTTGTTGATAGAAACAACAATTTCAACGGCAAGCTGGTCGTGGGCCAGGCTGCTCCGGCTACCGATAATCTGGCCATGACCGACATCGCTACCGGTATGCGTTATCAGAATCAGCTGGTAGGATTTGTTAATGTTACTGTGCTTGATTCTGAGGTTGCTAGCGTCTACTCTCAGAACTTGGTCTCAGTCGGTCACGCTTGTAATAATAGGGTAACGGCTCAACTGTTGGGAATTCCTCAACCGCAGCTAGTCAATGGTAGTTGTCCAAATAAAGCGTTAAACGATGGAGAAGTGTTAATCCTGCTCTCACGGCCGGGTAATTCAGTTGCTTTGGTGGTAGCCGGCAGTGATGATGAGATGACTCGGCTAGGAGCAAAAATTCTTGCTACATCGCCCCAGTTGTTAAGTGGGACGCTGAATGTTTGTTCTGGTACAAACATCACCACTGTTCGATGTGAAGAACGCTGATTTTGTTCTTTTTCTCTTTTTTCTTTTTTTCTTAGACCATTATAATCCTCTCAAAATCTAGTCCTGCAAATTTCTAATCCTATAACTCTCTAATCCTGGACAGTTCTGTCGCTATCTGCACAATTCAAATTCTCAGTTTTTCACAAGCCCACTCTCTTTTTGTTTTCTTTAAAGTTCATTTAGCATAAGGTTCACCGGATGAAGAAAAGGTACAACTACCATCTGAAATCTTCTTCAAATATTTTTGAAAACATGGGGACCGCTCTCCTTTTGATTTGCGCCGCGCTTTCAAAAGTTATTTATATCTCAATATTTTAATCTTTGCAGGAAAAGTAAATAGAGGTGTCTGAATGATAAAAAAAATGTTTATTAAACTGCTTATGCTCAATATTTTGCTCTTAGCACTGTTCTTGGTCAGCTGTGCTCCTGAAACCTCTGAACAAGAGCTTCCTGAACAAGAGATGGCTGTTCAGCCGGATGTCGGTGAAGGGCAGAACAAGTACGAAGATACGCTTTTTTCAGCCGTATATCCTGATACCTGGACTTATAGCGAAGTAACATACGGCCTGCAGACCGATATCTCTTTCTTTCCGATAGGCGGGGAAAGTCTCGTCGGTTTGTTCGTGAGTCCGCTTGACATGAGCATGGCAGGACTAGAACAAGCCCGGCTTAGCGAGATAGAGAAATCAGGCGGAATACTGGCTCTCGTCTCGAGGGAAGAAGTTATCTTTGCTGGTAAGAAAGCGGTAAAGCTGACTACTATAAATGATGCTGTGGCTGTCAAGGGCGATCAGGTTGAATATATAGTCGATGCTGGTTCAAAGAGTGTATCTGTAGCATTGATCATGCCTCTCGATTCAACTGAAGATGAAAAGCAGGACTTGCAGGCCATTGCTGAAAGTATCCGTTTTGCATAAGCCCTCGTTTTGAATAAGTTTTCTTTTTCTTTTTTCTCCAGTATTTTTTTCATTATTGAATGAATACAAATCATTTTAAAGCTTCTTGGCCACTTTCCATTCATGCGTCAGGGAATGAAGATCGGCAGAGTTTTCGGCATCGATATATTTATCCATCCCTCATGGTGGATAATCTTTGTTTTTCTAGCCTGGGTTCTTTCAACACAATATTTTCCGCAGGTTGATATCCTGCCAGGACAGACCGGACAGATCTATTGGTTTATGGGTATCGTCTCTGCTCTCCTGTTGTTCATTTCAGTCTTGTTACACGAGCTGAGCCATTCGCTGGTCGCCCGGCTGCGGAAGATAAAAGTGAGCAGTATCACCCTCTTCTTTTTCGGCGGTGTTGCCGGTATAGAACAAGAAGATCTTAAACCATCCTCGGAGTTCCTGATGGCGATTGCCGGTCCTTTGTTCTCATTGTTGCTGGCGGGCATTTTTTATCTTATCACCCTGCAGAACGGAAACGGTATCGTCGATGCTATGTTTTTCTATTTGGCCCAGCTTAATCTGATCCTTGGCATCTTCAATCTTATTCCCGGCTATCCATTGGACGGTGGCAGAGCTTTCCGGGCAGTATTGTATGCTGCTCTTAAAGATATCAGAAAAGCTACAAAGATAGCTGTCATCGGCGGTAAGATCTTTGCCGGAGCATTGATCCTCTTGGGTATAATTACCCTTTCTCAAGGCGGTTGGTGGCCTCTTCTCTTGGGAGCTTTCCTTTACTTTATTGCTGGAAACAGCTATCAGCAGGTGTTGTTAAAAGATGTGCTTTCTAAGATCTCGATCAAGAGTTTTATCCTCACCAAATATGATAAAGTCAGCCCTTCACTGCCATTTGCGGCTTTTGTAAAGAAATATGCTGATTCAGGACGAGATACGTTTGTCGTTGGCACGACTGCAATCCAGGGTTTGCTTGATCTTAAGAAATTGAAAGTTATACCTCGACGCCCGATAAAAGTCAGCGATGTGACTATCCCTCTCTCTGCATTAGCATCCGTCTCCTCTAAGGATTCTGCGTACACGGCTTTGGAACGCTGTCTTAGTCAGGATCTTGATCTGCTGCCGGTTGTTGACAAAGGGAGGGTGGTCGGTATTGTCAAGCGGGATCGTCTTCTTACCAGATTCCAATGGGAACTGCGGTTTGGCGGAAAAAAATGATGGTTCTGCCAGTGGATTGCGCGAGAGTTATGACATAAACCAATATATCGTCTCTCGACTCTATCTATTCTCCCAATCGCGCTCTCCTCTTCTCTCCTATCTTTGATTTTATGATTGTCTTCTCAGGTTTTATATCATAGAGTTGTAAACTACACACCGAGAGAGAGATTAAAAATAGCAGAATGAGCTAAAACCACAAAAAGCATTAAAAAGCGGCTTCTTAATTTTAACTGTATGTTCAAAGATCAGATTATCAGCCGGCTCAAAGAACTTACTGGACATAACTCTATCATCATCACCACCAGAGGAAATGCTGCCATTAAAGCTGTTCTTTCGGCAGTTAAAGAAAAACTGCTGATCCCGGAAGAAGGCGGCTGGCTGACTTATAAGAAAGCTGACAATTATTCTGAAGTAAAATGCGATGATGCGGTCATCAATCTACGTGATCTGGAACAGAAATTACAGACAAAAGAATATGGCGCTTTCCTTTATCAGAATCCCGGCGGCTATTTTGCTGAACAGCCGATGGTTGAGATATATGCTCTCTGCCGGAGATTTGGGTGTTTAGTCATCTTGGACGTCTCAGGTTCTCTTGGTACGGAGTTATGCGACGGCAGGTACGCTGATGTCAGCGTCGGCAGCTTCGGTGAATGGAAACTGGTGGAAGCTCATGTCGGCGGTTTCATCTCCTGCAAAGATTCAAAATTATCTGAACAATTGCGCCCTGCACTTCTTGCCGATGAAGATTCATTAAAAATTATCTTAGAAAAATTAGAATGGCTGGATAAAAGGATCTTATTCTTATCAGAAAAAAGAAAAAAAATCCTAAAAGATCTCCAAGATTTTAAGATAGTCCATCCAGATGATCTTGGTTTCGTGGTGGTAATAAAATATGGCGCGGAAAAAGAGAAAGAGCAGATTCTAACGTATTGTCAGAAGGAACAGCTTCCTTGGACAGAATGTCCTCGATATATCCGGCTTAATAAGAAAGCGGTCAGTATTGAAGTCAAACGGCTGGTGGGATGAGTGGCAGATTATCGTTTAAAATTAGGTTCCTCCGGCTCTCCCGGCCATTTTAAAGATTCTAACATATCTGGCCTGGCGCTGATGCGGCGCGGACCTTTACGGTACTGCGCTCTTACGCTAGGTTTTGTCGCGGCGGCTATGACTTCAGCGATCATCGCTGTAGCGCCTGATGATCTTCCTCTGTATTCTGGACGGATCGATTTCCCTGGGGTCGAAAAGGTTGAGGTGCGCCGTTCTGCTCATCAGGAAGGAAAAAATATTTCTGAAAATATTTCTGATGTCTCAAATATTTCAAATATTTCCCAAGACCGCTTGACTATCTCCGTCTTTTATGAAAATGGCGGCAAAATTATAATCTATGATCATAACGCTAACTATCAAATAGATGATGGTGATACGGCCCTAATCAGCCGGAGAACTGTTTATTCTCATCATGATCTTGAGCGTATCCTTGCTAAAGTACAGATGAAGATGGACTAAAAATGGTTCTAATTGATTCTAATTGATTTTATCTGGCTCTAATTGATTTTATCTTCTATCTGAAGTAGAAATCATTTGTTTGCGATGGTGGTGGTCTGTGGGGTAAGACTGTGGAGTAAGACCTTTTCTACAGAGCCTGCCGGTGGCAAAGATATTTAAACCCTTTCGTTCTTCTTTTCTTCATGGCATTAAAAATTCCTGATTCCATGGACGAATGTCTTTATTTCAGCAACCGCTCTATCGCTGATTGTCAAGTTTTGGCGTGGGTCTATCGCAAGACCTGTCCCAAATGCAAGAAAGCCAAGATGGGCAAGCCGGTAGTAAAAGGTAAAGTCAAGACCAGGGCTAAGGAATATACTTGTCCAGAGTGCGGTTATACTGAAGAAAAAAAAGAGCATGAAGAAAGTCTTGACTTAGAAGCGAGCTATACCTGCCCCCATTGCGGGAAAAAAGGCGAATCGACAGCTAAATACGTCAGAAAGACCTACAAAGGGGTTCCTTCGTTCATCGTCGAATGCCAGCATTGCCATGAAAAGATTCCTCTTACTAAGAAGCTGAAAGGAATTTAGTTTTTTATTAAGTTTTTTATTATCTTCTTTTTGACGTAATCTTTATATATTGTTTTATTTCTAATATACGTTATGGACCCGCAGAAAATAGTTGTCACGGCAGCTCTCCCTTATGCTAATGGCAGTATCCACATCGGCCACCTGTTAGAATATATCCAAGGGGACATCTTTGCCCGCTTCCTTAAGCTGATCGGTAAAGATGCGTTATACATCTGCGCTTCTGACATGCATGGTACGCCGATCCAGGTCAATGCTAAGAAAGCTGGTATCGATCCGGAGGAGTTTGTTGAGATGTACTGGCAGGAACATCAGAAAGACATCGCTTCGTTCCTGGTCCATTTTGATAATTTCTATAAGACTCATTCGCCTGAAAACAAAGAGTTGGCAGAACTGTTCTTTAGTACGCTGAAACAGAAAGGCTTGATCTCTCTTAAAGAGATAGAGCAGATGTACGATGAAGAGGCGAAACAATTCCTGCCTGATAGGTTTGTCAAAGGGAAATGTCCCAAATGCAAGGCTGAAGATCAATATGGTGATGTCTGCGAGTCCTGCGGCGCGGCATATAACACTTCTGATCTGATCAATCCGTATTCTGTCCTGACTAAATCTAAACCTGTCTTAAAAAAATCAAATCATTATTTCTTCAAGCTGAGCAAGATGAGCCGGCAATTGCAGAGATGGATCAAGTCTCACCCGCTTCTGCAGCCAGAGATGGTCAATTTCGTCCAGCAGTGGCTCGATGAAGGTCTGCAGGATTGGTGCATCTCTCGTGATGCGCCGTATTTCGGGTTTGAGATACCAAACTCAAAAGAAGAAGCAGGAGCCCCTAAATATTTCTACGTCTGGTTGGATGCGCCTATCGGCTATATCTCTTCAACCAAAAATTATTGTGATGCTAATGGCAAGAGCTGGGATGATTACTGGAAAAAAGGCGATGTGTATCATGTTCTTGGTAAAGATATCACCTATTTCCATTTCTTATTCTGGCCGGCGATGCTGATGGCCATGGATATTCCCATCCCTCGGTTGACCGTCCATGGCTTTATCACTGTGAATGGTCAGAAGATGAGCAAATCGCGGGGTACTTTCTTTACTGCGCAAGAATTTTTAGAAAAGTTCGATCCAGAGGCGCTGCGATTTTATTATGCTTCCCATTTAGACCGTAAAGTTATCGATGTCGATCTAAACTTCACTGAGTTTCAGGCCGTCGTCAACAATGTACTTATGGGCAACCTCGGTAATTTCTGTTACCGCACCTTAACTTTTGCTCAAAAGAATTATGGTGAGATCACCAAAACGGCAGCGGAACCACAGCTGGTATCGGAACTAGAAAAACTATTTGTCGAAATAAAACAAAATTATCAAGATATGGATTTCAAGACGGCTGTCAAGAACATCATGAAAGCCGCCGATATCGGCAATGCTTATTTCCAGAAAGCAGAACCGTGGAAAAAGAAAGAAAATGAGGCGGAGAAAGAAGAAGCCCGGGCGGCGGTAGGGTTCTGTGTCAATATTGCCCGTAATTTGGCTATCATCTGCAGTCCGATCCTGCCAGAGTTCAGCCGTAAGATATTTTCCTCTCTCAATCAGACCGGTCGATCTGAGACATCTTTCCGATGGGTTGATCTTTCCTTCCACTGGAAAGGCAGGATAGAAGAAGTCCAGAAGCTGGTGGAGAAGATTGAAGAATTGCCCCAGCGCGAAAATTTTTCCTTGTCGATAAAAGCTGGTCAGATCGTTGAAGTGAAAAATCATCCTAACGCTGACAGCCTCTACCTGATGCAGGTTGATTTTGGTTCCCAAAAGAAGCAGGTGGTAGCCGGACTTAAAAAATATTTCACGTCTGAACAGCTCCAAGGAAAGAAAGCCTTATTCTTAATGAACCTGAAACCAGTTAAGATCCGCGGTGAGAAATCGGAAGCGATGACGTTGGTGGCAGATGATGGCCAGATTCTTGCTCTTCTTGAAGTAGATGCTCCGCTTGGTTCTCAGGTTTCTGTTGACGGGTTGGCGGTTTCTGAAGCAGAGATCGGTTTTGACGAGTTCCAGAAAGTGAATTTAGTTGTTGAAAAAGGCCGAGTCGTCTATAAAAGCAAGGTTCTGAAAGCGGCGGGCAAAGAAATAGCTGTCACCAGCGTGAAAGATGGGGCTAAAATCGGTTGATTAGGCGAAGGTATTTAGTTAGCCTGCACGGCACGATTACGGGAGCGGATTTACATAATCAATTTAGGCTCCCGTGTGCCTCAATGGGCAAGGTAACTAAATACGTACGATTAGGCAAAATTTAAATATACGTGTACGTGTACGTGTACCATGGCCACCAAAACATTAACTATCATGGATGACGTGTATGATCTTCTGCTGAGAAATAAGCTAGAAGATGAAAGCTTTTCTGAAGAAATCAGACGCATCTTATCTAAGAAAAAATCTAAAAAATTAATAGATTATTATGGTATTATCTCTCACAAAGATGGAGATGAGATAAAGCTGGTTCTTGAAAAGAAACGTGAAGAGAATATAAAATTGAAAAAAACGAGGTATCTATGAAAGTTTTAGATACTTCTTTTCTTATTGATCTTATGCATGGTGATCCAAAAACCAAGCCCATAGCAGAATTGAACGAAATCTTACTGACAACTCAGATTAATATGTATGAGATCATGGTTGGTTTATTCTATAAAAACATGAAACCATCAAAATTATTACAAATTCAAGAAATGTTTGAGAATATCAGGGTTCTGCCTCTAGATGAAAATGGCATTATGCGATCAGCCGAGATTAGTGCTAACCTTATCAAGAGGGGAGAGATTATAGAAGATTGTGATTGTCTTACTGCAGGCATAGCCCTTAGTAGGGGAATATCTACTATTGTTACTGCTAACAAAAAGCATTTCCAAAGGATTAAAGGAATCACGGTAGAATCGTATTAATATAGTCGGTGACTAACACAAACCTTTATATACCTTCTTTCTTTCCTTTTCCCATAAACTATGAGTAAAAAAAAAGGGATGGGTCTAGCAGATGGTGTTTTCTCCAGCAGAGGTCAGGTTACAGTCTTTATCATAATAGGTATCATTCTCGTCTTTGCTTTTGCCGGCATTCTTTATGTGACACAAAACGTCAGCGAGAGTCAGTTAGAGACCCAGGAGACAATACTCACCTCCAGCGTGCCCCAGGCTTTCGCTCCGGTGCAGTTTTATACTGAAAACTGCCTGGAACAGATCGCTAAAAGGGGGCTGCTTATCTTAGGAGAACAAGGTGGTTATATCAATCCTGATCTGATCGGCGATTTCTCATTATCTGATCCTACCGAGCATGATGGGATTTACCTGGAACCGCTGAAAGTTCCTTATTGGCATTACAACCAGAATCCAAATCAAGCTAATGAAATGGCTTTCGCTTCATTACGTCCTGGAATGACTATCAAGGATAATCCTGAACTGAGCATTGAGGCCCAGCTCAGCAGGTATGTCCGTGAGGAGATTAATGGCTGCTTAGAAAATTATGATCCTTTCAGGACCCAGGGATTCACTTTTTCTGATGTTGCAGTGAATGACGTCGATGTTCGTATTCTTCCACAGGAAGTATTATTCTCGATGGACCTGCCGTTAGAAGCTGCTATCGGCGATTCCGAGGGTCGTTTTGACCATTTCGTGGTCCGTGTGCCGCTGCAATTACAGCGGTATTATACCTTAGCGCAGAACATCACTTTAACAGAACAGGAATTTGGTTATTTGGAGAATATTGGCCTTAATCTAGTGCAAATCTATTCCGGCGTTGATCGTGATCGGTTGCCTCCGACAACAGCTACTACTTTCGATGAAACCAGTTTCATCTTCTGGCAGACCAACAATGTTGAAGAAAAGTTTAAACAGATGCTGGTCTCTAATGTGCCGTTGATTAGGTATTTCTCTGCTGATAATTATTTCCGGTATGAATATCCGGTGTCTGACTTGAGCGGCCTCTATCAAAGAACATCTGACGACATGATCATCCCTTTGGGCGGAGCTGAAGGCCTGGAAGTGCGGTTTGATTATTTTAATTGGGATATTTTCTTAGATATCAATGAAGGTGAGAAGTCTATCGAACCAGCCGAGTACAAGTTCAAGAGTCCTTTGCCAGTTATCCCTTTTTCGTTCAGTATCCAGAACTATTATAATACCTATGACTTCAGTTATCCGGTTCTGGTTTCGATCACTGATCCTGAAGCTCTTAACGGTGAGGGATATACTTTTAATTTTGCCATGGAAGCTAATGTCGTCAATAATCGTGTGGCTAAAGCAGATAAAGTGGAACCGGCTGCCGTTTCTTTAGCTTCTAGTTTAGTCTGTAATGATAACCAGCGCGATACTGAGATAATCAGGACGCTGGTGGTGGACAGCGAAAACGGCGATCCTTTGGAGCTGGTAAGATTAGGATTCCAAGTGCCGCAGCAGGATTTCTGCGCTATCGGACAGACCGACAGTTCAGGAGTGCTGGAAGCGAGTTATCCGGCGGTATTCGGCGGAGTTATTGATTTTGAGCGTGAAGGATATTTGACCAATTTTTATCCGATCAATACTTACGAATATAAAGAGCAACCAGGTATTATTGGTTATGCAGCATTAACTGGGCAGAGTCCGGTGATAGAGATGCATCGCATCAAGACGATTAATGCTACCATCAAACAGAAATCATTGGAGAAGTGCGTTGATAGGAACTGTCCGACCCGCGGCTTCTTTGATGGCGCCGATGCTTTGATTTCCTACAAGCCTGATTTAGTTAATGAGCGGCATTCTTGGTCTTTTTCCAATGCTGCCCGCGACCTTGATCCCGAAGAGACGGGGGTATTAACCTTGCGTCGGATAAGAGATACTAATCCTAGTGTTATTCAAGATGATTTCGCTTCAGCAGTTTCCGTCACCGGTAATCAGGAAGTAGAAATACAATTGGTTCCGGGGGTCTATGAAGTGACTGGTCTGGTCTCTCGCGATGAATCTTTATTTGTACCTGAGGATGAACGCTGCACAGGCGGTATCCTGGAAGCAATTTCTTGTGGGGATAGCGACGGCTGTTGTTATCCGATTGATCCAGTTGAAATTCCGCAGTTTGTAACCGGTCAGGTATCCTGGGATACCGAGAAGAGTTACTTGGTGATAACACCGGAACAATTATATGGCTCAAAGGAAATTACTTTTTACATTTTAACCTATAACATCTATGACGTGCCCGAAAATTTACGGATTATAGAGGATCTGCAGGTTATGGGTAATCTGACCAGCGTATCAAAAGAGCTTAGAAGTTTATTAGAACCGAGGTATAGTTAGATGAATATGCAAAAGAGCTGGATGAGTATCTTCATGGCGATGCTAGTGTTAACATTGCCCTTCTATTCTGCTTCAGCTCTGGCTGCCAGCGTTTCCGTCACCAGCAACAGCGGTGAGGACGGTTTTCAGGATGGTTCTTTAAACGGCTGGATCAATGGTGAAGGGGATACCTGGAATTTAGAAGTGGTGGTTGATGATCCTCTTCTTGAAACCATCGATCCAAATCAGGTTGTCTTGGTTCTTGGCACAGCCGAAAGACCGTTCCAATCCTGCGCTGATTCCGCTTTAGGCGCTACCTGTACTTTTGCGGAACCGTTCCCTCGCGGTCTTAATGATGGGGAATACCCATTCTATGTCGAATATCGTTTTATCAATGAGAACGGCGTGCCCGATACTGTCAGAAGCATCCAGCATGTTCTCCGTTCTGATGCCAGCGCGCCCAAAGTAGAGGGTTTCTCTATCCGTCAGCAGGGACAGGATGTTCTGATGGATTTCAGAGTGACTGATCAACCTGCAACCGTCCCTGCCGTGGGCATACGATCCATCGAAGTTTATGATAGTGATACCGGCGCGGTGTTGCAGTCAATCTCTTTGGAACAAGGCGATATCACGTTTAATTATATCAATGACGGCGGTTTCGGCGGCCGTTTGCAGTCGTCTTTAGAAGGGCAAGGAAGGATGTCAGTGAAGGTACGGGCGACTGATTATTTTGATCATAATGCCGTCAGCTCTGGTGATAATAGATTAACTTTTGATTACGTTCCTCCTCAACCTCTCAATGTTTCGTTTACTCGTCTGGGTCAATTTATGGGCACCCATCCGGTAATCAGCGATATGGTCGTTTATATCGATGAGCTCAGCGCCCTTAATGAAGTGCAGGCTTTCAGTTCAGAGGTAGAATTAGCTGGACAGCGGGGAAATTGTGTTCGTGTTGCTGGTTCCGATACGTTATGGAAATGCACCTGGGCTAACGCAGAAGTCAATCCGAATGCGCAAGTTTCGGTGCGTATCGCTACTTCAGACCAGTTTCAGAATCCCGTCGACACTACTTTAACCCAAACCTTCACGGTGGACAGCGATCCGCCAGTTCTGCAGTTCTTCGGTTCTGAAAGAACGTATCAAGGCGCGAGTTACATTCCTCGTAATAAGGATACTAAACTGATCTTACAAGCTGCAGAACAAGGAGCGGGTGTCGATCTGATAAATGGTATTCGAGCCAACTTGGTCGATTTTACGGGAGGTTCAGCCAGCGCTCAGGCTACGGAATGCGTCGAACAGGAAGACCAGATCTTCTGCTTCTGGAACGTCAGGTTCAGCCGCGACAATGATGCTGTCCGTGTCGCCTTGTCAACATTTGAAGACAGAGTAGGAAATGCTGGTGTCGGTGCGGAAGGAACCTTGCAGGAACTTGATCTGCATATTGATGATGTTGCTCCGGTAGTTGAGAGATTAGATATTTTTGGCATCTCTGAATCCGGTGTCCATGATTATTTTCAGAGCCGGGATGCGGTCCAGTTAAATATGGTTGTTGATGAAGCGCATGGCTTATTGATATTGGTCGATCTGCGTGATCTGTTAACTGATGCTTTAGATAAGTTCCCAGAAGGACCTTTCAATGAAGCAGGTTGGTTTGCTGTTTCTGAAGAAGATGCCTGTGAACGGGTCGATGCCAAATGGGATTGTAAGATCGAACTTCCTGAACAGATCCGTTCCGGTCCTGACAGTTCCGTGCCATTACAAGTACGGGTTTTAGATACTGCCGGTAATGCTGCAACTAATTATCCTGATACTGATAATGCTCGATTAACTTCAGCTCGTGATGGTAAATATTCAATTGATCTGTTAGGTTTAGATGAAAATGAGGTTGATCCTGATTTCTGGGGTATCCAAAGAATCACTAGCCCGGTACCGTTTGTCGATCTTGAATCGGCTGCTTTGGTGCCGATGCGGGTGCCATATACAATTAATCTTGAAACTAAGAATGACGCTGAGATGCTGAACGTTAAGTTATTAGGCTGTCAGCTTGGTGAGGGCAGTGATAATGCCACCGGGAAAGGTCCTGATATCGGTAAGGCTTTATTGATGGGCGGTGTCAGTGAATCTCCGCAGATTGTCTTAGAATTTGATCAGTTTGAGGGGAAAGAATTCTTCGACGTCGAGAAAGATTTTGAAGATTTTGAATCCGCAAAAGTTGAATATGTCTGCAATTTACAATTATTCTCTAAGATCGGCCGGGCGGCGGTGCGAGCGGCTGAGAATCAGGAAGTCAAGTTAGAAGTGCGGTTTGGATTGACTGAGCTGGGCAGTAAAGATGAGAATATTGATGCGAAATTGGATGAGATCAGGGATGAGGTTGGTTTTAGCATCTTAAACAAGATTCGGTTCTTGGCTGATATTATTAAGTGGGGTAGATACCTGGCTCAAATTGTTACTATCATTAATAATTTCATGCTGTTGGTTGATGGCTTTATTCATGCTAGTGAAGGATTGAGGATAGTCCCAATTTATGGTTTTTCAATTGCAAGCGCTTCTTGTCAGACTAATCTTGGTGTAAAAGCGACTGGATATAGTTTTATGTCCTATCTTCAATGGCCGGCGCAAGTTTTAAGTTGTAATCCGGCACCTTTTGCTGGCAGTGCGTATGGAACATACCAAAGTGGGGTACTTAGTTATTATAACGGTTGGAAATCTCAAGCTCTTATCGGAGGAAGGGAATCAACGATAGTTCAATCAGGCAGTTTATATGATAATATCTGGACTTCAGGTTTAGGTCTTTGCCTTCCTGGTGTTATTTATAATTTAGAAAAATACCGCCAGATACGATGTGTGGAGATGCAATGCTTGGCTGAAGCTGTTCCTGCTGGAACTTCTACATTTGAAGGATGTAAAAGGATGGGCGAAAGGCTTGAATGTAAATACTTCTGGGGAGAAGCTGTGGGGATACTTATTCCTTTCACTGGTCTCTTTGAAGCTATCAAGAATTTCATAACAGGAATATTACGAAGTCCGATCAGTCTTGTTTCAGGTACATCAACTTTGCTTTGTTCATCGTTTTGTCCTACGAATGGTTTCTGGGCAACAGCCTGTGATTGGACTGGTAACGGTTTATTGCTGATTGAAATTTTTGATAATATCATCGGTCTGGTCGACAGTTATCCTACTGTCACGTACGATGTCTGTTCAGAATATGAGGGCGATATCTTTTAAGATGGTGTCGCTGTCTACTTTTTCTGACCAGTTGTCTAAAAAAAAAGGACAAGTCACTATCAATCTTAGACATATGTCTAAAAAAATAGACGCTCTGGCCATTTTCTTGAGAGATTATTCTAATTCATATAATGGAAGAGAAATTTCACGCAGAATAAAAGTTAGTCCACAAACAGCATTGACGGTTTTAAACAGTTTAGTAGCAGAAAAGGTTCTTAGTGTTCAGAGAGATGGAAGAAATAAGGTTTATTCTTTGAACAAGAGTAATCTGCTCACAAAACAGATGCTTCAGGTAGCTGAAATCTCTAAAGCATCTATGATATTGAATGATTCAGAGTTTCGGTTAATTATTGAGACTTTAATCCCTTTCGCAGAAACTATTGTCGTCTTTGGTAGTTTCGCAAAAGGGAAGCAAAAAGAGAGTTCTGATTTGGATTTGATAATTATCAATGGTCAGAAAGAAAAAATTAGATCAGCTGTTAAAATATTTCCCCGCGAGATCAACTTTGAACTTAGCACTTGGAAAAGTTATGCTGACAGTTTTCGTAAGAAGAATACTTTAGCTATGGAAGTCATAAAAGATCATTTGATCTATGGAAACGTTTTTAAGGTTGTCGAGGTTTATTGTCAATGATGAACAAAGCGGTGACGATGTTTGTATTGTTTATGCTGCTAGGCAGTATGATAGTTGCTGCTCAGGAAGAAGTTGTTAGCTGGGAAAATATGGCGGCAAAGAACTGTTGGGTAGACATAACATGAAAAAGAGAAGCAATCCTTTGTCAAGGAAAATGAGACCAGTGTCTAAAAAAAAAGGACAGTTGTCTAAGATATTTGGACAAAAAATACGTGAGTATTATTATGAACACCCCGCAGATGCTATGACCGTCCGTGCTTTAGCGTTAAAATTGAAATTAAATAGGTCTACAGTGCAATATCATCTCCAACAATTGAGGAAAGAAGGGTTTATTGACAAAAATAACCTCTGGGTTGATTCCTGGTCAAATAAATTGCAAAAATCACACTATTTTACCCTCAAAATTGCGTCTAGCGGCTTGGTTCAGTATCTAGAATCAGAGCTGGGGGTGAGCGCCATCATTCTTTTCGGCAGTTTCAGTAAGGGAGATTCAGTAAAAGAGAGCGATATTGACTTATTTGTAGAATGTGCCAGACAGAAACAGCTTGAACTCCAGAAGTTTGAGCGACTATTGGGCCATAAGATTGAGTTGTTTACAAAAGCCAGAATTTACCAATTGCCAAAACCATTGCTGAATAATGTTGTTAATGGAATTAAATTGAAGGGGTATTTTACATTAAACAATGAATGATCTAATGCCTTGGAAAGAATGCGAACAGAAATTCATCCGTAAAGTCACTGTAGATTTGGTAAAAGTGAGTTCTATCAAGGAGATGGCTTTTAAACGGTGGGAGTTTATCAAGTCAGTTACGACAACTGAGAAAAATGTAAGTTTCGTTTTTGAGGGCTATTATGAAGTTATTAAAGAGCTCCTGGTTGCGTTGTTGTTACAATCAGGCTTCCGTTCTCAAAACCACCAGTGTCTTATCACGTTTTTGAGTAAAGAACATGGTTATGACGCAGAAGTAAATATTATAAAGCAGATGAACTTCCTCAGGAATAGGTTAAACTATTATGGTGAAGCTGTGGAATTGGCGTATTTCCAGGAAAACTATAAAAGCTTTGAGAAAATCATTACATTGGTGCGCAGTTTGCTGAAAAAATGAAAAAAGCGGTGATGTTGGCATTGGTGTTTTTGGTGCTTCGCAGTATGCTGGTTGCTGCTCAGGAAGAAGCTCCTGCTGATTATTGCTGGGGGGAAGTCAGATGAAAGCAGATGTTGAGGTCTGGCTCAAACAAGCCAATAGGGATTATAAAAGCGCGACGAATAGTCTTAAATCCAATGATTATTATGTTGCCTGTTTATTATCACAACAGGCAGTAGAGAAAGCGTTAAAATTCTTACATCTTTTAAAAGGAAAAGAGTTATTAAGGATTCATGATTTAGTTAAATTAGCAAGGGAAATAAACGCGCCGGATGACCTGATCGAAAAATGCGCAAAAATAAACCCCGTGTATGTAGAGGTCAGATATCCGGAAGGATCTGAAATGCCGGCAGAGAAAGTGAATAAGAAAGAAGCACAAGAAATATTGGAATTGTCTAGGGAAATTTTAAGATGGGTAAAAAAGCAAATCTAGTCAAGGAACTAAGAAAGTTTATGAAAGAGGTTAACCTATCTGTAGATCAGGTTTATTTGTTTGGCTCCCAAGCTACAGGAAAAGCGGGAAAGGGAAGCGACGTGGATCTGTTATTAGTCTCGAAAAGTTTTGCTGGAAAAAGAAAGCTGAAACGGGCGCCGCCATTCTACCTGAAATGGAATTTAGATTATCCTGTTGATTTTATCTGTCTTACTCCTGAAGAATTCCGTCAAAGGAAGAAAGAAACCGGTGTTGTCCAAGAAGCTGTTAAAAAAGGGATAAAAATTGTCTAAAATGAAAAAAGCGGTGATGATGGCATTGGTGTTTTTAGTAGTTCTATCTATGCCTGTTACGGCTCAGTTAGGTCAGACTCAAATCAAAAGAATTAAAAATAACAATTGTTTGGTAGATATACTATGAAAAACCATCTGTTACAATTTATAGATCTATGTAAGAAAGAATTTGGCCGGAAATTAATTTCTGTGATCCTCTTTGGAAGCCGTGCAAAAGGCCAGTATCATGATCTGAGCGATTTTGATTTTTATATTGTTGTCAAAGAGGAAAATGAACAAAAAAAGTGGAATCTTCTAAAACAATTTCCATTTAGTTGCGATATCATCATGAGGAAAGAGGAAAATATTGGATACTATCTCAAAAACCTTAGCGCCATCGATCTAGAAGTAATTAATACGGGCAGATCCATATATGGAAAAGATATTATCGCTAAATACAAGCCCCTCTTGAGAGATATAACTAAAGAGCATCATCTGGTGAATCGGGAGCATTTAGGAAAGGGGGTATGGGAAATTGGATTTGCAGGCTAAGAGAGCCTTAGCCCGGCTTATCGAGGCAGCTGAGGATTTAAAAACAGCAAAGCTATTGTCAGGCAAGCTTCAAAGTAGGTCCCTGTTTCATTCCCAGCAGTGTGTAGAGAAAGCTTTTAAAGCGGTCTTGAGTAAGGTGATTATCGGTGAAATTAAGTCACATACCGTTATTAAATTGATTGAGTTGAAATCACTTCCGGTACTTTCAAAAGAGTTGCAAAAAGAGTTTGTGGCATTGAAAGAAGATGCTTTTTGGGCGGAGCGACGCTGGATTGATACTCGCTATGAAGAATTGAAACCCGGAGAGAAGATTGAGGTCCCCACATATAAGTTTACAGCAACCGATGCCAAAAGGGGCATAAAAGCGGCGGAGAAGACGTTATCTTGGTCGATTAGATGCGTTCATGCTCTGTTTGGTGTGGATGTGCCTGAGGATTATAAAATCTTAAAAAATTTTGCCAAAAAATATTTACAATGAAAAAAGCGGTGATGTTGGTGTTGGTGTTTTTCGTACTTTTTAGTTCAGTCCTTGCTCAGGAAGAGGAAGCTGATCCTTGTTCTGGCTTCTGGGGAACGGTGAAGTGTGTATTGTTCGGCGATCCTAACCGGCAGGCTTTAGTTGGTGAAGCTGCAGCGGTTTCGCAAGAGACTGATGCAAATGGTTATACTTATTTTGAATACGATGATCCTAATGATGGTCAAAGATCAGAGACAGTTAGGAGAAAAGGTAATGAGGTTCAAGTTTTAACAGCAGGAGAATGGAAGCTAGCTGATGAGGCTGTTAGTAGGATAATCACTACTCCAGCGATGTATGCTGCTGCGCTTAAAGAGAATTATCTCGTTCTTCAAACTATAGCTCAAGTGGAAACTTCTTCTGGTTTGACAATACCTAAAGCAGGTAGTACAGTAACTCCAGAACCTGCGACTGCACCAGCGGCAGCACCGGCTCAAGCAGAAGCTAAACAGTTGTCAGAGAAACAGAAAGAAAGACTTCCTGCTGAATTAAAAAATAATCCTGATCTTTTAAATCATAAACAAGTTTCTTATTTGGATGGTTTTATTCAACTAGATTCAAATGGTAAACTTGTGGTTACTGATAGTCTTGGGAATGTAGTGGGAGTTATAAATACTGACGGTACTGATCTCGCCGTAAGTGATTATACGCCTCCAGCAGAAGGAACAACTCTTCCACCAGCAGCTGCACCCACACCTGTTCCTCCGCCACCTGCTTCACAACCTCTTCTTGATCAGAATAAAGAAGAGGATGTCAAAAAATTTCAAGAAGTTTGGATTAGAGTACACTGTCCTGAGAGAAGATGTCCTGCAGGTACTGAATGTATTGGTACATTAGCTAAAAGTATCTGTTCAGCAGATGGAGCATTTGGTACTAAGACAAAAGCCGCTTGGGATGATTATTATCTGAATCTTCCTGCTACTCAATCTGCAGCTGATGATGTTGCAGCAGCGCAAAAGCAAGTTGATGATTCAAGAATGTTCACTTCTTTTGATTCCAAAACAAACAGTGATAAGGCATTTGAGTTAGACGCTGGGGGAAATGGTGCTGTTATTAGATCTAATTCGGGGGCTATTGTTAGAACTTTTACTCGTGATACTGATACTGGAAAATGGTTTGAAACTACTAATGGGGAAAGGAATGAAGTAATTGGTGACCTAAAAGATATATTCGATGCTCAATCTAAAAAAGTAAAAGAAGCGCAAAAAAACCTCGAGTTGGTTCGAAGAATAAATAATCTTCAATCTGCTTCTTCTCCTAATTTACAAAGTTACAAAACTCCCGCCAACGAGCGTTACACTAGCTCAATTAATGATTTTTTCTCTGACAAAACAGATTTGAATGCCGTCACAGATGAACAGATCCAGCAATATGTTGACATTCAAGGGTTATCAAAAGATGAGTCAGCTCAACTTAAGAGCGATCTTCAAGACCAATTAGGATTAAGGAGGAAGGGGGTACTTCAGGAAGATATCGACACAAGACTTGAATACTATCAGGCGCGAAGAACCAGGGATGATCTTAAACAACAACAACAAGAGAAAGTTAAAGCAGCTCGTGCATTAAATCAACTTGCTAATCAGAACTTAGAAACGGCTGATAAGTTCCTTGATGATTTTCAGAAGTCTCATCTTAATCTTGATGTAAGAGGTCTCAAATCTGCTCAGGTAGAGAAATTGCAAGAGCTTAATAATGATGAAAAAGCGGCTCTCAAACAAAATCTTGAACTAAGAGAATCTGCTTTAGCGCAAAGAGCATCAGCGCAAGAATCACTTAACGCTATTAACAAAGAGTTAGATGCTGCAGAAAAAAAAGCAGAAGAATTACGACGTGAAAGCGTGGAAAGGACGCCATTGACTACAACTCAACGCATATCCAACTTCTTAGGTGCATTCGGTCAGTTTGGAGCATTGAGCAATGCTCTTCACATAAGTGATAATAAAGATGCTGATGCGGTCGACAAGTGGTTTGCAGGAACAGTATTATCTACTGGATATTGGGAATCGGCTGTTTGTAATGCTGATCCACAAGATTTAGCAGATTCCGGTGCTGCTTTTATCGTAACACCTTCGGGAACAGAACAGCCTGTGGCTAGCGCCAATGGCGAACGCATCGGCGGCAGAGTGCCTTTGTTATGCACACTCTTAGAGGATCCAGCTGCTGAAGAGGAACCAGAACCTGCTTGTCCTGGTGAACTGGAATGCCGTGACGACGGTTTCTGCTATGAAGAAGGGAAAGATGTTCCTGCAGAAGGGTTCCTCTATAGGTTTAGTTGGGGAGTTACTGCTCCAGCAGATGAGCAGATCACTCCTTATCTAGATGAAGATGGCTATGCTATTGAGTTTAATATTGAAGTAGATGGTTTCCAGCTTTACGATTTGAATGTAGAACTAAAGAACGGTCAATCTGATAAAGACCTTTGGGCAGAATATGTCTTTGGGGATGATTTAGCTAACAGAGAAATCTGTATCGTCTGGGAACGAGCGCCTCAAACTTATGGTGAATTGTTTACTGGTCAAACTGATTTACCTGACGTCTGCAACACCATCGTCATCTCGGAAGAAGGTACTCCAGAGAAGCCAAAACGGCAGAGAAGAGACTTCCGATCTACAGTATCCAGCGGCGAGGTTACCAGAAGAAGCCTGTCATCAAGGTAGGTTCATTAATCGTAAGATTTATATACCTGTGTATGTTTTAAAAATACACATGGCTGTTAAAAGAATACAATTCACCAAAATTGAACTTCAGATAGTTACATACCTGTTTAAGCATTATAAAGACAAATATAACGCTCGGCAATTAGCTAAATTCTTAAAGATAAACCATGCCCATGCTAATAAATTATGTCATCTTTTGGTAGACAAACATCTATTAACTCAACAAGAGCTTGGCAATTCTATCTTTTTCTCTTATAATTATGAATACCCCTTGGCGATTAAATTTATGGAATATACATTGAGTTTGGAAGACTTTCCTTCATGGTTAAAAATTGTATCTTATAACCTCAATAAATTTAAAGACTGCATTGGTCTTGGTTTGATTTTTGGCTCGTCCATAAAATCTAGAGATTTTAATGATATAGATATTTTACTTATGTATGATCCGGAAAAATCAAAAGAAATTAAAAAAATAAAAGATGAAATAAGAAAATCTGAATTAGTTGAAAAACCGATTAGATATGTAGACATAACCGAAGCGGATATTTTGTTAAATAAAAAAGACAAAATATTTTATAATATATTCTCTGAAAATCTGGTCTTCCATAATCCTGAAAAATATGTGGAGGTTATCCAAAAATCCCGTACCTAAATAATCATCTGAAATGGTGTCTGAAAGACTCCCAAAGGCTGGTAAAAACAAAGCCAGACCTGGATTTGGCTCAAAAGCACATCCAGAAATCAGAGTACAATTACGATGTACTGCAAAATCTTGAAAAACTAAAAATATATGATTGGGCATTCAACGTAGGTTTTTATGCGATTTATCATTGCTTTTTAGCAATCCTTGCCAAAAGCGGTTATGGATCACGAAATCAAGCTTGTATTATAACTGTTCTTCTCACGTTGATAGATGAAAAGAAACTTGACTTTGATAAAGACTTGGTCGCTCAATTTGATACTCTTGATGCTGAAAAGAGTATTGCTAGTTCAACAGTAAGAAAAAACAGAGAAATTTCCACCTATGGCGTTGAAACAAGCATTGATCTGCAACATATTCAGAGAATCAAAGAATTGGTATTAAAAGTGCAAAGAGAAACAATAAAAATACTGCAATAATCTAAACATGATATTTAGAGGCGGCAAAGAGTGGATTAAACATGGAAAAATCAAAGAGTTCAAAAGATTTGAAGGATAACAAAAATAAAAGATTTTAGGGCCACCGTAGCCAGCGGTGAGGGTACCAGAAGAAGCCTGTCGTCAAGGTAGATGATAAGTATTCGATTTACTTGCTTCATTGAGGATCAAAATAAAGTAAATGTTTCTTTAGCAAAAACTACTCAACTGGCAGTGATTAAATAGTTCGCATCGTTATTGAGCAAAATAACGATTTTTGCTCATTGTGATTGAGAATATACGCTGGAAAATTAGATTGTATACCGAAAGACATCAATAATCAAACTTATCTGTTATGCCCAGTATGTATTAAGCTAAGCGCGTGGGCGCCGCCAATTTTCTCCAAAGCCGCTGAAAAAGAAAGAACCCATATATAGAAGATCAGAGTCTGGTCTATAGTTGCTGCGAAGCGAGGCAGGCTTTTATCTCTTTTTCAAACTGAGAAAAATCATCTATCTCTTCGGTGAGAAATTGATAAGATAGCGCATCATCAATTTCACCATACTTATGAACAAGGATGTTGCGGAAGCCTTTCATCTGGCGGATCTTCTCTGCAGTTTCCTGGCTTAGGATCTTCTTTTTCTCTATCGTATCAATAAGATCATCTTCACTCTGGGGCAAACCTAATTTGTTCGAAGAAACAACTATGGAGATTATAGAGATTACCGCTTCGATAGCAGATTCTACTGTTTTCTCACAGGCTCTTCTGATAGTAAGGTCGCGCAAGTATTCCCGTTCCTTTTCCGGAAGAATATCTTCTAGTTCCCCTAAATACCTATTCATCTCTTCCAATTTACTGAGGATTTTCTTCTTGGCGTCCATCATGCCTCCATGGCAGCAAAATATTCATTATAATATTTTTCAAAACTGCTAAAGCTCTTAATAACCTTCATGAATTCATCAAAGACAAACTGATAATTATCATAATAAAGTACTTTTCCTTTTATCACTTCATTCTGAACCGCCAATGGGAGATCCTGGAAGATATGGAGATCAACCTTATCGGGAAGATGCCCCAGAACTTTAATTCTAAACGTAAATCTTTCTTTTGGATTTCCTTCATAGTAGACTGCTATATCAGTATCAGAAAGCGGACCATCTGTCCCTTTCGCAGCACTGCCAAAAAGGATCACAAAACGGATTTTCGACCTGTCTAAAGAAAGAATCTTAGCTTTTATCTTATCGTTATCCATGTGACGCATAAAGAATGGAGATATATAAAGCTTTATGTACTTATTTTACGAAATATGTTAGGGAAATATCCAGATTACTAATCAGCAGTTTTAGGTAGGATTAACACATCCAGAAAGCCTGTCAGCTCCGATAATTATAAACACTGTAATCTGTCCTCTTTTTGGGTATATGGCAGTTGTTGCAGGAGGTTAGATGTTACTGCAAGCCAAATTTCTTCAAAAGCTCGGCATGCAATTCAGCGTGTCTATTAACCCAATTATCCTAGGACCACAAGTATTCACTCCAATCATCCTCATTGCCATTAAGCAAAATCTCCATTATTGCTCATTGTGATTGAGAACATCGCTGGAAAATTAGATTATATACTGAAAGACATCAATAATCGAACTTATAAGTCATGCATCTTTATGTATAGTTAAAGCAATCGATGTACGAAAATTTAATGCTACCCTATTTCATCTAGAACTTAAAACGTAAGTAATAGGTTAGCTTTGCGAATGATTATAGAATTCAGCCATTTGCTTATAATCTTTTATCATGATAAACACCTTGCTAGCAATTTATGACCTGGCATATTACGTACACTAAAACAAAATATTAATAAACACTCTTTCTTTCCTTACACCTGATGAAATTTCTGGACTCATTCAAGCTGAAGACACCTTTTTTTATCTCGTTAGCCGTTGATGCGGTCAGTTTCAGCCTTCTGGCGTTAGTGTTCTACCTTTTCGCTCAATACATGCAGACCAAAGCTATCCTCCTCTCAGGAGGACGGACAGCTGAACAGATTCAACAGATGCTGCTTACCGCACCCACGGAGGTTGTGCAATCCTTTTCAAACGACTTAAAATCATTATTTTACATCATGGTAGTCGGTGGTCTGCTGCTTATCATCGCTTCATTATTTCTCTATACCTTCTCACGAGCATATCTCTGGAACACTCTGCTTAAGAAAAAATTCAGCAAAAAGAACTACTGGCGCTGGAATGGTCTGTATCTATTGATAATGTTGATCTCTGTGCTTTACGCCGGCCTTGTTTTTATCGTCTCATTCCTGCTAAGCTCTTTAATAGCCTTGATACCAGAACCGAATACGGTCGCATTATTGACCAAGACTCTCAATTCAGGCTTTTGGATGCTGTTCCTGATCTTTATCTTCATCACCTCTTATTATTTTGCTAAAAACTACAAAGTCTTCCGCTCTCTGGGAGAAGCTTTCCAATCTTTTAACAAAAGATGGCCGTCTTTATGGCGGTTGTTTCTGTGGTCGCTTCTGATTCTAGTTGCGTTAGGATTTGTCAATTTTGGTGTTACCAGATATTTGATTTTCCGCCAGACACCTTTGTTTGTCTATAACTTTATCATAACCATCCTTTACCTCAGCTGGTTAAGACTTTATGTCTTCAAGTCTCTTTCTCAATAAGCTTTATAAAGATGGAAGCTTCTCTGGATTACATGAAAGATTCACTGAAAAGCCTGCTCGGCAAGCTCCAGAAAGAGAATACAGTTTTGGCAGTCTATCTCTTCGGTTCGCATGGTACAGAGAAGGAAACTCCTCTCTCAGACATAGACCTCTGCCTCTTTACTGCTCCATTATCAAACAAAGAATATCTTAACCTTATGTCTTATGGTACGGACAAGATAGATATCAGTATTTTCGATAAGCTGCCTTATAATATCAAAGTAGAAGTTTTTAAAGGAAAACCTTTGTATGTTAAAGATAAAGATTTTGTCATTCGTCAATACGCTATCTCTCTTCGTCAGTATTACGATTCTCACAAATATTATACCAAATATTTTGAGGCGGTTTCGGCATGAAAAAGTCTAGTCTCTTCGATGACTTGCATCGCTACCTTGCAGATCTTGACGAAATGCTTCCTGAAGAAGACGAATTTTTAGCTAGCAAGATGAATCAGTACAGTGTTTCTATGGTGATGATGAACATCATCAACACTTGTATCGATATCGCTCATGAGATTATCGCTAGGAAAAAGTTAGGGTACCCCGGAACTTATCGAGAAGCTTTCACTCTTCTGGCAAAAAACAAGATAATCTCCGTTCCGCTCTCGAAAAAGATGATGGCGTTGGTCGGTCTTCGTAATATTCTCGCTCACGAATATGGAGAAGTTAATCTGGAACTGTTATATGAACAGGCTTCTGATTTACTGTTCATTAATGATTACATCAAATCTGCTGCTGCTCTTTCTCAGAAGGTATTTAGTTAGCCTGCACGGCACGATTACGGGAGCAGATTTACATAATCAATTTAGGCTCCCGTGTGCCTCAATGGGCAAGGTAACTAAATACGTACCTTTCTCAGTAAGCTTTATAAATGTAAATCTCCTCATTCTTTCTAATGCAAAAAAGAGGACAGGTGACGGTTTTTGTAATTGTTGCGCTATTGGTATTAGGGCTTAGTGCGCTTATCTTTGTCTTAAATGAGAGGATCACACCAGAGATAAAGCCTGTTGATACAGCTCCAGTTCAGCAGTTTGTTGAAAGTTGTCTTCAAAAAACTCTTAGCGAAGGGATTTCATTCATCGCTGAAAATGGAGGATATAACCATCTTCCTGAACTGTCTTCGAGCGATGCTTTTCATAATGCTCCTTATTATGTCTATCTTGGAGAAGATACTTCACCCACCCTGCAGAGTATCCAGCGGCAGCTAGCGGATTATATCACCAGTCAATTACCGTTCTGCATTCAACAATTTAAAGCTTTTCCCTATACAATCAGTTTTTCTGAGATCAGCACCCGTGTTTCAATACTTCTGGGAATGGTTGATGCGGATATCTCTTTTCCAATAACAATTGAGCAAGGAGAACAGCAGGCGACTCTCGATACTTTTAGGGTATCCCAGCCATCTTCTCTTTTTGAAATGTACAGTGCCAGCCAGGAAATTGTGGACTATACTCTTCTCTTTGACAATGCCATCTGCTTCGACTGCATAGATGATACGGCCCAGAAGAACAATCTTCAGATAAGTGTTTTAGAGTTTAAACTTGATGAACTATTTTATATTATCGAGGACCTTGACAAAGAGCTGGTGTATCGATTTGCCAGTAAGCATCAAGATCTGCCGGAGAGCGATATTGTCAACTATAATTTTATACCTGGAGAGATACCATGGGAATAAAGATAGCTATAATTATTTTGCTGTTGTTGTCTGGAGTAGTCATCGGCCAGGAAGAGAGTTATACCTCAGAACAGCCAGAAAGATGGAATTATGATGATCAGACTTTCTATGACCAGATCGATTATTCTCAATGGGATTGGAGTCAGATCAATGGTTGTTCCAGCTGCATAGACAACGCTTTAGGAGCCCTGGAGAAGAAGGGAGTACTGCAAGGAGGCAATTTTTATGATGAGACTGCCGCTTCTCAATTCTACCATAGTTCTGCTTTCTCGCAGTTTTTAGCTACCTTACCAGATGACAAAGTAGAAAAGATTGATGCGAAACTGATTATCGAAGCTGGCGACGGCAAGCTGCTGGAGGAGAAACACATCCGTGCCAATATCGATGAAGTTCCCGATCTGAAAGAACTTGATAGTTCTCAATTTAATGATTATATGGAGTCCGATTTTGGAGTCAAGTCTGTCGATCTTTCTCATTGCCAGAAAAATTCCTGCATCCTCCAGGAAGGGACTCTCAAAAATAGAGGTCCAGAAGCTGAAAACCTTCCTTTAGAAGACGTGAAGCTATCTAACAGCAAGATCATCATGACACCTGAGGGGCGGATTATCGTCAAAGCTGACACAGAAACCATCTCTAATTATGAATTTAGTTCTTCTCCAGGAGCTAAATATACTGTAGCAATAATCAATGATAATCGCCATTTTACTCTTTTATCTGATGGTCATGATGTCGGCGCAGCTCAAACAGGAATATTTCAGTTTGATGATGGAAAAGTCTTTATCGAGCCTGAGACAACAGCCATCATAGACGGTTTAGGAACTATTGAGATAAAGAAAGGTCAGAAAGTAGAATTATCACCTAAACCGTTAGATAAAGCATCTTTTGAGAATAAGATCTATGTTGGCGAGAAAGCTATAGAGATGACCGGTCAGGGATATGCTGTCCTCTATGAAGATACCATAGAACATATCACAGATAACACCAGAAACGGTTATCGTCTGGTCATGTCTCCAAAAGCCAATGAAAGAATTGAATCCCCCTCTAAAATCAGTTACAATAAAGAAACGCGGCAGATGATCATAGCTGGAGATGCTCAGATAATCAACGGCAACAATCAGATAGCAGTACAACAAGGCCATTTTCTGTCAGAATTAAGAGGCCCTAAAGGGATTATTTCAGAAGATACACAGACATATAATCTCTATGATCTAGCTATGTCTTTGGAAGATTCCGATAAAAGTCTCGTTTTTGATAATAACAAAATCAGCACAAAAAATTCTGCATTCTATTCATTACAATATAATGAAGGTCCCGCAGGTTTTGTGAATAGCGGCTTGGTAATCGATAGGATAACTGATCTTGGAAGGGGCGAAGTCCAGGATCCTGACATTGTGGTCATTTCCCCCCGCCACTTAGGAATAGACGTAGAAACGAAGCAGTGGCAGCGTTATGAAGATTTTTGGTTAAAGAACAGCCAGGATAATCCAACTTTTATCGTTAATTTTGATCAACAAACCTATTCAGCTCCACAGTTTGGTCTTGACGATAATGGGAGACCAGTCACAGTGAAAGGCAGTAATGAAGTTTTTATGGAGCAGTTACTGGAGAAGCGCCGCAGTCAGACTTTTGGAAAACAAACGCAAATCTACTTCATGGGTCATTCTGGTTATGATGGTGAGAAAAGGGAGTATTCTTTTGACGTTAACAATGATAAAATTAATGACATCGAAAAAAAGTACGGTGATGAGATTACCAGCGCTTTTGGCAATCCCGTAAGCCTGAAAAATAACAAGCCTTCTGTGATAATCCCAGAAAATCAGTTAGGAGGGCATGATGTACATGATCCTGTCATCGCTGGCTGTGCCAGCGCGGACTTTCTAGAGAGAGAGGAGCTTAATTTTGAAGGACAAGGTGATTTATTTACAGCATATCTTGTTTCACAAGCTAAGTATGGGGTTGATAATTGGCAGGATTTCATTCAGAAAGTAAGAGATAAACAAATTATCTGGCCCGATACTAAGACCTGTCAGAGTTCCTTGCAATATCTTTCAGGAGTTACTATAATCACACCACAAGAAGTGGAGGACTTGCGGACAAAATGTTAAAAAAAATCCTACTAGTGTTACTGCTCTTTGCGACTATGTCTTCAGCACAGCTATCTCAATATTATGATCTACAATTACATTATGACGGTACACAGTTTCGTCTCAAAAGTATGGCGGTAGAACCGCTTGATGGTACCGTTAGCTTCCCAGAAGCTGGAGACAAGGAATATCTGATCATTGATTCAAGCGGAAATATAATCTATCGGGGTCATTTCTACCTGCAGGATTCGTTCTTTCTGGAAGGCGATCTGATTGATGTTCCAGATCAAGAGACTCCTTTTTTAAGTTCAGCCGCCAAGTTGTCTCAGTACAATCTAAATTTGAACATCCCATATGTTCCTGGTCAAAAAATTCAGCTTCGTGATAATGGTAAAACAATATATGAAGCAGATATTGGGAGTCTTGATATCGGAAAAACATCTAATACTGATGCGCTGCACGTAGATCTTCAGAATAATATTATTGCAACGAGACCATCCACCCAGGGAGCTGTTGAGAAACCATCTGGAAAAGAATTTTTCAGGGTAATTACTATTCTAATTATAGCAATCTTGGTGCTGATACTGTTATTTTTTTTAATGCGTTTGAAAAGAAAGTCCTAATTGTTCTTTTGCAAATGTTACTTCCTGTCTAAAAGTATTATCGTTGGGGTGTAGATGGTCATAACACCTGACAGCTTTTTGATAGGACTCGTCTCTTAATTTCTGATATGCTTCAACCTTTTGAGAACTCGGTTCAAACCTTCCGGTCATGATCCCTGCCATATCAGCCTTAGTCTGATAAGATTGACCTAACCGAACGTACATGATAATCGCTAGTGGATCTATTTTATCAGCGCCTATTTCTTCCATAAGCTCAACTGCTCGTTCTAACCGATACGAAGCAATGTTTCTGTGGAGATAATCGCTAAAAGCACAGTATGCTTCTTGATATTTACCGAGATTTTCCGGTGCGATCATATGAAAAGCTTTACCTTTATGATAGAAAGATTCTAACTTTTGTTTTTCTCTGGAAGGAACATTGCAGCCTAGTACTTTTGAATTAATGGATGGTTCAGCTGCCTGAGCAACATTCAAAAGGGCAGCTCCAATCAGAGCTGCTAAAGTCTTCTTCATCATGTTTTATGAGGAAAGCTGGCTTTCTTTTATAAATCTTTCTTTGATTACTACTTTTAAGTGTCAATCTCTTCAAAACCAAGAGCCAGCGCTTCCGCTTCACCACTTTAATCTAAAAGAAACTTTACCCTCGTTTAAATTCGCCAGCCACGTCTATAAGCTCTACGTGTCCCAGCATGATGCCGCGGCAGCAGTAACGTTCAAGACCTAAAGAATCAAGCACTTTCTTCGGATTTTCACCTTTATCAATCTGCTCTTTAAACTCTTCGTAGAGGTGGCCGACTGGTTTTCCGCATGAGAAACATCGAATTGGGATAATCATAGAGCATCAAGACTAGGTTTTATTTATAAACTTTACGGAGTGTATTCAACACAAAGGAGCTGGTGCGGGGCCGTTTTTGCGCTTTCAGCCAGATGAATAGCTTTTTCAAGCAGACCCTCTACATTTGGATTCCCTGATTGATAGGCAACGCCGACCCGAACTGTTACATGATATGGATCAAGAGCGACTGTCCGACCGTCAACTTCAACAGTTTCTGGTTGAAGACTAACTTGATTAGGAATAATAGTTTTATTTAGATTTTCTTGAAGGCCTTGGCCTATCTCTCCAGCTCTATCTGTTGGACCAAGATAGCCAAGAACGTATTTATCATTGGAATACCGTCCTACAAATTTTAGACCAGACGCTTCTCGCATGGCAGCATTCCATAATGTTTCGTATCTGATTATAGTACTAAAATGAACGTCCATAACCACTTCTCCATCACCAGCAGCGTAGCGATCTGCCCATGGTTTTAGATCATTGGCATCTGTTAAAATTACAGTTAATTTCGAAGCTTCTCTCGAAGCTCTCGCCCCTCTTAAATGATCGTGTAGAGTTATTTTGATTTCGTCTAAACTGCGAGAGGGGATTTTTTGCTCCATATCTAATCAAGAGCAGAAATAAGCGTTAATTTATAAATATTTTGTCATTTACTACTTATTGATGAATATTTACTTACTCTAAACTGTAGAGAACAACTCTATTCCGACCCGCATTTTTTGCTTGGTATAAAGCATCGTCTGCTCTCTTGAAAAGTTTATCAGAAGTCATTTCCTTTTCGTAGGCAGCAACGCCGATGCTGATGGTAACTGGAATAGATTGTTCATTATAGATAACAGGAGTTTCATAAACAAGTTTACGCACATTTTCAGCAAGTACCGAAGCGCCTTCCAGAGCAGTTTTCTGAGCGATAATGGCTATCTCTTCTCCACCGAAGCGGGCTGCGACATCTCCTCCCTGGCGAGTCCCTTCGTTGATACGTCTCGCGACTTCTTTAAGTACGAAGTCTCCGCCGGCATGACCGTATGTGTCATTAACTTGTTTGAAATGATCAATATCGATTATAAGAAGACTTAAAGGGTCATTATAACGACTAGCAACGTTTAATGCTTCCTCTAGGCGAGCTTCATATCCCCTTCTGTTAAGAAGACCAGTAAGCTCGTCACTTAATGCGTATTGCCTCAATGCTTCTTTTTCTCTTGCTCCCACGATACGTTCTGCAACCAAAGTATCGTTTAATTTTTGATAAGCGTCTCTTTCATTAACTACATTATCTCTCTCTGCATATGCCTGATTTCTTTCTCCGATAGCTCTCTGAATTCGAGATTCATAAAGACCTGCTATATGTGCTGCAATAGCTGCTAGTTGCTCATAAGGAACATCAGGAGCAAGATCTCTTGGAAGTTCTTCAATAACACTTTCTAGTCCGGTATCTAGGTTAGGTCTAAGTGGAATTATTTTCCCTCTACTTTCTTCAGCCATTTTATCACTTAAAAGTGGTGTTTTATATATAAACTTTTCCCATAAAATCATCTATCAAAACAAAATATAAGAAATGATGCTCCCTAATTGGGAAGGTAAAAAATCTACCTGTACGATTTCTGCCGTTTTGCGCGGGCTTTGGAATCGTTCGGCTTGCGGGTCTCTTTCCTGCGGACATCAGCTACCAGCAGCAGTCTGTCATACTCGTCAAAAACTTTTTTAAGCTTCTTGTCATGCTGCATCAAAGCTCTGGCAATAGCCAGACGTATTGCATCTGCTTGTCCGTTGGCGCCGCCGCCGTTGCTGATGACGGAAAGATCGACGGTCTTCATAGTTTCAGCAGCTAGGATCATCGGTTCTGAGATCCTTAACCTTAGATTTTCGGTGCCAAAATTCTCAAAGAACTGACCATTGACAAGAACCTTGCCTTTCCCATCCCGGAGGGTGGCTCTGGCAATGGCTCGTTTGCGTTTTCCTTGGGTCTGGATAAGTTTCATTGTTTACCACCTAAGCTTTTGCAGGTTTCACCGATAGTGGTGTATTTGAGAGTAGGAAGTTTCTTGGCAGAAGCCTGTTCAGGAGCAATAGTCTCTTTTCCAGATAACTCACCAGGAACACCGATATAGCACATGATGCGCTTGAATGCAGTTTTGCCGCGTTCTTGTTTCCAAGGCAGCATACCTCTGATGGTACGGCGGACAAATCTATCTGGCAATCGTGAAAATTTAGCGCTTTTTAAAGGATAGCCTTTACGATCTCGTCTCTGTTTTTCACGAGCGACAGTATTTTCTTTACGGCCGCTGATAACAATTTTATCACAGTTGATGACCTTAACTTCTTCCCCTAAAAGAGCATCTTTAGCGACAAGACTAGCTAATCGCCCTAATATAAGCCCCTTCCCGTCGTAGATTTTAGTCATCCTACAATCCTCACTTTCTTTCCTTCTGGGTTTTTTTGAAGTAATTCTTGAATGCTAAGAGCTTGGCCTTTAGCTTCTTCAATCTTTCGTTTGGCATCAGCAGAAAACTGGAACGCAGCCACGTCAATCTTCTTGCTTAATGATCCGAGGCTTAACACTTTTCCAGGAACGACGATAGTCTCTCCATCACGGGCTTGCTGGTCAATCTTGTACATATTGACACTGCGCCTTTGTCGGGACGGCTTGTTTAAGTCTTTATGGATCCTTTTCCAGAAAGCGTTTTCTCTGGCTTTCTCTTCCAGCTGAGTTAAAAGTCCTTGTAATTGATAGTTGGTCGTCCCGTGTCTCATAGTAAGCTTTCCATCTCAGCGGCTTTTTCAACCAGGATCTCGCTGCTTTTCTGCAATATTTGCTTGCAGCTTAGCTGGCCCCAGCTTTCGACGGTGAAGATGATGTTATCAGTATATTCGTAAGTGATGCCCTTGTCTAGATCAGCATAGTACTCAATTAGGCTGCTTTCAGGGACTTTCTCTTGGTTTAGTTGGAGCTTGCCGGATTTCATGCTAAAGACGCCGTCAGGAGAATTAGCAGCCACAAGTTCTGGGTTTTCGACTTTTCCCATATTTATTTTTGCTTCTTTTTTGTAGAAAGCCCAGCCTGGGGACCATTTGGTGTGTACTTTGCCTTGTCCCATGACTGCCGTCATATTAACGTCGATTTTCTGTTTTGCCAGAAGCTTGACGACCGGCATCTTTGGATAGACGAAAGTGCACTTTGGATCGCTGCTTTCTGCTTCTTCAGCATAGACGTACCCTTTCTTGGAAGCTTTAAGCTTGATCTGAAGCGTGCAGCGGGCGCTGCGTTCTTTGACTTCATCTTCATTTTCTGGTAATCGGTAGCTTGATAAGTCTGTCTTGATCGGGACAAGTCCTAGGCGGAGAGCCAACATCTCATCATATAAAGCGCTATTATTATCTTTGATCTCGATATCTTCAACAGCCAGAGTAGGAACTTCTTCGACGATCAGGCGTCTGATGGTGTTAGCAAAAGCTTCATCAGCGCCTTTTATCATAAACGTAAAACTGTTGTTCTTCTTCTGTTCTTTGATCTTTTCGAGTTTTAATGCCATGTTTTAGACCCTTCTTCCTCGTCTACCGCCTTTTGCCCGGCAGCCGTTGTGTGGTTCTGGTGTCACTTCTTCGATCTTACCGATCCTGATGCCGATCCTGGATAAAGCTCTGATTGCTGCTTGGGCGCCAGGTCCAGGGTTTTTCTGACCGTTATGGCCTCCTCGAGCCCGTACCCTGATATATAATCCGTTGATGCCTTTCTCTTTGCAGATCTCGGCAACTTTCTTAGCGCAACCCATAGCTGCTCCTGGAGAGCTTTCCAATCGGTCTGACTTGACCATCTGGCCTCCTGAAGCTCTTGCAAGAGTTTCAGTGCCAGTGATATCGGTGACGGTGATGATAGTATTGTTATAGGTGGCTAGAATGTGAGCGATCCCCCAGCGCATCTTCTTCTGCGGATAAGGAGAAGAGCCATAAGCTGGTCTGCGGTTTTCTCTTGGTTTCGGAGCGTGATCTGAATTTTCTGTTCTCATTCTTCATCCTGCGGTTCTTCTAATTCTACCGCTTCCTCTTCCAACTGAGTTTTGACATCTGCTTTTTTCTTGATCTCTTTTAATTCAGACGTCTCATTGGCTTCTTTCTTGATGACAACCCTTTCTGGGTGGTCTTCGCTGACCATCGGTGATCTACCTTTGAAATTAACCACCATCTCTTCTTCTAAAGTGACCAGATATGAGGGGGAAGTGATCTCCTTACTGCCAACCTGAACGTGCCTATGGACGATAAACTGTCGAGCTTGTTTCATGGTCCGGCTTAACCCTTTACGATGAAGGACGCTTTGCAGACGGCGGTTAAGTATGTCTCTGGACTGTAAGGCTAGAATCTGATCCAGACCGGAGTCTGCCGACAGAAGACCTAATGATTGTAATTTATGAAGAACTTGAGCTGTCTCTTTCTCTGCTTGAACGGTCTTAGTAGCGATAAGCGCTTTAGCGATATTTTTATATTTTTTAAGGAAAGAGTTGGCAATCATGATCTCCTTTTTCTTGACCAGGCCGTATTCATGCTTAAGCGTCTTTTCCTGTTCGATTGCGACAGCACTCCAAGGATGTCTTGGTGTCCAGTATTTTTTCTTTAATTTCTTTGGATCTCCCATTGTTCTTATTTACCTGATTTTGCCGGAGCTTTCTTCTTGGCTACGCCGACAACCTTGCCTTTGCTGCGGCGGAAGTTTGAACGTGTTCTTTGTCCTCGCACCGGCAGACCCTTTTGATGTCTGATACCTCTTAAGGATTTAATCTTCTTAAGGCGTTTAAGATCGTTTTCCTGAACGAAGTTAAGAGTTCCTGTCAACAGGTGCTTATCCTCGCCCGTCTCATAATCTTCTCTTCGGTTAAGCATCCAGATAGGAAGTCCAGCTTCTTTTGGCTTAATGATAACCTCATTGAGCCTGCTAATACTAGCATCGTCTAGATCACCAGCTTTCTGGGTCTTTTTAACGCCTGCCAAAGTACAGATAGAATCAGCAAAATTTATGCCGACACCTTTAATCTTGGTTAGGGCGATACGTACGGTTTTTTCGCCGGGAACGTCAACATTTGCGATACGTACGATGTGTCTAAATTGTTTTTCTGCCATTCTTCTATAGTATCCAGAATTCACCAAGACTGTGGTAGCCCTATAATCGCGTGAACTCGGACTGAATGCTTTCAGGAAAAGCAGGTTATTTATAAAGGTATCGTTTAGTTAGCAGTGTTACTGACGGGTGGTTAATCTGTCGAAAAGTTTATAAGCCTCTAATTAGGCTGATCTTATATGGCAGTAGAAAATCCTGGGGACTTCATTCCTTCTTTAACTCTATCTTATGGACATCATTACCACCCTTATTGTCGGGTTAATAGTTTAGATCAGCCGATTTTAACTCGAGAGCTTGACGGAAGTCCCGGAATCGATAATCTTTTAGTTCCGGCTCAGATTACTTACCGCACTCCTGTTGCAAGAAATCTTATTGGATTAGCTATGGCTAAAGTTATTTCTCTTTCTGATCAAGAAAGAGTTTCGGGAGATGAGCTTACAAGAAATGTTCGAGATACTTTTATAGGAAGAGTTCCTCGATTAGTTCTCTATAGAAATAGATTATTCATGAAAGTTAATCCGGCTGATGTTGATCCGGGTCCTAATGAAGCCCCTTTTCTTATCTACCGGCCTGTTGAAAAAGGAAAGTTAGTCCAGCCTTTAGAAAGAACTGATTATGTGGCTTGCTTGCCGATAGTTCATCAGTACCTGGAAATGATGATCCCTAAGATTGATGATAAACCTCTAAAAAAAGAATTTACTAGATATAGGAATAGTGGCGCTATAACTCATTTCAGGATAGATTTTGAAGAAGCTGGGTTACACAGAGGGGATGTTGTGCGTCACCCTCAAGTTTATCTTCTTTCAGAACTTAATGATTGGATTAGAAATTTGTAATTAATTCTCTTCCTTTTTCTCTTTCCCTTCTTCCTCTTCTTTCATCCTGAGGTGCCGCTTCCATTTCAACAGGGTATAATTCACCGGGTTCTTGATCCTGGAGCAGAGATGATCTGGCTGGCAGACACCGATGCCTTTGGCATAGCCTTCATTATCGCAGTTGGGCGGCAGTTTCTCGCCGGCTTTGAAACTGTACATCTGTCCTTTGATATAGACTTCCCGCAGCGGTTCGGGATTTTTCTTGTTCCATTCTTTCAGAAAAGCGGCGATCTCGTCTTTGTTCCAGCCGATCTTGCCCAGGAAGTTGCTGAGGATGAAGATAGCTCTCTTTTTCCCGTCAGCTACGCCTGAAAGGATATTCTTGACACAAGGAGGAAAAAATTCTTCGGTGATCGGCGAGGTTATCTCTACCTCTTCATATTTCTTTTCAGGTTCCCGGTCTTCGGTGATCTTGACTTCAAAATCTAAGGCTTGAGCCAGTAATCGTTGGGCGCTCTCGCCGGAAACTTCGCGGTCTAAAAACTTATGCGAAGAAACTTTGATAGTATCAGGATGAGCCATCGTTTTCTCGAACTGCAGTACTTTTTCCGGATCAAACGGCAGGCTGGCCAGTCCCGATTTTTCATGGAGACTGTAAGGCATCCGGTAAAGATGCCGGGAAGCGATGAGGATGGTGTCTATCTCTAGAAAAGGATCTACTTTCAGCATCGGGATCGGCGTCCCCATCTTATCTTTTTTATAATAGATGATATCATTCTTTTCAGAGTTGGTCTTTTCCCGGATGGCGTTGAAATTGCCGTTCTCAAATTCCATGATCTTCCTTGCAAGCTCTTCCTTGATATTCTCGGTAACATAGGCCGCGATCTTTCTGGCGGCGTCCGGAAACATCTCTCTAGTCTTCTGATTTCCTACCTGCTTGGGAAAAGCTTCAAACGGCACGCCGATATGGAAACCTTTGTTTCCCGAAAATTTCACCGAATGATCTTTCACGCCGCAATATTTCAGAAATTCGATCACTAAATAAGCGCAGATCCGGCTGTATTCAAAGACCGCGCAGTCGATATCAAGTACTAAGTCCCAGGCGATGCGGAGTTTTGTAAGATCTTCTCGGCTAAGGTTACTGCTGATGGCCAGGGGATTGGACCAGCGTTCTTCGGAAGAATGGAACGAAGTAGTACCTCGCAAGGTCAGTTCCAGGACTTCCCGGGGATATTTGATAATATCTGGTCTCTTCCCGAACCCGTCGCCGTATCTGACGCCGATCTCTTTGTCTATAGCGTGTTCAACGATGGCATCCTGGACGTCTCTTCGCTTGTAGAATTTCAGGGTGACGCTTTTATCGAGAGGCATGGAAGCTTGAGAACCGGCTAGTTTAAATTATTTGTTGTGGTTTTTGAGTTTCTGTAGAAAGTGCAGCTCTTCTGCCCGTTTTTGAGGTAATCTTATATAGTTTAAAATAATTCTCATCATAAAAAGATGTGGTTATTCAGATGGAGCTTGAAACGGTTTTAGTCTCTTTGGATTTTATCTTTAGCTTCCTGGCAGTGGTCTTCATCTGCTATGCTTTGGTGCGGCTTCGTACCGTGAAACACATATTGCTGGTGCTCCTCAGTTTCCTGGGCGTGGCTGTTCTCCTGGTGACTCATGTGGCCATCGAATTCTTTGAATTGGGGGAAGTCATCTATGCTCTTTCAGCCTTGCTGGCCACGCTCCTACTGGGCGCTGTGATCCTGCTGCTTCGACGGGAAAGTTCCATACCGATGATGAAGTCAAGGAGGGTGAGACGATGATGCTGTGGGAAGAGATCATCTTTTATGCAACGTTTGTCATCAGTGTGGTGATTTTCTGGTACGGCTTTGCCCTCTACCGTCGGATAAAAGGCAGCCCTTTGGCCGCTGCTGTGCTTTTCGCATCTCTCTGCGCGTTGATCTTCAGCCTCCATCATCTTGGCGAAGTGGTATTTGAAGTCCTGCTGATGGACCATGTCCTTAACTATTTCCTGGAGATCCTGGCTTCCCTATTCCTGCTGTTGGCAGTCTACTACGTCTATAAAACTTCCAGGGAGGTCTTTGTTGCCTGACGATGGGCAAGACAACTCTCGGCAAGGCTCTGGAAAAGATCGATTACAAAGACGGCGGTGCCTATCTTTTTATCTCCGGGTCAAAACAGCATGATGCCGTCACTGTCGCTATCCTCAAGGACCAGACTAAAAGATTAGGCCATAATGGTATCTATGTCTCTTTAAACAAAGGTTATGAGTTTATCAGCAAGAATCTTCGTGACAGTGGCTGTGATCCATCTCATCTTTATTTCATCGACTGCGTGACCATGTCGCAGAGAAAAGTGGTGGACCGGGACTGCTGCGCGTTTATCTCTAATCCTTCTATGCTGACATCATTATCCTTGGCTATCACCACGGCCATCAAGACCAGGCAGTTTGACTTCCTGTTCTTCGATTCGATAAATTCTTTGGCGGTGTACAACAAACTGCCGACGACCAAACGCTTCCTGCATTATCTGATAGGCAAGTTACGAGAAGCTGGTGTGAAGGGCCTCTTGTTCTGCATCAAAGAAGAAGAGATCGACGGTCTTATCCCCATCATCTCGCATTTCTGCGATGCTACGATAGATCTTAGATCCTAGTCATTCCAGATAACTGGTGTCGTGGACAACGCCGACTCTGATCGGTTTCTCTTCGATCTCGACCAGATTGCTGGGGCTCAGAGAAGAACCATAGTGCGCTTCGTCCATATGGCTAAGATACCGTAATATTGCTCCAGGGAGAGCAGTTTCAGCTATCGTAACTTCATGCATTCCGTAACCTGGTTTGTGTGTGAAAACATACAGTCGGACTTCTCCCTCGGGAATTGCTGTTTTAGATGGAACGATGTTTGCTCCATCTACTCTCCAGAGGTCATCCAAGTAATCTTCAAGTGCCATAAGCTTACTAAAATTGTCTTTATTTATAAAAGTTTCTCTATTAATCACTTGTAAGTGGTCAAACCTTTGGTGTTGATTTTTTGTAATTCAGCCTTAAGAAGGTTGCAGAAAGTATGGGTCTTGCCTTTCAGCTTGAACACCAGCTTGGTCTTGCTTTCTTCGAGAATGTTGAGTTCCATGCAACTCCGTTTAGGGAGTTTATTTATGGATGTGTCTCTGAGTTTGTTTTTAGTACAGGCCATTCGAAACGCAACATTTATAAATCACTACAATCTAATATTAAAAAGGTGATTCGATGGTGGAATGGGATTTTTTTTCAGGTTCATTAAGAGATCTTTTTTATGATCCCGTAACGGGGAAGATTACTGTTTTGCACATCATCTCTGATCTGGCTCTTGTCTTGATCCCGGTAGTTATCGTGGTCTTATTGTGGTGGTGGATACGAAAAAAGACTAAAGGGAGTGGATGATGAGAATAAAAAAATCTGATAGGTGGCATTTATGATCGTTGTTTTAGCCGACTTACCGCACTGGGTGTGATTTATCTATGGACAAAAGAAAACAAAAGATCATCACGATTATCTTGGTAGTGGCAGCTTTGATCACCGGAATCATCGTGTTCTTCCTCTCATTTTCGCTTAATGCTCAATATGATTATAGTGATCTGGGCGTGGTCTTTGACGGGGACAAAGCTCTTTTGTGGACGCACGTTATCACCAATCTCTTTATCGGTATCGCGTATATGTTCATCCCCATCACTTTGTTACGTTTGGTCAAGAAGACAGGGCATAAGATACCGTTCACCTGGACCTTCTTTGCTTTTGGAGGGTTTATCATCGCCTGTGGGGTAACTCATTTTATGGCTTCGCTGACAACTTGGGTAGCAGTATGGTGGGTGGCGCAGATCATCAACTGGGCCACTGTTATCGTCTCCATGGGTACGGCCATTGCCATCGTCCCTTTAGTCCCTGAGGTAGTAGGATTGGTCGAGTCGGCTGCTCTCTCCGGGCAACGCAAGTCTGAACTGGAAGAAGCCAACAAGAAACTACAAGCAGAGATCAGGAATGCAAAGAAGGCTCGGCAAGATGTTGTCTTCTTGGGACAACTCAACAAACAGAAAGATCTATTCCTCTCTCAGGTTTCTCATGAGATCAAGACGCCGATCGTACCGATCATGGGTTACGTGGAGATGATCAGTTCTGGCGAATATGGCAAGATCAGTAAAAAACAGAAAGAAAAGCTGGCTATCGTCTATCGTAACGTCCAACAGCTGCGGGATCTTATCAATGATATGCTCGACGCTTCCCGGCTTGACCTCAAGCGTCTGGAGCTTCATTTTACAAAGGTTGACCTCGCCGTTCTTGTTCATGATCTACGGGAAAATTTTCTGACGATGGCAAAACAGTTCAAGACTACGGTAACGTTGGATTGTCCTGCTAAAATTTTTATCACCTGTGACAAGGATCGCATCAGTCAGGCTGTCCAGAACATCATTAAGAATGCTATCGAGAACGGAAAGAAAGGGCAGAAGAATCAGATAACTATAACAGTCAAAGACCAGGGTGGATCGGTCATGGTTGAGATTATCGATAAAGGAAAGGGGATCCCTAAAAAAGAGGTTAGGAAACTGTTCAACAAGTTTGAACGGACTGATCAAGCGGTCCATTCTGGCACCACCGGCTCCGGGTTAGGATTGTATATATCTAAAGGGCTGGTGGAAGCTCATGGCGGGACGATCACGTTGAAGAGCAAAGAAGGGGTCGGCAGCGCGTTTACGATAACTCTTCCAAAGAAAACAAAATGAGGTGGGAACATGACAACAGTTTTAGTCGTTGAAGATCGCTCTGATACCCGAAATATGGTGGTAGAAGCTTTACGAAAATCAGGATATGCGGTGCTGGAAGCTGAAGATGGTGAAAAAGCGCTGGAGATCGTAGGTTCTAAGAATGTGGATTGTATCCTTCTTGATATCCTTCTTCCTAAAAAAGACGGGGGGCAGGTGTTGACGGCAGTCAGGGCCAATAAGAAGAATGATCATATCAAGATAGTGATGATTACAGCTGCCAAAGCGACGCCGGCAACCATCAGATTGTATAAGAAGAATGGAGCTAATGGCTTCTTGTTAAAACCTTTGCAGGTTAAAGAGATCAGGGATGAGATCGGCCGAGTGTTGAAAATGACCAAAAAAAAATCTGCGCATAGTCTGTAAGAAGAAACACTGCAATTATGGCTGATGGTTGCCGAAGGCTTAGAAAAATTCATAAGCAATTAAACATTAAAATAAACATGTCAAGCGACAGCGTAACCTTGCACCGGGTTCGAAGCGCCTTAGTCAATGTCAGCTTCTTTTTTTTATGATCGCCACGCGTCTTTTACCAGTCCCGGCGCGATCTCCGCCAGCGGTTCCAGGACAAACCTCCTTTGGTAAAGACGAGGATGCGGTATCGTCAGCCCTGGCTCATCAATCTTCTGGTCATGGTAAAAAAGGATGTCGATGTCTATCGTCCTGGCTTTGCTCTTCCCTTTATCGGTCCGTCCCAATCTTTTTTCTATATCCTGGGTAAATAACAACAGTTCTCTTGGTGTCAAAGATGTTTTTATCTCAATCACCATGTTCAAAAATAAGCCACCGTCACAATCGACAGGTTCAGTAATATGTTCAGAAGACTTTTTCAGGATAGGACATCGTTCGCCGATACGTTTCAAAGCAACAGCTATATTCTTTTCCTTGTCGATGTTAGAACCTAAAGAAAGCAAGATCATAATGCCTTAGCTTCTTTCTGGAACTCTTCTGCTTTCTTCTTGATAGATTTCAGAGCATCTTTCAGCGCTTTTCTTGGCTCAAGACCTTTAGTCTCCAGGAGGAACTGCGGTACACCGACTAAAGGGTGATCGACCCTGTAAGTGGCGATGACGATGCCGTCTATCTTCTGTAATTCAGTCTTAAGAAGGTTGCAGAAAGTATGGGTCTCGCCTTTCAGCTTGAACACCAGCTTGGTCTTGCTTTCTTCGAGAATGTTGAGTTCCATGCAACTCTATTTAGGGAGTTTATTTATAAATGTTTCTCTGTCTTGGAGTAAACTTAAGCGCATGCCAATTCCTTCTCCCATAATGTCGCTCCTGGCTTTCTCTCGCCAGTATCGGTATAAAGCCCATTGTTCTGGAAGATCGTGAACGGATATTCATCGGGCAGTTTATTAAAGTAAAGATTCGCATCTTCTTTAAAGAACCACACGACGGCTTGTAGATCATACCTCTCTTTTAGTCTGAATAATGTCGTCAACAACGAATCCTGGAAATCGGGTTGTATGCCTGTTTCAGAGATGAACAATATTTTATCGTCTATAGGGATCATGAAATCCTCAAAATTATAATGGTTGATACTAACCTGCTCGGTGCTGGCAGGGTCAAAAAGATGAGGGTAGGTTGAGAAAGCAAAACCTTCTCCTAGTGAATCCCATTCAATCTTTTGAGGGTTTTTCTTATAAAACTCCCATTGAGTCGTCGGACCTATGACTATTGTTGTATCTTTGTTCTCTTCTTTGATCTCTTTCAGTAAGGATAGAAGGCTGTCAAAATCCTCTTTATCCGCATACATGTTGAACTCGATCGCCTGAGAAAGATAATCTGGTTTAAACTTTGAAACGAGATATCTGACCCATCTTTTGTAAAGCGTCCTGATCTGTTGGTCATTAAAATTATTTCCCGGCGGCACATACCCCAAGTTTCTTTCGGTTTCCCAGTTTGTCGCGACTCCGTTCCGGTCATTGTTGATGGGGCTGACAGCCAGATAAACCTTTTTTTGAGATGCTCTTGTATGCAAAGCCAGGTTCTCGACCAACGTTTTGAATCCATCGTAGGCGGCGGCATCATCTCCTGATAAGATACAATTATCGATATCCTCGCATTTACGGAGAATCTCCCATGGAACACTATCGCCGAAATGTAGAAGGATGAGATTCTCATCGTAACCATTTACGTAACTGTTGGCGTCTGAGCTTATCAAAGCTCCTGGATAGAAAGCAGATCCTAACAAGATACACTCGTCAGGTTTCTCTTTAAGCGTAAGTATACTTATGATGATTATGATCAAAGATAACAGGATGATCCATTTAAACTTCATGGAATCATGATTGAAAATAGATATATAAATCTTCCCAGCCCTATCTGTATCCATTTCCGTTACTTTTTTATATGATTGTCAAAACTGTTTTATCATGTCTTCCATGATCCTGGGACGAAGCAAGGTCGGCAAGGCCGTTTTTGCAGGGAGAGATTTTGTTAAAGGTGAGATGATCATCGAGTTTACCGGTCCGTTGCTGAAGAAAAAAGATCTTCCAAAACGGCTGAAACCGGAAGACGACCGCTATGTGCAGATCAGCAAGGACGAGTTCATGGGCGCTTCCGATGATTTTGATGATTACATCAACCATTCCTGCGACCCTAATTCTGGATTGAAAGAGATCAAAGGGAAACTGATCCTTTTTACGATCAAGGATATCAAAAAAGGAGAGGAGATCACCTGGGATTACTCCACGACGATGGCGGAAGACGATTGGGTGATGGCTTGCAAATGTGGAGGTCCCAACTGCCGGAAAAAGATCGGCGATTTTAAAGATCTGCCTAAAGATCTACAGCAGAAATATATCCAGCTGGGTATCGTCCCGCAGTTTGCGCTTGATGAAGCTTAAGGATACCCATATCTATATAAATCAAACCTAGTTTTTAATCTCTTATGTCTGATGCAATTGATCTTCATCGAAAGTATAAAGGAAAATTAGAGATAAAGTCTAAAGTTCCTCTTAAAGACAAGGATGATCTTTCGCTAGCTTACACCCCTGGCGTCGCTGAAGTATCTCTGGCGATCGCTGAAGATAAAACTTTAGCTTATGAATTAACTTCTAAATGGAACATGGTTGCTGTTGTCAGCGATGGTACTGCCGTTCTTGGCTTAGGTGATATCGGGCCTGTTGCCGCATTGCCGGTGATGGAAGGCAAAGCAGTCTTGTTTAAAGAATTTGGCGGGGTCGATGCCATCCCTATCTGTCTGGACACTAAAGATACTGAAGAGATAATAAAGACAGTGAAGTATCTTGAACCTTCCTTTGGCGGTATCAACCTGGAAGATATCTCGGCGCCGCGATGTTTTGAGATTGAAGAGAGATTGAAAAAAGAACTGAATATCCCTGTATTTCATGATGATCAGCATGGCACCGCTATTGTTGTCCTGGCTGGATTGATCAATGCACTAAAGATCGTCAAGAAAGATGTTTCTGCTATCAAAGTCGTTGTCAATGGCGCCGGAGCCGCTGGTATCGCCATATCCCGGTTATTACTTAGTTATGGAGTTAAGGATCTACTTCTCGTCGATTCAAAAGGGATTGTCTCAAAAGGTCGAGACGGAACAAATAGATATAAGCTGGAAGTGGTCGAGAAAAGTGATTATCATAAGGAAGGAAGCTTATCTGATGCTTTAATTGGCGCTGATGTTTTCATAGGTGTCTCTAAAGGTAACATCGTTACGGAAAAGATGGTCCGATCGATGGCCGAGAGGTCGATAATCTTTGCCATGGCTAATCCTACCCCGGAGATCTTTCCTGAGAAGGCTCATGCTGCTGGAGCGGCCGTTGTCGCTACTGGCAGAAGTGATTATCCGAACCAGATAAATAATGTCTTGGTGTTTCCTGGAATCTTTCGCGGCGTCTTGGATGCTCGTGTTAAGCAGATTACGGAAAAGATGAAACTGGCGGCGGCTAAAGCTTTGGCTAGTTTAGTGGAAAAACCTACGGCTGAGAAGATCATACCTGGGCCTTTTGAGAAAGGCGTGGCAGATGCTATTGCTGATGCTGTCAAAAGCTGTGTTAGGTGAGTTTGATGCCGGGGCACAAGATACCGGACGATCTAAGAAATGTCTTACGTTCTTCACTCCTTGACAGATGGAATGATCTTACGCCCCTGGCGCGCAACGAATGGATCTGCTGGGTCATATCTGTCAAGAAACCGGAGACCAGGGAGCAGCATATCCGGAGATTATGTGAAGACCTTCTCAAAGGAAAGAAGAGACCTTGCTGCTGGCCTGGCTGTAAGCACCGGTGAGTGTTTGGTGTGTGGCATTAAATGAGGGAATCGGGTTTTTAAATGGCAAGTTATATAATAAATTAATAATATCTATAAAAAAATACAAATTATGCTTATTTACTAGAGAAATAAAATGGATAAAGAAACAATAAAGAAGCTTTACGATGAATTTTTAAACGAGTACGATGCCGATAAAAAGGACCAAATTTGGCAAGAACAAAGTAAAATGTTTAGAGAATTTTGGACTGATTTTCTTCTAAATGATAACGTTAAGGAATTAAATGAATCACAGATTGATGAAATTGTTAAAATATTGGACAAAAATGCAAAAGGCAGTACTAAAGAAGATGAGGCTGTTGCAAAAGCAATGATCCCTCAAGGTGTTTGGAGGAGAATGTTTAACGAGATTAAAGAAAATAAAGAGATTCGGGAAAAACTTTTCAAAATTATTAGCAGTGAAAATGATGAGGAAGTCATCTCAGCGGTAAATCACTTATACAAAATCAATGAGGGAAGAAAGAATAGCTTAACTGGTAAAAGTGCAAATGCTATTTGTGCTATGATGTTTTCTTATAATCCAAAAAGGAACTTGTCTGTAATTTCTCTTAATAGTAGAGAAAGGATAATCCCATTTTTTGGATTTGAAAGCGTTGATTTTGAAAATGAAAGTCCTGGCGACAAAATCATAAAATCAAATAAATCAATTATTAAAGGATTTAAATCTCTAGGAATATTTGATAGTCCTAGAACAATTTCTTGTTTTATCTATTGGAATCCAGTTATTGATGAAATGAGGAAAACCGGTCAAGCTGAAGAAGAAGTATCCACACCAACAGAAGAATCAGAGGACATTAGTTCAACAGAGAATTATCTTTTTTATATGGAAAAAGAATTAGAAAATTTCTTAATTGAAAATTGGGATAAAACAGAATTAGGTAAAAAATATGAATTAATAGAAGAAAATGGAGATTTAGTAAGTCAACAATATAGGACTGAGATTGGAATAATTGATATTCTTGTTAAGGATAAAGAAACAGGTCAATATGTGATTATTGAATTAAAGAAAAATCAAACCAGTGATGATACTATTGGACAACTTACTAGGTATATGGGTTGGTTGGAAGAAAAAAAGACAAATGGCGAACCAACTAAAGGGATAATCATCGCCGCAAAATGGGACAAGAGGTTACATTATGCCCTTAAAAAAGTAAAAGATGTAGAGGTATATCTCTACCAAGTAGATTTTAGATTAAACGAATTTAAACAAAAATGAAACCATTATCAAAATCAGACTATACAATCGGGATGGAATGCCCTGGACATTTATGGCTGAAGTATAATGATAAAGAGAAAATTCCACCACATCCGCCTGGTGTATTAAAGAGATTTGAACAGGGAACTATGGTTGGTCAATTAGCAAAGAAACTTTTTCCTGATGGCGTGGATATTCCTGAAGAAGATTTTAAAGAGAATTTAGAAAAATCAAAAGAATTGCTTAAGGAAAGAAAAGTATTGTTTGAAGTTGCCATTCAAGTTGATAATCTCTATGGCAGAGCAGATATTCTTGTTCCTATTGGAAAAGATGAATGGGATGTTATTGAAGTTAAAAGTAGCACCAAAGTTGATAAGAAAAAACATTATTGGGATGTTTCATTTCAACTTTATGTTTATAGGAAAGCTGGTTTGAAGATTAGAAGATGTTTCTTAATGCATCTTAACAAAGAATATGTGCGAGATGGAGAAATTGAAGTTGAAAAATTGTTCGCTAAAGAAGATATTACTGCCGAAGTTGAGAAATTACAATCAGAAGTTCCTGAGAATATAGAATTTTTATGGGAAATTGTTAAATCTCCAAAATTTCCAAACACAGCAGAGAAAAACTATTGCACGCTTCCTAAGGAATGCCATGTTAAAGAACATTGTTGGGGATATCTGCCTGAACATCATGTTTTCCATTTGTACAATGGAAGAAAAAATAGAGAATTATATAACGAAGGGATTATTCATTTACATGATGTTCCTGATGAAAGATTATCTAATCCGCAACAGGCAATTCAGAAGAAAGGAAAAGTTCATATTGATAAGAAACAGCTTAAGGGGTGGTTAATCACTCTTGATAAAGTAGAATTACATCTTGACTTTGAAACTTGCTCTTTTGCAATTCCCAAATTTGATGGAACAAGACCATATCAACGACTACCATTCCAGTTTTCTCTGCATGTAGTTCCTGGAGAACATTTTGAATACTTGCATGATGGAAATGATGATCCACGTCCAGCATTTTTGAAAGCATTGAAAGAGATGTTACCTGTAAAAGGTTCAGTAATTGTCTTCTCACAAGGCTTTGAAAGTTCAGTATTAAAAGAATTAGCAAGAGATTTTCCTGAGTATCAAGATTGGGTCAAGAATGTTCTTTCACGAATGGTTGATTTAAGAGTTCCATTCAGCAAATTTTGGTATTATGATCCTGTGCAGAAAGGTTCAGCTTCCATTAAGAAGGTTTTACCGGCTATGACTGGAAAAGGTTACGGAGAAATGGCAATATCAGATGGAGATTGCGCTTCCATTGCTTATTTAGATATGAATTTTGGAGAGATGAGTAAATCAAAGAAAGAACAGACAAGGAAGGATTTACTTGCATATTGTGAATTGGATACGGAAGCTATGGTTTGGATTGTTGAGAAACTAAAAGCTTTAATAGATTAATTAAACTACTTTTTAGGTGTAAGAAACATTTAAATATGGGTGTAACTAATGGTTAACAATATGTTACAAAGAGGTTAAAGATGGGTGTAGTAAGGGTTGATGATAAGCTAATTAAAGATGTTCAAGAATGGCTTGACGATAATGGTAATAAATACAAACATCCAAGTATTTCGGCTTTTGTAAATAATGCAATTTATGAAAAGTTGAAAGAAGTAAAATTAAAAAAATAGGTGTAACAGATGTCAAATAATCTTAAAACCATAGATTTATTCGCTGGAGTAGGCGGAGTTAGGTTAGGATTTGAAAAGGCAGGTTTTTCTACAGTTTTTGCTAATGATTTTGAGCCTGCTTGTAAACCAACTTATGATTTAAATTCTAATGATGTAAAATTAACTGTTGCGGATATAAACTTATTAAAGATTAGTAAATTGCCTGAGTTTGATCTATTACTTGGAGGGTTTCCCTGCCAGGCATTTAGCATTGCCGGATATAGAAAAGGATTTAAGGACGAAAAAGGAAGAGGAAATTTGTTTTTTAGAATAGCAGATATTGTGGCGGAAAGAAAACCAAAAGCCATTTTTCTTGAAAATGTGAAAAATCTAAAAAACCATGATAAAGGTAAAACATTCAAACTAATCAAGAAAACCTTAGAAGAATTAGGGTATTATGTTAAGGCGGAAGTTCTTAATAGTATGCTACATGGCAATGTTCCGCAAAATAGAGAGCGAATTTTTATTGTTGGATTTAGGGATAAAAAACATTTTGATAGGTTTAAATTTCCAGATGAGATTGAATTAAAGACAAATTTTAGAGATTTATTAGAAGATAATGTAAGTGGTAGATTTTATTATAATGGAAAACCGTTGTATAGCAGAATTAAAAATGATATAACTAGCAAAGAAACAGTATATCAATGGAGAAGGAGATACGTAAGAGCAAACAAGAGCGGAGTTGTTCCAACTTTGACTGCTAATATGGGAACTGGCGGGCATAATGTTCCAATAATCTTAGATGATAAGGGTATAAGGAAACTTACACCAAAAGAATGTTTTTTAATACAGGGATTTCCGAAAGATTTTAAACTTCCAAAAATGCCTGATTCAAAATTATATCAGCAAGCAGGAAATAGTGTTTCTGTTCCAGTTATAGAAAGGATAGCTAAAAATATCTCAGAAGCAATGAAAAATTAAACAAGCTTATCAAATTTATCTATCAGTTCATTGGTTGAATTTTCAGCAATTACTTCAAAAACTTTTTTATCCCCAATAAACTCTTTCTTCTTGGAACTTCTGTCAAATTTTTTGAACATTATTTTGAAGTAACCAGAATCTACGACTTCTCCATTCAAATTTGCTTTTCCATCAATTTTCACTACAAAATAACTTTTCAGTTTTTTAACAATAGTAATAGAAGAATTTTCGCTTGGTTTCATGAAGAATGGCACAAATTCTAAATCTTCTTTATAGATTATGTTGGTAAATTGCTCTTCTGTCTTATGCTCAATTGGGTCTATTCTCTCTACTTCACTAAAATATCTTGGCTTTAATGGTTTTCCGGTCTCATCAACTCCAACAAGAATAGAATATTTTTTTACTATATCCCCTCTGAAAATTCCTAATAATTTGAAATAACCAAGCTCTTCATCAACTTTAATTTCTCTTAAAGGGATAATTTGGTTTTTTGAGTCTGATTTAATAAATTCTTTATTTCCAAGAAGACTCTCAAAAATTCTTTTATCAAAGACATTTTGTTTGAAGAGAGTAATTAAATAATCATGCCTGACATGAGATTCTACAAAGACGTAATAATTATCTTCTTCCATTTGTGTATCTCCTACAGCACTAAGAGATTGAGTTTTCCTAAAGGTCTTAACCTCAATTTGAGGCATATCATCAATTTTTTCCCAATCTCCATCATTAAACACAGAGAATTTAACTAAAATATTCCCCTCATTATCTTTTAACCCAACTATGTCAGGAGCATTTTTCTTTGTATCTTGACCATAAAGAAAATTATCAATGGCAACATCATAGCTTTTATCTTTAAGAAGTTCTCTAAATATCAAAAATTCTGGTGCTCTATTAAACCATCTATCCAAAAATCCACCAATTAGATCACTTTTTGCAGAAGCGGCTTGATGGTGAAATTCATCTTCTTTAAATTTACATACTATCCAGTAGATTAGCTTGTGCAAGTCATCTTTTTCAAATTTTACTTCCATTTATTATCCAAAATGTTTGGCTTATTTAAGTAGTTTTATATTTTTTTTCTTTAATTTTACCCGATTCCCCCCAGTTTAGATTCATTAAAAAAATTTGGGAGAACGAAGTGAACCGTTTATACAATGTTATATCCAGTTACGAAGCGATTGGATTTCCCGTCTATAAAGTAGTAAGAAAATATAACTTTACCGTCGTAAAAGCAATGGAAAAATTTCTCTTAACATCGGTTCCTGTTATATTCGTCTGACCAACGGGAAGACCTAAAATTTAGTGCAACGATGCCGAAGGCAAAATTTAAGAGTAAGCGGGCGTAGAAAACTTTAATAATTATATCAATATTTAGTATTTATGGGATACTTTTGTAACAAATGCAATTCAACAATTACAGAACAAGAATTTGATTATTCAAAAAGAAACTTTTTTAAACCTCTATGTAGAAAATGCCAACCTACAAACGAGGCAAAAGAATTAGGGCATTTATTGAAAAATTTGGGTTGGTTTGTTGAGTTTGAAAAAGATGATGGTTACAAACGTATTGATATTGCAATTGTTGAGGCAAAAGTAAATATTGAAGTAGATGGTAGTCATCATAATCTTAAACCTGAACAAGCATTGGCAGATTTGAAAAGAACATTCTATTCATTTAAGAAAGGTTTTTTAACATTAAGAGTTCCAAATTCTTTGGTGAGAGATGAAGCGTCAATTCAAAAAACTGCAAAATTCATTGATAAATTCTTAAATGAAAGTATTGACCAACTTGAAGATGACGCCGGTGACGATTTCTGGTTGTAGCCCGCCTGCTTATTGAACACAACCACCCATCAAGCAAGTTCAACCCCACCATCATTTCAGAAACACTTAAATACCACCAAATAATCCTCCAACCAGGTGATAGGATGAAGTTGATTCTAAAAAAGAGACCAAAAAACGTTACCATCATAGAAGGTTTTCCCGGCTTCGGGCTGATCGGAACCATCGCAACTGAGTATCTTCTTGACCATCTGGAGACCGAGAAGATCGGGCTGATCCAGATCGATGAGATCCCGGCCATGATCGCTATCCATCAAAATAAGGTCGTAGAACCGATCTCATTGCATTATAATAAAAAATACAATCTGGTCATCGTCCACGCTATCAACATCGGCAAGAACATGGGCTGGCAGCTGGCAGAAGTCATCGATGACCTGGCTAAACAACTTACAGCTAAAGAAGTGATCTCATTAGAAGGTGTCGGTTCACCAAATACTGAAGGGGGACGGGTATTCTACTATTCCAGCCAAAAACAAGTCAAGAAGCTGGAAAATGTGGCCAAACCGTTGATGGAAGGTATCATTGTCGGCGTCACCGGCGCCTTACTTGCTAGGGACATGTCTACGCCCGTCGTAGCGCTGTTTGCTGAAGCGAGAAGCAACTTACCCGATAGTAAGGCTGCCGCCAGCATAATTCAAGCCCTGGACGTCTATTGCGGTCTCCAGATCGATGCTGCGCCATTGATGAAACAAGCCCAGATGTTTGAGAAAAAGCTGAAGGATATCATCAAAAAAGGCAATCAGGCTGAAGTTGTCAATGAAGACAAGCGCTTAAGTTACGTGGGATAAGATGGCTAAGGAAAAGATCGCTCAAGCACCGAAACAAGCGGTCCACCATTCTTCTTTTCCAGTATTTTGGATGGTCTATGCCGTCATAATAATCGCTGTCGGCGTGGTCAATTATCTGTCGATCTTTGCCCTTCCTTCCTACGTTTTAGACGGTCTGCTGATACTTTCTGGGCTGAAGATGCTGCATTGGTCTCTGGCGAAAGGCTTTGGCGAACAACGGAAAGAGCTTCTTAAGAAATACATTTAGATTTGATTAAATATTTTAATTTCTTAAGTTTTAATTTTAAATCAATTCTTCTATTTGTATTTTTAATCAAAAATAAACTATTTGATTAAATCTAACTGCGATAAATAATTTAATCAATAACTTAATATTTCAAAACACAAGATTAAAATCAAAAACATAACTTTCTATCCAAAAACATCTCCCATCTTCTCTTTCAACTCTAGGTCCATGTCAGAAATGCTCTTTGTTCCGTATAAATCCATGGTCGTCTTATACGAAAGGTGTCCTAAGACCTTCTGGACAACCTCTAAACTAAGTCCTCTGTCTTTCAATATACGGGCGCAGCTGTGCCGTAATATGTGTGGATTTACGTTCTTCAACCCTGGAACCGGGTTATTTATCTGTGCTCTGTGGCCGGCTTTCGCCACGATCCTGTTGATCTGGGTCGCCGTAATGTGTCCTTGCTCATTTAAGCTGGAAACTGCCGGAAAGAGGTAGCCTTTCTTCAATCCACCTAAGACATATTGCATGTAGATCTTCAGATCTTCTAATAATTGGTCTGAAAAGATGGTGGCCAATCGATCGATGCTCTTCTTTCCCAGGATCTGGATCTTTCTGGTTTCGAAGTTGATATCTTCTATCTTGATCTTGGCCAATTCAAAACGCCGTAACCCGCAGTAGGCCAGCAGCTTGATGACGACCTTGTCCCGTAATTTGTCGGCATGCTTGATCAATTGCTTGATCTGGTCCTCCGAAAGATGGAACTGGCTGCGAGAAAGTGCTTTTTTCACCTTTACCTCTTTCATGGGTCTAGAAAACGTAATGGATTATTTAAATGTTACCTTTTCGGCATATTTTATGACATTTAAAGTAACGTTCTGTATAAAGTGTGACCTAATCGCTCCGAGGGCCACTTTTGGCCAAAAAGCCCAAGGTTTCAGAAGAAAATATGGTGCTGGATTTTAAATGAAATATTTAGCAGATGATCAAAAGTTTTAGCAAAGGAAAAATTAAAGAGTTGATTAAAAGTTTCAGTTCACGCCAGCATCAAGATCCGATACTCCATATCCTGCTCTGGCATCTAATGCGTACTGGCCGTCTCTTGGAGCTGCATCAACTGGTGGCTGGTAGTCGTGAGGTACGATTCTGTATTGTGCTGGTTGTTCTGCCCTTCCTTCTCCGATCGGCTTGTTTGCGCATTGGTGCAAACCCATGGCGATGCCGCCTGCTATGAACAAAGCCCCTACTCTTGCTAGCAGTTTGATTTCTGGAATCTCGACTCTATTTAGTTCTGTTTTTTTAGTCAGATCTTCTAATCCTGGTTTGTTGTCTTGTGTCATGGTTGTCTCTTTACTTTTTTAGGTTTTGCTTTAGGTTTCTTCTCTTTCTTCTTGGCGCCGGCATCCGCGGGAACTCCTCCGTCGGGACCGCCATCGGCTGCTTTTTTCTCTTCTGGCTTGGGAGCATCAGCTGGTTTGTGGCCAGTGCTCCCTGTTAGTGTTTTGTAAGCCTCTTCCAAGTTAACTTGTTTCGGGGCATCTATTGGGGTATAATCGAACTTCTTCTGCTCGGCTTCAACAAGCTTACCCCTTACATATAGGTCTATTCCTTTCTTGTCTTTTGGCGTTCCATCTGGGGTGTAATATACTATTTTAATATCGTCTCTACAGACAACGCGTGAGGCAGTTACTCCTTCCAAGCCCGGGACTGCTTCTGGTTTGACAAGCACCAGGGTCTCTGAACAACCGACGGCCTTTTCCAGGTCGCTCTTCTTCTGTTCAGCTTCGCTTTTGCCGCAGCCCGTAGTCAAAGCTAGATATGCTGCAAAAACTGGCTTCAAGACCATATTTGTGAGGTATTTACTCATATCTTGCTTCGAAATGAACATTATTTATAAACTTTCTGTTGGTTTCTCACTTAACAGTGGTGTTTTAATCAAATGGTTCTTTACATCTAAGATTAAAAGTTTCAGTCTAGTTTTATTCTGGTTCTTTTGATTTAATACTAAACATATTATTTCTAAAACATTTAATCAAATCAAAGTAGTTTCAGAAAGAAAACTTTAAATAGTAAATATGTTATTTATACTAAAAATAACAAAGGTGATCTGATGGGAACTGTATCTGTCTCGGTTGAAGATGGTCTGAAAACAAGGATGAATCAGCTGCAGGAGATCAATTGGTCGGCGGTAGCCAGGAAAGCATTTGAGGAGAAATTAAGAGAGGTAGAGATCCTTAAAGAACTGGCCGGCAAGAGCAAATTGACTGCTAAAGATGCGCAGGAATTATCCGAAAAGATCAACGAAGCTATGTCGAAAAAGTTTAGGGGCATGTGATGATGCGTGTCGTTATCGACGCTAACATCTTGATAGCGATGCTGGTGAAACCGGGTCTGCCCATTGACCTTTTTTTTGATACTCGTCTAAGTCTCTTAGCCCCACGGCTGCTTTTTGAGGAATTGGAAAGCCATAAAGAAGAAATTCTGCAAAAATCTGGCTTTACAAAAGAAGAATTCGATTGGTTATTTCTCGTCTTAAAACACAACATAACGGTGGTTTCTGAACAGGATTTTCTACAATGTCGAGAAGAGGCAGTCTCAGTCTGTCCTGACCCCAAAGATGTTATCTATTTTGCTTTAGCTCTTTATCAAAAGTGTCCAATTTGGTCGAATGAGAAGGGACTGAAAAAACAGGAGAAAGTTATAGTCTATGCGATGCACGACCTGATCAGTTTATTTGGTTTGTCGTCTTCAGAAAGAAAACTTTAAATAGTACCTATATAGCCTAAATAGATTATAGAAAATGGACATCCGCAACGTACAGAAGACTGGGGACATGTTTTACCTCTATCTGCCGACGAGATGGTGCAAAAAGTTCAACATCTCCGGCAAGTCAAAGGTAGGCGTCCAGGTCAACAAGGACGGCTCTTTAGCTATCTATCCTCAGGCCAAAACAGAAAAACCAGTCCATCTTTCATTGAAGACCAACGGCGAGATGGCGCAGTCATTGCACAAGCTGATAATCGCCAGCTACATCAGTCCAGCCAACTCATTCAAAATTACGGTCGACAAAGAGCTCGATTATGCGACGATCCTTAACCAGAAAAACCTGGTCAGCCTGGAACTGGTAGAGATCGACGGCAAGCATATCACTTGTGAATCTTCTATCAAAGTAGCCGATCCGTCAGCCCTGCTGGTGACGATGATCAGAAAGGTTAGGAACCTGCTGTTGGTGATGAGCAAAGGCGCGCCGCAGGAGCTTATCGACCGTTATGAGAGCGAGATCGACCGCAGCAAACTGTTGATCGAACGTTCTGTCATCGCTTCCTTTGTAAACCCCGCAGAGTCGCAAAATACGACCGTGGAGCTGCATTTTACATCCCTCATATCCAAAGAGCTGGAACGGCTGGTAGATCACGTCATCGCGTTAAAAAAGCCTACTGCGGTGTTCCTGAAGACCATCGGCAAAATTCTGGCCGATCTGCAGGATCTATTGCAAGACTCTTTTAAGAACCTTGACCCAGAACGGGCCGTCGCTTTCTGCAACCAAGTGGATGGACAGCAAGGTATCGAGGTAAAAAGCATTGAGACTTATGATCTGAGAAGAAGCGTACGAGCTTTGAACGCGATTTCAGAAGTGGTCATCGACTGGGCTGTCATCAGGCAGATGGAACGCTGATCTCAATAACATATTGTCTTCTGGGGAAGTCAATATTATAGGTGAACGTCGTCTCTTTTTCTCCGATAGCCTGTGTTCTTAGGACGATATCTGAGGGAAAACCGCATTCCCCCAACAAGCCTGCAAGACTGCTTTCATTATGTGGTTCTGCGAACATGAACCCGTATTCGGCGACAAAATTACCATCTCTACTTTTATGCCCCAATGGGAAAAAAGGCCGTGTCGTTGAATATATCGCTGGATATAGACCCAGATTTTCAATGGCGCCAAGAACCTGTAGATCGTCAACAGTCAGCCCCATCTCTCTAGAAAGGAAAGTGTTAAAGACTTCTCGTCCTTGGGAAATAGTATCGTCGAGGGTCATGTTTGCGTCTGACAAAAGCCTCTTTTTAAAGATTGTGGAGTAAAATATATAATCTAATGGTTATATTTACCTAAAAATGGCAAAAACAACTGTAACTCAAACATCTGCGCCTGTAAAAAAGCCTGCTGTCGCTAGGACGGTCTCTGACGTGAAAGAGGACCTTTCAAGGACTCAGGCCAGAAACAGCAAACCGACCAAGGCTGTCAAGAAAGAAGATACCTACAGCTACAAAGGCTGGCTGGTCTCTGATCGATTTTTGAAGAGATGCTTCGCAATCCTCGGACATAGTCTCGTCGCTTCGTTGATCATCTACGGCATCATCATGGCTGTGTGCCTCGTCTTCTTCATGATCTTTGGCTTCTCAGCTCTGGTCGCAGCGTTGATCCATTGATTCTTTTTGTTTTCTCAATTTTCTTTTCATCTTAATTCTTCTCAATTTCTCACCCTGCCTATATAGTCTATTTAGGTGAGGCTTATATAAAGAGCCTAAACTCATCCACCTATAGGTGAACAATTTGAAAGAGATCCAAGACATCCTAAATACAGAAAAAGAAGCGATAAAGATCATCGAAAAATCTGATAAAAGAGGCGAGAAGATCCTGGCTGATGCCCGGCAGAAAGCTCTCGACCTTATCGCTGAAAGTAAGGAAAAGATCGATGAGGAGATCGACCAGAAAGTCAAGCAGCGAAGTTCCGAACTAGACAAAGAAAGAGAGAAGATTCTCGCAGCTTCTGAAAAGAAAGCAGATAAATTACGTTCGGCAGCAGCAAAAAACGCAGCCAAAGCTGAAAAACTGATTCTTGAGGCGGTATTAAAGAAGTAGAGATGAGACCAGAACGGATGGTTAAGCTGCGGTTGGCAGCGCCTAAATCAAGACAGAGCGCGGTTATCGATACACTATATGATCTGGGATTATACCATGTCACGCCGCATGTCAAAGGGAAATATGAACTTGATTTAGGGAATCCTTTAGCAGATGCGGAAGAACTATCGTCGATGATCGTCAAGATCAGCAGCGTCCTTTCACGGTTTCCCGACGGAAAAACGAAAAAACTGCCGCCGTTGAACCAGAAATTATTGTCAGCAGCCAAGAAAGGCGTCACCAAGTTATATGCTGATTTCCTTCAGGTCGAAGAAGGCCTGCAAAAGATAAAAGCTGAGAAAGAGACCATCGACGCCCGGAAAAAATGGCTTAAGGTGCTCTCAGCGGCCAGGATCGATATTAGACAACTGAAACAGTCCATGACCTTATGTCATTTCTTTGGCGCCGTGCAGAAAAAAATGGAGTGCGAAGCTGTCCTGAAAGAAAACGACGACGTCAATTACATCTTGAAAGATAATATCCTCTTGGTGATCGGCAAGAAAGCAGAAGAGAAAGCTATCGCTGATCTTCTAAACGATCATAACTTTACAGCGATCTCACTGGAAGAGGTCAACGACGCGGAGGCAGAACTGACTGACCTGGACCTGCGTTCAGCTAAGCTGATCCAACAGGAGAATCTTCTACAACAGAGATGGAAGAAGATCGAAAGCGAGACGCCTACCATCCGAGCTTTAGAAGATCAGTTTAAAGAAGAAGTGAAAAAACAAGAGCTTCCATTACAGTTTGGAACTACGACCAGCTCATTTATCGCAGAGGGCTGGATCCCTAAAAGAGATCAAGAGCGGGTGCAGAAAGCTTTGGAAGATTCTACTAAAAGATCGATCTTCTTGGAATTCAGCGAACCGGACAAGAAAGAAGCACCGCCGGTCAAGCTGCATAACAATATGTTTGCGAAACCGTTTGAGTTTCTGATCGAGATGTTCAGCCTGCCATCGTATAAAGAATTTGATCCGACAATGTTATTGCTCCTAACGTTCCCGTTCTTCTTCGGCTTCATGCTGGGAGATCTGGGTTACGGCGTAGTCTTGCTTATCGCATTTTACATCTTAAAGAAAAAAGTGCCGGCCGCGGCGGAAGCAGCTAAAGTGTTGATGTTTGCCGCTTTCGTCTCGATGCTGTTCGGCCTCGTCTACGGAGAAGTCTTCGGTTTTGAACACGTCTCGATCGAGACCGGAAAAAGCTGGTGCGATAGTCTTAGCATCTGCCTGCCGCAGCATACGCTGGAAGTACACGGCCAGGAACATCTGGTGGCCGATTTCCCCAGATTATTGAATCGGGCGCACAGCCATACTAACGTTTTCGGCTTTGAGATACTGACCGTGCTAGTCATAGGGGCGATCATCGGCTTTATCCATCTTAACTTTGGTTTTATCCTAGGATTCCTCAACGAACTGAAAAGTCACGGGTTTAAGCACGCGCTGGAAGCAAAGCTGAGCTGGATGATAATTGAACTGGGAGCGATCCTGGCTGTGATGTCAGTCTTAGGGATGCTGTCATTTTCATATTGGATCGGTACGATCATCGCGATCCTTGGTGTCGTCCTGCTGGCAAAAGGTGAAGGCATCCAGGGTATCGTGGAACTGCCGGCCTTGATCTCGCAGACCTTAAGCTACATGCGTCTCGGAGCTGTAGGACTAGCCAGCGTCGGCCTGGCCGTTGTCGTCAATGAAAATCTAGCCATGCCGTTCATCGAACGCGGCGGTTTTTACATCATCATCGCTATCATCATCATGTTATTTGGACATCTCATCAACTTATTGTTGGGTGTGATCGGTCCGTTTTTACATGGCATCAGGCTCCATTACGTGGAGTTCTTCTCCAAGTTTTTCCATGGTGGAGGAGTTGAATACAGACCATTTAAGAAAGAACAAAAAAACAAACCTTTGGAGGTACAATAAAAATGGCAGAAGCAGCAGGTTTAATTGCAATAGGAGCCGGTCTGGCGATCGGCTTGAGTGCTCTCGCAGCAGCGTGGGCAGAGAGTTCCATCGGGACCGCAGCGGTCGGTGCGATGGCTGAGAAAGAAAGCCTTTTCGGTAAGGGTCTTATCTTGACCGTCATTCCGGAAACGATCGTCATCTTTGGCTTAGTAGTTGCTATCTTGATCATCGGACTGGCTGGATAAGATTGACCAGCAGGAAGGTGAAACACAGATGGCATTAGCACAGGTTCAAGCCGAGATCGTCGTGGAAGCAGAGAAAAAAGCTGTCGAGGCGACGAAGCAGGCTGAAAAAGAAGCGCAGGAAGTCCTGAAGAAAGCGAAGGACGAAGTCTCTCAGTACAAGAAAGATGCTGAGAAACAGGCAGCGACGCTGCTGGAAGCCATGGAACGTAAAGTCCTGGCAGCAGCTCGTTCTGACGCGCAGCGACTGGAGATGAACGCCCGTAAAGAGATCATGGATGATCTTTTTGACAACGCAGCAGCTAGTCTTCAGAAACTTGGTAAGACGGAGAAACAGAAATTTCTTCAATCTCTTTTAGAGAAAGCTGAGAAAGAGATCAAAGTCGATACAGTCTATGCAGCGGCTGCTGACACGTCTCTTGTCAAAGGCGTCAAGAACGTCAAAGAGGCGCCGATCTCAGGCGGCTTGATGGCCGAGACCAAGGAAGGCGACATCAGCGTCAACCTTAGCGTGGAAGAGCTTCTCGCTTCACTACGAGAGGAACTGTCGATGAAACTAAGTGAGGTCTTGTTCAATGAGTGAGAGCAGTCTGATGGATAGGAACGCAAGGACGATGAGAAAAGTAAAAGTTCAATTTTCTCCGTATACATATGCCCGAGTAGCGGCGATGAAGTCTTCTCTCCTCTCGAAAGAAGATTACGACCGTCTGCTGAAGATGGGCTACCATGAGATACTGCGTTCTCTCCAAGACTCTGCTTATGAACAGGAGATCGATAAATATGATGTTTCCACCCAGGGATTGAAAGTCATCGAGCAGGCTTTGAATGCTAATCTTTTAAGGATCTGCTTGAAACTGCACCGCATCTCGCTGGGCGGCATGAAAGAAGCCATAGCAAAGTATCTGCTGCGCTACGACCTTGAAAATATCAAAGCTATCATCAGGAGCACCCAGGCTGGCATCGCAGCTGATGAAGTGCGGCCGCTGTTGTATGAATCGGTCAATTATCCGGCTGAGTTCTGGGAAAAGATACTGGCGAAAGATAAGATAGAAGATATCGTGGCTTTACTGCCTTTCCTGAAAAATTATGGCAGAGATGGCGGAAAAAAAGACGGCAGTGAACTGAAAGAACTGTTTGAGATCGAAAATGCGCTTGATACTTATTACGTAGAGACGGTCATGTCTTTTGCATCCTCAGTAAGAGGACAAGGAAAAGTACTGAAAGAATTATGGGAAGAAGAGATCGAGACCATGAACATCAAGACAATATTACGGTTGCTGGAAGAAAAGGAATATGATGCAGCTGATTACCTTATCAAGCCCAGCAAGCTGGTGCTAAAGATGGCTAAGCTGCGTTCCATCGAAGAGATCGTTGCTCTTCTGCGAAAAGACAAGAGGACCGAACTGAAAGGCGATGAAGATGACATCCTCGCCAGATTAGAGATAGATCTGGAAAAGACCTTATTGCAGAAAGAACGGCAGCTGATGCACCGCAACCTGCTCAGCGCCAATTACGTCCTGGGCTTTCTCTTCGCTAAAGAGATCGAAGTCAGGAACCTCAAGATCCTGGTCAAAGGCAGGAAACTGTCGCTGCCTGACGATTATATCCAAAAGATGATGGTGGTCGCCGCATGAGATCGATAGCTATCGTCGGAGAGCCGGAATTCACGCTGGGTTTCAGGCTGGCTGGGATCCGCCAGGTCGTCGGCAAGGAAAATATTAAAGAACTGTTGGACGATAAGACAGTAGGCATCGTCATCATCGATGAAGCTACCATGCAGGATCTTGATCCACGGTTGAAAGATGATATCGTGGCATCAGTAGACCCAGTCTTTGTCGTCGTCTCAGAGACAGCAAAACAAGAAGAATTACGGAAGATGATCATCCAATCTATCGGAGTTGACTTACTTAAGGAAGGTGAATAATCATGGCTACAGACAAAAAACAGACAAACAAGAAACAGATCGGAAAATTATACCGGATCGCCGGCCCCGTCGTGGTGGCCCGGGGACTGCAGGCACGGATGTATGATGTTGTCCGTGTCGGAAACGAACGCCTGATGGGCGAAGTTATCAAGATCGATGGCGAAGACACGATCATCCAGGTCTATGAAGATACTACTGGGATCACACCGGGCGAACCGGTAGAAAACACTGGAGAACGCTTATCAGTTGAACTTGGTCCAGGACTGCTGACCTCTATCTACGACGGTATCCAGCGTCCTTTACCGGTATTACAAGCAGAGATGGGAGATTTCATCTTCCGCGGTGTCGATGCTCCGGGACTTGATCACAAAAAAAGATGGGACTTCAAAGCACTGGTCAATAAAGGTGAAGCTGTCAAAGGCGGCGATGTCATCGGTGAAGTTAAAGAGACCGAAACGTTCACCCATAAGATCATGGTGCCTCCTTCCATGGAAGGCAAGGTTAAAGAGATCAAATCTGGAAAATTCACGGTCGATGAGATTGTCTGTGTTCTTGATAATGATAAAGAGATCATGATGATGCAGAAATGGCCGGTGCGTATGCCAAGACCTTACCGCAAGAAACAGGCCCCCAGCGCGCCATTGTTGACGGGACAGAGGATCTTTGATGTCTTCTTTCCGGTTGCCAAAGGCGGCGCCGCCGCTATCCCTGGTCCGTTCGGAGCCGGCAAGACCGTCTCCCAGCAGCAGTTAGCAAAATGGTGCGATGCTGACATCATCGTCTACGTCGGCTGCGGCGAAAGAGGAAACGAGATGACCGAAGTATTGACAGAGTTTCCGCATCTGAAAGACCCGCGGACCAACGGTCCTTTGATGAACAGAACCGTCCTAATCGCTAACACCTCAAACATGCCGGTAGCAGCAAGGGAAGCCAGCGTCTATACGGGCGCAACCATTGCAGAATATTTCCGTGACATGGGCTTACATGTGGCGATGATGGCTGATTCCAGCTCCCGTTGGGCGGAAGCCATGAGAGAGATCTCTTCACGTCTGGAAGAGATGCCTGGTGAAGAAGGCTATCCTGCTTACTTAGCGACAAGACTGGCAGAGTTCTATGAAAGAGCCGGCATGGTCGAACCCTTGGGGGTCGATAATGAAGGTTCAGTCACCCTTATCGGGGCCGTCTCGCCGCCTGGTGGAGACTTCTCGGAACCAGTTACCCAGAACACCCTGCGTGTTACCAAGACTTTCTGGGCGCTAGACGCAAAATTGGCCCAAAGAAGACACTTCCCATCCGTCAACTGGCTGACCAGCTACACTTTGTACATGGATTCACTTGAACCATGGTTTGCTAAGAATGTGGCTGCCGAATGGCGGTCATTGGTCAGCACCATGATGAAGATCCTCCAGGAAGAAGACAAGCTATTGGAGATCGTCCAGCTGGTCGGTTCCGACTCTCTTCCGCCAAAGCAGCAATTGACGTTAGAAGTAGCCCGTCTGATCCGTGAGTTCGTCTTGCAGCAGAACGCTTTCCATGACATCGATACATACTGTGAACTGAAGAAGAGCTACACCCTGATGAAGACTATCCTGCTGTATGCTGATCTGGCCCAGTCCGCTTTAGACGACCAGGGAGCAAGAGTACAGGATCTTCTCGCTATCAAAGCGAAAGATAGGATCGGCGAAGCGAAGTTCGAGAAAGATTATCAGAAACTGCTGAAAGAAGTGCAGGCTGAGATGGAAACTGAATTCAAGCAATTAAGGTGATTATCATGACAACGATGAAAGAATATAAAACGATCACAAGGGTGGCCGGACCTTTGGTCTTCGTCGAGAAGACAGAACCTATCGGCTACGGAACACTTGTAAAAGTTACTCTAGTAGACGGATCTGTAAAGTCAGGACAGGTTCTTGATTCCAGCGATGACCTGGTCGTCGTCCAGATCTTTGAAGGCACCAGCGGTATCAGCAAGGATGCTAAAGTCAAGTTCCTAAAAGAGAACATTACCCTGCCAGTAAGCAAAGACATGCTTGGCCGTGTCTTCAACGGCGCAGGCAAGCCGATCGACGGCGGTTCTAGTATCGTCGCTAAAAAGAAAATAGATATCAACGGAGCAGCAATTAATCCTTATGCACGAGCTTCTCCTGCAGATTTTATCCAGACCGGTATCAGTACGATCGATGTTACAAATACCTTGGTCAGAGGGCAGAAACTGCCGATCTTCTCCGGTTCCGGCCTGCCGCATAACGAGATCGCCTTGCAGATCGCCCGTCAGGCTAAAGTCGTCGGCAGCAAAGAGAAATTTATTGTTGTCTTCGCAGCCATGGGTATCACCAACGAAGAAGCACAGTACTTCATGAAAGACTTTGAAGAGACCGGCGCTCTGGAAAGAAGCGTGGTCTTCTTAAATCTGGCTGACGACCCGGCTGTTGAAAGATTAGTCACCCCGCGCATGGCTTTGACGGCAGCGGAGTATTTCGCCTACGAAGAAGATGCTCACGTTCTGGTAATCCTGACGGATATGACCAACTACTGTGAATCATTACGAGAGATCGGCGCTGCTAGGGAAGAAGTTCCCGGTAGAAGAGGGTATCCTGGTTACATGTATACTGACTTAGCCATGATCTATGAACGAGCTGGTATGATCAAAGGCAGAAAAGGATCTGTCACTCAGATTCCGATCCTGACTATGGTCGGCGATGACATCACCCATCCGATACCGGACCTTACTGGTTACATCACCGAAGGGCAGATTGTCCTGAACAGGGAGCTTCATCGTAAAGGAGTCTATCCGCCGATCAACGTTCTTCCATCTTTGTCACGATTGATGAACATGGGTATAGGTGGTACTAAAACTAGAGATGATCACAAGAACGTTTCAGACCAGATGTATGCCAACTACGCTGAAGGCGTCGATCTTCGTGGATTAGTCGCTATCGTCGGTGAAGAAGCTTTGTCTGAGAAAGACAGGTTATTGCTGAAGTTCGGCGACCTCTTTGAAGAGAAGATCGTTACCCAGAGCAAGAAGGAAGACCGTTCGATATCGCAGTCATTAGATATCTGCTGGCAATTGCTAGGTACTATTCCAGAAAGGATGCTGACTAGGGTCAGTCCTGAGCTGAAGAAAAAGTATTACAAAGAGATGAAGTAGGGAAAGTAAAGTAAAAGTGAAGAATCAATAAAAACATGGCACTCGACATCAAACCGACGCGAAGCGAACTGCTGAAGCTGAAAGTACAGATCAAGCTGGCCAAATCAGGCCACTCCTTGCTGAAAAAGAAGCGGGATGGCTTGATCTTGGAATTCTTTGAACTGCTGAAGAAAGCCAAGAACGCTCGGCTGGAATTGGCTAAGACTTATTCAGGAGCAGTTCAGAAGCTGAATGTTGCCAGAGTCATGCACACTGATGTTAAATTGCAATCTCTTGCTTTTGCTATCAAACAAAGTCCTGAAATCAATCTGGAGAAGAAGAACATCATGGGTGTACAGGTGCCGAAGATCGATCCTTCAAAAGTACGCAAGACGTTGATGGAAAGAGGTATCGGTATGGCCGGCAGCTCTCCTGTCATAGACACTTCGATCGATGAGTATGAAAAAGTTGTCGAAGCTGTCGTGGTAGTGGCAGAAGCTGAGACGGCAATGAAAAAGTTACTCTCAGAGATCGAGAAGACCAAGAGAAGGGTCAATGCTCTGGAGTTCAGCCGCATCCCGGCCATGGAAGAAGCAAGGAAGTTTATCACGCTTAGGCTGGAAGAGATGGAGCGCGAGAACGTTTTCCGGCTGAAACGGATCAAGGGCAATGGATAAGATTTTTAAGTAGTTTAATCTTTTTAGGTTTATGGATGGGAATGATGATAAAGTACTGCACCACAATCTACCTTCTGAAGATGTTTTAAAGTCAAAAACTGTGACCCTAAGCGGGATAAAAGATAAGATCCATACGATCCGCGGAATGCAGGTTATGCTTGATAGTGATCTGGCTGCGTTTTATGGAGTTGAAACAAAAAGGCTGAATGAGCAGGTAAGAAGAAATAGCGAGAGATTCCCACCTGATTTCATGTTTCAGCTGGCTGAAAATGAAGCAGAAATCTTGAGGACGCATTTTGCGACCTCAAGTGAGAATTGGGGAGGGAGGCTTTAGCTTTTCTGGAGGAGATCGATGCTTACAAAGAATAAAAAACTAATCTGGATCCGTATCGCTATCTCGATCTTTAACCTTCTTCTGGTATTAGCTGTCATTATCTATGCTTATATTAAGCTGAAAGGGAAGCTGTAAATTATTCCAAAACATTTATATTGTAGACTGTATATCAAAGACCTAGAGGCCGGTTTCTGAGTTGCATTTAAACATGAAAAAATACTATCTGTTGCTGGTACTTTGCCTCTTCCTTGTAAGTTGCGCAGAAAAGATTGAACCTACAGTTTCGGTAGAAACTATCGCACCGATCAGCAATTTTGATACTCTAAATCTACAGGCATTGGAAGGCCAGGAGGTTTTCATCTTCGGCAATGCCAGTCCATATTATATCAACATCAGAGAAGCTGATTCTCCGTTTTATATGTTCAGTGATCAAGAAGGGATGAAAGTTCCGGTCCTGCCTTACAGGAAACTGCAGGAAGACAGGGATTATACTATCAGCGGTATCGTCATGAAAGGCACGAAGACGGCTTGTCGTATCGAATCTGGTTACTGTTATTTCTATTATGTTAAAGAGATGGTTCCAAAGTAAGGTTAGCTCTGATATAGAAGAGTATCCATCACCGAAATCTATTTAAAGACGCTATTTTCCCCCTCTCCATCATGATCAAACGACGAAATATCTTGACTGTTATCGCATTATTACTTGCTGTCTTTATCACCACCAACGTTTTCGGCTCTTCCGGAGAAGCGGCAGAAGGGCATGATTTTGCCAAGACTTTTCTCTGGATAGCGATCATCCTCATCGCTGCAAAATTGTCCAGCCTCGTTGAAAAATACGGCCAGCCGGCAGTTCTGGGCGAACTGGTGATCGGTGTTATCCTGGGAAACCTTGTATTGTTAGGATTCCATGGGTTAGAGCCTATCAAAGCAGATGCTATAATCGCTTTCTTGGCTGAACTGGGAGTCGTAATCCTCCTGTTCCAGATCGGTCTGGAGTCAAACATGAAAGAGATGAGTAAAGTCGGCTTTAAAGCAGGTATCGTGGCCGTTCTGGGCGTCATCGTCCCTTTTGTCTTAGGAACCTGGGTCGTCGGACCATGGTTATTACCTGGCTTGACTTTCAACGCCTATCTTTTCCTTGGAGCTACATTAACTGCAACCTCCGTCGGCATCACCGCCAGGGTCTTTAAAGATCTCAATAAGCTAAAGACAAAAGAGGCCCAGATCGTCCTCGGGGCAGCAGTTATCGATGATGTTCTCGGTCTGATCATATTGGCTGTCGTCTCTGCTATCGTCACCGCTGGATCTGTCAGCGCCGGAACCATCGGCCTGATCTTTGGAAAAGCAGTTTTATTTCTGGTAGGATCGATTGTTGTGGGCCAATTGACAGCTCCTGGCATCAGCCGGATCTTTGCTAAGATCAATGCCGGCGTCGGCATGAAATTCACTCTGGCGATCTGTTTCGGCCTATTGTTTGCTTATTTCGCCAGCGTCATCGGTCTGGCTCCTATCGTGGGAGCTTTCGCTGCCGGCTTGGTATTAGACGCGGTCCATTTCAAATATTTCAAGGATCCCAAAATTGTAGCAGATATAAAGAAGCATTTTAAAGAACATCATGCCGAAGAGAACGGCGTCTCAGAGATCCTCCACAAGCACTCTGAACGTCATGTTGAAGAGATCGTCGAACCGATCGGCTTGTTCCTGGTGCCGATCTTCTTCGTGATGACTGGTTTCGCTGTCGATCTGACTACTTTGTTTAACCTGAAGGTTCTTTTGGTCGCTTTAGGGATAACCATCGTTGCTATCTTGGGCAAGTTGGTCGTGGGCTTAGTGGCCGGCAAGGTCAATAAATGGGTTGTCGGCTGGGGCATGGTGCCTCGCGGTGAAGTAGGCCTGATCTTCGCCACTATCGGAAAAGGATTAGGTGTCGTCGATGATTCGGTATTTTCGGTGATCGTCATCGTAGTTATCTTGACAACATTGATACCACCGGTCGTACTGAACCTGCTGCTGAGGAAGGAGACTAAAGAACAACATTTATAAACGCTGTTCCTGTCCTTTTTCCTATGAAACAAGAGCCTTGGGACTTATCTACTATCCATTCCGGCAATCTGGCAGGATCGCTTAAGATCATCGAAAAAAGGGCTGCTGTCCTGGAAAAATGGAAAACTAAACTGACACCTGGCATCCCAGCAAAAACTTTTCTCCAGCTGCTTAAAGAGATTGAGGATTTCCATAAGATCGGACTGAAGACAGCTGTCTATGCGCAATTACGCTTCTCAGAAAACGCCAACGACCAGAAAGCCCTGGCTGAGATGTCAACTGTGGAGACAGCTCTTACGGCTATCAATAACCGACTGTTGTTTTTCTCGTTATGGTTCAAAGATCTGCCAGATAAAAAAGCGACAGAATTGATCAAAGTTAGTGAAAAATATCATTATTATCTAGAGATGCTGCGAAAAAACAAGAGGTACACTCTTAAGGAAGAAGAAGAGAAGATCATCAACATCAAAGATACTACGGGAGCGTCTGCCCTTGATAATATCTATAACCTGCTTACCTCTAACTTTATCTATCAAGTTGATGGAAAGAAGCGGACTCAGGAAGAGATGGTGACATTTGTCCGATCGTCTTCTCCAAAAGTAAGAGAAACGGCCTATCGCGCTTTACTGACGCCATATAAGAACAATAAAGAAGTCATCGGCGAGATCTATAAGAATATCATCAACGACTGGCGGGAGGAAAATGTTACGTTAAGAGGTTACAAAAGCCCTATCTCTGTCCGTAATGTTGTCAATGATATCCCTGATGAAGCAGTAGAAGCCCTGCTTACTGTCTGTGAAAAAAATCAGTCTTTGTTCCATCGTTTCTTTGAGATCAAACGCAAACGGTTAGGACTAAAGAAGCTACGTCGTTTTGATCTTTATGCTCCATTAGAAGAAGAGAAAGAGAACATCCCCTACGAAAAAGGATTGTCTACGGTCCTGGAAACATTTGATGAGTTCTCAGCAGAATTTGGTCTGGCTGCCAGAAAGATCGTTGAAGCCAGGCATATCCATTCTACGGTCTACAAAGGCAAGAGAAGCGGTGCTTTCTGCTGTTCTGTAACAACTGAACATCCACCGTATGTCTTCCTGAGCTATACTGAAAAATATCGCGACGTGTCAACTTTAGCTCACGAGCTTGGTCATGGTGTCCATGCCGTGCTGGCTTCGATCCAGACAGAATTTACCCATGAAGCCTGTCTGCCGCTGGCTGAAACAGCTTCTATCTTCAGCGAGATGTTATTATCTGAGAAGATGATGAAAGATAATCCTAAAGCAGCGAAGGAGATGCTGTTCACCCAGATCGATAATCTTTATGCTTCCATAACCAGACAGGCTGGGTTTGTCATGTTTGAAAAGAAAGCCCACCAGATGATGAAAGAAGGCAAGACCATCGATGAGATGTCGACAGTATATTTAGCTGATCTGAAAAAACAATTAGGTCCGAAAGTGGATGTAGACGAAATATTTGCTTACGAGTGGGCCTATATCCCGCATATCTTCCACACCCCGTTCTATTGTTATGCTTATGCCTTTGGCAACCTGTTGACACTCGCTTTGTATGAGATGTATAAAGAGAAGGGCAGCAAGTTTGTTCCGAAGATCATCGAGATGCTGTCAAAAGGCGGCGGTGAAAGTCCGCTGGAGATCACTAAAGCTGTCGGTGTTGACATAACTTCGGAAAAGTTCTGGCAGAAAGGTTTTGATGTGATAGAGAAGATGATAAAAAAGGTTGATAGTTAAAGAAGATGAAAAATGAGAAACAGAACTTTAATCAATTCGTATTTACTAAAAAACGTATTTACTAAAAAACCATTTTACTAATAGGAATTACAAAGCAACCATCGTTTCATTTGAATCTTCTAACAATAAAAATAATAAAAAATTACTTCTTGCCTTTCAACGGCAGCACTCCAGAGAGGTCGCCGATGACATTCACCAGTTCTGAATCGGTCGGAACGACGATCTTGGCATTATTCATCAGAGATCTTTCAACGGTCTCCAGTTTCTTGAGAGCCTGAGCATTGCCGACGAAGTACTTATTAGCCGCCTCGTTGACCAGCTTGATAGCCTCCGCTTCTCCCTGCGCTTCCAGGATCCTGGCTTGCCTTGAACCTTCTGCTTCCTTGATGTGAGCCATCCTGATACCATCAGCTTCGGTCTGTTTGGCGAGGGCGAAATCCTTTGCCGCTATCTTCTCGTTTTCAGCTTTGACGACCTTGTTCATGGTGTCCTGGACATCTTTCGGCGGATCGATCTCTTTCAATTCAGTTCTTACAACTTCGATACCCCATTTATGGGTCTCTTTCTCAAGGGTCTTCATCAGTTCAGTGTTGATCTTATCTCTCTCGCTGTTGGCTGATTTTAAAGTTAGAGTACCGATGATATTTCTCAGGGTTGTTCTCGCTAGGTTGACAATCTGCCGTTGATAATTATGGACTGCGTACTGTGAAGCCTTGACATCAGCTTCAGACGGTTTTACCCTAAAATAGACCTGGGCATCCACTCTGGCATTAAGATTGTCGTTGGTGATGATCTCCTGCGGCTCTGCATCGACCATCTGTTCTGTTATGTTCACTTTAGTCAACTTATCGATGAACGGGATGATCCAATGAAATCCCGGCTTGCAGAATTTCTTGTATTTTCCCAGCCTTTCTTTAAGGCCGCAGTGTGTTGGTCTGATTACCCTGATGCCTGCAAAGAAGATGATGCCAGCCAGGATGATGAACATTTTTAGCCCACCGGGCAATGCCATAAATAATGTTACGATTCCCATACTTCTATCTGGGGTTTGAGACTTTAAAAGGCTTTTGGTGATATTAAAGAAGGAGGCAAAATTCTTAAAAGTTCTTCAATGGGATAGTGGGAAGCGGCATCGATCAACCCGCGGTCGTTGCTGTGGATGGCAATGATGCCGAGTTCTTGGTTACGTTCAATTTCAAGAGGATAACCAAGGTTATAGTTCCTATGGGCAAAATCCTGCGGGCGTGTAAAATAAGCTTTACCATCGGCTTCCGTGACAAAATAGCGTCTGGGAAAACCTGCATCTGTCTGTTCTAAAAGAACTGCTACTTCCCGACCGTCAGGAATTAGGTAACGTATGCCTTCAAGAACTTCAACACGGTGCAGACCCGGATGACGGATCGGCCGAAATCCGATCCTTCTGATAGTTCCATCTTCTTCACAATGATACACGCCGGTGCGAGATGCAAGATTCCGTTTTCTAGCATCTCTTCTGTTGATAGCAAATTCGTATGCTCTTTGAATATCACCATCACGGCTCACTATACAGCCGGTATTCCCTTCAGGAAGATTTTTTAACAAGCCAACGACCAGACCGATATCTGTTGAGGAGACATTTCTTATCTCAAAAGGCGTCTCTCCAGGATCAAGAAGGTTCATTTCCCAGATGAGCCTATCCCTCGCATCAGCAAGAGCACGCAAACCACGAGCTGCACTTTTTCTTCCCCTAGCTTCATATTTGCAGAATTCAGTATATCTTGCGCTTTCTCTTTGAACTTCTGGCGTTGTATAACCTACAGTTCTAAATAAACCAGAGGAAGAAAGCTGTCTGAGATGAGCCAATTCTAGCCTGATTCTTTTTGCTACAATATCTGGATTTCGGGATGTAAGATCGTTAGTGGGCCGCCCACAGCTGGAGAAAGCCCCGGAATCGAAAACGACCATTCCATGCCTATCAATAATCTCAGCCAGATCCATCTTCATGCCAGAATGACAACTGTTTAAAAAGATTATTGTGGCAATATAGTATACTTATTATCCAGTAGTGATCCTGGAAAAATTTATAAAATAAATTAGGAAAGTGGGAAGGATGTCATCTACCGATTGGTTCAATGGACAATTTGGGAAGAAAAGGGATCCTCTGGCAAAAGTAGAAGCGAAGCCTAAGACTAAACCAGAAATGATTCCGCCTCTTGTCAGGGCAGGATATGAACAGATCAGGAAACAAGCAACAAAGGATGAATTTGAGCCTGCTTTGTATATCTACGATACTCTCTGCAAGCAATTTCCAGAATCACGTGATCGACATGAGTCGGTTCTTACAGGCGCTTTTGAAGCTTATACTACCCTTCAAAGGAGGATAGCCTGGGCGTTCGGCAGCCTTGGTGACTATGACCGGGCACATAAACATCTGAAAGAAGCTGCTTCTGGCTTTTGGTTAGATGGGAATAAAAAACTGGTTCCAGAAATAACCCAAAGGGAATACGATAATACCCGAAGGCATATCTTCAATCATACCCCTGCGGAGTTTTTCGCTCGGCGCCTTTGGGAGACAGCAGAAAGCGGAGAGATTGATTTTTGGGATTATCAAAGTACATGTCGGGTTCCCAATCTAACTTTTGAAAAGTATATGCAGCCGTTGGTATTGGCCTTTGAAAGAGATGGCCTGGTTGGTAATGATTATATTAAAGAAAGGTCAATCAGCCACTTGGAGCTGCTTGAAAGAATAAATCTTCTTCACCGGCAAGCCTACCTAACGGCGATGCGTAACACCTGGGGTGAGAAACTAGAAAAGCATCCTTTGGTTTCTCCGTTCCCGATCGGTTCTAAAGTTCTTACGCAAAGAGAGCAGAAATATCGAGATTTGCTCTTTGAATATGCTCATCTTTTCACAGATCATCTAAGGGACTGAAACATTTATATATTCTATAAGCGATAGTTAACGCATGACAAAGGTTCTCGCATTTATCCTGATCTTATCAATATTCATCGCTGGCTGCAGCAGTGCTGAACAAGAAATACCTTTAGAAGAACCTTCAATAGTTGAAGAACAGCCAGTGATGGAAAGTCCTGTTACAGAAATCATTGAAACTAGTTCAAATGTACCTTCTCCCTTAGAAACATCGACGAAAACATTGCAGCCTTCCGATATTGAATACTTGGGAGCATTCAGATTACCAGAAGCTTCCGGTGGTTCAAACTGGGAATTCAGCGGCTATGCCGCAACATTCTACCCAGAAGGCGATCAGGCTTCTAACGACAATTATCCCGGTTCATTATTTGCCATAGGTCATGATCATCATCAGATGGTCTCAGAGGTGAGTATTCCTACGCCAGTCATCAGCAAGAACGTAGAAGACCTTAACACTGCGGAAACATTGCAGCCGTTTGCTGACATCAGAGGAAATCTGTACGGTGAACAAGAGATCCCTCGCGCCGGAATTGTATATCACAAAGACAAATTATATTTCTCCTGGGGCCAGCATTTCGAGTTTGAGATTACACCGACGCACGGCCGTAGTAGTCTTGACCTATCTGATCCACAGACAGAAGGATTATGGCGCATTGAGAATTATCCAAATTACATCCTCAACGATTACATGTTTGAGATCCCAGCATCTTGGTATCAGAAGAATACGCCTGGCAAAACATTAGCTACAGGCAGATTTAGGGATGGCTTGTGGTCAGGAAGAGGTCCTGCTTTATTGGCTATCAATGACGAGCCAGGGAACAATGTTCTGGAAGCGACGCCTCTCCTATTATACGGAACCGTTGAACCTGGCAATCCAGAAATAATCCAATCGGAAGATATTGCTATGGATGGTTTCAGTGAACCTGATGAATGGTCAGGAGCTGAATGGTTGACGGCTGAAGATAAAGCAGCAGTCATTTTCGTCGGCACCAAAGCTGTCGGCAAGAGCTGGTATGGTTTTGCCAACGGTATTGTCTATCCTACTTCTGGAGATGAGGATGAAGTTTACCCAGACGTGCCGGACTGGCCCTATGATGAACGCGGCTGGTGGTCTGAAGACATCCAGGCTCAGATGATCTTCTATGACCCAGCTGACCTGGCTGCCGTCGCTCAAGGACAGATGGAAACCTGGGAACCGCAGCCCTATGCTGTTTTTAATCTAGATCCATATCTCATCAATCCTGGATTCAATTATGAAGCTGGAAAACGATATCTGGTCGGTGCTGTTGCTTATGACCGTGAGAATGAGTATCTGTATGTCTTTGAAAGACTGGCTGACGGTGACGGGAAAAGCGTGGTTCACGTTTTTAAAGTAGGATAAGTGATTTTAATTTATTATTCTTTTATTATTCCTTCTTTAAGTGTGTAACAGATTTTTCCATCACTGCAATAGACCTCAGCAATTTCTAAAGAACCATCTTCCGGCAAGTCTGCTGCAATCTCTTCAAGGGTCCGTCGTAATTCGCCGATGGTTTGGGGATTGCCGATGATATAATCAGTTCCGCTAAATATTTCAGTGATATAATCTTTCTTTTCTACCATAGAACTATCATTTTAATCGCTATTTAAAAAATTAAGTAAAGAAAAAGAAAAAATTAGGAAAAATCAAGCTTTCTCGAACCTTTCCTGGACAACTTTCCAGTCGATGGCATCGATAAACGCTTTGATATACGCTGCCCGATCCATGCCGTAATCGGTGACGAAAGCATGCTCAAAGACGTCCATCACCAACAGTGGAACACAGCCTGCCAGATGGCCGACGTCATGCTCGTTGATCCAGACATTGAAGATTTGGTCTGCCTGTTTGTCGTAGCACATCACGACCCAGCCGATACCACGTAATTTGCCGGTATTGACAAAATTCTCATGGCAGGCTTGTCCGGAACCGAACGTGGCGACCATCTTCTTGAACAGAGCAGAATCTTCCGGTAATGAAGATTTCTCCTTGTTCATGTTGCCGAAATATAACTCATGCAACCTCATGCCGTTAAACTCCCAGCCGAATCTTCGTTTGATCTCAGCCCACTGTGGAGTTCCCGGTTCTAATGTTTTTAATAATTCGATGGCTTTGTTGGTATTGGCAACATAGCCAGAGTACAGTTTAAAGTGAGCTTGCAGCAACTTGTCGCTGAAACCAGCTGTTCCTATCAATCCGCTGAAATCTAATTCTTTGTATGTCATTTTTTGCCTCCTAGGTCATTGAATGTATTGAGATCCTGTTGCCTTCTGTGTCAGCCACCACACACATGAAACCATGTTCGTCACTGATCTTTTTTCTTTGGATGATTATCTTTCCTCCAGCTTCTTCTACCACTTTTAGGTCATCGTCAAGATTACCGGTTGGAGTGGTGAAGTAGATCAAGATCCCATCACCGGATGGAGTATAGAACTCTTCATTCTTGACTAAAGATCCTCCAGCTCCTTGACCATCACTATGGGGAAAAATACTCATCTTAATATTTGGCAGATCCATCCTTTCAAGAGAACATTTGAACACTTTCTCATAAAACGAAACAGCCCTATCCATATCTTTTACTGGAATTTCAAACCAGCCGACTGGATTTTTCTTTTTATCTTCCACTTTAAATCTTCCCCACCAGATCTAGACCCGGCTTCAATGTTTTCTGTCCAGGTTCCCAGCTGGCCGGGCAGACTTCGCCGCCGTTCTCTCGGACAAACTGGGCAGCTTTGACTTTCCTGATCAGTTCTTTTGCGCTTCTACCGATGCTGTTGTCATTTAATTCTATTGTCTTTAGAATCCCATCAGGATCGATTATAAACGTTCCCCGTAAGCTAAGGCCTTCCATCGGGATCATCGTGCCATAGGCATTGCAGATCTGTCCGGCCGGATCAGCGACCATCGGGAACTTGATCTTTTTGATAGTATCTGAGTTATCATGCCAGGCTTTGTGGACAAAGACGGTATCAGTGCTGACGCTCAACACTTCCACGCCAAGCTGCTGTAGTTCTGCGTAATGATCAGCCATCTCTCCTAATTCTGTCGGACAGATGAACGTGAAATCCGCTGGGTAGAAAAAGAGGACAACCCATTTTCCTTTGTAGTCTGACAGCTTTACTTTGGTTATCTGTCCGTTGTGGAACGCCTGCGCTTCAAAAGCCGGCGCGTTTTCATTTATTGCTAACTTATTTTCCATCAAAAATCCCTCCGTGATTTTTGGGGATTTCAAAAAATCTTTGTTTTTTGATATCTTCCATTTTTTACACCTCGTCAAATGTTATCGTTATTGAGTTTTGTCTTATCTGAGTCTGACAGGCCAACCTATGTTTCCGGTCTCTGTCCATCGATTCTTCTTCTGGTGTCAGTTCAGTAAGGTTATTCTCACCTTCTTCAATGGTGATCATGCAAGTGCCGCATAACCCGGAACGGCAGCCGAAAGGAACGCCCAGCTGTTCACAAGCGTCCCTGATCGGTTCACCATCTTCAACAGGTATTACCGTATCTTTAAACTTGACTGCACCCATAGAAGAATTTACCTCTACTGATTGAGAAAGACGATTTTATTTAAAGGTTATGGTACTGATTTTTCATTGTGTTATCGCGTGTCTAGAATCTGGTTCACTTTTTCAGATACTCTTTCCTCTTTGGCTCATCAAATTTCTCGATGGCATATCTAAGCATGGTCCGGGGCATGACTTTATGATACCTTCGCAGGAACTTCTCTTCAACTTCCTGGTCTCTCTTGCCAACCTCCCTTAGCATCCAGCCCACAGCCTTATGGATCAAGTCATGCTTGTCAGGAAGCAGTATCTCTGATATCTTTAAAGTGTCATCAAAATCGTTATTCTTGATGAAAGCAAAAGTGGAAATTACCGCGATGCGTTTCTCCCAAAGGTCATCAGATCTAGCAAGCTTATACAATAGTTCCCTGTCTTTGTCTAAAAGATAATCTCCCAACAATCCCGGAGCAGAGCTGTCTACCAGATCCCAGTTGTTGACATGCTTAAGATTGTCAAGATACACTTTTATGATCTTATCTTTATCATTCCTATACTGAAACATAAGGATGAATAAAGCGGTAAGGCGGTGTTCATGAAACTTGCTTCTGAGAAGCGTCTCGACATCTTCCAACGGTAGATCTTTGTATCTTTTGGCGATCTTTCTCTGCTCCGGTACAGTCAGGCCCAGAAAAATATCACCCTCACCATATTGCCCTTTCCCGGTCTTGAAGAAACGTTGGAAGAGCGGGGCTTTTTGTGGATCAGCTGCCGTTTGCAATTCTGATTCTATAGGAAGCATAGCAATCGGATGCCGCGATGCTTTAAAAATATATCTTTGAAAGACAGAATCCATTTAAACCATCTGTTTGTCTCACCCTAAGATGGAACTAGAAGAGGCGATAGAGAGATTTAATGAAATATTTACCGTCCTTCGAAGGACCAGACTTTTAGAAGGCAGAACTTTTCTTCAGGCTTTCCCATTAGATCTAAAAAGAGTTAATGAAGGTTTAGAAGCTCTTTTACCATACGCTTATTGCAGTCCACATCGGATGATCAACAGGAATGGAAAGAACGGAGACAGGGTTATCATAGACGACATCAATGTTTATTTTGCTCCTCCAAGAACGCACGAATATAATGGAAAAGACAGGATTCCTGGAACTGGTTATTATGTTGCAGTGCAAGTCCACTCTAAAGAGAATCTTGCCAAGGTAGAAAGGGTTCTTAAAAGAACCGGTCTTACACCCCGTAAAGAAAAACCAGGAGAATACAAAGGATTTATGGTCTACGCTGCTCTTAACTCTTTACTTTTAACACAACCTTCTCTTCCAGTGGGAGATTCAGCGCAAACTCCTGTCGATAGGCAAGGCCGTACCTTAAACACATCTCGGCTTTGAAAAGCTCCTTGCCAAGATAGGCGGCGTGTTCCAGCCGAGTTAATAATTTCTGCCTGACGATGGTATTGTAGATCTCGATGGCATTCTTGCCGGTGATCGTCTTTGTGATTATGTGTTTGTTGGTGACGAAGCCTACCTCTATCTGTTTGCCCTTCAGCCTGATCAAAAAATAGCCTTTAGGATCCTGATTCCATTCTTTATAGGGATCATGGCTGGCTTTGATCTTCTTGGTAACGTTCACTTTCTGCTTTGCCCAGACATATTTAGCCATAAAGCCCCTGTTGGAAGATATAGTTTATAATAGTTTCCTCTGAAAACATTTAAAAGCTAGCTCTCTCTAAACACAAGATGAAGAAAGAGATCGTCGTCATCGGCGACGTGGAAATCGGCGGGGGCACCCTTACGGACGATTTTATCAGCGATAAAGCTCTTTCTGCTTTCATCGGCACTCTTACCAGAAAAAAGACTCCTGTTGACTTCATCCTCAACGGAGATAGTTTTGATTTCATGAAATGTCCTTACATCGTCAAAGGGAAAAATACCTACCCCAGACACATCACAGAAAAGATCTCCCTGGCTAAATTAAAGTTGATGGAAGAAGCTCATGCGCCGGTGTTTGAAGCGTTGAGAAGGTTTGTTTCGCATAAAAAGAATCGGCTTTTTTTTACCATCGGCAACCATGATCATGACCTTTTCTATGAAGGGGTGCAGGAACGCATAAAAGAACTGCTGAAGAGCAAGGAAAACGTCTTTTTCCGTCTGCAATACCATTTTCATGGTGTCTATGCGGAACATGGCCAGCAGTATGATTTCCTTAACAAGATCAATCCAAAGAGAGCTTTCATCACTTATCGCGGCGAGAAGATCCTGAACATCCCCTGGCTGGCTTTTGGTCTTATCAGCCGTTTCATGACCATCAAGGAAGAGCATCCGTTTATGGAAAGGATTAAACCATATCCGACGATGTTCTCGCATCATAAAGCCGTCCTGCAGAAGATTAACCGGCGTTCTATCGAATACGTGCTGAAGAGTATCATCTACTACCCGCTGCGTTATTTCTACGATCCGACCTATACTATCCCCCGGGAGATTTTTCGGGAGTTATATAGAAGGTTAAAGAACCGCCATTGGGACATCGACAATATCGTCCCTGTATTCAAGCGGCGGCAGAGGTGGCGGGCTAACCTTAGGAACAAGATCCATGTCCTTGGACACGTCCATGAACATTATCTGGAACAGAAAGGCGGCTGGATCATCATCCATCCCGATACCTGGCGGGATGAATATACCTTTGACGAGACCAACGGGAAATTATACCATAAACCAAAAAAATATGTCCACATCCTGGTAGAAGATGACGATTCATTGCAGTGGGAAGTCAAGGATTATCCGATCAAGAGAAGCGTACTGCGATTTGACGACGTCTTGAAAGACGAAGTCGGCTGGGTCAAGAAAGCGGCCGCCGAAGAAGGCTATCCTATCGAAAAGTTTCTAGCTAGAGATCCATCCTGAATTCTTTGCCGTGGTCCTTGAAGCCGAAGCGTTCGTAGAGCTGATGGACCCGTTTCCGTTCATGCCGGCTGGTGCCGATGATCTTGTAGCAGCCGTGTTTCTTAGCCAGATCGATAGCAGCATTGACCAGCTGGCTGCCATAGCCGAAACCACGAGCTTCTTCCTCGACGAAAAGGTCTTCAAACAAAGCGTAAGGCCGGTCATGGTCAAGATCGTTCTCGATCAGATAGATACGGGCTCTTCCCACTTCTTTTCCTTCTACTTTCAACGAGAGACGGATGCCCTTGCTGCTGATCTCCTGGATGTTCATAACCGGAAAAAGAAAGCTGGGGTTAATAACGTTTGTGGATTAGAAGATGATTTACACGAAAGGATGAAAAGACATTCAGAGATCCGCTGGAGTGAAATTGTCTCCCTGAAGACTGGTAATATGGTGCTCATACTATAAACCAAAATTTGATCCCGCAATTTCACCACTCCATTGCAATCAGTAATCTTTATATAAGCATGAATTTCTTAGATCAGCATAGGGGGATGAGATCATTTTAGAAGAAAAATTTCACGAAGAAAGTAATTTTAGAGAGGTCATGAGTATAGAGGAAGCTATCGGTCTCATCAGCAAGCTTCCTGAACCTATCTCTGATAAATCTTTAGAAGATGAGATCAAGAATCCCGAAGAGCTTCTGGAAGATTTCGGGTTTGATGAAAAAGCAGCCAGCAGCGATGTGGAATATTCTTTTGCTGATGAGGAATTGTTCAAGCAATTATACGGCACAAGATTAGATTACAATCAGTTATGGTACGGTGAAAAAAGAGCATCCTCATCATTTGAACCAGAAGAGGAATACTGGACCGGCGATGCTAGAGATTCCGATGTTGAATCAGAGATGATGACCGACATGGAAGCAAAGGATGCTTTCGTCAATATCCAGTATGCGACGGCTTTAGGAGCGGCAACAGAAATTAACTTCAAGGAAAGACGTAAGTTTGATATGTGGATCAAATTTAACCGGTCAACATTCCATGCGTTTGAACTGCAGTATTCTTTCACCAGGGATATCGATTACGGAAAAGCAGCCTGATTGAGCATCTCTTCTTCGACAAAATGCAGTTTTCCGGGAATGATAAGACAATATGGTGGTTTGCCAAAATCAAGCTTTTTGATCTCTTTCAATGTTCCTGATCTTATCGAAGGATCAGTAGAACCAAGACGGGCGCAGCCCACTACCAACAGATCATCGCTGATAAGACTCTCTTTCTTCCTCTCTTCGATAGTTTCCAATATCTGTAAAGCTTCCGGGATGGTCAGGAACCTGTTCTCGCCTGGTTTGAGATCAAGCAAACATAACGTATGAGCTCCCCTTTCTTTGTTCTCTTTGATGATGTTGTAAGGTGTTTCCAGCTGCGGATGGTCTTCTATGAAAGGGATGGAGGTAGTCTTGCCAAACTTGTATAATTGCAGACCGGTGATGCCGACCGCAGTCAATATAGAAGCATTATGGATCACTTTTACTGGAACCTTCTGCTCTTTCGCTTCCCTAAACAGGTCAATATGGGTGGTAGCTGACAACGGATCACCGACGACTAAGAAAGCTGTGTCGTGATCTCTTGCTTTTTCAAGTATCTCAGAAGAACCCTGCTCAGACTGACTTCTGTCAGCCATGATGATCTTCTTCCCGTAGAATTCTTCCAGATCTTCTTTTGTACATTGCAATAGAGAAGTATAGTTTTCCAAGTAGATATATTCACACTTTCGTATCGCTTCCAGACCTTTGACGGTGATGTCCTTCTCATCACTGAGACCAAGGCCGATAATATATAAAGTCATGGATATAGATTATAATAGCTATTTTTTAAAGATTATGTAAAAATAGCCAGAAAAACACAGGTTTTAGCTTTTGTATGTCCACAGCAAAGTTTTCGGGCTATTTTGCATCCTAAAAATGCGTGGTCAGAGAAACCGTCTTTTGTCAAAATAGGACTGGCGAGGTAAGACGGTTTCACGCATTTTCATGATGGGGAAAATATACCAACCGAGAGACAATGCTCCGGCGTACCCCATCAGTCAGATGTTCCATATGGTGGTGAAGAAGGCCTTCTAGAACTTCACGACCCTCGGGGATGGGAAGGTGAACATACCCGTGTCTGGCCCTTGCTACTTCGCAGTCTATCATCCCATCAGTATAGAAACGGACATCACAGCGAAAGAAGTTATTGGAACTCCCTCCTCTCAGACCAGCACTTTGTCCATGATATACCTCCTGAAAAAGGCTTCTTCTAAAATCCAAAGCAAAAAGCTCATCAAAAAAAGCTTGTTGGGTATCATCCCGTAAGAATCCTCTATAAACCAAAGATCTGCTCAGCGATGGATGGTCGAAGATTCTCCATATGTACGGAACCCTTCCGTCGTTACCATGCATATGGTCACTAGAGTAAGATTTTATTTAAAGATTTAGCGTCTAGAACCCCGAAGATAGTCTAGACCATCGAGAGTGATCCTAAAGACAGGAGAGACGACAGATCCACAAAATGTTTCAATATTGATCAATCCGGCGTCCTGAAGTCTGCTAACATGTGATTCGTAATCTCTTGCGAAATCAGGAGAATCTACACCCAATCTTAATTTTAGAAGTGCAACATTGATCCTGCTATCACCTTGGCCATGAGCTAGACAATAACTTCTGGCAAGACTAAGGAAATTATAATCAGTAGGAGTTTCATCCATCTACCAACAAAAATTATTCTAATTTATAATATTTCTGAAAGAATTATGCTGCAGCCTGATACTTTCCAGAATCGGCAGCTCTCTGCGGCTCCCTTAAGATTGTGCTGAGGTCATGCTGCACCAGATCATAGAGTGTTCCCAGCACTGGATAGTCTGTGGTAAAAGTTGGCCCTAATCTTTCTCTGACGGTGCCCAGCCAGGCATCAGTCCGTGCCGCTAATCGCTGATTATGAGAGTAATCTCCTACAACCATCTCACCGAAGTATTTTTCTAATAGAATACCGGCAGAGGCTTCCAGTTTATGATGCTTTTTTTCTAGCGATCTTAGATCATCCCTTACATTTACGTAAGCGATCGCTGCTTGAATGATATAATCTAGCTTTAGATCTAGAGGTAATCCACTTATCAGAGAGGTAACATGCCCATAAACCCCTTCTAACTGGGCCTGCAAGCCTTGGTAGGCCGCAGGCACCACTACTCTGGTAACCTCTGTCATCGCTCGGAGCTTTTCAACTCCATCCTGTACTTGCTGCTCCAGGGTCATCACTGTCGTCATGCCTTCCTGTGAGAAAGCGCTTGATATAAATTCTAGCTCTCCCCTATGGGGGAAGGAATGGCAGTTGGGTAATTTATTTAAAGATGAAATGCTTTAGAAAAGCATGGAACGCCTGGAGATAACCTTAAGCGAAGGAAAAAATCATTATACTGCTTCTTTTAACTCTAGTTTGGGCAGTCTGGAATCGAGAACAGCCAGTACACCGGCATTAGCCCTGAAATTGAGCTTAAAAGCAGCGACCGACCATTATGGAGCAAGAGAACATATGATCCATGTATCTTATCAGCAAGGACCAGATACGGCTTCATTTGAAAGTATTGCTGGAAGATATATTCCTAACAGTTGTATAAGTCTGCTGTTAGAAGGAAGGAATTGACTTATTTTGGCAGATTGTAGGCTTTTTTGATGAAGTCGATGATTTCGTCTTTACCAAATACTATGCCTTCCTGATGGGTCACAAGGATTGGCGCTCTTCCATAACGGGTTTCATTTTCTTCACGAAACCTGATCTTTTCTTTTATAAGAAACATTGCAACATCTGTACATGGATGGCACCATTCCGTACCATAGAAAACCAATTCTTTTGTCTTGTGATCAAAGACACCTCGAGGCTCAGGCTTTCCTTGTAGCAATCTCTCTGACTGATAAATCTCTTCAGAAGGCATTCTCCAAGGCTTGTCCTTCCAGGTGCTTTTTTCCAGACGATGATAAACTTTCTGCAGAATGTCTAAAGCAACATAAGCCGCCTGATTTGTACGAGCTCTATCAACACTAGGGTTACGAAAATCGTTATAAGATCCACCTATTTCAAAAATAAATCTTTTATTCATTTCAATAGAGAATGAAGGACCATCCACTAATATTGTCCTTTCTTTAGTGAGCGAGACGGAAACATTTTTTCCAGTAGGAAGAGGAACCTCCCAAGAGATTAGGGCCAATGATTTTTTTGAACCGTAGGCTAGTACCTCGTTTTTCTTTATTTTAGCAAGCAAATTGCTGCTCTCTTTTGAATAATCTTGTTTTGGATCATATCCAGCAACCAGTTCTGTTCTCTCCTCTGCTGAATGGATTCCCGCTTCTGTAGTGACATCTAATAGTCGTTCCAGCGTATATGTCGATTCAACCTGCGCAATACCAGTTAGAGGTACTGAAGCGGCCAAAGCTGCTAATCCAGTTAAAAACTGACGTCGATCCATAAGTCCAAAATCCTTCCTCCCATTTATAAATCTTTCTAGATTATTCACTAAGTAGTGAGTAAAATGTAGGGGAGAAAATACGGATGCAACTGGACTATTCTCAAGATTGTTTCAGTATTTGCGCAATCAGTCTCATAAAATTTACCATCAGAAGCAAGCATCTGTGTTTTAGGACTTTCTAGTAATTTCTCGCACTCTGGAAGTCATTATCAGTCAACACTGCTATCTACCTGGTCAACATCCCAACCTAACGCTCTGAATAATGGAAGAATAAATCCTTTTTAGTCATCACTTCATTGTATGATTTTAGCTTTCCAGATTCAACTAAGCGAGTACATTGTCAACGAGTTTCTTAATCTCCTCTTTGGCTTGTTCTTTGTCAAACATCTTATTCCCTCTCCTCATTCAAAACATAATAAGCCCCTCTATATGAGCCGACTTTTCTAACATATTTAAATTTCAGTAATTCGTTGATATCAGCTATTGCTGTGCCAAATGAGGTATTGTTTATTTCCATGTACTTTTTTGTTTTAATTGATTTATGTTTTTTTAGAAATTCAATAACTTTCTTTTGTCGTTCATTTAAGTCGGAGTATTCTTCTATTGGTTTCTGTTTTCCCTTTTGGTTATAGAGAACGATACGAAAGAAATGTTCGTATATGCCAAATTCTGGATCTTTTAATCCCTGCTCACGCATGGAATTGATCATTCGTGGAACTCCTGAGCCAAGACCTTCTACATAGCCATAATCACGTAGTAAGCGGTAGATTATTGGATTTCTTCGTACTGATAATGTGCCAAATAACTCTCGTGGCAGTCCTATTGGCAAAGAGCCAGGGCTTGTTAATTCAATCCGGTTGCTAAAAAGATAAATTTGGATGGAATCTTTACTAAAATAATCTCTGTGAGCGACCGCATTAACTATGGCTTCACGTATAACATCAACAGGATACTCATGTTTCTCTTCTCTTTTGGCTTTATCCGTTATTTCTATGCTTTTAGAGAGGTTCTTTTTCACAAAAGAAAGAGATTTTTCTATTGAACTGACAGGATCGTCTTGAATCATCTGATGGGAGATTATTTTTACTGGCTCTATGCCATCAAATTGTGCAAGTTTAATCTCAACTTGAGGAAAAAATTCGGCTGGTTCTTTTCCAAAAAAGAGGAAACCTGCATTTTTAATCTTTAAACTTCCATTTTTAGAGGCAAGTTTTGAACTAATGAGAAAATTTTCTACCGAATTGTGGTTCAAGAAATCTTCATGACCACGAACTTTCAAATAGTCTTTTATTTTTTCGGTGTCAATATCTTTAATGTTGGCATCGCTGGTAATTTCATCAAAACAGAGAATTTGTTTGCTTCTCAAAAAATCTACTAATTGATTGCCCTCTATTTTTTTGAGAGTGCTTCCAACCTTTACATAAACTACGCCTTGAAAAGTATGAAATGTATTGTCAATTGCTTTCTGAACAATAACCACAATAATTTTTTTCCCTTTAATTGTATAAACCTGGATTTGAGGGACGATGGGCGGCGAGATTGCTTGAGCGGCTGCTGAAATTTTCTGCTGAATCTGATCAATATCTTCTTTAATTCCCATGACATTCTTTTTTGCATCAACACCAACAATAACCATACCACCATAAGTATTAGCAAAACCACACATCAATTTTGAGAAATCCTGAGAACTATGGAAAGATTGCTTTAGCTCTACTTCTTGTGTTTCTCCACTTTCAATTACTTCTAAAATTTGGTCTTTATCCATTTTCTATCAGTTACTTTTGATAATTAATTGATACTAAGTTGATAGTAATATATAAAGCTTTCTCTTCTGGAAAATAGGATTACTATCAAGCAATATTGATACTAATTGATAATAAACCAATAATAAATAATAGTGTTTTCTCGCCCCTTTCTTCTTGTTCTCTAAGTAACGCTCAAATGATAGAACTGGAACTCCTCCATGATTGTACTATTTCCCTTTTTCATCATCTTTTGGTCGATGAAAAGCTCATTGAAGAACATTTTTATGATGAATTGCTAGAAGCCAAAGAAGCAAGGGTTGACATGCAATAGTATGTAGCAGATGAACTTGACAAGGAGAAGCTTAAGAAGGATTCCGGAAAAGCCAGAAGTTTTGTTCTTGAGATAGAAAAAACTATTGAGAGTATGGATAAAGAAAAAATCGATCTGTTACGGGGTAAACTGGAAGTGTCTCAATCAAATCCCAATAAGTGACTTCACCATATACGGCCCTTCTTTAACGTATCCTAACTTCCGGTAATATTCACGGACACCTACACCGGAAATAACAACCATCTTATCTTTAGCATGTTCCTTGGCGATCTCTTCCGCTTTCTGCATCAGCTTCTTACCCCAGCCTTTATGCTGCACCATGCCGGAATCACCGATGGCAGTAGCCGTACCATAGACATGCAGCTCCCTGATCAAAGCGCTCTTCTCAGTTATCTCCGACCTTAGGCACTGCGAAGGAAAGCGTAATCGCAGGAATCCGATAAGAACATCATTTTGAGGATCTTCAGCAGAGATAAAAAATTCTTTACCTTGAGAAGCTTCAAATTCCATCACTTTGATAGCAACCTTGTCCCAATCTATCTCTCGGCCTTTCGGTTCTCTGGCACGTATATCTCTTGACTCTGCCGTATAATTTTCATCCGTATATTGCCGCAGGTTAGTGCGGTCAACACCAGCTTCCCAGTATTTCGTCGGCACATCTCTCTGCACACGTTGGATACGGCAGTATTCAGGAACAAAAGTATAAAATTCCGCTACTCTTCTAGCTGCTTCTTCCGTCGATATCGGGGTGAACTCGCCTTTCTTATACTGGTAATATAATGCCGTGCCGGGAGCGACCATGCAAGGATACAATTTGATCATGTCCGGCTTGTAATCTGGATCGGTAAAGAGCTGCCGCATGCCTTTCATGTCTCTTTCATGATCTGTCAACGGCAAGCCCGGCATATAATGGAAATTGATCTTGAAACCAAGGTCACGTAATATCCTGATCGACTTGATGGAATCAGCAGCGGTATGCCCACGGTGAACATATTTCAGGACATCATCATAGACAGACTGGATCCCCAGCTCAACCCGGGTGCAGCCCTGCCGCAGCATCTCGTTCCCCTCTTTGAGAAAACCCCAATCAGGCTTAGTTTCTATACATAAAGCAACGCAGCGCACTTTAGAGGTTTCATTCCTTACTTGTTCTTCTTCTAATGATCTTACATTTTCAGTTTTAATTTTCAATAATTTAGCCTGGATGGATTTTTCCCTTTCTTTGTCATGCATATCTCCCGGCAGGAGAAAGAATCTCTTGAACTTCAGGAAATCAAATTCATCACCAGCAAAAAACATCTCAGAGAAATCGTTCATGGCTTTGAAACAGCCGTAGATAAACTCTTCTTGGTATTCATTTTCGGTCGCTGTAAACGTGCCGCCCATGACGATAATCTCGATCTTGTCAAGAGTCTGGCCTAAGAGAACATACTGCTGTAATCTGTTGAACACCTGAAGATAAGCATCGTAATCGTTTCGGATACCACGCATAGTTGCTGGTTCGTGACCAGTATATGACTGTGGAACATCACCCCAAGGACTGTTTATACCGCCCGGACAGAAAGTGCATTTGCCGTGAGGGCAATTGCTGGGAGCAGTCATAATGGCTACTGGAGATACACCAGAGATGGTCCTAGTTGGTTTAGTAAGAAGAATATCTTTGTATTGGATGATCTGTTCTTCAGGTAATGAAAGCAGAATTTCGATATTATTAGGAATTTTTTTAAGGCCGTGTTTCTTGGCAATCTCTCTTTTCAAGAAATTAAATTCTGCCTGGGTAGTGATCTGCTGTTTTTTGACCTGTTCCGTTATCTCTCGTAAAGCTGCCTGTGACATTCTTCTATTTAAAAAGGGGCTTTTTTATTAATGTTGTTGCTAGGGTTGATATACAGTAACAACCAGATCATTTTTAAAAGCCTGAATTTTATCTAGAATGTGTTTTTCCCATTTAGTATTGTCAACGCGTTTTTCTAAGACTGCATCTGGATCTGGTTGTTGATCCTGAACAAAAAGGGTTTCTTCCTCAACAAAAGGATGCAAATATTCAAGATTCCCTTTTTCTGGATCATACAGAAAATTAACGGAAGCCAACAACTGTTCATTTTGCGTATATCTTACTGTAATCATAAGATTTTCACCACGAGTGTCAGCTTCAACACTGATAGTAGCGTCTGGATAAGCTTGATATTGCCTAAAAAAACCATCACTGTGTAGATTCGACCATACTACTGGACAGAGTGCTGGGTCTGGAATACCGGTAATCCTGTCTGTAAGAGCTCCAAAGTCTCTGTAAGGGGCAAAATAATCTGATTTCTCTTGCAGTTCTCTTCTTGCCTGTTCGATCACTTCAGGATCAAGAAGACGATATTGCTTTATAAGGTCTAATTTTTCAAGATATGGAGTTATGTCAAATAAAGCATCCCAATAAGCGATAATATCAAAGCGTTTTTGTAGATCTCTTTCTTGATCGCTTTTAGCAGCTTGCGAGATAAATTGAACGTAAGTTGCGACATCTTCAGCATTATGCCTTCTTTCAGGATCAGATCCGTTCAGCCCATGACCGTAAGGTTTGACAAAACCAAATATTCCCCAATAAAAAAGAGGGGCAACTCCTTCGATGTCAAACTCAAGAGCATCATAATTATCATGGATGTTCACCATCCTGAGAATATCTTTTGTCGTCACTTCTATCGGTTGTCCTTCTTTGTCCAATATAGTTACTTTGACATTGTGCCATTCCTGGTTAAAACCTTCACGGTCAGCCTGAGGGATGCTATAATGAAGGAAATGGCCAACTTCATGTGCTGTTGTTGGACTTGAAGGGTTTACGATAAAGACAGCAGGACCGTAACTTGTATCGCGACCATGATAAGAACCTCCCCAATTTCCGTCAGGAAGGCCATCATCTCCTAGAACAAAAGTCAGACCAGCTATCTGGTCAGGACGGTAGAGGTTTCCGATAACCCGTTCGATCTCCAAGAGATTTGGTTCAGAGATTAATTCTCTTTCACCAAGGATCTGGATGTCATATTGCTCCTCAAGCCTCTGTTCTAATGGAGGTTCAAAGTCACCGTCAATGTCATTAAGATGGTCAATGAGCTGCCCTATCAAAAAATCAGGATTTGGCTCCACACAGCCAGGGCTGGCGAGAATCGATGCTAAACCTGCTGCAATAAAGCTAAACTTGACCATTTTCTATAAAAAAAACTACTAGGGTTATAAACTTTTCTAACTAGGCAGTAATAAATATGTCCGATTAAATATAAACCCACAATCTTTATATAGGACCGAAGCCCGAAAATCACCGTGGCACCGATCAAGCTGAAAGTCATGGAAGCGGTACAGGATGACGTCAATAAAGGCGTCGTCAAGATAGATTCCAGCTTCATGAAACAGATAGGTGTCAATCCTGGCGATTTCGTAGAGATTAACGGCGAACGCAAGACGTCAGCCATGGTAGACCGGGCCTATCCGGGAGATATCGGCCTGAATATCATCCGCATGGATGGTAATATCAGGAGAAACGCGCGAACTTCTATCGGCGAGATGGTGGCGGTAGCTAAGACTGAAGTCAAACCGGCTGTCAAAGTTTCGATCGCGCCTGCCAACAAAGGAGTATTGGTCAAAGCATCGCCGCAAGTCTTCAAGCAAGGTCTTTTAGGAAAAGCTTTGTTGAAAGGTGATATCGTCTCTCTGGGAAGATCACGAAAGCGACAGTTTCAAGGTGAACTAAGCGACATCTTTTCGATGATGGAGAATGACCTGAACCATTTTGCCGGTTTCGGTTTCGGCGACATCAAATTCGTCGTCGTGGATACACAGCCAAAGAAAGAGGTTGTCGTCGTCACACCAGATACAGAGATCATCTTCAATCCTCAGGCAGTAGAACTAAAAGAAGAAGAGGGCTTAAACTTAGGTATCAACTATGAAGATATCGGCGGTCTCAGTGAAGAGATCAAGAAAGTCCGGGAGATGGTCGAACTACCTTTAAAGCATCCGGAGATCTTTGAAAAACTAGGTATTGAAGCGCCTAAAGGAGTGCTGCTGCATGGTCCACCGGGAACGGGAAAGACCTTATTGGCGAAAGCAGTCGCTTCTGAAACAAACTCCCATTTCATCCTTATCAACGGTCCTGAAGTCATCTCTAAATTTTATGGTGAATCGGAAGCTAACCTCAGGAAGAAGTTTGAAGAAGCCGAACAGAATGCTCCTTCCATCATCTTTTTTGACGAGATAGACGCTATCGCTACCAAGAGGGAAGAGACCCGCGGCGATGTCGAAAAACGTGTTGTAGCCCAATTATTGGGGCTTATGGACGGTCTTAAGAACAGAGGAAAAGTTATCGTTATAGCTGCGACTAACATTCCCAACTTATTGGACGCTGCCCTGAGACGACCGGGACGGTTTGACCGAGAGATCGAGATCGGTGTTCCAGATACTGCCGGCAGGTTAGAGATCCTTAAGATCCATACCAGGAACATGCCTCTGGCTAAAGATGTCAAGCTTGAGGAGATGGCTAAAGTCACCCATGGTTTCGTCGGAGCTGATCTAAACTCATTAGCAAAAGAAGCGGCGATGATCGTCCTTAGACGCATCCTGCCTCAGCTGAAAGTTGAAGGTATCGAAGAAGGCGAGCCGATCCCTAACGAGATACTAGAGAGACTGATGATCACCCAAAAGGATTTCGTGGAAGCATTGAAAGTTGTCAGACCTTCAGCCATGAGAGAAGTATTGGTAGAGACGCCTGATGTCAACTGGACAGATATCGGCGGCTTGGAAGAAGTCAAGGACAAGCTGAAAGAATCGGTTGAATGGCCGCTCAAGAAACCAGAAGTCTTCCGACGCATGGGTATCCGGCCGCCGCGAGGTATCCTCTTATACGGTCCTCCTGGTACGGGAAAAACATTATTAGCAAAAGCTGTCGCTAAAGAGAGCGAAGCTAATTTTATCCTAGTAAACGGTCCTTCATTGTTGAGCAAATGGGTCGGTGAATCAGAGAAAGCCGTTAGGGAAATATTCAGGAAGGCCAGGCAGACCGCCCCGACGATATTATTCTTCGACGAGATAGATTCGCTGGTGCCAAGAAGAAGTTCCGGCAGCGATTCACGGGTCAATGAACGTGTTGTCAATCAGATGCTGACGGAGATGGATGGTCTGCAAAGCCTTAACGATGTTGTTATCATCGGAGCCACTAACCGGCCAGATATCGTCGATCCCGCTTTATTACGCCAGGGACGGTTTGACAGGGTCATCCTGACCCCAGTTCCAGACGAAGAAGGACGCAAGAAGATCTTTGAGATCTATCTAGAAAAGATGAAGATCGCTGCTGACGTCGATATCTCTAAATTGTCCAAGAAGATGCAAGGCTACGTCGGTGCTGACATAGAAGGTGTCTGCCGGGAAGCGGCCATGATCGCCCTGCGAGAAGACATCGATGCTAAAGAAGTGAAGATTGAACACTTCCAGAAAGCATTGGACGTCGTGAAAGCATCCGTCGATAAAGAAGTCGAAGAGATGTATCAGAACCTGGAAACCTATTTCTCATCTGCCCGGGCTAAGCAGATCAAAGACGAAAAGGAAAGTTATTTTGGGTGAGTTGTTCCTCTTTTATTAAAATAGATTATATCAGCAATTTCTATCTTCCAATCTAAAATACTTAAATCTTCTTTAATCTTATTTTTAATATAAAAGAGAGAGAGAGAGATCTTCTTCATTTAGTTCTTCTAAATTATTAATCAGTAACTCATCCCCACCTACATCCTCTTCTTGATAACATAATCAGCCACCCGATACAGCAGATATAACACAACATTAGCAGCTACCATAACTATCCAATCCATCAACGATAACTTTACCGTCCCGAACCAGGCTGCTAAAGGTGTATAGATGACAGCCAGCTGCAGCAACAACGAACCAAGTACGGCGCTTAGCAGCCAGCCGTTGCTGAACAGAGATAACTTATATTCGCTGCGGATGATCTGCAGCCTCGTAAGTTCAAACAGCACCAGCGACGTAAAAGCCACTGTCTGCGCTTTCGCCAGCCCGGAGGCCTGATAAAACCAGAATAAGATCAAGACGATAACGCCCATCAATACTCCCAATGAGATGATGTTCCAGCGTAATTGACGAGAGATGATATTCTCCTTCGGAGGCAGAGGTTTTCGTTTCATGATACCAGCAGCATGAGGGTCGCGGCTTAAAGCGACGGCAGGCAGGCCATCAGTCACAAGGTTAACCCAGAGGATCTGGATGGCAGTAAGAGGAAGAGGCAGAACAAATAATGATGCCAACAACAATACTGTAATCTCGCCTAGATTGCTGGACAGCAGATAATTGACAAACTTGCGGATATTATCAAAGATGCCGCGGCCTTCTTCCACAGCATTCACGATAGAAGTGAAATTATCATCAGTAAGAATCATGTCTGCCGCTTCCTTTGCTACATCGGTGCCGGTTATGCCCATGGAGATGCCGATATCTGCTTTCTTGAGTGCAGGAGCATCATTGATACCGTCACCAGTCATGGCCACGATCTCACCTTTTTTCTGGAGAGCCTTAACAATATCCAGTTTGTGTTCTGGATTGACCCTGGCGAAAATACCGATATCCGCGATCTCTTTCTCAAGCTTTATCCGTTCCAGCTCCAGGCCGCTAACGGCTCTTCCCTCAATCCCAAGATCAGCAGCGATAGCTTTGGCCGTCATGATCTGGTCGCCGGTGATCATTATAACCCTTATCCCAGCTTCTTTACAGACCTTGATCGCTTCTTTCACTTCTTTACGAGGCGGATCGATCATCGCCTGCAAGCCGACAAACACCATATTTGATTCAGCACTTTCTTTAGACGTAAAACTATCATTATAGGCAAAACCAAGAACTCTAAGCGCTTTAGATGCAAAAACTTCATTCTGCTGCATGATCTCTTTCTTAAGATCACGATCGAGGCGGACCACTTGTCCTTTCAACAAAACTTTGTCACATTTTTCCAGCACCACATCAGGCGCGCCTTTTGTATAAGAAATTTTTCCACAGATGACCGACATCATCTTTCTCTCTGATGAAAAAGGGATCTCATCTGTCCTCTGCTCCTTTTTCATAAGCTGTTTGCTGTCCAGTTTAGCTTTCTCGGCTGAAACCAATAAAGCTGCTTCGGTAGGATCACCGACGACCTGCCGCTGGCCGTTCTCCAAAGTGAAATGGGCATTGTTGCATAATAAGCCGGCTTTCAGCAGCTGTTGTAACATTTTTGTATCAGCTTTTGCTTCTCCTAGCTTAAAGTCGCCTGAAGCTTCATACCCAGAACCGGTGACTTTAAAGATACTACCATTGCTCCAGACATAACGCACAGTCATCTCATTATGTGTTAAAGTGCCGGTCTTATCAGTACATATTACAGTAACACTGCCAAGAGTTTCGACCGAAGGCAGTTTCCTTACCAGAGCATTACGCTTGATCATCCTTTGCACGCCGATAGCTAATGATATCGTGATGACTGCCGGCAGGCCCTCCGGGATGGCCGCCACAGCTAATGCGACAGCAGTCAGGAACATCTCTGAAGCCGGCTTGCCACCTAATAATCCAGCGATAAAGACGATAACCGCAACCGCAACAACTGCTATCGTAAGATATTTTCCTAATGTCTTCAGCTTCTTCTGCAACGGCGTCGGTTCCCGGACCGATTCCTGGATCATCGTGGCAATCTTTCCGACTTCGCTATGCATGCCCGTAGAAGTGACGACTGCTGTTCCTCTGCCTTTAGTCACAACAGTAGAGGAATAGACCATGTTGATACGGTCAGCCAAAGCAGTCTTAGTGTTCAGCACATCTAAAGTCTTGCTCACCGGCTGCGACTCTCCCGTAAGCGACCCTTCCTGCGTCTGTAAAGAGAATATTTCTAGCAATCTAGCATCAGCCGGTACCTTGTCGCCAGTATCAAGGAGGATGATATCTCCCGGAACAAGATAACGGCTGTCGATCCTCATCTCCTTACCAGCACGGATGACTCTCGCTTTCGGCGAAGCTAACCGCTGCAACGCTTCGATGGCTTTCTCAGCTTTATACTCCTGCCGGAAACCGATGATCGCATTCAAGACAACAATGACCGTGATGATTATAGCATCAGCTGTCTCATGGAGAAACAACGAGATGACGATAGCCGCTAGAAGGACCAAGACCAATGGACTGGTAAATTGCTCCAGTAGGATCTGTAAGTAATTGACATGTTTCTCTCGAGCCAGTTCATTCAGTCCTGAAGAATGAAGCCGTTCTTCTGTTTCTTTAAGCGAAAGACCGTCGATAGAGGTCTTAAGATCTTTAAGAACTTTAATAATATCTAAAGCGTGGTAGTCCTCCCTCTTTTCCATGGTAAAAGAAGAGCAGTCCTCATATAAAAGCTTACCGCCCCTATTTTCGATACATTTATATTGTAGCAAGATAGAGCAAAAACGTACTGTGCAGAGATGAAAAGAGTAAAAAAAAGAGGATGGACTAGGTTTTCCTTTAATGCAAGCCAGAAACAGATACTTCTAGTGCTACTGATAGTGGCGTTGACGTTTGCTTCCACTGACTTTAAAGTCTCAGAATTCATGCAGCCGATGCAGGCAGTCTTTGGCAGCTCCATGATCACCGGAGCAGCAATCGGCTCTGGTACGCTGACAGCTCAGCTGGATCATCTCCCTGGAGCCGGTTCCGATGTTGATTATTATACGGTCTTTGACCCTGGCTTTGGGGGATTTATTACGGACACACAAGACGCCAATGATGATGACACGACTGATGATGGAGGAAATGGAGGAACAGATACGTATTGGTTCAATGCGCCGACAGCAGAATATTTTATCTATATCGGTTCAAATTACACTTTTGACAGAGTTTATTTTAATGTCTCTTCGGTCATCGCACCTGCAACCCACGCCTGGACCTGGCAGTATAACAATGGAACAGATTGGCGCGATCTCACTGTTTTTAACGAGACAGCTGCTTTCTGGTTTGACGGCGTGCATCGTATCAACTGGACCGAACCAATCGATTGGGCCAAGAACAATATCAGCAGTGGCGGGCCATTTTATTTTGTCCGGTTTAACTGTACAACTGGCTGCGCTGACGGTATTACTGCTTCACAAGTCTCCATCGACACGACTGACAGCTGCGGCAATATCAATGGGGTCGTCAACCTGAGAAATGACGTTACTGGCGCGGGAACTTGTTTTAACGTCAACCAGTCCAACACCGTCTTAAACTGCAACGGACATACGATCAATTACGCAAAGCTGGGTTTATCTAGCTCTTATGGTATAAACATCAGCGGCGTGGACAATGTAACCATCAACGGCTGTACTATTACCAATGCCAATTCTACTGGAATCAATAACCACGGGATAGTCATCAGGAACTCTTATAATACAACCGTCAAAAACTTTACCATCATCGCCAATACTGATGGGATTGTCATCAACTCATCAAGAAACACGACAGTCATCAACGGAGTCTCTGAGCCTGGATCTGGCAGCCGTTCTTTTTTTATATACTCCTCGAACCTCACAACGATCAGAAATGTCACTTTGACCGACTTTATCTACGTAAAATCTTCCAACGATACAACACTTGATAATGTCAGCATAACGGCTAGTGCTAACCTTCTTATCACTTTATTGTCAAAGATGGTGATCAAGAATAGCGCTTTCACTTTTTCGGGAGCTTCAGGTAGATTTGCGGTGATGCTGAGCATGTCGCATGAAAGTATCCTGGAAAATAACACGTTCAATTTTCTTGAAGCTGGACTATGGGATCCTGCTTTAAGATTGAACAACACCAATAACTCTATCATCAGGAACAACTCCATATTGGCAAGAGGAGATGCTAACACGGCCGAGAATGGTCTCGGCGGTCACGCTATCGTCCTAGACAACTCCTCGTTAAACTACCTCATCAACAACAACGTGACGTTAGGGTCAAATGATACTGCCCATATCAAAGACAGATCGGTCGGACCAAACTATTTGACATACGTCAACGATTTCGGCCTTATCAACTGGTCAATACAGAATCTCACGCTTTATTACAACTTAACTTTAGATAATACGATCTACCTTCAGAACAACGTGGTAGGGATCCATAATGATAAGGGACTAAGAACCATCAACACCTCTGCCAGCATCCAAATAAGAGGATTAACCTATGGCACAACTCCTGCTCTTTTGAAAAACGGTGAACGATGCGATACCACTGTACTTTGTAACATCACTTCATACGCTTCAGGAATCCTCTATGCCAACGTCAGTTCGTTCAGCAACTACACCACCGTCGCTTTAATACCGCCCAACGTGACCAATCTTACTCCAGTTTTAAACTCGATACCAAGCATCGCTGACGTCATCGAGATCGGCGCTAACGTCACGGATGACGGAATCGTCAGCGTTGTCTTAGCCAATATCAGCTACCCCAACGGATCAAATGAACTGCTGACATTAAGCAACAGTACTGGACATCCACAGAGGTTCAACGTCTCGTTCACCATACCTACTCTAGTCGGAAAATATAACATCACATTTATCGCCAACGATAGCTCTAACGCAATCAACAATACCGAGATGACAAACTTTACTGTACAGTCATTGGTGGTACCTAACGTGACCAATGTCTCCCCATCACCAGACTCGGTCTTCAATTTCTCCACGGTCATCGAAATCGGCGCTAACGTCACGGATGACGGAATCGTCAGCGTTGTACTAGCAAACATAAGTTATCCAAACGGATCAAATGAACTGCTGACATTAAGCAACAGTACTGGACATCCACGGAGGTTCAACGTCTCGTTCACCATACCTACTCTAGTCGGAAAATATAACATCACATTTATCGCCAACGACACGATAAATAACATTAACAATACCGAGATGACAAACTTTACTGCCACCGTGGGCTGTGGGACGCTCAGGACCAACGTTACCTTGACCCAGAACATCTCGGCTTCAGGAACCTGCTTCATAGTGGGAGCGCATAACATCGTCATCAACGGTGCTGGTTTTTCAGTTACCGGAAACGGATCAGGTTCAGGAGTCAACATAACTCATTATCATAACACCACTGTAAAAAACTTTGACGGAATCCTTAATTTCAGCAACAGTATCGTCTTCTTCAACAGTTCTGGATCCCTTGTTTACAATAATACATTAAATGCCACCAATAATGGCATAACGCTGACGCAGGCAGTTGATCTGAACGTTTCTTTCAACACTATCTATGCGGCAGGCCAGGGTCTTGCTTTCGTCACGGGAGGAAGCTCTGAAAATAACACTTTTGCATCAAACTGGATCAGGGGAACAGGACTAAACAGCCGAGCTGTAGAGATTCTTGGCGGCAATGTTAATAATACTTTTAGTTACAACACTTTCATCGGTAATGGAACCGGAAATACTTATGCGCTCTCGCTCTCTGGAGACAATAACACTTTTAGTTATGATCGCTTCAACTCTACCAACACTTTAGAGATCAGATCGACTAGTACTGCTCAGGACAATAGGTTTATCAACGTCATCCTTCTAGGCAGTCCAAATTTCACATCATCATCGATGTTTAGCATAGATATCAATGTCAACACCACACCAGCAGCAGACCCGATACCTAACCATAACCTGTCTTATTATCTTACTATCAAGAACACTACCCCCGGTGGTTACATCGACTTTAACTTATCTTACTTAGATTCTGATGCTACTGGCCTTAATGAAAGCAGCATAAGAATCTATCATTATAATGATACTAACAGAAGCTGGAAAGTTCTGGCGGCTTCAAGTGTTAATATTACCAACAATATTATCTCTTCAGGTAACATCAGCAGTTTCTCTTTGTTTGCACCTCTTGCTAATATCACGACAACGCCAGCCCCAGAAGCTGGAGCAGGAGCAGCGGCAGTATCAAGCGGAGGAGGAAGCAGTGGCGGAAGCAGCGGTGGTGAATCAACCTGTCAGACCAGCTGGGCCTGCAGCGAATGGAGTGATTGCCAGGCTGGAATACAGCGAAGGACCTGTACAGACTCAAATAGATGCGCAGAGAAACCGAACATGGTCATCCTATCATCTGAGAAACCAAAAGAGAGCAGGAGCTGTATTGCCTCCGGCGGCTTAGCTGAAGAAGTAGAGATACCAGAAGAAGAGGAAGTACAGGGAGAAGAACCGAGAGGATTACTGCCTCTTGTCGGCGGAGCTATCAGCGCCGGAGAACTGTTCAACCGTTATTCGTCAACTATAATCTGGTCATTCCTGCTGTTGATAGTTGCTACTTTACTGCTGATCACGACCAAAGGCATAACCACAGCCCTCAAGAAGAGACGAGCAAGGATGAGTCTGCCGAGACCACTGCCAAGTATTATCCACGGTGAAAGACCAGTACGATTCACTCCAGCTGAAGTTTCCGTGATGCCTGGCGAGTTCGGCGACAGGTTGCGGCAATTAAATACAAGGATCGGTTCATTAAGAGGCTCACAGAAAACGGCCGGAAGGGTCATTTCGGAAGTGCCGGCAACTCAAGGTCATGTCCGCAGCAGAGTCGAAGAACTGAAAGAACGGGTAGTTGAAAGCAGAAAACCATTTGCAGCTGAAGATATAGCTGAGATGCATGGTGAATTCGCAGCCAAATTACGAGAGATCGATGAACAGCTGAAGGATATTAAAGTACCTACAGCTAAAGGACATTTCATGGAAAACCTTCCATCTACTAGTGGTCATTCAAGACTAGGAAAGAGCGTCAATCTGGAAGAAGAACATAGAACCGTCAATAGGGTATTGTGGCAGAGCAGATTAAATCCTGTTAACCTAATCAAGAAAGTACGGCCAGAGCAGAAAAAAGCTATTAAAGATGTGAGAAACATAACAAATAAGCCAAAGAAAAGTTTTGGCCAGGAAGAATTAGAAAAGATTGAAGAAGAATTGAGAATTTTACAGGAAAAATAGGGAAAAATATATAAATCAGACCTTTTCTTCACACCAGAGTGGTTAATATTATGAAACGTATCACCCCTACGGCAATCGGACTAGCAGCCATCATCGGATCGGCTTGTATTGGTGAGCTTCCAGCCCCTAAAGAAAGACCAGATGGTCATTTCCCGGATTACGGCAGCGCTTCTATCGACGGGAATTATGATTCTACTCCACAATATGACGCACCCATGATCGGTTCTCCCAGAGACATGTCTCCTATGAGAGATTCCATGCCGATCCGTGACGCCAGCCTGGATGCTATGGTAAGGGTTGATGGAAGTAGAGATTTTGGCGCTGACATTTTAATGAGAAATGATTCAGGAGTAGACGCTTCTGGAGATCTAGGAGCTGATTATGGTCCAGATGCTGTAGCTGACGGTTCCAGAGACTTTGGTATCGATGCAACAAGAGATTTTGGAACAGATATGCCTCTGGACATGGCCGTAAGAGACGCTGTTTTGGACATGAATATTCCGGTCAATGATCTAGGATTACCTGATGCTGTCCCAGATGCAGGATATGATATGACGCCTGATGCCAGACCGATCGTCGACATGTTCTCACACGACGGCGGCAGTATCAGTATTTCAGATTATGGTCCTGATATAGCTCAACCGGTAGATATGCTGCCAAGAGATGCTTTGCCAGTTGATATGATGAGTAATGATGCGCAACCGATCGACATGTATAGACCCGATGCCAGCCTGCCTGTCGATGCCCAACTTGTAGATATGACTCCAGACGCTGTGTATGACGCTCAGCCTGTGGACATGGCAGTAGATTCCTGCGTGAAAGTAGACTTGTTTGAAGATAACGATGATGATGGATTCGGAAATCCTGAGAGATCAATATTCAATTGTGAACCACGGGAAGGATACGTTACCAATAACCTTGATTGTGATGACGGCAATCCTAACAGAAACCCGATTACAGCAGAGATCTGCGACCGTGTAGATAATGATTGTGACGGCACTATCGACGAAGGTTTCCTAGCTCTTCTTCCATGTTCTACTTTAGATGCATTAGTCGGTTACTGGACCTTTGATGAAGCCGGTGGAGATACTGTCCTTGATTACAGCGGTCACGGACATGATGGCACGATAGTCGGCGGCGCGCAAAGACTAGCTGGCGTGGCAGGAACCTGTTTAAACTTAAATGGTACAGACCAATACGCAACTATAGCAAGCGATCCAGCCTTTAATCTAGATCCATACACCTTTTCCAGCTGGGTCAGAACTGATGGCCCTTTAAGAGATAATGGAAGGATCATTGATTATACCAGCGGTCCAGCGGGCAGTGGGTTCCGTTACAGTATTGACCTCCACTTAGAAGTCATTCAGAACAGAGCCATTGCTGCTAGAAGCGAAGGTGTTATTCCAGAAGGTGAATGGACTCATGTTGCAGCAACATTCGAAAATGGCCTTATAGCATTTTATATCAATGGACAATTAGACTCCGCTTTTGATGGGATTGAAGCCCCATCTATGGGCGGTGCTGATCCGTATATAGGCAGAGAAAGCGGTGCCCGGGGCGACCATGTTCAGGGCTGCGTTGATAACCTAGGAATCTTTAGAAGTGCTCTAAACCCAGAAGAAATATCAGAGTTATATTCCATTCAGCGACCAAACCCATAATTTTTTTTCTCTTCGCTGAAATTTTCTTAAAAAATAGAAGTAAAAAGAGTAATAAAAAAGAGTAATAAAAAAAGAACTAAAAGCTCTATTTCTTCTCAGGCGGTATCAGCTCATCGATGATCATCTGAGGGATACCTGCTTCAACCATAGCTTTCTTAGCTTTCTTAGGATCTTTGTCAAACTGAGCCAAGATGCCTTTAGCCTGCGATTCAAACTGAGCCCGTTTCTTCTGAAGCTCTTCTTGAAGCTTGACTTTTTCTTCAGCCAAGGCTTTTTGTTCTTCAGCAGATAGTTCAGTCTTTCCGGATTTGATCTTCTCGTCAAACTGGCCGGCAGCGACAGCCTTCAGAGCGTCCTGTGCAGACATACCTTCGACCATGACACCCATAGACTGGCAGGTGCCGATGATCTCACGGACCTTATTCTTCAGTTCTTTTCCTAAAAGGGCGCTTTCTTTAGCTTTAGCGATCTTGATGATCTGTTCCATACGCATGTCGGCTACCCTATCTGTAAGCGGGTTCGAAGCGCCTTTTTCAATGCCAGCTTCTTTTTTTATGAGAGCAGCAGCGGGCGGGGTTCCGATCTCGATCTGGAATTCCTTGCTAACAGTATCGACGATAACTTTTACTGGTACCTGCATACCTTTAAGGTCAGCAGTTTTCTTGTTGATCTCAGCAACTACTTGCCCGATATTTACTCCGGTCGGACCCAAAGCAGGGCCTAATGGAGGGGCGGCGGTCGCTTTTCCACCTTCAATCAATGTCTCTACAATCTGTTTTGCCATATGAATGTCACCTTATTTTGTGCGTAACCTTGTCTAAAAACAGGGGTCTATTTATATAGTTTTAGGTTTAGAAGTGATCCGCTTTTCCCCTACATGAAGCTTTCCAGGGATAGGTTCACCAGGTTCTCTTTAGCCTGCTGTTCTTTAAATTCGGGATCAAGGGTAAAGAACAGATGGTCATTGACCAAAGAACGTTGTAAAGGAATGCCTTTCTCGACCAGCACTGAGAGGCCATCTTTCACTAAAGAAACCGGGATGGAAGTCTTGCGGGAAATTTCTTCCCAAGATAACGGCACCCCTTCGGTATACAAGACAAGAAACATCTTTTTTTCAAGTTGAGTAAGTGATGTGATAAGATGTTTTTCAGCTGGTTTGGTAAGCTGCATCTGATCCAGCCTCTGGCACACTTTTTCGATCTTGACATCCAACTGATGAAGGTAATCAAAAAGCGCTTGAATCTCAGCCGTATTCTCGTTGATGGAAGCAAGATGTTCTTCCAAAGCCATACGGACTTTATCGAATTCGTGTCTCATAGCTACAGCTACCTCGTTATTTTATCGACGCTAAAACAAAAGAGATGTTCCTATCCCTTTTCCTTTTTTACTACCACTCCCCTTGCTTTTTGAGATTTCTTTGAGGTTTAAATACCTTTCGTTTTTGTGCTTGAGACCGCTTTAAATTAGTAATAACCCTATAGTAGATTTAATAAAATTTTAGTTTCTAAAAGAAAAACAGCTTTAAAATATTCAGAAAAAATTAAGAATGAAAGCAATATTTCATAACTATGTCAATCCGTTCCATGAAAGATTTGGGAGTGTTCCTCAGCAGATTAAAATCTTTTGAAAACCCGTCCTGGGAGCTGGAACAATATGCTACTCCCTCCCATATCGCTGCCGAATGGATCTGGAGCATGGCTCTTAAAGGAGAAGTTGCAGGAAAGATCATTTTAGATGCAGCTTGCGGACCAGGAATCTTAGGTATCGGTCTATTGATGATGGGTGCTAGAAAAATCTATTTTCTTGATAAAGATGAAAAGGTTATGCAAACCTGCATCAGTAATTACAATACGATAAAAGAAGAGTATGAAGTTGGTGAGGCTGAATTTATTACCCACGATATCGGTCTTTTCGATGAAGAAGTCGATTTGGTTGTAGAAAACCCGCCGTTTGGCACTAACAATGAACATCTTGATAAGAAGTTTTTAGAGACAGCGTTTACTGTGGCTCCTATCGTCTACACCATGCATAAATATTCGACGAGACAGTTTGTGGAAGCAATCTGCCGGGACCATGAGTTTACCATCACAGATCACTGGCGTTTTGATTTCCCGATAAAAGCCCAGTTTGAACACCATAAGAAACCAGTAGTAGACATAGATGTCGGTCTGTGGCGTATGGAAAAAAAGTTTAGTTAAGGAAGATAGTGAGAGCAGTGCCAATCGAGGCGCAAAGAATGAAGCAACGACTCCATTCTTGCGCTAAAAATAAATCTGTGTTTATTTTTATGCGCACGGGAGGCATGAACTCTCAATTGAAATTTCTCCCGTAATCGCGCCGTGCCCTGCTCTCACGTTGTCGGTGAATTCTTCCATATATTTGAGACAAGAAGTAAAGTTTAAATTGTAGCCTCAAAAAGAGATGTCATGGAAAATAAGTATCACTCTTATAACATCAAAGACCTGCCTGAAGGCTGTAAGTACTGTGTAAAAGGAGAAAAGGTAGTCGTGTTCATCACTGGCGTATGCCCAAGATCGTGTGATTTTTGCCCAGTCTCAGATGAGAAGTATCAGAAAGACGTTACCTTTGCGAATGAACGTTCTGTAAAAGAGATCGAAGACCTGATCAAAGAAGCCAAGGCGATGAAAGCGCGGGGAGCTGGCATCACCGGGGGCGATCCTTTATCTAGATTGGATAGGACTTGTGAATTTATCCAAAAACTTAAAGAAGAGTTTGGTCAAAAGTTCCACATCCATCTTTATACATCTCTTAATCTAGCCAATGAAAAGACATTGAAGCGATTGCATGAAGCTGGTCTGGATGAGATCAGGTTCCATCTTGATCTGGAATCAGAAAAATTGTGGGATAAACTATCGTTAGCAAGGAAGTTTGACTGGGATGTCGGCGTAGAGATACCGCTCCTTCCAGAAGCCGATATAAAAAGGCTGATCGACTATGTCCATGATAAAGTTGATTTTCTAAACCTGAACGAACTCGAGGTGGCTGATAATTCTCACAGCGATCTCATCGAGAAAGGGATGAAAGTTAAAGACAGTACTAGTTACGCAGTAGAAGGTTCTCTCAATAAAGGCTTGGAAGCTCTCGAATACGCCAAGAGATATGATTTTGCCGCGCATCTCTGCACAGCCAAGTTGAAAGATGCAGTGCAGTTAGCCAATCGGATCAAAAGAGAATCTGAAGGAGTGAAGAAGGCTTTCGATCTCGTCGATGAAGAAGGGATGCTGACCCGCGGCGCTTTATACTTGGAAGATCTCAAGCCGGGATTTGAGTACAGGAAATTATTGTCTGAGGTGGATAAAAATAAGTACGTTGAAAGCTTAAAACCATTTCTGGAAAGGATAAAAAAGAAGTTTAAGCTTGACGATGAAGAGTATTTTCTAGATACAGAGAAACCGAGAATTCTCCTGTCAAAGAAACTGGTTAAGAAGAAAAAAGAGTACTTTAAGAACTTAGGATTATGCCCAGCAGTCGTTGTCGAATATCCCACAGCTGACCAGCTGGAGATGGAAGTGGATCTTTTATAGTTTCCCTCTGAGGATGGTCTGTTCCCGATCTGGACCGACACCGACCATGAAGACTGGAATTCCGGCAATCTCCTCTATCTTTCTGATGTAACCTTGTGCTTCACTTGGGAGTTGTTCAAAGGTTCTAGCTCCGATCACGTTTTCTCTCGAGAAACCAGGAAGTTCAATGTATCGTGGCTCAGCCTCTTCCAGATTAAATACCGGGAAATGCCGCTGCTCACGACCGCCGACAGTGTAGCCAGTTCCAATCTTAAGATTTTCAATGTCTGCAAGACAGTCAAGTTTAGTAACAGCAAGGTGTGTAAGACCCCATTGCTTCACTACATGATTTAAAGCAGCGCCATCTAACCAGCCAGGTTTTCGAGGACGACCGCTGGTGGCGCCGTATTCACCAGCAGCAACCTGAAGATACATCCCGAGAATATGGTCTAATCTTCGGCGGGGATGGGTTCCTAAAGTAGCTGTAAGCTCATCTAGATCTTCCCGATCAAGAGCAGTCGGTCTTCCTTCAACAAAAGATTCTGCTTCAGAAAGATGTTCCATAACAAAACTATAAGGATCAGGAAGCTGATATCTAGTTGCAAATCTCCGGCGTAATGAGTTCTGTTCGTCAGGAAGTAAGTTTTTGAAAAACTGCGGATCAATTCTTGCTTGTTGATATACGAAACCCATCACTTGGCCAAATTGTTTTTCTTCGTCAACTAATTGAGTTGGAAAAGGGCCATTTCCAACACGGGTCATAACTGCTTTGACAACACCAATATTATTTGGCAAAGGAGTACCAGCAGGAATTCCAGCTCCTTCATAGACTCCAGAAGGTCCAGTTGAAGAAGATGTAACATTAGGATACGTACCTTGCATGACATCCAATAAAGCTCCTTGGGCTCCTTCAAAGAGAAGCTTATTACCAGATTTGATTGATGGCCTTAAAAAGTCAGAAGTGTCAGTAACTTGCCGGCGGACCATCTCCACCGCCTCCCGAAGATAATTGAACACTTCTTCTGCCGAATCGCCATATTTCCAGTGTTTCATCTGTTTTTCGACCATACGTTGAGCATGCTTAGGATTAAATAACATGTCTCCAAAACGGACGGCCCGACGGCCAGCCCTATCTTCATAACAAGGCCCTATGCCCTTTCTGGTAGAACCGACGCCGTCCCCATTTGATTCGCGATTACCATCGGCCCACAACTCTATCGGTGTGACAATTGAAGCGTGTTCAGAGATAAGAAGCCTTCCTTCAAGACCCATTCCCGGGAGTGAATCCATCTCTTCTTTAAGAGCTGAAGGATCGATCACTGTTCCCTGGGCCATCACACAATATGCTCTTGGATTCATCGCTCCAGAAGGGATCAGATGCAGGATGACTTCCCTGCCATCAACCACCAGCGTGTGGCCGGCATTGGCACCGCCTTGATAACGGACAACAACATCAGCTTCAGCGGCCAGAAGATCGACTAATTTGCCCTTGCCTTCATCACCCCATTGGGCGCCGACGACAACAGTATGGCCAGGTTTTAAGTTATAATCCATCAGATATCAATCTAAGAACTTTTTTTGTTTTATAATAGTTTTCGATACTATAACACCACCACCAGAGTAGCTGTTTAGAGAAGCAATAATTATAAACCATAGATGATTCCTTCCAAGAAGGTGATAGCATGAGAATTATGATTGATACGACCCAGGACAGCCATGATGATATCAGAAAAGCCATCCAGCTTCTTACGCATTTTGTCGGAGAAACTATCCAGCATAACATCCCTACTACGCCAGTAGATACTACCAGCATGATGAGCATGTTCGATGCAGCGCCAGAAATAAAGAAAGAGATACCAAATACTGCGCCAGATTTCAGCTCGTTCCTTAACTTGGCTCAAAAGAAAGATACTGATGAGAAGAAGAATTATCCGCGGGTAGAGATGTACTGATCTCACGCCTTTACAGTTCCCAAAAACATCAAAGCAGTAATATCAAAGCTACCCCAATAAGGATCAGTAAGCCGAAGAAGCCGATGACCATCTTTCCAAATTTCTTGTCGCCAAACCAGTAGGCTATCCCGCCCTTGACAGCCACATTGGTCAGGGCAGCGATCATGATACCATTTCTGGCGATCTCGAAATCTAGCGAATCTTTAGCCAATTGTGATAAAGAGATAGTTATGGCATCAACATCAGCAAAACCGGAAAGAAGGCTGACGATATAGACTCCTTTTGAAGAAAGATAGACGTCACCTACTTTTACTAAAGCTAAGACGATGGCAAAAAATACGCCGAACTTTAAAGCCGGCCACAAAGTAAATGGAGATCCCAATTCTAGTTTTCCTTCAGTTCTTTTGCTTCTTTTCCACAAGACGTACGACATCACGGCGGTGGCAGCTGCCAACACTAAGAGTGGGATGAGCATGCTGAACAGCAGTTCCCGATTGATGAAAAAGATGACGACGATGATCCTCAGAAACATGATCCCATTAGCTAGTATCACTCCAAGAGCCAGAGCTTTATAGATGCGTTTCTGTCTCTTGCTCCTTTCAGCAAAACTGGTGGTGACAGCTGTACTGCTGACTAAACCTCCCATCATCGCTGCCAGTTCCAGACCTTTCTCCCCGAAACTTTTCATCAGGATATAACCGATGAAACTGATCCCGGAGATAAAGATGACCATCAGCCATACCAGATAAGGATTAAAAATACCATACGGCCCATACGATTGGTTGGGCAAAAACGGCAGGATGACAAAGACGATGATGGCAAATTTCAACGTATCGGCCATCTCTTCCCGCTTCATCTTCTTGGCGAAATTATGCAAAGCAGAACGGGCATATAACAACGTGGTCATCACCACAGCGACGATTGTGGCAAGTGTCGCTTCTCCATAATAGACTAACGCGCCGACGAAGAAGATTACAAAGCCAGCGATCTCAGATGTTGCTCCAGTATGAGCCCGGTTATGTTCCGTCACCATGAAATAGGCCATGATGATCAAAGCTCCCACGATGAGACTGGCCGCAACAAAGACCCAGATAGAGATCAGATCGCCAAGGTAGGCCGAGAGCACTCCCAGAAGGGCTATAAGAGGATAAGTCCTAATCCCGGCATATTCCTGGCCTCTTTGTCTATAACGAGCATATTCTCTTTCCAGTCCGACTAAAGCTCCCAAAGCCAAAGCTATGAAGAGACTCTGCACAAGAGTAAAATCAACCATCTATCACACCGTTATAGAGGATATATCTGATGCTTATTAAGGTTTCTCTGGGTTAAGCCGGTTCTATCTTCCCCATTCTTTAACGTATGGTGAAAAATCAAGTTGATAATCGGGAATACCCAGCGACACACCGTACATCGTAACATCCCGATATTGTTCTGGTTTGGTACGATCAACTTTGAATATTTTATTGGAGAAAATAATATAATGAAATTTATCATTCTTAAAATCAGCATACCAACCATGCTTAGAATCTAACGAATTGCTTAAATCCTCCGCAACCCCATCAGCTTGATCTTCTAGAATTTTGACGGTGTGCAAAGTCCATCGTTTAATCCAAGGAGTCTGGTGTTGTTCGGTAACCTCTTCCACTTTTGTTTTGATAATTTTTATTTTCTTAAGAACATTTTTATTTTCAAGACTTTCTTCGATTATTACTCCTTTAAAATTGGCCATATATCTATATTAAGAATAAAAGTTTATAAGATTGTTGTTTATAACACACCACTCTACAAGTTATTCAGGACTATCAACAATATTGCCAGAACTACCAAACCATAGTCTACATAGACTCCCTGCCTGCGGGTTATCTTTTTCTTGAAGATCCTGCCAACAGTATACTGGATAAAATTACTGTTCTTAGGTATAGCGTGAATATGTTTCTCAATATTAGAAAGGAGACAGCCGTGGAACAAGAACACATGAAGCCTATGGATTATTATCAAGCTGAGAGCTATCCGCCAGGAGAAGAAAAAACCAACAGACACAGCAAAGATGATAAACAAGACATGGAACCAAAAAAGAAAATTAATAAGGTTGCGTGAAGCCATAGGAACAGGAAATTCAAGAGAGTTGATAAAGGTTACCCGATGGTATCTTCAAACTCTTTGGCGCAGGCTTCTGAGCAGAAATGATAGGTCTCTTCTTCGATCTCTTTCACCACTTCTTTTTCTTCATTGATAGCCGCCCCGCACTCTGCGCACTCTTTCACATCCTCTTCATCCAGGTAGCCGCGCATGAAACCGTCTTCCTGCTCTTCTTCCTGGACAGTTCCTTCTTCAGGGTTGTCCACTTTATCATATTCAAATTCATCGATCATAACCCGAGTTTTGGGGACTTATTTTTAAAGTTTTTGCCTATACTATATATACCCCTATGCCTTTGGCCAAAGATATAATAGCACTTTACCCTGCCCAGAGTACTTTTCAAGAGTAGATCAATTTCAACAAGAGCCGTCTGATGCGGTTGACTGAACGTTCCCAGGAAAAAGAATACGCGACGGTCTTTCTAGCATTCTCTCCCAGTTTTGCTCTCAGGACAGGATCGTCCCACAATTTCTTAAGCTGGATGGAAAGCATGGTGGCGCTATTCTTCGGAAAGAAGATGCCAGTATGGTCCTTGACTACATAATCCTGGATAAAGCCTACTTTGGTGACCACTACCGGCAGACCGGTAGACATCGCTTCTAAAGTTGCCAGAGAAGTTGTCTCAGTCAAGCTTGGCATGACAAAGATGTCCATGGCTTTCAGATAATCATGGACATTGGTGACGAACCCAGTGACCTTGCAGTTCTTCGGAAGGTCCAGTTCTTTCTTCAGCTCCTCAGGACCGTTACCGACCAGTAATAATGTCAAACGCTCTTGATTTTCTAATTTCCGGAAAGCGTCGATCAACACCTGAACGTTTTTCTCCCGGGAGATCCTGCCGACGTAACCGATGACTGTCCTTTCTGGATCAAGACCAAATTTCTGTTTATAATAAAGTTTCTTATTGGTCTGATTGAACAAGTCGATATCGACCCCCAGCTTGGCGATATGCATCGTCGCTTTGACTCCTTCCTTCTGTAGTTCGTCGCGAAGGGTGTGATAAGGGACCAGGATCTCGTCGCAGCGATTGAAGACGTAAAGAGATAATTTCTTAAGTAAGATGTGGAAGAGCCATCTAAGATAAGACGGAACAAACTTGGCAAAGACTTCCCAAGACAAGACATGCGTATAGAAAACTACTTTTTTCTTATAACGATGGGCATAAAGGACACTAAGATAGCTGATCATAGCTGGACCTTGGACGAAGACACAATCTGCTTCTTTGACTGCTCGTCTGATCTTCCTGAGATTGCTAAATGATAATCTCATGCTGTTATACTCTGATAGATGGAACAGCCTGGAAACTTTGATGAAAGTGACGTCTTTCTCCCTCTTATTTTTTCCATCAAAATCAGGAACAAGCAGAGATATCTCAAAATCTGCTGAAGCACGTTTCAGGAACTCATCGATAAACTTCAGCGTCCCATCTACTTTAGGGTGATAGGTGTCGGCGACCACCAGCAGTTTAGGCCGCTGTTTATGCGGTTGTTCTGTCATCGTATGCGGAAAAATTGTTCACCAAACCAGGTCCGCAGCTTAAAGCCGTGGCGGATGGCGCGGTACAACAGCAGGAAAAAAGGATAGGCCACATGGATAGTCTGGCTGCGGAAAGTCCTCAATGCTGCCAGCTTAGTCTTGAACGTAGGGGTGATATTGACATACAGTGAAGGGTAAGCTGTCTTGAACGAGACCGGATTCCAGATGGAGTAGGTGTATAATTCTGGCTTTAACTTTGATCTTCCATAGACCTCCAGCGTAATCTTGTGGACAGCCCGATGGTCTGGATGAGGATCCTCACTGCTGTGGGTGAAGATCTTGACCGGCTTTTCTTTCTTGATAAGATCAAGCAGGATAGTATCGATCTTCTTCTCTTTGTATTCATCCAGAAACTTCAGTTCTTTCAGATCATAGACATAGGTCTGGCAGTTGAGGATCTTGCTGGCTTCCAAAGCTTCTTTAGAACGCATCTTCTGGATGACTGATTCTTTAAGCCAAGGATGGGATTTCTCACCGTATGAGAAGACGATAGCGATGACTTTTTTCCCTTCAGCTGTATAGTTAGCGATCGTCCCTCCCGCTCCCAAGACGAAGTCGTCGGAATGCGCCGAACAGACGATGACCGTTTCCTGCTTCCGTTTCATGGTGTTAAGGATATATCCTATGTTTAAGAATGTTTTGGAGAATAGAAAACGACCAAAAAAAAGGAAAAAAGGTGAGAGGCATGATCAACCGCCCCGCCAAGAAATAAACTTTCTAGGAAAGCTTATCTCTTCTTTTTTTTGGAAGCTGCTTTCTTCTTAGTTGCTTTCTTCTTAGCAGGCATCAGTTTTCACCTCTCTTCTCTCTTTTTTAATACTCATCGTCATCATCATCAAACCAATCGTCGTCTTCGTCATCATCACCGTAGCGATACAACCCATCTTCATAGTTTGCATTCATGGCGCCCCCTCCCCAGCAAGGCCGTCTCATCAAACAAAACGATGCGTAAACATCATTTTAACAATCGGGGTAATGCAAAATAGTATATATAATTATTGTTTTTTGACAGAGGGTATATGTTTCTAAACGTCCTAGTTTAGCTCTTGGAAACCCGCCATCAACGAAATCTATAAAAAGATGAACAAAGACCTTCCTGTTATGAAAATATTATGCATCCATGCTGACTTCATCGAATTTGAGGCAAAAAAGAAAGCGTTCAAAGGGGCGGAAGAAGGTATCAAGGAGGGGAAACACCGCGTAGATGAATGCTTAGTCATCTTCTCAGCCGTGGAAAAGGAAGACGAGAAAGATATTTCTGCTGTGTTGGAACGATATGAACAGGAAATAATCAATATCGCTAAGCAGGTCAATGCCAAGAACATCGTCCTTTATCCTTATGCTCACCTCAGTTCCAGTCTGGCAGCCCCTAGCATCGCCGAGCAGTTTCTAAAAGATGCAGAAAAGAAACTAGCCGATAAGTTTACCGTCTCCAGGGCCCCGTTCGGTTGGTATAAGTCTTTTAACATATCTTGTAAAGGCCATCCTTTATCAGAATTAAGCCGACAGTTCAGCGCGGAAAAAAGCCTCAAGAGAGAAGCTAAAGATGAATCGTTTGAGATGCAGAAGAAAGTGCTGGATCGCGATGAGAAAAGGAAACTGACTGCCGCCTACCTTACCGCAGCAGCTTTGAAAGAGCGATATCCGGAACTAAAAGTCGGCAGCGCCGGTTTCTATCACGATCAGGCTTACATCGATGTAGATATAAAACTGAAACAAGAAGATATTCCGAGAGTAGAAGATCATGTCAAACGACTGCTGGGGAATCCTCTTAAAGCTGAATCCATAAAAGAAGTCCACGACACCTTGCAGCAAGATATTAAAGAAGACCTGGGCCAGGCAGCCATCTACAAGCTGCATACGATCGAAGTCGTACCCTTATTCAAAGAACCGTTCGTTGCAGCAGATGACATCAGGACGTACAAGATCCTTAACATCGCCAGCGCGTATTGGAAGAACAATGAGAACAATGCCCAGCTTACCAGGATCTACTGTATCGCCTTCGGCTCAGATGCTGAGATGCACGAATATCTGCTAAAACAGGAAGAAGCGCAGAAACGGTCGCATCTTAAGATCGGTAAAGAACAGGGGTTGTTCATCATCTCAGAACTGGTCGGTTCAGGACTGCCATTACTAGCGCCTAAAGGAACCCTCATCAGGAATGAGGTAGTACAGTTCCTGACAGAACTCCATAAAGGCAAAGGGTATTCTCCAGTAGCTATCCCTCATATCGCCAAAGATCTCTTATACAAGAAAAGCGGCCATTGGGAAAAGTTCGGTGATGAGCTGTTCCATGTCAAAGGTCAGCATGATCAGTTCGTGCTGAAACCGATGAACTGCCCGCATCACATCCAGATCTATGACGCGTTCAGCTACAGCTACCGCGACCTGCCGGTGCGTTTCTTTGAACCGACGACCGTCTACCGCGATGAGAAACCAGGGCAATTGGCTGGATTAAGCCGAGTGCGATCAATCACCCAGGACGACGGCCATATCTTCTGCCGTATCTCGCAGATCAAACAGGAAGTTAAGACTATCGTCGGCATCATCTTACAATTTTACAAGACTTTAGGGATGGACAAAGGTTATTGGGTCTCCCTGTCTGTCAGGGGAGAAGACCAATCTAAATACTTAGGAGATCCAGAAGTGTGGAATAATGCTGAAAGCGCTTTGGAAGATGTCGCCAAGGATAACCTGCTGCCGTTCCGTAAGATTCCGGGAGAAGCAGCGTTCTATGGTCCAAAACTAGATTTCATCTTCAAAGATGCTCTGGAAAGAGAATGGCAGTTGGCCACCATCCAATTAGATTTCAACTTGCCTGAACGCTTCCAGTTATCGTATATGAACGAAGAGAGCAAGAAAGAACGGCCGGTGATGATCCATCGGGCTATCTCTGGTTCATTAGAGAGGTTCATGAGCATATTGATCGAACATTTTGCAGGAAGATTCCCTGTCTGGCTCAGTCCAGTACAAATAAAGATACTGACGATCTCTGACAAGCATAACGAGTATGCCCGGCAGCTGCAACAGAAGATGCAGGCTCTCGACCTTCGCGTAGAGGTTGATGACAGAACTGAGACCATGAATCGGAAAGTGAGGGATGCCCAGCAGGAACAGGCAAATTATATTCTCACTGTCGGAGATAAAGAAGTTGAATCACAAACGTTAGCTGTCCGCACCAGGTCGGGCGATACCAAGTTTGGTGTGCCGGCTGAAGAATTTATCAAGAAGATCGTCGCGGAAAGAGACAGCCGTTCTTTGTGATAGCCATTATGCTATACTAAGATGCTTAATATAAGTATGACCTCACAAAAGGTTTAAATATTTATATTAATATATACAGTAGAAACTACTTTTCAGGAGGATGGTTATTATGGCAGGAAAACAAGCTACACTGTGGGTGCTATTATTATTGGTTCTTTCGTTAACGGCATTGGCGGCCCGACCGACCGACGACGGTGTGATTACGATCTGTAAGATTGTTCTTGATGAGCAAGGAGAGATCGTGGATGGATCAGGCTTAGGAGAGATTAAGTTTACAGTTCCAGGACTTGAGGAAGCTGGAACAGTCCCTATCACCGAAACAATCTTCACAACTCCATTAAACTTGAATGAGGACCTGATCGGCGATGACGGTCTCTTTGATGCTGAATGTGTTGTCTACTCTGGATTAGAAACTGAGAACAATTATAGATACGGCAAAGAAGAGATAACTTCTGAAAATGAAAACATAGAGTGGGTAGTTCCTCTTTACAACGATCAATATCTGGTCCAGGTCGATAGCCTTGACGATTTTTTCTTGATAGACGAAGATAATGATGACTCTAACGGCTACATGCAGGTGACCAATGCCCGGCCCAACAGGACTTTAGTCGTGTTAAACCAATACATCATCCTTGATGAAGATGGCGACGGCGTTCTGGATGAAGATGACAACTGCCCGGCTAATGCTAACGAAGATCAGGCCGATGCGGATGATGACGGAGCCGGTGATGTGTGTGATCCTTTTCCCAACGATGCTGATGATGATGCCGATGGAGATGGTGTGTCTGGAGATGTAGATAACTGCTTTGCTGTCGCCAATGCGGACCAAGCTGATGCAGATGAGGATGGTATCGGCGATGTCTGTGACGATTCTGATGAAGATGGGGTCATGGATGATGTTGATATCTGTCCAGGTTTTGATGATAATGTTGATACCGACCAGGATAGCACACCCGACGGATGCGACGATTTTCCCAACGACGCTGATGATGATGGTGTGGGTGATGATGAAGGAGAGATAGACAACTGTCCGGCTATCGCCAATGTGGATCAGGTCGATACGGATGAAGATGGTTTAGGAGACGCTTGTGACGACGACGATGATAATGATGAAGTCGGCGATGATACCGATAATTGTCCATTAGTGGCCAATCCAGATAAAGAAGACCAAGATAACGATGGTATCGGCGATGTCTGTGACGATTCTGATGAAGATGGAGTCATGGATGACATCGATATCTGTCCGGCCGATCCTGATGACGATGCTGATGGTGACGGGGTCTGTGGAGATGTAGACAACTGCCCGGCTAATGCTAACGAAGATCAGGCCGATGCGGATGATGACGGAGCCGGTGATGTGTGTGATCCTTTTCCCAACGATGCTGATGATGACGCCGATGGAGATGGTGTGTCTGGAGATGTAGATAACTGTCCGGAAACATTCAACCCCAACCAGCGTGATAGTGATAACAACGCCATAGGAGATGCTTGTGATGAGAACGCAGTAACCCATCTGTTGAGAGTTATGGTGACGGCCGAAGGTGCTCCATTAGAAGGAGCTAGTGTCAGCATAACTGACCAGGATGGTCTTCTGGAATCACGAGAAACTGATGCTGAGGGCAACACTCTGTTTGTTGTAACTGAATATTGGTTGGAACTGCAGGGAGAGAACCTGACCCTGCACAACCTCACCGCGCATATTGTTGATGTAACCAAAGCTGGTTATAACAGCAATTCAGAAAGCGTGGTGATCAATACTGATCTTAACTTGACATATGAATTGACAGTGGAAGAAGTTCAGGCTGCTGATACCAATAATGGTGGAGGTAGAGGAGGCGGTGGAGGTGGTGGCGGTGCCCGTAGGATAATCACTACCAATACCACCAACCAGACTCAAAGCGCATCCAGTTCAAGTGGTGTAAGCTTGTCAGCGCAGCCTCTCTGCGCAGCTGACTGGCAATGTTCAGACTGGAGCGAATGTACAGATGGCCAGCAGACCAGATCATGTAAAGATTGGAACTTCTGCGGATCGGAAGAAGGCAGACCAACTGAAAATCAGGCTTGTACGGTTATTGAAGAGCAGCCAGCTGGTGTTGCTCAGGCTTCCGGTATCTTCAGTGACAGGGGTCTCAACTGGTGGATGCTCATGCTAGGATCACTAGCCTTGATCGGCGGCGGTATCTGGAAAAGGAAATTCTTGTTGAGCCTGTTCAAAAGCAAGTAGATTTATATACTTCTTTTTTCTTTATTCTTATCAAAAGATGGTGTTAGAACAATTAGTCAACATTAAGCACTTACAACAAAGACCAGTAATAGCTGTTCTTCTTGGGTTTTTTTATAGTATAATTGCCTCTGTAACTGCTTTTATCTTTTTTAGAAACAGTTTATCTTTACCAATATTATTTCTAATCACTTTACTTTTAGTACCGAGCTTGATGTCATTATTAAGCATTGAAGAGCTTAGAGAACGGAAAGACAAGTTACAGCACTTCTTCCAGAATCATAAAGACATCTTTGAGGTATATCTTTTCCTAAGTATCGGTATCGTCACTGCCTACCTGCTGATGGCAGCCGGACTGCATTATATTGGTATCAGCATAGATTCTTTGTTCCAAGAGCAGCTTAAAGTGTTAGGAAAAGCTATTACAGTCGATCAGATCCAATCATTCTCTGCCAACAAGCTGATGCATGCTTTGAGCATCTTCTCTATCAATGTTGGTGTCAGCGTTTTCCTGTTTATCCTTTCCATCTTTTATGGAGCCGGTTCCATCTTTTTAGTGGTCTGGAATGCCAGCATCTTTGCAGCTTTCCTCATCCGAACTTTAGAAGCAGTCAGCAGGGGAGTTGAACATGCCGTCGCTCTACTGGGAGTATTCTCACTATATGTTATCCCAGAGTTAGCCGGCTTCCTATTGGCAGCGATGGCCGGGGGGGTTGTTTCCAAAGCCATGATCACGGAACGTTTCATGAGTCCGGAATTCAAGAACGTAGTTGGAGATGCATTTATCTTACTGCTACTCTCTCTAGCTTTATTGTTAGTAGCTGCTTTTTTAGAATCGTATGCAGGTGTTGGTTTGATACAAATGTTAATGTAAAGATCACCCTACCAGATAGATCCCTTCCAGCGATTTCTCTAAGATCTTCTGGCAGTTCTCGATCCTGTGCAGCAGTTCATAGTTGGTGCTGGCTTTCCTGATCTGGCCGAGCCTATCAAGGATCTGCGCATAAATTCTGATGAGATCACCTTCCAACAGATTCGTGAGCTGCATGACATCGAAAAAAGTCTTGCCATGATAGATCGGATGTAATAAAGCTGTAATGTTTTTCATCTGCAGGAATTTCTTCTCCCGGCTGAGATATTCATTATTTTTAAGCTTCCTCTGTAAGTCCGCATAGGATTCATCCAGGAAGCGTTTCTTGAATTTATGCATCTCTCTTGGTTCATAGACTAATGAGGCTAAGAGCAAGAAGATCTGATATTCGTCCAGGTCTTTCTGGAAATCCGTGGCAAAGATCTCGCCAAACGTGATCTCATCAGCGAAGATACGGGAGGAAAACTGGCCTTTTTCCGTAAGCTTGTCATCTTTTACATATCCCAACTTGTCCAGACGATGGCGGATACTGTTGTATCTAGCCAATAAGACTTTCGTCGGCACTTTATCATAATCCTGGCCGAACTTCTGGAACGAGAAGAAACTTAATCTCAAGATATGCTCGATTTCATTATTGTCATGCTGTTCAACAAGGTTCAATACTGTGTTGATAGAAAGCCTGAACTGGGAATGGATCGGTTCTACATCCTTAGCTGTAAGATGCCTTATCTCTTGGTAATTGAAACTAGGACGGAAGATCATACTGATCACATAGCCGATTGTATCGATACCCCTCCTTCCAGCTCTTCCAGCGATCTGGAAATATTCTTTAGTGTTAAGGCTGCGGAAGCTGATGCCGTCATATTTACGAAGACTGTTGAAACAGACCGTCTTAGCCGGCATATTGATACCGACAGCAAATGTTTCCGTCGTGTAAAGGACGTTGATCCAGCCTCTGGAGAACAGATCCTCCACCGTCTCTTTGATGACCGGAAGCAGACCTGCATGATGGAAAGCTACTCCCTGGCTGAGAGTTTCTCGTAGAGTCTGTGTCGATTTTAATTTTTGGATATCCGATGGGGCTTCTTCTAATTTCTCCCGTAAGTATGAAAGAAGGCGCTGATCCGGTTTGAAGAGCCGTTTCTTGGCCAGCTCTTCCGCTTTCTGCTGACAGTCACGTCGTGAAAAGCTGAAGAAGAGACAAGGCAATTTATCGTTCCCAAGCTCCTTGATAAGGTCAAGATGGTTCGGCTCTGGAGTCCGTTGCGGTCTCTGGCCTTTCTTACGGTGGATAGATTCATAACGGGGGATGGCTTTCGCATCCCTAATCTTTTCCAAAGTGGTGATGCCCAGCTCGTAATCATAGAAGAGATGCTTTAATGGAACATTACGATAGGTAGAAACGACCGTCTTGACCGTATGTTTCTTGATGGCCTGGATCCACTGGCTGAACTCTTCAGCATTAGGGATAGTAGCTGAGAGACATAGGAAACGCACCGCTGGATTGCTGTAGATGATCGATTCTTCCCAAACATATCCACGTTCGATATCGTTGATGTAATGGACTTCGTCGAAGATGACATATGCAATGTCCTTCACCGCTTCGTCCTGGCTGATGGCCATGTTGCGGTAGATCTCCGTGGTCATGATCAATACCTGCGCGTGAGGATTGATGACGATATCGCCAGTCATCAAGCCCACATGGTTCTCGCCATACTCTTTAGAGAAATCTTTATACTTCTGGTTAGAAAGGGCTTTGATAGGAGCAGTATAGATGATCCTTTTTTTGGTAGTATGGTTCTTATGGATGACGTAATCTGCTACTAAAGTCTTTCCGGAGCCGGTCGGAGCCGAAACGACGACCGAATTGTTCTCTTCGATGGCTTTGATAGCTTCTTCCTGGAACGGATCTAATGTAAAATCTTTAAACTTCATGATCAGGATAGAATGAGCCAGGTATTATAAAGATTGCCTAAGGAAGGGCATCTAAAACTAAATGAGTAAAAGCAGAATATTTATCTGAAAATCAACAAAAACCTTTATATAAAACAATAATAAAGAAGATATCGGGGGAAGGCATGAAGAGATCAATACTGCTGTTTTTCATATTACTCGCTGTTTCTACCGCTGTAAGCGCTGACCAATGGCTGGTCCGATCAGGTGATGACGTTCTGGAGATTAGGGAACCTATCGGGCCACATATCAACGGCGTTATCGATTTCATCGATGACAAGGATCTTGATATCCTGGCTGATGGACAGTTCAGGACCACTCGAGGTTCTTATTCGTATGAGCAATTTTTGCACTTTAACAACAGTTTTGAAAGAGTAGAATATATGGAAGATGGTGATGACAACACAGACTTATTCTTCTACATTAAGGACAATAGGAATCTCGCTACCTATGAACTTAATTTTAATCAGGGACCGGATTCCACTATCGACGCAAGTGATAATTTCCAACTTAAACAATATATCGGCCGGCCTTTGCAGATGCTAGGAAAGACCTATCTTATCTTTGATGCCAGGACTGGTGGAGCTAATAGCCACAAAGTCTCTTTGAGACTATTAGAGAACCCTTCATTTGAGATTATGGGAGAAGGAGAGAGCCGGAACAATGTAACTATCATCTCAGTTGATCCAGAATTAAGAAGAGCTACACTCAGTGTAAACGGAGATATCCTGCCGAACTTCCAAGAGGGAGATACTTATGTTAGCGATGACGGAACCATCTTTGGCATCACCAATGTCATCCCTGATGATACAGTGGAACTATATTTCGCTGATGAGCTGATGGAATTGGAGGACGATGACATCACCGATTCAGCTTCCACTGATGAAGTGGTGGTCAACTATGAAACTATCGATGGAGCTGAGGTTACTATCAAAGGTTTGATCTCCCTGGAAGCGACAGATGATACTGATGGAGAACTATTGATCGATTCGATCGAAGTTTCGATGAACGCTCAGGATGATTACTTCATAGGCGCTGGAGAAAATCTACTTCAACAATCCGAACTTGAAGAGAAAGATCTACTATTTACAACAAACTGGGATTTCTATTTTGATGGTTTAAGTGATGTTAAATCTGAAGGGATCTCTATCAAAAAAGTGGATGCTGATAGCGGATATACTCTTACTTTTACTAATATAAATGGAGAGGATATTGTAATGCCTCTAGCTTATGCTAATGGAGACACTGTACATTTCGGAGACTCAAGTGACGCCCTGCGCCTTAGGAATGTCGACATCCAAGATGAAGACTACTTTATCCTTAATGACCGCATAGATGAACATTCAGTGACTAATATCATCCAATACAAAGGCGCCGACGATGACAGCAAGTCAGACCCCATTATTAAATTCAAGATCTTATCTACCGGTGAAGTTGTAAGTAGACCATTTGATTTCCAGAGCAATACTGCAACTTTAAAAATCTCTGGAACAACCTATACCTTTGAGAATGCCTCTCCAACAGATGTAAGAGATTTTAATATTTCAATGATCGGTGGTGGCGTTGATACAGCAGAAAATTTTAGTGCAGATAGCATCCAAAATCATTTGATTACCAAAGGTGGTGGTCGCATCGATCTTATTGATGAAGATACTACTTCAGGTTCTGACTTCCTACAATTTCAGATCAGTTTTATCGACAGCAGTCTTGCCGATGATTTTACTCCTAGCCCTTACCTGATCGCAGGGGCATCAATCTCCGTATCAGATAATAATTTAGATTTTACAGAGCATAGTGGAATAACGTTAAGATCCCCCGACAACGATGATGATAACAGCTATGGTTATAGCACAAATGGCATCTGGGTAAGATTACATAGTCCAAGTGGCCTAGGAAGTACTGCAGATACATTAGAATTAGACTGGCCAGAGACTGAGAGAGTACCGTTGGTCTATATTACCAGTCCTGAAGAAGATCTCTCGATGAACATATTAAATCCGGCAAATAACTCCATCATCGATACAGACTCGATTGATCTTGAAGTTATAACGAACAAAGACGCAATCTGTCGATATTGGAAAGAATCATGTGAAGACGGTTTTAATCAGGGCCTTTGTATAGAGATCGATCCAGAATTCTCGATAAGATTTTCCGAGACCGGAGGAACAGGCCATAGCCAGACATTAGAAGAATTAGAGGGTATCGAAAATCTTTATACTACAATACACGTCAGCTGTCAGGATTTTGACGATAATATCGTAACGAAACCAGTGCAGTTTCAAGTGCAATTGCCATCTTGTGAACCGGATTGGGTCTTAAATGACACGTGGTCAGAATGTAGACTAGGAGTCCAATCTAAAGATTATTATGATGCGAACAGCTGCAGAAGAGCAGGTGGACAACCAGCCCCTATAACCCAATTTTGCAATGATCTTACCGCTCCACAGATAAATATGCTCTCGCCAGTGAACGATGATCTCGTTACGATCACGCCGCTCATTTTCACATTTGAGACCGACGAACCAGCATACTGTACGGAGACTGATTTTTATGGTTATCCGACAAACGACGTCAGTCCACCCAACATAACTGACCCTTACCCTACAGAAGAAGTTTCCTCGACCGGTCAGCTCACCGTAGGCTTCACGACGGACGAATGGGCGATATGTAAAGGAAGTGTCAACGAAGACCACGATTATGATAATATGTCATTTGAATTTAGCGGTTATAAAAAAATCCACGAGAAGACTTTATCATTTGAAGAATCGGATGATTATAGTATCTTTGTCAAATGTATGGATTTTGCTGGCAACGTGATGAATGAAAGTTTCTTCTGGGAAATACCTTTCACGAGGGTTGGAGGAGGAGCTGGTGGAGGATTAGGTGGTGGCGGAGGTGGATTTACAACACCATCATTATCTCTGGACCACCAATGGGAATACGAGGATCTAGAAGATAACTTTACTTATCTAAGCTGGGTAACCTGTAAAGATCAAGCAGGTAACAGCGGCACAGAAATGATCAAATTCAATACTGCCGACCTAACTTGCATCGAGTCATGGAGTTGTACTGAATTCTCAGCGTGTTCTGACGGTAGCCAAACAAGAACTTGTGTTGATAATAACGCCTGCGGTACGGCTGAAAACAAACCGATAGAAGAACAGTCATGCAGCGCTCCTAGCCCAAGCCAGAATGGTGGGGGTGGAGGAGGTGGAGGAGGTGGTAGCGGTCGAAGAACTCCTCAAAATGTGACAGCACCTTTAGATGACACAGCCATAACTTCTACTTCACGTAATCAAACCGCCCCTAGACAATCAATTCCACGCGACATAGAGTATAAAAGTCTCTCTACTTTACCTGTAGAATTCTCACTAGGTGCAAACGAAGCAGCAAACTTTGCTTGGAAAGGAGAGAACAAGTCTACGATCTGGACAGAGGAAATATCTGAAGACAAGTTCTCATTCACCCTGAAAGCTGAACCACACCCAATAACTGATTCATTAAGAAGATCAGAGGTCAAGCAATTCGACCTTGATGGTGATGGAAATAATGATATCATGGTGTTCCTACAAGAACTTTCCAATGGAAAGGCCAGGCTTAGTGTTGAACCATTACAATTGTCTTTAGGAGAATCAGTTAGAGACGTTTGGAGCGGCATCTCATCTTTCTTTAAGAATATCTTCGATGGCTGGTTCTGGGGATTATTTAGCAGTTGATCACAATGAAAACTCAGATCATGGGCATCCTAAACGTCACGCCTGATTCGTTCTCAGACGGTGGACTCTACGTCGATGTCAACAAAGCCGTCCAACATGCCAAACAGATGGTTCAGGATGGAGCTGATATCATCGACGTCGGCGGAGAAAGTTCCCGACCGGGTTCAGATCCAGTTTCGGAAGAAGAAGAACTGCGAAGAGTCCTGCCGGTCATCACAAGATTAGTAAAAGAGGTTGATGCTCCCATCTCCATCGACACGTATAAACCTAAAGTGGCAGAAGAATGCCTGAAACTAGGGGTAAAAATCGTCAATGATATCTCGGGATTTAGAAATCAAGAAATGATCAAAGTTGCTGCTAAATATAACGCTAAAGTAATCATCATGCATATGCTCGGTGAACCAAAGACGATGCAAGCAGATCCCAAATATGACAATGTTATCGAAGATATTAAAACATTCTTTAAAAAAAGGATAAAAGCAGTCACTGAAGCAGGAATCAAAGATGTCGTCCTTGATCCAGGTATCGGTTTCGGCAAGACATTAGAACATAATCTTACGATATTAAAAAATCTAGAACAATTTGAGGAATTGGGATATCCACTGTTGGTCGGCGCATCAAGAAAAACGTTTCTGGGTATGATTACTGGACTGCCTGTTGAAGAACGTCTGGAAAGTTCTCTGGCAGCTCATGTCATCGCTGTGATGAACGGTTGTTCAATTATCAGGACGCATGATGTCAAAGAAACGAGAAGGGCGATGATGGTGGTTGAAGCGATCAGGAAGACCTAGACATTTCAATTATCTTCTTGACATCCTCATAAACTTTATCCGGCAAAGGAGCAGCATCGACGGTATGGAGAAGTCCTTTCTGACCGTAATAGTCAACAAGTATCTTAGTCTTCTGTGAATATTCGGCAAATCTTTTTCTGACGACTTCCTGCTTATCATCATCACGCTGGATCACTTTAACGCCAGAAGGAGGGGGATTGGTATTAACATTATAAACAGTTCCGGCAGCATCGACCCGTCTTCCGGCGAACCTTTTTACAACCTCGTCTTCAGATATCTCAAGATAGATGACCTGATCGACAGCTCCCAACGCTTCCGCCTGCTTGACGGTGCGGGGAAACCCATCCAGAAGATAATCCTTATCTTTCAACCTTTTCTTGACAATCTCGATCACGACCTCGTCCGGAACGTATTTCCCGGCATCCATCAGACTTTTGGCTTTCTTGCCGATCTCAGTCCCTTTACTGATCTCTTCACGTAAGATGTTCCCGGTAGAAAGATGGACGAAGCCATAATCTTTTACAAGACGATCAGCCATCGTCCCTTTGCCGCTGCCCGGAGGACCTAAAAGGATAACTTTCATGGGAGATGAGAAAAAGCCGCCATTTAAAATTATTGCGGTTCTGCTAAAGATTTAAAAAAGAGGAAGCTGAATCTAGATACATGAGATACGGATTGTTTATCGGCCGCTTCCAGCCGTTCCATAAAGCGCACCTGCAGGATATTAAAGATGCTTTGGAAGAAGTTGACTTTCTCTATATCGGTATCGGCAGTTCACAGGAATCCGGAACAGAAAACAACCCTTACAGCAAAGATAAACGGAAAGAGATGATCAAAGCTGCTTTAAAAGAAGAGCAGATCAGCCAGTATAAGTTCCTGGAGATACCTGATTTCAATGATGACCAAAAATGGGTTGAACATATTGAATCAAAGATTCCGCAGTTGGACTTAGTTTTTACCGGCAATGACTGGACTGAACGCTGTTTTAAAGAAAGAGGTTACCAAGTGAATAAAATTACCCTCATCCCCGGGATTACGGCCACGATCATCAGGAACTGCCTAAAAGAAGGCAAGGAATGCCGTGATCTGCTGCCGGAAGCGGTGGTCAAGCACATCTTTCTTTAAAGTCCATAGGATTTATAAATAAGTGAATCATCCACACCTCTATGAGAAAGCGCATAGACTATTTGCCGCTCTGTGAAAAAGCATTAGAATCTCTGCAGACGATAAACAGGGTGCTGGAGTACCTCGAAAAATACGAACTGCCGCGTTCCACCCTGAAGAATATCATCGAGATCAAAGAGCTGACGGAAGTGGCGGAAATCCCTATCGAAACTGGTATCTTAAGCAACATCCATAAGCTGCTTTTTGAAGGCTTCGTCCAGCAGATCGTAGAGATAGAGGATAACCTGCGGGAGATGCTGATGGTCAACGGCGACATCATGAAGAAACTGGGACGGCTGCCAGAAGAGGAGCGAGAGAATGTCTGTTCTATCCTGGATATTGAGTTCACTCCAACAGAAGATCGGATGTCTGACGAGCTTAAGCTGGTCATCCACAAGCTATTAGAGAAGATCGAAGGACTGCACGAAGTCTCACGACGTTATTATTCTATGGATAAAGAACAGTTCGTCGATTTCCAGGACGAGATGAGCAATGAGTGAGCCGTTTCTGAGAAAGTGTCAAATAATATATGGGGTTTATAGAGCCGCATCAGGTTCACTCCTAAGATGAAGCGAGTACATTGCGGCACCTCCCCGTAGGGGGCAACCCCCTCCACAATCTCAACCACAGATAGTTGATACCGTTCACGAGAGGATGGCGGCTCTCACTTATTCCAACATAGCCGTTTCTGAGAAAGTATTATAAAGCTGATAGGAAATAACCTTCCCGATAGATGTTTTCTAGGATACGATGATCAGGCAGATAACAGACCCATATAAACCTGTACACTTGAAAGCAGTCCTGCACCCTCTAATTAACCAGTGGTTTTTTTCAAAGTTCAAAGAGTTCTCATTACCACAATTATACGGAGTCATGGAGATCCATCAACGGAAAAATGTCCTTATCTCAGCTCCGACCGGATCGGGGAAAACTCTTACCTCCTTCTTGTCTATCCTCAATGAGCTGGTCGATTCATCGTTTAAAGGCATCCTGGAGGACAAGGTCTATTGCGTCTATGTCTCCCCCCTTAAAGCTTTGAACAACGATATCGAGAAGAACTTGACACAGCCTCTCCAGGAATTGGAGGAGTTGGCCGGCAGGAAGTTAGGCATCAGGGTAGCCGTAAGGACTGGCGACACGACTGCCAGCGAGAAAGCCAAGATGCTGAAGAACCCGCCGCACATCCTTATCACCACGCCTGAATCGCTGGCGATCATGATCAACTCACCTAAATTCAAGCTGAGCATGACCGATACCCAATGGTTAGTTATCGACGAGATCCATTCATTAGCTGAAAATAAGAGAGGCGTCCATCTTTCGCTGACCGTCGAAAGGCTTCAGAAGATCTCGTCCGGCATGACCCGGGTCGGATTATCGGCAACCATCGCTCCTCTAGAAGAGATCGCTTCTTTCCTTGTGGGCTATAATGGAGACGAACAACGTGATTGCGGTGTGATCGACGTCCAGTTCCTGAAAGATCTCGATCTTCAGGTACTGAGCCCTGTAAGAAATTTAGTCGATACCGACTACATGCTCAAACACAGCAAGATGTACGACCTGATGCATTCGCTGATCAAAGAACATAAGACCACAGTCATCTTCACCAACACCAGAAGCGCCACGGAACGAGTGGTCCATACGCTGAAAGATAAGTTTCCCAACGAGTTTAATGTAGAAAACATCGCTGCTCACCATGGCAGTCTCAGTAAGGAAGAACGTTTCAAGACCGAACAAGACCTGCGCGACGGAAAATTAAAAGTGGTGGTCTCTTCCACCAGCCTGGAACTGGGCATCGACATCGGTTATATCGACTTAGTATTATGCCTGGGAAGTCCCAAATCGGTAGCCAGATTCCTGCAAAGAGCCGGCCGGGCTGGACATCAGCTGCACAGCACTATCAAAGCCAGGGTTATCGTCATGGACCGGGACGATCTGGTAGAATGTTCATTATTACTGAAAGCAGCCAAGGAAAAGAAGATTGACCGCGTGCATATACCTAAAAATGCGTTAGACGTCCTGGCCCAGCAGATCTTCGGCGTGGCCATCAACCAAGTGATCAACGTCTATGAACTGTTCTATATGATCAAGAACAGCTACTGCTACCACAACCTGGAATGGGACGATTTCTTCGAACTCATAAAATATCTTTCTGGACATTATGTCAGCCTGGAAGAACGTTATGTCTATGCCAAGATCTGGTATGACGCGGAGACCGGAAACATCGGCAAACGGGGAAAGATGGCCCGAGTCTTATACATGACCAACATCGGCACCATCCCAGAGGAGACCAGTATCAAAGTTAAAGTGGGCGACCGTATCGTCGGTTCTATCGATGAGGGATTCCTGGAAAGGTTAAAACCAGGAGATGTATTTGTTCTCGGTGGAAATACCTACATGTTCAAGTTCTCACGAGGGATGACGGCGCAAGTCAGCACTTCCGTAAACAGACCGCCGACGGTGCCGTCGTGGTTCTCAGAGATGCTGCCGTTATCATTTGACCTGGCCATGGACATCTCACGGTTCAGGAGATTGCTGGAAGAACAGTTCAAGCTGAAAAAGAGCGAGAAAGAGATACTTGAGTTTCTTCATGAATATCTTTACATCGATGAAAAAGCTGCCCAAAGCATCTACCAGTACTTCTTTGAACAGTATCATTTTAGCGAGATCCCTTCTGACAAGAAGATCGTCGTAGAAACATATACCGACAGAGGTAGACGATATATCATCTTCCACACTTTATTCGGCAGAAGGGTCAATGATGCTCTATCCAGATCACTTGCTTTCGTCATCGGCCGCAGCCAGCACCGCGACGTGGAAGTCGGCATCAACGATAATGGCTTCTATATCGCAGCCGAAAAGACTTTCAATGCCATGAAAGCCTTGGAGATGCTGAAACATGAAAATTTCCGGACGGTGCTGGAGCAATCCGTAGAGAAAAGCGAGATCCTCAGCAGACGGTTCCGGCATTGCGCCACCAGGGCGTTGATGATCCTGCGCCAGTACATGGGACGGAAGAAAAACGTCGGACGGATGCACGTCGGAAGCAGGATATTGTATAATGCCGTCAAGAGGATCAGCGACAATTTCCCGATCATCAAAGAAGCAAAGAGAGAAGTTCTGGAAGACCTGATGGATTACGTCCACGCCCAGGAGATCATCGACAAGGTCGTATCTGGAAACATGGTTGTGAAAGAAGTGCAGACAGATATTCCCAGCCCTTTTGCATTCGGGCTGATCGCTTCCGGATATTCTGACGTGATCAAGATCGAAGACAAGCAGGAATTCCTAAAACGGATGCATGAGATGGTGCAGGCCCGGATCGCGCTCAAAGAAGGCAAGAAAAAGATCAAAGAGAAGAAAGAAGAATTTTCATACCAATCGTTCTGGGAGAAGACACAACAGAAACAGCTTGAGGAAAAAGACGAGTTCCGTGAGCTGTTGAAGATGCAGATATGGAACCTCAAAAGAGTGCCGATCTATGCTAAAGAAGAGCTGGTCAAGCTGGTCGAGAACGGCAGCATGCGTGATGATGTGGTTAAAGAATGCCTGAAGCATCGGAAAGAGATCGAAGAGAACTGGCCGGCTGAATTGAAGGAGTTTGTATTGGAACTTATCGGGTGATTGTTTCTGAATAACTCCTACTCCTTCTGTGATTATACCTCCTCCACCCCCGCAATCTTTTTAAGAGCTGTAATTCTTTCATCATCATGAAAAGAGGTCTGTTCGTCAAGATAGACGGCTTAGACGGTTCGGGGAAAGGGGTAGCTGTTACCGGCTTGAGAAATTGGGCGGCCAGCAAAAGTTTGAAAGTTCTTGATCTGAGAGAATATTGGAAAGACAACTCTGGTTTCCCAAACATCGATCAATATGATGTTATCACCTCGGCTGAACCTACTTTTACCGGCGTCGGAAAGAAGATCAGGGAAGAGATGGTCGCTAAAGGCAGCAACCACACTGCCAAAGCCATCGCTGAAGCTTTTGCAGAAGACAGAAAAACTTTATACAAAAACGTGATCATCCCAGCTTTGCAGCAGGGAAAGATGGTCTTCCAAGAAAGAGGTGTAGTTACTTCATTAGTATACCAACCATTGCAGGAAGACAGTTATTCCAAAGAAGAGATCGCCCAACTGGAAGGCAACGCTTTCTGCCTGGAGCATGCACCCGACCTATTGATACTTACCGTCGTGGAACCAGAAGTGGTGATGCAGCGTCTGGAAAAAAGAGAGAAACAGGATGAAGCCATCTTTGAGAGACTGGAGTTCCAGAAAAAAGTCAGTGAGATCTACCGAAGCAGCTGGCTGAAAGAATTGTTTGAAGCCAAAGGTTCAAAAGTTCATTATCTTGATACTAACCCACCCAACACTGTCGATGATACCATCCAGAACACGATTTCTATAGTGAAGAAGATGCTTCAAAAAGAGTAAAAACATCTATCACCCTTTTTTCCGCAAACACCTATCAAAGATAAGAAAATTAAAATTGTATATAAAGACTATTAGCGTCGAAACTATATTCAAAGACGACAATCTTGCAGAAGAGAATCTTAAGATTGGACCAAGCTGACTGCTTGATGTGATTCGACGTTCCCGGAATCAGCGCCGATCTTGACATTCAGAAACTGTAAGGACTTGCTGATGACCGTAAAGTTCCACAACACTTGCTCTTTGAATGCCTGTAGGATCACGAAACCATCACCTAGAGTTTCTTTAGGGAACAGCTCAGGAAACTTTTCTCTGGCGATCTCCTGAGCTTTTTCAAAATGGACGTTTAAAGAATCAAGGGACAGCTGTTCAACGACAGCATCATCTTTCTTAAAAACATCATCGGCCGGCTTTATCTCAAACCCGTGGTCAAGCTGCCGGAAGACGGTGATCTTGTCAGCATCTTTTTCATAGTAGCCGATCTCCCAGGAACTCTTTAGTTCCAGCTTAGCGTTTATCTGAGCAAAAAAATGAGAAAGCGAGGCTGAACCATGCCGCTGCTGCCATTCCTGGAACAAAGAGTCGGTGGTGAGGGCTTCCAGAAGCTCCGGGATCACGCATACTCCCTCCAGGTATAATTACACTTAGCGCATTTAAAGAACCTTGTTTCCGGCTCGTCAGCGCCCCTAGTCTGTTGAGTCCAGTAATAGGCGACATTGTGGCCGCATTTCTCGCATTTGACTTTGATCTTAGGATGGGTCTCAATCTTCTCGATGACTTCAATCTTCTTGCCCGACTCGACATTTTCGGTCAATGTCACGGACTCCCCTTCAGGAGACTTGGTGAAACCGCAAGAACAGAATAATATCTTCTTGCCGCCTTTCTCTTTAGGTCGTAAGATCGATCCACATTGTTCACAAAACATGATTAGCCACCTCTGGTGCTTTCCTTGGGTGAGTAAGGTTTTCTTTATATAATTTACCTATCTGGAGCATTGAATGTATATGCTTATCTACCGTTCGATCACCAGAATATTTATAAAAATTATTCCAGTAACTAGGATACTGATGGTACAGATATATAAGTTTACTTTGAGATATGAACCAGGAGAGATTCCCGATAGAGTTCAGGAAGTTGCAACAGGGGCGCGATTTGGATCAGAGGAAGGATTACGATCAAGCGATGTTGTTTATAAGACCAAAGATGGATTTTCAATCTTAAGTGAAGATGTTTATCTTCGTGATGGCATATGGATAATTGGTTCTAGATTTGGAACGGGGGCTCTGGAAGGCCTGGAATTTAAGACCATCCAAGCGGTTGGTGTAACAAGACCACGGGAACTCTCCGATGAACAAAGGGAAAAATACGAATCGTTTGTAAAACAATTTCTTCGTTAGAATTCACCGTTCGATAATTATCCCGAACGGTCTCAAGGCTTCCACAGCCATGATCTTGATCCAGCCCAGATAAGGTATACGGATGATACCTTTACCATAGATCCTTTCTGAAGGGATCTTGTTCTCACCAAGTTCGGAGATGCTGCTTGGATTATGGTCACCTTTTGTCGAATAGAAGACTTGTCCATCTTCTTCCATGGTAGAGATGATACGATGGATGATCGGCTGCGGCTTGCCGGACTGGAAGATAAGAACATCTCCAATCTCAAGATTATCTCGGTCAGCCCGCCAAAGGATGATGACATCCCCTTTGTTGAAACCGTGCGATAAAGGGAAATCAAGAAACGTTTCTTTGTTTATGCCTCTCTCTTCATACCATGAACCGCAGACGTCCCAGTAATTGTCAAATGATTCTTTAAACTCCTCTAGTCTCTGGTCACACAGCTTATCATTATGAAGACCATGCTCCATGCTTTCGCTGACCACAGCCACGATAGGGAAACTGGTGCCCAGCAATAATCCCAGAAGCGGATAGACAATGAAATAGATGACGACGAAAGCGACCAGAACATTGAGGGCCAGGCTCCATGCAGAATCATCATCCCAGAAAAATCTCCACACTTTCTTGCTATACTTCTTGACATCTTTCCAGTTAGGCATTTAGGAAGGGTTCTTTCAAAGCTTTAAAAAAGTTTTTATATGCTGTTCTGCTTTCCTAGTCATGCTTATCGGCAAGACCCTCATAAGTGAAGATGCTGTCAAAGAGATCATCCTTGCTATCAAGAAGAAGAAAGAGCTTTCTGGTATCAACGACGATTTTGTCCGGGAGCAGCTGTTCTCATATCTAAAGAAGAACCAGCAGAAGGCAGCCGTCCTGCAGCAGAACAATCCCAAAGCGGCCGCTTACAAGCAGGTAATTAAAGATGTGAGGTCACAGCTGCGGAGAGTGTACGGCCTGTTCCGGGTGGATGAGGAGAGGAAGAAAAGGGAAGATCTCAAGACTGTTTTGGAAGAAGCTCCTGAAAACAAGCTAAAACAAGTCAGCAGTCGTATCCTGGAGACCCATTCTTCCACTAAAGAACGTCTGCCGATCTATGAAAAGATCTATGATAAGATATTTGCCATCACCGGGAAACCAAGAAGGATCATCGACCTCGGCTGCGGTCTAAATCCATTTTCTTTTCCATCCATGAGGTTGCGAAAAGCTGCCTACCATGCTTATGATATCAGCCAGAGCGAGATAGAGCTGCTAGAGGACTATTTCAAACGCCTGCATGACAGTAATCCCCACTTTCAGGGTTATGCCGAGATATTAGATATCCTTCATTGGCAGTATCTTCAGCATTTGGAGACGGCTGACGTCTGCTTCCTGTTCAAGATGACTGATGTACTGGATAGAGGAAAAGGCCACAAAGTGACTGAAGAAGTGCTGAAAGCGGTTCCGGCCAGGTATGTAGTCATCAGTTTCGCCACCAAGACCATGAGCGGCAAGAAGATGACCGCTCCCCGCAGGAAATGGATGGAATGGCTCTGTGACCGGCTCCAATACGAATATAACGTGCTGTCTTTTCCCAACGAAATCTTTTATGTGATAAAGAAGTGAAAGATCCCAAGTAGAAATATTTATAAATCACATCTAAAATCAAGCTGATATGGTTACCAGAATAGGGTCAAAACAGAGGAAAACCAGGCATAAGTTCCAGAAACACTATCGGGAACGAGGGAAAATCCCTTTAAGCCAGTACTTCCAGGTCTTCCAGGAAGGCGATAAAGTCAATCTCAAGATCAATTCTAACATCCAGAAGGGACAGTTTTTCCGACGATTCCATGGTTTCACCGGAACTATCACTGGTAGGAAGAAAGGCTCTTGTTATGAAGTCACTATCAAAGACGGAGACAAGAAGAAAATCCTGTATGTCCATCCGATCCACATGAAGAGATAAAAATGACCAACATCCAATTTATCGAAGAAAAGCCAGTTTGCCTAGTGGAAGTGCAAGGCATAATGAAGAATCTCGAGAAAAGGGATCCAGAGCTTAACTATCGATCTGTCAAGACCAAGGATTTCCTTGAAAACTTCCCGCCATCATTATCAGCAGCCAAAGAGAAGGAGCTGTACCAGAAGCTGGTCGACCTTAACCTGACCAGGCTTAAAGAAGAACACATCATCAAGATCATCGATTTCTTGCCGACAAGCGTAAATGACCTTAAAGCGGTCCTGCAGGCTTACCCGTTAAGCATGCCTAAGAAGGATCAGGACGCTATCGTTGCCGTTGTCAAAGAATTCGCATGAATAGTACCTGCTTAGCAGGAATCAGGTTTATATAGCCTACGCTTTCTGGAAGAGCAAACTTTATTAACTAAGCACCATTTCTGCTACCTATGAACCAGCCTCAAAAGACTATCAGAGAAGAGAACGCCATAGTCCTTGATTTCCTACCTCACGGCTATGCTTATGAACAGGGGACCATGAAAACCCCGATAGCTCAGGCTCTGGGACTGGAACATCTCTCGATCCTGGAACTTATTCCTAAGAAAGGTATCTTCTTACAGCCGCACCAGAAGGTCTATATCGGCGAAGGCAAGAGAGAAGAGATCCACCATATCAAAGGCCGCATCGAGTCTGAGAAACTGACCTCTACTGCCAAGAATGAACTGCAGCACGTCATCGAAAGCTATGTTGAAAGCCATCCGCAAAGATTTATCGACTTCTTCAACAAGGCTCAGCCGCTAAGCATGAGGATGCACCAATTGGAACTGCTCCCCGGACTAGGAAAGAAACATATGTGGGAGATTCTGGAAGCCAGAAAACAGAAACCGTTCGAAAGTTTCGATGACCTTAAGAATCGGGTCAAGCTATTGCCAAATCCTAAGCAGGTGATCGTGAAAAGGATCATCTCAGAGATTGAAGGCAAAGAGAAATATAACTTGTTTATAGGGTAGATTACCAACGCATCTGCCACTGCGGGTCATCTTTTTTTTTCTTAACAAAATCTTTCAGACCAGCTTTCTGCGCATTCTTGAAGAACTGTTCAGTGATCATCTTCATCCGCAGGCCGTTGATGCCGATATCATTGACTAACGCTTCATAACGAGGCAGGAGCTTTTCCAAGACTACCGCCTGAGCCTGGAGGTTGACAACAACAACCTCTTCATGGTTCTCAGCCACCCTTCTTTCGTTTTCCAGTTCTTCCAACTGCTGCAGCTGTTTTATTATGAAAGCCGTATCCTCTGGAGTTTCCGTAAGGTCTTCCGTGATGGCCGTGATGTCTTCAACGGTATCTATCGGTTTCTCCTTTGATTGTCCTTTGAACAGTTTTTGCCACCATCTTTTTTCATATAACGCCATGACAGATATTAAATGATAAATGAATATAAATCTTTTGGCGGGAGCAGCTCTGTAGAAAATCTCTTCAAGGGGTCACGGCCAACTCGCTCTTTTGTTGTTGCGATCGGAATGCGACATCCCCTAGGGGAGCAAACCGTACGTATTTAGTTAAGTGAGTGAGCGCCGCCCATTGAGGCGATGGCGCACTAGAAGTCTTTTCAGGATATGCGCCATAATGACGCCGTGCTGCGCTCACAAAGAACGCAACTAAATACGTACAGCAAACCCTCACTTTTATAAATATCATTTTTTTCTTCCTGCAGATGCGCAAGTTCAAGCTAAAAAAGAGCTATGGTGAATATAAGAAGATCAACTGTTCTTTCTGCGAACGGCCGGCTACTCAGAAAAACACCCAGGGAGCAGATGTTTGTTATCAGCACATCAAGAATCAGCTAGAGGAGATCAAGTGCACTTGTGGCAGCTGGCTGGAGATACGCAACGGTAAGTTCGGCCTTTATTTCAACTGCATCAACTGCGGAAACCTTAATTACCAGAAAGCCATGAGCATCAAAGAGATCACCATGCCCAAGCTGCAGAAAGAGACGGCTGTTTCCGTCAAGACACCAGAGCAGCAGCCGATGGTGCGAAGAGATGTTGAACAAAAATCAGAGCGCAAGGAGATCACTATCACTTCACGAGATCTTGATTATTTTGACTGAGACTCGTTGCGTAAGCGATAGAATTCTATATCCCAAAGACCGGACCGATAACCCTCTCTCAGCTGACCCAAGGAATTGGTGCGGGTAGGGGCATTAAAACTAGGCCTATGAAGAATATAGTCCGGATCAATAGCAACAACAACACCAGAGTGCTGGACAGAAGGAAAATAGGCGCTAGATCTACGGAGCGGTCGGACGACTGCTAAATCGCCCACTCTTGCTTCATCAATACGTTCTAACCGACCGAGGTGCTTTAGAGTCTCGTCTAAAGTGACAAAAACATCAGCAGGAATCACACCTGCAAGATATAAAGCGGTTCCAAAAGCATTCGCTCCCCGAAGTCCTTTCCCATCTGGAATATGAATATTACGTAATCTATTTTCAATTGGCATAATGAGTCAAGGTGAGGGGTTTTTTATAAATGTTTAGCTTTTTAGTAAGTTTTATAAAGAAACAACCGTTTTATAGATTTTAATTAACTATCTGACGAAAGAGCATTGCTCAGTTGCTGAACATTTCGCTTTTTCTTAAGTATGATAATTAGAACATAAGAACTATAGAGGTCTATAACCATGAATACATTTGAAAACCTTGGCATGAGCCAAGAACTGTTGCAAGCTGTGCAAAAACTCGGCTTCGCCCAACCTACCAAGATCCAGGTAGAATCTGTCCCGTCAATCCTGGCAGGGAAAGACGTAATTGGAGAGTCCGCCACCGGATCAGGGAAGACCCTGGCTTTCGGCTGCGGTATCATCGATAAAGTTACCCCAAAACAAGGACTGCAAGCGCTGGTAATGACACCGACGCGAGAACTGGCAGAACAGGTAAAAGACTCTTTACGCTCATTTTCAGGTGAAAAACGCCTGAATATCATCGCTGTCTACGGCGGAGTTTCCATCAACCCGCAGATCGATGATCTAAGACGAGCAGATGTAGTCGTCGGAACTCCGGGAAGGATCCTTGACCATCTTGACAGAAGGACGATCAATCTTTCAAAAGTAAGATTATTGGTCCTGGATGAAGCTGACCGGATGCTGGATATGGGTTTCATCGAAGATGTAGAAACTATCATCCGATCTTGTCCCAAAGAACGACAAACATTATTTTTCTCAGCGACTTTATCGCACGAGATCAAAGAACTGGCTAATCATTACATGAACGACCCTGTAAAGGTCTCAGCCAGCACCCACGTCGATCCCAGCAAACTGAAACAGATCTATTATGATATCTCCAGGAACCTTAAACTGTCTCTTTTGGTGCATATGCTCCAGAACGAGAACTCAGGACTGGTGATGGTCTTCTGTAACACTAGAAGGACCGTCGATTTCGTAGTCAAGAACCTAAAATCACAGCGGATAAAAGCATTAGCGATCCACGGCGGCCTCTCGCAAAATAAGAGGACCAGCATGATCAAGATGTTCAACGACGCCAAGGCAGGCGTATTAGTCTGCACCGACGTCGCAGCTCGCGGCCTGGATATCCCTCACGTCTCGCATGTCTACAATTATGACATCCCGAAAGACGCCAAGGAATATGTCCATAGGATCGGCCGAACCGCCAGAGCCGGTGAAGAAGGGATCGTCATCAACCTGTTGTGTGATTACGATTACGATAATTTCGGGCGGGTGATGAAAGAGTACCCTAAATTCAACATCCAGACGGGAGAAGCTCCTCGAATAGCCAGGATCCCCGTCAAGATGAACGATGAACGAGAAGAACGCAGCGGAGACAGACAAAGAGGCCGGACCGGACATCACACTCGGGAACGCCGCCCGCATTCCCGCGGCGGAAGATATTGATTTTTTTCTTAATCTTTTTTTTTCTTGATATTTATAGAAAAGATTTTTAAGCTCCAAAACGTAGCCTAATGAGATGAGAGAAGGTGCTTTTGATAGGTTTGCATGGATCTATGATCCCATCATGAAATTGATGCGTAGAAATAGATCACTCCGAAAGAGGATCGAGTCGTCAGCGGGGTTCAACGCTGCTGTTTCTGTCTTGGATGTTGGTGGTGGAACAGGTCTGCTCATCGATTCTCTTGCTGATAAAGTGAAAGAGATTACAATACTTGACCCTTCAAGAAAGATGTTATCTAAAAACAAGAACCCCAAGATTAAAAAGATCCAGGGGATAGTTCAAAAAATGCCATTCAGAGATGAAAAATTTGATATCATTCTTTGTGTAGATTCATTCCATCATTTTACTAATGGATCTCAAAAAAGGCAATGGCAGGAAACAATAACCAACAGTCTTAAAGAACTAAAAAGAGTGTTAAAGAGAGATGGTACCCTGATTATCGTAGAGTTCGATCCTCTTAGACTGGAGACAAAGGCGATACGGTTTTTTGAAAATAAGATTCTTGGCCTCGGCAGTTTCTTCTTAAAAGAAAATGATCTAAGAGAAAAGCTTCAGGAGAACGGATTCTCGTCTGAAACCAGGATGATGAACAGATATACCTATCTTGTCAAAAGTAAAAAGTCACCTTCTCTTCATGAATAAAGCATAGAATATTCCCAGCAAGGCGATGATACCCCATAAGACATAAAGCGAGTATTCTTTACGTTCAAGAGCCGATCTCTTCACATCAATCTGCTGTAGTGGTTCAAAATCCTCAGCTTCGGCAGCTATCTCTACGGGGTTCTCTTCAGGGATCGAGAACTGTTCCAGAGGAGTTTCTTCTTCCTGAACCCCAAGATCAACGACAGAACAGGCTTGACAGCTGCCACCGCAATCGACACCTTCTTCATGACCGTTCTGTAAAGAATCCTGGCAGGAAGCTACAACGAATGAATAGGATTCGCTTCTGACATTTCCAGAGAGATCAGCAGCAGCAATGATGAACTCTTTGCTCAGTGCTGGCGTGAAAGACCAAGAGCAAGATCCGTCCGAACAGGAACCCTCTATGGATGAATTCTCGTAGGATAATGAGACATTGGCAAGCTGGTGGTCTCTGATGGTCGCCGATACTTCTTCAGAGGACTTCTCATCAACGTGGAAAATCTCATCGTAGGTGATATTGCTAAATTCAGGAGGAGTAGTGTCATTAACATAGACAGTGATGCTTTCAGTATAGGTAGCATTAGAGAGAGTGACAGTATAGGAACCAGTATCGTTGTATTGTATCGAAAATGAATCATTATTCTCGACAACCCGGTCATCTCCAAGGTTCCAGGAACCGACCATGTTCGATTCAAAATCAATCTTTTCGCCAACTTCATGAGAAGAGAGGTTGACCGGAGAAGTGATCAGCCTGGACTCATCAGCTTGTGCCACAGTTATCGTTCCCGAAGATACGTCCATGTTACCAGAGGCATCAGTAGCCATAACCTCATAATAAACAACATCACCTGGATTGCCTGGGCTCAAGACATAGGTATCATCATCTAAAGTAACATTGCTCCAGGAACCGCTGATATTACTGGAGAAGATTACAGTCGTAGGACTGCTATCAACCACAGCGATGCTAAAAGTGATATTATCGGCAGCAGAGACGATGACCGGCAGGTAAGAGACCTCCAGTTCCGGCGTGGTATTATCGACTGTGAAAGAGCTGGTTATGGAAGTCTGGTTGAGAATGTTATACGCAGTGATGTTCAGCGTGTAATTTCCATCTTCTAAAGTCAGATTTGATGACAGCTCACTGATGTTGGTAAGATTCTGTTGGATGATCGTAGCAGAACTGCTGAAGACTGAATACGAGACGTTATCAGTGTTTGCAACAGAAAACTGTAACAAGATAGGCAGTTGCTGATAACCTTCTGGAGATGTCAATGTTATGATCGGATTGTCCAGTTCCAGAGAGAACATCCTCGTTGCAGAATATCCCCAAACTCCAATATTAGTCTCAACCCAGATCATGAATCGATAACTTCCTGAAACCAGATCTTCAACTTCAAAAGAATAACTGCTCTCATTCGATGAGGACATGGAATAGTTGAGATCTGATCCGTTAGGCCAAGACAATTGCAATAAAGATCGCTGCAGCGGCAGATCAGAGACAATAGTGAAGTTAATATTTTCGACAGATAGCGTCAGGCCGGCAGCAGGCGTTTCAGCAACAAATGAAAGCTGCGGTCTTATGGCAGCAGCCAGGTCTATCCGGGAATAATTTTCTCCGGAAGCGCTGTCTTCCACGACAACTCCGGTTTCAGCTAAACGTTGTTCCAAGTCGAAGGGGGTGGTAATGATCCCGTATCCTCTTTGCAGATAACTTTTTAACAAGACAGCAGCGGCGGCAGCGTGAGGCGTGGCCATCGACGTGCCGCTTAAAGACGTCCAGCCGCTATGATATGAAGAGGTTATGCCGGTTCCCGGAGCCAGCAGCTGCAAAAGACTGCCGCGGTTATACTGGATAGCATCACCATCATTAGCTCCCCCTACAGGAATAGCATAAGGAGCACAGGCTGGGTTAGCGATACCATTGCTCCAGCCATCATTGCCGGCAGCGATGAAGACACCGATACCCAGATCATAAGCTGCCTGGATAGACGGAGCCGTAAGATCATTTGGACAAGTACTTTGATAATGAGGACAGCTTTGGCCGCTGCAACCTAGGCTCATGCTGATAGCTGAAATATTTAACGTAGCAGCGTTGCTGGTGCACCATTCCATAGCTGCCACGACATCAGAAGAATAGCCGCTGCCGGAAGAACTTAAAGCTTTGACGATAGCCAATGAAACTCCCGGAGCTACTCCGCGATAGGTGTCATTACGAGAGGCGATGATACCGGCGACGTGAGTGCCATGGCCGTGATCATCAACAGGATCAGGATCAGAGTTATAAACATCCCAACCGCCAGATATAGCCGAACAGGAAGTCCAATTCATGGTCGTGTTGGTCTTACCATCGATAACTGAATCAATAAGAAAACCATAATCGGTGACGGAACCGTCTGTAACAAGTTTCACATACAACCTACTGCCTGCCGCGGAAGGGGTCCAGACGTCATTCATCCTGCCTTTATAGACCGCAACTGTTGCATTGTTCTCATCATACACATAAATCCTATCCAAAGTATCGCCGGCATCTGAAATCTCTTCCAATGAGATGTTGACAAAATGAAGAGCCATGTTTTCTGCCCCAGGCGATTCGACTATCCAGGTCTGTTCCAGATCATTGACATAAGGATGAGCTGACTCGACAGCCGTGTCTAAAGCGATAACATCGCCGTCCAAAGTATAGCTGACTGGATCGCAGCCTTGGAAAGCAGGATGAGCATAGTTGATGCCAGTATCGATGATACAGACTGCCTGGCCGGAACCGTCCACTGAAACACCATTAATAGTGATGTTCCAGAGGTAAGGAGCATTGATCCGGGGGACGGATGAATCAAGATCAAATGATACTGGATAGTCCAATAAGATTTTGGTAACTTTACGGTTTTTAGTTAATTCTAGGAGAGCATTAGGTGTTTCTATCTTTCCGGCAACAGCCCCGCCTAGTTTCTGGGTCACTGTAAAATCGCGGCTGCCAGTATCATTTTTCTCGCGAACGACCACCTCGTCATCAAGATCATCCAGAAACTCCTCGTTAGAATCATCAAGGATGACGACAACCCTTGGATCTGAAACACCGTTTTGGATCTCCCGTACCAATGAAGAATCCATCTTAGCCGTACTTATCTTCATACCGTCTTCCAAAACCACGAAACCAGTAAATGAAGAATTATCGTCATCTGCTGAAAACGTGAAGAGGAACAACAGACCAACTAATAGGAAAGCCAGAACTATACCTACGCGATGCCAATAGATTTCGTACTCCATCTCTTTTTTCATGAGAAAGAGGGCAGGGAGAGTATTTAAATGTTGCTTCAAAAACCTAGTTCAAACTGACATCAAAACTGTTCTCGACCACCGTCTCGCCTTCTCGATAGATCCTGGCTTTCATCTCATAGTCGTCGAAGCAGCCTTCTTCATATTTCAACTGCTGGGCGAAGACCAAAGCCTGGTCTTCCCTGATCTCATACGGGCCGTATAAGTCGGTGAAGGTTGATATCCGGTCTGAAAGTAAGGAAAGCAAACCTTCCGAGAGAGCTAATTTAGAAGCTTTGAACTGCGGCAAGACCTGCGGGGTCTTGCGGTTGACGGTGAATTCAAGCAGGTACTTGTTGGAAGTTGGCGGTTCTGCTATGGCTGCGCCGGTGATCGGACTTGTGGTCCCCGTATTGAATCTCTCCGCCAGTTGCTGCGGGAAGATGACGGCATACAAGTCAAAGAGATCATTATCGTTGTCAATATCGACCGCAGTACCGGAAACAGCTTTAACTTCAGACTGGACATCTTGTTCAATGACCGTCTCACCGAAAGTAGTGAATTGGATCTTTATCTGCCGCGGAATGCTCAATCCTTCATTAACTTCAATGATCTTGTCGATCTTCTCTCCAGGTTCGAGAATGATTTTCTCTGGGTTCACTAATTCTGCTTTCAATAATCTTCCCGTTATAGCATCGTTGCTGTAAGATATGCAGGATAAGTCACTGAATAAAGAACCTTCAAACCCTAGGGTTTTTCGGGTGATGATGAAATAGGGATCATCAACTTGTTGAAGTATTTCTGGAAAGAGTTCCATCCGTTTCGTCCCTGTGTTTTCTAAGGTGAATTTTACTTGAAAGTTGGTTGGCGAGATACGTTGAGTGGTTGATTCTGATTGGAGGTATTTCTTAGCATTTTCAGCGTTGTAGGCATCTTCTTCCACTTTGGGTTGGACTGTTTTCGAACCTGCACTAGGTGCAGCTGGCGCAGGAGCTGCTGCGGCACCGGCTGCTGAGGAAGAAGAACCGCCGCCGCCGGAAGAGGAGCCGCCACCTAGGAATACTACCGAAGGACAATCTTGAATAAAAGGATGATAATCTGTAATTTCACCCTCAGAGAAAGTAAATATTCTCAAACTAGTCGTGGAGTTATAGGGATAATCAGCTGCAGAAAGACTAGTTACGTTATCTGCAAAACCATCCCCGTCCTCGTCTTTACCTTTATCGCAGTAGTCAGCCCAGATGTTTCCTTGATCAAACCCATTGACCGTCTTGTTAAAATTGTCAATGGTGGCACTATTGTTGTTAAAAAGAATACTTATTCCGGTGTCGACATTATTGTGATAAAACGTATTCGGCAGAGTTGGACTTACAGAAAGAAGACCATAAGTGGTGTTTGTAATAGTAAAATTATTTATGGTATTACGTCCAGAAGTCCCGTCTGCTCCATTCAAACCAATTCCATAAAACATTCCAGAGATAGTTCCCTTTGAAACATTACTTAAAAGACTGCTATTTAGAGATATTCCATAACCACCGCCAGCCATTGTAACATTATTTATAGACGCTCCGTTCCCAGCTATATGAATACATCCTTTATTGGTCTCACTTACAACGCCACAGGCAGTAAAGACCAAATTTGTTAAGTTCACATAATTGTAATCGTTAGAGAAATAAACCCCTGTACCGTGATTAGAAAAACGACAGTAGTCTATACTAGCGTTGTTTATCTTGACGTTAATGCCAATGGAGTCACCGTCCCCCACAAGAGTTGTTGAATCGCAAGTTATGTTACTAAAAGCCGTGTCAACAGTCATTGAATGTGCAGTAAAAGTTCCAGGGCAAAGAGTCGTCTGACCGCTGATGTTTAATCCAACTGCTGGAGAGGTACAACTTAAAGCAATAGATAAATTTAGTTTAATGTTCTGCGTCTTTGTAAGATTTATCGAAGTTGAATTAACGCCGCTTCCGGAAACAGAACTAAAAGTCATGGTGATGTTATGTGGTGTCAGATAATAGATACCTGAACTGTTTTTCTTCAATTCGCTAAGAACAACCCGACCGATACCATCAGATCCAGTATAGGCAGTATCTTCTAGCAACTGCGTATCATTAAAATAACCTGAAGCGTTCGCATTTGGAAGAGGCAGACCAGCATTATAGGTGGCATTAACATCAACATACCATTTTAGGAAAATGGAGGCAGTTCCACTTACGCTGACATTGGTAATATTTATTGTAACATTGATCAATGAGTTATTTGTACCGCCATCGTTAGTCGCAAATAACTGAGACGCAGTATTATTGAAGAAGGAACTATCGGAGATACTGTTGTTATCAGAACTATTAATAAAGAAACCATAACTATTATTGTGAATTATTAAAGATTTAAATATTGAATCATGGCTATTCTGGAGAGAAACACCTTTACTAAAATTAAAGATTGTTAAATTAACAACTTTTACTCCGCTTCTGTTAGTTAGGTTTATGCCAATATCTCCGCCATCACCAAAGATAGAAAAACCATTTCCATTAATGATAATATTATCAGCACCTACAGTCAGGCAATTGCCAGTGGTACTGAGATTCTGAGAAAAAGAAAAATCTTTGGTAACTATGTTCCCACAACTCTGGTTCTTTAAAGTGAGATTTAACGCGAAACTTTCAGTAAGTATGAGATCAACACTAGTCTGGTTATCACTGAAACCCGGCTTCGAAGCTTTAATCGTATGGTTATGTGTTAAAAAATATTGCACATTCCCTTGTTCATAATATTCAGTAAGAGTGAGTACCGCGATACCGTTAGGGGTCGTATTCTGCTGGTCATCTATACTGCCAGTAGCATCATATCCTTTAACTACCGCATTATCCAATACATTCCTGTTTTCATCACTAACATTGACATGGGCATACCACTTAAAGGTTACTTTAGAAAGACCTTCAGTGATTGTCAGATTGTTATCTGTAGTATTGATAAAAGTTATATCTCCATCAGATATCGAAAGGTTGATATCAGCTGTGTTGTTGCTGAAGTTGCTGTTATACCAAATGTTTTTCTGGTTATAGTTAGTAGGGTGCCAGGAGAGGACACCATTCAGAGAGCCACTCACAGCCTCACGAGTGAAGTTATTGTCATAGGCACCACCTATCACGTAGGTCCAGAGATTATTCTGATAAATGTTGTCATAGAAACTATTGTTGGTATTTTGGCCTGATCTATCACCTTGGAGATAAATAGCAGTTGTACCATTAGTGAAGTTGTTTTCAACAAAAATATTGTTGTTTGACTGAGAGGCAAGCAATAAAGTAGCTGATAAAAAATTAGTATTGTTGGTGTTGTTCTCAAACGTATTGCGATAGAACCAATTATTACTAGCTTGTGTTAAGCTTATTGTTCCCGAGAAAACTTCTATAAAAGAGTTGCCGACAAAACTATTGTTAAACGCCCCCCCCCCCATTAAGATTGCACCGACAGTATTCCTAAAAGTATTATTTTGGAACAGACTATAGTTCGCATTAAGACTTATCGCTCTCCCGGTTATGTTGTAGAATGTATTATCTGCAAAAGTGGTTCTGTTGATGAAACAACCAGTACAGTAAAGAGCAGCTAAGTTTCCTGATATCTTAACGTGACTTATATTGTTACCGCTTACTGAGGTTGAAGTAAGGTTTGAATCTTGAAGATTAAAGCCAACAATCTGGCTGTAACTAAGGGTATTATTACTGATTCTGACATCTGAAGAACTATATACTACTATGCCTGAGGTGTTTTGTAAGCTATTGTTGATTATAGAAATCCCAGCAGCTCCCGCATTACGACATTCGATTCCTGATTCGTAACCAACTCCTTGGAGTAGGTTATTTTCGATAGTGACATTCATGCTTTTCGTAGAACAGATTCTTATCACTGATGCGTTGAACTCATTGCGGCTGATGTTGAGCCCCCTGGCTTCCGTGGATGTAAGCCCATCAGTTGAATCTGCATAGCGGACGATATTATGGTAAAAAGTAGCATTAGAAACGTTAGTCAGACCAACAGCGGAACTATTTTGTAGAAAGTTATACTCAATACTAACGTTATTGAATCTCTTCTTTACTGCTCCTAAAGACCCGATAATACTAATGGAAGAATTAAACAGAGTATTGTGAGAAACAGTAGCATTAGAACCAATCTCGAGATATAACCCCCCGATTGAAGTGTTGGTAATCGTATTACTGGTGATGTTACTATTATTAGAACTTGAGAATCGTATACCATAAGTAAAATTATAAATATTACAATTCTTAATGGTTACATTATTATAATTGGGATTATAAATTCCAGTAATTGTTCTTATCCCGGTTATACTAAAACCAGCGCAATCTATGAAAATATTACTGGCAGCAACCTGTAGAGCCTGATCTCCGGGAGCATCAGTACAGCCAGCCAAATCACTTGACATAGTGATTGAGCCCGTAACCGTATCACCACAAGCACAGGGCCAGGAGTTACAAGCAGCTTTTGGCCCAATACCATCTCCAGTAGGGTTGGTAATAACCCCAATAGTAAGATTTGGCTCTCCAACCAGAGTACTTTGCTCGTTAAATGTCTGAGAACCTTCTTCAGCCATCGGAACATTTTCATCTGAAGGGACAGCTAAATCTGTGCTTCCTACAGCTAAACCAGTGATACCACTATCAAAAGTGAAAACTACTCCTATTAGAGCTAAAAATACAACTATTAACAACACCTCTTTTTGACGGTACATCCAATGTTCAAGAAGCTTAAACTGGTTTATAAAGTTATTCAAAAATTGAAGCTGAAAAAATATTTAAACCATTAATTTCGCAGCTGATTTTCAGCCAATAGAAGCTGCTGTCTCCAAAAAGGCGTATTCATAGAATTTTCAAACGATCCTGTTAACCCATCAATACCTGGTTTATTTACATATTGTTCTTGAACAAATGATAATCCGCCATCGAAGAGTCGGAATTCTTTTTTCCCATCATCCATTCTTCTCAAAGAAACTTTTCCCTCATACTCAGCGATCGCTCCAGCATCGTCCGTTAGATAGGTTATACGGACACCATTGAAATCTCCTGTTTCTTTTGTCATCCTTATTCTAACGGTAGCACCACTATTTTCGTCCTTGTAACTACCAACAATATAATCAGATCCAAATTCTTCAAATCCGATAAAGCCTTGTCTCTCACTCATCGATCCAAGATATCTTAAGTCATCCTCCAGCCCCCGTGGAAGTTCACGAATAGCTGCCGTTTCGTCGTATCTCTGTTGAAGTCTTGTAGTCGCTGTTTCAGCCTGAGCACCAGAAATAACACCATATTCACTCATCAATTTGAATTGATTGATATACGTTTGAATGGGAAAGTTAGGGTCTCCTGTAGCAAGTTCATCAATACCGTTGCCAAAGACTAGTTCTCCCAGAACTCCTACCGCTTCTCCTGAGTTTAGGGATCCATAAGGGTTGCCGAAACCAAAATGACCTAAACGAAACTCGCCGCCGTCATAAAGGGACCAGAACAGATTATCATTTTCATCTTTCACTGTTATCGAAGCTAATTCCGATAGTGCTTCCTCAAGAGTAGCTGGAACCAGTTCACCTGCTCGTGGGACAACAGTTTGAATCTTAGACCACCTTTCTCCAAATCCAGCAAAATCCTCAATAGAATAATGTAGGAAGTGTGTTAACTCATGAGAGATAGTCTTTTGAGACTCAGGATATTTTATGAAAGCAGTAGGCCCATAAGCTGTAGCGGGAAAAAGACGGCCACGCAGCCCATCATAATCTCCAGTCTTACTTCCATCATGACCCAATACTATATTTAGACCGTATAGCTGACCACTCTCGAAAGCTGACAGATTATCAGTAAGTTTGGCCAATGACTCATCCGTTAGCTTATCTGGTTCTCCAAGGATGTTGAAGCCATACTTCTGTTCAAGATCGTCCTCTAATGCTGGTTGGTGATCGCCATCTATCGCAATGAAATGAGCTAGTGTTGAGTTAGGATGTTCAGAATTGATCTTTACTGATTGAACTGGGGTAGTAGAACTTGGAGCTGAGACTGTTTCGTCCGGACCACAACCTAATGCGGCTGCTAAGCTTAGTCCGATCAAACCATGCTGTAATCTCATCTGTTTTATCACCGAAAACGTTATAAAGGCATTATCTCCCTTTTATGCTTCTACAGGCAAGATCTATTTATAAATCTTTCGCAGATTTATGTGTGTTTTTAAGAAGATCAGTTAGTCTAGAATCTTCTTAATTTCAATATCCAAACGACCTTCAACAGTGATGAAATCGCCGACTTTGAATTTCCCTTCTTCAGCTTTAATACCCTCTAACAAAAATCCACAATCAATCGTTAGAGATTCAAAATCATTTTGATTTAAAGATTTTTGTATTTTTTTTATTTCTCCAACTATTTTATAATCACAAGGTTTTTTCTTTGACTGTGGGTCAAAAAATCCTTTAATTTTGTTTTCATTTTGACTAACAACTAACGCCAAAAAATGAATCTCAATTTTTAAATCTCTTCCAACAAGATTGGATATTAGTTCTTCGCCTTTACCGTACTTACTAGACTTAGGAGAGTATGGAAAAATTGTAGTCCAATTTGGAACGAAACCCCAGAGATTTAACCGATTTAATTGAAAATTCAAAAATGCTGTCACAATATGATCAGGATTACCTCGATCATATGCGCATTTTTGAATGTGGATTACTTTTACACAATGCTGTTTCATATAACATTCCCTCAATCAATTGGAAAAGCTGTCGTTATACTTCCTGGATTCGCCCCTTCAACAACTATTTTTAATCTATGGCTACTATCAGGAACATCCCAAATTATGCTATCTCCTGATTTAACTCCTTTTTCAATTCCTTTCTGAATTAAATCTAGGACTGATTTTTGATTATCCATTAACTTAAATGCGGTTTTTATTTCCTGGTTATGCCCCCTTTGTAATACGTGCTCCCAACCCCAAGCTTCATTCCCTCTCCTCAACACTACTGCCCCTTCAACAGTCTTATCTCCTACTTTGATAGATATTCCCTCTTTCTCTATAAACTTTACTATTTTAAATTCATTTTCCAATAGAAGAGGATCGACAGCTTTCCTTTCCATTTTACTGACAGCAGCGACATATTCGCTGTACTTGCTCATAGCCGAGGGAGTGTTGGCGACAACACCTTCGCGTACTGCTTGACTTAAAGACCTCGCAGCCACCCTTGCTACCTCATTCCCTTCCCTCGCCGCGATCCTGGCGACAGTTTCAGCAGTCTCTTTCCCTACTTCAGATGGAAGTGCATCCAGCCATTTGATCTCTCCCTCAGAGGAGAATATTTTAGCACCAGCTTTCGCCAACTCGCCTAGCTTCCCAAACTTAGACAATATCCTTACTTTAGAAGCTACTTTGACCACAGCCTCCGGAGTGAAGAACATGGCGATCTCAGCACCAAGATACCCAGTGACGAAGGAGAAAGTATACCTTCTAGTCAATATCACATTATCACATTCTGAATCATACTGCTTGATTTCCATAGCAGTGTCGGAACGCCTTTCATACCATTCAGCTTTTCCTTCGGACAATGGATTAGACATCACATCGACGCTTTGCTGAAAGACGTCTTCGTCTCCAGATAGAACTTGTACTACTTCAGGAAGATTTTTCTGTAATTTATAAGCTGCGAAAACAGGAGCGAATTGGATCAATGGGACGACTATAAAAAGTTCAAGAAGGCCTTTACCTGTATCCCGCACGGAAGCGATCGCTCCGTGACCGATACCGTACCCATACCCTAATTGTCGTGGGCCAGAAGGATCATCAGAGAGCATCCCAAACAGTGGAACGGAATTAAAGAGACTGAACGGATTGTATTCCTCAGCTTGGAAAGTTTCGATCTGATTGTAAGAAAAATCATAATACCCCAGACAACCTTTCTGAAGAGATCTAATGGCTGGTCCATCAATTTCTATCACAGGATTAGCATAATACCTCACTTCCACCTTATCTTTGATACGATCGCCGTCGGAATCGCAGTCAGGACAGGATAGAACACACATACTATCTGCCTCTTTCTCCCAAGGGTAGCATGAACTATCAGGCGAGATAATCTCTTCGGAGTTTACAATATTCTGATTATTGTTAGATAGAGCTTCTTCAGCAACATACACCTCTCCTTCTTCCAAGCAAACGTCCAGATAGTAATTGTACTCTTCCCCGGCTGGGCAGCATTTCGTCGTCAGGAACGAGCCTTCTTCGCCAGAACAATGTGAACCAGCTGAACAGCCATCAGCAACAGGACTGCAATAATCCCCAGCTGTACTGAAAGCAGAGGTGAAAGGAGTAAATACCACTAGAAATATCATAAACAGAGCGAAAAATGGTCTCATACGCCGTCAAGAAGGAACTATTATTTAAAACTGTAGCATATGGGGTATATATTTAGATCAAATTTATCGAAGAAGCTGGCGCTTTAACCAGCATCGAACCGATGCCTTCGCCGATATGGAAAGACGACTCGCTCATCACACTGCTAAGCAGGTCAAGGAAAGATAACTGCCGTTGATAGACGACAATCTCAGTCTTCTCCAAGCCGTAGGTTTCCTGAAGATAGGACAAAGCTGTGCCGATATTGCCCAGCTGATCAACCAAGCCTTTCTGTTGGGCTTCTACACCCAAGAAAATCTCGCCAGTAGCTAGTTTCCGGACGGCTTCTTCGTCTAAATTTCTATTTCTCACCACTTCTTCCACGAAGAAACTGTGGATAGTATCGATCTTCTGCTGCATCAACGCCCGTTCATCATCACTCAGTTCGCGATAAGGCGTCCCGATATCTTTGTACTTGCCGGAGACCAACCGTTCATATCCAACACCATATTTTTCAAAGAGACCACCAAACTCAACATAGGAAGAGGTGACGCCAATACTGCCGGTGATCGACATCCGGTTGGCGATGATATGATCAGTAGCAGAAGCGATCCAGTAGCCGCCAGAAGCACCGACCTCACGGATGACAGCGATGACTGGTTTCTCAGACTGTTTTATCGCTTCAGCGATCTCGTCCGAAGCCACAGCCGAACCGCCGGGAGAGTTTATCTCGAGAATGATAGCTTCAATTTGTGGATCTTGACCAGCTTGCGCGATATAATCAGCAACCTCTAAAGAAGAGATGGTCTCCGTCGTCAATGTAGAAGCCCCATCACCCGTTATGATGCCATTGATAGGGATCAAAGCGACATTGCCAACATCTACATCTAAATCGTTCAAGACCAGGGGAAGTATAAAAATCAGGACGAACAAGACTGCTCCAACCGTCAATAAGATAGATCTAGCTCTGCTGCGTCGTGGAACCTCTTTTTTCATAAGAAGACCAATCTTTCGAGGTATATAAATGTTTTTGCCAGATCGGCTCTGTAGAAAATCTCTTCGAGAGGTCACAGCCAACTCGCTCTTTTGCTGACGGTATAAGAATGCGACATCCCCGTAGGGGGCATGTCCCCCTGTCGCAAACTGCTATCACAAATTGTCGGCACCGCTCGTACAGAGGCGGTGACCCTTCATTTTCGACAGAGCCCCAGATCAAAACCAAATCTTTTTAAAGAGACGCCTGTTCTGGAAGTCTATAGCGAGGTAGGGAAGCTAGGAGTACCCGACGGGCTCATAACCCGTAGATCGGTGGTTCAAATCCACCCCTCGCTACTTTTTTCTTATATCATAGAAAACGACAGATCATTATACCCTAACGGTTAGGACAGCTGCCGCATCTGTGTCCAGAAGCCCATCTTCCGCAGCAGATCGATTTGGCTGGAGCGACACTATACAAAGAACCGCTGGAATAAGAGCTGGAACTGGAAGCCGTATGGTATTGCTGCTGTTGTGAGCTGTAAGAGACCATTATGAAAGGAGAGGTATACTCCTATTTAAATCTTGACTTTTTTGTCCCACTTTCAGGGAAAACTATTTAAAAGTAAAAAGCTCCCAACAGCAAAGATTGATAGATTAGTCGCCATGGAAACATACAGCATAGGATCAGGAGCATTGCCGGATGAGGATTTTGTCAGAGGACTCCTCAATAGGCAGAAGCAGGAATGCCTTTATACAGTTCCTGTAAGAGACCTAAGCTCTTCTTATCTTCTTGACCGGCAGAGAGGCAATCTGTCGGGACCGCCCAGTCTTCAATATTCCAGATTGGAGAACCTGGCAGTTAACTCTTCAGACCTGTACCGGCCGTTAGACAAAATCAGTGGATTGAAACCATATGATCTCCAGCCGATCTCTTCATACAAAGGGAACTAAAGAGAACTTTGAAAAATAGGAATTTTGCGGATTGAATATTATTTCCGTTTTAAAATTACGACTATGTCAAAGTCTCTTCAGAACTTTGCAGATAAATTATTGGATTATGCAAGGTTCTCTAAAGAAGTCTCTTAAGAACAGTCATATCTTCTTCCATCTTCTTTCTGACAGAAGGGAACCGCATCGCTGCCGCAGGATGATAGGTTACAAAATATTTCCCGTCAATAAGCTTGCCATGCAGATCATCTACTTTGCTTTTGTTCAGCAATGATTTAAGGGCCACCCCGCCCAACACGACAATCAGTTCAGGCTCAACCATGCTCATCTGCTTATCCAGCCACAACTCTTTACAGGTCTTCAATTCTCTAGAGACCGGTTTTCTGTTCTGCGGCGGATGGCATTTGACACTGCCCGTAAGGAAGATGTTCTTCCGATCCAGACCAGCCATCTTCAGCATCTCATCCAGAAACTTGCCGGATCTCCCCATGAAAAGCTTGCCAGTCCTATCTTCTTCAACGCCAGGAGCTTCTGCAACCACCATGATCTTTCCAGCCCCTTCGCCAGGAACCGCCAGAGTCCTAGATCTCCACAAAGGACAGGCAGTGCATTTGCGGATGCCTTCTGCTAATGAAAATAATGTGTCTGCCATCAGATATCGATCAGTACCTGCGCTTCCCAGCCGTTTCTTTTCTTTTCAACTTTAAACAGATGCATGGTAATCGCTTTCACGTCAACCTTCGGATGATGTTTTTCAACATCAAGCTTCTCACCGTGAGCGATGCAGTGTAACTTAAACCCGCCTTCTTTCTCTTTGATTTCTATCTCGAATCTGTTGAACAATAACTGCTCGGCGTCTTTATAGAACAAGAGTTCATCCAGGAAATTAAACAGCAGCCGTTCTGTATCTTTTCCTTCTACGCTGAACCTGGTCTTCTTCTTCTGTTCTACCTTAGAAAGATCGACCTGGGTCTCCTCTACAGCTAGCCCGCATTGCTCGAAAAGTTCCGGCAAGGTCTTAGCAGCAGCTTTAAACAGCACATCGGCAGTATGATCGATAAATTGGTATGAAGCTTCCATGATATCTTTAGTTATGCAGCTCTAATTTAATTCTTTCGTTTATGACTTTATACTTTATCAGTTCTTCATCCTGAAGCTTTAAGCAGAGGGAAAGCAGCCATTCCCGGTCATTTTGATCATAATCACTTTTTACGACCTTCCCCAGATCAGTAAGATTGATCAGATCACCATCGTTCTTTCTCACGAATTCCACGATGCGGCCGCGGAAGATGCGGTTCGGAACATGTCTGCCGTTTTCAATAACACCTTTCTCTGTTTTCTTCTCCATGACAAACAGCGCTTTCTCTTTCTGGCGACCATAAAGGGGATAGAACTGACAGCTATTCTGTAATGGGCAAGCAGAACAAGACGGATCGTTCCGGGTGCAGACTAAAGAACCGAAATCCATCAGCGCATTATGGAAATCTCGGCTTCTGTCCGGCGGAATACTTTTTACGATCAGCCCATACAACTGTCTCTCATCTTCTTTACCCATCGGCAGACCTTGATCCAGACCTCGAAAATAACGCAGGTAAATTCTTCTCACGTTGACATCGACGGCCGGTTCCGGCTTGTTGAAAGCGAAAGAAGCGATAGCTCCAGCCGTATAAGGGCCGATGCCCGGCAGATTCAACAGCTCTTCTGCCGATTCAGGAATCTTTCCTCGATATTGTTCCACTATCGTTTGAGCAAATTTCTGCAGCAGCAACGCCCGTCTATTGTAACCGAGACCGCTCCAGGCCTGGATAACATCAGCTCTGGAAGCAGCTGCCAGGTCCGATAGTGTCGGAAATTTTTCCATGAACTCTTTGAACTTCTCGATAACTCTCGGCACTTGCGTCTGCTGCAGCATCATCTCTGAAACCACTACCTGATAAGGTTCAGGATTGTCCCGCCAGGGTAGGACGCGCTTGTTATGACCGTACCATTGCAAGATGCTTTGAGAGAATTCCATAAAGTAGACGCGATGCTAGAGGTATAAAAAGATTGCGAGAAGAAAAGATAGGTATTAGCAGAGAAAAAAGGATAATAAAAAATTATTTTTCCTGTGACTTCACTTTTGGTAAAGGCAGAGGGCTTGGTAAGTTGATATCTTCGCTGATCTTGATAGCCTGGATGTTGCCTTTGTGAAGAGCCGCGTTGACGATCTGTTCCATGACTTTCATCGGCACTTTCTTCTCCTTAGCCCAAGTGTCTTTGACTTCTTTTATGACCTTCTCTTCATCAACATAGAGAACTTGCCCTTCGACATCGATCTTGCCTAAGCTGTCATAATCACAGTTGAAAGTAAAAGTAAATTTCAGTCCGCTCTTGCCGTCTGCAGAGAAAGACATATCTTCAACATTCTTGATAGATACGTTATTGTTTATCTTGATCTGGCCGGCTTTAGCTTCCAGATTTTTTTCAGCATTGATCTTATGGATGTTAATCTTTACTATTGTCATTAAAAACCACCTTTTTCTGTTTTATGCCTAAATCCTAAGCTTTATTTATAAAATTTCCGATACTTAAGAACTGAAGTCTCACTTAGAACTCTTCTTTTTGACAGTCTTTTTCTTCTTGACCGTCTTTTTAGTTGTCTTGGAATCGCCGGTCTTCACCACCGGATGCTCTTTGTCAACCTTGCCTTCTTTGATATTCATCAAGGTCTTGCATTTAGGATAATTATTACAGCCCAGGAACTCTCCATAGAAGCTCTTCCGTAAGACCATCTTGCCTTCATTACAAGTCGGGCAGGTCATGCCCTCTTCTGGGTACTTCTTTTCTTTCTTCTCCTCAGGCTGGCCGGGTGTGGAAAGGGTCAAAGGGTTCTCTCTTTTCTTCTTGCCAGAACCGGCGATGACGATCGGATTACCTTTCTCATCATTCTTGCCAGTGTAAGAGACCATACCAGCCTTAGGGATGTTGTAGATAGCAGTACAATCAGGATATTTGTCACAGCCGACAAAACGACCGAAGCGGCCTCTCTTAATAGTCAGCTGGCCTTCCTTGCAGACCGGACAAGGCCCCATGTTATTCTGGGTCTCGATGGTTTCCCGCAATGATTGGATGATATCCTCACCAATTGATTTCTCTTTCTTCTTGAAATCAGCCAACATGCCAGTTAAGAATTTCTGAGCTTTTTCCAGGACCTGCTCTTCTTTCTTCTTGCCTTCACGGATCTCTTCCATCTCGTTCTCGAAATCAGCTGTCAGTTTCTCATCGACGATCGGCGGAGCATGTTTTTCAAGGATCTCGACAGTAGAGATACCTAATTGAGTAGTCGTGATCTGGACGCCTTCAACATAACCTCGCTGGAACAATCTGTCTAGGATGTCAGCTCTAGTAGCCTTTGTCCCGAGATTGCGTTTCTCCAACTCTTTGATGATAGAAGACTGATTATAGCGTTTCGGCGGCTGGGTCTCTTTGTCCACCTGGCTGATCTCTTTGATAGCAACAACATCTTTCTCTTTCATGTCAGGCAAGGTAACTTCTTCCAGCTTCACATAGGGTTTGTAAAAGACATGCCAGTTTTCTTTGACCGTTCTCGTACCTTTGGTCAAGAAGATCTCTTCTTTAACATCTAAAGCTACTTCCATCGTCTCTCTTACGGCCGCCTCGCAGAATGTAGCCATGAATCTTTTGACAATAAGATCATAAATTTTATTTTCCTGCGGTTTCAATCCTTTAGGTGCCAAGCCCGTCGGATAGATCGCGGGATGGGCTGGATCAGTCTTCTTGCCGTTATTCGGTTTAAGTTCTTTCCTTTTCAAAAGTTCCTTACATAATAGTCCATATTCCGGCTGGCTGCCAAGACTTTGCAAAATTTTAGCAAATCCCAACTTCGGATCTAACTGCTGAGAGGATGTTCTAGGGTAGGAAGTGACTCCAGCCAGGTATAATGTCTGAGCGATGGCTAAAGTCTGTTTCGGAGTGATCCTGAAAAGGTTATATGATTCAGATTGTAATGATGTAAGATCAAAAGGATACGGCGGTGCCTGGTTTCTCTGCGTCCGATTGACTGATTTTACTACTGCTTCTTTCTGGGACTTGACTTTTGACAGTATTTCATCAACAACTTTCTTGTCAAAGATCTTGTCTTTCTCATGCCAAGCCTCAACAGCATTCTTTTTGAATTCGCCGTCAAGCTTGATCTGCCAGAACGGTTCCGGCTTAAAAGCCTGGATCTCCTTCTCCCTATCAGCTAGAATCTTTAAAGCCGGACCTTGGACACGGCCGGCCGACATGATCTTGAATGAGCCGGCTGCTTTAACAGAGGCAGTCAGAGCACGGGAAAGATTGATACCATAGAACCAATCTAACTTATGCCTGGTCTCGCCGGCAAAGGCCTGCCCCCAGTCAAGATGATTCAGCTTTGTATCGTATGATTCTACAAGGTCTGGCTTGGTCATGGTCGAGAACTTCATCCTGTTGGCATCTTTCTTCTTACAGGCAAAACGGACAACATTGAAGCCGATAACTTCTCCCTCTACGTCATAGTCGCAGGCGATGGTGATCTCATCAGCAACTTTAGTTAGAGTCTGGATGGTGTCGATATAATCTTTGACGTACTTCAAAGCAGCTGACATCTTGTAAGAAGGCACCCACTCAATATCAAAAACTGGATATGACCAGTTGCTGCTGTTCTTTTCTGCGAGACCATAAAGATGGCCTACTGCGGAAGTGACGAGAATCTTCTTTTTATTATGGGTAAGTTCAAAATAGGAAGACTGCTTGTTTTTCTTTTGGACCGGTTTGCCATCTGCTAAAGCTTCAGCGATCTTCTTGGCAGAACTTGGCTTCTCTGTTATAATCAATTCAGTCATTAGGTCTTGATTCTGGCACGTTCTTTAAAAAAGTTTGGATTTGGAGCTATGTTCTCCGCAACCGCATCTTTAGAAACTCATCTTTACCCATCTTCAGAAACCGATTGTTCTTTTTTTCTCTGCCGACAGTGGATGTTTCCGTCGAACCATAATCATGTCCTGGATAGATGATAACGTCATCAGGCAGCTGTTTCAGCTTCTCTAAAGTGTTTACCATCAGTTCAGGATCGCTGCCTTCAAAATCGACGCGGCCGCAGCCTTCTACAAACAAAGTGTCTGATGTGAACAGATGCTTCCCATCCAATAAAAGACAGATACAATCATAGCGATGACCTGGAGTGTGCAAGACTTTAATTTTAGTGTCGCCAAGAGGGATAATCTCGCCATCTTTCAGCCTGCGATCAATCAGTATCTTAGTCAATTCATGACCATAGATGGGAATTCCTTTCTCACGATAAACTTTAAGATCGACAACATGATCAAAGTGGCTGTGAAGAAAAACAACGAATTGTAAATCTAATTCTTTCTCTTTTACAAAAGCTAAAACTTCTTTGGCCGGAACCGCTGGATCTAATATGCAACAATCTTTCTCATGATAGATAACATAGGTAAAATTGCTGTCATAGCCGCCTTTGAATGTCTTTATCTGCATGAGGATAACAAAAAAAAGAAGAATATTAAAAAGGTATCATTTCTTTTTCTTCACCTTGCCATCAATCGTCTTCTCCAGAAATTCGAAGTACTCAAACCGCTTCAGCATGGCATGGATACCAATCAGCATGAGGAGAGCGACAAAGAAAGGCACCACTACCCTATCCAGCAAGGTAAATTCTAACAATAAACCTTCAAAATAATTAACTTTTATCAAGATCAACAGGCGCCGACAGGCAAAGAGGATAATACCAACAGGAAACACCAGCCATCTCTTCGACATCCTATTGAACTTATAGATCCGATAGGAGTAGTATGCGGTCACTCCTAGGATGATGATCTGGAGAATACCCAGAACATTGGTAATGATCATATCCATCGTTTCAATTTCCATTCTTAAATCACCTCATCAACAAATGACTCCAAAAGTCCGCGGAGACTGTTCGCCACTCCGGAATCGATCACTATCAAGACCGTATCAACATCTTTAAGACGCATCTTGCCGATCATGAAATGTGAAAATCTGGCCACTATATTTTCACCGTTGTAAGCTGAAAGGGTGCTGATCGAGTCGATAACCAGCACTTTCTTACCGGGAAAGGCATCAACCGACTTAGTTATGGCCAGGCTGAGGCCGGTGATCTCACGGGGGCTGCCCAGGAAAAGACAGTTGTCTTCTCCTTTTTTCGTCACTTCGTTCACCTTTGAGACACAGTCGATAAAGAACGAATTCTTCGCCTTAAGTTCTTTACCAAAAGCTGCCTGGAGATCAGAATAAGTCCGGTTTACCGTCACATAGATCAGCAGCTTTGAACCCAGATTTTTCTTGATGAAAGAACGGACTGTACTAAGATAATCATTAGAAGGCGTCGTGAGAAGTATAATCCTTGCCATAAGAAAGAGGAAAATTTTAAAGTATTTAAACTATGCTGCTTCGGCGTTTTGTTCTCACAAGACCATACACCAGCAGTGAGAGAGCAGCGATCATCAACAAGAAAGGGACGACTGTCTTGAAGATAAACAGACGTTGCTTTTCCGTCACAGCGATCTCGACCTGTTCTTTGACGCTAGGGCCCGTGAAACGGTTGTGGAAATGGTTCCAGGGATAAAGCCGTTCCTTGGTAGCTTGATCATAATAATAAGCGATCGTATCGTCCTCATATTTGATCATCCTACCCGTCACCGGCTCTAGCCATAACGTAAGATTGATGTCAAGATCTATGCCCCTGGTTTCTGGAACGCCAGGCAGATGATCCAGATTTTCAGTTTGGTCAGCATGATATTGAGCCGTGTAACGATAGACTGGAAGACCATAAAGAACCTCGACCGCCTGAAATTCCATCTGCGCCGGCCCATCATAGTTTATATGCCAATAAGTGAAAGGCTCACCCGCTTTCAGGTTTTTTGGCGCGAAAAGATATCCCTCCCGATCCTTGTCACCATACCCGGAAACATGCTTGCCAGTCTTTGGATCTATACCATAGAGACGCTCAACAGAAAATATCTTCTGATCAGTTAAGGTACGGACGTCAAAGATATTTTTTATGATCAGGACATCATCTTCTTTCTTTTCTACTTCATAACTAAAGTCAGTCTTAGAGATCTGCTGTTCAAGATAGACCATCCGGTCAGTATTGTAAAAATTGTCCAATGAAAAAACATCAGCAGTGTAGGTAAAATCTTCTGGCAATCCAGTGAACTGAGGAACAGCCACCAACAGCCATAGAGGAATGAAGAGAATGACCACCAAAGCCGCTATAGAAACAGTTTTCATCCGATCACCTCGTCTGTTGCTGCTAACAAAAGGCCAGGTATTTCCAAGTTTAACTTTCTAGCTGTCACCTGATTGATGATCACATCATCTTCCGTTGAAGATCGGGTTGGGAGGTCGGTCGGCCTTGCTCCTTTCAGGATCTTCGCGGCATGAAGACCTGCCTGGTAGCCGATGCTCTCCTGGTCGGCTGTAACGGACAAAAGACCGCCTTTATCGACAACTTCCCGGCTACAGCTAAAGACTGGCTTCCCCGCCTGCGTCGCAAGATCAACGACGATTTTATCTCCACCTTCCTGTATCAACGCATCACAGGGAGTATAGACAGCATCGACCTTGTCGATCACTGAGGCTAAAGCTTCTTTCAGATCGACGGTATCCACCGCCTCAACAGCGATCAGATCAATGTTTTTATCTTCTAGAAAGAGCTTGAATTCTTCTTTCTGAAAGAACGAACTTACGCTGCCGACCCTAGAGACAAAAGCCAGAGACCGCATCTCGGGAAGAATTTTCAAAAAATGACGGAACTGACGGACGGCAGGAACATAATTACGAGTTCCCACAAGATTGTTGCCTGACTGTTCCAATGATCCGATGAGAGATGTCTCCACTGGAAAAGGGACCGAGGAAAAGACTAGGGGGGTGTCTTTGAGGATCGCTTTCATGATCAACGTTCCTTGTGTGCTGAGAGAATATATCAAATCAACCTCTTGCTCCTGAAAATTTTCAGCGATGTCAAGCTGTCTTTCGATATCTGCTTGAGCATTTTGTTCAATATAATATAGATCAATATTTTCCATGAAGCCTTGGTCTGCAAGCGCTTTCTTGAACCCTTGGATGTTCTGCTGATTATCTGGAGACGAACTCCAAGGCGAGATGCCGATGACAAAATTATCTTTTTCCACTTCAGAACAACCGCTGAACATTGAGACTAGTAATAGAAAAAGAACCCAGAACACTACGTTTTTGTATCTCATCACCAATCCCTATCAGCAGAAAGTAAAATAGAAGAATATATAAATATAACTTCACAGATAAATGTCAAAAAAGGTGGACAGATGAGGATTCGATTTAAGTTATCACTGTTGATTATCATTCCGCTAGTGATCGCCGGTCTGATCCAAATATTCTTCCAGACACAGATTGCGGGAGAAGTGGCCAGTATCAGAGAAAACAATATCCGCCCTTCGTTGGAAGAGATAGACGCTGTTTACGATATCCGCCTGCTCAGCTCTCAGATTGCTCTCTCAATAGATCAGGCGATCCTTTTTCTGGCTGCTGGTGATGAGGAAGCTGTTCTTGAGGAAACTGTCCACGTGGCAGAACTAAAGAAGCAGCGGCTGGACAGAGTAGACGATTTGCAGGCGATCAGTTCAGGCCAGCAGTCAGATCCTTACTTTGACTCTACCACCAGGAACCTAAACAGCCTGACCATAGCGATCGACACAGCAAACCCGGTCAGTGAAGAGATCATAGCCGAGATAAAAAATGCCGTCAACAATGAAGAACAGTTCAACATTAAGCTTATCCAGGAGATAAATAGAGAGCTCACCCCGCTTCATGAGACCATCTTTGAAAAAGCGACGCAGCTTGTAGAAGAGGAGAAACAGGAGATAGAAGAATTAGAGGCAGCGGTCATCAAAAAAGAGAAGCAGATCGTTCTATTATCTTACCTGATTACCATTATCTCCGTCATCACTATAATCCTTGTTTCTATCCTCATCGTCAGCCAGATAGTAGGAAGAATAGAATCCTTGACGACAAGGGTCAGAGAAGTAAGAGCCGCCAGAAAAGGTCCAAAGCAGGAGTTCAAGAAAAGCGACGACGAGATCAGTACTCTTACTGAACAATTTGAAGAGCTGATCACAAGGACTGAACGCTATGAGGCTCAGCTCGAAAAGAACGTCGTAGAACTCAAGAGCATCGACAAGCAGAAAGACATTCTATTTTCGCAGTTATCTCACGAGCTCAAGACCCCACTGGCGCCGATCATGGGCTACCTGGAGATGATCTACAACGGCGAATATGGAAAAGTGAGCAAACAGCAAAGGGAAAAGTTAGCCATCTGTTACCGCAACGCTTCCAATCTTTTGAAACTGGTGGAGGATTTTCTGAACCTGACCCGTCTTGAATTGAACAAGATAAAGCTAAATATTTCCTCCGAGAATCTTTGCAATGTTGCCAACGATGTAAGAGAAGATCTGGATCAGTTGGCCAGAGGACACAATGCTCAGATTGCTGTAGTCTGCAAGAAAGAAGCCAGAATTCACTGCGACAAGCAGAGGATCAGAGAGATATTCACAAACCTTATCAAGAACTCTATACTGTACGGTAAAAAGGGCAAGAAAAACACGATCACCATCACCATCACGGATCGAGCCGAGGAAGTTTCGATCGAGATCAAGGATCAAGGTATGGGAATCCCTAAGAAAGATATCAAGAAACTGTTCAACCAGTTCGAAAGGGCTCAACAAGCCATCAGGAGTCCCGGTATAGGAACGGGGCTAGGTCTGGTCATCACCAAAAGGCTTATTGAATTGCAAGGTGGGACCATCTCTGTAGAAAGCAAAGAAGGTTCCGGATCAACGTTCACGTTCACATTACCAAAGAAGAGAGGTGTAAAAAAATGAAGACCGTTTTGATTGTAGAAGACCGCCGGGACACAAGACATATGTTAAGCGACGCTCTTAAGAGATCGGGATACAACGTCCTTGAAGCTGAGGATGGAGAACAAGCCTTGGAGATCGTCAGCAAGAATGGCATCGATGCGATCCTGCTGGACATTTTGCTGCCAAAGAAAGACGGCACTGAAGTGCTGGGGGAGATCAGATCGGACAAGAAAAAAAACAGGATCAAGATAATAATGATAACCGCTGTAAGAGTCAAAGATGATGTGATAGCTGATTATAGGAGATTAGGAGCTGATGGCTTCCTTCTCAAACCATTGTTCCTCAAGACCGTCCGTAACGAGCTGGCTCGTGTGCTGGGTGAGAAGATTCCTAAAACAGCGCCAAAAAAATCTTCCGCGGTCAAGAAGAAAGCTTCTCCGAAGCAAAAGACACAAACTTTTAAAAACAGCCTCTGATTACAAGCTGTTGAGGGAGAGCTAGGCTGGCGCGCTAGTCCTGCGCTGTAACCGTGAACGGACTTTACACGGAGCCGAAGCCCAAGGAAGGGTTGCCTTTGTTTCAATGGTCCTTCTTGTCTTTGCTGACAGCCTGTCCTTTGGGACCGCTGCCATGCGAACCGTGTCAGACCCTGACGGGAGCAGCACTAAGCATGGTCAGTTGGTGTTCAGAGGGTTGCAGGTTCGAGAAGCTAGAAGGGTTCAACTGTTGGGGCTTAGTCGATTCGACTGCGGGCGTGCCCCTAATCTTTCTTTGAGGAAAAGTATAGTGTTCAGGTTTCATGAATAAGAAAATGTTACATATTAGTTAAGAAAAAAAAAAGAAAAAAAGAAAATACCTATTCTAACTCAAGGTCATCAAGCTCGTCCAATGAGACGTCAAGATCGTCGATCTCATCCAGGTCGTTCAGATCATCCAGACCGTCGCCGAGATCGCTGTCATCAACACTATCAACGACAGGCGTATCATCTGCCTGCGGAACAGACCGTTGACAAGCTACCAACAAGACCAAGATCAGCATCAAGACCGAAACCAATGTTTTCATCAGCAATACCTCCTATGGTAAAGAAGAAAAGAAGTTATAAAAAACTTCTTTATTCTTCCTCAGTAGTGCTGTCATCAGCAACGTCGTTGGTTTCAGTTTCCGCTTCAACTTCAGCTTCTGCCTCAACTTCGACTTCAACTTCTGTTTCAGAGTCTTCTGCATCATCCCCAACGCTCTTCTTGAGTTCAGTAAACTTGGCTACGAACTCTCTAAGGATGCTTTGGGACTCTTTCATGGATGCTCTCAGTTCCAGTTGAGCTGCTTTCCAGGCGTCTAAGGCTTCATCTTTGTCTTCAGCAGCCTGCCAGGCTTCTTTAGCCGCAGCATACTGAGCATCTACTTCAGCTACGTGAGCTTCAAAGCGGGCCATAATCGCTACAAGTTCAGACACGTCCACACCTTGCTTTTCCAGGCTGTCGATACGCGCATCCATGCTTCTCAGCAGACCATGATGCTTGTCGTCAAGATCGCCTAACTTAGAATGCACCAGTCTAGCGACCAGCTTCCGCTGTTCCTTCTGGATCTCTTTCCAGGTATCTTTCAATTCTTTGATCTTTTCCCGCAATACAGCTGGATCAACATCCTCCTGCCCTGCCAACGCCTCCAGTTCTGCTTTTTGAGAAGCTAATTTTTCTTGTAGTTCGGCAATCTTAGCCAGTGCACCTTCTTTTTCAGAATCACTTAAGTCAGAATTTTCGATCCTTGCCTGTAGATTTTCCAGTGACTTTTCCATCACTTCGATAGATCTCACCAGATGTAACCGCACGCCCAACCGCAGATCAATCTTGCTCTTACGGCATTCTTCTCTATCTGTTCCACAGTCTTTAACCCTGCTTCGCAACTGTAATAATCGGTCTTTATCTTCACGATGTTCTTCACGGACTTCTCGGATCTTTTCTCTAGTCTCCTGAATATCTTCGCGGACATCTTTCACTTTCTCGCGAACCTTTTCACGGATTTCACCATCCTTGATCCTTGTCTCTTCACGTACTTCTACGTCACCAACTCTTACTCTGGTCTCAGACCTAATTTCATCATCTGATCCTTCTTCAGCCAACGCTGCCGGCATGATACTGACTATGAACAAAGCCAAGATCATCACCGCAAACAATTTCTGCATCATTTTCATGGTATGCACCTCGCATCTGTGTTTTTCTGCAATTTGAAGGGAAGAATTACTTTATAAAGAAACTTTTCAGGATACTTTCAAAGAAGAGTTATTTTTTCTTTACTCACTTTACAAAACTTTATTTTCCGTTAAAAAAAGATTTAAAGGCAATTTTAGCCCATCTTAAAGAAAAAAGATCATTTCTTCACTTTAAACCTTTTCCCATGACCTGGAATGATAAAATCAGCCGCTTCGATCAGCTTCTTTCGGCTTTCTACCAGAACAGCCATATCCATGCCCTTAGCCTGGGAATGGTCTTTCTGATGCAGATCGAATACCTGAGGCTCATCTGCCAGCCACCAGATAACGTCTCCGGCGATAGCCACTTTGCCTTCCTCTGTATCTACTATCAAAGAAAGGTGTTCCAAAACATGTCCCGGCGTTTCCATGATCTCGATCTCATCACCTAACTGACGCTTATCAAATCCGCTGAGGCGATCGCCATCATATTGCAGATTGCCGTCATAGGTGATGAACTTCGCCTTTTCAAAGATGCCTGAAAGTAAGATATGGTCGGGATGGCAATGCGACATGAAAACGTAATCGATGTCTTTAGTCGTGAGATTTTCCTTCTGCAATGCTGCCAGCAGTTTTTCCCGATTACAACCTGGATCAGTGATGATCTTCTTATTGCCGGAAGTTATCAGGCAGCAGGTTGAATTGGCTATCCAGCCGTTCTCCTGCATCTTCGCATATCCTTCGAGAAGTATCTTTATGGCTGCCATGTGGTTGTGGGAAAAAATGGCCACATTTAAAAAAGTTTTTATAAATAAAAAGATTAAAATAAAAATCAGTAATGCAGCAGCACTTCGACATCCCGGCCGAAGATGTTCTTTAGGTCCTCAAAGATAGCATCCTTGATGAAGACACGCGGCGGGAACTGGGCTTTGGCCAATTCCTTCTCGTAATCCTCGATGCTGCTTTCCGTCAAAGAGCCTAAGCTGCCGTCAGCATTGATCTTGCCTTTCTCGATACGCTGATCCTTGGCATCGATATCATGGATGACAAAAGCAACTTTGTCCAATAAGACAACTTCGCCGTATTTCTCGCCGTGCTTGACCCGAATCTTGGCCCGCTCCAGCTCTTTGCCGCGTTTCCGCTGTAAGTATTCGATCATGAACTTGATCAGACCGGAGCTGCCTTTCCGAGCTTTCTCGATGTCAGCCTTGCTGAGCTTCTTCTGGTCATGTCTGCTCTTGGCTTCGACGATCTCGTTTAAATCACGTAATAATCTGGCTGGAATCTTACCAGTAGAGATCAGCTCATCTTCAAATAACTTAATCAATTCTTCATCCTGAGCCCGTTCGATGCCTTCCATCTTCAGCACGTCGCGGATGATGGTCATGATCTCATCATAGAGATAGAGGATCGATTTCTCATTATGCATCTCTTCGATCGAGGTGAACAGTTCCCTGATACGTTTCAGATATTTTTCAGCGTTATTGACGTATTCATCAAGTTCGGTGCCGGACAACTCTTTCTTCTCTCCGTGTTCGATCTTCTTCCGCAGGTCGACATTCTTACGAAGGATCTCCACATATTCCTTTTCCAGCATCTTCTCTTTCTTGACAAAGATCTCTTCCATGACTTCAGGAGTTTCACGTGGTGTCGGCGGCGGCAGACCATACAACATCAACGCTGCCTGCGACGGCGTCAAGATGGCATAATAAGTATCTTCCATGCCCATGTCTTTCAACCGCAGCTTTACCCGGCTGATGCTCTGTTCTCCGGTGCTCATGAACAGGTCGATAGCTTCCCTAGAAGGTTTTATCCTTCCCATCCGCAGCAGCTGTTTCCAGGGCATGAAAATCCCACGATCATAGAACGGCACACCGTCCCTAAGTAAAGTAAAGATGATCGGATTGGCTTCTTTCAGTGAATCCCAGAAGTCAGTCAATATGTAAACCTGGATGTTAAGCTTGTTCTTGATGCCAGTTATCTCGCCGGCTTCCACACCCATGCCGATGATGATCGCCCGCAGCTTGTCTTTCAGTTCGGTGCGGGTCATCTTCTTGACATCAGTGTCATCGATGACGATCCAGACGTCGATGTCAGAAGTAGGAGTAGCTCTTCCCTGGGTCAATGAACCGGCCAGGACATAGCTCATGATATACTTCTCAAACTTCTTGATGACCATGCTCTTATGGATCTCAGCGATCTTGATGGCCGCCATCATCCCGGTATCGTGGATCGGCGCACCCAGCGAGATCAACCGGTTGAGGTCAAACTTGCCGTCATAACAATTCTGCCAGAGGTCAGTAAGAAGGATACTCTGCGGGTCGATATTCTTATCCACATCTTCAGCTGTCTTTTTTACGATCGAAGAGAACTTCTGGTACAGTTCATCTTTGGTCATCTTCTGTGAGGTCGTGTCATCCACTACGACCAGAAGGCTGATCTTTTCCGGATCTTGTTTCTCTTTATCGTCTTTTGGTTTTTCAGGCGGAAGAAGAGTGATGCCGATGATATAATCGCCAAATTTTTCTAACAATTTTGCTTTAAAATCGTCTAATTTTGTCTTTAAACCCTGCAGCTTCTTTTCCAGCTCGGGCGGCAGTTTGGGAGTTGACGGCTGTGATTCAGCCGGCGTGATACTTTTCGCAGAAACAGATTTTTTGGATGGTTTTTTCTTAGCCATGAGTTTTTATCCCTCTGTGATATTTAAATATAAGCAGTGAGAATATTCTTTATATACTTTATAATAGTTTCTATTTGCACTGAGACGTTTTGGTCACTCAATGGAGAAAGGAAATGTTTAAATAGGGCTAATTTCTTCTTTGGGGTTATGAGTAGCGGCGGTCACGGCGGTTCTTCGCCTAAGAAAAAGAAAAAAGGCAGTTTCTCGGTAGATGATATCGTAAATCATTATCAAAGCCACCATCACAGCACAGGCAAACCTTTTACAGAAAGGATCCAAAAGATGGAAGAGTTCTTTGATCCCGAAAATATCCATGGCAAACAATTAGCTCATCACGCCCATTATACACTTTTCGGAAAAGGGTCAGACATGCACAATTATCCAGGAGCTTTTAACGAAGCGGAAAAAGTTCTCAGCGCGAATTTTCAAGATGGAGATAAGATCAAAGACGAAGACAAACTTACTGAGATTCTTGAAAAATACACGGATACGTTCTTAGACCAGGCCATGGGTGATTCGTACAAAGAACTGATGAGCCATCATGACATTGGAGAAATAAGCAAAGAAGAAGTGCGAAAGTTCAAAGGAGCGCTGATGTCAAGATATGCCCGTGATAGAGAAGGTAATCCGATCAACCTGTTAAGCGAAGAGCATATCAAAGGCCTTAAAGGAAAGAAAAAGATCGATGTCGTCGGTTATCTAAGAGGAATTTCAGAGCAAGTAAGAGAAAGTTATGCCGCTCATCTTACAAATAAAGCGATCAGCGGTCTAGTCTCTGAAGAAGACAGGATTGATTTAGCTGACCATGTATCGGCGGCTTTCAGAGAAAGAGGCTTCAAGAACGAAAAGCCACTGATCACATTAGGGATTTCCGACCAGATAAGCCATTATGGCGCTCTTCTCCAAGGTGGAGATATCCAACAGTTCGGGTATAAGCCCATGGAGAAAGATAAGAAAGGCAAGCACCATTAGGCCCCACTGGATAGTGACAATTTTTAAGAAACTTTTATAAATATGCCTGATTATTTCTTTTTTAGATGGTTAACGAAACAAAATATGGTATAATCTCCGATGTACATCGTGATCCAAGGATTGTTCCGGCCACGATAGATGTTCTAAAAGGATTAGGGGCCCAGAAACTTCTCTTAAACGGTGATATTGGCGAGCATCAGAGAACTTTAGAAGCAAGTCAGGCTTATGTTGCTGTTATCCTAGACGCCGTCGGTAAAAGTGGCTTAGAGGCGCATGTACAACCAGGAAGCCACGAAACAGTCGGTGCGTTTCAGCCGGTTTTAGACCATTTCAAGAGCAGATACTCAAACATAATCAGCGCTTTTGATGTTCCTAAAGTTGAAGCGAGAGATCACCATTTAGTATTCCTACCAGGATCAGATTTTACCATGCGAGGCGAATATCAGTTCGGGAACGATGGAAAACTCTCTTCCGGCCTGTATCTCCCAGTAGAAAGAGAATTGCTGCACTATCGTGAAATAATCCATCAAATATTGGTAGGAGAGAAAAGGTTCCAAGGCTTCTTACGATACTCAAACATGGATGATTTGAGAAGTCTCGTCAACGAAGCTGAAAAAACCATAGTTATCTGCCACGTTCCACGAAGGTTTGATGTGCTTGAAGGAGCTGTCGATATGGCTTATTTTGCAGAGAGGGCTGATGGCAGTTTATTTCCCGGAGTTGTCGCAGAAGCGATGATAAGACAACAGCACGGAGATGTTTCCGAAAGTCAGATGAGGCGTATTGCCGCTGCTGATGGATTAACATTTAAAGTCGAGAACCGAGGGAATGAGGATCTAAGAGATCTATACGCAGAATTAGGGATTACAAAAGCTGTCAGCGGCCATTTCCACGAAAGTGGACATAACGCGCATGACAGACTGGTTAGACCTGTCCAGGAAGGAACTCTAGTCAATGAGTTATATTGGAACACCGGCCAACTTGATTCAGGACAAACAGGAATCTTAACGGTCCGTGACGGAAAAGTTAGCTATCAGAATGTTAGGTTGCAGGATCATCTAAGATAATCAATACCAGAAAAATCAGAAAAAACTAAGACCCCCTCATCCCACTCTCTATCTCTTCAGCTACCATCTTCATGACGTCTTTCTCCTGCGCGACCTTGCCGGATTCAAACTTATAAGAATCAAGCAGCTTCTTGATCTGCGCGTAGATGTAAGCGGTGTCTCCCACCAGCTCACCCGGAAAACTGGCTTCTAAAGGGAACCGATAGACATACTTATTGATGACCCCTTTTATAAAATAGACCAGCGGTTTCATGTTCCAGCGGTAATGATAATCTGTCAGCAGCCAGGAATCAAAAACGACAGTCAGGTTGCCCTGGTCAAACTTTCGTTTCTGCCCCTTCAGCTCCTCAACCACTTCCGTCATGTTATCCATGGTGACTTTGATCTTGATCATCAGGATAGCATAATTAGTCTTCTTCTTGGACGGACGCAGTTCGATGTAGCTTCTTTTCCCCTCTTCAGTCACCAGTTCCTCGGTCCGCTTCTCCTGTTTCTCATACCCCTTCTGTTCCAAAGCCCGGTTTATTATGGAAAAGATCTCATCAGAACGGAATATCCCTCTGTAATGCAAAGTCTTGCCGTTCACCAGCAGGTTCTGTTCGTAATGGTGTTGCCCGATCATCGTTGATAAGTGTATTTATACACGTTGAGGTAATTCTTGATCTTGTTGTAGAGGTCGTCCAGATCCGATTTGATCCAGACCTCAAACTTATGGTAATGCTCTTTAAAAAAGTATTTTTCAGCCATAAAAGCCACAAACCACTTGAACGGCGAACCGTTCCAACGACCTTTCCTGTCGCTGACCACGAAACCGTCAAAGACGATTCTGACTACGCCATGGTTAAGATGAAGCTTCTTCCCTTCATGCTCAACTTCTACCTCTTTGACATCGATCATCTGCAGGTGGATCTTCATGGTGATCTTATGATAATCAGAGACGCTTTTCCAAGGCTCCAGGACAATCCGGATCTGTTTCCCCTGCAAAGTAACCTGCTCTTGGTTAATCTTCTCATACCAATCCCAAGTCTTTTCATAGAACCAGGTAGCGATCAGATTATATAATTCGGCAGAGTTAAACAGCCCTTCATAGCTGAATTTCAGGTGGTCCACTACTAAATGCCTATCGCTCATCCTGTTTCAAATAAACCGAGAGAGACTTATAAATATTCTGTTTCGTATGGCTCTGGAAAATCTCTTCGAGGGATCACGGGCAACTCGCTCTTTTGCTGAAGTGATTGGAATACGACATCCCCAAATGTGGCAAACCCCCTGTCGCAAACTGCAGTCACAAATTGGTGATGCTGCTCGTACAGAGACGGTGACTTTTCATTTTCCACAAAACTGTTCCACCCATGAGCTGATTTTCAGCTTTAAAAGACAAAATTCATCTTCCAGCACCAAAAAGCTTAATAACAAGCTTCATTCATCTGCTTACAGCAAGAGGGGTGCAAAAGTGAAGGTATTTTTGAAAAATCTTCTACAGAAATTCAAGTTCAATCCGTTTGCGCGGAGAGGCCACATCAAGCTAGGTCTTTATGGGCCGCCAAACGGTGGTAAGTCTACTTTAGCCAACCGCGTCTGCCAAGACTGGCTGGGCGAAGAGATGTCTTCTGTATCACATATTGCTCACGAGACCAGAGAGATCAAGATCAAAGAGCAGATCAATATCAAAAATAAGAAAGGGAAAGAGCTGACGTTCTCGCTGGTCGACACGCCAGGGATAGCTACTAAGATCGATTATGAAGATTTCATCAAGAGAGGCATCAAGAAAGTAGATGCCAAGAAAAGAGCTAAAGAAGCCACCAAAGGGGTTATCGATTCCATCAAATGGCTAGACAACATGGAAGCTGTTGTGGTCGTCCTTGACGCCACCATGGACCCCTATTCTCAAGTAAACATCACCATCATCGGCAACCTTCAGGCAAGGAACATCCCGGTACTGATCGCCGCCAACAAGATTGATCTTAAGAAATCAAGCATCGACGTCATCAAGAACGCTTTCCCCCAGTATCCTGTCGTCGGCATCTCTGCCAAATACGGCAAGAATATCGAAGACTTTTACGAGCAGTTGTTCAAGCTGGTAAAATAGACAAACTTTAAAAACAAAAACAGTTTCCCAGATAACGTAAAGAGGTCCATAACAGATGGTTACATTTCAGTTCATCCCATACCAAGAGATCGAAAGCCTTTCCTCAGCCAAGAGGATCAGCAGGCTGCTTAACGTGGTCAAAGAAGACAAGATCGTCATCATGGAAGGCCGCCTCAAAAAAGAAGAAGAGGCTGACCTTATCGAGATCACCATGGAGGAGATTTCCCCGCAGTTCAAAGGAATCGAATTAAGCGTTATCTATCCAGACAAAAATAAACAAAATGCAGTGCAGAAACTGCGCGGTGCTTTCGCCAGCGTCTTGCTGGGAGACAGGCAGGGACTGACCATCATCGGTCCGGCCAATATTGTCAAGAAGATTGAACAGAACCCTAACAAGATTGAACTGTTCACGAAAGAAGCCAACCGTAATTCCCGTGGCAAAACGTCACGGAAAAAATCATAACGATGCCACATCAATGTGTTCGCTGCAACACGCTCTACCCGGACGGCGCCAAAGAAATTCTTCAGGGATGCCAATGCGGAGCCAGATTGTTCTTCTACATCAAGAAGAAACATCTTGAAGACAGCAAAGAGCTAGTCAGTACCCTTTCTGAAGAAGACAAGTTCAATATCGAAAAAGATGTTACGGAGATCCTGGAGATCAAAAATGAAGATCCAAACAGGCCGGTCGTCCTGGACTTGGAAGCCATCCGTATCATGAAACCAGGGAAATATGAATTAGATCTCGTTCACCTCTTCAAGAAAGATCCGTTGATAATCAAGCTGGAAGAAGGCAAGTATATCATCGACCTGGGTCAGGCTTTCAAGAAAGAAGATTAAAGCTTACTCTTCTGCGCCTTATCACTGATGATGGCTGAATGGCCAGAAGGGTCTTCGATGATGATCTTCAATTTTTCTCTTCCTACTAACGCTTTAGCGATCTTTTTCAGAAGGTTCTTAGCTTTCTTCTTAGCGGACTCATCGTCTTCACTTTCCATGGTAGATTGGATTACTTTTTTAACTCTCTCTAGTAACCCTTCCACATTGGTGACGTAGCCATTAGAAGCAGGACCTGACTCGATGGTGACGATCCTCGGAATCTTGACAGTCGCTTCGCTGGATTTCACGATTTTGATGTTAAGATCATCTTCTGATTCCAGTTCCAGTGTGTAGCGGCAAGGTTCTTTCTGTTCAGCCGCTTCCACGTCAGATTTCCGGGTACCGCAGGCTTCACATTCCAGGGAAAAGACAAAAGCCCGTCCGAAGAAAGGTATCTCTATATCTTCCTCTCTTAAAAGAGCTTTCTTTTCCCCGCAGAAGGGACACATCTGCTGCTTTATTTCAGGCATTTCATCATAAAGAGAAGATGGATTTAAAAACGTTTTGGAAGACGGTCATTTCCGAACACCAAAACCTTAATAAATGACGGGTCACCACATCTGCTTTGTGCACCGGTAGTATAACGGCTAGTATCCCGGCCTTCCATTTCCGCAAGGAAGATGAGAGCCGGTTGTCCGGGTTCGAAAGAAAAGGTTTAGCTTAGAAAAACCAGCTGGTTAGTCCCCTGAGGACCGTAAAACCTGTCTCGAAAGTCCCGGCCGGTGCATGAACGTCAGTAAGTGCACGGCTGGCTCAAAAAGCAGAGTCTTTTTGTCTGCCGGCCGGTGCATTTCTTTCTCATTCCAAACCAGCGATAACACTATCCTGCATCTTGGCCATCGCTGGCAGGACAGCTGCTTCAATGGTCCTAAACGCTTCATAAGAAGGTAACCTTCTGCCAGAAGCAAACGCATCCTGCGCCTCCATCGCCAAACCTAAAGAGATGAAAAATCGGCCAAACACCTCCGGACGGTAGGACCGCCATCCAGAAACTTCTACATCTTCAAACTCCAGATCAGAAAAATCTTCATACTCAGCACGATGATGACGGATCCTGGTTGTCCGACTAACATCTGCCAAAGCCTGACCGTTATACTCTTTCTCCGGATTAAGAGTCTTGACTTTGACAAAACGGTCGGAATATCTCAAGATGAGCATGACATTACGCTCGTGATACGATCCATGATCGGTCTCCCGTCGGATAAGGAACAAGTCCGGCAGTCCACCACTATCTCGCTGCCAAGCTTGTAGACGGACCTTATTTCCATTACCGTCACATCTCCAGGAATGAAGCTGCTCATAACTGATCTCATCCAGACTAGGAGAACCATCTTTAGACCTCCTAAATTCTGAAATGTAAGAACACCTGCCTCGCTCTTCTTTAACCAGATATAAAGATCGATCCGGCTCAACTTGCGAAACAAAGTGACGATAATCAGCCCGGACAATCTGCAGCGGAATGGCTTCCTCAAGATGAAGTGGTCGTTCATGGTTATCTTGCAAAGGACCCAGGACTAACCCCACCAGACCGGCCGCCCCAAATAAGAGATATCTCATCTCTCCATTTTTAGATTCCATCTTTTTAAATATTGTTAAGCTCCATTCATTCTATTCTGGTGGTAAGAAATGCTTAAATAGTAGTCTTCCTCACAGGAACAAGCCAGATAGATGAGAAAACGTGAAGTTTAGCTTAGAAAAACCAGCTGGTTAACTTCGAGTTGTAAAACTTCTGTTCTCATGATCTGTCTGGCACTTTTTCTTGATGATTAAAAGTATCAATAAGCGACTCCAATGCAGACTAACAAACAGCAACCTTTATAAACCATAAATAAAACATTTGGCTATGTTACGAGGGACTTTTCAATGACGAGAATCAACCGGATCACTATTCATGGTTTTAAGAGCTTTGCCCACAAGACAGATATCCCCTTCGAGGGAGAATTCAATTGTATCCTGGGAGCCAACGGTTCTGGCAAGAGCAACATAGGAGATTCACTGTGTTTCGTGCTGGGAAAGCTCTCCGCTAAGTCTATGAGAGCGGAAAAAGCCTCTAACCTTATCTTTAACGGTGGTAAGAGCAAGAAACCTGCTGACCAAGGGACCGTCGAGATCGCTTTTTCTAACGAAAATAAGATCTTTCCTCTTGAAGAGAAAGAAGTGGTCGTCTCCAGGACCATCAAAAAAGACGGTGGCAGCGCCTACCGTGTAAACGGCAAGAAGATAACCAGGACCGAGATCTTAGACCTGCTTTCTCATGCCAAGATCAACCCTGATGGTTACAATATCATCCTCCAAGGAGACATCACCCGTTTCGTCACCATGAGTCCCCTCGAGAGAAGGAAAGTCATCGAAGAGATCAGCGACGTTTCATTATATGAAGAAAAGAAGCACAAAGCAAACTTAGAACTGACCAAAGTAGAGGAAAAACTCAATAATGCCGACATCATCCTCAAAGAAAGGAAGACCTATCTGAAAGAACTTCAGAAAGATCGCGATCAGGCCTTGAAGTTCAAGGAGTTGCGGGACAAGATCGATTCCAATAAAGCTACTTACATTCACCTACAGATCACTGAAAAACAGAAAGATAACGAAAAGCTTGATGTAGAGATCAAGAAACACCAGGAAAAGATCGATCATTCCGAAAATCAGATCAAAGAACTAAAAGAAAAAGTAGAGTCTATCAAAACGGAGATAAACAGGATCAATGCCGAGATCGAACAGAAAGGAGAGAAAGAACAGGTAAAGGTACATCGAGACCTTGAAGAGTTGAAAGTTACTATCGCTAAAGAAAAGACCCGTGTCTCTACGCTAAAAGATGAGATCAACAAGATCAAGCTGAGGAAAGACCAGTTCCGCCAGGAGCTGAAAGATCTCGAACAGAAATTTTCATCATATAATCAAAAAGAGAAAGACCTTACCCAAGAGATGACCAAGAAACAGAAAGAGCTGTCTGTTTTAGAAGAATCCATCGCCCAGTTCAAGAAGAAAAACAAGATCGATTCATCCCAGGAACTCGATCAGCAGATGGAAGAGAAGGATAAAGTCATCGAACAGAAGCAGGAAGAGATCCAGAAAGTTCGGCAAGCACAACAGGAACTGCTAAGAGAGAAAGACAAGATCGAGTTCCAGCTGGAAAGCATCGATGAACGTATCCGCAAGGTCAAGGAAGTCAGCAAGGAAAACCAGGAACAGATCAAGCAGCTGCAGAAGATCAAGAACGATTTCAAAGCCGCCACATTAAAACTGAACAAATGCCTCGATAATGACAGCAGTTTTGCGTCACAGATCGCTAACGCCAGAAGAAAACTGGTAGATGCACAGGAGCAGCATGCCAAAGCGCAGGCTAAGACCTTATCCAGACAAGCCAGCCTAGCCAACAACCAAGCTGTCAGGAATATCATCGAGAACAAGAAGAGATTCAGCGGTGTCCATGGCACGATCGCTGAGCTGGGAAAAGTCCAGAAGAAATACTCAGCAGCATTAGAGACAGCAGCCGGCGGACGCATGCAGCATATCGTCGTCGATGACGACAAGACCGCAGCCAGCTGCATCAAATATCTGCAGCAGAACAAGCTTGGTTCAGCATCGTTCATCCCTTTAAACAAGATCCGTTATAACGATATTTCAAGCGACGACAAAAAGCTCCTTAGAGAAAACGGCGTCCATGATTTCGCCCTTAGTGTTATCACGTTCAATCCCGAGTTCAGGAAAGCGTTCTCCTACGTCTTCGGCAACACTTTAGTGGTGGAAGACATCGAAACAGCCAGAAAAGTAGGCATCGGCAGGATCAAGATGACCACCCTGGATGGCAGTCTGGCCGAAGCCAGCGGCGTCATGCGCGGCGGTTTCCAGCAGAAGCGGGAAGGCGGCTTCCGAGAGAGCGATTCAGAAGAACTAGTCGAAAAACTGGAAGCAGAAGTAGGGGAATTGCAAAGCGTTATCGCCAACCTGGAGACAAAAAGAGAAGGCAACCAGTTGGAGATTACTTCTTTAAGACAGATGAAAGGAGAACTGGAAGCCGAGATCATCAAGTTAGAGAAGACGCTTCACCTGGAGACAGGAGACTTAGAAGCGACGGCTAATTTCAAGAAAGAACTGGAAGAGAAGCTGAAAGAGGTAGAGAAACAGCTTTCAGGCGTCCAAAACAGTGTCTCTGTCATAAACCAGGATCTAGCCAAAGTTAAGTCAGAGAAACAGATCTTACGTTCTCAAGTGAGTGAACTGCGCAACCCGCGATTGATGGCCCAGATGAGTGCTTTTGAAGAGTCACGGCAGAAGCTTCGGGAAGATATCCTACGTCTTGAAGGGGACCTGAAGAACAGCGGCAGCCAAGTCAACCAATTGCTGGCGCCAGAGAAAGACAAGATAATCGAGATCATCAAACAACATGACAAAGAAGAAACACAGTTTAGTGAAGAGATAAAGAAACTATCAGACTCCGTCGGTAAAAAAGAAGAAGAATTGAAACAGAAAGAAAAAGACAGTAAAGAATTCTATTCCAAGTACAAAGCCCTGTTCAACGAACGAGAAAAACTCGGCGGCGAGATCAACAAAGCCGATAATAATATCGAAACGCTACGTGAGAAGTCGCGGAACAGCGAAAGAGAGATCAACCTGGTATCGTTGAAGAATGCTGAGATCAAAGCGAAACTGGCAGGATTGCAAGAAGAATTTATCAAATATCAGAATGCTCATTTATTAGAGAACAAAAGCATCGATGAGCTTAAGAAAGAGATCGCCCGCTTTGAAGTGATGCTGGGTCAGATGTCTGCTGTCAACATGAAAGCTCTGGAGATCTACGAACAGATCGAGACGGAATATAACAAGCTGACCGACAAACGCGACTCATTATCTAAAGAGAAGACTGATGTCATGACCCTGATGAACGAGATCGAGACCAAGAAGAAAGATCATTTCATGAAGACGTTCAGTTCAGCCAATGAACATTTCACCCGTATCTTCAGCAGCCTCTTCAAGAAGGGCAAAGCCTTCCTGCAGCTTGATAATCCAAACAATCCATTTGAAGACGGTCTATCCATCAAAGTGAAGATCTCCGGCAACCGATACATGGACATCAAATCGTTGTCCGGCGGTGAGAAGACACTGACTGCTTTATCGTTCATCTTCGCCATCCAGGAATACCAGCCGGCATCATTCTACATCCTGGATGAGATCGACGCGGCTCTTGACAAGCATAATGCTGAAACTCTGGCTCAACTTATCAGATCGTATTCCAAGAATGCCCAGTACATCGTCATCAGCCACAACGATTCACTTATTTCTGAAGCAGATACCCTTTTCGGTGTCAGCATGGCCGACGGTATCAGTAAGGTCACGAGTTTGAAGATCTGAATTCTTTTTCATCCAGCCTGCAAAACCAAAGCTTTATAAATTGAAAATATTTACTCCAGACTATAAAAAAGAGGTGATAGTTACATGGCTACTCGAAAAAAAGCCCGAAAGGCTGCTCCAAAGAGAAAATCTTCTCCAGCCAGGAAAGCAAATACAGCAAGCGTAGTGTTACCACGATTACCGGTAAAGACCGTCCTTAGCAAGCATGCTCTGGCCTATACTTTTGCGGTCCTGATGGCATTGGACGTATTGATCGTCAGCATTCTCGGAAGTTTTGGTTACATTTCAGGCGCAGTGCAGATATACCAAGGAAGTCTTTTATCATATTCATTGACTTTTGCAGGTGTTGTCGCCGGCATGGCAGAAGCTGCTATCTACGGGTTGATCGCTGGTTTCTTAGGCGGCTGGCTCTACAATAAGTTTTCTTCTTAATTTTTTTTAGTTTATTTTTTATAGAGAATATTTTTGTGGTTTAGAATTCTTTCGGTATCTAGGAACAACAATCTCTAAATATCCAAATTAACAACTTCTTTCGCATGCGTCTCGATGAACAACCTGCGTGGCTCAACCTCATCACCCATCAGGACGGTAAAGATCTGATCTGCGGCCACTGCATCTTCCACCGTGACCAGCTTCAGCTTACGGACAGCAGGATCCATGGTCGTCTCCCACAGCTGCTTAGGGTTCATCTCTCCTAGACCTTTGTAACGCTGGATGCCCACGCTGTCGCCCATCTCAGCCACTAACTTGTCTTTCTCAGCATCGGAATAGACGTATTCTACCCGTTTACCTTTCTGCAGCCTGTATAACGGCGGCATAGCCACATAGACATGGCCTTTATCGACCAGCTCTTTCATGTGGCGGTAGAAGAACGTCAGCAAGAGAGTCATGATGTGCGAACCGTCAACGTCGGCATCAGTCATGATGATGACCCGATCGTAACGCAGTTTAGAGATATCAAATTCCTCGCCGACACCAGTTCCGAAAGCAGTGATCATAGCAATGATCTCTTTATTCTCCATGATCTTATGCAATCTCGCCTTCTCCACGTTAAGGATCTTACCACGCAGCGGCAGGATCGCCTGGAACTCTCGGTTGCGTCCTTGTTTAGCGCTTCCCCCCGCAGAATCTCCTTCCACAAGGTATACTTCACATAATTTAGGATCACGATTGCTGCAATCAGCCAGTTTCCCCGGCAGTCCGGCGCCTTCCAAAGCCCCTTTTCTTCTGGTCAGGTCGCGAGCTTTCCTAGCCGCCTCCCTGGCCCGGGCCGCGTCAAGACATTTACCAACGATAGCTTTGATCGCGCCAGGATGCTCGCCAAAATAAGTAGTAAGCTCGTCATGAGTGACGGAACTGACAATACCAAAAACATCGCTGTTCCCTAGTTTTGTCTTGGTCTGACCTTCAAACAAAGGTTCTTGAACTTTTACGGAGATGACAGCAGAAAGACCTTCCTTGACATCATCGCCAGTCAGCTTTTCAGCTTTGCCGTTGCTGATCTCTTTGGCAAAGTTATTCATAACTCTTGTTAAAGCAGTCTTAAATCCAGAAAGATGAGTGCCCCCTTCAATGGTACTGATGTTATTAACATATGAAAAGACATTTTCTTGATAGCTGGCGTTATATCGAAGAGCAATCTCAACGACAACGTCGTCTTTCTCTTTTTCATAGAAGATGACTTCATGAAGAGGCTGCTTGTTCTGGTCGACGAACTGGACGAACTCTTTGATGCCGCCCTCATACTTGAACATTTCATGACGGTTTTCTGCTCTCTCGTCAGACAGCTCTATCTCGATGCCCCTATTAAGGAAAGCCAGTTCCCGGAGTCTTTTGGTGAGAATATCATAATGAAATTCTGTCTGGGTAAATATCTCTGGATCGGGCTTGAAATGGACGATGGTGCCTCTTTCTGGAGTATCACCGGTGATCTTCAGTTCAGAAGTAGGTTTTCCCCGGGAATAAGTCTGGAAATGGATCTTGCCGTTTCTTTTAACCTGTACTTCCAGTTTTATAGAAAGGGCGTTGACGACGCTGACGCCTACCCCATGCAGACCACCTGAAACTTTATAGGTATCCTTATCGAACTTGCCTCCCGCGTGCAGCTTGGTAAGAGCTACTTCAACAGCCGAGATGCCGAATTTAGGATGGATATCGGTCGGGATGCCTCTGCCGTTATCAAAGACAGTAACAGAATTGTCAGGATGGATGATAACTTTGATCTTAGTACAATGCCCAGCCAAAGCCTCGTCGATAGAGTTGTCGACGATCTCCCAGACCAGGTGGTGAAGCCCTCTCAGCGAGGTGTCTCCGATGTACATCCCAGGGCGTTTACGGACCGCTTCCAGACCTTCCAGTACGGTGATCTGGGAAGCGCCATAGCTGTTTTCAGGCGCTGGTTTTTGCTCTGGTTGGTCAGTCATTTTTAGCATTACAAGATGGTTTTTCAGACTCTTTTTTTAATAATATCTTCAGAGTATTTATCGTCGATAAATTCTTATTTTACAGAGAATCTGATGGTTTATAAAGTTGTCGGTTTTTGGGAAGTGGGATCAACCCTAATAGAACATCACAATAATAATTAAATAAGCCCTAGCCATCTTACCATAAAAATGGCTTCAAGAAATCTTCTTACGTTAATGGTAGCAGCATCAGCATTAGCAAATTGCAAGAGAGAAACTGATTTCACACATTATAAAGATTACAGAAGATACGAGCTTAGATCTAGTGTCGTTGAGATATATCACTGGAGTGGCGTTAACGAGATTGGCGGGGAATACTACGACGAAGATTACGATAGCATCAACAAAGATGGAAAGAAAGTTCATAGCTGTAATTATAGGTCGGTAGATGAGACTGTGACTGAGTTTAATGGTCAAACATGCCTTAAGTATACTTGCGATGCCACAGGAAGACTGGCAAGCTTTATTGATGGTAAAGAAGATTACCTGCTATGTGATAGTGGAGATCATTTCCGCAACCATAATAAAGGAAAAAATAACAGAGGATTTAGGTGGATACATGCTTCAATTGAAGACTAGACCTCATCAGCCCGCCAGTGAGGCTTGACTTCTACATCCCCATACGAATCCTTCCTGAGGAAACCCTCCCAGGCGATCATAGCTCCTTGATCACCAGCAAGGTCCACCGGTACTTTATAGAACACAGCTCCTCTTTCTTTGCACATGATATCAAGCATTTCACAGAACCGCTTATTAGCTCCTACACCGCCTACTAGCAGCAATTCCTGCTTGCCAGTGTGAGCCATCGCTCTTTCTACCACCTCAGCCAGCATGGCAAAAGCCGTCTCCTGCAGTGAGAAACAGAGGTCTTCTTTGGAAACTCCTTTCGCAAACAGCTGCTGCGCTTTCGTCAGCAGCCCAGAAAAAGAAGCATCCATGCCTTTTACAGTATAAGGCAGTTCAACATATTTTCCGTTCTTAGCCAGCTTCTCGATCTCCGGACCGGCAGGAAAGCCTAAACCGATGATCCGGCCAAACTTGTCCAGCATGTTACCCAGACCGATGTCTAACGTCTCACCCATCACATGGTACTTTCCGCCTTCAGAAACGATGATTTGGGTATTGACACCAGAAACATAGAGATAGCAAGGATCTTCCAACTTGTTCCAGACTTTTCCTATCGAGAGGTGGGCGCAGCAATGGTTGACGCCGACCAGCGGCTTCTTGATCCTTGCAGCCAAATCCTTAGCGAAATGATATCCAGACCAGAGGGCAGGATCAAGGCCGGGACCGGCAGAATAAGCTACCTGATCGACAGAATCAAGCATAACCTGAGCTTCTTTCAAAGCTTTCTCTAAAACTTCCTCAGCCACCTGCTTATGATGATCGGCGATCTCATCCGGGATCATCCCTTTATCAGCAGAGGTATATCTATCATAAACATTAGCCAGCACTTTCCACTGCGAATCTACGATACCTACACCAAAGGTATGGGCCGTCGATTCAATCCCCAAGATGATCATAGCCAGCAAAGAATAGGGCTATTTTAAAACATTTATGGTAAGAAATAAAAACCCCAAGATATTCCACAGGTAGATGGAAAAAGAGGCTAAGCAGCATCTAATCTACGGTATCGTCATCGCTATCGTGCTTATCGCGACCGTCAGCTATACCGTTTTCACTAAAAATGAGCTGAGTCAGGAGATAAGCCAGCTGCAATCCACCATCCAGGAGCAGATCACTACTTTAGAAAAGACCAATGCTCAGCAGGATCAGAGCATCCAGAACGTGGAATCGTCATTAGAGCAGCAGGGTACCGAGATATCCAGCCGCATCTCAGAAGTGGAAAGCCAAAGTGAACAGCGCAGCGCCGTATTGGAAGAATCGTTGCAAAACCTAAAGTTACAGAACCAGGATTTTTCTGAAGTCATCGACAAAGTTATCCCTTCAGTGGTCAGCATCCAGACCAATACCGGTATCGGCAGCGGTTTTATCATCAGCAAACAGGGATATATCGTCACCAATTATCACGTCGTTGACGGCATCTCTTCCGGCGCCATCGAGACCTCTAACGGCAAAAGGCATCAGTTCCGCATCGTCGGTTTCGATTCAAGAGCTGATATCGCTGTGCTCCAGATCAACACCAGCGGATTAAAAGTGATCAATTTTGGCAATTCTAATAACCTAAGGGTTGGAGAGAAAGTTATCGCCGTCGGCAGTCCTGGAGGACTGGATTTCAGTGTCAGCCAGGGTATCGTCAGCGCCGTCGGAAGAGAAGATTCGCGAAAACGTGAGTTCGTACAGATAGATGTTCCTATCAATCCTGGCAATTCAGGCGGCCCATTGATCAATGCGGCAGGAGAGGTCGTCGGCGTCAACACCCAGAAGATTACCGGCTTTGAAGGAGTCGGCTTCGCCCTTGCTTCCAACTACGTCAGTGATGTTGTAGACGATATCCTCAGAGACAACAACTAGACCATAGTAAGATTTTTAATGTTTATAATCATTCTAAAATATTCTAAAATATTAAAATTAAGAATTATCCTTTAAATTAAATTGTAAAGATTAAATAAAAAATAGAATTAACTTTACTTACTGCTGGCTGCCTGTCTTTCAAGATCTCTCTTCTTGGCGATGGCGTTGCTCTTTGCAGAAGCTTTGAAAGCATTGATGATCTCGTCAGCTAGGGCGTCTTCGATAGCGACCTTCTTGTTGAAGGACCGAAGATAGGCACCCTGGGTCATATATCGTAAAGCCAGATCAATCCTTCTTTGAGGAGCAACGTCGACAGATTTAGGATAACGAGCACCGCCGTATTCGATGGCAATAACCTCTTCACGAGGAGCTGCGTTTTCAACTGCTTTAACTAGGATCAACAAAGGATTCTTTTTCAACACCTGTTCAGCTTTAGCCAAAGCATTTTCAACAATCTTAAGAACTTTGTTTTTCTTGCCGGTGTTATGGCCGGAACTCATGAAATGTTTCTTACTTTTGTGGCCGGAACTCATCAGCTTGGAAGCAAGCCTTTCCACGATAAAAGTATGAGATTTATGGAACCTGTTGCCGGCATAGCGAGCGCCGGTCTTCGGCATCAGCTTCGGATCGATAGTAAGATATCTTTGCAATCCAACGTCACTGACAACAACGCCTTCGCCAGACCATCTGTTGAAAAATTTTATGTCGCTCATGTTTATCGTCTCGCTTTCTCCAATTTACCGCCTAGTAGAGCTACCAGGCTTTGATCGTTAACTTTGATGACCTGCCACCTGACGCCGGGGATATCCCCCTTAGCACGGCCCATCTTACCGCCGATACATTCCACGATAACTTCATCGTGCTCGTTGATCAACTTCTGGGCACCGTCGCCTGGCATAAACGCAGTGATCTGCTTGCCGTTCTTGACCAACTGGACGCGTGCGCACTTACGCATGGCTGAGTTAGGCTGTTTAGCTTCAATCTGAACTTTTTCCAGAACAATACCTTTAGCCTGGGAAGAACCTGCCAATGGATCTACCTTTTTCTTAAGCTTGCTTCTGCTTTGAAGCTTGAAAGTGCTTCTACGTTTCATCAGCTTCTTGGCTGCTCCCAATCCAGTCGGTTTCTTTCCCATTTTTATTCGATCTTGACATCCACGTTAAAAAAGCGCTGAATTGCCCTTTTAATGAGGTTTATGTTGCGACTCTCCCTGCCTATTAATAAACTTTTTGTTTTTCTGTTGCTATCTTTGAGGATTATGACACCCTCTCCCAGTACAATCTGCTCCACTTTAAGAGGATAGATAACATTTTTGATGAACTCTACCGGATCCTCCCGATATTCTATGATCTTGACTCTCTTTCCCAGCTCGTCCTGAACCTTGTGGATGTTGCTGCCGCCTTTTCCCAAGGCCTTGCCCATCTGTCCCTGAGAGACTATACAATAGATCGTCTCACTATCTTTGAAACAGTCTTTCACCCTCACTCCTAATTTCCGCTCAAGCAGATTAGAGAAGCCGAGAGTGTCCTGATCAAGTTTGAGACGTGCCACTTTTACGCTGTCGCCAAGACGGAGACAAAAAAGTTTTTCTTGCAGAGAGTCCCTAACTCTTCATTATCTCTCTCCAGGACGATAACCGGGACGTCAGCGAGAGCAGCATGGTGTTCAATATTTTTTCTGAGTTCTTCCGGACAATTCTGAGCAAGATAGACGCCAGTAAGAGAACCTTGTTTTAGAGTCTTGAGCACTCTATCGGCCCCAATGATCGCTTTCCCTTCCTGAAGAGCTACTTTGATCGTCTTGACGTTGTCGGAAACTTCTTTTCTTTTTGCCATCAGTATTCACCTTATTTCAATTTTGTAATCAAGCCGGGTAAGCCTGTTCCTAACGGCACCGGCTGGTTGATCATAACATTCTCAACGACGGAGGTCAGAGCATCTACTTCACCTTCCAAGGCAGCATTGATAAGGTGCCTGATCGGTGTCTCAAATGAAGCCCTGGCCAGGACGCTGGCTTTTTCCTTGACGACTCCATAACGAGTGATACCACGTAAGACGCCGGAAGCGCACATGATATCAGCTACCAACATGATATGGCGGATGTCGATATTGAGGCCCTGTGATTCGATAACTTTGTAGACTTCGTTGATAACAGTCTGCCGGGCTGCTTCCAGACCAAGAACCTGATAGACTTCATTCATATCATTACAGATGGTTCTGGTAGCGTCAACTTCATCCATCTCCAGAACTTCTTTTAGGTTGGTACCTGAAGTAAGGACGATATATTCTTCACCACGCTTGACCGGAAGAACCTGCCTGATACCTTTCAGGCCGCTGATCTTGACGGCTTTTAATTTCTCTTTAAGATTGTAAAGATCTTTGATATCTTCAGGTTTCCCTTTATGGATAAATGTGAGAGATCCGTCGTCAGATTCCATAGTAAAGCCTTTTGCTTTCAGCTTAAGTGCTTTGATCATATCTTTCACATCGAGACCATGGTCATCAAGAAGCTCCCTGCTGAGGGTAACTTTCAGGTTCTGCTCGAAGATATTTAGTGAATAAGAGGTGACGAACTCGCTGAATTTGGTCTCTTTGATCTTTAAAGCCAATGCTTTAACATTCTCTATCTTAGGATCTTTAAGGTAGACTTCCATCATCGGCGTCTTGATAGTCTTTTGGCAGTCGAAAATCTCGATGATACGCGGCAGACCAGTGGTAACGTTCATCTCAGCGACCCCAGCGAAGTGGAAGGTGTTCAAGGTCATCTGCGTACCTGGTTCGCCGATACTTTCAGCTGAGACCAGACCGACGCATTCGCCTGGATTGATCTTCGCCTGTAGGTATAATGCAAAGGTTTCCTCAAGGATAGTCTTGATGTTCTCTTTGGAAGCGCTGTCAGGAACGGAATTTTTGATCTCTTCCAAGACCGAAAAGGGCAGCTTGTTTTCGTAAGTGTCCACTAGTTTTGCGTTTTCTGCTTTCATTCTTTGCCACCTATAACCTGTTCGATGATACGATGAACGTCGACCTGGCCGTTCTTTGTGCGTGAGACATCAAGACCGTCTTCACCATAAGCGAACTGGACAACCCGATTGCTGGCATCACGGACCATGCCGTTATAATCAACTTTAAGATCCTGCATAGCGTTGGAAAGCCTTCTGTAAAGGTAACCTGATTTAGGCGTCCTCAAAGCAGTATCCATCAGAGCGTCCCTACCAGTCATGGCCCCGAAGAAAAACTCATACGGAGTAAGACCGCTTTTGAAATTGTTGCGGACGAATCCCCGTGCTTTCGGTGAGACATCACCAACTTTAAAATAAGGAAGGGTTCTACCGCTGTAACCATGATCGATACGTCTGCCGCGTAAAGCCTGCTGGCCGACGACAGCTGCCATCTGGGCGATGTTCAAAGCATTACCTCTTGCTCCTGACTTTGCCATGACCAAAGCAGCACTGTCAAATTTCTGCCGCATGGCCAGATCCCCGCTCTTGTTACGAGCCCTGTTCAAAGCTTCCAGGATACGCAGTTCCATCGTTTCCTGCAATGATCTGCCGGGCAGCGGTTCCAGCTTTCCTTGATTGAAATGTTCGATGATCTTTTCAGCTTCCAGTTCAGCACGTTCCAAGACGGACTTGATCTCATCTTCTGTCTCGTTAGTTAGGTCCATGTCGCCGATACCGATAGAAAAACCTCTTCGTGAGAGAACGTTGATACCTAGTTTTGAGACTTTGCCGAGGAACTCAGCCGCATAGGCTGCACCGTAGCGCTCATAGATATTACGCAGCATCAGACCTGACTCCTGACCAAGGTTTGCTTTGTCCATCAGACCAGTCTTCAACTTACCATTAGTGATCTTAACGTCGTTGCCGCTCTTATCCTTGCCGCTGAAATTGAAATCTTCAGGAAGCAGGACAGAGAACACTTCTTTGCCATCGATCTTATCTTTATTAGGAAGACGTGAGAGGTCGTCGACACCGCAAGCATAAAGCAGGTCTACCGCTTCCAGGCGGGTCAATACCAGCTCCTTTGTCAAAAGATAATTACCAGTGATACCATCGTGGATGCAGCCGACGACGCTAAGGCCGTAACGGGGGCTGATCATCTGAGTCTCTACCAGCATCAAAACTTGTGCTTCCGCGCGGGCTTCTTCAGTCTGAGGGATGTGAAGGTTCATCTCGTCACCGTCGAAGTCTGCGTTATAAGGATTACATACAGCGGGATTAAGACGGAAAGTTCTTCCCGGCAGGACTTTTACGTGATGACACATCATGCTCATCCTGTGCAAAGACGGCTGCCTGTTGAATAAAGCGACGTCACCGTCGATCAGGTGTCTTTCCACGACGTAGCCGGGAGCAAGCTCCTCCAGGATCTCTTCTTTAGTCTCCTCAGTAACTGTTTTCCTGCGCCCATCGGGTTTGATGATGTAGTTAGCGCCAGGATATACTTTAGAACCGCGTTCAACATATTTACGAAGGTATTCAATGTTCCACTCGTTGATCCTTTCAGGGACAGTAAGGCTCATGGCCATGGCCTGCGGCACACCCACTTCATTAAGAGCGATAAGAGGATCGGGGCTGATAACTGTACGCGCTGAGAAATCAGTACGCTTACCGGCCAGGTTGTGCCTGATACGTCCTTCCTTGCTGCTGATCCTATTGACCAGCGTTTTCAGCACTTGGCCGCCGCGATGTCTTGCTGGAGGCAGCTGCGGCACCTCATTGTCGAAGAAAGTTGTAACATGATATTGCAAGAGGTCCCAGAGGTCTTCGATGATGACTTCAGGAGCTCCAGCGTTGATGTTTTCAAAAAGACGCTGGTTGATACGGACGATGTCTCCCAACTTGTGAGTAAGATCATCTTCACTACGTTCGCCGGATTCCAAAGTGATGCTCGGCCTCATGGTAACTGGCGGGATACCCAAGATAGTAAGGACCATCCATTCCGGCCGGAAACCCAGCGCAAATCCGAACAATCCAAGCTCCTCATCAGGGATCTTTTCTAATCTAGCCCTCACTTCGATCGGGCTGAGCCTGGTATCATTCTCATAAAAGTTATAAGGTTTATCAAGCTTGATCTTTTCCTGCTTGCCGCCGCAGTGCGGACATTTATCTTTTTTCTTGTATTTATCGACGATAATCTTGATCTGTCTTCTACGTGACTCAAACCCTTCTTCTTCGCCCATCTTGTTAAGAAGGTTGCGATACTTAGCAGTATTCTCTTCCGGAATCAATAGTTTTCCACAAGAACGGCAGGATGACTTCAGAAGATCAAGTATTTGCCGGATAAATTTAATATGGACCACCGGACGAGCCAACTCGATATAGCCGAAGTGACCGAGAGTATCTTTCAGTTTTAGTCCGTCAGTCTTACAGACCAGACCTGGATCGATGACACCAAGACGGGTGTCCATAAGACCGCCGTCAACCGGGTAGCCTTCACGATCGTACAACTCGGGGGTCACCACTTTTGCCGCTGACATGTCTTTAACGACTTTTGGAGACAAAACTGCAAAAGAGATGGATTTGATCTTTTTGGATACGAATTGCGGTTTCATGTCAGTAGTCCTCTAATATTTGTCCTCAAGTTCTATCTTAGGATGGATACCTAAAGATATCAGCTCATTAAGCAAAAGTTTGAAGGCGTAGCTCATCTCTACATATGAGATATCTGAATCTTCTCCGTATACGGGAGACATCAACTTGTTAGTTCTGGCATCATAATAGCCGACAAGACCAGACTTCTCACAGACTGGAACGGTAACACGGTCTGAATCGAACCGCTCTTTCAACAAGAGAGAAGCGCCGTGAGCGATAAAGGTATCTTTCTCCATCTCTCCCAGTCGAAGACCGCCTTCTTTGGCTTTCCCTTCAGTAGGCTGTCTTGTCAAAAGCTGGATAGGACCGCGGGCCCTGGACTGCATCTTGTTAGCGACCATGTGGCGCAGACGCAGGTAATACATATTGCCGACATAGATCTTGGCCAGCATCTGTTTGCCAGTACGTCCATCGAAGAAGATCTCAGTACCATCTTCACGGAATCCTAAAGTGAGAAGCTCTTTACGGAGGTCTTCAGCTTTTTCAGATTCAAACAAGGTACCGTCAACATAACGGCCGCCAAGTGCTCCTACTTTTCCACCCAGAAGTTCCACCAGATGTGAGATAGTCATCCTCGAGGATATACCATGAGGTGTAAAGATGAGATCAGGAACGATACCTGAAGTTGAGAAAGGCGCATCTGCCTGCGGCACCAAGATGCCGGTAACTCCTTTCTGTCCGTGACGGGACGTGAACTTGTCGCCGATCTCCGGGACACGTTCTTCTCTTAAGCGTACCTGCACCAACTTGTTACCTTCTTCGTTCTCAGTAAGTACTACGAAATCGGCAATGCCTTGCTCACCATGTTTTAATGCGACGGAACTTTCACGACGGATAGAACCAGAAAGGTTATATTCATCCATGCCGCTTAAGAATCGCGGCGGGCTGGTACGACCGATAACAACATTGCCCTCTTCGACGAAAGCTTCGGGAGAGACGATACCATCTGCTTCCAGGTGGCGGTAATCACGCTCACTGCGGTAACCTTTAACTTCTTTGTCCGGTACTGCCACTTCATCAATAAGACCGCCGGAGTAACGGAGCTCTTCAGCTTTTACCGGCGTGAAATAAGTGCTTCGGGCCAGACCACGTTGGATAGAGCCTTTGTTAAGGATGACACCGTCTTCCATGTTATAACCATCATAACACATGACAGCTACGACCATGTTTTGGCCGGAAGGATGCTCTTCATAATCAGTCACGTCATGGATCCTGGTCTTGACGATAGGAAACTGCGGATAGTGCAGGATGTTGGCGTCCATATCCATCCTTAGATGGAAGTTAGCGGCATAGAAACCAAGAGACTGTTTCTGGTTCTTGCTGCCGATGATAAGGCGTGAGGATTGGTTGTAATTCCCGAAAGGAACTAAAGCGGTAGCGACGCCACTGATAGAACCCGGTGTGATCTCCATGTGAGTGTGGCTCTCGGTAAGATCTTCCGGCCTGTAAGCCACGAGGGCGTTCTCTTCTTCACCAGCATCAAGATATTCGATAACACCTTGACGTACGAGGTCAACCCAAGTAAGCTCACCGTCTTTCAGCTGTTCAAGATGTTTCTCAGTCAGAAGGGTCTTGCCTTCCCTGACGATGATTAGCGGACGTCTAGCTCGGCCCTCATCAGACATGACGTAGATCTCGTCAACTTCTTTATTATGGAAAATGTTAATATCATCAGGCAAAGTGCCTTTCCTTCTAAGATCTTTGATATCGCTGACAAAAGAGCGAGGATCATCTACAGTTCCGACATATTTTGCGTTGATATATACTTCTGCCATTTTATGCTTCCCGTAACCCGATGGTTTTCAATGATTCCAGAACCTTGTCTTCTGGAACGTTTTGTGATAGTGAACAGAGCATGGCCAGGTTCTTACGTAGACCGATGTTAGTACCTTCGGGAGTCTCGATAGGACACAGCCGGCCTAGATGGGTACAGTGCAAGGCTCTCGCTTCGAAGTTCTCCTGAGCGCTAGACAGCGGGCTGACGACCCTCTGCAAGTGTGAGACCATATCCAGGAAATTAGTACGGCTCATACGCTGTGAAACCCCTTGTCTGCCGCCGACCCATTCGCCAGTGGCCATGGATGAGTATAATCTAGATGTTAACAGCTTGTCACGGATGATGACCCTGATCGAAGGAAGCTTACCTCGCTTGATGATACGCTGGAAGTTGTAAAGGATATCCCCGACAAGGACTTTAAAGTTGACCCGGAACAAGTCCAGCAAAAGGTCACCGCTCATCCTGATCCGCTTGTTCATGTAATGATCCTTGTCATCAGACGGTCTCTGCCCGGAAGCGACGTCAATATATTTTTTGAGCATCTTGCAAAGGTTAATGGCTTTTTCCGGGCGGTTCTCTTGAGTCATGCCGATATTTGGGAACAAGTATTTCTCCAGGATCTCTTTGGTCCTTTCAACACGGATCTCTTTGGTCTGACCGACACCGATCTGCTTACTGATAAAATCGATAGCATCATCCTGAGTTTTTATGTCGACAAATTCAAATAGGTTAAGGATAAGCTCATCGTAACTTCTGTCTTTGGAAACTGATTTCATGATCTCTTCATCTTTGACCAGACCAAGAGCTTTCAAGACAACAACGATAGGCATCTGCTTAACACGGGTGAACGAGATGTAATAGATGCCATCCTTCTTGCGTTCGAAACTATGCGGAATCTTATAGGAACCGCGGGCGGCGAAGAAACGACCGACAAATTCCCCGGATGAAGCTTGCTCAACCATGAAGTTGTTAGGAGCCAGATCTTCCACATTGACGATGACCCTTTCAGTGCCGTTGATGATAAAATAACCGCCTGGATCAGAAGGGTCTTCTCCCTGTTTCAAAAGGTCCTCCCGTTTCAAGCCGTCCAGGTGGCAGAACTTACTTTTAAGCATGATCGGCAGCTTGCCGACTTCAGCCACGAAGTTCTCACGCTGTACATCATTGATATAAGTGTTGACTTCAAGATAGATAGGAGCATTATAAGAGATCTTTCGCAGACGCGCCTCCATCGGATAGATCGGTCTTTTACTGCCGTCAGCCTCCGTGATCTCCGGCTTACCGATAGTGATGCGGCCAAAACGGATCTTAAATTTTTCGATGTTAGCCGGGATGATGGTCGGTTCAGCTTCTTTGTTCTCTTCAATGACTTCCTGAAGACCGTTCTCCAGCAGATTATTGAATGATTGGATGTTGCTATCTACGAAGCGTTTCTCTTCAAAATATTTCTTGATAAGGATAGACCTGTTATTATCCATTGATTACCACCCTATAATAAAATGTCTTGCCAGCAGTAGCGCTAGCCCGTTCGATCCTGATGATGTCTCCTTCTTTAGCACCGGAACCGATCAAAGCAGGATCATTTACCAAGATTTTAGGAAGTTCTTTGATAGTAAGATTTTGAGACTGTAAGAAAGTTTCCTTCTCCTTGTCAGAGAGCTTGACATGAGACGGTACGAGGATGTGTTTTGCGGGGCTGGTCATTGTGTTTGCGGGATGATTATGAGGTGGGCGGGAAAATCCCGAAATTTACGTTCGGAACTTTCTTCGCCCCTGACGGGCCGGAAGGGATTTGAACCCTCGACCGCCTGATAACATTGTCGGTTGAACGACCAACCTGACGTAAAAGTCAGGCGCTCTACCAAGCTAAGCTACCGGCCCAGAGTGCCTGGCCGATATCAAAGGTTTGACCTTTGCACCGTCCAGGAACTAAAAAGCGCCCTGGCCGGGACTTTCATTGATTGTGATTGACCCAACCATTTTGAACCCGGGTCGAAGCCGTGACAGGGCTCCATGCTAGGCCGAACTACACCACCAGGGCACCTCTTCTGACAGCGCATCATCTACACTATTTTTACTGATAGTTGTAGAAAATCCCCTGCCATTGGGTCAAGAAACTGGGGTCTGTTTATAAAGCTTTTGCTTTTTTAGATTATAGGAAGAGCAAAAACGATAGATAGAAGAAACCTGCCAAGACCACGCCTTGCAGCAGCCAGGCCAAGAATGCCCTTATGAAACCTACATCGAATGCAAATCTGTAGACGACAATAGTAGCTAAGAAAGAGACAATGCCAGCATAAGATGAGAGTTTAATAGTAATAAAAAGAGAGACCGATCCTGTCAACAAAGCCACTAAAGAGGTCTTTAGCAACGAGGTGTGTCCTCCCAGCATCTTTACGGCGATATAGAGGGGGATGATGGAGACTATGAAGATGATAACCACCATTATCAGGTTAGCCGTGATCAAACCCAGTAATTCTACCATGTGGAAAAGAATAGACAGGGACTATTAAAGATTACGGTCTTTCCACGACCACTGCGGCATATCTTACCCCTTTTGAAGCTAACGCCGCTGGTTTCTTAACAGTAACCCTTACTTTCTTAAGAGAAAAAGATCCCAGCAAGGTTTTAGCGCAGGTGTCCGAGATTCGTTCCAGCAGATTATATTCTGTCTTCTCAATGATGTCTTTTAGAACAGCATGAACTTCTTCGTAATTGATTGTATCGTTGACCTCGTCTGAACTAGCTGCTTTTGAGATGTCGGTAAAGATTTCTACGTCGATAAGAATCTCTTGTTTGGTCTTACGTTCTTCTTCAGAGACGCCGAGGTTACAGAGAAAAGAACAATCGTAAAGGATTATGGAATCCATCATTTTTTGGGCATAAGAGCCTCGACCGCTTTGTCTAAGCTGCTGTATATCGGAGGCGTGTTAAAACTGACCTGATTCTGCTCATTCAACTTTTTCCAGGTTCTCATGAAATCCCTAGAAGCCCTGCCTACAAAACCAGCTCTTTCGATGCCATAACTAGCATGAGCTAAAGCCGCAGCATGGACCAGCTGAGCGCTAACATCGGGAGTATAACCCGCAAAATTGAAAGCTAAAGCCTGATAACCAGCAGCGCTCATCTGAGATACGACGTCGGTAAGGTCAGCAGGACTAACCTTTGTAGGACAAGCCACAGAGACCACACCTATTGTTGGATTATCAGCAGCTACAAAAGTAAGCACGTCAATGTCAGCTTCAATAAATCTTCTTACATATTCCATAACCGTGCATCCGTCAGATCAGCCTTTTTATATATTGAGGAACATGATTCTTAAGAAAAAAGAAAGGAAAGACGCGAACGCCTCCCCTTCCGTATCCCCTCTCCCGGATTTGAACCGGGGATCTCTCCGTCACCGCTGTCTGCATGTCATTCGAGGGATAATTCCCAGTCGTGCAGCGAGAATCTCTACAGCGGAGCGTTCTAGCCAGGCTAAACTAAGAGGGGTCGATGCTTATTCCTGTGAGATTTGGACGTGGTTTATTAAATTTTTGGAGAATGTAAGTGATTAAGCGTTTTAGAGATAAGCTTCCAGCCAACAAAAAACTTTATTAAGAGCTCCCTTTTTCCCATTGATTGATGCGGGAGTCGTATAGTGGTCTAGTATGCGGCCTTGCCAAGGCTGCGACCCGGGTTCAAATCCCGGCTTCCGCACCATTTTTCTTATATCTCAGAGATTTCAGGAATCGGTACTGTGCACTTCGTCTGATCTTCTTTCAAGAGATAGAAATGGTGGCAGAATAATCCCTGGTCTCGATATGCAGGAAGCACTACTATCTCCCGAGACTTGTCGATCAAGCTGTATTGACGATCACTGATAAGTTTGTCAAAAGCCAGTCTGCGAAACTCAGCGTCTGTAATGTTCCCGTCTGAGCTGCAACCGATTATCTCGTAAGCTGAGCCAAAGCCATCACCTTCTTCCGCCTCAAGTTGAACTTCATAGACATCGATATTCCAATCATGCTGCAGCCACTGCGTCTGAGACGGTCCCGCGCAACCAGCCAATAATCCTGCTAAAGTCATCTGTAAGGTTCTCATGTTTTTCTCCAAACATCAATCACCACAAAAGATGGGCTCTGAAAGATCAAGATCCCTATCGGAGACAGTACAATAAAAGCCGTGAGAATTACATTCTTTATAAAATTCACAGATCTTTTTTTCTATAGTAGGATAGTCGACAGCCAGGACAAACTTGCCGTCCCGGACAGCTTGGTCAAGAAAAGAGAGAGAGCTGTCATCTGAAATCTCTTCGTCATCATCAAACCAAGTATCTTCTTTGCCGAAACCGTCGATGATCTGTCTATATTCCTCAAAAGTATACAGTTCGGCGGCATTCTGCGGCACGATCAGAAAACTCGGATTAATCTGCTGGCTGGCTTCACGTATCTTTCTGACAAAGTCAATCATCTCTTGAGCAGCCGTTTCTCGTCCCTGTTCTTCGTAGTATTCGTATGCGTCAATGATATCCAGATAGACGCCGTCGTAGCCTTGTTCCGCGATCATTTCCACTTTAGCCAAAATGATCTCCTGCCATCCGAGATCCCAATATTTCACTTTAAAATTGCCTTCCCAACCAGGATTTTCAGCGTCGATGAAAGAAGGAGAACCAACCCGCCAGCCATCCTGCCAGTATTCACGGTAATCTTCCGCTTCACCGATGCTAAGATAAGAAAAGATGGTCTTGCCCTGCTGGTGCAGTACACCCAGCTGTTCTGCCGAAAGATCGATATCGTCGATGTCAACTATGACATAAGCCGTCTGAAGTTCCCGTACACTAGAGAAAGTAGCATCCTGGAGCTGGTAATGCCAGTCATCCAAAGTCGACGGTTCTTCAGCTTGAACTTCCGGTGGTAAAATTTCAGGAACTTCTGACGGTAAGACCTCAGTAGATCGTCCCGATTCAGGAGTTGGTTCCAGATTTACCTGCTCCGTAGCCGGCTCCGGCGCTTCGGAAACGCAAGCTACTATGAAAAGCAGTATTGATAATAAGAGAATCAGTTTTAATTTCATTGACAGACATCACCTTCACAACAAGGATTGATATGGCCGCAGTTCCGGCAGATATATTTCTGCTTGATCGACTCCATCTCATTTCCGCAGGCTTCACAGTGGAACGGCATCTTATAAGAGAATCAGCTGGAACTTATAAATCTCACGCAGAGGTTTCAATATATATCAACGCTTCCTCTAGAGTCAATGCTTCAACACCATAATGAGAAAGAGTATCGACGGCTTTAATTTTAATAGATTCACCTCTGGAAACACACAAGTCAGGGACATAGGCCACTTTCGTATTTGGAAAATTTACTTTAAAATCCAGCATCGCTTTAGACAGAGCATCTTCAAGAAGACCCCCGATAAATATCGTCCGGTCGTCGTCTCCGACCAATACCCGCTGTTTTGCGCGACAAAGGTATTTTGACTTATAAAAATTCCATCTCTGCTTTGAAACACCCTCAGGAGGAGCATCGTCAAGGGGCAGACCGTCATCTGTAATGCAAACAGAAGTAATCCTTCGATCAGACATGAAAGAGAACGCCGGGTCACCCTGGAATGCCTGAGATCGGATAAATGCAGCCAAAGGATTAATGCGCTCGACTTCCGGTCGATACTCTTTCAGGACCAGAACTCCCGCTTCATATATTAAGCCCCGTTCAACCAACTGGGAGACACTTTTATCACGTTCCCCATTTGCTGGGATCGGCCCCATCACCAATGCCTGGCGGGAATGACCATTAACGCCACCATAAACCATCTTGTAATGGTGCGGTAACATCACTTGTAGTAACATAACTCCCGCAAAAATGGACTATTTTAAAAGGATTACCTAGTTTTTATCTACTGCCACTTAATTTCTGCTGCCAAAGTCTCCGCTGTCAATTATCTTCGACCGTCAATTATCTTCGGCTCTCAATTGCTTTTAGCCGTCATCTATTCCCTGCTGTCATGGTGCGTATGGACAAGCACGGCTTTGATCCTGCGGACACCAGCAGACGAGGATTCTTCTTTGGTGATCTTGATACCGATGATCTCTTTGGTATTGTGGACATGAGGACCGCCGCAGAACTCTTTAGAATAATCGCCGACGAAATAGACCGATACTTTGTCAGGATACTTAGCGCCGAACTCCATCTGGGCGCCGATCTTGATAGCCTCATCCTTAGACATCTCTTCCCGACGGACCGGCATCTCTTCTTTGATGACCCGATTGACCTCTTCCTCAACTTTCTTAACTTCTTCAGGAGTCAGTTTCCGGTCAAAGGAGAAATCAAAACGCAGTCTTTCAGGAGTGATGTTACTGCCCCGTTGTTTTATTTCAGAAGAAACTACTTTTCTAAGAGCTTCATTAAGAAGATGAGTGGCAGTATGCAACCTGGTGGTTTCAGGAGAATGATCGCTCAGACCACCTTTAAACTTGCCGGCAGAGGCTGTTCGGGAAAGTTCTTGATGTTTTTCATATTCCTCTTTGAAACCTTCTTCATCGACAGAGATATCGTTCTCCAGAGCCAGCTCCTGAGTCATCTCCAGCGGGAAACCGTAGCTCTGGAATAACAGGAAAGCGTCCTTGCCGGAAATCATCTCGGCTTCCGCAGCCAGCTTCTCGAAGAGGCGGAGACCTTTCTCAAGGGTAGCGGCAAAACGGTCTTCTTCCAATTGCAGTTCGCTGAGGATGGTGCTCTTATTTTTCATTAGTTCGTTATAGAAAGAAGAGTATTCTTTGATGATAGTTTCAGCGACTTTGGAAGTAAACGGATCTTCGATGCCTAGTTGTTTGCCGTAACGGATGGCTCTTCGGATGAGTCTTCTGAGGACATAGCCGCGATCGACGTTGGAAGGGATGACGGAGTTCTCGTCACCGATGATAAAAACCGCTGCCCGAAGATGGTCGGCGATGATACGCATCGCTTTCTTATGCTCTGAATATTTTTTGCCGCTGAGTTTCTCGACCGCTTTGATGATCGGCTTGAACAACGCTGTCTCGTAGGCGCTTTTCTCACCTGCCAGCACAGTGACGGCCCTTTCAAAGCCCATGCCGGTGTCGACATTTTTCTGGGATAGATGAGACAAAGAACCATCTTTAGCTTTATTATACGTCATGAACACATCATTCCAGATCTCTACCCAGCGGTTATCATCAGGATCAAACTTCACAGGAACTTTCTCATCGCCCGTCCAGTAGAACATCTCCGTACAGGGGCCGCAGGGACCGGTTTCACCGGCTGACCAGAAATTGTCGCTGCCGCAATAAGCTATTCTCTCTTTAGCGATCCCTAATCCCTGCCACAAGGCTACAGCTTCTTTGTCAACAGGAACAACCTCATCACCTTTATAGACGGTTACGGCCAGCATCTCTTTTGGTATGCCCAACCATTTTTTAGAGGTAAGGAACTCAAAGCTCCATTCGATAGCTTCCTTCTTGAAATAATCACCCAGAGACCAGTTGCCGAGCATCTGGAAGAACGTATGATGGGTGTTGTCGCCGATATTTTCCACATCTCCGGTGCGGAGGCATTTTTGGACGTTGACCAGCCGTTTCCCAGCAGGATGTTTCTGTCCTAATAAATAAGGTACCAAAGGCTGCATGCCGGCCGTGGTGAACAAGACGGAAGGGTCGTTCAACGGAACAAGGGAAGCTGAAGGGATCAAAGCATGGTTCTTAGATTTAAAAAACTCGAAGTACTTTTCACGCAGGGTTGCCGGATCCATACCAGCAGGAATAAAGAAAGGGTTTTTAAGAATTTCTACTCCACCACAGTCATCCCTTTAGCCGTAAGAATCCTCCGTACAGAACTATCGATCCTCTCTTCCGAGATTTCACCGTTCTCTACAGCTTTCTCAACGGCTCTAATCATGCGATAGATATTCTTAGGATCCCTATCAAAATTGAGGATAAGATCGTGGCCGGCCTTGACCAGGTCGACGTACATGATATTGACTTCCGCCGGCTTGTAGAAACCAGCCAAACCCAGCATACCTACCTCATCGCTGAAGATCAGCCCAGAAAACTGCTGACGTAATGACGATACGACTGCTGGAGAGACACCGGAAGGCCTGCCTTCTGAATCGACAGCTCCTGAGGAGATGACGTGAGATACCATGATACCAGAGACATCATTAGTCATCGCTTCTTTGAAAGGGACCAGATCATCCTCTCCAATAGTGGCAGAAACGATGGTCTTGTGGGAATCATCGACACTGAGCGTTTTCCCAGGGTAATGTTTGCCGACAGCCAGCACCTCTTGTTCCTGCAACCCAGCCAGGTATCTTGCCCCTTTTTCAGAAACTTCTTCGGTGCTTCCTGAGAAGCTGCGGCAATGCAGGATATCATCTTTCAGGTCAAGCACCGGAGCAAGATTAACATTTATGCGCAGAGAAGAGAGCAGTTCGCCCTCTCTTTTTCCGACGGCATAGGCCTCATCAGATGTGTTTATCTCAGCCAATGAGGGAAATTGAGCAAAATTTTCAAATGGATTAAGACAGCCTTCCAGGTCGACTGCTACCAAGAGAGGGATGGTCGCTTTCTCCTGAAATGAGGAAACAGCATCATTGAAATCAGCTTCCTGTCTTTTCGCTCCCAGATACACGCCACCGATTAGCATCTTTTGATAGAGTTCGGCGTTACTATCTTTTCCATATACTAGAATCATCTGCGCGATCTTCTGTTTTAGAGTAAGTGACTGCAGGGAAATAACATTTTCGTCGATGACAACATTAGAAGGTTCGTCCACCTGAAGAGGAAGCTGACCACGCAGGGTGACTAAAGAAAGCACCAATATGAGGATCAACAGCACTTTTGTCGTCTTCCAGCTATCCCACATCGTATCCCCTCTTCTGGCATAAGGTCATCATGTCTTGATCTAAGACGAGAAACCGCGAAGATTCCGGAGAGGCATAACATCTGTATCCACCATCATCCTTTTCGCAGGCATACTGTTTAACCGCTTCGTAGCAGCACTGTTCTTTCGGCAGGGTGGCCAGGACACCGTCTTCTGAATAAGCGCAAGTTGCGTCAGAATTTTCAAGAGAAGTGATGCTTCCCCCGGTAAAAGCCGGCGAGACGTTAACCATAAGCAGAACGGTCGCCACCAGCAGTAAAGCGATATTTACAACAAAGACAGGTTTCATGTCAGGAAGTAATCAAAGCAAGTTTAAGAAGATTGCGGAGGTTGATCTAACACCTTCCCCTTTAGATCGAAAGTAGTGGTCTTGTCTATCCGCACCTTGACTTTCTGGCCTAAAGAGAAATTGCCATCGACCAGCACTTGTTTATACGCTTCGTTGCGGCCGATCCATTGATTTTCCTGCGTTCCTTTCTCATCTATCAATATCTCTCCCTGCCAACCAAGCCAGCGTTCGTTCTGGAGGGTAGAGATGTTATGGAAAATATCCATCAGCACTTTAGTTCGCCTTTTCATCTCTTCCAAAGGGATAGGTTCCATCTCAGCGGCAGGAGTTTTCGGCTGCGGCCAGAAACGGCTCATGCTGATTATGTCGGGAGAAGTCTTGCGGACCACTTCCAGTGTCTGCCAGAAGTCATCCTCAGTTTCCGTAGGAAAGCCGACGATGATGTCAGTTGCCAGAGTGATGTGAGGGATTTCTTCTTTGACACGTTTTACCAAGTTGAGGAATTCATCAGTAGTGTTTCCTCTTTGCATATCTCTCAAGACTTTGTCGCTGCCGGCCTGCATCGGCAGATGGATGAACTTAAACACTTTTGGATGGTTGAACAACGGTATCAGCTCATCTTTTATCTTAAGCAGATGGACCGGATTGCCCATACCAACACGAATCTTGAAATCTCCGGGAATCTCTACCAGCTTCTGGAGCAGTTCAGCTAAGTTGGTCTTGATGTCAAAACCGTAGCACATGGTATCCTGAGAAGTCAACCAGATCTCTTTGACACCTTCTTTCACCGATCTTTTAGCCAAGTTAATGATCTCTTCCGTTGGGTACGAGGTAAGATTACCTCTAGCTGATTTAGTCTTACAGAAAGTACAGGCGTTTAAGCAGCCAAGATTGAGAGGGATTATCTCCACGATAGGATTTTTCCTTACTTTGGGCAGGTCTAACGGCGGCATCTCTCCAGCCTCCAGCATCTGGACAGTATTATTGTTGAGAGCTTCTTCCACTACTTCTACGATGCAGTGGATAGCTTTGGTGCCGACGAGAGCAAAGCCTTTAAGCCGTTCAGGATCGGTCTGCGGGATGCAGCCGGTGATGATGATCAGCTTATAGGGATGTTCTTTCTTTATGCTCTCTAACCTGGTGAAGAAAGCGTCAGCCGTAGGACCTTCCACGGTGCAGGTGTTGAAGACGATGATGTCGGCATCTTCCAGGCTTTCTTTATGCTCAAACCTAGCTTCTTTCAACAGCCCAGCCATCCTCTCTGAATCTGAATCTGAAAAATTGTGCGAACAGCCGTACGTCTCGATGTAAAATGAAGTCATGCAGGCTTTCAGAGCGCTTCTCTTTTTAAAGATTTATTTTGAGAATAGCCTATTGATAGAAATCTTGTCCCTTACTTTTCCAGCGTTGAAACTTTTCATGCCCTTAGTGTAGGTATAGTCAAGGTCTACTAAAGTAGCATCATCTTGAGCAGGACCGACAATGATATTCCGACGAGAGAGTGTAATGCCGGAGAAACCAGCTTCATGGATCACCCCAATAGTTTTTTCAAGATCATCCCGAAGATTCGGAAGGGCTGACCTTTCAATCATTGTACCATAAACATATGGCCTCAGAAGAACACATTGCTCAGAAGATTGGTAGATTCCGATGATCCCGGCCAAACCCGGTAATTTATTGCCGTCAAGAACATTATGGTGCCCTTCAATATCTCTATGAAAATTGGCCCAACGACGCAATTGCGGCATCTCAATTTCGGGAAAAACTTTTAGGACTAAAGCGCCCTCAGGACCCATCACTTTATAGGCCGGAGTAGAGGACTGAGGAGAACTCAGACTTCCCACGAGAACTAAAGCTGGATTGATCTCTTCTACAACTTCATGATAAGTTTGCATGGGTTGAAATTTTCTGCCGGTTATTTATAAGATTACCGTTTGTAATTTACCAGGGGGGCTACAATAGAGGCATAATCTTTCTCTAAGACCAAAAGCCGGTCCGATAAGTTATCGATCTCTCCGATAGGTTCGAAACCATCGTCCATAAGAACATCAAGACCAACATATCCATGCTTTACGACTACGATAGCTTTCCCGCGAGTACGAGAAACAAATCGGTGCAGCCCGGCAAGAGCTTTGGTTATATCATCTCTTGAACCATTGATGATCCGGATGACTGAAGCATCCATTGAAAGAGTATAACCATCTTCAAAAGGATGAAAGTCTGACTCAGGGATCTCTTCTAGGCCATAAAGCTGGACGGTCAGTTGTCCGACGGTTAGGACACCACCCCCTACTTTAGCTTCTAATCTTCTATGAGGCTTTTCTAGAAAATATAACAGTTCCCCCATCTTTTCTGTTTTCTGAAAAGTTTATTTTTATTTGTTTCTATAGTTTGTAGCCAAAAGTCAGGAAGGGATTGACCGCAAGACCGGGATCATAAGTAAGAACTGAATAAGGCAAGTCGTTCTGTGAAACTGTTACTTCAGGAACTATGGAAAAATCGCCAACATCAACTTTTACTTCTGCCTCTAGCTCATAGCCGACGTGATCAGAGTTGCCGCTGCCTGGCAGGTATTCGGAAATCGCCGCGGAAACACTGCCCTTGACGGAGAAACTCCCTTCGTACAGTGGAATACCATCGACAGAGAGACCTTGCCGGTGAGCATGACCAGGACCGAGCTTGAAATCAAGCGCATCAGGAGTTGACATGATGTCAAGCGTAGCCGTCGTTCCTTCAGCTACTTTAAAGACAACGCCGCCGCGGACAGCTGCACCATGCGGTGTGAAGTCAAAGCTGAAATATGGCGGAGTGAATTCAACACCACCCACATTGAACAAGAGCGGATGATAACTTCGGTCGCTAGTCCTGACGTAATCGATGATCTCCAGGACGGCATTGATCGTCTCAAGATTAGCAGAGGCAAGAGCAAGGTCTAAAGCAGCCGCCTGCTCCGCATCAGCAACATGAAACAGGTCATACTCGTTAAAGAGAACTATGCCGTTTGGGATGACCAGTTCTGGTTCGCTGTACTTCATGTTTATCCCTGTCTCCCAACCTTTAACATCACAGGTACTCCTTAAGCCCCGATCAAGATCTTTGTAGTTTTTGATCTCCAGATCAAGACCATTGACAAGACAAAAAGCAGAGTATATCGGTGAGGACAAAGCATTTGTCAGGAAATTTATAGCATCATCAATGTCTTTAGGTTCAGCAACGGCATATCTAAGAAGTCCCCTTGCAAGACCATCCTGAAAGATCAATGACCTGGAACTTCTGGTAATAACCTCATTGATGAGATAGTCTTCAGAAGGAGAGCCCCGATAGTCCAAAAAAATTCCTCCAAAACCGTTAAAGCCAAGCTGTTTATTGTCATCCTCAATGCCATGCACAAACTCATGAGCAGATCCGGTAAAGTAACCATTGACGGTTCCTAAAGCAAGAACCATTCCAAATCGAGAAAGCGAAGTGGGCGTCTCAGTCCTATCAAAAACAGCCCCAGTCAAAGCATAAACATCACCAAGAGCTGTTCCTACAACATACGGCAGACAGCTGTCGTCTTCGCAGGTGAGAGGGACAGGCAGTTGTATCTCTCGTTCCGGTGGTTGACGCGCTTGCGAGATGGAAGGCAAGGCCGCCAGTACCAAAGCTGTTAAAGTAAATTTAGTCATATCAAACAGCAAAAAAGAGAGGGCTTTAAATAATTTACCACTAAGAAGTGTTAAACTTCCTGGTCGGCTCTGGGTAGGTTCAGGTTTTTCAGAACTTCTTCCAGTTTTCTAGCATTGTCTGGATCCATCTCACATAACGGTGAACGCAGTCCGCCGACATTGTGTCCAAGATAGTTAAGAGCATGCTTGACCGGGATGGGATTGCTCTCAATGAATAAAGCATCAAATAGTGGTGATAATCTGTTATGGTTATCCTCTGCAAGATTATAATTCTCTGTTAAAGCATTTTCAACCAGGTCATTCATTTCTTCAGGAATAACATTGCTGGCGACAGAGATGACCCCATGACCGCCTCTTCGTATGACAAGCAGCGTTTTAGCATCATCGCCGCTCAGGACGTAGAACGGTCTTCCATTAAAACGGCTGATGATGTCTCCTATCTGGACGACATCGCCAGATGCTTCTTTGACAGCGATAACATGAGGATTAGCGTCAGCGATCCGTTCTAACGTTTCCGGCAGAAGATTGACACCCGTACGGCCGGGAACGTTGTAAGCGATGATCGGTCTGTCAGTAGCTCCAGCAACTTCACTGAAATAACGAAAGAGACCTTCCTGAGTGGGCTTATTATAATAAGGCGTAACTACCAGCATGGCAGAAGCTCCGGCATCATGCGCGGATTTAGTCATAACCACTGCTTTCTTAGTATCATTGGAACCAGTGCCAGGGATGACTTTTGTGTCAGTGCCTCTTACGCGTTCAATAGCATAGGCAACAATATCACGCTGTTCTTCCACAGATAACGTCGGTGTCTCACCAGTCGTACCGCAAGGGACGATACCATCAACTGCAGCAGCTATCTGCCGGTCGATGAGCCTGCCTAGAACATCATAATTCACCTCGCCATCTTTATCAAAAGGAGTTACTAAAGCCGTATAAAGGCCGCTTAGATCAGTATCCATAGCTCATCACCAAGAAACGAGAGATCGGAACATTATAAAAATCTTTAGATGGTAGAGGCTCTGGCTTTAAGTGAACAACCCCTCTAAATACGCTCGGTCTTTAGCTTTCCCTAACTGAAAACCATCTCTTGAAACGACCGATCGATGTTTAGCAGATCCCAAGTCAATCAGAACTGCGTCTTCATCATCTGGTGTGATCACAACATTCTTGGGACTGATGTCCAGATCACATAAACTAAACTTATGAAGTTTTGCGACAGTATCTCTCAATCGCTGTTGTAGTGAGGAGGAGATTGCAACTGGTCCTCGTTGATAAAGATCCTGCCCCTGACGGTATTCCTTCAGGATGGCTCTAAAACCGCCCTGAGAACCGTAATCATTGACAAGCTTTGTTATCCCATCGAGACTTTGGGCAATCGTTAACGCTCTTACTTCTCCATCAATGTGCTCGTTGAAATAAGGGTTATCAGAAGGAAAGGCTTTGAGCACATATGGTGTATCGCCATGTGATACTTTAAGAACCAGACGTTCAGGACTATAGTTCATGCCAGCGACGAAAGATAATCCCCCGTCGAAAATGGTAACGATCTCTTGAGACATATTATGTTTATTCTGTCACCACTTTAAAAGATTAATTCAAAAAACATTCAAAAAAACTTCAAAAAACTCAAAATCCCAATCTTTTGATGATTGTCTCGGCATCGAACTGTTCCAGATCTTTATATTCCTGGCCCACTCCCAGAAATAAGATCGGCTTCTTGATAGTATATGATATCGACAACGGCGCACCGCCTTTCTCATCTACATCTGCTTTAGTAAGGATAGCGCCGTCCATCTCCACCAGCTCGTTGAACTTCCGGGCCTGTTCGATACAGTCATTTCCGGTGATGGATTCACCGACAAAGATTTTCAGGTCCGGTTTGGTAACACGGATGATCTTCTCCAGTTCGGCCATCAGGTTGGTGTTGGAATGCAGCCTTCCTGCCGTGTCTATCAGAACAACTTCAACATCATTCTTCTGGGCATACTGGATAGCATCATAAGCTACAGCCGCAGCATCAGAACCGTAATCATGCTTGATCATCTTCACGCCCAGCTTATTGGCGTGCTCTTCCAACTGCTGGATGGCGGCTGCTCTGAAAGTATCGCAGGCAGCTAACACGACCGACTTATGGTTCTGCCGGAAATAATGGGCCAGCTTGGCGATCGATGTAGTTTTTCCTGCTCCGTTGATACCGAAGAAGGCGATAACGTACGGCTGTTTCTGGCTGACTTTCTCGATAAGGTCGATCTTTTCATAAGATAATATTTCTCTCAGAGTTCTTTCTAACGTTTCTTCGATCTTAGCCAAGACATCCCTCGGCAGTGGTTTGTCGACCAGCTCTTCTTTCAGATCTTCTTTGATCTTGTCGATTACTTCGACAGAAACGTTATTCTCTAACAAGATCAGTTCCAGATCCCAGAACAGTTCTTCGAACTTCTCAGCAGAGATGGTCTTGGTCGTGAATGACTGCTTGATCTTGCCGAAGAAGCTCTTCTGTCCTTCTTTAGGTTTTTCGGCAACTTTCTCTTCTCTCTTAGGAGATTCTTTTTTCTCCCCAATAACTGGTCTCTCCTTGATTTCGACAGCTTTTCCTTCTATAACCGATTTTTCTTTAGTCTCAACAGCTTTTTCTTTCTTTTCAACTGTGGGAACAGTCTTTTCTTTAAGTTCTGGTTTATTCTCGACAATCTTTTCTTCTGTCTTCTCAACAACCTTCTTGGTTTCAGGGATGACTTCTTTTTCAGTAATTTTTTCTACAGCTTTTTCATCCTCAAAAACTTTCTCTTCGACAGCTTCCTCTTTCTTCTTACCGAATAATTTCCCGAAGAAACCTTTCTTCTCCTCTTTAGCCGCAGGAACTTCTACTTTTTCTTCGATGACATATTCCCAGCCCGGCTGCCAGGCTTTCTTGCCGCGCCAATCTTCAGTGATAGCCGCTTTCCAGGTTTTTCCATTCAGAAGAACTTCTAAAGCCAGCTGCGGAGCCTGATGCGCGACGATAGCAATATGCTGGCCATAGTAATTATCATAAAGATAGTTAATGAACTCAGCCATCCGTCTTTCCACGTCATGATAGCTTTCCCCTTCAGGATAGCGTTTTTCAACGTAATCGATAATCTCCCAGTCTTTCTTCTTGCCATTCCATTTACCATAATTACATTCTCTTAGTTTCTCATCCTGGATGACCATCCCTTTGAAACCGAGATTAGCTGACTGGATAGCTCTTTTAAGATCAGAACAGAAAACTACTTCAAAATCAGCATCATACTTATGTAGATCTTTAGCTTGTTTCTCACCTAACTCAGATAATTCTCCGGGATTCCAGCCGGTGGCGATATCCTGCTCATTGTCGGTAGTTGTGCCATGGACAAAATAAGTGATCTTGACCCCTTTGATCTTTTCCTTTTCAGTCTTCTCCTCTTTAGCCGCAGGAACTTCTACTTTTTCTTCTTCCTTTGGCGCTTCAGGGATCGTCTCAAGAACTTCCTTCGTCTCCTCAACTATCTTCTCGGCGAATGGCTCTTTCTTCTTCTTCGGTTTTTTCTCTTTGAATTCCTTTTTGGTCGCTTCGATCAGTTCTTCCGCAGTAGGGATGTCTTTGGGGACGGGAGTTTCTTCCAATAACTCAGTAACTTTTTCTACTTCAGCCTTTTCTTCAACAACAGGCTCTTCTTTAGGCTCTTCAATATCCTCAGAAACTTCATCAGATTTTTCTTCAAGTTCCTCTTTGATCTCTTCAGCTACTTCTTCCGTCTTCTTAGAAAACACCGATAAAGCGCCTTTCAGCTTGTCTTTCAGTCTGCCGAACATTATTCCTCAACATGCTCCTCTACCTGCTTGTAGATCTCATAGGCTTTCTGATGAAGGTGCTGCATGAAGCCTTCCGCTTCCATGATCTTGGAACTCATCTCTTCTTCCTGCTGTTTCAATAAGTTGATCACTTCTTCCACAGTCTTTTCCACGACAGTGCCGGCGCCGACATTGACCAGCAGTTTCTGAGTATCCTGCAAAGTAGCTTTGACAAAGATGCCGTTGGCAACGGGAGCCAGCATCTCAGACTTGGCTTCTGATAAAGCAAGATCCTGCAAGGCTGTCTTGGAGGCATCCAGTTCCTGCATCTGCTGGTTCAGCAGCTGGACGTGTTCAGTGATCTGTTCGATCTGTCCCTGCAGCATCTGGAACTGCATCAGCTGTTCTTGGACGTTCATACTAATTTTCTCACCAATGTTTGAAGATACTTATGATATTCAGCTTCGCTCTTAAGGAAAGCCAAGTCTGACTGGTCTCCTGCTACCTTATTAAGGAAGGGAGAATTGCTGATGACCAATTGCTTAAAATCCTTCTTCAGATGCTCCATCTCTTTACCGACAAGCACCTTTAAGACCGCTTTATCCTGTTTTGTGAGTTCCATCTGCCTGATAGAAGAAGGGAGTTTTATAAGGTTTTTGGAAGATTCGGGATTTTTAAAGAAAATCCTGAAAAGCGACTATTCCCAGCCCTAAATGGCGGGGATTTACACCGTTTTTCCGAGACGGATTTTCTATAGTGAAATATAGCGGAAATCCCTTGAAGTGATAACTCGCATTTAACCCAGGGATGAATCCAAGGGATCTCTGTTTATTTCACTTAAATAGATATGATTTAAATGGGAAATAAATAAAAAGCCTTGCCGTTTTTTGTGGCTCATGCCATATGTATCACATAAAGCCAGTTATAATCTCGGTGAAAGACAATTAGAACCTGGAGAAAGAGTAGTTGTCGGGACAAGGGGTGGCGCTTTCGATCCCAAAAATGATCCCAGCGAACCACGACGGGTGGCAAAACATCTTGGTGTTTCTCCAGAACAACCTTCTATCATAATACAACACCAAGTTTGGCAAAATGGCGAATACATGCCCAGATGGAACATGAAACAGATTCTTGAAGGGGATGGTAGATTCAAAAGATATGCAGATAATTATCAAGGTCCTGACGGTAGTAGATCCTGGGGACAAAGTCTTAGAGGAAGAACAGTATATCTTGTCCATACTCTCAGCAATAATCTTTCCAATAACGATCTAGCTTCCAGAGTACAGAAGATCGCCAGCAACGCAAAGTATCATGGCGCTGAAAGTGTGGTCCTTCTCGCTTTTACTTTAGACAACGAAGCTCAGGAAAGGGGGATACATGACAAAGAACATCCGCGACTTCAGACAGATAAAGCGCGCTATTCTATAGAGGGAGAACCTCACGCTTTATACGATTCATTAAAACAATTGGCGGTTGCCGGTGTTGACGCTATCGTCACGCCGTCTTGTCACGATCCAAGAGCAGCTGCAACATTGTGTGATATTGTCAATGAAGAGCTGGCGCCGATGAACCAGGTCAGTAGAGAAAACCGATCTACCATGCGTTACAAACTTAGTTTTTATAATGTTAGTCTCGCGCCGGTCGTGGCCATGCTCCTGTTAGGAAACGCACCAGGCGGACCACAGTTCAACACTTCCGATAATGGAAAGAATCTGATCATAATGGGTCCTGATGCAGGAATCCTTCCTTATGTTAGAGAGATCGCAAGAAGTACCGGGTTATCAGATGTCAACCAGGCGATAATGTCCAAGATGAAATCAGCAGACGGCGGAGCCATAGAATTGCTGCGTCTGGAAGAAGCGGAAGGACTTACTACAGAAAGGGGAATAGAAGGCATGGACATTGTCATAGTTGATGACATGATCCGCTCAGGAAAGACCATGAGCAGCAACATCGATGTTCTCTATGGAATCACGCTTGAAGGCTTATCTCGTGACCCAAGGATCAGAGGTACACCCAATAAAGTTTCAGTCATCACCACAAGGACCAATTTCGGAGGAGAATCAGTAGGAGTCCTTTCAAATCCTCGAATAGAAGATGTTATCGTCACTAACGCTGATCCACGCGGTTTTAAAAGGATGGGCCGGCTGAGTGATAAGACTTCAATCGTCTATATCAACTTCCTTATGGCTGAAGCGGCAAAAGCTATCGAACGTGGTGAAGACCCTAATGCCGTCCTCACAGCTGGATTTATCAAAGACAATAGGCTGCTTAAAGTAGAAGCCGCTCACGACCACAGAAGCAATGCCGGCTCGTCACAGATAATCTAACCATAGAAACTTAATTCATCCGTCTTCTCGTCCACAAACACGTAAGCTTCCGGATGCTCTTTCAGATATTTCTCACGTTTATCGGCCGGCATGTTGTCTAAGGTTCCTTTTCCAGATAAGCCGACCTGCGGAGTCTTCTTGTAATAATCATCGGCAGTGAAATCTTTTCCAGAAGTTGAAAGCTCGGCAAATTTCTCAAAGTCGATCCAGGTATGCCAGACGCCGTCTTTTTTCCATTTTTTCTTAGCGAACATGACAACCCTTGAAGAGATATGTTCAGAGACGATCTCATAATCAGGAAGATTCTTTTCTAATATTTTAGAGAAGACGACCACCTCCTCATGCAGGGGCATGTTTTCCCGGCTCAGTCTGTTCTGCGAAGGACCAACGTGCATGTACGCCTTGACTTCGATGAAGTCAGGACTGCCTTTCATGATCAGCTTAGCATAATTCTCCGGTTCCATCATGTTGACGTTTTTTATCATGGTCAACCGCAGGCAGGTCCGTTCTTTTCTCTGGGAAAGATTATCTAAACTATTGTTCATGCGCTCCCAGTAATCGGTGAATAAAGGCTTGTCGACCTCTTTCAACAGTTCTTTGTTGGGAGCATCGATGCTTAAGTATAGCTGGGTGATCGGTCTGAGATTTTTGATATGCTCATCATATTGAGCATTGGTTACCAGAAAAGTAGATATCCCCTGAGCATGGAACTTGTCGATGAGTTCGTTCATCCTCGGATAGGTTATCGGTTCTCCCGTCAATGAAAGAGCAACGTGCTTGACGTCTTTAGAGACCTCATAAGCTCTTTTGTTTGATTTGGGCGATCCTTTGAAACCGATCAGCAGCTTGTGATGGGCTTCCAACGATCCTTTGAGGATCATCTCAGGGTCGTCAACGTCCCATTTCCATTCTTTGGAGACCGGCGCTTTATATCCCCGCCAGCAGAAAGTACACCTATTGGCGCAGCTAATGGACGTGGTCATCTGCATGCACTGGTTGCTCATGATCCCATAGAATTTCAGCTTGTAGCAGCCACCTTCCCCGTTGATCATGTTCTTGGTCCAGCCGCAGGTCTTGACGGCGGAATGGCTGCCGACGATCCTGTACTGCTGTTTTTCCAGTTCTGCTTTAGCTTCCGGTGTTAACATACGCTTGAAATCAGAAGGCTGATTTAAAAAAGTTTTGGCTTTCACTTCGCTGCCAGAATCGGCTGGGTTTCCGGCTTCTTATAGCCTTCGAAGATCTCTACCATGGCTTTCAGGTTATCCATGTATCTGGCCGCAACTTCATCTCTCCGATCATAAGGGGCAGTAGTTTCTGCAAAGGCTATCAATCTAGACCTCAAAGAAGAACCATAATTGTTAGTGTCAAACAATAAAGTCGATTGACCACCAGGCCCTTCCAGGTAAAATAAGCGACTAAAACTGGGGTAATAGAGACAAAGATGAGGGTCTACCATCTTTACCGGCTGGCTGAAATCCGTCGGTTTTCCAGCATGATCAAAGACAGAAAAACGCTCCGGGATCGTTATGTTAAGATATTTCAAGAGGGAAGTGTTGAAAACTCTTCGAAAACCAAAGTGGGCCACAAGAAGATGTTTAAGAGGAACGTCAGTCTGATACCCTTCTTTAACTCTCGGCACTCCATCGCGGCGGACTCTCAATGAAAAGTGATGCAACGCTCCCTCTAAATCCTGTTGAAAAACCAGATTATCTTGATCTTTTTTTTTATTAGCCGACATCTTAAGAGAATCATACGTTTCAAGTATCTGTTCCAGCTTTCTGTGGATATCAACAAGATCTAGCATGGCAGCCTCAAATAAAGCCGTTTTTAAAAAGATTCTCCACCAAAAGATATAAATTAGAACGGATATAATCCCTATAAAATGGTCCGCACTTTAGAAGGCAAGCATCCCAAGTACTATGAAGCCATCCTCCAGCTAAGGGAAGTCACCCAGGAAGTGGTCGATTTCATTGAAGAAGAGCTGGCCAAAGGCAGGATGATCATATCAAAAGTAGAAGATGTCCGCAACGGTATCGATTATTACCTCTCAGACAATGATCTTACCAAAGCACTAGGCAAAAAATTACAGATAAAATTCGGCGGAGAACTGAAACTCACCGCTTCGTTACATACAAAGAAAGACAGCAAAGATCTCTACCGGGTGACGGTCTTGTTCCGCCAGGCTCATTTCAGGAAAGGCGACAAAGTAGATTACCAGGGAGATGTTTATGATGTCAAGTCCGTCAGTAAAGAGATCTTGTTACAGCATGATAAGACCGGAAAGAAGGTCCATATCAAATACAAAGAGATGAACCAGATCAAGAAAGTCGCTTAGGTTTTTATTAACTAGCCCCTGATTTTTTCAGTCCTGATTTTTTCAGTCAAGAAAGCAGCTTCTTAAGGGCTCGTATCTTCTTCTGCATCGCTTTCTCGCCCAACTTGGCAAACTTATCACTCTCATCAAAATCGATCCAGGAATGGTCTGGAAAGACTGGAGAGACGATCAGATCAACCTCACTATTCCTCAACTGTTCCCGAGCCAGATTATTAGACAAGGCATAGATGGATTGATAGATGACTTTCATTATTTCCGGCGTCTGACGACCGGTCATGGCCCGGAAAACCCTAGCTGGATACAATAACTTATCGAACAGCCACCCCAAGATTTTCTTGATAAATCTTGGCCAGCGTTTTGGCACAAGATAATTCTTGAGGTTGAGAAGCTCTACCAGGATAAATTGCTCTTTGATATCCTCGATAAAAGGTTTCTTTTTAGGAGCGGAGCGGATGATCATGGCCTCTTTAGAGTAAAGGTCGACGGCAATGACAATATCGGCCCCCATATCTCTTACTATATCGTATGGCGTCGGATCCGTCACGGCGCCATCGATGAAAGCCCCATCTTTGGATTTATGGGGATTAAAGAGACCAGGGATGGAAAGAGACGCCCGTAAGGCTTTGGTAACATCACCCTTTGAAAAGATGACCCTTTCAAATTTTTTAAGATTGTAAGAGACGACACGCAGCGGGATGTCAAGTTGAGAAAACTTTTTCCCTTGGACGATCTCCCGCAATTTTTTCTCGATCCTATATCCTCGCAGCAAGCCTGATTTCGGTACTGTAAAGTCAACGATCTCTTTCCAATCGATGGAAGAGGCGATCTTGGCGATCTCTTCAGGAGTACGGCCGGAAGCGTAGGCCGCGCCGATGACAGCACCCATGGATGTGCCGGCGATGTAGTCAGGATAGATCTTGTTCTGGTGAAGAACTTTAAGGACACCGATATGGGCAAAGCCTTTGGCGCCGCCTGAACCCAAGGCTAAACCTATCTTAAGCTTCTTTTTGTGAACATCCATCACTAGAAGTAATAGCATTAAGGTTTATCTTTCTTTCTGTTAGAAAACATTTTAAAATAAACCCTATCTCGAATAAAATATGGACCATCAATTGATGATGCAAAGGATGACTGCAGACGAAAGAAGAGATTGTGAGACACTACGAAAATCTCTCGAACAGGAATTCCCATTCTATCAAAGAGATCATGCTGTCTATGGCAACATCTTTCCTGGCGGCACTCACTTATTTTACAGAGCAACGCAAGGACGTTGCTGGGGAAGCACCCATTTTGATATTTCAAGAAATGCTGACCGATGGGGATCTATCGAAGAATTCGAAATAGCTCCGGAACAGAGAGGACAAGGTCATGGAAGAAAATTATACAGAGCCATAGAACAATATTTCACGGAAACCGGTTGTAGGACTATCACCCTTATGTCCACGACAGCTGGAGATTTTTGGCAAACTCTCGGTTTCAATTGTTTTGATAAAGTGTCATTCATCAAGCGCATCCAAAAATAAGTAGCATAACATTTTTAAGTAAACCTCATTCTACAGGATGTATGGAATGGAATGATACTTATGCCATCCTTCTGTATCTCTCAGGCAAGAAGGAAGAGACGACAACCAGCCAGATTGCGGAAGAAGTCAATGTTTCCCAGCAGACCGTCTCCCGAAAACTGAAGGAATGCGAAGAGACAGGGCTTATCAACCGGAACGTCACCCCGCAAGGTCTTACCATCACCCTGACAGAGAAAGGGTTATCACTCCTGAAAAAACATTACCATCTTTTACACAGCGTATTTGATAAAGAAAAAGAAGTCAATTGCACCGTCCAGTCAGGCTTAGGAGAAGGTAAATATTACATGTCGCTTCCCCAATACAAGAAACAGTTTAAAGAAAAGATCGGCTACGAACCGTATGAAGGAACGTTAAATGTTAAAGTTGAAAGGGAACAGGTAGAAGTTTTTCTCAAAAGACCGATCCACATCTCTGGTTTCAGCACCACAGAAAGAACTTTCGGCGGCTTGATAAGCTACCCTGTAACCTTAAAGTTTAACCAGAAGAAGATAGCTGCCCATATCGTCCTGCCGGAAAGGACCACCCATCATAAAGATATCATCGAGATCATCGCTCCCATCAGGTTGCGGGACAGTTGGAAGATAAAAGATGGAGACATATTGACCTTACAATGAAGATCGGCATCGCAGACACCATGTTCGCGCGGGTGGACATGGCTAAGACAGCATTACAAGTCATCGGAAACAAGCATCAGGTAGAGCGCTACACCGTTCCTGGTTTCAAAGACCTGCCGGTTGCCTGCAAGAAACTTATCGAGGAATACGGTTGCGACATAGTAATAGCATTCGGTTGGGTAGGAAAAGAAGATATCGACGAGGTCTGCGCCCATGAAGCCAACCAAGGGCTGATACAAGCAGAACTTATGACGAACAAACACATCCTTAAAGTCTTCTTCCATGAGAAAGAGACCAGAGACGAGAAGAAGCAGAAGGAGATAGCTCTAGATAGAGCAAAGAAACACACTGAAAATGCTTTGGCCTTACTGAAAGGCAAGAGCGAGCTGACAAGGGAAGCCGGACAGGGCAAAAGACAAGGATATGATGATGCGGGGGAAATAGCATGAGATTGGGAATAGTCGTTTCAGAAACATATTGGGAACTGTTGACCAGCAAGATGCTGGACCTGGCTTTAAAGACAGCAAAAGAAAACAAAGTGGAGACGGAAGTGCTGAAAGTTCCAGGGAGCTTTGATATCCCTTACGGCACACAAATTTTACTGGAAAAAGAAAAGATCGACGGTGTCGTAACTCTAGGCGCAGTGGTGCAAGGAAAAACCGACCATGACGGTGTCATCAGTTATGCAGTCGCCAATAAACTGTTAGACCTACAACAGAAGTATGAGAAACCGGTTGTCCTTGGCATCAATGGACCAAAGATGAACCGTGAACAAGCTATCGAAAGGATACCCAGAGCAGCGGAAGTTACCAAAGCCTGCATCCAGATGATCAATGCAACAAGCAATAAGTGATCTGCAACAGGGAAGATCAGTCATTATCGTTGATGATAAAGATCGGGAAGATGAAGCAGATCTGCTGGTCGCTGGTGAGATGGTAACAGAAGGACACCTGCGGTTCATGCTCAAATATTGTTCCGGGATAATCTGTGTGGCTATGACTGATGAACGGTTACGGGAACTGCAATTGAAGCCCATGGTTGAGAACAATACCGATAAGTTTCAGACACCGTTCACGGTTTCTGTTGATGCTAAAAAGATACGAGACGGCGGTGTCAGCGTCAGAGACAGATTGTTGACCATAAGAACGCTGATCTCCGGGAAAGCAGAAGACCTAGGAAGACCAGGTCATGTTTTTCCGTTGCGGGCGGCAAAAGACGGCCTTAGAGAAAGACAGGGACATACAGAAGCTAGTGTGGAACTGCTGGGGATAGCAGGATTATATCCCGCTGGTGTCATCTGCGAACTGATGAACCAAGACGGGACGATGATGCGCGGACAGGAACTTAGCGATTTTGCTTCGAAAGAAAATATCCCCCTAATTTCTATTAAAGAGATCAAAGATGTTAAAGAGATTAAAGATGTTAAAGATTAACTTACCCACGAAACATGGTACCTTCCAGATGCTGGAGTTCAATGGGGGGTACGCTCTGATGAAAGGCGATGTCTCCAGAAAAGAAGAGGTCCTGACCAGGGTGCATTCTTCCTGTTTCACCTCTGAGGTTTTTGGTTCACTACGCTGTGACTGTCAGGAGCAGCTGCAGGATGCTCTAATGAGGATCGAACAAGAAGGCATTGGCATATTGATCTACCTGCAACAGGAAGGCCGCGGCATCGGCTTGTCCAACAAGTTAAAAGCATATCAATTACAGGAACAAGGGTATGACACAGTGGAAGCAAATGAAAAGCTGGGTTTTGCAGCCGACCTAAGAGATTATACTGCCGCAGCAAGGCTATTACAATCTTTAGGCGTGAAGTCCGTCAGGCTGCTGACCAACAACCCTAGAAAAGTCAAAGGGCTGCAAGAAAAAGGCATCAAAGTTGAAAGAGGTTCTAGCATCATGGATAAGAACCAGCACAATGCTTTCTATCTAGAGACGAAGAAAGAGAAGCTGGGGCATCTGTTATAGATATATTTATAAGTCATCATCTTTATCTTTAGCTTCATGAAAAGGGGAGTGATCATATTATTGACCGTCCTGCTTCTGGCTGCTTTTGCGACAGCTCAGGACCAATATCATCTTACATTATTAGCTGTGCAAGAAACAGATGATGGATTGGTCGGCAGCAGTGCCGACCTTTACCTGGAGCTGATACCAGGAAACGGAAGGGTCTTCCTGGACACTTTCCCGGCAACGAAGGTAGACACGCAATTCTCAACCCGATTCGCCAAAGAGATCGCCTGCAAGCATTTCAAGCTGGATTGTAACAGATACGACTTTATCTACACCATAAAATCAGATACAAGTATCATCGGCGGCCCCAGCGCCGGTGCGGCCATGGCAGCCCTGACAACGATCGCCGTCAGTGATCTTGATTACACTGAAGAGATAGCCATCACCGGAACCATCAACTCGGGTGCGATCATCGGTCCTGTCGGCGGTGTCAAGCAGAAGATCGAAGCGGCTGCCGGCAACAACCTTAAGAAAGTGTTGATCGCTAAGGGAACAGCTAAAGTTCCGCCGAAAGACAACGAGACAGAGGGTCTGGACCTGATCGCTTATGGAAAAGATAACCTCAGCATCGATGTGGAAGAGGTGCTGACCCTGGACGAAGTGGTGTTCCAGCTCACCGGAGAGGAATTAAATAACAAACCTTTCTCACTAGAAGAGAACCCACAGTATCAGGCGATCATGAAAGGACTGCAGGAGGCTTTATGCCAGCGGACAGGAGAGATAGAAGCCGATAGCTTCGGTGTTAATCTTAACAATGATACCATCAAAACCATCGCCAAAAGAAAAGCCAGCATGGAGAATTCTACTTCTCAGGGCGATTACTATTCTGCCGCCAGCTTCTGCTTTGCCAACAACATCCAGCTTAAACGAGAGTTCTATCAGCACAAACAACTGTCACCGGAAGCGATGCTCAACATCATCAACGGTCTTAGCAAGAAAGTCGATCTTACAGAAGAAAAAGTACGACAGGAAAAGATCGAGACCATCTCCGATCTGCAGGCTCTGATGGTAGTACAAGAAAGATTACATGATGTCCGGCAGCAGGTCAAGACATTTACAGAAGATAATCTGACGAAAGAAGAACAATATAATCTGCTGGCCTATGCTGAAGAACGTTTCTACTCAGCTCTGGCCTGGATGCAGTTTTTTAATATGGACGGAGCCAGGATCGTCGTCGATGACGATCTTCTCAAGATCTCCTGCCAGCAGAAGATCTCAGAAGCAGAAGAACGCTACCAATACGCCAGCCTGTTCCTCAGCCAGTTCCAGGTCGGACATCTCAATGACAAGAATGATGAAGCCCGAGCTGCTTTGAACCATAATGAGACGGCTCTCTGTCTGATCATCGCCTCGCAGGCGAAAGCCGACGCCAATGCCATCCTCAGTTCGTTTGGGTTAACAAATGAGACTGAGCAGGACCTTTTCAACAGCAAGAAGGAGGCTGCTGGAAGGATCATCTTTGAGAACAGCCAGCAAGGCGTGTTTCCTATCCTCGGCTATTCTTACTACCAATACGCGCAGGCTTTGCAGACGGATGAGCTGCCTACCAGCCTGGTATATCTAGAATACGCTTTAGAGATGAGTGATTTCAGCATCTATTTCCCTGAAGAGATGACAACAGCAAGTAGAATTGGAGAATTCATCCTGCAAAAAGAGATCATGCTGCTGCTGGAAGGCTTTGCTTTAGGCGTGCTGATCACGCTGGTGCTGGTGTTCATGAAAAAGAAGAAATGATTATAAAAAAAGTCTTCTTTTCATCTTCGTAAAGATGGAAAAGCTATTCATTGAAAACAGGAAAGGACAGAAGATAGCAGTCATCATTGAGAGATCATCAGACCAGAAGGGACTGGCTTTCGTGATGCATGGGCTTAGTGGTTTTAAAGAACAGCCCCATATCAAGATGTTTGCCGATACGTTTAGGGAAGAAGGCTTCACCGTCATCCGTTTCGATACTACCAATACTTTTGGTGAGAGTGAAGGCACATACGAAGATGCCACCACTACCAATTATCTCGAAGATCTAGAAGATGTTATCTCTTGGTCAGCAGACCAATCATGGTATCAAGAACCATTCTGGTTATGCGGACATAGCTTGGGTAGTTTTTGTATCACACTCTTTGCTGAGAAATATCCTCATAAAGTAAAAGGTCTTGTTCCCACATCTACCGTCGTTTCAGGAAAATTAAGTCTGGAAAAACCAAAATTTAGAAATAATGACATCTTCAGAAGATGGAAAGAGACAGGTTGGAACGAAGAGAAGAGCGATTCCAAACCAGGCGTTGTCAAAAGGCTGAAATGGTCGCACATGGAAGACCGGTTGAAATATGATCTCCTAGGTAAAGTCGATAGATTAACGATGCCAGTCTTGCTGATAGTCGGCGATAAAGATACGTCTACTCCGCCGGATCATCAGAAGATCTTATTTGAGAAGCTGCCTGGGAAAAAAGAGATGCATATCATCAAAGATGCCCTGCATACATTCCGAGATAAGGCTCACTTAGTTCAGGTCAAACACATTTTGAAAAAATGGATAAAAAGAAACCAAGAATAGTTATTGTTGATGATGACGACCAGATTATTGGTCATAAAGAACGAGGAACTTTAACCAAAAGGGATATTTACAGAGTTTCGGCATTATGGATCACTAATTCAAAAGGAAATATTCTTCTTGCAAGACGACATCATACGAAATCTCATCATCCCAACAGATGGGGGCCTGCCGTAGCTGGAACGGTGGATGAAGACGAAACATATGAACAGAATATTATCAAAGAAGCAGAAGAAGAGTTAGGACTGATAGATATAAGTCCGAAGATCGGTCCAAAAACAGAAACAACAGGACCATACCATCACTTCACACAATGGTTTACATTCATTCTCGATAAAGATTGTAATGATCTTACTATCCAAGAAGATGAAGTTGAAGAAGTTAGATGGTTTCAAAGAAATGAGCTGGAAAAGCAACTAAGAGATCATCCAGAAGAATTCTTGCCCACATTAGGCAAATATCTTAAATTATTTACAAAGTCAGATTAAATATCAGGATTATAAAAACCCCTTGCCAGCCCGAAAGCCGGCTTGGGGAAAAAGAGGTGATAGATGTTTACTACCTGAAAATAGGAACTAATATATAAAGCTTTCGGGCAGTTTAGTATCCAGCAGTAGTGACTAAAACCCAGCTATATTATTTATAAAGGGAAGTGTCCTCCCGACCATATGCGGTATCAAATAGCCATGATATTGGTCCTCTGCCTCATACCACTAGCTTCGGCAGCCACTTTACAGGGAGCGGTCTATAACGACAACCTGGAAGTAGAAAAAGACGTATTACTAGAGATCGATACCACTCCGGCCCAGAAGCTGCTTTCTAAAGATGGTAATTACGCGTTTGAGCTGCTCCCGGGAACCTATACGCTGGAAGCCCGTAAAGGCTTGATAACCGTCACCGAAAAAGTTCTGATCCAACAGGAAGGGACGTTCAAATTAGACTTATTCTTGCTGCCCGATTTCACCGATGAAGATGAATTATGGGCTGAGACAGATGAGGACCTTCTGGCTGGCGTGGAAGAAGAAAGCAGCAATATCTGGTCGTACATAATAGCAGGATTATTCCTTGCTTTCGCCGTCTGGAGAATAGTCGCCGCCAGGAAGAGATACGGCTCTTTGGGTAAGTTCAGGAAGAAGATGAAGATAGAACAGTCCAAGACCATCGAAGAACATAAAGAAGACTTAGCGCAGGAACCTGGCTACGTCGAAAAGGCTTTGGAGATCATCAAGAAACACGATGGCCGCATCAGCCAAAAGGAACTGCGGAAAGAGATGGCGTATCTGTCTGAAGCCAAGGTCAGCCTGATCATCACGGAACTGGAGCATAAAAGTTTGGTTGAGAAAGTGAAAAAAGGAAGGGGCAATGTTATACTGCTGAAAACCATTTCTGAGGGTTAGCGAGGATTTCATAAAATCTATTTCTAATGATATAATTTTTAAATGATGGTTCGAAAAAGTGCCTTATGAGTCTAGATTCAACCACTATCTACATCAATAGGACGAGTAGAGTACCATATCTCTCTGAAGAGGAAGAAAAAGGGTTCTTCCAGCGACTAGAAAGCTATCATAAAGAGATAGTCACGACTCTCTGCCGTGACAGCGAAGGGATCCAGATGCTCTATTCTTCACTAGAAGACCGCTTGAAAGATGATCCTGGATCAAACCGTGTTCGACAAAAATGGAGTCATCTTGAGAATCAATTGCGATCATCTGGAAATAAGAAACAGAAAGACCAAAGATACCAAAGAGCTGCTGGATTTATCTACAACAATCTGTCTCGGAAAGAAATACGCAAGGCTATGAAGAAGAGAATTGAACGGCAGAAAGAACAGCATGGCGGCCAGCCCTATAAAAAGATGCAGCAAGTCTTAAAGATGATCGATCGAGAGACGGGCGAATTCTTAAACTCGTTACGATATTTTACCAGGAGAGAAGCATACACCAGAGCAGGAGGATACGAAGAAAGGTTTATGGATTTTATCCAAGAAGGAAGCATCGGGTTGATGCATGCTTTAGAAAAATATGATCCTCGAAGAGGAATCAGGTTCATGAGCTATGCTAAAGATTGGATAAAAACCATGATGAACAGAAAGATCTGGGAAGAAAAGGGTTTGAAGATCGGAGATGAGGGATATCGAAAATTAAATCAGATCGTAATTGCCAAGAATGAACTAAAAAGAGATCTAGGAAAGAGAGTATCGGTTGAAGAGATCGCTGAAAGAGCTGGCGTCAATCCAAAGGAAGTAAGTTTCTATCTATCACGTGAGAAGATGGTAAGAGGAAGGCAGATATCATTAGATGCGCCGATCGGTGAAGATTCCGAGGATACCTTGCTGGATAGGATTGCCGAGACAGCAGACTCCGGCCAGGACGATGAGGCCGTGATCCTCAAAAGAGACCAGCTCGAATTGATAAGATCAGTACTTCCAACACTAGATCAAAACGAACAAAGAGTTCTTACGCTTCGATATTGTTTAGATGGAAATAATGGCGGGCGAGAGATGCTCCCGAAAGAGATCGGCGAAGAGGTTGGGTTGACGAGACAGGGAATAGAAAGAATAGAAAGAAAAGCTCTCGAAAAAATTAGGAAAAAATTGGCCACATTAGAGATGCAAAGGATGAGCAAGGCTTAAGCAGGATGATACCAGACACCATCACATTCATCCTCCAGAACGGAGGGAAGACCAGCATTCTTCAACCAGAGGAAGTAGTCTCTCTAAGCCAAAGATTGGAGAGAAACTATCAGAAGCTGCTGGGTTTCATCCTCGACGGACACGAGGTAGTGACTGCAGAAAGGTTAGAGCTATTAGGAAGAGTAGTACAGATCTACCGGCCGGAAAATTTTGAAGCGTATCAACGATTACAAACAAAAAAAGAAGAACCAATTGATAATGAAGAAGCTCGGAATAGTTATTTTAGACGATTAAAACAATTTGTAGAAGAGTTAGACATCATCGTTCCTGATTTCGGACAGCAAAATCTGCCAGTAAGAGTGCGGGGTCCATTATTGGATCAACTGCTAACAACCTATGTCCCAGACACACGAGGTGAAAAGCTGCTAGAGGCAGAAGTCAACAAAGCCTATCTAAGATCGTACCAGAACTTGTTATGGGCTTATAAAAGAGGAGATAAAGAACAGTTTCTTAACTTCTGTATCTACTCTACAGACCCAGAAGTGAATGTCAGGAACACCACTGCTTTAGAAAGAAAAAGTATCGAAAAAGTGGCTGGACACCTGGCAGAAACAGATCTTTACAAAGACCAGACCATCCCGCAACAGATACGCAAGTCATTAAGAGAGATCAAACAAGATAAAGATCGTCTTATCAAAGCTAACCTCCGTCTTTGCTCAGCAATAGCCAGAAGATATCGCAACCGAGGAATAGATTATCCTGATCTGGTCCAAAGCGGCAGCATCGGCTTGATGCGAGCCGTCGACAAGTTTGATCATCGAAGAGGATTCAAGTTCAGCACCTATGCCGGGACCTGGATAAGCCAGGCCATCCTGCGTGAGATAGAAGAGCACGGTCGGACTATCCGCATCCCAGGAGGGGAACAGGATCTGATCAATAGAGTGTATAGGGTAAGAAACAAGCTGAGAGATGATCTTAGTGGTGAAAGGGAACCTACAGAAGAGGAGATCGCTGCCGAAACAAAGCTGGCTGTGGGAGATGTTAGGAGAATCCTGATAGAAAGTCGGCGTACCACGTCGTTACAACTCCAAACTGTTGAAGACGGGCCCACTACCCTTGAAGATCTTATCGTTGATCCAGACGCTCACGAAACGATAGAGACAGCTGCAGAATCATCTGAATTGCGAGGGGTAATGGATCAGGAGTTAGGGAAATTGCCTCCGAGAGAGAGAGCGGTGTTGATATACCGCTATCGTGACGGACTTACTCTTGATGAGACAGGAGAGAGGGTTAAAAGGATAGATGGATCAGGCACACTAACTAGAGAAAGAGCTAGACAGCTGGAAACCAGGGCTTTAAGAAGAATCAACAACCAAAACAGAAGAAACGCCCCTCTGCGCCAAATCTGGGAACAATCATGACAATCTTTTTAAAGAGACCGGCACTCCTCTTCAGATATGAAGTTCCCGACGTACAATCACACTGAACTGGAGCCGGAGATCCTGACCTATTGGAAACGCCACCAGATCACCGAGATCTTACGAGAGAAAAACAAGGACAAGCAAAAATTCTATTTTTTGGAAGGACCGCCGTACACATCCGGCCATATTCATCTAGGGCACGCCTGGAACATGGCTCTCAAAGATATCATCTTGCGATATAAGAGGATGCAAGGCTTCAACGTCTGGGACCGCATGGGCTATGACATGCATGGACTGCCCACGGAACAGAAAGTGATGGCCAAGCTCAATCTTAAGAATAAAGACGAGATCATCAAATTCGGACTTAAGAATTTCATGCATGAATGCTACAAGTTCTGCACTGAGATGATGCATAAGATGGATGAGGACTTCGCCCGTCTCGGCACCACGTTAGACCATACTGACCCGTACCAGCCGATCAAGAAAGAGTTCATGGAAGCCGAATGGTGGCTGATCAAGCAAGCTTATGAAAAAGGCCGATTGTATCAAGGCTTACGGACCATGCATTGGGATGCTGCCACCCAGACAGCCGTCGCTAAGCACGAACTGGAATACAAACGGGTCACCGATACATCCATCTACGTCAAGCTTAAACTGAAAGATGAACAGGACACCTTCTTCGTCATCTGGACGACAACCCCCTGGACTATTCCACTGAACTTAGCAGTGATGGTCAATCCCGATCTAAGCTATGTCAAAGTCCAAGTTGGAACTGAAAGATGGATCCTTGCTAAGAGTCTAGCCAAACAAGTTATGGAAAAAGCCGGCTACGATGACCTAAAAATATTAGAAGAGTTCAATGGAAAAGATCTGGAAGGAAAACGATACATCCATCCCCTTGACGTCAAGCAGTTCCTACCAAAAGAACTACAGGAAAATCCAAAACTGTTCAGTGTCTTGCTGTCAAGCGAATATGTTGATGATTCCGCCGGTACAGGACTGGTCCATGCCGCTCCCGGCTGCGGTCCTGAGGATTACGAAGTAGGACATCGCAACGGTTTGCAGCCGTTCAACTGTGTCAATGAAGAAGGCTTCTTTGAGAATTTCGGATCGTTCGACGGCTGGAAAGCCAAAACTGACGACAAAAAGTTTATCCAAGCTATCGATGATGCTGAGGCACTCATCGCTAAAGAACCATACATCCACGATTATCCTCATGGAGAACGCAGCCATGAACCGGTCATCTTCAGGACGACCAAGCAATGGTTCTTCAAGGTAGAAGATCTCAAAGAGAAGATGATTGAGGCTAATGAAGATATCTACTGGAATCCCCAAGCAGGAAAGAATGCTTTCCGATCATGGCTGGAAAATCTGAGGGATAACTCCATCACCAAACAACGCTACTGGGGCACGCCGGTTCCGATCTGGCAGGCTGATGACGGCGATTTCCTGGTCATCGGCAGCATCAAAGAACTGGAAGAGCTTTCTGGCAAGAAAATAGGAGAGATGCATATTCCCGACATAGATGAGATTACTATCGAAAAAGACGGTAAGATATATAAGAGGGTGCCTGATGTCTTGGATGTCTGGATCGATGCGGGAACTGTCTCCTGGAACTGTCTTGATTATCCGAACAACCAAGAACTATTGGAAAAATTGTTCCCGGCTGATTTTATCCTGGAAGGAAAAGATCAGATCAGAGGCTGGTTCAACCTGTTGATGGTCGCATCCGCCTTAGCTTTCGACAAGCCGATGTCATTCAAGAACGTCTTTATGCACGGTTTCGTAACTGACGTAAGCGGTGTAAAGATGTCAAAATCACTTGGCAACATCATCTCACCTTATGAATTGATCGAGAAACATGGCGCTGACGTGCTGCGATACTATATGTGCCAGACCAATGCCGGAGAAGATATCAATTTCACTTGGGAGGAATGTGTTGTGAAAGAACGTCAATTACATATTCTCTGGAACGTCCACAAGTTATTATTGACTTTAACAAAGGACCATAAGATCAACCCTTTCACGCTCGACAAAAGTCTGATCCACAATGTTTTGGATGTAGAAGAGAAGTATATCTTCTCAAAACTTCACCAGACCATCCTGAAAGTGACGGAGCTTCTGGAAAACTACCGCATCGATGAGATCATCACACCTATCGAGGACCTTTTCTTGGAACTGTCAAGAACCTATATCCAGATGGTCCGGGACAAGAGCGGTTCTGAAGATGATCAAGAGAAAGAAGTGGTGACTTACACTATAGCCACGGTGCTTCTAGACTGTCTCAAGATGCTAAGCCTTATCTCTCCGTTCATCAGCGAAGCGATGTATCTCAACCTCAAAGAAGCGTTCAACCTCAAGGAAGAAAGCATCAGCCATTGCAGTTGGCCGAAAGCAGATCATGAGATGGTCGATGAAAACCTGCTTCAGCAGATGAAGACAGCTCAAGAGATCATCCAGGCTGCGCTCAATACCAGGGAGAAAGCTAAACTGGGATTACGCTGGCCGGTGAAAGAAGTTATCGTCGTCAGCAAAGACAAGTCCGTAGTAGAGAGTGCTTCTGCTTTGCATGAAGTCATCAGCCGCCAGGTAAATTGCAAGGCTTTTACTGTCTTAGAAGACCTGTCCGCTGTCAAGAAGAAGATAAGGCCGGAATACAGCAAGATCGGTCCTGCCTACGGTCCGCTGTCGACGGAGATCATCACTAAACTTACGATCATCAGCCCAGAAACTGTCCTGGAAAATTTTGAGAAGAACGGTTCCTACAAGTTCATCGTAAAAGAGAAAGAAGTTGAGGTTACCCCGGACATGGTCAAGATCGAAAGGATTGTTCCTGAAAAGTACAAAGAAAGCGAATGCCGGAATGCTCTGGTGTATCTGGATACTGACAGAAATGCCGAATTGGAGGCAGAAGGCTTCGCCCGGGAACTCATGCGCAACGTACAGAACCTGCGTAAGAAAGCAGGATTACAGAAGACCGACGAGATCCATCTTATCGTCAAAGTTGATGAAGAGATGCTGGGGATGCTGGAACAGTTCTCAGTTGAGATCAGAGATAAGGTCGGTGCTGACAAGCTGGACCTGATCGTGGTGGATCCAGTCAGGAAACACCAGTTTGAGGAAGAATTTCTCGTAAAAGGAAAGATGTTCTGGATATTGTTTGACAAAGTCTGATCTTTTGAAAGCAGACGAGATGATTTTGCAGGAGTAATCTTTATATAACCATAAATAATCATCATTTGTAATGCCAAAAGATATCTTAGGACCCATCATCGTCCGTTACGCCGGGCTGTTTGACCTAGACACGCTGTACTCTTCAATTATTGATTGGGCTAAAAACTACGGCTATATGTGGCATGAAAAATCGTACAAACATAAGATCCCTTCAGTCTTGGGTGCAGAACAAGAACTCGACTGGGAATTAAGCAAAAATGTTACGGAATATATCAAGTATGTGATCAAGATCAGGCTTCTTCTGACCGAGATGACCGAACTGGAAGTAAATACTGGCGGCAAGACTAAACAGTTGACTAGCGGCCGTCTTTACCTGACCATGAACGGCGTCGTGGAATGGGACTGGCAGAAACGCTTCGAGAAAGGCGGCCGGCTCGGCAAATGGCTTGGCAAGATGTACGAAAGAGCTACCCAGAAAGAACTGGAATCGATCTACATGGACACTTTATGGTACAGGATGTGGAACCTGCAAGGGATGATCAAGAAGATCCTAGACCTGCAGACCAAGAAACATGCATTCAAAGAGTATCTAGGAGAGAGTTAGGAGCATTTTCTTTCTAATCTTCTTTTATCAAGAGTAATATATAACCGTATCCCTAAAGTTCCAATAAAATTCCAATAGAATCTCAATAACTCTTCCCAAAATAAAACCATTGCTTAGCTTCACCGCAGCCCATGAAACATCTCTTTCCGGAAACAGAAGGCTGTTCAAACGGCGCGTTCAATGATTTTGCTCCAGTCTGTTCTTTCAACTTTTCTTCGGATTCAGGAGAACCACACCAAGGAGCGAAGAACATCTTCTCTTCTTTGATGACGGCAGCAGCTTTTTCCAGATTAGTAACTTCGATGATGCTCTCTTTCATGAACTTTTCTGCCTTCGTGTAAAGGTCAGACTGGATAGTTTCCAATAAAGAAGCAACTTCAGAATCGACGGAAGCGAACGGCACCGCTTTCTTTTCACCAGTATCACGACGGACGATCATCACCTGCTTCTTCTCCAAGTCTTTCGGACCGATCTCGATACGCAGAGGGATACCTTTCACTTCCCACTCGTTGAACTTCCAGCCTGGCGTGTAACCTTCACGGTCGTCAAGATAGCTGTTCGGCAGAGACTTCTGGATCTCCTTTGCCTTCTTCATGACAGCTTCCGCTTTATCACCGATAAGGATGGGAACGACAACAACCTGAGTTGCTGCTATTCTAGGAGGCAGGACCAAGCCTTTATCATCAGAATGCATCATGATCATCACACCGATGGACCGGGTAGAGATACCCCAGGAATTCTGCCAGACATACTGACTTTCCTGATTCTCATCTTTAAAAGTTATGCCGAAGGCTTTGGCGAAATTCTGACCGAGCTGGTGCGACGTCGCACCCTGGATAGCTTTGCCGTTCGGCAAAAATGTTTCTACTGAGGTTGTGATGTCAGCACCGGCAAACTTCTCTTTTTCTGACTTGCGGCCTTTCATCACCGGAACAGCATAAAGCTCGACGAACACTTTTTCGTAAAAATCAAGGATCTTATGGACTTCCTGCATCGCTTCTCCCTGTGTGGCAAACGCTGTATGACCTTCCTGCCATAAGAACTCACGGCTGCGGAGGAAAGGTGTGCAATGCTTGAACTCCCACCTGACCACGTTGCACCACTGGTTAAGCCGTAACGGCAGATCACGATGCGACCTGATCCACTTCGCATAGGAATCATTGATGATCGTCTCGGAAGTCGGACGCACTGCTAATCTTTCAGTCAATTTGCTCTGGCCACCAGTTTCCACCCAGGCTACTTCCGGAGCGAAGCCTTCCACGTGCTCTTTTTCTTTCGTCAACAACGATTCAGGGATAAATAATGGAAAATAGGCGTTCTGGACACCGTCCTGCTTGATCAGGGCATCGAAGAACTGCTGGACTTTCTCCCAGATAGAGTAGGCAGCCGGCCTTAAGATATAACAACCAGATACGGGAGAATAATCGATAAGTTCTGCTTTCTGGATGATCTGGGTGAACCAATCGCTGAAATCTCCTTCTTTGGTGACCGTGATCCCCTTCAAATCTTTTGCCATAGGGGGAGAACTGTTCAGCATTTTATAAAAGTTTTTAATGTCAAGGCCACTCCAAGCATAGATGTTCTGTAAAACCTGCGGCGGCCTGCTCATCCTGAAGAAGACCCCCTACGGCAAATGGATGGCCTGTCCACAAGGACACGCCCAGCCGGAACTGAACCAGGAGCAGGTTACGTCAGTCGAGAAGAACTTAAAGCAAGGCAGGAAGATGGAAGTCTCCGATGGGATAAATATTCTGGCCGTCCACGATCATACCTGTAAAAAATGCGGTCACGACAAGGCTGAACTGCTGGAGATCATGCCTTCTTATTCTGATGAAGACTGCATATTCAGGATGAAATGCGGCAACTGCGGGGTTGTTGAGCAGCTGGAAGGGAAAGTTAAGTAGAGCTATAACCTTGCAACAGTTCACTGCAACATTTTTGAAGATAAGAAGAGATCAGAAGGAATCAAAAAAAAAAGAAAAAAAACTTGCCCAAGATTTGCAAGGGGGGGTGGTGTATGGCAGAATCAGTTGGGCAAGGGGTGAACATGATTCCTAGACCGATCAACCTTAGACCAACTCGATCCCTAGGTCGTGGCTCAATTTCTGAGCTCGTTCCTGAGATTTCTTGTGATCCACTTTTCCGAGGATCCAAGGCGAGTTTACGCCGGTGATGATGGTCATCACAGTCAGCTTGCCTTTCATCTCATCCATGACTCTTGCTCCCCAGATGACGTTTGCATCATCATCAAGGCTCTCTGTAACGAGTTCACCGATACGGCTTACCTCATCTAAAGTCATGTCTGGTCCTCCAGTAATGTGGATCAATGCTCCTGTTGCGCCTTCGTAATTTATGTCTAAGAGCGGGTTGGAAAGAGCGCCTTTAACAGCTTCTTCTACCCTATTGTTGGTATCGGAACTGCCTACACCGATGGCAGCGACACCGCCGTTGGACATGATAGCTTTTACGTCAGCATAATCCAGGTTGACCAGTGAGGGTACAGCGATAGTCTCTACAATACCTTTGATCATGGTTGCGATAAGCTCGTTAGCGACAGCGAAAGCCTGTTGGATCGGTAAGTTACCAGCGATCTGGACCAGCCTATTGTTATCGATAACGATAACTGTATCAGAAACCTGTCTTAACTGCTGCAGACCGAATTCTGCTTTGTCGCATCTTGCTCTTTCAATGTTGAAAGGCATGGTAACCGTCCCGATGACGATAGCACCAGTATCTTTAGCTACCTGAGCTACGACAGGAGCTGCTCCAGTTCCAGTACCGCCGCCCATACCAGCGCAGACAAAGACCATGTCAGACGTCTTTAATGACTCTTTGATCTTGCTCATCGATTCCTGTGCTGCTTCAGCACCTTTGCTTGGGAAACCGCCGCAGCCAAGTCCTCGAGTACAATCCTTTCCGATAAGGAACTTGTTGTCAGCGCCAGTGATATGAAGGTGCTGGTAGTCTGTGTTGACGGCTAAGATCTCTGCTCCTTTGATACCTTTCTTGTATAGCCAGCCAACCATATTGTTGCCAGCGCCGCCGACACCAATAACTTTAATGTTTGCCTGATTCATTCCCTGCAGTTGTTCGTCCTGCATATTCTCCATTGCACTTTGCACGATAAAATCCATTTTACACCACCTCAGTTTCATCCGAAGAATCTTTGTCCTTCGAATCTTCAGAACTCCCCCTCTCCAGTTTATATTCTAGAGTATACAAATTTTTATATACTCGTGGGACATTCCTACTACTAGAACCAACCAACCGAAATTACCAACAAACCAACAACTAACCAGAACCAAACCACTACATTCAACCAAACCCGATCCATTATTGGTTTACCAGACCAATAATAATCATCTTCTTTTATTATAATTAACCAAACCTAAAAATGGAAGTAATCCTCAACTATATAAAATTTTTCAATCACTCCAGAGTAGAAACTCATCCAGTCAAACACAAATGTTCTTTTAGGATCTTGATTTGGAACTTTTTTAACTGTAACCCTGAAAAGTTTGAAAAGTAACTTTGAAAAAATAGAATGAAGATCAAACTAAGATGTACACTTAACGATCAAGGAGTCTCTTTTTCTTTTGTATGGACTTCTTCCTTACCCTGAGAAGCTGACCTAGAACGGACAATTTTCTCTTTGACCTTGCCGGCTATGGAGGAAGCACCTTTTTCGACAGATTCTTTAGCGCCGCCAAGTTTGCGGGCGATAATCGTCGAAGTATCGTTCATGTACTTAGAGATATCTTTGAAACGGCTGCGCCATTTGCCGATGTAAACAACTGTCTCTAACGGATACTTCGGCGGTTTCGGAGGGATATCTTTCGGATGACCTATGGCAACGATAGCCTGCGGCCGCACTTCATCAGGGATGCCCAGCAATGATCTGATCGCATCTTCGTCAAAAGCGCCGATCCAGGCAGATCCAAGACCGAGAGAATGGGCTTCCAGAAGCATGTTTTGAGCAGCGGCAGCACAGTTCTGCGTCGTGTAAAGACGTTCGCCGCGCAGCCCGTAATACCTTTCTGCTTTTTCCGGCTCAGCACAGATGACAATCAACGTATGGGCCATCACTAAGTCATATTGCTCATAGCAGGCTTCAGCTAAGGCGTGTTTCTGATCAGCTTCATAGACGACGATGAATTTCCAGTTCTGGACATTACCGCTGCTGGGAGCATGTCGTCCGGCGTCAAGGATGCGGGTGATCTTTTCCCAGGAGACAAACTTAGGAAGAAAATACTTGATGTTGCGTCTTGATACTATCAAATCTAGGATATCATTCATCTACATCACCGATATAAAAGAGATAAATAAAGAAGGTATTTAAAGGTATCTCCCTGCTCAGTTTAGAGAAACAACCTTGGAAATAGTCTTGATAACTTTACCTGAACCGTCGTAAAGAGTCAGGAAGACCTGCGCCCTGCTAAAATCTTCAACTACCGACTCATGGTAGGCATATCCACCAGGGACTTCCAAAGATGGTCGGATCGATTTACCAGCGTAGATTGTCTCTGACCCGCCAGAGAATTCGACAATCTTAGTGTAATCGTCATATCCCTTCAATGTCAGGAGCATATTAGATACTTCGACCTTACCATCAGCATTATTGGTAACAGTCACATCGATGCGAGTGATTTTTCCATAACCATCCTTCGGCTGGCTGGTGACTTTGTCAAGAGCAAAGTCAACTTGACCGTATTCAGTTATCAGTTCCTGATCCTCTTCGCGGACCTCTTCTTCTTCAACTGGTTCGGCAGCAAGTTCTTCCTCAGCTGGTTCCTCAACGACCGCTTCGTCCGTCACGTTCTCAACAACAGGTTCTTCTGTCGGCACTTCCTCTACGGAAACCGGAAGCTCTTCAGTGACCGCTTCTGGAGAATCACTGTTCTCAGCAACAGCTGCGCCAGCAGCACTGGAAAAAGATAGGAATGAAAAAAACGAATCGTCGCCATCCTGAGATCCGGTCCATTGACCAAGGAAGAATGCTAAAAATAGAACGGCAACAAAAAAACCGCCTTTCATGATCCTGGCTGGATTTATCTTGATAGTGACTTCTTTCTGTAAGACGGAACCTGATTGTTTCTGCCCAGACTGTGGAGCTTGACTTTGAGGCTTGTTCTGAAAAGACTTGGGAACCGCTTCAACTTTGACCTTGCGTTCCTTGCGTCTGCGGCGATCTTCTTCAACACTGATAAGTAAATCATCTGGCACGTTTCCCATTTTATAGTATAAACAAAAATAACCCCACCATTATAAAAATAGTTCCAAGACCGATAGAAATAAATGAGACCTGCTCTCCACGAGTAAGCTTTGGAAATTGTTGCAGCTTGCTGTTCAGGAAGGCAAAAAAAACATTAACCTCATTTTTTACATCCATCGTAGGGTTAAGAAAAATAAAAAGAGTATAAAAAGGTATCGTTTAGCAGGTATCGTCTGGTGACCAAAACTTATCCTTCAGCTTTCGCTTCCGGCTGGGCTTCGCCGCCAAGCGGCTGCGGACCTTCTTTCAGGACTTTAAGATTGACCTGGCGGATGATCTTTGAGATACGTTCTCCGCAGACGGTGCGCCTCTTGACCAGGCCTTTCTGTTTAGCCTTGTTACGGTTTTTACCGTTGAAGCCTACACTCTTACCGATAAGGATACGTTTTCGTGGTTCCTGAATACCTTTCCGCATCGGAAAACCAGATTTGTCTGAACCGCCGGTTATCAAGAATTCGTAGCCAGAAAAACCTAACGCATCGCCGGAAATGGTCTCGTTAAGATGATGGTTGTGTAAAGCATCTGCCTGCTCGTCTTTGATAACGTGCTGGTAACTCTTGCCGTCTTTGGTTCCGATAACTAATTTATATTCCATTTTTTTGCCCCCCAAGACTAAAGGATTTAGCAATCCACGCCAATAAGGCGGTCTCAGCTGTTTTTAACGTAGATTTCTTTGTTTATTTAAAAATCATTCGGAGGGAAAGGTTCTGCTCAGGTAAACACACACTATTGATTAGTCGCTGCAAGTAATGGAATACAAGACCCGATATTGTTAAGTTCCCCATATTACCACAGAGCAGCTAAAGCTAGAATAAGCTGGATATTGTTACAAACACTTCTTATTGGCTCTCAAGATCATGCAATTCCTGGCTGAGAGTCTTCATCTCTACTCTCAGCTGCTCCAATTTTCGCTTCTTGAATTCATTTATCTGATTCCGGCCAAGATCCCATTCCAGCGGTTTCAGACGCCTCTCCATCAGAGAGAGCTGTTCACGTAATTGTAATAATTTCTCTTGGGACATATATATATAGCTTCAGGAGTGGAAACTATATAAACCTTTGCGGATTAAATAGACAGATGGAAGAAGGGTCTCTCCAGAAGATAGCTGTAACAATATTGATCAGTGGTTTGCTGTTCCTGCTCATATATTTGAATGAAGTAGAGTTGGAACGGATCCAATCACTGGAGGACGTACCTCTCGATGAAGAAGTCAAGATCGCCGGCATGGTGACGAAGCTTACTAAGAAAGATAAGGTCGTGTTTCTCACCGTCGAAGGGCTGAAGACCGAGACCATGGATATTATCTTCTTTCCCAAGGAAGATATCTTCATCAACCTGGGAGACCACGTGACGGTGGAAGGCACAGTAGAAGAATATCAGGGAAAGAAGGAAGTCGTCGGTAATAAGCTGGTGGTGAGGTGAAGGGAAAAGAAAAAAGTTATTGAAGAGATAAAACATTTTTTGAAAATCGTAGGGGCTAGTGGGTTTACCTAAGATCTAAGCCAAAGGAGTGGCAGCAGGGCTAGCCGGATTCAGCTCGGAAAAGGCTTTCTCGATCTCCTGTTCATCCCAGCCAGTCTCATCAGCCAAAATCTCTTTGATATCATCTTTAGAAGTTCCCATGGCCTGTTCTTTCTGGATCCACTCTTTCAGCTCATCGTAATTATAGACGACGTGCTTCTTCTTGGCATGGACCAGGATCAGGACGATGATGATCGCCAGCAACAGTAGGCCAAGGATACCCAACAACCACCATTTATAGTTATTCCAAAAATTGGTGAAAGGGCTTTGCTCTTCTGGTCCGACCGGAGGCTGGTAAGGACCACGGACTTGACCTGGACGCGGACCGAGATCAGCAGCACCGCAGGATCGCTGTTCGATCGGCTTGACAAAAATAGTCTCGCAAACGTTTACGTCATCACAACTGCGATATTGCAATCCGCCTTGACAGTCAGACCATTCGGTGCAGATCCAACTCTCAGCGCAGAGAGCTTCAGAATTATCGCGGCTGGATTCACACTGCGGATCTTTAGGAAAATCAGTAAGGCCATCTCTATCATTATCGACGCGGTCGTTACATTGGGTTTGAGAATAACCAGGTTGGATGGAACCACCGCCGCCACTTCTACGATTACTACCAGTACCAGTATCTTGAGGAGGCACTTCGTCTGCTGGACAGCCGTCACCGATACAGAAAGTCTGGCTGGCAGCAGAATCACCGGCGCAGGCAGCAAAGACCGTATAACTGCCTTCTTGCGGCGGTACGAATGAAGAAGAGTAATCGCCGTTTTCATCGGCTGCTACTTGATCGACCCAGACGGTCGTCACACCAAGACCAGCTTGCAGAGCAACATCCACTCGGGGAGCGACACAAGTGCCGCTGACGTAGATGAGACCGTCAGACTGCGTTACAGAGATAGTAGTATCAGCAAGGACTGCTGGCAGCAAAAAAAGTACTAAAAAAAAACTAATTGCCCAGCGCATAGTTAACCTCTAAAGGAGCTTCGATATCAGCCCAGTCGGTAACACCTTCGCTAAGGACCTTGTTCCAGACAAACGCCTGTACAGTCATCCTGCCTTCAGCATCAGCAGGAACGTTGTGGACGAACTCAACCACTTCATTGCCGCCTGCTGCCAGGGATGATTTCCTATCGCTGAAGAACGTCAACGGTTCTCCACCATAACTTACCTGAGCCAGGATGATATGATCTGGAACAGCAGCTTCAGGACGAAGAGTGACTTTGATGGTATAGGTCGTGCCTCGCTTGACCGGATCTTCATCGGTTCCCTGTACTTCGACACCGTTAGATAAAACTTCGATATCCAAAGGTGAGACGACTGCTGCCTGACATTGACCAGTTGCAGCATCACAGCCGGAAGGGCAGACCGTTTGGGTCGCTCTGAAACAACCGGGTTCCTGCTCTACACAGACGACACTGGTCGTGTATTGAGGAGGAGGGATACAGAACGTTGCTTCCTGTCCACCGCACGCTGCATCAGAGACGCATTGCTCAGGAGCTGCTAAAACACAGGTGCTGACACCAGTTGAACCTTGCTCACAAGCGTAACCTTCTTCAACCTGACAGACAGCTGAACAACCATCAGTGGCTGCCGAGTTACCATCATCACAGGTTTCTCCTGCATCAAGGACACTGTTGCCGCATAAACCTGGCTCGACAGTGACTTCTTGGCAATCAGCCGTACAATAATTACAGATAGAACCAGGAGGACAGTCGCCAAGGACACCGTTCTGGTCGCCTGCGTCACAATCCTCATCACCTTCAATGACGGCGTTGCCGCAGAGAGGCTGAAGAGATTCTGGAACAGCTACTTCCACCGTCGCAGCTTCAGAGCTGACGAGGTTGCCGAGATCGACAAAGGAAGGGATCGTGAAATCAGGGAAAGCAAGATCGTAACTTCCTTCCGCATCAGCAACGAAAGTTATAGTAGCAACAGAAACTTCGCCTGCTTCTAATTTCTCAGCCGGATCGATAGTAGTATAATCAAAATGAACCTTATGATTCACGTTATCGCACTCTGCAGTACTATAGACAAGGCTAGTAGAACCACTAAAGATAAGAGACTCGACTGACTGACAAGATAACTGTTCAGGAAAACTTAATTCAAAGACGACTGCCGTGGCCGGTTCCCGAAGGTTAGCCCTCACCGTCAGGTCGAAAGGAGTGTTAGGTTGTGGATTTTGAGCAGGTGCGACGATACCGGCGCTGCCAGCAGTTCCAGTATAGAAAGCTCTTCCGGCAAGTTGATCTGAGAAAACCAGCAATAAAGAAAGAGCAGCGATAGCCACGACTGCGATGATGGTGATCAGCAGAGGCTTGTTAATCTCCCCATCGATAGACATGACTCTTTTCTGGGGAGCTCTCACTCTGCGCACTTTTCTTACTGCCGTCTTTCTTTTAGGTTTCATCGTCTGAAGTAGTCGCCAAGAATACTTGCGATACCGGTTAGTTTCTGAGGTATATTTAATCCATTGTTATCAAGAACAACTTTGATTTGTTGCAATACTGAGCTGCATTGCCCTGCAACCATGTCTTGGCCGTTATCGCATTGTTGATCACCGATTATAACAGTACAAACATCATCATTATTTGAGTCTTCGTAACCCGCAGGACATCTTGCTTCACATTTGTTCGTATCCGGCACCCATTTACCGGTTGCTTTAAAACAATCTCGGTCTGTACTACAAAGATTAAGATTGTTAATGTCGCACACAGCCAGTTCTTGATCGTTCAGATTATCAACAAAAGGATCACAAACATCACCGATACCATCAACATCAGCATCAGATTGATCACCATTACTCATAAGAGGACAGTTGTCTCCACCAGGCACCACTTTACAAGGACTTACCCGGGGTGAAGCGACACCTGGGTCACAGATATTATCATTATCATCATCCTCATCACAAGCATCACCGAATGGATCCCCGTCAGTATTGGTCTGGCCTGCATTCGATATACTACGACAGTTATCGCTAGAATCTGGAATACCATCACCATCTGTATCTGTAGGGACCGGAGCAGCCGCCTGGACAGTAACTTGAGAAGAACCACCTATAGGCCCTTGCCCAGTAATCTGATTACCAGCAGCAAGTACATATGTCCCTACGAAAGTTCCTTGTCCTGCACTACCAGGAGCGCGAAGCGTGTAAGTATAAGTATTTTGAACATTCTGAAAGAAGACATCTCTGAAAGCATTGGCACTATTCGGTTTTTCCTGCAAACTACTCTCAACCACTGTCCAACCGACAGGAAATCTTTCTTCTTCGATTGTAACAACGTTATCGCCCGGATCAAGATTCACATTCAACGTGACAGTCACTTCTCCGCCAGGAGCAACCGTATTGCTGCTGAATGATCTAGTGACAGATCCAGCCATGGCCATCGGCACCAATAAGGCTACAATCATCAAAAGTGTAAATAGTTTAGTATGTTTCATTTTAATTACATCCCTCCTCAGTTCTCCAGCGTTGAATCAAATTAAGTAGATTATTAGTAGTTACGTCGTCATTACGCCATTGTGAGATGGCTGCAAGCAAATCATTAGTCCTGACACATTGGGAAGCTGGTTCGGCATCTGCTAGGACTCTTAGTGAGCCACCGCCAACTGAGACTAACTTCACTGTAGCCCGTTCGCCCGAAAGCGAACTAATAACCTGAACAGCGATATCACTGCCAGCTTGTCCATCAATGTTCTGATTCTGCGCAGCTCCTACGCTCTGATAACCAGACCGCGCAACCAGCTCGGCACTTTGATACATCTCGTATCCTATCTCACGCGGTCCCGCATATACTAATTTAAACGAATAGGTAACATCATTATAAGCAAATTGACCGGATTGTCCCGGATTTAACAACAGACTGATGGAGTCAGCTGGTTCAGAATCTTCCGGCAAGACAAGTTCGCCTATGACTCCCGGCTGTTCTGAAGGGATAACAACATCTCCTGCAACAGGAGCCCCAGCTCCCACTCTAAAGTCACTGAGAGACACAATCTGACCGTCTTTTATGGAAAATTTAGCAAGGATAAAATCATTAGATAGTGGATCGAAAGGAACATTACATCCCCTATCATTGTCATAATACCACTGACCATTTCTAAAACATACCGCAACAAGATTTTCGCCCTGTTGTTTTCGTACTGGTGATAGGCTGAATCTCTGGCTTAAAGAAACCTGAGAATACATGACATAACCATTGTAAGAGGACTGATCATGGACTGCAACACCACTGCCAACGTTAACATTCTGGAAGGTGTCTCCATCGACGGTAACTTCGCATACGAACATCGGACCAAATCCAACGTCGAGACGACGATCAGGGCAAGTCACACCAATCTCAGCGTTATCTTGTACGCCGCCATAACGGTTAGGGACTAAACTTAAAGAACCGGAATCATATCTTCGGATGCCATGTTCCAACTGATCAAGACGCCAACTGCCGTCAAGGTTAGATCTGGGTTCACAGTCTAAAGGTAGCTGTCTTTGGTCAACAGCGCACACTTCAGACCAAGTACTGCAATCATTAACCAGAAGACTATCACAGATCTCTTGGATAGTAGAACGTTCTGATAATTCCCTCTCAGCATCAGCGCCAACCGGGTGGCAGAATTCTCCCAAAAAGATCCACTCACATCCTGCAACCCTAGCACATTGCAGCTGGGTCGCGGCCTGTTCACAAGTTGCCGGTATCTTCAACTGATCGCCTAAATCTGCTGGAGCTTTCAAAGCCTGTCCAGCAACCGTCTCTGACAATCGCGGAGCGAATATCAGCATCAATACACCGACAAGGGCGACAATGATACCTAAAGTAAGCCATAATTTTGAAGAATTTCTTTTGGCAACAGACATCTGTTGTGGAACTGAAACCGGAACCCTCTTTGCAGATTTACGAGCCGGTTTTTTTGAAGACCTCTTTTTTGCAGCCATGAACATCACATCTTTTTTTAGTTAAGTACTTTTTTACTCTTTATATAGTTTGCTGTCAACAACCTTCTTGTGTACGCCATTTTTGTATCGACGTGAGAAGACCAGCAGTATCTAGTGCACTATTTCTCCATTGAGAGATGTGCTGTAAAAGAGTTTCCGTATCAACACAGAGACCGGCTGGAGCAGCTTCGCAGACATCTCCAATCTCGTCTTCATCCGCATCGGCCTGATCTGCGTTAGAGACAGCAGGACAGTTGTCGCAGACATCACCGACACCGTCACCGTCACTATCTGCCTGATCCGGATTAGCCGCAGGACAATTATCTTCATCATTACCGATACCATCGCGATCATTATCTTTTTTGCATTGCGCATTGCAGAGAAGACCGCCTTCACATTGTTCAACTAAGCCCCGGCCATTTGGCGATTGCAATATACCGTCACCGCAGAAGGTCAATTGGCACTCTTTGGAACATAGGTCACTGGCTACTTTATTGCCATCGTCGCAAGCTTCTCCTTCATCAATAGCCCCATTGCCACAAAGGTTCAGGTTCACGAGGGCAACTTCATCTACCGGAGCTGCCTCTTCAGCAACTGCGCAGCGTCCTTTATCATCGCAGACCAATCCTGTAACACATAATTGGCCTTTGTATCCGCACATCCCTCCGACAGGACTGCGACACTGACCGCCATCACAGACTGCACCAGGATAACACTGTGAAGATTCTTCACAAGACTGTAAGTATCGTCTTTTCCATTCACCATTGACGCAATCATTGTAAATTCCGTCGATAAGATAGTTAGTGACACCAGCGGGACAAGCCTCTACTAAATCAGAACAGAAATATTCCTTAACGCCGCCGAGAGGACCGCCGTTGCTTGACTGACCATCTGCACCATAGGCTACAACTTCAGAATAGATCACAACTTCATCATCTGGATTTGCCTCGCAATATTCTACCAATAAAGAATCATAGACCGCATCAGTGCAGAGAGTTCTTGCTTCAACAAATGTAGCCGCAGGGAGATGTTTCCGAGCATAACCTACACCAACGTCAGAAGAATCCGCAGGAGGGATATTGGTCCTTACGTTTCGTAACTGACAGAAAGTAGAAATTCCGAGAGCATCTTCGTCCTGGAGAGCAATAGCTTCCACACCACATTGCAAGTTAGCATCTGCAGGATAGAAACCTTGATCAAACAAGCCGGAAGCAACACCCTCATCGATACAATCAACAAGACCTACAAGAGTAAAGAAACCAGCTTCAGCAGCCGGTACCGGCACACTCCTACGAGCACCATTTGGTTCAGTAATCTCTTTAGTCTTATAGAAAGCAGGAGATGAAGAAGTTGCGGGACAAACCTCCGCGGGAAGACCAAACCGCACCACATCAGGCTGGACACCATTTTTCTCTACCCCCTTCCCGTTATAAGACACCAACTGATATAAGAACGGTGAGTCTGGCCTATTGATCCTGATAAAAGGTATCCCTTTATACATACCGTCACAGTAATACTCTGCGTTTTGGTAAGCAGCATTCTTATGGAACAGGTCGGGAGTATCATAAACATCGGCCAACCGACCATAACAGACGGAGCCCCTGATCTGTTCCTGCTCAAGATTACCCAGCGACGTTAACTCTATACCACCCACATCGTAACGTGGACTTCGGAACATCAATGCAGAAGAGCCATAACGCGGACATTGGATCTGTGATGCTCGATCTCCTAAAGCCTGCAACTGTCGAAAGTGCAGATTTTCTCCACCCAAATCTATCGCCTGCCCAGCCACCGGACCAGTAAGACGAGGAGCTAATGCCAACAATAGAACTGCGAGAACAGCGACAACTATCCCTACAATCAACCACACCTTATGCGTATCGACCATCTTTTAATTTAACAAATATTTTTAGTTTATATAATTTGCTATCAGCAGTTTTCCTGGGTGCGCCACCTCTGTATCGAAGTGAGAAGATCGGCAGTATCTAATTGGCCGTTCCGCCACTGCGAGATACTTTGTAAAAGAACAGAAGTATCGACGCAAAGATTTTGTGGTGAACCTTCTTCCTCGCCAAAGAATAGCTGCCTTTCACAAACACCAGCTGTCTCTGTAAACCCAAGAGGACATTGCGCCGTACACGACGCGAACTCCGGCACCCATTTGCCGCCAGCCAGAAGCAGACATTCTTTCTGAGACCGGCAGAAATTGAAATTCAACGGACTGCATTCAAGAACTACTTTTCTAGGATTAGCTGCGTCTATCTCGAGGATCTTACTGATGATAAACTCCCGCAGGTTCCTGTAATCAGCATCTGACAAAGCCTGCCAGGCATTAAGGTTTCTGAAAGGGTCTAATTGTCGATTTAATTCAGCTGTAACACGACCATACAACGCAGAATCACTTAGACGGATCGAATCCAGACGGTTCTGCAAAGTAACTAGATACTTCAAGTCATCGATACCTTCACGCATGGCTTCCCACTCTAAGGTGGGTATCGGCCCTTGCTGCGATGGATACGTTGCCATCTGCGGCGGAAGGTAGCCTTTTTCCGCAACATAGGTTGAACTGAACTCTTCGAACGGCGGACCAGTATATACACCTGGAGAAGCCAGATGTTGATAAACATAAGGTATGAAACCTCTAGCCTGCGTCAGCCATAAGACCAGGCCAGTATTATGACGTGTCAGTTTAGGATATTGACGACCAAGCTGCCAGTAATACCATTCCTCAGCCGCAAAACCATCACGAGGAGCGCCTTGCATTATCGCATTATATCTCTCAAAACCTCTGTTAAGACTTGATTTAACCGGCAGAGCGATGGCAGCAATATCCGGATGCATGGCAGTAAATTCAGGATTCGTTACTCGAATTGGATCTGTTTGTCCTTGATAAACTTGATTATACATCTCACTATTAGAATCACCATAAAATTTAGCCACTGCATAATTTGAAGTGAATAAACTCTTAGCGCCCTGACTCTTAATGTTTGGAAGATAATAATCAAAAACCACCCTAAAACTGTCCGGATTAGGGAAATTGTTTACCTCGTCAGGACCCAAGAAAATTGGTTCAAAGCCAGCCCGCCTAGTTAATTTAATCTGAATCTCTAAATCACCACAACGACTTGAAGAAGAATCCGCGTCAAGGTAGTAACAAGATTGGATAACTTTCTCAAAACCAATCTCTTTAGCCATCTGCAAGGTCTTCTGTAATTCTGCTTCAGGCTGACCCCCAGTATTCAAAGTAAGAGCATTAAAACCATGGTCTTTAATATCCTGCATCTGCTGACGCATCTGTTGTTCCGGCAGAACTTCCAGATAATTTGCCGATCTACGTGGGAAACGACTAAAATCAGGGGACAATATTGCACGATAAAAAATCGCCCTTGTCTGTTCAGGTTCATCTAAAGTAAACGGTAAAACCCTTACCGTGAATGGAATCTGTCTAATTGATTGACCACTAGAAGTAAGACTAAGTGTTCCCTGATAATTTCCCGCGGGGGTACTATTAGGAATTTCCACAGTGATCCAGAACTGTTTAGACGTGCCGGCAGGAATTTCTGTCTGTAAAGTAGTCGAGATACTCGGAGAGATATAACGACCTTGCGCGTCATAATTATCTTTATAAGTTTCTTGATCATTGTAGACTAGAAGCTCCGGCACCAGAACACCAGACTTGTCAAAGACGCCAAATTGATCCCAGGGAATCTGTGAAGGAACACCCCCTGCTTGTCCCGACCAACTCTCCAGATCATAACCTGCCTGTTTCCAGACTTTCACCACCCGTACATCAATATTTCTTAAAGGGATGGAATTCTGACCAGAAACAAGGGGTGTCGTTGTAACAGAGACAGAAGACAAAGCTCTCGGTGAATAGACTGTAAAAGAAGCTGGCTCGAATTCCCCTGGAGCCGCGCTGATCTCTACAGAGTTGATGATCTCGTCCGTCATCGGTTTTGACGTTGGAAAGACCAGGTTATTTTTTCCTTCTTCACCGAACAACGGCTTCTGGTAGATGACTGGACTTTGATAATTACCACAGAGTGGACAGAACGAAGTGATAAGACGATCATGGATCTTCAGTTCGTCGTACGTTCCTGCTGCTGCTGCGCCGCCGCTAAGTCCCAAGGTAAAAGTTTTGTACATCTGCTTAGGCAGTTTGGCGATATGCCCCAGTTCAATAGTAGCAGCCAATGAATTATCACTCAGAAGCTTAGCGTCACGCGTTCCGAACTCCGTCTTCAGGACAGCCTCCCTGCCGTCGATAAAGAGATGCAGCTCGTCAGGAATACCGGGCGCGTTTCTTCTCCAACTGAAAGCGAGATGATACCATCTTCCAGGCTTAAAGATGATGTCTTCCGATACTTGAGTCATCAGATAAGGCTGTTCAGTGTCGCTGTAAAGAGCGACCACCAGACGATCGTGCACATAACGGATCCTCAAAGTATCGATATTTGAGACCGGCTGAGTAGTAAATAGGTCGCCGACAGCGCCAGGATCTGGTTTGTACCAAAACTCGACAGCCCCCTGATCAGGAAATTCATAATGATCTGGTTTCCCTGGATCGGTCCCGAAGATACTGGAAGGACCAGTCGCATAACCCCTGTCTGAAAGATGGATAGCGCTTCCTTGTTTACCGACGACAGGCTGGACTTCTCCATAACCCCTTAGAACCACACCTTCACAAAGAGAATTCCCCTCAAAAGAACAGGAGACCAATTCCCCTGGTTGCAATACTGCCTGCCCAGATGTTGTTCCCTGTGAAAAGAAGACTAAGATAACGATGCCAAGCAAGGCTACAGCTATACCCACTAACAGCCAAGTCTTGTGTCTATCCATCTTTTTAGAAAGAAGGAGAGTTTTTTTGTTTATATATTTATCTTCGAAGAAAAAAGAAAAGTGCCACGGACCGGTGCGAGAAATCAGAGATTTCTGTACCAGCCCGGGCTTGCTAAGCTACGCCACGGACCGGATTTGAACCGGCGATCCCAAAGGGACAGGATGTTTGGTATTACGGGAGATCTGAAGGACAGATTCAGCCCCTAGCAATCCTGCGCAATACCAGATTATGCGACCGTGGCATTAGACACGAGGCGCGACCGACGGGACAACGATCTCGTCGAGTATGCGACCATGACATTAGGATTAGAAAGAAAAGACCCCTTATTTAAAGTTTGCTATAAAGAAAATAAACATAACAACAAAGAAAAGAGATAATAAAAACTTATTCTTCAGTCAGCGTGTTCCGATGGATTCTAGCGAAGTAAGGAACCGCCACCACATAATCTTCACCAAAGCCGGCGATGTCGCCGTCGATAGCCTCGCAGGTTTTCCGCAGCTTAGAGATTGCCCGCTTCAACTCCACTATGTCTTTATCTTTCAATGGCTTGATATTGACCAGAGCGATGGTGTGACCCTCACGAAGGACATCTAAAACTTGCTTGATATCCTCAAAGTCTTCCATCACAAAAGGACGCACTAGGACACGTGACTTCTCTTCCCGCGGTGCAGGTGAATTTAGTTCGACATAATCATCGCCTTGCGGCTCATCCATCTCTTCCTCTACCGGTCGAGCGAATTTTTCTTTCAATTGTAAAAAAAAGTCCTTCATGTTAACACCCTCTCTCCGTTTCTCCTGTAAAGATAATTCGCCTCCTTGTATATAAATCTTTTTATACTTAAATCGCTAGGTTTCAGGAATGTAGACGGAAGATATTAGAGTACGCTTTACTCTTCCTTTTTTTCTCCCCAAACTCAACGACCGCGCGAGGCAGGCTGAACATCCCCACAATATTCAATTTGGCCCGCACCTTGTAGGTGATCAGGCGATGCTCGTGACCATCGATCTCCGCCAGGGACCATTTCACTTTCGTCCCCTGTAATGAATGCTTGACTTCTTGAGGTTTCAAAGTTCCAAGCTCCAGGCTTTTCTTAACATTAGCGATAGCCGGAACCATATCTGTAATATCAACATTCTTGATCGGCTTCTTGGTCTTGTTGCGAACTTCGATAGTGATCTTGATCTCTGACAAGGCCCCGTCTTCATCGCTCTTGGTAGTGACGGCCGACTTGCTGACAGTGATCGGGGATTGCACATAAAAGTAAAAGCTGAGGAAGATGACTAAAGCTATCAACAGATATAATAAAGACCGGTAACTAGTTGTATAATAGACGACAACCGATTCGTCAGGAGATAATGATTCTTCCCAGGACAGGTAGCGCTGGCTGTCAATCTTCATCTTCAACAGATCATCGCCATGAGAGAACAACGACTGCCATAACGAGACCGGAATCACTACGGTCTGCGTATTCTTTACGTTGCCCCCGTTATGGATATTGAGCGCGACAAAAGTACGGAGGAAATCGCTCTGGGTCTCTTCACTCTTTTCAAAAGGAGTGATAATCTCTTGTACCTCTACCCGCTTTTCGACAATCTTTACAACCTGGTCATTACGCTCAAAGACGAAAAACAAAAAATAGTCTTTCGGCTGCTGGAACTGATCCGGCATCACCGTAAACTCGACAGTTTTCTGTTGTAATGGAGGTAAATCAACCATAACTTCTTTAGAAAACTCCGAGATATCACTTTGCAACTTAATTACCAGATTTTTAAGATCCAAAGGATTTTTGTTATCTAAAAATAATTTGATTGACAAAGGTTGCCCCGGAACTATACGTTCATCCATATCCACTTTAGCAGTTATGGAAGGCAAATAATCAAAAGGTTGTTCTGGACTTAGATATACTTTAATATTTTCTCTATGCTTTTCGCCAAGATCACTTTCCACACTCAGATCTAAATAATATATCCCAGGAGCCATATTCTCTAAAGGCCTTACTTGAAGAGTTGTGGTATATGACTGACCACCAGCTAACTCGATGATTTTATCTTTTAATGGTTTAGTATCAACAATCCAACCTTGACCAGATTGCAAAGAATAAGTAGTATATCTTTGCTTCAAACTCTCAGTATTAGTTATTGACAGTGAGTAAGTTGCAGTTTCAGAAGGCTTTATTTGATCATCAATCGGCTTTAAAGTAACAGTCGAATCTGCTGCTACAGAAACTGCTAGAATCAAGACTGCTAAAACAATCCAGGAAACCCACCTCACTTTTACCCACCTCATCGGAAAAAAATAAATCACACTAGTATTTAAACCCTTCGCTTCGCCAGTAAACATTAATAAACTTAGATTATTTCTCCAAAAACATGAAAGTGATATTGTACATGGCCGCAACCGTAAACGGGTATATAGCCAGAGAAGACGGAGAGACCCCCTGGTCTAAAGAAGAATGGCAGAACTTTTCTAAGATGGTCAAGAGCGCCAGGAACCTGGTCATCGGCCGAAAGACCTATGAAGCCATGAAAGAGAATGATGAATTCAGCAAAATCGGAAATCCGTTCATGGTCATAGTCTCTAGTAAAAGTCTCGGTCCAGGTGTGACGACCGTCGGTTCTCCAAAAGAAGCGCTGAGAATGTTGAAAAAAGAAAAATATGAAACTGCCCTGGTGGCTGGAGGAGGAAAGCTCAATTCATCATTCCTAAAAGAAAAACTCGTCGATGAGATCTATCTTGACATCGAACCGCTGATCTTCGGGAAAGGGATCAGATTATTTTCTGAGGACGATCTCGATGCAAAGCTGGAATTGCTGGGAACCAAAAGCATATCCCAAAATACGGTGCAATTACATTATGCAGTCTTAAAGTGAGACTTCCGCTACAAACTTGGCCTTCCGTAACATTTATATACTAACCAGCTTTAATTCTGGCTATAAAACGAGGCAGATGTAGATGGTTGAAGAAACACTTTTCCGCGGCGTAGTAGACTTTTTAGGTGAGTTTGGCGTCTATGACGTCCTCCTTCCGTTCTTACTAGTCTTCACTATCGTCTTCGCCATCCTGGAAAAGACAAAGATCCTTGGCGTGGAGAGGACTGGCGGCCATGAGCTTACCAAGAAAAACTTAAACAGTATGGTGGCCATCATCATCGCTTTTCTAGTCATCGCTTCCACTCAACTGGTCGGAGTCATCAATGAAGTGCTGGCCAATATCGTCTTACTCTTGATCCTAGCCGTCTGCTTCTTATTGTTGGTCGGAGTATTCTTCGGCGATAAAGAGTTCACCTTGAAAGATTTCCCCGGCTGGACGACAACGTTCATCTGGATCATGTTCATCGGCATCATCGTCATTTTCCTTAACGCTTTAGATTGGCTTCAGTACGTTTTGGGACTATTTGTGGAAGAGACCCTGGCCCCAATCTTGTTCATCTTGGTTATCGTCGGTTTTATCGTGTTTATAACCTGGGAAAAAAAACCCAGCGCAGCAGCAAAATGAGGGTTCAGCTAATAAAAGGAGGCATATATAATGGCAACTGATCTTACCAGCATCGTAAATTACTTTCAGACGTACGGGGTTCTTGATTTTCTTCTCCCATTCATCCTAGTGTTCACCATCATCTTCGCAGTACTGCAGAAGACCAAGATTCTAGGAGATCGGAAAAACTTTAACGTGATCATCGCGTTAGTGTTAGGATTACTATTCGTCGTCCCCCATATCACTGGCAATTACCCTGGCGGCTTCGATCCGGTAGCAGTCATCAATGAAGCCCTGCCAAGCATCTCTCTTGTCGCTGTCGCCGCCATCATGTTATTGTTGCTGTTAGGTATATTCAGCACCACTTTTGCGAGGGGAGCGGCTCCTTTGATCGCGGTTGCGGCTATCGGCTTTGTCTTATACATCTTCGGCTCAGCTCTTGATTTGTGGAGAGGACCATATGACCTCTGGAACTGGTGGACTGCTGAGACGACGGAACTGGTCATCATCATCCTGGTATTTGGGGTTGTAGTCTGGTTCATAACCAAAGAACCTGGCGAGGGATCAGGAGTAAAAGTCCTGAAAGAAGCTGGCAAAGCCTTCGGTTCATTATTTGAGAGAAAATAAGATGGCAACTGTCTTAGATGTGGGATTACTGCAGGCGTTCGACGTCATTTTCCCAGTTATTTTTGTCTTTGCCATAACTTTCGCCATATTACAAAAATACAAACCGATCGGCGAAAGTATCGGCATCAATTCGATCATCGCAATTATGGTCGGTTTCATGGTGTTGCTGTCCAGAGACATAATCGACATCATCAACTTCACCATCCCCTGGTTTACCATAGCCATCATCTTCTTTATCCTGATGCTGTTGATCTTCCGAGTCTTCGGTGCCAGTGAAGAGAGCATCTTCAGCTATATGCAAGGCGATAAAGCCATCGGCTGGGTCATCATCGCCATCAGCATCGTCATCATCATCGCTGGACTGGGAACCGTGTTAGGACAGAGATTTACAGAAGCTGCTTTCACCGACGGCGAACAGGTTGCAGCGGCTGACGGCAGCGTCGCTTCTCAGAATTTCGACCAGAACATCCAGGCTACTTTGTTCAATCCGAAGGTACTAGGACTGGTGATCTTGTTCACCATAGCTGTGTTTACAGTGGCTTTGTTGACGGCCGGTGAGAAGTAGTTGCGTCATCAATAGATTCTTTTTTTTGTCAAAATATGACCCAATTTTGAGTATTAATATGTATCACATATAGTCTTGAAATTTGAGAGTTCACAAAACTAAAGAAATTAGATAAAAACTGATCACAAAAACCTTCACTTCTTCTTCATGCCATCTCGGATGTGCGACAGCTCTTTGACATTGTCGACGAACACAGGGATTACGTCTTTGAAGACCTTGCCGACAGCTTTCAGTTCCGTGCCCACTTCCTGCATACGGCCATCGTAATCTTCCAGCTTGCCGAGAACACCTTGGTGCAACACTTTAAAATCCTCTTTCAGCCGGGCTACATCAGATGACAGGCGGCGCTGAGTGTCTTCAACCTGTTCCTTCCAGGCCACGATCTTCTTCACTTCAGACAAAAGTTGATCCCATTTCTCGTCTATCAATGATTCAGCGATCTCTTCCATTCGGCTATAGACATCAGTTTGCGGCTGTTCCATCCTTTGGCCTTGAAACGGATCAGGATAAGAAGCTGGCTGCGGTTCCGCCATCTCTTGCGACTCTAATTGAGACAAAGCTATGTGGACCTGTTCCGGCGGATAACCTTTTCGGGTCAGTTCTTCCATTATCAAAGAATCGGTCAAGCCCTGATTCCGCAGTTGCATCACTTCAGGAGTTATGTCAGTATTAGCCATGATTATGTCACCTTCTTTTTATGAGATTAATATCCCCAGTTATTTATGTCTTTTGCTGAGGCTTGGACATCCTGGCATCCAAAGCTCGATTAAGATCCTGCTGGGTCACAAAAGTCATAGGATTCCAGTACTCCAGATATTTCTTCATCGTCGTTATCTCTTCGATGCCGGCCGTCCTTTTCAGCTCTTTGATGACGAGATCCATCTTCTGAGATGCCGCCTCCTGATCTCGCTTCAGTTCCAGGAAGTCATCATTGAAAGATTTCAGCTCTTTCTTCATCTTCTCTGTCCGCTGGATGAAATCAGTCTTGAGGATATCAACTTCCCGCAGGAGATTATTGACCTTGCCTTCCAGGCTCTTGACCCAGACGTAAAGCTTAGCACTATCAAAACTAGGTTGCGGAACTGGAGGAGCTGCCATTATCAGCTCAAAGCAAAAACAGTATAATAAAGTTATGTGAGCATTAAAGAGTGGTGTTCTCTCTAGAAAAGAAAATATAATAAACACTCGCCGCTCTTTCAGACCGAAAGATGATCAACTCCAAAAAAAGCTGTTTTGAAAGCGAGACCTACCATGAAGGTGAGAACAAAGTCTTACGGGTCTACATGGAGAACTGTTCTTTCCCGCCATCTATCGAATATAGTGAAGTCTGCATGGCTAAGATCATCGACGCCCTGCTGGCCAATTCAGGAATAACCGTCATCATCCTTTCACAATTGCGGGAATATGAATATGATTATTCCCAGACGATGCTCCTTAATGAGGTTGCCCAAGTTTATAAGAAGCTGACTAAAGAAGATCGTTTTAACCATTCTAAGCTGGTCGTCAGCCCCGAACATGAGCGCTATGTCCGAGGTAGTTACGCAGAATTCCAAAAGATCATAAGCAAATGGCTCAAAGAAGACCCTTTAGCAGCTTATGTCCGGCTCAAACGGCTGGAAAGACAGGAGAAGATCAAGTCTGAGAACATCCTCGATCAAAAGCAGCAGCAGAGCCAGCAGCATCTTATCCGGATCATCGAGAATGCCGTTACCTCCCTCGAGCAGCTGAAGATCATCCGTCAACTCTTGCCTCATGCCAAAGAGTACAGCGTCGGTGACAGAAGTATCTACGGCAATGTCTTTCATCCGACGACCAGACCTGATTTCATGTACACTAAGCTCATCACTGAATTTCCTTCTGGAAATCTAGAAGGCAGTTATCAGTTCGGTGAAGGCAAAGACACCTGTGATGTCAACATCTTCTCTTTTGACGATGACATCAAAGTGATCTATCATCTTACGCCGCCGGAGTTCCGTTTCAGCGAAGAGGCGTACGAACTGCTGGATGACGCTAAGCGGATCATGGCAGAACACAAACCGACAAGAGAAGAGTTTGTCGACCCGGAACGGATGCGGGAGGTTTTCTTAAGCATCGGCAAAGATCTTTTAGAAGATTTAGCCAGACAAAAAGAGCTGGACCTGGATGAGGACGATCTAGACCAGCTGGCTCAGGCCTTGCTGCGTTACACGGTCGGTTTCGGCCTGATCGAACTGTTATTGGCCGATCCAAAAGTACAAGACGTTAACATCAACTCCCCCAACGGCGAACTGCCGATCTTCATCGTCCATCAGGATTACGGTGACTGTTATACAAATATCTATCCAACCCATCTGGAAGTCGAAAGCTGGGCTACCAAGTTAAGACTGATCTCAGGACGGCCGTTAGATGAAGCTAACCCCATCCTAGACACAGAACTAGACGTGAAAGGTTTCACTTCCAGGGTTTCCGCTCTCACCGCGCCGCTCAGTCCATTAGGTCTGGCGTTCTCATTCAGACGCCATCGTGATTTTCCTTGGACTTTTCCATTATATGCTCAGCCCAAGATCCGATACATGAATAAAGAAGCAGCCGGACTGCTCAGTTTCCTTATCGATAACAACGCCACCATCCTCATCGCCGGGACACGATCCAGCGGGAAAAGCAGTCTGCTGGGAAGTTTTCTGGTCGAGATCCAGCGAAGAGCCAGGATCATTACGATAGAAGACACGTTTGAACTGCCAGGAAAATCCATGCGCAAACTTGGTTATAACCTGGAATCGCTAAAAGTCGCCTCAGCTTTGTCGGCTCCTGGATCAGAAGTTGATCCTTCCATCGGTATCCGTTCTACTTTACGTTTAGGAGATTCGGCCATCTTCGTCGGCGAAGTAAGGAGCAAGGAAGCTATCGCCTTGTTTGAAGCGATGCGGGTCGGCGCGGCAGCCAACGTGGTTGCTGGAACTATCCATGCCGATTCACCGTACGGCGTATTTGACAGGGTCGTCAACGATATCGGCGTGCCGAAAACATCTTTCAAAGCCATAGACATCATCGTCGTCACCAACCCGGTCATCTCAGGATTGAAAAAGTATAAACGGGTCTTAAGAGTCACTGAAGTGCGAAAAGAATGGGAGAACGATCCTTTGCAGGAAGGAGCTTTCGTCGACCTGATGGTCTATAACCCGCAGACTGACCAGCTGGAGATAACCGATGAGTTAAGAAACGGCAACTCTGCCATACTTAAGCGGATGGCTGGACGGGTGAAAGAATTTGCCGGTGACTGGGATGCCATCTGGGACAATATTATTTTAAGGGGAGACTGCAAGCAGGCCATCGTCGATATGTTCACGGAACTCCAGAACCCTTTATTGTTAGAGGCTGAATTTGTGATCAAAGCCAACGACCAGTTCCATCTTATCAGCGACAAGATCAAAGAGAAAGAAGGAAAACGTAAGAGCAGCCAGATCCTTTTCGAATACAAAGAATGGCTGCGCAAAGAAGCGAAAAAGGAGGTGTCAGGATGAAACACAGGATAATCACCCATGCCGGTTGTCTGGACGGCTTTTGCAGCGCTTTTGTCTTCAAGAAGTATATCGCTCCGACCCTTAAGATTCCAGAAGATATTGAGATCGTCCCGGTGATGCCGAAAGAGATCGAGCTGGAAGAGGTCGAGATCCAGAAAGGAGATATCATCTTAGACTTGCCAAGACCAAAAAAAGAAGTGTTCTTCTGGTGCGACCACCACATCACCAATAAGCCAGAGGAAGAAAAAAAGAACCATCATTGGAAACTGGCGCCAAGCTGCACTGGTGTCTTGATTGAACTAGCTGTTTCGCGAGGCGTGAAAGAGAATGAAGAGTTAAAGAATTTTAAGCAGTGCATGGATATCATCGACGGCGCCATGTACGACAAGAAGCAGTATAAAGAATGCTATTACCCTGCAAAAGACAAGCTTACAGCACTGCAACAGTTCCATGCCCTCAGTTCTTCCTTCCAGACCAAAGATCCGAACCTCAACGACGAGATCTACAGACGATTACTATCCAATAATCTGGAGCGGTCGCCGATAACATCCTCCTGGTTCAAGTCCGAGTTCATCAGGTTCTTTTACGACGCCCGTCTCCGAAGCTACCAGGAATGGCGTGACCAGGTCGACACCTATGTTTATTATGATGAGAAGAGCAAGTGCGTGGTACAAGACGACCGCAAGATAAGGTTCAGGAAAGGCCTAGTAGACCGGTTCTATGTCCATTACAAGTTCCCTGAGACCAGCTATTCTATCAGCCTGCGCCCGGAACTGGAAAGCGACCAAGTTAGGATGAGCATCGGCTGTAACATCTTCCATAAAGAACGCTGTAAGATCCATATCGGCAACCTCTGCCGGGAAGTAGGCAAAAAGTTCGGCGAAGGCTCTGGCGGCGGCCATCTGCAAGTCGGCGGTTGTACGGTTCTTGCCGGCAAGGCAGATGACGCAATGAGGTTTATCCTGGAGAAGATGAAAGATTAGATCTTCCTTAAACTGCCCACAATCTCTTTCACGGCCTTGACAACCATCTTCAGTTCAGCTTTAGTGGTATCCTTGCCAAAACTGAATCTGACAGTACTCCTTGCTTCTTTTTCAGAGATTCCCATAGCCCTCAGAACATGGCTAGGCTCTTGCACTCCCGCAGTGCAGGCACTGCCAGCTGAAGCATAGATTCTCTTGGAATCAAGATAGTGTAATAAAGTTTCTGCATCAACGCCGGAGAAAGTAACATTGGTGATATGAGGTGAATGCTGACCGCCATTGATCTTTGTCTTGGAGATCTTTAACAACTCTCTTTCAAAAGACTGCTGTAACTGAGACAACTTCTTCCCATCTAAAGAAGATTGTAACGCTGCAGCAAAACCGACGATACCGGGAACGTTTTCAGTCCCTGACCGGAAACCAGATTCCTGAGAACCGCCATGGATCAACGGCTGCAATAAGACTTCTTTCTTCTTATAAAGTAAGCCGATACCTTTCGGTCCGTAAACTTTACTGCCATTCATCGTCAATAGGTCAACTCCCAGCTCTTGAACATCTAACAACTGATAGACAGCCTGGCAGGCATCAGTATGGAACAACACCCTGTATTTTTTTGCTAAAGAAACTATCTTCTGGATCGGTTGAATCACACCAGTTTCATTATTGACGTACATGATAGAGATCAAGGTGGTCTTCTTGGTGATGGCCTTTTCCAACTCTGCAAGGTTTGGCAAACCTTTCTTATCAACATCCAGATAAGTCACTTTAAAACCTTGTTTTTCCAACGCTTTGCAGGTTTCCAGCACCGCTTTATGTTCAGTCTTGCAAGTGATGATATGGTTGCCTTTTTTCTGATATGCTTTTGCTATCCCCTGTAGAGCTAAGTTTACACTTTCAGTCCCGCTGCCGGTGAAGATGATCTCTTCCGGAAAACGAGCATTCAGCTTCTGGGCAATAGAAACTCTTGCTTTCTCAACTGCTTCTCTTGCGTTCTTTCCAAGCTCGTGATAACTATTAGGATTTCCATAAGACTCTGAAAAATAAGGAAGCATCGCTTTCAAAGCTTCTTTTCGCACCGGTGTAGCAGCCGCATGGTCAAGATAGATCATAATATCGTGTAAGAACTAAACCTTTTTAAATCTTGACTTCCACACAGAAAAAAGATGAAAAGCGTCAACCAGCAGGTCCAGGCCATTATCGACAAAGATATCGCTGTCCAAAAATGTTTACGTCGTGGCATCATCAACACCCGTTCTTTAGCCAGGGATCTTATCAAAAGCCACAACCTTCCGCACAGCACCGATGCCGTCATCAGCGCCTTGCGGCGTTATGATGTCGATGAGATTTCTTTATCAAGCTCTAAAGAAGCATCCGATCTTTTTAACAAGATGGCCGTCTCCACTAAAGATGGTGTGGCTAGGATATTGCTCAGGGACAGCGCCTTCAAAGAGATCAGCGATGACTACCTCAACAAAAAACTTCTCAAGAATAACTTCCGGATCGTCCGGGCCAAGGAGACGATCACGCTTATAGTCAACCAGCGAGATATTGAGAAGAAGCTGGCCCTTTTCAAAGCAAGTGATGTCTTGGAGACCGAGAAAGATCTTAGTGAGATACGCCTGCATTTTCCCAAGAAGATCGATGAGATCAAAGGTATCTTGGCCAGGATCACGGCCGAACTGGCTCTCAGGGATATCAACATCAAAGAAGTCATGTATAGCATCCCCGACTGGTTAGTGTATGTAAAAGAAAGCGACCTTATCGAAGCCCATCGTTCACTGATGGAACTGAAGAAAGCGTAGGCGTGATTAAGGCTCTGTCGAGATTGAAATGCCACCGCCTCTGTACGAGTCGCCGTGACGCCTCGAAGAGATTTTCTATAGAACCCACGTTTAAGAAAGCTTTTTAAGAGCAGGAATCTTCCTTACTTTCCATGGGCTCCAGAAGTTTTACGTCAGAAGAAGAGAAAAAGATAGTCCTACCTTTAGTAGAAAAATTAAAAAAAATGCGTCAGCCTGGTAAGACCCTCATCGTCGGCCTGCAGGGGGGTCAGGGAACGGGCAAGACCACCATTGTTGAAGTTATCAAGAAAAATCTGAGGGGTTATAATGTTCATTCTTTCTCCATCGATGATTTCTATACGTCATATCAGGATAGACAGAAACTAGCAAAGAAGTACAAAGATAATCCGTTCTATCAGATAGCCAGAGGCATGCCGGGAACGCATCGGGTCGATTATTTATTAAAGACCTTGCAGAAGATTAGACAGGGGAAACCGTTTCAGATACCTGTCTTTGACAAGTCATTACGTCAAGCTCAGGGAGATATTTCTAAGAAAACAATTAAAGTTACCAAGAGACAAGATTTTATTCTCTTCGAAGGCTGGTGCGTCGGTTTGCCGACGGTCTCCTCAGCGGAATTGATCAACATCTGTAAGAAAACTAAGATTGACTTGCCAAAAGGGAACAAAGTTGTCTTGAAACATATAAAAGAGTATCAGCCGTTATGGAAATACTTAGATTACATGGTGATGATCAAGCCAGATTCTTCTGAAGTCCATAAAGAATGGCGATCACTACAAGAGAAAAGGCTAAGGGAGAAGAAAGGGGAAGGCCTGAGCAAAGAGCAGATAAGCAAGTTTGTCGATATCTATCTGCCGTTCACCTACGTCTGTTATGAAAAGATCAGGCCTGATGCAGTAATTAAAGTAGATCAAAAGCACGAATATTACAGAATTGTCTTTTCTTGAAACCATAACCATTTTAAAGCTGAAGGTATTCCATCTCAAAAAAGAGGTGTACTATGTTCAAGCATGACGTTCTCTGCGTAGGTTCGGCCACTGTAGATCATTTCATCACGACAGAACAGCCTCTTTCATCGATAAAAGCAGGGGATAAAGCCAGGGTCGTCTCGGAAGAGCTGCATACCGGCGGAGCAGCCACCAATACAGCCGCCTGTTTCTCATTACTTGGTTTAAAGACCAAGATCCTGGCCAAGTTAGGAGACGACCATGAAGCTGATTTTGTCAAGAAAGACCTTCAGAAGTATAAAATCAAGAATATCTGTAAACATCACAGCAGACACCATACCGATACAGGCACCATCATCTCATCATTGAAAGAAAAAGATCGGATCATCTTGGTGCACAAAGGAGCTTCGACCGACCTTAATGAGCATGATTTCAAGAGATCTCAGCTAAAAGCCAGATGGATCTACCTTGGCAGTCTCGTGGACAAGTCTTTCAAAGTTGCCGTAGCCGTAGCCGATTATGCACAGAGGAAGAACATCAACTTGGCGTTCAATCCTTCTTCATACATGGCTAAGAAAGGCGGGAAAGCTCTCCATAAGATCTTACAGGCCACTAGTGTGATGATCCTAAATAAAGAAGAAGCGCAAAGCCTGCTGGAGAAGAAAACAGATTCTTTCAAAGTGTTGCTGCAAGGCATCCATAAGTTCGGGCCTAAGACAGTGGTCATCACTGACGGCAGGAAGAAATTCTATGCGCTGCATGAAGAGAAGATATATGAGATGATACCTCCTCCTGTTAAGAGAGTCAATACTGCTGGCGCCGGCGATTGTTTCGCTTCTTCTTTGGTGGCAGGGATGATCAAGAGATATCCGTTTACGGAAGCATTGAAGCTGGCCCAGGCTAATGCTTCATCGCTGATACAATACGTAGGGACGAAGAACGGGCTGTTAAGAGAGAAGGAAGCGGTAGTGTACATGAAGAAGCTGAAGATAAAAGTTAAGATCATATGATTTTCACGCCAACTTGGCAAGAATCAAAACATGCTGGTAAGGAACCACTATTAACTTAGGACAATCCACAAATAATTTCTGCAGATCACATATCAGGTCACTTCGCTGATATTCAGAAAGTGCCTGTACCCAACCATAAGAAAGGACAAGATCAAGATAGCTTTCTGTTGTAAATTTGAGATCTTCATCGTACTCTTTACGCCTAACATCTTTAATCATTTTATTGCTGTTAAATTGCTCGTATAAAGAATCAGCGATCTGTCTTACTTTTGAACCAGCAGGACCACGATCAACCCCGCCATACCGGTCAAGAATCTTGCCCACAGCCTGTACAAAAAGGGACTTTTGTTTCTGCTGATAGGACCAAAACAACGCAATGGTCCCTTTCGTCGACAAAAGCTGAAACGCTTTTTCTTCCCTATTACCTGGATTGATCCAGTGCCAGGCCATGCCGGAAATGATAAGATCAAATGACTGGGGAGGAAAAGAGAGATCCTCAAAAGAGCCGACCATAAACTGGGCATTGGGAAAAATGGCGCATTTCTGACGCGCTATCTCCACCAATTCTTTTCCCAGATCGACTCCAAGAACTGTAAAACCTTTTTGGGCGAATGGGACTGTAGCCTGACCAGTTCCGCAGCCAACATCGAGGATCTTGCCTCTTTTTTTTATCTCCGAAAAAGCGATAATATCTTCGATCAACTGACGTGGATAACCGATCCTCGCTTTATCATATAACTCACTGATATTACCAAAAACATTCCTCGTACTCCTGTCGATCTCCATCTTAAGAATCTGTTAAGAGAGATTATTTAAGATTTATGCTTGAAAAACAGACATTAACTTTATTCAAGATACAACAATCCCACCATGATAGCCATGCCAAGCAGCAGGAAAAAGAGATGAAGTATCGAATTCTTCAGCTTACACTCATGATGCAGTTCCGGGATAAGGTTGGCCCCAGCGATGTAGATGAAGCCGCCGGCCGCAAACGGCAGGATAAACAAGACAAATTCCTGACTTTTCGCACCTAAGATCAGACCGATGACAGCTCCCAAGATTGATGTCATAGCAGACAAAAAATTATACCATAATGCTTTCCATTTCGAAAAACCAGCATATAACAAGACGCCGAAGTCAGCCAACTCCTGCGGCACTTCGTGGAAGATGACGGCCATGGTCGTGGCAACGCCTACGGGAATGCTCACCAGATAACTGCCGGCGATGATCAGGCCGTCGGCAAAGTTGTGGACAGCGTCACCGATTAGGTTCAATACCCCAAGGTGATGCTTATGGTGATGGATATGGGCCATGTGATGCGTGTGCTGTTCCGGCTTGTCACACTTATGGAAATGGATGAAGCGTTCGATGATAAAGAACAGGACCACGCCGCCAAGGACCGAGAGCGAAACAAACAGGCCAAAGCCTTTCTCTTCAACCACTTCCGGAAGAAGATGAAGGAAAGCTCCCCCAAGTAATGAACCAGCTGACAAACTTACCAAAGAAAGAAGGATCTTGTTCAGGTCTTTCCTGCCAAGAAGGATGGTCAGAATCCCTGTTAGTGAAACTAATGAGACCAAGACTACGCTAAGGATGGTGTATAAAACAGCTGCCATGGTAAAAGAGATGACGATCTGGTTTATATGCTTTGCTGATCGGCGTTATCAATAAGGATGACCATAAGTAATTTAAACACTGTTCTCTTTCTAAAGTAAAAAAGAGGAGATCATGGACCTTCGGAATACATTACACTGGCTACCACGGCTGCTTTCAGCCGTAGTCGTCTTGATATGGATACTTGGTGTAGTGGTAGCTGTCGGTTTTACTGAATATTTCATCCCCGGCTCCTTGATCTGGATGATCTTGGTCTCCACTACTTTGATGGCCTGGAAAACAGAGATCTTCGGCGGCTTCTTGTTCCTAGTGTTAGGAGTTGTGTTTATGATATTCATCTTCGGCAACAAGCTCAGTGCCGGGTATTATCTTGCTTCAGCGCCTTTGTTCGCCATCGGTGCGTTATATATCACGGATTATTTTTATCAGGAGAAAGCAGAACAAGCTGAGGTGGAATTCTAATGTTAGCATCAACGAAAGATATCTTACTAAAAGCTCATCGTAAACGATATGCTGTCCCTCACTTCAACATCAATAACATGGAGATCCTGCAAGGTGTGGTGCAGGCAGGAGTCAACCTCAAGTCACCGTTGATCCTGGCTACTTCAGAAGGATCGATCAGCTACGCTGGGATGAATTTCCTGTATTCGTTGGTAGAGACTGCAACAAGATTGACAAAGATTCCGATAGCTCTCCATCTAGATCACGGAAGGGATCTCAAGACGATAAAAGAAGCGATCAAGATCGGCTACTCTTCAGTCATGTTTGACGGTTCGCACCTGCCGTTTGAGAAAAATGTTATAGTAACGAAGAAAGTTGTCTCCTGGGCTCACCGCAAGGGCATTTCCGTGGAAGCAGAACTGGGAACTATCGGCGGGGCAGAAGATGACATCAGATCCAGAAAGATCATCTACACCGATCCAATAAAAGCCAAAGAGTTTGTGGAACGGACCGGCTGTGATTTTCTGGCCGTAGCCATCGGCACGTCGCATGGAGCGTATAAGTTTGCCGGGAAAGTAGCGTTACGACAGGATATCCTTAAAGAGATCAAGCAAAAGGTAAAGATGCCTTTAGTGCTGCATGGAGCTTCCGAAGTTCCCCTCTCAGTCGTAAGAGAAGCGGAAAAGTATGGCGCCAACCTTAAGGGCGTCCAGGGAATTCCCGACACGCAGATAAAGATGGCTATCAAGAACGGCATCAACAAGATCAATACAGATACCGACTTACGCTTGGCATTTGACGCTGCTGTACGAAAGGTTGTCATGAAAAAGCCGAAAGATTTTGATCCCCGTCATATCCTGGGACCTGCCCGTGAGGCTATCCAGAAAGTAGCAGAGGACAGGATCAGGTTATTCGGAAGCAAAGGGAAGGCATAATCTTTAAATACCTATTTTCTTTTATCCAGGATATGGATGTTAAAAAGAGGTTGTGGTATTTTTGGGGGTCGTTCTTTACGGTGCTGATCGGTTTCCGCTTATTCCTGTCGCTGTCACCGTTCACCAACCTGAACGTAGGCGGATATAACATCCATCATCTGTTCATCGGAGCTGTGCTGATGCTCGGCACGATACCTTTTCTGATCTTCGGCAGATTTAATGCGCTGACCCTAAGTCTTACTGGTATCGGATCAGCTCTGGTAGCAGACGAACTATTTTTCCTGATACTTACTGACGGTTCAGACTTATCCTACCTCTCACCCATCTCCTGGTGGGGCGCAGGGATCTTTTCATTGTTATTATTGATAATAACTGGAGGTGTATATTACCATGACCAATGTTAATACGAAACTGCTATTCCATAGCAAAGTTATTGTGATGCTGCTGATCCTGCAGCTGGTGATCGACTACATTTTTGTGTTCATCTACCCCGAGGTTAATCCTATCCGAGCTACTTTGATCGGAGCGACAGCTTTAGTCATCCTATTCCTGCTTCCCTGGAGCAAGGACTGGTCAAGATTACCGGCCTGGCTAGCTTTCCTACCGATCTACTCGTCAGCTTTGTTCGGGGCATTACTGGTACAAGCCGATTATCTGGTGTCGAAGAGTGTCGTCTCTGCTGTTGTCCATGCTTTGATCCTGATAGTGACATATGTGATCATCGTCTTTGCGAGGAAATAGATGAAAAAGATCTATCTAGGTGCCGACCACGCCGGATTCCACCTGAAAGAGAAGCTTAAGAGATGGCTGGAAGCGGAGAGGGTTCCATTTGAGGATTGCGGCGATCTGAAATATGATAAGAACGATGATTACCCCGACTATGCTGCAATAGTAGCCAAGAAGGTTGTGAAAAGTAAGAGTAAAGGCATCCTTCTCTGCGGTTCGGCTGAAGGCGTGTGTATCGCTGCCAACAAGATCAAAGGAATACGTGCTGTCAATCCTTACGGCGTGATTCAGGCAGAGTTTTCACGCAGGCATGAAGATGCCAACATCCTCTGCTTAGCTGGTGGAGAATCACGGGTAAGACAACCGGCGTTGTCATTACCAAAAGCTAAGACGATGATCTTAACATTCTTGAATACGCCGTTTTCAGGAGCTGTGAGGCACGTGCGCAGGATCAATAAGATCAAGAGATTAGAACGATGAACATCTACCCTTCCGTCATGGGCAAGTCGCAGAAGGAGATAGACCTATTGTTCTCTAAGTTAAAAGGCACAGCTGAAGTATTACACTTAGATGTGGCTGACGGCAGGTTTGTTCCAAATAAATCTTTATGGTTTCCTTTCAAGTTATCTTCTTCTTTTAGGTATAACGCCCACCTGATGGTTGAGAAACCGTTGGAATGGGTAGAGAAGCAGGGGAGGAAAGTTGATCTGGTTATCATCCATCCTGAGGTTGGCGATATCAGTAAAGTGATTTCTTTGTTGAGGAAAGAAAAAAAAAGAGTAGGAATTGCTTTAAAACCGGAAACAAGTGTAGTATCTGTAAAAAAATATCTCACCTTGGTGGATTACGTTTTGGTCTTGACCGTACATCCCGGCTTCTATGGAGCAAAATATCTTAAAGCACCGCTGCGGAAGATCAGACAGATCAAGAAGATCAATCCTAAAGTGAAGGTTATTGTTGACGGGCACATGAATCCAGAAACTGTGAAAGATGCCGTCAAAGCTGGCGCTGATGATATCGTTTCCGGCAGTTTTGTCTCTAGATCTGACGATCCCAAGAAAGCGATGAAAGAGTTAAGGAAGGCTGTTGGAACGGCTAAAACGCAAAGGTAGATTTAAATATCATGATTGCTCCTAAGTATTGATGTCGAAAGGCTACCATCTTAAAGAAGGAGTAATCATCGTAAATAGAGATATTACTGAACTAGACCTATTTGTAAAAGACTTTCTGAAAGTGTTAGAAAAACATTCTGATTATCTGATCGTCAGTGGCTTTGTAAGCATCTCTACTGGCCGGACAAGAGGTACTGAAGATGTGGACATTCTTGTGCCGAAGATGGATGAAACCAGATTTGCCAACTTGTTTAATGATCTAAAGAACAATGGATTCTGGTGTTATCAAGGAGATACTGCTGAAACAACATATGCTTATGTCCAAGATATGCTTAATATCCGGTTCGCTAAAGTAGGCCAAGTCTTTCCTAACATGGAATTTATCTCTATTGACAATACAAAGAAGACGAAATCTTTTGAGTTACATCACCCCCAAAAGATCAAAGTTCAGGATTTTGAGTTTAAGATACCCCCTATTGAGTTTGAAATTTTATATAAAGAACTGGTTCTTGGGGGAGAAAAGGATCTAGCTGATGCCAGACACCTCAGGACTTTCTTTTCGGATATCTTAAAAGAAGAAAAGTTTAAAGAATACGAGCCAATAGTAAGGTTGGAATTACAATGAACAACATTGATTATGTAAAATTATATGCAGAGAAGATGAGAGATGATAATAGATTGTTTGCCCAGCAAAAAATACTGATTGAGTCTCAGTTACGAGGTAGTTCTTCATTATTTAAAAGAATGTTCAAAGGTGATTTCAAGACCGAAGCAAGGAAATATCTCAAAGGAAGAGGGTTGATATAACTTCTATACTTGTTAAAATCTGATGGTGATATCGTAATCATCTGAAACCTTGACGAGAACACTTACTGGGTAGAAAATGTTGCTGTGACGGGGACCCATCGATTCATGTTGAACCACCGCATCTAAAGCTTCTAGATCAAGAGCATTTAGTTCTTCTTCCAGATTTTTCATTACTGCGGTTCCCTGATTATCTCGCTGTTCTGGGATTATATTTACATGTTTAGAATAGATTGAAGGGACTGTTTCGACTTCGGAAGTAGTGACTCGAGGACATTTTATTAAAATACTATCTGCGCTAAGACCATTTCTCGCAAAGAAGTGATTTGGTCCATTAGAAAAAACATAGTCAAATTCTATACCTCTTTCTCTCGCGAGTATTCCTGCTTTTTCATAAAAAGAGGTTTCATACTTTCCAACAGTACAGGATTTGATCGGAACCAAAATCTGATGTTCTCCTATCTGGACATAATCTGGAGTTGCTAAAATTTTGACCATAATGGGATTGATAAGATGGAGCTTTAAATTAATTTAGGTGGAAGAGAATATCATCTTTCAAGCATAGAAATAATTAAATAATGTCTAAAATCAGGGGCTATGATGCCTACCGAATTAGAGCGAGCCATACAGAGCCTTTCTACAATAGAAGCCAGGTCCAAAGCAGTCTACAATCAGATGCAACGGAACCCTAATCATGACTTATCAGAGGATCTAATTGATGAAGCTTTTAATTTTTACAATAGACCTAATCGTCCAGAACTTAGAGTCGCTGCTCAGATTGCTGAAATGAGGGGTAAGCCAGATGTGGCCATCCAGATTTATGAATTAAACCATAACTATGAGGATGCTTTCGAAGTTGCTATGCGCAGTGAAGGAACTCTTGAAGCTTTTCGTCTATTCTTAAATACCACTCGGTACCCCCCTGATCTAGAGAAACTCGTCCAGTTAGCTCAGGAAAAAGAACAGGTGGAGTCTTTAGCAACCAAAGCCATAGAAGAGTTAAATAGAGAGATTGCCGGCGATATTTTTACTTTAGTGAATAATCCTCAGGCTGCTCATGAACAATATGGACAAGTGCTCTTACAAAATTCTCTCATCATCGATGAACATAGACCTACTATACAAACTCTTGAAACTGAGATGGATAAGCTTATTGAGACTGGAAAAGGTCCAATATATAGGGGTGACGATATCTGGATTGCTTCTAGCGAATTTGAGTTTGTAGAACTTGAATATAAAAGAGAACTCAATAAAACCCTTCCTTCCGCACATACCGCTCTAAGAGTTTTGAAGAAAATGGGGAGAGAAGAACAAGCTCTGCTTCTTACAGCTTACTATAGCAACATTTTTTCCAGATATAAAGATGTTCAAGAAAAATTTGTTGATGAAGCTAAAAAACTCTTAAAAACAGATCTTCCTAAAGAAGTGAAAGCAGACGCAAGAACAGGAATCACACAGGCATATGCTAAATCTAAACGGTTTAGAGAAGCTGAATCATTTTTATACCAGTTCGGAACCAACCGAGAAAGATATAATTTTCTGGTAGAAATCTTTTCAAAAGAGAATCCAAGACCTAGCTTCCCCTGGAACCGTCGTAATTGGGGTTCTCGTGAGCCCCATGTACCTGAATACGATCGGGCTTTTGAACTTGCGAAAAAATTAGAGGACCACGTTGAGATCTCCAAGTTCTATGTAGGAGAGAGACCAAAGAGATTTAAGACCGATGATTACAACAGTAAAAGAGTTCCAATCGCCAGAACATTATCACAATCTAGGAATATTGTAGCTAGAGAGATGCATTTAGATGGAGAAGATAGAAGTTTTGTTCTTGATTCCTGGTCTTGGTTCCTAGAAGCTGCTGGTAAATATGTGTACGAAGGAAATCTTGAAGGCGCAGAACAAGTGGCTCAAGAAGCAGGGTTCACGGTTTCAAGAGAAAGTTTAACTGAACTTACAAGTGAAGATACATTCAATCAGTTAGAAAGAATAAAACAAGGAACGTATCGGAGAAATCCTATCGAATTTGTAAGACAACCATTCATTCCCCAAGAATGGAAGCAGAAAGTTATTGAAGGAGAATTTAGGAGCCTTGAAAAATATGACCTAGAAAGAGCGCTCTCATTTGCTCGACAGATTGGAGATGAAGCAAGAGTAAAAACGTATGAACTTCTGGTTTAAAATTTATAATTACGTAATCATTCAGACAGAAAAACAATTATATAAACTATCTTCTTTCTCATCAACCATGAAACTCACTGATTTCTCGCCGGAGAACCGGCCCAGAGAACGATTGCAGAAAGAAGGGCCGCAGTCGCTCTCCACAGCAGAACTATTAGCCATCATCCTCAAATCTGGTACACAAAAGGAAAATGTCCTGGAGATGGCTCAACGACTATTAGGTAAATATGGACTTGAAAAAATGAGCAGCTGTTCGCTCCAAGAACTGCAGGAACAGCACGGTATCGGCACAGCCAAAGCCTGCCAGATCGTCTCTTTGTTCGAACTGTACAGAAGGATACCGTTGAAAAACGAGTCCATAAAGATACGGAAAGCCGAAGACATCGCCAACATCTATCTGCCTAAACTCAGTCATCTCAAGAAGGAACAGTTCGTAGCAGTCTATCTGGATACTAAATTTAACGTAATCTCAGAACAGATCATCACCATAGGAACCTTAAACTCCTCACTAGTCCATTCCCGGGAAGTGTTTCATGGAGCCATCAAGAACCTGGCTCATGCGGTGATCGTCCTGCATAACCATCCTTCCGGCGATCCACAGCCTTCGGAAGAAGACCTGCAGGTGACGGAAGCATTACTAGAAGCGGGGGACGTCATCGGTATCAAGCTTCTGGACCATGTCATCATCGGCAAGGATACATGGTGGAGCTGGAAGGAACACCAAAACGTTTAAAAAGCCTCTTCGGGAACATAGAAGTCATGGCAAAGAAAAAGAAGGTCGATCCTGGGAAAGCAGCAGAGACTGAAACTTCCTCAGAATCAAAGACCAAGAAGAAATTAGTAAAAGGCATCATCGCCGGTGAACGTATCATCACTGAGTCCTCAGACGAGGCCAGAGAGTTCTACAACCAGTCCAGATTCGGTTCTCTGATCGATAACGGCAAAGTTGAGCTGTCATTACTGGAAGGCCTATACCTGATGGAACGCAGTAGACTAAGCGTCAAGAGCCAATCAGGAAGGGAAGTCAAGTTTGAAAGCTATGTAAAAAGAGCAAGAAAAGTCGAACCTAACTTCTGGATCCGCTATGTCGTCTTTAGGGACATGCGCAACCGTGGTTATATCATCAAGACGGCCTTAAAGTTCGGCGCCGATTTCCGAGTCTATGACCGAGGCGTCAAACCAGGGGAAGACCACGCCAGATGGATCGTCTTCCCGGTGCACGAAGCAAGCGTCTTCACCTGGCATGAGTTTTCAGCCAAGAATCGGGTTGCCCACAGTACCAAGAAACGGCTGCTTTTGGGTGTCGTTGATGATGAAGGCGACGTGACCTACTACGAAGTCAAGTGGATGCGTCCATAATATCTATACTGGAAGTTACAAAAAGTATATAAACGCCGGTTTCACCTATAAATAGATGCACGTCCACGACCAGATCCTTCTTTATATCAAAGCGAGCGGACCGACAACCCCGACGAGGATAGCGAAAGTCATCAAAGAAGAAACCCTGATCGCTTCCGCTCATCTTTCTGATCTATCTTCCCAGCGCAAGCTTAGGATCTCTGATCTTAAAGTAGGCGGTTCTCCATTATACTACCTGCCCGGCCAGGAAGACCAGCTCTACCGTTTCGCTGCGGGCAATATGAACGAGAAAGACGTTATGGTACTGGAACGGCTCAAAGAAGAAAGAGTCTTACGGGAAGGCGACCTTGATCTGCTTTCCAAAGTAGCTCTCAGAAGATTGAAAGATTTTGCTATCCCTTTACAAGTCAGCACACCTGATAGGACTGAACTGTTCTGGAAATGGCATCTGCTGTCAGCCGATCAGACCAACGAAGGGATCAAGAACATCCTCAAGCCGGAGATGGAAGAGAAGAAAGAAGAGATTCAAGAGACGCCGGCTGAAGAACCGGTAACACCGGCCGAACCCGAAGTTGTTCCTGAAAAAGTTAAAGAAAAGCCGAAGAAAGAGAAGAAGGAAAAAGCGGTGGAAGAAGCTGTTGTAGAGGAGAAAGTTGTTGATGATCCTAAAAAAGAACCTAAGAAAGAAAGTAAGAAGGAAAAGGTTATTGAAGAAGAGACGAAAAAAGAAGTGAAGAAAGAACAGCCAAAAGCTGAAAAGAAAAAAGAAGGGGCAGATGAACAGCATACGCTGGAAGAGAAGCCTGTTCCGACGATCAAGAAGAAAGTTGTCAATGATCCGTTCCTGCCGATCATCGAAGCATACTGCAAGGAACTGGACATTACCATGCGTGACATGGAGATGATCAGAAAGAATTCAGAGATCAATTTCATCGGCGACATCCCGTCAGTTATCGGCCGCACCCGTTATTTCTGCAAAGCCAAGAAGAAAAACAGATGCGATGAGAAAGATCTTTCTGCAGCCTTCGTAGAAGCCCAGATGAAGAAACTGCCCTTGCTCTTCCTATACAGCAACGATCTGAACAAGAAAGCCCAGGAGATGCTGGAATCTGATGCTCTACAGAATGTCGTTGTCAAGAAGATAGAAAATGAATCATAAAGATGGGACTGCAATTTAAAGAGTTGGTGGTAAAAGAAGAGCTGGTGGTAAAAGATCTGAAAGATAAAATTCTCGCTGTCGATTCTCTCAATTTGTTATATCAATTTCTGACCACGATCAGAGGAGTTGACGGGTCGGTGCTGACAGATTCTAAAGGGAGGGTCACTTCCCATCTGATCGGGCTGTTCAACCGGACTACCTCATTGATGGAAGAAGGATTAAAACTGGTCTTCGTCTTTGACGGCAAGCCGCCGGAGATCAAGCAGAAAACCTGGGAGAAAAGGAAAGCTGTCAAAAAAGAAGCGACCTTACGGTTAAAAGAAGCCGAGGAGGCAGGCGACCTGGAAGAGATGAGAAGACAAGCTTCCCGCACAGCCGTATTGAACAAAGACATGATCGAGGATGCCAAGAGGATCATCACCACTTTAGGATTGCCGATCGTCCAGGCCCCTTCCGAAGGAGAAGCGCAGACAGCCTACATGGTCACCACCGGCGATGCTTTTGCATCAGTCTCCCAGGATTATGATAATCTTATCTTCGGCTGTCCAAGACTCATCAGAAACCTTTCCATCGCTGGCAAGAGGAAGAAGACCGGAAAATTGGGATTTGTAACCGTAAAACCAGAACTGATCCTGCTGGATGATGTACTTGAAAATCTTAAGATCACCAGGGAACAGCTGATTGTCCTAGCCATCTTAGTCGGAACTGATTATAACCCCGGCGGCGTCAAAGGTATCGGCCCCAAGAAAGGATTGAAACTGGTGCAGGCGCATAAAGATGATTTTGACGCTCTTTTCAAAGAAGTCAAATGGGATGAAGAATATGATATCCCCTGGAAGAAGATCTATGATACGATCAAAGACATCCCGGTGACTGACGATTACTCATTGGAATGGAAAAAGATCGATGAAGAAAAATTGTTTACTTTACTGGTAAAAGAACATGATTTCTCAGAAGAGAGGGTCAGGAGCAAGCTGGAGAAACTGCAGGAAGTACAGAAGAAAGGAACACAGAAAGGTTTAGGGAGCTTTTTCTGATGAAAAAGAGACACGGACCATGGATCGTTGAAGCGACTAAGAATATTTATAGCAATAACTGGCTGAAAGTATATGAAGACGATGTTATAGGTATAGCTGGAGAGAAGAAAAAGTACAGCCACATCAGCATCAGAAACGGTTCGCATGTTATTCCAGTGGATAATGATAATAATGTCTATCTCGCTGAAGAGTTCAGGTACGGAGCGGGAGAGATTTTTCTGGAAGTCATCGCTGGCGGCATCGAAGAAGGTGAAGAGCCTCTAGAGACGGCCAAAAGAGAGTTAAAAGAAGAGTTAGGGATAACTGCCGAGAGATTTATCGACCTGGGGGTCATCGATCCGTTGCCGTCACATTCGTTCTATAAAGTATACCCTTATTTGGCTCTTGATCTGGCTTTAGGAGAACAACAGTTAGACGCAAACGAAGAGATCAAGATCGTCAAGATGCCATTGACTGAAGCGGTGAAGAAAGCGCTGGACGGAACCATAAAAGATGCTTTAAGCGCCCTGATAATCTTAAGAGCCGCTCGATACTTGGAAGTGATATGATGAAAGTCTTGGTAGGTTCAGGCAATCCAGTAAAAGTTAAAGCAGTAGAGGAAGCTTTCTCACTTTTTTTCAAAGATGTCATTGTAGAAGGCATCAACGTTCCTTCCGGCGTCTCTGACCAACCGAAGAACGAGGAGACTTTCAGGGGAGCAAAACAAAGAGCAGAGAATCTGAGACAGCTTCATCCAGATGCTGATTTCTTCGTCGGCATCGAGGGAGGCATCCAACAGCTGCATAATATCTGGTTTGCCAACGGCGTGATGTGCATCATCGACAACGATGGAAAAGCAGGATTCGGTTTATGTCCGCATTATTCACTGCCCGCCGGAATTGTTGATGAACTTATGAAAGGCGAAGAGCTGGGCAACATTACAACTCGGTTCACCAACGTCCAGAACGAGAAGCAGAAAGGCGGTTTCATCGGTTTTCTGACAGAAGGCGTGGTAGACAGGAAAGGATTGTATCTGCCGGGAATTATCATGGCTCTGGTACCGTTCGTGAAGAAAGAGATGTATTTTGGGGATTATAAGAAGGAGACAATAATATCTTTTGACAGATATCAACAACAATTTGAAAAAAAATTTGAAGATTATGTGCCATTGATCCAGGAGGAGATGCGGGAATTCCTTCGACTATTGCCTGCTCGGGCAAAACTCCTTGATCTTGGAAGCGGTTCTGGGAATCAGGCGTTGTATCTTAAAAACAAGGGGCATGAAGTGCTATGTATCGATCTTTCTGAGGAGATGGTCAAATCATGCCTAGAGAAAGGATTGCAAGCCAGAGTCATGGACTTTGAGAATTTTGTCCTACAAGAGAGATTTGATGCTGTACTTGCCTACACCTCTCTGTTACACATCCCTAAAAAGAATCTGCCGAAGATGCTGGAAAGAGTACATTCTCTGCTTGATAATGACGGAATTTTCTTCCTTGCTATGAAAGAAGGAAAAACTGAAGGGTTTGTTTCAAACGATCAAAGGTATCCTCAGACGAAGAGATGGTTTTCACTATACGAAGATGCAGAGATTCGAGAATATCTTAAAGATAAATTTCAGGTTGAATCATTTTCAGAGACCAGATTGGAAAACAAAACTTTCCTCAATTACATCTGCCGGAAGAAAATTAGGGTTGACCAATCAAAATTATATCAGACGCAAATCTCTTTTACTGAATGGTTCGAAAAGATAGATCACCATAGGACAAATGAGATGCGCTTGGAGGATAATGAAAAACGAGAACGCTTAAAGATCCTGAAAGAAGAGATAGGGACGCCGTTTGATGAACCTACCCAGTTTTCGGCCACAGATCTTAAGGACAGGTCAGCCCATTTTCAGGAATTTCTAGACAAAAGAGGCGATGACCTTTGCGCTTTAAGATTGATCCCTACCTACCCTGATCTGCCGAAATTACGGATGCGCGGTCACACCGTCAAAGATGTCATGCACTGGTTTAGGGAACAAAACATCGACCCATCACAATACAAAGCCGATTTTGTCCCACATGCCGAGGATTATCTTTGGTCAACCATTTTCGTCATCAACAGGCAAGGAATATTCGGAGAGATTATCCGTGGCGGGCATTACCAGCTGACACAGGGCTTCTATGATCAACAAAAACCCATATTTTTTTCGTACAATTTTGAGAACTGGTATCTCAGTGAAGATAATCAGGAAGCGAAAGAGCATCTGATCATGATAACAGATCACCTTCAGGTAGCAGAAGAGAAAAAAGCAGTATTACGCAACAGGTTAGATGCAACTTTTTCAAAGAACTATCTTGATGGTTACTTTGAGACGGCCTCTTCAGGAAGCCAAGGATTATGGTTCTGCGATTATAACCGGATCCTAGGAAAGATGTATGACACTTTCATGCCCAATCTGGGTACACAGAAAGAAGGGATCCTCAGCGGACAGATGGCTTCCGCGGGAAAAGCGCAGGGACGGGTGAAGATTGTTCATAACATAAGGGATGGCTTCCAGCCAGGAGAGATATTGGTAACTTCCATGACCAGCCCTGATTTCGTGCCATTGATGCAGAAAGCATCAGCCATCGTTACTGACCAAGGAGGGATATTATCCCATGCGGCCATTGTCAGCCGGGAGTTAGGAATCCCTTGTATCGTCGGCACAGAGGTTGCAACTAAAGTTCTTAAAAACGGCGATTTAGTAGAAGTTGACGCTGAGAAAGGGACAGTAAGAAAACTAGAGTAAGAGATAGTATATATCATTCAGATTATTAAAAGAATAGGGGAGATGTAGAGTATCACTCACGGCAAGGAAAAATGGAAGAACCCAAAGACATTTTACTCAGAGAATTAGAGAAAAAAAAGTGATAGGATAAATCTTTATTTATGAGCATAACCCTTGCTCACATCCTCGCTCCAGAATCCCGGCAGGCCATTATTGACAAAACCACGGTAATTGTCGGCATAGATGTATGTAAGGCCGATATTGTCTTTCAATTCTTCAAAATCGTCTTCCGCCTGCACATAGATATCCTTGATCTTCTTCCGTTCAAAGTCTTTCTGTAATAACGAAGAAGGTTTAAGTAACAGATAATCAGCTTGTCTGATGACATTTATCTCCAGGTTGGCTGAATTCTGGGCGATGAAGATGACGCTCAGGTCTTTATGCCTGGCTATCAACAGTATTTCTGAAAGCAGAGTGTTGGCGTCGCTCATCGTCTTACGGCTGCTGAACTCGATGCCGCCTTCATCGATAAGTATCACGGAGTTATTCTCGATATCATGGATGTCATGGATGACGGTGATCCAACCTGGCAAAGCTTTGGCTTTGAAACCGAGCGCATAAACTTTCTTGTCAGTCTGCAGCTTGAAGTTTTCTAATAATCTCATCCCTAACGCGCTTTTTCCTGTACCTCTTGCTCCCAAGATGAGACCGATGGTGCTCTTATTATGGTATAGTTTTTTCTGAAATGACTCAAACTTGCCGGTCTTGTGCTTGATCTCTTCTAATGCCGCCGGTCGCGGTTCGTTCTTGATCTTGCCTGGCTGAGGAGCAGGAAGGGAAAGTTCATCACCCCTTTTGATAGTTTTAACATTTTTAACGATAGTTGAACTTTCAACCGGCTCTTTTTTGTTCTTCATACGAGAATCACGCACGGCATAATAACCATGCTTGCTGACAAACCAGGCGGCTTTGAACGGATAGATAAAGATCAGCTTGAACAGCCCCTGGACACTTTTTCCAGCAGCCCTGACCAGCTTTTGCTTGGTACGCTTTTTCATAGCAGTAAAAAAACGATAATGTTATTTAAATCCTTCTCGATACTTTTATAAAATAACTTCTCTTCCTGAAATCCATGCTCACGGCCTATACCTCCTTGCAAAATGCCCAGAAAGTCAAGGAATACCTACAGAAGAAAGATCTTTTCCATCCACATTTCCTGCCGCTAAAAGAGATGGGCTTCATCTATTTCCCGATCATAAAAAAAGCCAAGATCCCTAATGCCGAAGTTATCAATACCAAGTTCCTCCTTCCACAAAGAGAAAAGAAAGAGACTATTGAAGACATTCTTAAAGACAAGCTGAGCAAGAAACAATTTTCATTATTGCCGCAATCACAGGAGATTGTCGGAAACATCATGATTCTGGAGATTCCAGAAGAGCTGAAAGACAAAGAGAAAGACATCGCTGAAGCGTATCTGGCCCTCAACAAGAATATTACCACCATCGTCAAGAAAGAAAAGATGCATTCTGGCGAATATCGCACCAGAAAGGTAAAGATCCTGTGTGGGAAAAAGACGAAAGAGACCACCCATCTTGAAAATGGCGTCAGGATAAAGCTTCATCTGGAAAAAGTCTATTTCTCTGCCAGGTCTGGAGGCGAACGGTTAAGGATCTCCAGACAGGTCAAGAAAGGCGAGAATGTCCTGGTGATGTTCTCGGGGGCGGCGCCTTTTCCATTGGTTATCGCTAGAGGCTCGGAAGCAAAACATATTTACGGGGTAGAACTGAACCCGCTCGGCCACAAGTATGCCATCGATAATGTTAATCTTAATAATCTTCAGGAGAAAGTGACGGTCCATCTGGGAGATGCCAGGAAAGTTGTGCCAAAATTTAGACAGCAGTTCAATAGGATCGTCATGCCTTTGCCTAAGACTGGAGAAGAGTTTTTGGGCGTAGCTTTGCCTAAAGTGAAGAAAGGAGGGATGATCCATCTCTACCAGTTTTTGGAAGAGTCAAACATCAATAAACACGCTAGGGTTATCGCCAGCATGTGTAAGAGACTAAAGTATCCGGTCAGGATCGTCAGAAAAGTTAAATGCGGCCAGTTCTCACCTGGAACATTCAGGGTCTGTTTTGATATGAAAAAAATATAAAAGAAAAATTAATTTTTATCCTCGTCTTCCTGATCTTCTTCAGAGTCTTCTGCAGAATCCTCATCCTCTTCAGAATCTTCAGCGAAGTCATCTTCAGAACCTTCATCGTCCGTATCATCAGCGGATTCTTCATGGTGCTTCCCACGAGACTCCTGCGGCACATCTGATCGGTCAGATGCTTTCTGTGTAAGAGTGACATTTTGAGCCTTCAGGCCGCGATCTCCTTCCGCTCCTTCGAACGAAACACGGTCATTGTCTCTTAAAAAAGTGCCTTTAGCTAGTCCTGTGAAATGGACAAAGTACTCTTTTCCATCATCTCCAGCTATAAAGCCGAACCCTTTTTTCCTGTTAAAAAACTTCACTGTTCCTTCCATTTTTTCCTCCAAACAGTATCACATACTGTTACTTCTGGTTTTTAAGAGAAAATCCTTCCCTGATTTATAAATTTTCTTGATATTCCGGCCAAACTGAAATGACCCAAAAGGCCAGCCGCAGGGGTAAGCTTTAAAAGAAAAGCTCCTTAAAGGGGGATTGTGGAAAGCGTGATGACTGAGTGAACACCACCTGAGGCTTCGGCCGATGATGAACGGAAGTAACTTAAGAACGCCCATAAACCTTTTCTTTAGCTGTTACCAGCCGTATGTCACCCATTTTTCCGATCTCATACAACCGAATGATATTATCAACCAGCACGTCAGCTACTTCAGAAGATTTTATCTTTCCATCCGCGATAGAAAAACTCCTTCCAGCCTGTGAAGGGATAGAAGCTAAGAAAGGAACCACGTTCTCAAAATCTAAGTCAGGAATACCTGAAAGATATAAAGATAAAGGGTTCATCTTTACCTCAAGAACAGAACCAGCTCTTTCAAAACGCCCGTCTTCTTTTATGATAGTGTAATAAAAAGTGATACCAGCCTGCAAAGAGATAGGACCGATCGGACCAGAGGGAAGACGTCTTCCTTTGAAATGATATATCTGCGAGACCTCGTCGTCATCAGTTACGTTTTCGATCCCGACAAGGTAAGCGGTCGTTCCCTGTAAAGAAAGCTGCTGCAGGTAGGGCGCAAGTTCAGACAAACGGCATCTTCTCTCACCGGCTACCAGAATGCTGCTGTCAGAAATATCACGATAGAGACGGAAACCACCATCTATATGGTAGCTGCCGGGGCCGCCTAAAGAAGCGGTCGGCGCTAACTGCCAATCGCTCCCCTGAAGAAAATCGACGACTGGTCGGAATCCGAGAGAACCAAGAGCTTCATGAACTTCAGGAGCGCCGCAATGTCCATTGTTCCACGCGTCTAATACAGAAACCCTGCTGTCAAGAAAATCCATCAAGCTTACCCGAACAGTTTTTGATGATCCTCATCTTCTAGATCTTCAAAACGCACCTTCTCTATCGCCTGTAAAAAATCATCTTTTGTAACATGATCGCGGTTGTCTCTGATGGCAAAGAATCCAGCTTCGGTGCAGGCTGCCCTGATCTCAGCGCCGGAGAAGTTTTCCATCTTCTTTGCAATCTCTTTAACATTGACCTTCTGAAGATTCATGCTTCTGGTATGTACTTTAAGAACTTCTTCCCGGCCTTCCTCATCCGGTAAAGAGACTTCGATCAACCTATCCAAGCGGCCAGGCCTGATGATAGCCGGATCAAGGATGTCCAGCCTGTTGGTAGCTCCTATGATCTTGACATCATCCAACGCTTTGAAGCCGTCAACTTCAGACAATAATTGCATGAACGTGCGGTTGACTTCCCTCTCACCAGAAGTTCCGGTGTCCATCCTGGTCGCAGCGAGAGCATCAAGTTCATCGATAAAGACGATGGAAGGAGCCTTGCTCCTTGCTAAAGCAAAGATATCTTTGACCAACTTAGCGCCTTCACCGATAAATTTCTGAACCAGTTCGGAGCCGACCACTTCGATAAACGTAGCGTTGGTGCTGTGAGCGACCGCTTTTGCCAATAATGTCTTCCCGGTTCCAGGAGGACCATATAATAATACACCTTTTGGAGGCTGGATGCCGACTTTCTTGAACAGTTCCGGCTTTTTCAATGGAAGTTCGATAACTTCTTTGACTTCCTGGATCTCTTTCTTCAGTCCACCGATCTCTTTCCAGCTTTCTTTAGGCTTTTGGATGATGACAAACTTCTCAACTTCAGTCTGAGCATTGACATTGATCCGCTGCACCACGTTCAGTCCTTTCTGGTCGACCAAGACCGAATCGCCGCTTTGCAGGCCGGAAATGTCCGGAGAGATGAAAGAATAGAACTTGTTGCCGTTCGGCAGCTTGATGACAGCCTTGTCTTCAACGACTGAGATCAGATCAGCCACCAGAAGAGCCGGTTTCTTGATATTGCTCAGCTCCCCATTGGCCTTGTTAAATAGTTCTCTTAATAATACTGTCTCTTCTTCCAGGCGGCGGAGTGTATGCAGCATTACTTTATTCTCGTCTTCAAGACGGCGCATCTCCTGATGGATATCTGGTTGTCCGATCTCTTCTACTCCGTTGTTGTTGACATTGATAGTGCCGGAATAGACAACTTTCTTAGCTTCATCTTTGGCCATATGAGGCAAAATACAATCTTTCTTTTTAAAGATTGCGAGAAAAGGGAGTTTTAGATAGCCGGCGGCGAAATAACACGACAGAACTTTTTGTCAACCAAGAAAAAAGAATTTCTTAGAAAAATCTTTACGCCTTGATGTTGAATGTTAAAATTTTTCCATCGTGGCACGGTGAATTCGTAAAAGAACAGATTGAACTGATCGTTTTTCATCTTTTTCTAGAATAATTAAAACATCATCTTAAGTTTCAGAAAGAAAAATCACCGACGATAAAATGTAAAAAACAAAAGATCATGCAAAGAAAACAAAAAAAAAGTTTTCAAAACGCCAAAAAATATTTCTGAAAATCGGAAGCGACAAAAAACGAGTTGCGTTTTAGAAACTTTTAAAAAGGTAAACTACTTTTCTCCGCTTAGAAAAAATAAAGAGGTGAACTCTTGATGGTTCGAAAAGCAACAAAAAAGAAATCTACAGCTCGGAAGAGAGTAGCTAAGAAAGCTCCAGCTAAAAGAAAAGCAGCAAAGAGAAAAGCAGCTCCAAAAAGGAAGCCAGCTAAAAGGAAAGTAGCTGCTAAGAAGCCAGCTAAAAGAAAGGCGGCTCCAAAAAGAAAAGCTGCTAAGAAGAAAAGATAAGTCTTCTTTTTTTATTTTTTTTATTAGTTTATTCTGGGTTTCTGTCGTCTTTAAGTGAAATCAGCGAAAATCCATCGGATGCGTCTCGGAGAAGCATTTTCTTTAATTAGAGTAGATCTTCTTTATCTTCTTTAATTTGAATAGAAAGCGTTGATTATTCCGTTAAAGAACAAGGTGATCCTGTCTTTGAATGAAAGCGGCTCAGCATCGATAAGAATTTCCTGATCATCAGAGAAGATCTTACCTTCACTATCCTGCCAGACTGCCTTGACCAGGAAACTGTTGCTGCGGCTGAGACGCGGCTTATCCATAGTAAGTGTCAACCGCTGCTGTTCCTGAAAATTAGCGATCTCCCACGTGTTCTCGAAACCGGCATGGCTGATGGAGACGACGATGTTCTCAGGAACGCTGAAAGATGTTTTCATGACGTCCAAAGAGATGTCAAAAGATTCCCCTGGATGGACAACTGAAGGGTGAGCAGCGACGATAGAGAGAGCCGGATCGTCGACAACCTGATAAGAGAAGGAATCACGCTTTTCCACCAAAGTATTGACGGCGCTGACTATCAGTTTCTGCCGGCCGACCGTCGAAGCTGGGATGGTCAAGGTCCTGACAGACTGCTGGTTTATCGGCAATGATACAGCTTTACAGTCATCATCAAGGCAGAAGCGGATATTGTCGAGATTAGCATTCCCTCTATTGCGAAGGGTGCAGGAAGCGGTAAAAGCAGCATATAGTTTCACGTTTTCAGGATACGAACAATCGATGGAGACTTTTCTAGAATAGGTCTTATCCTCGTCCTCGACCGTCAGCTGCTCGATCTCTTCTTTAGAGAAAACCTCTTCACCAGACTTGGCGCTGAACGAATCACGGATGGAAACATTCTTTTCTGAATAGATGACGCTGGGAAACTCATAGCTGAAATGAGGGTTAAGATCGTCCTTGACCCTGACGATCCAGTAAGTTTCCCGCACCTGCTTTGGATCTAACAATATTGTCCGCCGGTTTCTTCCCAGCACTTCAACTTCCGACGGGATGGCCAGCTGCAAGGTTGTGGCAGCATAATAATCGCCGGTGTTCTTAATGATGCCCTTGACCAGATTATAACTGCCGAAATCGACGGATGGTGAAAGGACTTCCTGTTCTAATAACAGATCTTCCGTGATCCTCGAGCCTCTTCCCGTAACTTGGATATCGAAGTCAAGTTCTTTAGCCTGCAGTTCAACATTATGTGACACCCAGTGATAGGTCGTGGCCGGCTCAGCTGGATCAAAACCGTCGCGAAACTTGACATGGGTCACATCGATATAACCATATTCACCAAAGGTTATGTCAAAACTTACCCAGCCGACTTCAGGAAAATATGCTTCGGCCCAGCCATGCGGCTGCCAGGGTTCAGGGAAAAGAGGAGATGTTGAATAGCTGATACCTGAGACGAAACGGGCCGGTATTCCCAAAGAGCGGGCCATGGCTACAAATAATGAAGTCATCTCATCGCAGACACCTTGCTTGTTCTGCAAGACCCAGGAAGCAGACTTGGAAGCTTTGGCAGTTACTGTATTAAGATCATATTTGACGTTGGATTCCACCCAATTGGCCAGGTTGAAAGCCACTTTGAACAGATCATCTTCACCGTCAGCCAGTTCGGCTGCTTTTTTGATGACTTCTGGATTATTTGAATCTATAGTAATAGTTGGCTGTAAGTATTGTTCCAGACCAACTACATCCTGATCTGAAAGCGGAAAAGGGATCTTGTTCTTGACTTTCAGCCGCTGGTTGACAGTATTAACATTAGCAGTATAATGAAAGTCTTTTTCGCCTAACTGCGGAGAATTCCAGACAAATGATACAGATTCATCTTTAACCTTCCCCTCGGTATCGACGCTGAGAACACTCTGCCGGTAATCGGTATGCGGAAACAACAGCAGTTCCGTGGACACTTCTTCTACTTTAGCGCCGTCTCCATCCGGAACCAGAGAAAAACCACCGGCAATGCTCATCTGGATGTTCAGCGAATCATCAAAGTAGAAGTCAGCAGCTAAAGCTTGCGGGATGAGGATCAATAGAAGGACAAAGAACAACCTCTTCATGGTATCGTTTAGGAGTTAGAGAGTTAATATAAAGGTTTTTGTTTAGAATAAAGATGGTTTTCTACAGAGCCCCCACCACCCAAAATTTTAAATATCTACTTATTTATTCTAGGGTCATGGAAAAAGGGGTCGCTTTACTGTCGGGAGGAATCGATTCTCCAGTAGCTATAAACCTGATGAAAGAACGGTTGGATATCATCGCCGTCCATTTTCACCAGCTGCCGCTGACCGATGAGAAAGAGGTAGAGAAAGTCAAAGAGCTGGTCAAGGTTCTCCAAGTGAAGAAAGTCTATCTTATCCCTTTTGTTGAAGTATTGAAGATTCTCACCGAAAAATGCCACCATAAGAATTATTACATCCTTAGCAAGATCGTCATGTTCCAGACGGCAGCTATAGTCGCGAAGAAAGAGGATGCAAAATATCTGATCACTGGAGAAAACCTGGCCCAGGTATCCAGCCAGACCTTGCAGAACCTAACAACTATCACCAAAAACGTGGGGATGGAGATCTTCAGGCCAGTCCTTACCTTTGACAAGCAGGAGATCATCAACATGGCCAAGAAGGCCGGAACGTACGATATTTCTAAAGGACCGGAGATCTGCAGCCTTCTTGGTCCGAAGGATCCGGCTACTAGAGCCAACCCGGAAGAGATCAGACGGGACCTGGAACAGTTAGACCTGCCGAAACTGCTGGAAGAAAGTTTAAATAAAGCAGAGATACTCTCTTTCTAAAATGCCATTAGTATTATCTAACACGCTGAGTAAAAAGAGAGAAAAATTTATTCCATTAGGCAAGGCTGTCGGTCTCTACACCTGCGGACCGACCGTCTATAACTATGCGCACATCGGCAACCTACGGGCTTATGTGTTTACTGACATATTGAAAAGAGTCCTAATTCTTGATGGCTATAAAGTGAAACATGTCATGAACATCACTGACGTCGGCCACCTTACATCTGATGCAGACCAGGGGGAAGACAAGATGACCAAAGGCCTGCAAAGGGAAGGCCTGCCTTTAACATTAGAAGGCATGGGTAAATTGGCAGAGAAATATACACAAGCTTTCAAAGATGACCTGGATAAGCTACAGATTCTAATTCCGGACTTCATGCCAAAAGCCAGCGAACATATCAAAGAAGATATTGAGCTGATTGGATCGCTGGAAAAGAAGAAGTTTACCTACAAGACCAGTGACGGCGTTTACTTCGACACGTCCAGATTACCTGATTACGGCAAGCTGCTCGGTTCTGATCAACAATCTGATGAAGAACATGCCAGGTTGAAGGGCAAGACAGAGAAAAAGAACCCGGAAGATTTCGCTCTCTGGAAGTTTAACGACTCTTTAGGTTGGGAAGCACCATGGGGAAAAGGTTTCCCGGGCTGGCATATCGAATGTTCAGCCATGGCTTCTAAGTACTTAGGGAAACAATTTGATATCCATTGTGGTGGTCGGGAACACATCGCCATCCACCATACCAATGAAATTGCCCAGTCGGAAGCAGCTTTCAGCAAGAAACCATGGGTGAAATACTGGCTCCACAATGAATGGTTGGTATTAGGCGCTGGAAAGAAGATGGCCAAGTCCGGCGACAATTTCATCACGCTTACTGCTTTAGAGAAGAAAGGTTATGATCCTCTGGATTTCCGTTATCTATGCTTAGGGACACATTACAAGAAACCTTTGATGTTTACCTTTGAAGCGTTGGAAGGCGCTCAGAAAGCCCGTAGAAAGCTAGTCGACAAAGTATTAGAACTAAAAGATTCAGAAAGTAAAGAAAGTAAGACCAGACAGAAAAAATATCTTGATGCTTTTGGAAAGGATCTGGACGATGACTTAAATACACCAAAAGCTCTGGCTACGATGTGGGAGATGCTGAAAGATAAAACTCTCAGCGGTAAGGATAAGTACTCTCTATTGTTAAAATTTGATGACGTTCTGGGCTTAGATCTAAATGGCGCAGAGAAAGCTGATGTGCCGAAAGAAGTGATTTCTCTAGCTGAAGAAAGGCAGAGAGCGAGAGAGAAGAAAGATTGGAAGAAGTCTGATGAACTACGAGAGAAGATAGCTAAGTTAGGCTATACTGTCGGCGATACCAAAGAAGGATATGAGATCAGCCAGTCTTAAATTCAGCATCAAACCTTTTCTGATCAAAGGTTGATCCTAGGAACTCACAAACTTTCCGGACATCTTCTTCAGCGTTCTTAAGACAGACCGAAGCGCCGGGAGAAGGAGTGATGTTGAAGATGATCCTGTCTCCGACGATCTTAGCTTCACCTAAAGAAACTTTCTTAGTCTTGGTATCTACTACCTGCGGCCTGATACCGCCGATGCCCCGACCGTACTTCAACTGTGAACCTTTCAGAGAAGGGACGATCTTGCGGACCTCTTTCAGAAAGAAATATTTGCCGATGAAGGGAATGCCGTACAAGAAGTTCCAGAATACGTAACGATAATAAACTGGCTTGGAAAGGATTGCCAGCAGGCTCATGAGAGCTGACCAGCGAAAACGGAACAACTTGAGAAAATCGATCGATGAAGCATAATTCCTTTTCTCCAGGACGGGGATAACTTTGGCGATAGGTCCAAAACGAGTCTCATCTGGGTTAGTGACATCAGGATCACCGTGGATGGCTGCGAATGGCAGGTCCGGATGCTGCATCATATAGACCTTGCCGTTAAGAAGCTTAGGGACGCAGAAGAAATCGCCGGCTACCGGCAGCAGGATGAGGTCTTTCCCGTAACCTAACCGATGGGCAAATGTTAAGCTATTAGCAGAAGCGGCGACGATGACGGCATCGGCCATGATCTCTGTATTTTTATGTTTCAGCAAGTAATGCTTATCTTTTTTTATGATGGAATCAATAGAAGTGTTAAACAGAATATCAATCTCTTTATCAGACCTCTGAGCCTCTTTGACAAAATCTTCTGAAAGCTTGCCGTAATTGACAGCATAGCCATCTTCAGTGAAAGCGGCTGCCAGTTCTACATCTGGATCGCGGCCTTTGACAACATTCGGTTCGATCTTTTCTAACTCTTTTCTACCGATCAACTTTAGTTTGGGAAAGATCTTGCTAAATACTTTCTGCCGTTCTGTTAAAGTCTTCACTTCGTCTTTCCCGACGGCAAGAGCCATCTTGTGAAACTTGCGGTAAAGATGCCGGCCATGCTTCTCAACGTAGATCCGCACCATGTCAGCAGCTTCTTTGACCTTTTTAGCTTTCTCAGGCGTGTAATGGGTTTCGATATCGCCAAAATGTAAAGTCTGGCTGTTATTGGTGGAAGCCGACTGGACTTTAGCCACTCCGGAATATTTTTCGATCAGGACGATACTTTTAACATCTGTATACTTGCTCAAAACATATAAGATAGACGTACCAGTAACACCAGCTCCGATGATCGCTACTTGATATCGTTTCATGTTCATCTCTTAAGAAACTTTCCAAATCTTTTCAACGCCAGAATTTGATTTTTCTCCAGATGGATGGAAGGCCTTTTTTTCTTGATCAGATCGATTGCATCCTCAACGCTTTTCCCTTGACTTATCAAGTAAGCTGCTACTAACGTAGGAGCTCTTCCATGACCTCTCTGACAATGGACATAGGCCTTTTCTTTATGAGAGATGAGGGAAGTTAAAAGCTGAACTCCGATCAAAAGCTGCTTACGGTCAGGTGGAGTATGATCCTTAGTAGGAAGCCAGCAGTAATAACTGACGCCGAACGGCTTATCGACACGTTCCTGCTCAAGGCTGATGTCAGCACTGATGCCCTTCTTTACCAGCACTTTCTTGAAATGAGTCTGACAGCACATGTTAGTACCTACGTAGATATTAGGAGTTATCTGCGAATATTCAAACAGTAAGGAACCATGTTTCGCCATAATGGTGGTCAGGTCTTTTCTGTTTATATAACTTGCCATCCCCCATCAATTTTATAAAGAATAAAGTTTACCTATGCTAAAGAGATAAAGAGGTGGACAGTATGGAAACAAAACGAAATTGGCGGATATTCATAGCCAGCATCTTCTTCGTGCTGGGTTTTTCAGTAGTGTTCTCAATAGTAGGAGTTTTATTACAAAGCGTCCTGGCAAACGTGGCAGGTCCAGTGCAGATCTGGTTAGGAAGGATCGGCGGAGCAATCATCATCCTGTTCGGTATCTATCTGTTAGGATTGATCAATATCCCGTTCTTACAACAGGAACATAAACTTCATGTTAAAAAAAGATTTCACTCCATGTACCTCGCTTCATTTATCTTTGGCGCGGCCTTTGCTGTCGGCTGGACTCCCTGTGTCGGCGCAGTACTAGGAGCGATCCTTACTCTAGCTATAACCCAGCCGGGAACAGCTTTCCTGTTGATGATGTCGTATTCTCTCGGCCTAGGTATTCCTTTCTTATTGGTGGGTTTGTTCACCAACCAGGCCCAGAAACTGATCTCTAAAGCAGGCCGATGGATACAGTATTTACAGTATGTCTTTGGCGTCATCCTTATCGCTTTAGGTGTTTTTGTATTCACCAATCAGCTTAGCCGTATCGCTAACTTTTCCTTGATCGCCAATTTCCTGACTGCTCTTAACGTCGGCACCAGCATGAGCAGTCTCAATCTGGGCATCGCTTTCTTTGCAGGTTTCGTCTCGTTCCTTAGTCCTTGCGTCCTGCCGTTGATACCAGCGTTCTTGTCTTATCTGGCATCGGTCGGGGTGAAACGATGAAAAAGCTTGCTCTTCTGGTCGTGGTCGTTGCCATCGTTTTTTCCATCTATTATCTTCAGAAAGACACAGTTGGAGTTGCCGACACACCGATTGTAGATGAAGTTGATGGTGTGACAGAGACCCAGCAATACGTCGAAACTCGAGCCCCAGTCAAGAATGGTTTTCCGTTATCACCGGAACTGACAGGCATCACCGGATATATCAACGCCGATGAAGGGATCCACATCCGTGATTTCCAGGGGAAAGTCGTGTTGGTCGATTTCTGGACCTATTCCTGCATCAACTGCATCAGGACGTTACCATACCTGACGGCCTGGGATGCCAAATATAAAGATAAAGGACTAGTCATCATCGGCGTCCATGCCCCGGAGTTTGAGTTTGAGAAAGATACTGACAATGTCCGTATGGCCATGGGGAAGTACGGCATCGAATATAGAGTAGTGCAGGACAACAACAAGCAGACCTGGAGAGCGTTCCAGAACCGCTTCTGGCCTCGCAAATATCTGATTGATTCTGAAGGATACATCCGCTATGACCATATCGGTGAAGGTGGCTATGAAGAGACCGAACGCAAGATCCAGGAATTATTAGCAGAAATAACTGACATGCCGGAAGAAGATATCACCGTGCTTGAAGAACAGGTAGCCGTAGCGACGACACCAGAGCTATACCTGGGGTATGAATTTGCCCTGCCGCGCGGTCAGGATGTTGGCGATCCCGGATTAAAACCGGGCGAAGCGGTCGAATATTCATTTCCATCAACTTTAAAGAGAGATGTCATCTATCTTGACGGCCGCTGGCAGAGCAATGCTGATAATGTTGAATCTCTCGGCGACGGCTCGTTAGGATTAGGTTTCATGGCCCGTTCTGTCAATATCGTTGCAGACGCTGACGATCCGGTCGAGGTAGATGTCTTGGTCGACGACCATTACGTTACGCAAGAAGCCGGCAGTGATGTCATCTTTGATGGTGAACGATCGTATATCGTCGTCGATGAAGCTAGACTGTATAACGTGGTTGACGGCGAATATCAGCAGGCAGGATTAGAACTGAAGATGCATGGTGATGTCAGGGTGCATTCATTTACGTTTGGGTGAAATTAATCTAAAGAAATTTTTCTTTTTATTCTCAACCATCATACAGCGATTCCAGGAATGATACCAGCAGGAAGCCGATTACCGCTACAAGAACAATAGTAAGCGTATCAGAGGATGTCGCCATCTGCTGCCAAGGTATCCGTAAAGAACCGAGCATCAAGCCGATCAAGAAAGAGATGGTCAGATGCTTAAAATGTTTCAACAAGTAATCGATCACTTTTGAAAATAACAATAATCCCGTGATAGCGCCAGCTACGAAAGTGGCGATGACGGAAATCCTCAAGGCTTGCAGCGATTCCAAGATGTATTGGTACTGATTTAACAACAGCAGTAGGAAAGCGCCGGAGATACCAGGCAGCAGCATCGCGCAGATGGCCAGCATGGCTGTGAAGAAGATGGTTATCAAAGAGTGGCTAAGATAGATGACAGCAGCTCCGGCCATCAGATAAGCGCCCAGGAAACCGATGACGGCAAAGATCGACTTTTCTACATTCAACTTTCCAGCTTTCTTGATCAAGAAAACCGCAGAAGCCACGATCACACCGAAAAAGAACGAAAAAGTTACGGCCGGATAGGTAAGCAAGAGATAGGACATCAACTTTGATAACAATAAGATAGAAGTGACGATGCCCAATCCCAAAGGCGCTAATAATTGATAATCAAGATGATGGATCTTCCGCAGCTTGATAGAGCTTAAAGCATGGATCAGCCGCTGGTAGATGCCGGTGATGAAAGCTAAAGTTCCGCCGGAGACACCGGGGATGATATCAGCGACGCCCATCAGCAGGCCGCGGAAGAAGAAACCTGCTGTTTCTTTGAAGGAAGATTCTTTTGGTGACATTGGGAAAAAGAAAAGAAAAGAGTATTTAAAACTTCACACAGGAATACACAGGTTGCAATAATGGCAGCAGACCGAATGGATTCCGCCAAATGTTAAAGAAGTAAAGGTTTTGTTGCACGCTGGACATGTATATTTTCGTTGTTCCGTTATCATTCACCCCTGATGATAATATATTAAATTAAAAAAATTTAATCGGAAGCAAGGCCCCAGATCGCTTTCAATCCGACGATGATCGCGCCCGGTACGACAAAGACCACGATGTTGCTTAAGATTGAACGCAGATATAAGCCGACTCCTGGAATAAGACCCAAGTTGACGATGCCTGCCAGCATCAAAGCTACGGCAGCCAATAAGAACGGCTGGGTCTCTTTTGCGGTAAGATTGAACAGACCGACAAAGAATCCCAATATTACTAACGATGTCACGAGGATTTCAGGCGAGATCAAAGTGCGGAACAGACCGGCAACAATCGCTAAGATTACACCAGCAAAAAAACTATAATGAGCCACCCTGTGAATTTCCATGGATCCTTTTGATTTAGATGAACTTGAACTTTTTCGAGCCATTAACTAATCACCTCTTTTTCTATCTCATGATAAATAATTAGAGTTTATAAATTCTTCGTTTTGAAGATATATGTTGTGGAGAGTAGTTTTATAAAAAAAGAAGAAAATACTACTGTATGATTCAGTTTTCGGTAGAGAAGTGCAAGACCAAAGCAGCGTACTCTGCTAAACTTAAGAAAAAGCAGAAACTGGATCTTAACAAGATCAAGAAACAATTTACAGTATTATTAGACACACCTATCCTGCTGGTCATCAAAGAAGAAGGCCTGGAGATAATTGTCCACGGCTATGGTGAGTTGTTGTTCAAGAATTCTCAAGACATTAAGTTGATGGAGAAGATCGCCAGGAAGGTGTATGAGGTTGGGTTGGAAAAATGAGCGCCCCGGGTCAGATTTGAACTGACGACCTGATGGTATCTTCCCAATTAAGGATAACAGCCATCCGCTCTAACCGCTAAGCCACCGGGGCATATCTAAATCAGAGAAGCAAACCATTTATAAAGATTTCTTTCTGAAACCACCACTATGGAGATCAGTAAAAACATCCAAACTATAGAAACAGCCCTCTGGCTGGAGCAGGAGAAAATTCTAATTATGAACGATCTGCATATTGGCTATGAGGAAGCCATGCATAAGAAAGGCATCCTGGTGCCAAGACAACAGCTGAAAAATATCATCTCCATAGTCCAAAAGATCTTGCAGAAAGTACAGCCAGATAAGATCATCATCAACGGCGATCTTAAGCACGAGTTCGGTAAAATCTTACGACAAGAGTGGAAAGAAGTGCTGGAATTTCTAGATTTTCTGCTCAAGAATTGTAAAGAAGTGATCATCATCCAGGGAAATCATGACCCGGTCATCAAGCCCATCAGCCAGAAACGAGGCATAAAAGTCCTTCAAGAGTATAAAGTGGGAGATATCCACATCGTCCATGGTGATGAATTAGTAGAAACTGATGCCAAGACCATCATCATCGGTCATGAGCATCCGGCCATCACCATCAGAGAGAACAGCAAGTTTGAGAAATTCAAATGCTTCCTGAAAGGGAAGTGGAAACGGAAAGAAGTTATCGCTGTCCCCAGCTTCAACCCCCTGCTGGAAGGGACAGATGTCTTGGAAGGACAGGTGTTGAGCCCGTTTCTGGAGAAGCTGGATAGCTTTGAGGTGTATGTCGTCGGCGAGAAGGAGACCTACGATTTTGGAAGGATCAAAGACTTGAAGTGATCACTCTTTATACGGTTCTTCTTTGGTGTACTTCTCATGGACCGGATGATCGGAATCATCGACCTCCCATTCGTCCTCTTTTTTCTTCTTTTTCTTCTGTGTCATGATCTGGCGATCCGATTATACTTTTTTTGCTTCTTCTGATGATAAGAACAGAAGACGATACCAGAAACAGCTTTATCGTTGCAGCGGACGCAGATGCCTTTCTTCCGTTTCTCATCGTAGAGGGAACGGCGTTCGTTGTTCAGCCTTTTTTTGTTAAGATGGTAGAATTTCAGGAAACGGTTGGGATATTTATGTTTCCTTAGTCTGTTAAGCAGTTTTCTGATCATCGTTGACACCTATCACAGTAATAGGTACCACGTCCCCCTATTTGTATCTTTCGGATCTGATGTCCTTGAGGACACTTCTCTTTCCCATATACTGAAAGCAGATGCTGGAAATCACCTTTGCCGTCGATATTAGCGTAATTATAGACCGTCGTTCCGTTGTTAACGATGGAGAGGTTCAATATCCGCTGGACATGATGATGGAGCTGTTTCAGTTTTGCCGGGGAAACATCAGCTATCTTCTTTTCAGGATGGATCCTGGCCGAGTACATCGCTTCCTGCGCATAAATGTTGCCTATCCCCACGATACAATGCTGATCCAACAATTTATTCTTGAGATTAGCCTGCGGGAATGAATCCAATAAAGAGACAAACTCTTTCTCAGTTATTTCTAAAGGTTCAGGACCTAACCTCTTAAGTTCAGCATCTAATTCCTTCTTGCTTAGAAGTTTCATGTGGCCGAAACGCCGGATAGAGTTGTGGCTTAAAGTCGTGTTGTCAGAGAAATGGAACAAAGCAGCGCAGTATCTCGTCTTCTCTTTGGGATCATAATAGAAATGGCCGGTCATCCGCAGATGGGTCAGGATGAACTTTTCGTTGTTTAATGCCATGATGATCGATTTTCCTCTACGGTAGATGCTTTTTATCTTGTAAGGGACCACTTTCAGCTTACTGTCAATCACTTTCTGATCAAATATTTCAACTCTATTGACGGTCTTGCCTTTGATCTTATCGTTCAGTTGTCTGGCAACCGTCTCCACTTCAGGCAGTTCTGGCATGACTTCTCATAAGGGAAGATATTTAAATATTTTAGCATTTATACCCAATATGAGCAATTCCATACTTGTTTTACGTAAATCTCGGAAGGCTTTTCTGATAGAATACGGCTGTGCCGCTTTTCTGCTGGGATTGTTAGGCGTGACCAGGTTAAACAGCCCTCTTCCACAAGCCATCGAGTACGGCGTACTGGGATTGGCTGGTGTTGCTCTGTTTTCAGCTGAAATATCACGACTGACGACCCGTTACAAGATACGGGAAGACAAGATGGAGATCATCAATGGCTTCATAAAACAGGATAAAAAGAACGTGTATTATCACCCTCTAAGTTTTGTTCCCGATCTTAATATCAAACAAGGCCGTATCGGTCGTATTCTTGATTACGGTTCCGTCTACCTTAAAGCTGGTGGTGAGACCACCTTCGAGATCAAAGATGTTAATTCTCCCCATGAAGTCCTGGAGATGATCGAGAACATGATCGGCCAGAACCGCGGCGGCATGAACAAGATCAAAGAAGATTAGTTACTGGCTACTGTTGTTGAAGGCGATGGTCTCTGCCAGGCTAGTGAGATGGTGCCGATTGTCGTATGCCCCAGCGTTAAAGGAACATAAGCTATATTCTCGTGACCTGGAACAAAGAATACATATGAACCATCATTCGATGATCCTACTCCTGGAGTTTTTATCAGGTCTTTACATCTACTATTTTCACAGCTTCCCGGAGTACTCCAATCAGACACTGTAGAACCACCAATCTGCTTAACAAAGTCAACTGAATACTTAGTTGGCTCGTGAACCCCTATATTGGCTGGGGCTTGCACTAACAGATTAAGTTCCACATTCGGATGATCTTTCACGTAGTTGTTGTAGACATACAATGATGAAGAACCAGATCCTTGCCAGCCATAATCAGCATCTGAGAAAGTGATCTTATTAACATTTAATTCTTGGATAGCTCCCACTTCTACACCTCGTTTCAATGGTGAACCGCCACCGCTGTGACCAGTCATAGAGATGTAACCAACAACGACATTAGAAAATCTAAGATTCAACAATCTTAAGACATCGTTATGAAGAGCAACAAGATTAGAATCACCGTCGGCCCATACCTTTCCGTGATTTTTTTTGCTTACTCCAGGATTGTCACCAGCTGACCAAGGTAACTCTGGAAACACAATTACAAAATTCCTTCCAGCGTCCATCATCTTCTTAATCTGAGGAGCAAGGCGCTTATTGAAGTCATCATAGGCCCCTGATCCATCCTGATATGAGAATCCATTGTTGCCGTGGAAATAATAGACCATCTCGATCGGTTTGTTAAAATCAGTAGAACAAGGAGCGAAGACCAACGTCAACCTCCCTTTTTCATTGAGAAGATTTTGATCCTCAGGCCCATTGGATTGTAATTTACTGACAAAAGTGGTACCATGGACACCTGCATCACCTAATGCTTTCACCCATTTATCTTTGTAAAGATTAGCCCTTGTGCTTTTAGAAGGATCAACGAAATTTTCGTCGTTGCTACAAGAAGAGGCAGATGCGCCAGTGGGGATAGAAGCCAATGTTGCTTCAGGAGTAGGCACTATAGGAGCCTGTACTAAAAATTTACCGGTATCTTTCTCACAGAAGTTTCCTTTGATCTGACGCAATAGAACTTGCGGATCTTCCAGAGCAGCCGGTTTAGTGTTGAAATAGTTCTGTTCGCAGTAATCTTTAGTATTACCTCCAGAAACAGTTTGGCCTTTTGGTGGCTCCCATTTTATCGTCGTCCTCTGCTCACCGTTATAAACTTCAAGATGGAAAGTATCACAGTAACTGACAACACCTAAAAATTGGCCTTTCGAGATCTGACCTCCAACGTTTACTTCAACTTTATCATCATCGATTTCTCCATAATTAATAGTCTTACCAAGGCTTGGATGGTAGACTAAAACCGCACTAACACCTTTCGGAGTACCTGCTGTTCCACCCCAGCCGTCTTCACATCGCGTCCAACCTTTTTGTATAGCCACAACAGTCCCATCTGTAATCGCGATGACTTCACCTGGTCCTTGTTCAAAAAGATCGTTACCAGCGTGGCATCTGTCTCCTTCGCTTCTTGAATTACCCCAATCATCATTATCTCCATTTCTACCTTTATTAGTGTTTAAACTCTCCTGCGTCAATGGGAAGCAGAGAGCATCAGTCGACACCGGTGAAACTGCCGAACCGCCCTGCCTGATAATCTGTTCGGCAATAGCTTGATACTGGACCACTTTATTATAATACGCTTGTTGTATATCATCTGTACTACCACGATATCTTTTGATAGCTTTCTCCCAAGAACCGCCTCTTGTCTTGCTGTCAAAGAACACACGCAAGCTTCTAGCCCCAGCAAGGATATTTTTGGTGGGATCAAATCGCTCGTCATTAACTTTATCACAGCCAGTGACATCTATTGAGCGACAATGTTCAGGAACATTTATCTCTCTTCCTGACGAAAGAGTGATGGTTATCCTATTATATTCTGGAACGTTAAGACCAGCGTCGCGGGCAGTTCCAGCAACCAACTGCATAAGACCAACTGCCCCAGAGGAAGAAACGGCATCTACTCTCCCCAGTGATTCTTTATAGATGATTGCCATTATCAATGATGGCTCAACTGTGTGAAATATTGCAGCAGCTTCAACAGCAGAACCATATGTTCGGTAGATCTTTGCGAGAGCTTGGATATCGTTATCAGAACCTGTAATCCCTGCTGTAGTTGCAGTGATAGGTGCATCTTTAGGTACTACAGGCTGTACGGATTGCCACCCTAATTTAGGCACCCAGACATCTAACATATGGTTTATCTTCAAGACACCACTGATCTGCTGCCAGACCTGATCAATCTCTGTTATCGTCGGCGTCGGACCAGTCTGTTGAGAGTAATCTGGCACAAACTCGTCTCTTTCCACATTTACTGGTTCTGGATCTTCTGTCTGCTCGCCGATACAATCAGCTAATGTCGTTCCTGGAGCGATGTCATTTATGATAGATCCACAAACGCCAGACGCCCATGATTTTCCCCCCACAGAGTTAAAGTGAAGAAGGTTTTTCGTGGAGCCGGAACCTTCGTTAATATTAGGGGTAGAGGTGAAGTCAGTTGAGTCTATAAACTTACAGCCTTTATTCTCAACTAATGTCTTTAGAGCAGTATTGATAGTATTTGGATTAACATTCGGGTCTTTGGTTACCGGTGCCCCCACCCAGAAGCATTTCTCAACCAGTGTAGCAGCATCCAGCAATTTTTCAACAGATTCTCTCTCATTACCAGTAACAACATCACCCGATCTGAAGTTAGTACCAAGAGAGATTATAGCAACGTCAAAGTTGTTTTTTTTAATATAATCAGGAAAGTTTATGGTTGAAATCAGATCACTGGTTTTCTGATCAATAGATGATCTCGAACCAAGACTAGGATTACAACTATGTTCTGCCGTATACCAAGAGGCACTAGCCCCAACACAACCATACGTTTCTCTATGGGCTGCAACTGGCAGCAATAATTGATGAAGACCATAACCATAAGAACCAGCAACATGAGAATCACCAATATGAATAATGTTTAGGGTTGAAGATGATGCCTGAGAAAGGGAATCAGATCCAACAGCAGCAGCACCCGGTGTTACAGAAGCTTGACTAACAACAAGAGGAAGCGAGAGTACGAGCATTAAGACAAAGATTATCTTCCTCATATTAGTCTAAACCCCCTCGTCAATGTCGCTTGTTTCATCGTCAACTGATTTTCAACTATAAGCTGTAATTCATAGTCTCCAGCAGGAACTTCGTCTTCAAAAAACAAAGTGTCCGAAAAAGCCAAGTTCTCTTTGGTCCCTTCAAGATCATAATCAAAATCCCTTTGGTTTGTGTCCTCTAGTTCTAAAATCACTTTCCCCTGTGAGTCAACAACGCGATAATTACGACCCACACTTAACTGACCACCAAAGACAGTGCTCTCCACCAAAGCTCTGAGATAGATATTAGTGCCACGCTGGAACTCGCTGGTCTTGTGGAAACAGTTCAATTCCTCGTCAACAAACTCACACATATCAAACTCTTTTATCGTCAACGTCCCGGTCCTTTCCAAAGGGATAAACTCAGCATTCAGGATATCGACCTCAGCTCTTGCCGGATCAGGGGTCAATACTCCTGAACTAACCAGATACAAGATCAAGCCGCTGGTTAATATGATAACTATCAGCACCACCAACACCTGTACCAGTAATCCGCCTTTCTTGCTTAACATTTTCCTTGATTCACACCACCGAACACTTTATCCACTTCACATAAATAATTCTTGATCTTGTCATATTCAGGTTTAGACGTGACATCCGGACCATAGACCGGCGCATCCACACCGCCGAATTTTCTCTGGAAGAAATAATTCAGACCGTTCTGCACGCCGTTGCTATATTTCTTCGGATCTTTCTCTCGATTACCTTTCATGATCCAGGAAGCGACGTCATAATATATAGCTACCGCATTGGTGAAGTCGCCTTCATGCCGGTTCATGATATCTAAAGCTAAAGCATGGACGTGATCGTAGTTCTGAGCCATAAAGAACTCATGCAGTCCGCCGGCCTGCGCCACAGCAGTTTCCTGCAGCTGGATCCTTATCTGACCGGGATGTCTGGCCTTGCCTTGCGTCGCTTTGACCTGGTTCTTCGGCAGTAAGCAGCTGCCGCCTTCATCGACATCTAACAATTCATACTCGACAGCGATATTCCGGACATTATCTGATTGGGAGAAAGCGCTCTGAGCCCTGATCCGGTAAGTACATTGTCCGGGTTGTTCCGCAGGATTGATACCTCCCAGAACATTGGAAGCGACGAAACCCTGGACGTCAAATTGCGCCCGGTTGATCTCATCGAGAGTCAACTGCGTCCTCTCACTTAAAGCTAATAGACCGCCTTTATCAGTATATGTACCAAGGACAGAGACGCCAGGAGGAATAGACAACTCCAGCGCGTCAGCAGTTACAAATTTATACTTAAACTCATATTCTTTGGTGGCATCCACCGTAGCCGGACTGCCAGGGTAAGCGATGTTACAGCCCAGCCTATTGCTCCTGTCAGCAGCCGCAACTTTCTCCAGAACATTGGCGCCCCCGCGGAACATGCTAGCCTGTACTGTGCCGAGGCTTTGCTCAATGTTCAGCGGTCCATTAAGCTGTTCAGGAACTTGGTAGATCACATTATCCGGGATGCCGGCCACGTTAGTGACGGTGCGTTTCAGACAGTACGGCTTGCCGTCTGTATTAAGACTGACCCGTACCTGGATAATATCGCCGTCAAGGAACAGGTTTGGCGTTTGACAATCAACATAATTGCTGGTTTTCTTGTCAAAACAAGTCATGTACGGTTCCTGCAAGTAAGCGCCGCCGAAACCGAACAATTTGGCGAACTCCGGACAGGAATATTGGCCAGTAGCAGCATTTACTTCACACTGCACGAAACCTGCCGGCGTGGTATCGGTGATAGGATAATAATATACTGCTTTGTTGCCTTGGCGTACTTCCGGATCGATGCAGAATTCAGGATCTTCCGCTGGATCCAGTTCCAATTCTACTTTAACGTGGTCGTAACGGAAGTGTGAATCCACTCTCTGCGGCGACTCGATCGGCACCGAGAACAACCTTCCCGACGGCAGGTTGTGTCCTTGTTTCAAAGACATGACTCTCTCACCGGCAAACTGGCTGGTCGGCTGAGCATTGAGACAATCACAGCCCACACCGTTACAGGTTGGATCGACACCACTCAGTCCTCGGTCTTCAGGACCAACACATTTCAAAGAAACATCCCATCTTCTAATACGACAACCAGGTGTGATCGCAGCGCCAACTTCATAATTGAACGTGGCTGTCTGTTTCGCTGGATTAAAAGTGCTCAGTTCCCGATAGGCTGGACCGACCAGCACGCTGGACTGGGTCGGGAAGGCATACGCCGCATCTAAGAGGAACTCATCACTGAACAGCGGAAAGTCAAAACCGAACGCAGCCATACATAACGATTGGGCGAATCCCTGCGCGCCGCCGGAGAAATACTGGTTCAACTGCGCGTTGCCATAATCTTCTTTCAGATCAGTTATCGACGACTGTAACGAAGAAGACATCGCCCTCGTGCCTTCAGAGACAAAAGCGCCGACATCACCAAAGATACTATCTTTACCGACATCATCAAAGTTGCTCGGCGTACAGCTCGTCAGCAAGGAAGCAACCCCTTTATAGACCAAGCCGCAGACCTGCTGTGAGAACCAGGCCTTGCACATGCCGGCATCATGGAACTCTGTCGTCTTCGCTTCTTCCAGACAGTTCCGCAGACCGGTCAGCATGCTCTCTAACATGACCAAATTCTTTAATATTCCCGATGTGCACAAGGTCTGCGCGGTCTCGATGAAACCGGCATGCGGATCAACTTTAGCAACTTTCTCCTGATCTCGGAAATAGTCAAAGATATAATTAGCGCCGAACGCGCCGGAGAGATCACGGCCGGAATAATATCTAATATCTGGATAATAAGTCCCTTTCCGGTTTGGTCCGGAGGTCTCTTTAAAGATGCGATCCTGGCGGTAAGACCATTCTTCCTCGACGTTATTCTCTTCGTCTCTGGGTTCTGCCGTCCTTAGTGTCCGATCAGTGTTGCTATAAGTCTGCTTGTTGGGCTGTTTCCCCATGCAGACACACTGCGTGTAGAACGTTTCTCCTGCCGATTCCTGGTTGATGAAACAATCGTTGGTGTAACCAGCAGCATACCTTTCCTTATCATCTTTCGTGCCTAGCTGATCTCCATCTTTGTCAAATAACTGGGTGACGCCATCCACCAACTCTTCTTTGTAACAGCCGATACCGACATTACTATTATGGTTCACTAACCCCGGATCCTGACCTTGAGCTCCTAACTTAGCATAAGACAACAGATTATCTTCTTCAAATCCAGGCTTCCTTCTGTCATCGCAGACTTGCTGACAGCTCTTGTCCTGACCAGCCACATAATAATCAGATCCGTCCGGCTGTGTCACGACCAGCGGCTCGCTTAGATCTCCGACATTACTTAAAGCTCTTCGCACCGGCGTAAGACGATAGATACCTTTTGCAGCTAAAGCCGAATCCTGGTTCCGTTCATCATAATAATACAACTGGTCGCTGCCATCTCCTCTTCGCCAACAGACGCCGCCAACATCATCGATCTTTAGTGTCGGATCAAGAGGAGTTGCATCCTGCCTCAACAGCTCTTTACACCCTTCCACTTTCTGCAGCGGGATGCCTCTACCGGTGACGGCGCATTGCTGTCCTTCTAAAATAACTTTAGAGATCTCTTCTTCCGTCTTGGTAGCCGTCCAGCCGGCCGGTACAGCCCGGCAGAAAGCGCGGTCGCAGGTCCACTTATAGGCCGTATCCAACGCTGCTTCCAGTTTCCAGGCGCCAGCCGTCCGCGGACAACGTTCATCCAATAATATTTTCTTGGTAGCATCGCCGATGGAACCGCCGTCGGCAAGGAAGGTTTCCACTACTTTAGCCGGAATGCTGGCTTCATATTTAGCCTGATCGGCGCTTAACATCCTATACCAATTCTCAACAGTGGATTGCAGATATAATGTTTCCTGACCCTTGCCCGGAACCGGACATGCGCCTTGCTCTTCCATCTGCGCCGGCGTCAATTTTGTCTTGACCGCGCTGAAATACGCTTCCAATCTTGAAGTGGCGATACGGACGCCTCTGGTTACAAACCGCAGCAAGAATGAACTGATGCAGCTGATACCGGTGATGATATATGCTGTTTCCACATACTCGCGGGCATTCTGGATCTGCTTGACAGTAAAATCTAACGCATCGATACCTTCATCGGCGATGAAGTCAGGCAATAGCTCATTGCTCTTCAACGGAACATCGACGAAATAACTTAAGTCCTGGCAGGAAGTCTGTACTTTGGTCTCGCTCCATTGATCGTTGCCTTGAGCATCCTTGCCGGTCCTCTCTTGATATTCGATCTGCACTTTCAATGGGAAGACGATCTGCCTCTTCTCGAAGTCGTTCCAGAAATCGTCCTCACGTTTGCTCATGTCCTGCGTGGAACCTAGCTGCCAGAGGCCGAAGATGGCGGAATCATCGGGACTCTTGACAATATTCCTGGTGCTTCGTGGAAAGATAGTGCAGCCGACACCAAACTTGTCATCATCACGCATGCTTTGCGTACAGGCCGGCTCTATCCGCGGTGTTCCCTGCAGCCGGAAACCTTTGCTGATCTCATCACCGGAAGGGCCGACTTCCGGTAATCCTTTACCAAGATAATTCAGCTTGAACGTAGCTTGTACTTCCTGACGACCTTCATCCATCAAGATCGGATTCAGCTTTAAAGGACCGGTAAACTGGGTCAAAGTCTCCACACCAAATGCGAAATTAGTGCTTAAACATCGGTTGACATTGACGGTCTGCTGCCAATAGGCAGTCTTGCCGGTCTGGTCTTCAGCGATAAGATAGACAAAATAAGTGTTCTCCTGATCAGCAGCGATCTGCTCGATCGGATAGATGGTCGCCTGGAGTAAGTCAGAAGGCACCTCTCTCGGTTTCAGGTCGCCTAAAGAGGCATCGAAGACAGACTGTGAGAACTTGACATCGTTAAAGCTGAACGAACCGTTGACATCGGCGGTGGTCTTTGCTACCGCTTTGCTGAAATCTGGCTTGAACTCATACGACAAAGGACGATAGATATAGAGGTAGACGGTCGCTCCTGCTTCTGTCTCTCCTGTGATATCAGATTCAGCTCGGCCTTCATAATACTCATACCCTTTCGCCAATTCGGCCCTGATGCTGGGCACTCTTGAATCAGCCAGAACATTGAAAGTCTCTTCTGCATCCCAGCCGGCCTTGTCCACGGCAGTGATCCTGACTGTGTTGTTGCCTTCCTGGAGATTAAGAGTTTCATCCACTTCCAGGCCGTCTTTCTGGACGACGGAACCGTTGTTGACAAAAACTTCGTAAGAAACCTCTTCGGAAATCTTGCCTTGTAATTTGACAGACAATTCGCCGATGATCGCCGGCAAAGGGGTCAATTCGAACACCGGCCGTTTAGCATCAGCCGACACAGAGACAGAAGCAGTATTGGTGTTGCCACTGCGGTCTTTGGAGTCAACTTTGATCTCATTTAAAGTATTATCGACCAATAAGACATCGGTAAAGACAAACGGCACCAGTTCAGCAGAACTCTGTGATTCCACCTGCTGTTTCGCGGCAAAGATACCGTTGACAAACAATTGCAGTTCTGCGCCTTTCTCAGACGTACCGTTGATCGTGACCCGGCTGCCCTGCACCGCCTCAGGCGCGCTGATAGTCAACCCTGGCGCCGTGATATCCACAGCCAAAGTTTGGAAGGAATGATAGGCGCCTTCAACATTATCGACAACTTTATTGCTTTCTACCTCAAACTGGTACGTTGTCAACGGCTGCAGGTTGTCAAGAGCGACACTATGATCAGTTACCCTGCTGGCGTCTCCTCGTGACATGAGATTTTGCGGATCTTCTCCAAAACGCACGAAACTGTCAGCCGGTTCATCGGTTTCCCAGGTGACGACGGCAGAATCATCTGTAATATCCTGAACCTGTATGTTAGAGATCTCCAAGGCAGTGACGATAGGCAGGTTTACGATCAGCAAAAGCACAAGTACAGTCGCCAATTGCATCTTTCTGTTCGTTTTCATCTGTCTAACCATCTATCTAACCTAACTCCGGCAGCGGCAGCAGCCTGCTGTTTTGATCTAATCCCAAGATAAATTCGTAAAGGTTCTCATCCGAACCGCCTGGCGCATTCAAGACATGGAACGTCAACTCTTTAACATTAGAGATGTCATTCCAGTGGACAGTCCAGTTGCCTTTGTATCCGCCAGCGTATTCGCCTTCTTTGATGATGGTAATCTCAAGAGGATACGTGAAATCGGCTTTCGCTAAAAACCGAAGATTCTGATTATTGATAGCTCGTTCTTCCATGCCTGGCGACATCACGACGCTGGATTCATGGAAATGCTGCTGCGACTGGTCCAGGAACGTGCCGTCTTTGTCGAAATAGATAGAGATCAGGGAAGTCACATCTTCAGGAAGTTCACGGCCGGGACCGATGGTGCCGTCAGCACGAAGCTCATGAGCCAGGATATTGATACTGCCGGCTGAGACAGCAAATTCAGGGATAAGGTTCAGCTCGGAAACTTTGTCAGCAGCCGGAATGACCCGCACCCAATCATCTTTGAATCCGACTTTCTGTCCGCGGATGATGCCGCCGCCGCAGTAGGGGAAATTGGTCCTTACAGCGGAAACATCGCCCTGGCCGCCGAAATCATATTGGGTGCTGCCGATATCGCATTGGAACTTCAGGCAGGTAAAAGTGAGATCAACATCGTCCAGCGGGATGCGGTCATAAACCCCTGTTTGCGGATTGTCGACCAACTCGTAGCTGCGGACAGTCATCGGGATGCTTTTCTGGGCGCAGAAATCATCGTCGCTGAAAGCAGGGAAAGTCTGGGTCACGCCTGAAGTTCCCGGCTGGCTCCGGTCTGGAATGTTGTTGACAAGATGGACGGTGAAAGCGATCCTGAACGCATAACCAGTAGTATCGTCAGTGATGGTAACCTGCACCGGATAGCTGACGTCATAGGTGAACTTCCAGGATTGCAGGCAGAAAGCAGAAGAAAGAAAGCTGTTCTTCTGGCCGAATGAACTGGTCTTGATGAACTTGCCGCTTCGCGGAGAAACGTCAAAAGTGAAAGGGTAATTGTCCTGATATGAAAAATCGACGGAAACATCATTCTGGCTGAATTCTCCCAGATCCCAGAGATAATGGTTCTGGTAATAGGGCAAGTCTTCCGGATACTCGATAACATCAGTTCCCCGTACTTGCAGAGCGGCGATATTGACCCGCAGCAGATCCTTGACGGCCTGTTTCACCTCAGCGATCTCCCAGCGTTTCTCTGAACAGCTGACTTCAAAGCCGACCACCGGCACGTCAGGATGTTCAAGAGCGACCAGGTCTTGCGTGATATCCTCCAACTTAAGGTCCTGCATCTCTACTTCCACGATCCTCTTCGCAGTTTCGTAGGCTGATTTGAGCTTGATGTCAGAATCATAGGCGAAATTGTTGACTTCCGTCACCACTTCCCCTTGCTTGTTCCTGATCTGGATATCCCAATTGACGTTGAAAGTGATGCCGGCGTCATTAAGCTGAGTCTGTGAAGTGATGCCGCTACGTTCGCTGATCTCATAAGTCTCGCTGAACTTCTCCGGATCGAAGACACAGCTTCTGATCTGGGATTCGATGGCCTCATCCAAGCGGTCCTGAAGATCTTCTAACGAAGGAACGGCAACATTCTCACCATAAGCCCAGTAAGGGACGACCACAAATGAAGAGATGGCCAAGTGTTTACCGCCATCGTTAAGGATCTCATCCGGGAGAGTGACATAACCGCCTTGCAGGCCCATCTTAGTCAAAGAATCCTCGGCGATCTCCTGCAGACAGGATGAGATGACGCTCTCGACCCGGCCGCGTTCGGTAGGGACGATCTCTTCCGGCTTGAACTTGATGATCTCAGTCTGGAAAGCGATAATAAGGGCGATAACCAGCAGGATCACGATGCCTAGAATGATGAAAATTGTAACCTGGCCTTTTCTAGTGTTAGAATTAGAAATAAAGCTACCTAAACCTAGTTCAAACCTCTTTTTTTGCATCGCTAGAAGTATATCTGGATGGTTTATAAAGATTGTGCTTGATCTCCGACTATAAAATTAAAGAAAAACAGAAAGGAAAAAACACAGGTCTTCTGTGGATCAGTTTAAAAAAGACAGATAACCCTCGAAATGATTGCATTTAACCGATGTAGCTGACTTCTTTCGCTTTCGGTTTTGCGCCGGCTCGGGAATGGGAAACCGCTTCGGTGGCCCATTCTTTGGTCTTCTTCATCAGCTGTTTTTCGATCTCCACGATCTCCTGGGAAACTTTCTTAAGGTCAACACCATATCTGAATTTTTTCTCGATGACGCTCAGTATTTCCTTGCCGCCTTTCACCCCAAGATACATCGGGTGAGCAAACGTTTCCGCCAACAGAGAGACGGCCTTGACACCGCGTTTCTTGCCTAATCCCAACAAGACGCCAGAGACACCGATGATCGGGCCGACGACACCGAAGATATTTTTCTCCACCCCTAAGCCTTTCTTGGTGTAGTCTTTGAAAAGACCTGCATCATTGCTGGTGCAATACACCTTGGGCTCGTCGGGAATGTTCTGCAGACCGATACCGCCGGTGGTGATCATCTCTTTGCATCTGAACTGCAGAGCGACCTTCAGGACCTCTTCACAGAAAGTGTAGCAGCTTTCTTCATCGATCGGCTGGATATCGCCAGTAAGGATAAGCAGATCACGTTTCTTGCTGTTCTTGCCGAACGCTTTGTAATAGATCTCGATCTTTGGAGTTTCGATAAGGTTATTTTCTCCGACAAAGACAGAATGCGGGAAACGGTACGAGAAGAAGGAGTATAATCTTTTAGCGTTCAATTCTTCTATGAGGAAATCGGTGGCAATCTTGCCGACGTTAGCGATACCTGGAAGACCCTCGATGAACAAAGGATTCTTTAAGACGGGAAGTTTCTTCTCTTCCTGAGTTATTTGCCATTGTGACATGGTCTGATTAAAATGAATCTGGTTTATATATTTTTGGGAAAAGTGGAGAAAGACCAAAACATTAAATACCATTAAGTATATCCTTCATTCCATGCTAGCCAGAAGAATCACCTACTCCCTCGTCCTAACAATAATCCTTCTCAGCTTTGGCACGATCTATTTCCACCATCTGGAAGATTGGTCTTATGTAGATGCGTTCTATTTTTCTTCCATGACCTTGACGACTGTCGGTTACGGTGATCTGGTGCCAACACATACCAGTACCAAGATAATTACACCTTTCTATGCTGTTTTCGGCATCGCCATCATGCTCTATCTGATCGGCACAGTCATTGGCCATTACGTACAGCGACAAGAGAAATATTTTGAGCATATCGTTTCTGTGTTGGAAGAACCCTGGAACAAAAGAAAGAAAAAGTGATGCGAGGGATCCTGAACACTAATTAACCATTTTAGACCAAACGTCGAAGATCTTCAGCAGGGACAACATTATACATCTCTCTTATTCTGCCAAAAACAGGTTCAACGCAAGAGTTATACCTTGAGGCAACTTCCATCCTGAAATAAACAAGCCCGAATAAGTTTCCTGTAAGGGCTGCGAATAAGTTGTCTGTAGGAGCTGAGTCGCTTGGTAAATCTTTAAATGAGAATCCATAACCATTATTCATAAAAGCATATTCTCCTTTCATCATCCCGGATGCACTACACAAAATCTCGCCCCGGCGCGCAGCAGACCAGTCAAAATAATGGAAAAATTCTCTGGGGCCGCTAAAATAATCACTGCCTATCCTTCCAAAAAAGAGGTCGCTTGCCAAATCATCGCTATTGCCGCCAGCTTTTTTGAAATGACGGCCTACCCCTTGGAAAAAGGTCCGCTCAAGAACCTCAAGTTCATCACCATCAATGTCATCTAACGTTGCCCTACCAGCAACTGCTTTTTGATATGATGTTAAGAATTTTTTTAAAGCTCTATCCAAACCGGCATTAGCTGATGATAATTCTCTGACCTTAGTACAATTGGCAGCAATCAAATCCAAGAGAACGACTTTCCGCATATTAGCTACTGTTGACCTAAATTGTGGAACGATATCATCAAATATTTTTCCTTTTTCTTCATTAATCTCACGGTCAATATTACGAACAATAGAAAGCAGGTGTCCATGAGCAGAATCTAAAGCTTGATCTATTTGGCGATTCCACTCCAAGTAGCTCCCAACTTCTGGTCTCGGATGCTCGTCTTCGTAAGCTTCTCGAACAATCTGATAGTCTTGCAAACAAGCCATTCGTCTTTCATATAAAGCAAATAGTTCTTCCTTTGGAAGAGGACTGATAAATACTTCATGATTAGTACATGATCCAGAAACTTGCGCACCAACACTAAGGATACTAGCAAGAAGTTTTCCATTACTACGATCTTCTCCTGTTTTTCCAAACAAGAGCATATTTATATGTTCATCAAACATTAGAGATCAAGATTGAGAAATCTTTATAAATCTTTTGTTTCTCTAGAGTGACAACAGGAGCCATTTGAAAAGTGATGCGAGGGACGTGATTCGAACACGCGTACCCACTAAGGGACTGGCCGTTTGTAACGCAGGCGCAAACCACAAAGGTTGACCTTTCATTGCCTCAAGCCAGCGGATTTGACCGCTCTCCCACCCTCGCGTAAGATGCTGGTTTCTAGGATTACTTAAAAAGGTTTGTAACAATAAACTATATATAACCTTCTTTCCTTACCTTGACCATGAAAATCACCCCGATCGCTGACAGCATCCATCTCGTCCGGTTCCGTTCGCAGGAGGATCTGGGAAAAACGTTCCTCCGTTTCCAAGAGCATTTTGAATCCCCCCATTTCCGTGGGAGATACTTCACCATAGCCCAGTTCAGGCAATGGTACACTTCTCATTCACCAGAAGGGAAGAAGACCGGCCGCTTCACGTTCTATCAGGATTGGGGCGGTTTCAACATCCCTTCATATGTCCTGAAGCCGTTCTATAAAGGACGCTTCAACCCACTTACCAACTCCGAAGAAAAGTTGTTGCAGCAGTTTCAGAAACATAAACAGCCGTATTACATCATCGGCACCTATGGCAACCACACCAAAGACATCTTACGCCACGAGATCGCCCATGCTCTGTTCTATACCAACAAAAGATATAGAAAGGAAGCGTTAAAAGTCATCCACTCGCTGCCCAGAGAAAGTATCGTCCAGATCTACCGTTTTTTCGCCAGGTCGAAAGGCTACCATCATGATGTCTGGCTGGACGAAGCACATGCTTATATCATGACTTTGAAAGATTTGCTGAAAGAAGAAGGGATCGACGTCAGCCCATTGAAAGAAGCGCACAAAAGATTAAATCAACTCTTTAAGAAGCATTACAGGGAAACCTGAATAAAGAACAAGCGGCTTGAGATCTAAGGAATACTTTTTTTCTCTCAAAACATGCCGAACAGCCAGCCGACAATATAGCCGATGACTCCGGCCCCAACTCCGATCAGCACGATCTCGAGACCGGACTTAAACCAACTGCGTTTGGTGAAGATAGTTTTAATCCAACCGACAAAGAAAAGAGCGCAGACCGTCAGGATAGTCGCAGTGATGGCGGCATTCTTCTCGCCAAGAAAGATGAAAGGAAAGATCGGAAATGAAGAACCTACCAAGAATGAGAAGAACATCATCGCGGCATTTTTCAGCGGCAGGTCGAACTTCTCTTTGGAGATGCCAACTTTCTTTTGGACCATGTAATTGCAGACAAATTCTGAATGCTTATACTTAGGAGAAGATTTGAACAGCCGGTCAACATCTTTGGCGTTCAGCCCTTGATCGACCAATATTTTCTTCATATCGGTAAAACATTTTTTAGGGTTCTTTTCAAGATCTCGTTTGGTAGAAGAGATCTCCTGCTCATAGACTTCAGCTTGTGATTTGGCTGAGAGATAACTGCCAGCAGACATCGAGAAAGCTCCGGCGAACATGCTAGCCAACCCGGCTAAAAGGATAGCATACGGACCGCCGCCGCCGATATAGACGCCTAAGACCAGGCCAAGATTAGACACTAGACCATCTTCCATGCCGAAGACAAAATCACGGACGACGTCCCGCAGTTTCATCTTCATCGCAAGATCACCGCCGTACAAGTATTATCGATACACCTTATCTCACCTTGACCGCAATCAAGAGTATCAGGCTCACAGGACTGTGAACATAAGACGTCGGAACAATCAGGCGCGTACTGGCCATTTACCGCATCATCGGCATGACAGCAGACAGCAGGAACGCAGTCACTATCCACAGAACATTGTTTCTCAAGAGGAATATTAGAAGTACAAGAGACTAAAGCTAGACATGCAAACATCATCATCACCATTTTCAGGACCATAGTCTAGATAAACTCTTTTTCATATTGTAATCGTTCATTGATCTCGCCACGGAGATTCTCGCTGAACATCTCTTTGACTTTCTTAGGATAATTTCCCAACAGCCAGGACAATTTTACCAAAGCAGTATTAGCCAGCATGTCTTTTCCTGAAAGCACACCAATCTCCTGCAAGTCTCTCCCTTTACTGTAAACGTTGAGGTTGACAGGACCGAACAAACATTGCGTCGTCATCACTACCACGCAGCCAGAATCGATGACTTTCTTGATCGCCGGGTACATCTTCTTATGGATCTCCGTCTCTTTGTTAGGAGACTGTCCAGGGGTGTGGCCCATGCCAGTTCCTTCGATGACCAGCCCTTTATACCCTTTAAAGAATTCAAACTGTTCAGGAAACATGTTAATGTGGATCTTCAACAGGCCGACTTTCTCTTCCAGACGCGGCTTGATGATAGTAGCATCAGAACGAAGCTGATAATCACGCTTAAGATAAGTGATGACGCCGTTCTTATAGTTGACAGTCGCTAATGGTCTGTCATTGACAGCTTTGAAAGCATCTCTTCGTGAAGAATGCAATTTAGCAGTTTTAACAGCAGGTAATATCCAGCATTCCGTGTCGTCAGAACTTTTGTGCATGCAGATAGCCACGCCGCCAAAATCAGTCTTGACGACAAATTCTGCTGCGCAGATGAGGTTCATAGCTGCGTCAGAACTGCCTCTGTCAGAAGACCGCTGCGAGCCGACAAAGATGATCGGCACTGGAGAACGTTCTACCATGAATGACATCGCCGCAGCCGCAACCGACAGGTTGTCAGTTCCCATGCCGACGATAATTCCTTTCACACCTTTCTTGATATGCTGCTGGATCTTGTTAGCTAATAAAGTAAGATGGGCGAATCTTAAATCATCGCTCCACATCTGCGCTACCAGTTCTGAGTTGATGTTAGCGATCTTCTTCAGTTCTGGAAATAATGAAATTAATTCTTCAGGTTTGAAATCAGTAGTGACACCGCCAGTACGATAATCAACTTTAGAAGCGATGGTGCCGCCGGTATGTAAGATGGAGATAGTAGGAAGTTTAGTATTTTTAGAAACTTTCGCAGATTTAGGTTTGACAGCCGTCCCTTTCTTTACGACCGTCAAAGACGTAACTTCTTTCTTAGGAAAGCCGACATTATAACCGTTGTCCAACTTGACCAGAACAACGCTTTTACTAGGGCTGGGGATAAGCAGACCTCTTTCTTCCTGCTTCTTGGTCTTGACGATGACGGAATCTCCCGGATTGGCCATATCCAGACAGAATCGATTATTGTTTATATAGGTTTTGATGTGGTGAGGTATGCAGATCAGATAGATCAATCATCAAACACATCAGACATACCCCTAGTATCTATCCTCTCCACATCCTGGATCAATTTGCGGGCTCGTTCAACGTCTAAAGGGTCGTAGCCCAAGCTGCTATCTCTCCTAAATGCCCTGAGACCATCTTTAAGGTAACCGCCTGCATTCAGAAGAACATGGTCCGGATGATCACGTCTTCTTTCCGCAAAATCTACTAGCTCTGAGAAACGATAAGGATCTTCAACATTGGTTCCCAAAAACCCCATAGTATAGTAACCTTCTTCCGGTTCAAACTCTCGGATCACATCAAAAGCGTCATCATAGTTGCCGATCTCGATCAGATTATTCAATACTTTAGCACGTTGGTTCTCAATCCTGTGAAACTGCCGGCTGACATCTCTCGATAAAGAGCTTTGATCTGCATATCTTGATGTAAGGTCATCCTCCATAACTCCTAGTTCTAAGAGAGCTGCGCGGGCCATGTCGATCCGTTCCATCTTTTGGTCGATATCCAGCTCACGTACATCAGTCGTGAAAAACTGCAGACGATATGCAAATGATGTGCTCTGTTCCTCTAGACAGCTTCCAATCTCAGCCATCTGTCCATCCAGGCCTAGATCCCGAAGATACTGCTGGCCATTTGGCCTTTTACTTGCATGGATCATCAGCGTAAGGAATGTTTCGCCGTGGCGATATTTCTCATTGGAGATGCAGGGCTGTTCGCCTTCATCAGTTATACGGACAGGCATCACCGAACAAGAACGCTCATTTTCTAATCCTTTAAAGAACAAGTCCACTTCATACTGAGAAGCTATGACAGCATGACCTTCAGAAGAACGTATCCCATATCGAAGAATCCGAGAGGAATCAGTCTCAAGACTATTAAGCTTACTGACAGTATATACCAAACAAGTTTCTTCAAGCTCGAGATCGGCAAGACAATTCTCAACTCCCTCCAACTTCTGGTCAAAAAGGCTTTTTTCCGTAGATTCGGCAGCCACGTGATACATCGATCTGAGTAGGATCTCAAGCGCCTTTTCTGCAGCATCAACATCTTTAACCGCTGATCCTGGTTTAATCTCTTCACTTTGATGCTCTTGCGGAGTATTCGAAAGAAGATCTGTTTTCGCGCGCTCATCACAGGAATGATACATGCCAAGAGCTAGCAATACTGCTGCTCCCCATCCTGCTTTTCTTCGAGACATAGAGAGATCTATAAGATGCGGGATTTATAAATCTTTCTAAAAAATAGTCATTGTCAAGTAGTTACACCATTGGGGAGCGATCCATTTCAATAAATCTTATAAATGATAATGAAACCAGCCCCTCAAAGGTGATCCACTATGAACGATTATAAAGTCAAAGACATGTCATTAGCCGATTGGGGCAGGAAAGAAATTACTATCGCAGAGAAAGAGATGCCGGGCTTGATGGCTCTCCGGGAAAAATTCGGTTCTCAGAAACCGTTGCAAGGCGCCAGGATCACCGGTTCATTGCACATGACCATCCAGACAGCTGTCCTTATCGAAACATTAGTCAGATTAGGAGCAGAAGTCAGATGGGCTTCCTGCAATATCTTCTCGACCCAAGATCATGCCGCTGCGGCGATCGCTCAAGCTGGCGTCCCGGTCTTTGCCTGGAAAGGCGAATCATTATCTGAATATTGGTGGTGCACCGAGAAAGCTCTTGATTTCAATGGAAAAGGGCCGACGCTGATCGTGGATGACGGCGGCGATGCGACGATGATGATCATCAAAGGGGTGGAAGCAGAAAAGAACCCATCCATACTGGACAAAGATTATTCTGATGAAGGGGAAGATTTCCAGGAACTGATGAAAGCGTTGAAAGAAGCCTATCAAAAGAACCAACAGAGATGGACTGCCGTCGCTAAAGATGTGAAAGGCGTTTCTGAAGAGACGACTACGGGCGTCCATAGGTTATATCAGATGCATAAAGAAGGAAAGTTGTTGTTTCCAGCTATCAATGTCAATGATTCTGTCACCAAATCCAAGTTCGACAACCTTTACGGCTGCCGAGAATCTCTAGTAGACGGCATCAAAAGAGCTACTGACGTCATGCTTGCTGGAAAAGTAGCTGTCGTCGCTGGTTATGGTGATGTTGGTAAAGGTTGTGCCCAATCTTTGAAAGGGTACGGCTGCCGGGTTATCATCACCGAGATCGATCCGATCAACGCCCTACAGGCAGCCATGGAAGGCTATGAAGTGAAGAAGATGGATTCTGCCGTAAAAGAAGGTGACATCTTCGTTACGACAACGGGAAACAAGAATATCCTGGTAGAGAGACATTTCAAAGCTATGAAAGATCAGGCCATCGTCTGCAACATCGGCCATTTCGATAACGAGATCGACATGCATTGGCTTAACAGCAAATCCAGTGCCAAGAAAGAACAGATCAAGCCGCAGTATGATAAATATGTCTTCCCAGACAAAGAGATCTATGTGCTGGCAGAAGGACGCTTGGTCAATCTAGGATGCGCAACCGGACATCCATCGTTCGTCATGAGCTGCTCTTTCACCAACCAGGCTTTGGCTCAGATCGAACTATGGTGCAAGAAACATGAGATCGGTGTTTACGTGCTGCCGAAGAAGCTTGATGAAGAAGTCGCCAGGCTGCATCTAGCTAAAATAGGTGTCGAGATAGACGAGATGACTGCCGAACAGGCTGCCTATCTGGATGTGCCTAAGGAAGGGCCGTTCAAGCCGGATCATTATCGGTATTGAATTTTAATTTTTTATCGTTGATCAGTAAGATATAAAAAAAGAGGAGATTATCCACAACCATGCAACAAGCAACTTTCGCAGCAGGATGTTTCTGGCATCCGCAGGCAGAATTTGACAAGATCAAAGGAGTAAAAAAGACCGCCGTCGGTTTCATGGGCGGGGAAGTAAAGAATCCTTCTTACAAGTTAGTCTGTTCCATGAATACTGGACATGCCGAAGTGGTGCATGTTGAATATGATCCGAAAGAAGTTTCTTATGAACAGTTGTTGGACGTCTTCTGGAAGATCCATGATCCAACACAGATCAACAGGCAGGGTCCAGATGTAGGAGAACAATACCGGTCAGCTATCTTCTATCACACAGAAGAGCAGAAAAAAACGGCAGAAAGATCGAAAGCAGAACTTCAGAAAAGATTAAAAAGACCGGTTGCAACTACAATAATCCCGGCAGCAGAATTCTATAAAGCAGAAGAGTATCATCAGAAGTACGAAGAGAAAAGGAAGAGAATATGAAAACTAACGACGTCATCGGCATCGGCAATGCACTGATGGATTTTCTGATTGAAGTTGAAGATAACAAGCTGTTGGAGATGAACCTCAACAAAGGAGAATTTCACCTAGTTGAAGAAAATGAGGCCAAACAGTATCTGGAGAAGATCAAGGAGCATAAGATGGAGATCGTCCCCGGCGGTTCTGTCGCCAATACTCTAAGAGGTCTCGGTCTTCTAGGAAGCAAGGTCATCCTCTGCGGTAAAGTCGGAAACGATCCGCATGGCGAGATGTACGAGGAGAAGATCAAAGAACATAATGTCTCCTCCAGATTAAAGAAATATCATGCCACCACAGGACATGCCTTGACGTTCATAACTCCTGACAGCGAAAGGACTTTTTCAGTCCATCTGGGAGCAGCCATAGAGATCGAGAAGGAAGACATCTTGGAAGAAGATATCAAAGACAGCAAGATCCTGCACCTGGAAGGCTACCAATTCGAGGGCAAGACCAAAGAGGTCGTCCTGCACGCCATGGAATTGGCGAAGAAGCATAATACCCTGATCTCTCTTGACCTGGCCGACCCAGGCGTCATCAGACGGAACAAAGAATTCTTCTTAAGCATTATCAAAAAAGTGGACATCCTCTTTGTCAACGAGACGGAAGCGAAAGAATTTACCGGTAAAGATGAGGTTGACGCCCTAACTGATCTGGCTGAACATTGTAAGATTGCCATCGTCAAGCTCGGGAAAAATGGTTCGATCATAAGTAATGAGGGTGAGATCAGCATGATCGATCCGTTCACGGCTAACCCTGTTGACACGACAGGAGCCGGCGATACTTTTGCTGCAGGATTCTTGTATGGTTACTGCAACGGCTGGGACATCCAAAGGTCGGGAAAATTAGGTTCATTATTGGCATCAAAGATCATCGAACAGAAAGGCGTCAAGTTAGACCAGATCAAGATAGACACATTAAAAGAATTAGTGTAAACGTTCGATGGCTTTCCTGATCTCGTCGTGAGGAGCTATCTTCTTTTTCTCAACTTTCTGAGGTTCTTCGACTAGAACTTTCTTCTTCACGACATTTATCTCCCAAGTCTTATCTTTGATCATGGAAACCACTTCGTCTAGATTATACTTCGGCTGTTTCGGTTCCCATTGCAGTTTCAATCCATCATCCTGCTTCCGGGGGATGATATGCATCGACAGACGGCCGGAGGGATTGTCGTCGCTGACACCGGACTTGACGATGATGTTGGTGCCATGCGCCCCCAGCCCTTCAAAGACGGCAGTAGCGGCAAAAGATGCTACGAAAAATAGATGAGAAGCAGATTCAGGAGACAATTTCTGGAAATCTTTTTCTTCTTTGCTATAAATCTCGATATGGCCTTCAGCAACCCCTTTTTCAGGAAGTGATACCAGCACTTTTTCGTCTTCATATAAGACTGTGGAAGGCTTCAGGAAAGCTGGTCTTTCTCCTGCTCCTTGATGCCAGGCCGCTGGGTTCCGGCTGAAATGATTGGCCATCATCGTCGGAAAATTATGCTGTAAGATATTCTTCTTTTCTTCACTTATTTTCGCTTTCCTCTGGTCAAAAAAGAAATTAAAGAAACCATCGCCAGCTTCTCTCGGCAGGACGTGGACCAGGAAATGGGAAGCTTGCTGGCCGGCCACTCCGCCGTTGGCGATGAAGACATTGACACCAGTGGAGATCATCGCTTTCATGATCGAAGCGCTCAATCTAGGCAGTATCCCGAAAAAATGAGAGAACTCATCCCCAGGAAGGTAAGGCATGATCGGATAATGTTCTTTGGGCATGAATAAAGTATGCCCTTTCAACGCTGGATAGATATCCAACATGCCGATAGTCCTGCCGTCCTCAAAAACCGTCTTGGCCGGCATCTCGCCAGCGATCAGCTTGCAGAAGATACATTGCTTCTTCTGTTCGGCCAGCTGCGCTTTCATCTCCGGGGTAAGATTCATGATGCTGAAGGTTCGCCTTCCCTTTTATAATTATTTTCAAAAAAACATTTAAATAACAGAAGATATAACCAGTATCAACCCAGCGTAGCACTTCCCTTGTGATGACCATGATCAGGGGCGTTACACGTTGGGTTCATTTTTCTAAGAATTAAAGTTTCTGGGTATATGCTAACTTTTCATTGGCTTTTCTTTTAGGTTACAATATTTTTTATTATTAAAGAAAGCTGTATAACCTTCGTGCCATTTAAGTTCTTTTTCACAATTTGGACAATTGGATACCATAAAAAAGAGCCCCTACTTCTTCTTGCTCTTATCGACCTGTTTGGTCAGCTTCAGCTTCTTGATCAGCTCTTTATACCTGTTCCTGATCGTCACTTCAGTTACGCCAGCCACGTCAGCCACTTCTCTCTGGGTCCGTTTCTCACCATGGATCAAGGAAGCGACGTACAAAGCAGCGGCTGCGATGCCAGTCGGCCCTCTGCCGGAAGTCAGTTCGATGTCACGAGCCATCTCCAGGATCTCGACAGCTTTTGACTGGGTCTCAGCCGTCAATTTCAAAGCTGATGCGAAACGAGGGATATAATCTGCCGGGTTACTGGGTTTGATGCTGATCTCCAGTTCCCTGGTGACAAAGCGATATGTCCGTCCGATCTCTTTCTTCTCGATACCAGACGCTTCGCCCATCTCATCTAAAGTACGAGGGATCTCATGCCTTCTGCAGGCAGCGTATAAAGCGCCGGCGATGACCGACTCCATGCTTCTCCCACGGACCAAGCCTTTCTGGACCGCCCGACGATAGATCCGGGCAGCTTCTTCCTCGACAGAACGAGGTAATCGCAAGAATGAACTGACTCTTTTCAGTTCAGCCAAAGCTACTTTCAGGTTTCTTTCGATAGCAGTGCTGATACGGATGTTCCATTTTCGTAACCTGAAAAATCTGTCTCGTTCACGGTCTGAACCTAATTTATAGAAATCTGAGGTGGATCCAACTTCAGTGCCTAATCCCTGATCAAACTGGGTCTCAGATGTGGGAGCGCCGGTCCTTCTTCGAGAACCACCGGAATCGTCATCGAAATCGCGCCATTCCTGGCTGAAATCGACCATCCGGTCTTCCAATACCAGTCCACAGTCACGGCAGATAGTCTCACCGCGCTCCATATTACGATAGATATTCTTGCTAGCGCATTCAGGACATTCCTTGATAGTTTTGCGGCGCATCGTTGTCATTGTAAAGAACCACCTATGGATAGTTAATTTTAAATAGAGTTCACAAGACCCTTTATAAAACTTTCGATTGATCTGAAGCAGATGCAAAAAGAAACATTTATAAATTACAAATAATTGGTTTAGGATACAAAAAGGCAGGTGTTCATATGGTTTCAAAACGAGGTCAATTAGGCATTATCGAATTTAAGTACTTCATGACAGGCCTGTTTATCGGCATCATCATCGCTTTCGTATTGGTACTTCTTGGTACAACAGGCGTCCTTCCATTCAAGATTCCCTGGGTCTGTGGATAGATGGGCTCAACTGAAGCTAAAGCCGGCCTGCAAGCCTTTCTGAAGCAGAATAAGAAGTTTTTAGAAAAGAACGATTACAGTACATTTCAAAAGATTCTTGAGTATGCTGATAATAATCAGCTGGAACACATAAAAAGTGCCATCGAGGCTCTCTACAGCTTAGGGAAAGCAAATACACCTAAAGATAAAGATATTCTCAGGAAAGGCATCCAACTAAGCTACCTGCTTCTAGAGAGTCTAGCTGAAGAACAGATGACTCCCAAACTGCAGCAAGCTCTGGCAGCGTTACAGAGTATCCTGCCTAAATTGGCTGCCAGCGGTGTGAAGAGAGCCGACATCCGCACTTTTGAAAACATCGTCCGGCTAGCCAAGCATGGGAAATCGAAAGCAGAAACCATCAAAGCCCTATTACAAAGCAAAGAGATTATCATGCATGAGGAATATAGTGGCAATCAAACCTTCCAGGAAGCTCTGGCTCTAGGCAAAAATATCCTAAACCAGCTCTGATCATATACACCGCAACAGCGAAAACATTTTAAGAAGAAGATATCCATCACTTATAGAAATACAAAGAGGTAAACACAAATGGATGTCGAACAGATTCAAAAGATCAATTCTCTTGCTTTAGAACTGATGAAACAAGGCCTGGCTACCGATAGGGAAGATGCTATCAATCAGGCTCAGAAGATCTATAAAGAACAGGATAGCAGAGGCTATTCCCAGATGCGCAATACCATGGGCCAGGTCCACGGCACGCCAGAACCAGCTCAAGGCAGCAGTATGGGCGGACATTCAGAACTCGGCCAGGATAAGATCAAAGAGATCCTGGAACAGAACACCAAATACATCGTCAAGACCCTTAAAGAGTTCAACGAAAAGGTCAATGTATTGGAAAAAGAGATGGAAGCGCTCAAGATTAAGATGAATTATAACCGTCTGCCAACAGTAAAGGAGCTTACCACCAACAGCGTACCTGAACCAGTAGCTGCACCGAGGCCGACAGAACAGCCACAACAGCCTGAAAAACCAGCATCTCATCCCCGATCTGGCGGCTACAACGAAAACGACGTTTCTATCGAAAAATTCTTCTATATGGGCAACCGATAGAGGTTTTTTATCTTATTTCTTCTTATTTCCCTTCAATCCGGACTGAAACTACCATAAAATATTTAAAGAACCATAACTACTGGAGAATAAAAACAATGGAGGGGATTAAAATTAAAGCACTAATTATCCCAATATTCGTACTATTACTATTATCTGTCAGCGTTGCTGCCAGCCTTACAATACAGGAAGATGAGATCGTCCTTGATGCCGATTACAGTGGTTTTGATACCAAAGACCAAGATTTCATCACCGTAGACGCTTCTGTCAACATAAACAATGATGATGCAGCTGAAGCTGTCGTGACCGTCAGTGTCGAAGGCCTGCCGGCAGGTTATGAAGCAGAAGATGTAGAGTTGAACATCGCTGCTGGCGCTACCGAAAAAGCCACCATCAGCGTCAACATCCCTCACGATAAAGCTCCCGGCGAAGTAAAGATCGGAACCGTACGGGTTTCTGCTGGTGCAGAAGAAGATACCGTTGACCTATTGCAGAATACTAAAGAGATGTTTGTCTTCAATAAGATTGAAGTTGATTACCGTGATGAAGACGACAAGAAACAGAACGATGAGTTTGACACTGATGGAGAAGAGAACGATTTCTCTCTGAATGACCATGTTCGTGTCGGCTCTACTATCACATTCGATATAACTGTCGAGAACCTTTTCCCAGATAAAGATTACAGAGACAGCGAGATCGAAGAGATCGAAATTAGCCTTGATTCTGATGATGACGATATCTTCGGCGACGATCTGGATGATACCTATGCTTTCTCAGATCTAGAAGCAGACAGCAAAGACAAGCTGACCATCGAATGGGAGATCCCTGAAGATGTAGAAGCCGGTGAATACACCCTCGAGTTCACTTTAGAGGGTGAAGACAAAGCTGGCGTCAAGTATAAAGTCGTCAAGAGTGTCGACCTGGAACTGGAGCGTCAAGATGACGATGTCCGCATCACCAGAGCGACAGTCTCGCCTAATCTTGTGGAAGCCTGTGAAGGCCGACAATATACTCTTGACCTGCAACTTTACAATTACGGAAACGACAACCAAGATCAGGCTGCTGTAAGGATCAGCAACTCTGAGCTGGCTATCCTGGAGAATGTCATGGAGATCGAGATGGATGAGTTCGATGACGGTGACGATACCTGGAGCGACGCGTTTACGTTCACCTTGCCAAAAGGCGTAAAAGTCAAGAACTACCCGATCAGTATCCAGGCTTTCATCAACCGTGATGATACCATCGACACTGAAACTGTCAACCTGGAAGTTGTCAAATGTCCGACTACAGCAGCTGATGACGAAGAAGACAATCCTAACGTCATCGTCAGCACCTTGCCAGCTACCACACAGCCGCAGCAGCCTGAAAAACCAGCTGCAACTGCTGATGACAGCGTAACTGGCGGCAGTGTCGTGACGTCTGTTGAGGATCCATACACGATCGAAGACTTTTTCATAGCTGCCGTAGTCATAGCCGCAGTATTGATCGTAACATTAATCGCATTGTTTTTCATGATCCTGCTGAAGAAAAGGTAAGCAGGAACATTTTTAACAATGTTAGGAGAGGGGGAAAACATGAAACTACATAAAGGTGTACCTTTTTTTATCGCTATTCTTTTAGTCCTGATCACAGCACAGGCTGCTTTGGCTGATGTTGTCATCAATGAGATCATGCAGAATCCTTCTGCGAGTCCCGAATCTATGGGTGAGTATATAGAACTGTACAATACTGATCCGAATAATGCTGTAGATATCGATGGTTGGACTGTAAAAGATAACGGTTCTGATTCGCACATTATCAACAATGGCGCTCCTCTTCTTGTTCCCGCCAACGGTTTTATCGTTCTTTGTAGAAATTCAAATAACCTGACAAATGGCGGTTTTAATTGTGACTATGAATATGCAGGCATCACCTTAGGCAACGCTGATGATGAGGTTATCTTATTGGACAATTCTTCATTGGAAGTTGACCGTGTTGAATATAACGATGGTCTCACTTTCCCTGATCCTTCTGATGGGATATCCATGGAACTAATCAACCCTGCTCTCGACAACAATCTAGGAAGCAGCTGGAGAGAAGCGACCATCCAGTTCGGTGCAGGCGACTTCGGAACTCCTGGAGCAGCCAACAATGCTCCCCCTACATCTGCCGACAACACTATAACTACCGATGAAGATAGTGAATATGCCTTCTCGGCAGCTGATTTCAATTTCAGCGATCCAGATGGAGATAACTTCTCTACATTCATCATCACAGATCTTCCAGCCCGTGGCGACTTAACATTCACTGGAGGCGTTCTGAGAGAAGGAGTTAGATATGATGCAGCAGGATTGCAAGATGGATCGCTTGCCTACATGCCTGGACGCGACCAGAATGGAGCAGCTTACGATTCATTTAAGTTCAAAGTAAGGGATGGACAGTTTGATTCAGAGATATATACAATGACCATCAACGTCAACCCTATTAACGATCTTCCCACTTTAAGGATAGACGACGTTTATGTTGACGAAGATTCAGGATCGTACAGCGTTGATCTTCGCGATCATTCTGGAGATATCGAAGACAGGACCAACAACCTGCAGTACAGCATCATTTCTGAACTTGATGAGACCGCAGTTGACTGCAGTCTTGACAACGGCCACACTTTGGTCTGTGAGACGCAACTTAACCAAATAGGGAAGAATCTTGTTTTATTAAATGTAACCGATAGGGACGGAGGAAGTAATTACGATGACTTTAAGATCATCGTGAACCCCGTCAATGACCAGCCAACTATCAACTTAAATGACCTTTCTGTCGACGAGGATTCAGGATTGACGGCTATAGACTTAGACCCTTTCATTGCTGATGTTGAAGATGCTGCCGCCGACCTAAGAGTAAGGTTACAATCACAATCAGACCTTTCCGCAGTCAGCTGTCGTATCAGCGGACATGATCTTGAATGTGCTACTGTTCCTGACCGGAGCGGCAGCAACACTTTAGAGATTGTTGTTAGCGATACTGAAGGCCTTTCAGCCACCGGTTCATTCATCTTGACTGTCAACGAGATCAACGACCTTCCGAACTTTGATGTCCCTGATCAGATGGTCGGCGAAGATTCTGGAGCGCTGTCTTTAGATCTTACCAACTTCGTTTCAGACGTAGAAGATGACACCACCGACCTAACTTTCAGCCTTGACGACCAAAGCAACCCATCCGTCGTCAGCTGTTCTCTTAGTGTGACCATCCTGGAATGTGAACCGTTGGCAAACCAGTCTGGCGACAGCCTCATAACGCTTACAGTCACCGACAGCAACGATGGAAGAACACAGGATACATTTACGATAACTGTAAATAACGACAATGACGCGCCGGCCATAACTTCCACGCCTCCAGCAGATGCTATAAGAGGCCGCACCTACACCTATGATGTCATAGCTGAAGATCCTGATGGAGACGACGTCAGCGTCAGCATATCACAATCGACGATCAACGGCCAGCGTTTTATCGATGTAAATTACGTTAGTGTCCGGGACAACAGGGTATCGATTATTCCTCAGAATACAGGAGTATCACGCGTGAGTATCGTCGTCTCTGATGGAAACGGCGGCCGTAACACCCAAGCCTATGACCTTAACGTCGCTTCAACTTTGGAAGTGAGCAATGTCCAGGTTGCCCGCAAAGGAGAACAGCTCTCTTCTTACGGCAGGAACTCAACCACAACATCTTTCCAGCCAGGAGATACTCTACAGTTCCAAGTTACCTTGCATAACCAGTTTACTGATGATGATCATCCGCTGATCAGACAGGATGTCGAACCGATCATCGAACAGATCGTCATGAACGTTCCGCAGATCCCGAGCGAGTTAGGCATCCCTCTGCGTTTCAACCGCGGCCAGGACGGAGAACTATTGTTCCTAGGCCCTTCAGAAGAAAAATCTGTGCAGTTTGATTACACTATTCCCCTCAGCTGGAATGACGGAAATCACCTGATACAATTCTTTGTCAATGGAGCTGACAGGGATGTGCCTCAACATTTCTACGGAGATGTTTTTGATATCAAAGTTGATGTCCAAAGAGAACCACATTCCATCCTGATAACCAGTGCTACTTTCAATGATGAAGATTTCAGCTGCCTGGCCAAACAGAACAATGTACGGATGCATCTGACTGCAACTAATATCGGTCTTGAACAGAATGAGAATCTAGTCGCTAAAGTCTTTTTAGGAGAAGAACTCCTAAGAAAAGAAGAGTTCCGCATGAACGCTAACATGATCGACGTTCCGGTATCTGTTCCACTTGACCTTCATGACCTGACCGGTGAACATACCCTAAGAGTAGAGATATCTGACTCAGATGTACCTGGATCTGCACCGTTTGATATGGCCGAAGTCACGGTCGATATGGAAAACTGCGCACCGCAGGTTGATGACAGCCTCAGCAGCCAGGTTTTCCAATTTGATGAAGACACCACCAGCCAGATCAACCTAGCAGGGATGGTCTTGGATGTTGAAGACAGCCAGACGCTCAGCCTCAGGGTTGAGAATGACAACGCTAATGTCAATGTTGTCGTCAGTGATGATGCTGTCACCATCACGCCAATACGCGATTACTTTACACCAGCTGGTGAGACAGATACTTTCACCCTGATCGCTGAAGACGGAACTGCCGCGACAAGGGTAGAAGTACGTTATGTCATCAAACAATTAGCTGATGACGGTGTCCAGATCAGCAGCCGGACTCCTGGACCAGACGATGAGATCGTCCTTAACCAGAACAAAGATGAGGATACTACCTTTTCAGTTGATGTTACCAACGATGATGCGATCCCGATAACCTATATCTGGACGCTTCGCAATACGGCAGGCGGATCCGCTGAAAATCTTAACGTTAACATTGATAAGTTTGATCTGGATTCCACTTCCGTCAACGCAGGAAGGTATGAAGTCAAAGCTAGCATCACCTATTTCAATGCCCAGGGACAGCTGCAGACCGTCTCCGAAAGTTGGACCGTCATTGTTGTCGATAGACCTATCGGCTTTGATGATTTTCCCGGAAGCAGCACCACCGATATAGCAGCCGAAGCTAACATCAACAATGTTGAACTCGTCTTAGAGAACGCTAACGGCAAGATCGAATGGCTGCAGGGACTTGACCTTTCACAGATCGGCGACATCAGCCAACATGTTACTATCACCAGCAATTCCGTCGCAGTTGACACTGAGAATGCTCCTAAGCTTGCTGGAAAAGCTAGGATCACGTTAAACAAGAAGTTCAGCGATCCGGCTATTCTCACCTCAGAAGGTTTCAACCATGGCAGTTTTCTGCTTTGTGAGAATTGCGTGATAGAAAACAGCGACCCTCTGACTTTCACTGTCGAAAGTTTCTCTACCTATAAAGTAGAAGAGAGAAAGAATGCAGCATTCAGCACCTCCGATATTTTCTTTGATGATGTAGCCCCAGGTGAGACAGGCATCACCATCGTTACTGTTCAGAACACTGGATCGCTTGACACGATCAGCAACATCACCTATAAGGTAGCAGAGACAGGATACGGCATCCTACTGCCTGAAAACCTGCCTACTGAGCTTGCTCCCGGCGAGAAGATCGCATTCGAACTAGAAGCTACCGTCCCTGAAGATGAAGAGGATGGCAAGCATGAGATCGGCGTCCTGAAATTGGCTGGAACCGCTAAAGGAGCTTCTCTTGAATGGGGCCAGGCCATCTACCTAAAACCAAAGAGTTTCATCATCATCGAGAGCTTCGAGATAAACGGCAAGAGCAGCAACGACCTCTCCATCGAAGAGAGCAACGAGATTGAAGTTGAGATCCGCAACAATCTTGATATCGACCTGAACGATGTGGAAGTCACCATAACTCTTCTTGATGTTGACGGCGACGACCTTGATGAAGATGCTGAAGACCAGGATATCGATGCCGGAGATAAGGAGAAATTCAAAGTAGAATTTGACCTTGGAAACGAAGAGATCGATGAAGAAGAGTACACCTTCCTGGTAGAGGTAGAAGGCGAAGACGACAATGATGTCATCCATAAGACTTCCGAGGAATTTACCGTCAAGATTGACTTAGAAAACCATAACCTGGTCATCGACAGGGCCGTCCTTTCACCGAACAGCCTGCAATGCACTGCCAACACTAGACTTGATGTCACCGTCAAGAACTTAGGCAGAAGTGATGAAGATGACGTAGTAGTCCGAGTAAGCAACGCGGCTCTTGGCCTGGACCTTAGCCGTGACGAGATCGAGATCGATGAGTTTACCGCTTCCAATAATGAAGAGGACGAAACCTTCAACTTCAACATCGGCGACGCTAAATCTGGCTCGTACCCGATCGAGGTGGAAGTTCTTCGCGGCAGCAAGAAAGAAGACTCTCAGACCATCACCCTGACTGTAAGCGATTGTGGTGTCAGCCAAAGTGTAGGCCAGCAGCAACAGCTTGGACTGGACAACTATGCACAGAGATTCCAAAACGAACTAAGTCGGCAGGTCATGGCCCGGCAGCAATACAACCAGCCGTTGCGGGAGACCAGCGTCAGAGCTTCTTTCCGTGACAGCACGACTTATCTGTTTGTCTTGGGCGGACTGCTGTTCCTAGGATTGGTGGCGTTCATCCTATCCATCGCTGTCATGACCAGCAGGAAAGGCAGAAGAAGAGCTAAGAGATAAGTTAAGAGAGAGTTTTTACTTTTTTACTTCTTATTTTTACTCTTTATTTACTTTTTTTTATTTGTTTTTTATTTGTTTTTTTTGTAGATTTTTTGGGGGTAGATCTTGTATCTTTGGCATAATAATGGATGCCTCTCTCAACATACTGCTTCTCGATCTTCTTGGGCTTGAAGTATTTGGTGACGAAAGCTACTGCCGCTTTAGGATCAAGTTTCCCGCAAGTGTAGATGTCAATAGAGATAAATTTCTTTTTGGAAAGAGTATGGATGACGATCGACGATTCCACTAATGCTACCCAGCCGCTTAACCCCGCTTTATCAGGAAACAGTTTATAGTCCGTACGAAAGACCTGTGGAGGCGCCTGTTTCTTCATACCGATAGCATCGACCAGCTTGTCCAGAAAACTGTAGCAGTGGTCAAGATCGCCGCAGACACCTGGCTTGCAGTCGTAACAATCGAGCAATAGCTCATGCCCAAAGACATGTTTCTCTTTTTTCATGTCAGAAGGGTAAGGGTAATGATTTAAATAATTTTCTTTAACACAGATTCTAATCTGTTTACATTATCAAAGTTTTTCTTTAATTTAGCGTTGATCATCTTTTGCAGCTCTGAAAGATTGCCGGCGTAAAGAAGCTTGCCATCCTGCTGAAAGGGCATCTCGATATATTCAGAACCACGGATCTCGACGACGATTCTTTTACTGACAGTAAGGATGCAGCTTTTCTTGAAGATAGTTCTGGCCGCCTCGACAAATTCAGAGGCAGTCTCGAGATCCTTACAGCAGACATGAAGTATAAATGGTTCCAGCCGTAACCAGATGAATCCATCTTCAACCGTATCAAAGAAATCTTTCGTGATGAGATCATGGGATACTTTCAGCCATTCCATCTCTGTCTTCACCTCCGTCCCTCGCCAGAGATAGATCCGCCCGGAACAGGAGGAAGTGGTGTAGAGATGTTGGCTCTTGTTGATGACTTCGATCAAAGAGATCACTTTTTGGTCAATACTGCCTTTCTTGCTATGGTCTTCTTTGGCCAGGAAGGTCTTCTTGTCGTTGGAAAAAGTCATCTGCTCTCGGAAGAAGCAACATTTAAATAGTTTACCTCTGGAAAACGACAGATGCGAAACATCAAGAAGATACTTATCGAAGAAAGGACAGGCAAGAAGTATTACGTCAAGGACCTTGCCGAGGATTTTCATACCTCCGCCGGGATCATCTCCAAGAATGATCTTAAGAAGAATAAGGCCGTCTCCAGCAAAGGAAAACATTTCACCATCCTGACACCGACGTTCGTCGACTTCTGGGAAAACTTGCAAAGAGGTCCGCAGGTGATGATCCAGAAAGACATCGGTCTGATCTTAGCAAGAACTGGTGTCAACTCTGGATCGAAAATAGTTGATGCCGGCGGCGGTTCCGGGTCATTGTGTCTCTCTTTAGCCAATGTCTGCAAGGAAGTTACTGTCTATGAGATCCATCCAGAGCATTATGATATCATCCAGAAGAACGTCAAGAACATCGGTTTTAAGAATCTGATCTTGAAGCAAGATAATATCTATAACGGCATCGCAGAAAAAGAATTAGACCTTATTACGTTAGACCTGCCGGAACCATGGCAGGTGACGGAGCATGCCGAAAAGGCTCTGAAAGAAGGCGGTTTTCTAGTTGTCTACCTGCCGAACCTGGGACAGGTCAAGCTCTTTCTTGATTCTACCAGAAGGACAGGGATAACTGTCTTAGAGACGGTTGAATTGATCGAACGGAAGTGGAAGATCGAAGACAACATCATGCGGCCGGAGTTCCAGATGCTGGGACACACCGGGTTTCTGACGTTCTGCAGGAAGCTGTAGTTTAGAGACGTAGTTTAGAGAGAAACCCCCCTCCATTTTTATTGTTATGGATCTGAACCACAGCAGTCCTGCCATCAGGAAGTTTATAGGAACAAGGGCTTCATTTTTTCCTGATAAGAACAAACTTCACCAGTAACATTTAAAAGAAAAAGAGATATCCTTCTCAAGATGAGGCCAAGACAATGTCGCGCTTATCTCATCACGATACTTCTGTTGTTGCTGCCATTTACCGTCGCTGATGGCAGCGCCCCCAGCGAATATTGCCATAGTTCCAGTGATTGCGAACCGAACCATTACTGTTCCGGGCCGCAGGGTTCGTTCGTGATGACCAAATGCTGTCCGATCGATTCGAGGTATGATTTCACGGCTGACCGTTGTGTCTCCCAGAATGTTGTTCCTCAGGCAGCAGCAGTCGTTCAGGATTCCGATACTCGAGACCAAGTCATCGTAGGACAGGCTGTCCAGCAGATAGAAGAAGACGAAGAAGAAGATCAAAAAGATTTTTCCTGGGGAATGTTTGACCAAGGGCTATCATTGGCTGCCATTGGCGGCGTCTCCATCTTCGGCGCAGCGGCAGCCGCTCCGGCAGTAGCCGTAGGGTTGGTAATTGTAGGAGTAACCGCCTTCGTCGCGGGAGTCGTGAAAGTGGTCGGCGCGCTCACCACCAGCGAAGGGTCGGAACTTCAGGAAGATGTCGACCTAGCTGCCGATGCTGTCCAGAACCCTTTCAGCCTGGGAGTTTATACCGTCAAGACGTACCAAGACCAGCCTCAAGAAGAAGTCAGGGAAGCCGTCGACGGCACTAACGGTATCATAAACACCTTCCTAAAGCTTTTCAATTTCCAATAGATATAAAAATAGATCAAACAATAGGTGCAAGATGAATAAAAAAACACTTTACATCAAGATCTGGGTGTTTGTCAATCTAGTTTTACTGCCATTATTAACATATTATGGCTATCGTTACTATGTCTTCAAAGGACTTCTTCAGAGCTGGAGCCTGCCGTTCCTCATCCTGCTAAGTATACTGATCATGGCCATCGGCGACTTCCTCCTTTATCGAAACTTTACTATAAAAAACAAACAATGGTGGCAAAGGATCGGAAAAGAAAGTGTCTCCTGGAAGACGGCCGTGTTATGGATCCTAGGAACCATAATCGTCCTGATAGTGTTCCATGCTTTGGTATCCTTCCTTCTTGCGTTGGATATCGTGTACCTCTAGGTTTAAACGGGCAGACAACACTAGCCCCAGGCACAATAATGCTTAAATACGATCATTTTTTCTGAACACGTATGTTAAAGATAAAGAAACTCCATCCTGATGCGGTCCTTCCTGCCTATGCCAATCCAGGTGATGCAGGCATGGATCTTTACGCTAATGAAACTGTTGAAGTTAAACCACAACAAAGATATTTAGTCAGCACCGGTATTTCTATGGCTATCCCTCACGGTTATGTTGGTTTGATCTGGGACAAATCAGGAATCGCTGCTAAAACCGGTTTGAAGACGATGGGCGGAGTTGTCGATTCCAGTTATCGGGGAGAGGTAAAGATCATCGTCCATAACCTTTCGCAAGAATCGTACCTCGTTGAAAAAGGGAAAAAAGTAGCGCAGATGCTGATCCAGCCGGTAGAACAAAGAGCTATCGTTGAAGTTGATTTACTGGAAGAGACACAGCGGGGAGACGGCGGATTCGGCAGTACTGGATTGTAGTCTCTACTTCTAAAGAGTTAAATCATTTTAAAAAGGGAAATTATGTTATAACTGCTACATGGCTTCCCCTAAAGGCAAGGAACTCTACCGTATCGAAGGTATCTCTAAGATCTATGGAGACCGATATGTCCTGAATGATCTTAGCTTCAAGATATATCAAGGAGAGATATTTGGTATTATCGGTACCTCGGGGAGCGGGAAATCAACTTTACTACAGACGCTGATCGGTTTCGTCGAGCCGGAGAAAGGTGACGTCAAGTTTAGAGATGTTTATCTGTTCGATAAAGACAGCGAGGAATCATTCCGTTCCGTGTTCAAAGCTCAGAAAGATCTTAAGAGATTATACGGTTTCGCGTCGCAGGAACCGAGTTTCTACCCCAACATGACTGTAAAAGAGAATCTTCTTTACTTTGGCTCATTATATAACCTTTCTAAAGCGGCTACGGAGCATAACGCCACCAACTTGCTGAAACTTATCGGTCTGGCCCATTTCCAGCATACGTTGGCCAAGAAATTATCTGGCGGTATGCAAAGAAGATTAGACATCGCCTGCGCTCTGATCCATGATCCTAAGATCTTGATCTTGGACGAGCCGACGTCAGACCTGGACCCGGTATTAAGCAACAATATCTGGAACTTACTGAAGATCATCAACCAGCGAGGAACGACCGTCATCCTAGCCAGTCATGATATCCTCGACCTGGAACAGCTCTGCACCAGAGTAGCCATCATCAGAAATGCCAAGATTCCAGTTCTGGGAAAGCCAGAAGAGATCAAAGCCATGAAATCAGCCTGGCAGGAGATCCATATCCAGACCAAGCCCGGCAATTACAAAGGCTATCTAGCTGAGATCAAGAAAGTGGTCGGCAAGAAACTGCACCATTATGAGATCCAGAGCGACAAGCTGGTCCTTTACACAAAAGAAGCGGAAGACATCATGTCACAGCTGGTCCATATCGCTGAAAACAGCGGTGAACGTGTCTTAAATATCGAATTCATGAAACCGACCCTGGACAAGATCTTTGTCAGCATGAACCTAGATACGGTGATGATCAAAGATGAGACTATAAGCAAGGATAAATCTCAGAGCAAAAGTTCTAACAAGGATAAATCACAATCAGCCAAGAAGCGCCGGAAGGAGAAAGCTCGGTTTAAGAAATCGGGCAAGATGACCAAACAACAGATCGAGATGATCGAAGCAAAACTAGCGAGGAACAACCGCAGATGAAATTCCTAGAGATCATAAAGAAGAACTTCAAGATCCTTATCAGGTCAAGAGCATCGGCTTTTGCCGTCATCGTCGGACCCTTATTGTTGGTCGCGCTGATCGCTCTCGCCTTCTCCAACGCCCAGGGCTATTCTATCTCCGTGGGAATAGTAAACCCCGATCAAGAAGGGCTTACTGCCCAATTCATCGCCCAGCTAGAGAGTGGACAGTATAGCATCCAACATTATGATGACATAGAAAAATGTGTCGAGAACATCAAGCTTCAGACCACTAATGTCTGCATCAAGTTCCCGGCTAATTTCGTCCTTGATAACGAGGAAGTGAGTGAAGTTGAATTTTTCGTGGATCAGTCCAGGACCAATCTAGTGGAATCGATCATCTCTTCTGTAAAATCGACCATCATCGTCAAATCAGATGAGATTTCATTAGATCTTACTCAGAAATTGGTCAATGCTGTCGATACTGCTTCGGAAGAGCTGGTCAAACAGAAGACATCCACGGCTGACCTGAAGAACCAGATTGCAGTTATAACCGTCAGTGCCGGCAGCCTGCAGAAAGAGAAAGACAGCCTGCAAGGAGCCAATACGAAACTTGACAATACTAAAGATAACGTAGAGACCGTACAGGAAGGCTGGGATGAAATCCAGCCGAAGACTAGCGATCTTTTGGTGGATGTCAAAGACCTCTTGAAAGACATCGATCAGGCCAATGATCCAGTCAACCCGGCCGATACTCAAAAATCATATGATGCTCTCAGCCCTAATTTTACCGACAAGAGCACTGATATCGACGAAGCTTTGACTGGCGCTTTAGAAGCTTTGAACACAGCTAAAAGCACTGTGAAATCCTCTTCCGATAAAGTTGGCGCCGATTCAGGTAAGATTGCAACGGCGGCTCAGCAGAGCAACAATCAACTGACAGAACTGGGAGCAAGCCAGGAGAAAGTAGGCACACAACTAGCAGGGGTGCAGATCACTTCTGCCGAGAATATCGTCAACCCATTCATCACTAAGATCAGTCCTATCGCCGCCGGTTCCCAGACATCGTTCATGTTCCCTTATTTTATCATGCTGATCATATTGTTTGTCGGCATCATGCTTAGCAGCACTCTAGTGGTCATGGAGAAGAAATCACGAGCTTTCTTTAGGAATTTCACCACCCCGACGAGCGAGATCCTCCATATCGTCGCTAATTATCTGACGAACATCCTGGTGCAAGTAGGCCAGCTGGGATTGATCTTTGTCGCAGCGTATTTCTATCTGAAACTGCCGCTGCTTGAGAACATCGGCGCAACTGTGCTGATCCTATTCCTCAGCTTGTCGTTCTTCATCTTCCTGGGAGCGATCATCGGTTACGTCTTCAGGACACAGGAAGGCACTACCATCGCTTCGATCTCTTTAGGCAGCCTGTTCCTGTTCCTCTCTAATGTCATCCTGCCTATCGAAAGCTTCCCGCAGGCGATACGACAAGTCCTCCAATATAATCCATACATGCTTTGTTCGGAACTATTGCGAAAAGCGATCATCTTCAACACGCCCATCAAAAGCCTGCAGTTGGATCTGCTGGTGCTGGGCGGTTATGTTATCGTTGCCGTGGTATTGTTGATATTGGCTCAGAAGTTGTCAGCAAGAAGATTCTTCGCCAGCTTCGGCAGCCGTAAGATCCTCAGTATGCCCCACCTTACCAGAGAGAATTACCTCCTGCTGGAAAGCGGTGCCATGGTCCGCAACAAAAAAGAACTGCTTAACGCTTTACGAAAGATGCCTGATAGTGAATACATGAAATATGTCAGCGAAAAGAGCAACGAGTTCGCTCTCTGGATCAAAGACACGTTCAAAGAGAAGAAACTGGCCAAGCGGATACGGAAAGCTGTCGACAAGAGCCAGCTGGTGGCAGTCTTACAGGAGAATGTTGGCGGGAATTGATTGACTTCATCTAAAATTTTTAATTACTATGTCTAGATTAGATTTTTAAACAGGTTTTAATTTATGAATTTTTAAAATCAACAACAACAACAATAATAATCATAATAATGATGATAATAATTAATCAGCTAACTTTCTTCAATGTTCGACAACAAAAATCCATCAAACCTTATACCCTTTATTCTTCCGGGCAAAATCTATTGCGAAATCAAACTTCTGCTTGTTCTCAGCATAGATAGAGTATAACACGTCGCCTTTGTTGACGCGATCGCCGACCTTGTGGTTAAGATACAAGCCTGATCCTTTATCTTCAGGGGCGCCGGCCAGACGAGCGATCTTGGCAATAACTTCGTTGTCGATAGAACGCACTTTTCCTCTTTTGGAAGCTTTGATCTGGTAACGGTGAGAACCCATAGAATAATTCTTGCGGCCGCCCTGAGCTTTGATGATCTCGTTCATCTTCTTCAAGGCCAGACCGCTTTCCAAGATAGCTTTAGCTTTCTTCATGCCGCAACCGTGGCTGCAATAACGAGTCATCTCCAGCAGTTTGGCAGACAACAACAATGCTTTTTTCCTAAGATCCTGCGGCGCCAATGGGTCGTTGCGCAAGACCGCCATGACATCCTCTGCTTCTAGTAAAGGGCCGATACCGTTGCCGATGGGCTGTGAACCGTCGGTGATGACCACCTTCACGTTCATGCCTAATCTACGGCCGATAAGCTTGAACATCTTCCGCAGTTTCCGGGCTTGTCTCCAGTTGTTAGCTTTGGTGCTGGGACCCATGGGGATATCGATCAGGACGTGATTAGCAGAGACAGAATATTTCTTAGCCATCACCGATGCCAGCAGCTGGCCGTCGGGATCGATCGACAGCGGATGTTCAACTTCGATGATCTTGTCATCGGCAGGAGCGAGGTTGACAGCGCCGCCGTGGACGATGCAGGCCCCGACTTTCTTGACCACGTTCATGATCTTCTTTTCATTTAACTCAACATTAGCCAGGCATTCCATGGTGTCGGCTGTACCAGCCGGAGAAGTAATAGCTCTTGAACTGGTCTTAGGAAACGTAAAGCCGGCGGCGGCGACGATCGGCACGGCCAGCATCGTGGTCCGGTTGCCGGGAACACCACCGATGCAATGCTTATCGAGAGTGATCCCTCTAAATTTTAATCTTGTTCCGGTCTCGACCATGGCTTTGGTCATGTCGACAATCTCAGATGTCGACCAGCCGTTGACAAAACCAGCGGAGACGAAATAAGTCTTCTCGATGTCAGTAAGACGGTCATTGGTGATGTCGTCCATGATGTGAAGAAGCTCTTTCTTGGAAAGTTTCTTGCCGAAAAGCTTGTCGCGGATATGCACTACGGATTCCGGTTTCCCAGTGTATCTGATACTGACCATATGACCTTCACGAACCCGCAGCTTATCAAGAACCTCTTCAAAGAGGCCGATCCTTCCTTCAGGAACAGCTTTTCGGCTTTCAGAAATATCTAAGATACAAGTGACCCCGCCATGAGAATTTTTGAGGAAAACCCTGTCGCCGGAGCGAAGGTCAAGCTTTTTGGCGTCTTTCTGGTTAAGGATGGCTACCATAATCCCGCCGGTAGCAATATCCATATCTTTAACTTTGAATTTCATGGTCCCTCTTTTTGGATTATTATATTATGATGGTTTATATAGGTTACTGTCGCAAGATCATTCAACCATACCAAAAACTTAATAAACAAACTCTCAAAATAGGATTTAGTTGGGCCCATGGTCTAGTGGCTATGACAGCGCCCTTACATTCCGAGAAAAAGGAGAGATCCATTTTCCGGCTCAGATGAGCTTGCTCAGATTGAGCCTGTAAGGATAAGCTAGGCGTTGATCGCCGGTTCGAGAAGTTCACTGCGTTCGTTCCTTTGTTCGCAGGCTCACGAAAGTCCGGCTGGGCCCACTCATTTTACTATGGACATTACTACTTTATTGAATTTTCTTCCATCGATAAGAGGCTATGAAAGAAACTTCTCTTTAAAGGAAGGAGAACAAGCGGGAATCAATCCCTGCGGCGATACCGATGAGGAAGGCTATGAGATCTATAAATTTCTTGGAAGAGAAGGACAGATGGTCACATACTACCACGACGGATCAAGATTGATCTATGTGGAAACGATGAAATTACACGATTAGAATCTCAGAAAAAATAGTAAAAATAAAAAAATCAATTCACTTCTACAACTTTGATCTTGAAATGCAATGTCTTTCCAGCTAAAGGATGGTTCAGGTCAAGGGTCACGTCGTCGTCTGAGACTTCAGCGATGACTGCCGGTATCTGCTGGCCGTTAGGCAAGCCCACACCAAGCATCATGCCGGCTTGCGGCTCCTGTTCAGCAGGAAGCTGTGATCGTGGAACCTTCTTCAGAAATTCAGGATTATGTTCACCGTAAGCCTCAGCGGGCTTTATGACAACCTCCTTCTCCTGACCAGCTTCCATACCGATCACGGCGTTCTCAAATCCCGGAATCACCTGCCCTTCCCCTACTTCAAACTCGAGAGGCTGGCCGTGTTTCTCAGAACTGTCGAACTCAGAACCGTCGTCAAATGTGCCGACGTATTGAATCTTGACTTTTTTTCCTTTAACGATAGTCATCTTAATTTGCAAGAGCTACGTTTATAGCTTTAGGTCCGCGGTCTCCTTGAGCAACGTCAAAAGTGACTTCGTCGTTTTCACGTAATCTGGTGCCTTCAGTCAGGCCAGAGATGTGTACAAAGTACTCTTTTCCGTCATCGGCTACGACAAAGCCGAACCCTTTCCCTTCGTTGAAAAACTTTACTTTTCCGTTCATGGTATTCCCTCTTATCTACTTGATTTATCTACTTTCTTTTGACATTCTGGACAATAAATCGTACGCCGCTGGCCTTTCTCTACGAGAAACCGTTTCCGGCACATTATACAATATTTTACGATTTGGTAGTCCATTATGCAAACAACGAGAAATAGCTGATCAAACAACTAAATCCTACCCTGTAATTAGAGGGAGTATTTATAAATCTTTGTGTTCATTTTTGTCTTTTGAAACCACATCTTTTATAAAGCAAAATCTATTCTTCCAAAGAGATGCAGCAGAAAATCTTTGACATGCTCCTGGAAGAGGAAGAGATCAGTTGGAAGAACATCCTCTATGACCTAGTGAAGAGTGAGCAGATGGATCCCTGGGATATCAATATAACTCTCCTTACCCAGAAATATATCGAAGTCATCAAAGAGATGCAGGTACATGATCTTAGAGTATCCGGAAAGATCATATTGGCTGCCGCTGTGCTGCTGAAACTGAAATGCAACCATCTTCTCGATAAAGATATCAGCCGGCTGGATGCATTGATGAACCCTGCGGAAGACCTGGAAGATCTTGAAGATGAGATGTTCCTGGGCGTGGAAGGACATCCCAGAGGCGATAAAGAACAATACAAGCTTATTCCCAGGAATCCACAGCCTAGGAACAGGAAAGTCTCCATCCATGACCTCGTGAATGCTTTACAGCATGCTTTGATCACTAAGAAAAGAGTCCTGGAGAAGATCAAGCCGGTCCATTTCAACATGCCGGAGCGGAAGATCGACATCATGGAAGTCATCCGCGACGTCTATCACAAGATCCAGTATTACTCGGATAAAGACAAGACCGATAATATCACTTTCACCAGATTACTGCCGCCCCGAGCCGGAAGACAGGAGAAAGTCTATACCTTCCTGCCATTGCTGCATCTGGAAAACCAGAAGAGGATAAACATGCAGCAACCGGAAGCTTTTTCTGAGATCAACGTCAGGTTGCTGCGTAAAGATCATAAAAATGCGTAAAACAGTCTTATCTGACAACCAATGGAAAGAGCAGACTTTTCTACCATAATCTTTTTAAATGACGACGGTAAATTGTAGCATGATAGATGTTTCTGACAACTTTGCGATGAAATCAACAAAAAATATCACTGTCCCAGAGAAACTTATAGACCAAGTCCTAGGCCAGGAAGAGGCCGTCAACATCATCAAGAAAGCTGCCCAGCAGAGGAGACATGTCCTGCTGATCGGTGAACCAGGCACTGGAAAAAGCATGTTAGGTATGGGATTGGCCGAACTTCTTCCTAAATCAGATCTTAAAGACACGTTAGCCATACCTAATCTTAATGATGAGAACAATCCGATCATCGAAGAGCGTCCCGGTGGCAAAGGCCGGGAAGAAGTAAGTCGCTACAACCTTGACGGTCGTCAGATGTCCAAGAATAATAACTTCATCTTATTTGTAGTCCTGATCCTAGCCATCATCGCGCCGTGGTGGATCTGGAGCTATTACAGCCAGTTCGGCACTATCGAAGCGTCCATCATGACCAGCGTCAGCGTCCTGGCCGGCATGATCGCTATCGTCGGCGTCTCCATGATGCTCAGCATGGGGCCAAAGATGTTCAAAGCAGGCAAGACCATCGCGCCTAAACTTATCGTTGACAATTTTGACAAGAAACAAGCGCCTTTCTTTGATGCTACCGGAGCTCATGCTGGCGCCTTGCTAGGTGATGTACTTCACGATCCGTTCCAATCAGGTGGCTTAGGAACACCAGCCAACCAAAGAGTTGTTGCAGGTATGATTCATAAAGCCCATCTCGGCGTCTTGTTTATCGACGAGATCGCTACCCTTCATCCAAGAACACAACAAGAACTGTTATCAGCATTGCAGGAAAAGAAATTTCCGATCACCGGCCAATCGGAAAGGTCGGCAGGCGCGATGGTGCGTACAGAACCAGTGCCGTGTGATTTCATCCTCGTAGCAGCCGGGAACCTTGAAACAATCAAGAACATGCATCCAGCTCTTCGGTCAAGGATCAGAGGATACGGCTATGAGATCCACATGAACGAGACCATGCTGGACACCAAAGAGAACCGGCTGAAGATCGCTCGTTTCGTGGCTCAGGAAGTCAAGAAAGAGAAAAACAAGATCCCTCATTTCGATCTTACAGCGATCAATGTTATCATCGAAGAAGCGAAGAGAAGAGCTAACCGTAAGGGACACCTTACCTTGCATCTGAGAGGTCTTGGCGGACTGGTACGAGCAGCCGGCGACCTGGCCAAGGAAGAGAACGCAGACTTTGTCACTGCCAAGCATGTGAAAGATGCCAAGAAACTAGCCAGACCGCTGGAACAGCAGATCGCCGACAAGTACATCGAACGCAAGAAACAATATGAGGTTATTATGACCACTGGTAAGAGAGTCGGCCGGGTCAACGGTCTGGCCGTCATCGGCGCCGGTTCCGCACATTCGGGAATCTTATTACCTATCGAAGCAGAGGTAACTGCCGGCGGCAAAAAAGCTGAGATCATCGCCACCGGTAAACTAGGAGAGATTGCCAAAGAAGCTGTCAAGAACGTTTCTGCTATCATCATGCACTATTTCGGCGAAGATATCAAAGAAACCCGCGATATCTATGTTCAGTTCCTACAGACCTATGAAGGTGTAGAGGGCGATTCAGCATCAGTAGCCGTCGCTACCGCCATCATCTCTGCTTTGAAGAATATTCCTATCAAACAAGATGTAGCAATGACTGGTTCATTATCTGTTCGAGGAGAAGTTCTGCCTGTGGGCGGCGTCTCTTCAAAAGTAGAAGCTGCTATCGAAGCAGGTATCAGTACAGTCATCGTCCCTAAATCAAACCTGCAGGATATCGTTCTCGACAAATCTCAACTAAGTAAAGTTAAAATTATCGCTGTAAGTTCTATCGAAGAAGTTCTGGAACACGCCCTTGACTGGAACGGCAACAGCAAGCTGAAAGAGAAATTGTTCAAGAAAAGATGAGAATTATTTTTGCTACAGGAAACCAGCATAAAGTCCAGGAAGTCCAGCAGGCTCTGCCTCAGTTTGAGATCATCGGCAGGAAACTAGATCTGGTGGAAATCCAAGGAAAACCTGAAGAGATAGTTCTGGCAAAAGTAAAAGAAGCCGTCAAGTTGTGTGGTGAACCGGTTTTGGTTGACGACACGTCAGTCCACATTGATGCATTTAACGGTTTTCCAGGACCATATGCTGCTGATTATGTGAAAATTGTCGGGAATGAAAGAACTTTAAAGATGCTGGCTGATTTTGAAGACCGTTCGGCAAGCATGGTCTGCCGGGCTGCTTATTGTGAACCGGGACATGAACCGGTCGTCTTTGTAGGAGAAGTGAAAGGCCAGGTCGCTTCAGAGATAAAAGGGAGATTAGGTTTTGGTTTCGACCCGATCTTCATCCCGGAAAATTCTAAAAAGACCTTCGCTGAGATGCCCTTAGAGAAGAAGAATACTCAGAACCATCGGGCCCGGGCTTTCCGGAAACTGGCTGAGTATCTGCAAAGCAACCACAATCTTTAAAAACTACCCCTATAATCAAGCATAAACATGGCAAGAGCTCAAACACGATCAAAACTAAAAGTCTCAGGAGGCCGTTACCGGCCGTCAAGAGGCAAGAAAAAGTACGAACTATCTGGTTTTCCGGCAACGACTAAGCTGGCTGATGAGAAACGCAAAAGAGTAAAACGCGTCCTCGGCAGCAACGTCAAGACCTCCCTTCTACAAGTTAAGGAAGTCAATGTCCTTGACAAGAAAGGCAAGGCCACCAAGACCGAGATCATCAACGTCGTCGAAAACGTCGCTAACCCAAACTTAGTAAGACGTAACGTCCTTACCAAAGGGGCTATCGTCGAGACAAAACTGGGACGGGCCAGGATCACCAGCCGACCTGGACAAGAAGGCGGCGTCAACGCTGTTTTAGTTTAGATTTTTTCTTACGTTTCTATTTCACGATCGCTTCTATACCAGCAAACTGGGTCAAAACACCCTGAAAGAAACTGACCCCAAGAATGATCGCTGCTACCAAGATAAATATCCCTAAAAATCCCAGAGATATACCAGTAATAGCCATCCATCTTCCTTTCATCTTCTCTCTGTTGACCTGCATCAAGCCGGCCATCCCGAACAAGACCGCTAGAACATTAAACAACGGCAGGATCAAGCCGAAAACACCGAGGATCAGCGAAAGCATAGACAATTCTGAATGAAACTGCTCTTCATACGAACGGGATGGAGGAAGAATGTTAGAGATACCCTTCTTCTCATGCTTCTCCACCGTCTTTTGTAGTTTCTCGAATGCATCTGCCATGATAAAAGGAAAGCTTTGAGCTATTTAAAGGTTATCGGCTATACGGCTCTGTCAAAAATGAATGGCCACCGGCTATACGTGGCAGCCCCTCATGACAACTCTTTTATGGCAGCCCCCTGCACTGGACAGCCCCCAGTGACCAGTGTTAGAGCTTCTGAGAGCGTAAAATTTTGGGGTTTCAGGCAGTGAAGAAGGCCACTGGACGCACTGGTCAAGTCCGGTTAAGGTATATATAACCCCAACCACAGTAATATCTCATATCGAGGTGATATCCATGATTGACTTGAGCACCAAAACCATAAAACGACTGTTTGAACAACAGATCCGGGATTTGACGGAACGGACCATGATGTCTAAAGAAGACTCATTTGACTTCCAGCTCAGCGGGGGGTGGTTATCATGAACATGAAACAACGTATCCAAGAATTGCTAGAACGCTATGATGAAGGTCCTTTTTGGAACCATACTGCAAAACAAACCTATATCGATGAATACCATCAAGTGTGCACCTAAGACACCACCTCTCTGAACGGGACGGCCATCTCTCACCTGCCTCCACAACATATTTAAATCCGTCCCGTTCTTTTTTTCTTTATGGAGATCCTTACTAAAGATGAAGTGATGTTAAGAAAAGAAGAGATTATCGCCAGGATCAAAAACGGAGCTGTCTTCATCTATCCGACAGACACCATCTACGGGATCGGCTGTTCTGCCCAAAATGGAAGATCAGTGCAAAAGATACGCCGGATCAAACAAAGGCCTGACTCACCGTTCTCTATCTGGGCGCCTTCAAAAGGATGGATCAATAAGCATTGCTCCCTCACCAGCAAAGCCAAAGGATGGATAGAAAAATTGCCTGGCCATTATACGTTGATCATGTCTCTTAAAGACAAGAACGCTGTTGTAACAGAGGTGAACCCTGGCGCTAAAACGATCGGCATCAGGATGCCAGACCATTGGTTCCATGTTATTGTAGAAAAAGCCGCCATTCCTATCGTCACCACTTCCGCCAATGTCTCCGGCCAGCCGTTCATGACCTCGCTGGAAGACCTTCAAGAGGAAGTAAAGTTTCAGGTAGATTTCATCATCTACGAAGGACCGAAGCAAGGACGTCCGTCAAAGATAATAAAGATAGAAGAAGAAAAAATGGTGGAACGTTAAGCCCACCAAGCTAAGATGCCGCTCATGATCAACACACCTAGAAGATTGTGAGCATTGTCAAGCGCATATAATGAGAAAGGTTTCTTTTCCCACAACACTTTTCCTAATGACATCGTCGCCATGAATCCCAGCCAGATCCAGACACCCATGATCAAACTTACGGTCAGGTTGCCGACAGTCACCAGACGAGCTAAGACAAATGCCATCACTACGTTGGCCACAAAGTGGATCGCCAGCTTACCGGCCATGCCTTTATTATCCATCTTCTTCGGATTCATGCCCTGCAGCTTCATCCACAATTTTCCAAACAATGGACCATACCACAGCCATCCCAACACAAAATAAGCTAGAGCAGCCACCAATATCGCTACATAATTTACCATTGAATATCACCTCTTTTGTAACGACTGCTTTTTTAAAAGAATATAAATATTTCTATCTGGGTGGCTCTGTAAAAAATCTCTTCAATGGGTCACCGCCTAAAGACGTATCAACACCATGATAAACAGAGACCATAAAAGCTTCAGTAACAGCAGTTTTAAATAGATAGTGTAACCAGAGAATATTACATCTCCATCTTCTTGCCGTCCACATAGAACGTCGGATTCTTGAAGACCTGATCGCCGTGGAAGACGGTCCTGATCTCGCCGCCGAACCAGTAGTTGCTGCCCATGGCCACGTGAGCCGTTCCGAGAACTTTCTCATCCATGATCATGGAACCGATCAATACTGCTCCAGGATTGATGCCGACGCCTAGTTCACAGACTAAGCGCACCCGTTCCGGGTATTTGGCCCGGTCTTCAAAACGTTGGAAAGTCTCTTCCAGCAAAAGGGCGTGTTTTCCTTCCACTTTTTCCACCCTACCGTCGACGATAGTGATCGTCACCGGCTCATCTAGAAGAACGGCTCCAAAATCAGTCTTCATGCTGCCATCGATGACCACTTTTCCGTTGACGCCATCGATCCCTGAAGGCGGGATGTACACTTCGCCGGCCGGCATGTTGCCGCCGATACCAGGCTGGTGATATTCGCCGATGTTAGCGATGGCCTGCATCCCTTTCACGTTGAACACGACATCGGTGCCAGCTTCCGTCTTGACCCTGATCTCAGAGGCTTTGTCCCAGAGTTTCTTTATCGCCGTCCCTTTCTTCTTCATCCTTCTATAATTGACACACATGGCTTCCAGGAAAACGTCGAAATGAGATGCAGAAACATCAGCCAGACCAGTAGCAGAAAGAAAGCGATGCTTCTGTTCATGGCAGAAGATGCGGAAACTTTTGTTTTCGCCGAAACGGCCCAACTTATTAGATACCGCGACGATGATGATACTATTCTGTGGAAGATTTTCCATCGCTTTCACGACGTGCTCATCTGCAAACATGAACCCTTTCTTGACATCCTGGAACAGCAGAGCGGTAGGCAGCTTCTTCTTCTTAGCGGCCAGATAATAGCCGTAACCGAGCATGCTGGCCACTTTTTTGCCTTCCAGGCCATGGTCGCTGATTATGAGGATCTCCTCCTCTTTCATCTTCAGCGAATTTTTCAGCACCTTGACGAAGCGGGGAACATTCTTCTCTACAATCTTGGTGATATCTTCAGAAAGCCCGAACATGATCATTCCAGAACCAAGCTCTCTTAAAAAGGTTTTGCTGGTGGAGACTACTGTTCATGATCGATACTGCTATGGCAATATATGGAGCTTATCTTCTCCTGGTCTATGTCTACATCGCGCGGGTAAAACACCTAGTAGAGATCCTCAAGCCTTCCTGATCTTGCAGACAAAGAATCCTTCCGTATCGTTGTCCTGCGGCCAGATGCGTATCGAATCTTTCAGCCGTGGATCATACTTCTTGCCGTTGAATTCCAGTATCGGCGGACTCAATTTCAATCCAGGGAGAGTGACTTTCACCACGTCGGCATTTTCATATTTCTCCAGTAAAGTGCTGACGACACCTTCATCTTCCTCCGGTTCGACCGAACAGGTGGAGTAGACCAATTCACCGCCTTTCTTAAGATTTAAAAAAGCATTTTCCAGCAGGCCTTTCTGCTGACCAGCCAGTTTGGTGATCATGTTGGGATTCCAGATGGTGCAGGTCTTGAGGCTCTTCCTGATCGTTCCCGTGCCGGAGCAAGGAGCATCTACCAAGATCTTGTCAAACTCAAAGTTTTTGAAACCTTTGCCATGCATCAAGGTCAGGATACAGTTGGTGATGCCGCTTCTCTGGATATTTATGCCTAAAGATTGCAGACGCAATCCTTTGTAATCGTTAGCTACCAGCAGCCCTTCATTGTTCATCATCGCCGCCATCTGAGTAGTCTTGCTGCCGGGAGACGCGCACATGTCCAAGACGACTTCACCCGGTTTTGGCTGCAATACTAAAGGCGGGATCATCGACGCGGCTTCCTGGACGTAGACTTTTCCAAGATGATGTTCTAAGAGGTTACCAACATCTTTCCTCTCAGGATTGGAGATCCAGAACCCTTCCTTGCACCAAGGTATGGGTACCAGCTTCCAGCCTTTAGCTTCGATACTTTTCTTCACATCTGCAACAGAACCACGGATCGTGTTTATCCGAATACATCTTCTAAGATACGATAATGAATATTTCCTAAACTGTTCCCAGTCAGTTAATCTAGAGTATCGTTCAATAAACCCCTTCTTGAATTCTACTTCCGTGGGTATAGGTTCCAGTTCTGTCATATAAAGAAGAAAAAAGAAGCTGTTTTAAATTAGTTTGCTTTCACTTTGATGTTTTTCATCTTTTTGAGAAGTTGTGACTTTTTCTTTTCAAGATATCTGGCTTCTTTTTCGAACTTCTCAACCTGTGTGTCGACAATACTCTTCTTCTTCAGAAGCTTCTTTTTAGACATGGCTAGAGCTTTTATCTTGGCTTCGATATCTTTGACCACTTTCTCTCGTCTCTTCCTGATATCAAGAAGAATCGCTTTGTCTTTAAATATCGATTGCTGATGATTCCGTAAAGCGTCCATTGATCTCCGCAAACTGCCCACTTTATCATTAAGAACCTTCTGTAAGGAGATAAAACTCGACATGCCATGTGATTTCAGAGTCTTCTTGTTATTCTTTAATGAACGGGTTATCTTTGACAGTAAGACTTTCTCTTTCTTGAGAAGTTCCTTTCGGGCTTTATCAATCTCACGGGCAGAGCTGTCAAGCGACCCAACTTCTTTTGCTAATGATGCTATCTCTTGAAGCGCTGACTTGCTTTTTTCTAGTTTTGGATGAAGAACGGCGATCTGTTGTTCTGCCGCGTGGACATTGGCCATAATCTTGTTATGCAGTTTCCGCAATTTTCCGACAAGGAATGATATCTCCTTGCGGCGGTTTTCGACCAGTTCCAGGGAATCGGTGAGCTTAGATTGTCTCGCTTTCAACACTGTCTTGTCAATGCGTTTTTTCTCATTGACCAGCTCGTTTTCGATCCCTTTGAGCAGTTTTTTGAATGAAGTATCTGTCGGTTCATTGCGACGAGATTTTGGTACTGTCTTTTTCTGTTTCTTTTTCATCTGAATCACCTTATTTTATGTTTTTTACTTTCTCTTCAATCTCTTCCCAGTAGTCTTTTTTTGTGCTGGGTCTTTGAGATTTCTTTCTGGAATCAGTCGGTCTCTTCTTGAACAAATGGGCCTTACAATGTATTATGATGATAAAGATCATTATAAATAGTATCATAGGGATCAGAAGATACCAAAGGTATGGCGGATATGATCCGGGTCCTGGCTCTTGTATCGTAGGTTTTTCTGTAATCTCTTCCCTGACGATCAACACACCGTCTATCTCTTTCGTTCCTTGATCCGAGGAGACAATCAGCTTAAGGTCATAAGTGCCGATATCAAAATAATCATTACTAAAATCTATTGAGAATGGTCTCTTTTCGCTTGGAGGAACTGAAGAGTAATAATCCTTGACAATTTCATATGAGCCTGACGGCAGACCCTCAATCCTCATCCTCACGTTGGTCAAATCACCTTCACCTACATTAGAAATCTGAAACGTTTTCCTCATCAAGTCTGGTTTGAAGACAGTGATGGCAATGGGATAACCAGTAAGATCAAGGGTTCCTTCCCTCTCAATAACTTCAATAACTTCTTCTGGAATCTCTTCAGGGGTAATCACTCTTGGAGCCGCAGCCCCGCCGCCTCCGCCGCCGCCACCGCCAGCACCGGGAGCTGCAGGAGCCGGAGAAGCAGCAACAGCAGTAAACAATAAACTGGCACCGCTTTTCTCCGTGCCGAAGTAAACCACAAGCTTGAAATAAAGAGGACCTGTCTGCGTTATCCCATTCAGAGTAAGTGCAGTGTTAAAGCTATCGCCGGGACTTATGAACTTAGCCGCAGAGGCATAGCCCAGATCATCGTCACCGCCGCATTGGTTGGCCTGCTCAGCGACGATGCAATACTCATATTGATACTCCTGGCCTGATTGTCCCTCATTAGTTATGGTTGCATCAGCAATAATGGTTGTGATAACATTATCAGTGATAGAATTTATCTTTACTTCTGCGGGACTGCCTTCCAGTTCCCAGTAATCGTTCGGCTTGACCGTCGTCCCGTCAATCACAGCTGAAACTATTGTCTCCCAAACGCCCGTAGTGTTACCGTTGGTGATGTTGTTAGTATATGTATAGACACCGGTCTCATCTAAAGACATAGTCGTATTGGCAATCACTGAACGCACCGGATCATATAATGTAATGTTAGGTAAGGAATCTGCATTCTGCGGTTTGCCTTCATAGTCAAACACCAAGAGACGAGCTCTGTAAAGATTATTAGAGTTAAGTTCATCAAAATCACTCATCTCTATCCGAAAGTTTGCTGTCTGAGAATTTCTGATAAGGCTGACCGTGTTATTGATAGACCGGATCAAGGAACCATCTACCCCAGAGATTGCCGCCGCTGCTGAACTTATGTTATAGCCTTGATTTCGCGTCTGTGTATACACCATTGGATTTCGGCTGTTAGCATACCAACTAGGAACATAATTGATCTCCAAGTCAACAGAATCGTTCCCGCTGAGATAGACATCAAACTGTAAACTATCATCAGGAAGAACCTTTCTGTATGATTCAGACTTATGAGTTCCAGCAACACTCCATCTGAAGTCAACATCTTCCAGGGAGTATAACTCAGTATGATTGATTACGTAACGCAGACGGTCTGAGAACTCAGTGACAGAGATGGTGAACGGGGCGGTGTTACGGACTTGGATAGTCTTATTGGTATACGAAGCTTTTACTTGATGATTTGTAAAATTATATGTTAAGTCATTACAGGAAACGTTATAATAATCGCCGAGAACTTTTCCTGAAAGATCCTGGCTTACAACTCCAATACGGAACCAATATCCAGACTGGATGGAACTCCAGGTAAAAACACCATTTATAACATCATCATGGTGGTTCAGGTCAACCCGGCCGAATGTCCGTACCGGCAGGTTTTCGAAAGTGCAGTTTATCTTTGCATTCACTGGATTCTCATCTGGATCCAAGTAATGCCCTATGTTAAAGACCCGAATTAAGTTGAAGAGGGTGACCGACTCGTTTGAGATGTAGTCTTCAGAAAGGTAATTGGCATCGCCGTGCCCGTACTCTAATTTATAATCGACGATCTTAGAGTCGGGAATGCAGACATATCTAAATGAAGCATTCAGAACATCATTGCGGTAGATTTGTGAATCGAAGAAAGTATTTTCAGTACAATTATCAGGACTTTCAATAGTATAGTCAACATCCCTGCTTACTCCAGAACCCCAGGTGATGTTATTACCTGAGATTGTTGATCCCGAACTGTTAGAGATGATTGTAAATTGCGCTGGAACGACCACCGTAAGATTATCACCTGTATACGTGATATATTGTGTATGGTTCCGCGCTTCTCCCGGCTGGAAGTTCATCTGGTCTGTATAATACGTGATTGCCAGGACAGAAGAAGAAAATAAGAGAACATAAAATAGAATGATGCTCCATCGTACACTTTTTTTTACAGTCTCCGTCTTCATGGTAACGGTCCCCGGAAGGAATTACTTTTTTTTGGTTTCATCTCCACTTTGGTATCTGGTTCCTGGTAATCCTTAAAAACATTTTCATGCTGCTTGCGATGAGATCTCTTGAGAACCAGGAGATAGATGACAACACAACTGACAATGATGAAAAACATAAACCAAAACCAGAATACACCATCCTCTCCCTCAGATGAAACGCCAAGTAACCCTGAGTTGAGATGATCAGTACCGGCATCCAAGTTCTCCAGCCTGTCAGCAGCTTCTCGCAATTTCTCATTAGCCTGGCGTAAACTGTCAAGAGCACCGTCACGATCTCCCGCACGAGCCTGTTCTCGGGCCTGTTCCTGTAACCCGAAACTGTCTGTAACTAAAAATACCAATTCTTCATCAAACTCCCGCATACGTTCCAATTGGGTCATGATCTCAGAATTATTGGTGGTGATAGAAGAAGTATTAGAGATGATAGCATCAATTATGTCCTGGGCAGTAGTCTGATTCCAACGTGTTTCATTGACGTATCTTATGATATTCTCGAGGGTATTAGATGTCGTATTGATGAAAAAGGAGGTTTCATTTATCGTCGATAATAACGACTGCACTGCCACGATGGAAGTTTGGACACCAAGGTTAAATGATGTAGTGCCTATATTCCCCTCTGGGATTTCCTGGATGTATTCCTGCGGGTTATAGGCGTTAGCTTCCCACGGAGCGATGAATCGTATGTTCACACCCCTTGAGAGATTAACAGCGGAGACTGTACTTGGAACAGTGGAAGTATCAAACCGAGCGACCAACGTTATCTGCTCCGACCCTCCGCTAGACATTTCAGTACTCTCAAGGACGTAACGATCCCTGCTGGAACCCCAAAGTTCACCACGTGTGCCGATAAAAGTAGCATATTTTGGAGATTGTATCTCTATGAACGGTGAATCCGCAGTATAAATTTCCGTATTATTGATATTATAGGTTATCTCTACCTCCTGGGTCCCGTTGTTGATGGTGGAACTGCTGGAAGCAAAGACGGTAAAAGGAGTTCTGCTACGGAATTGCAGGATAAACGAACCTTCACCAACACTCACATTACCTCCTGCGGCAGTAAGCGTATATTTCAGATCTGTACAATTTACCGTAATATTCTGGCCGGTAGGATATTCTGATCTCCCGAATCGTTGACCAAAATAGCCCATTCTCTCCCAGGAACCACCTATTTCATCGATCTGATATGTCACAGTCCAGTTGAGCCCTCGGGAGATGTTGATCGCCTGATGCTGCCGCACTGATGTTTGATTTGGATAGACGCACGTCCAGGTAGCATTTTCTCCTAAACTAGAAGAGAAACCATAATACTGTCGTATATTTAACACTTTATGGAGATAGTTCAGTTCGAAATCTGTTCCGTTCGGAAGATACGTCGTCCCAGTTCCAGTTGCACCAGAACCGGATGTATTTCCGCTGGTAGCACTATCAAAGAAATAGTTGCCTCTACCGCGACCGTACTCCACCAGGGTGTGAAATATTTCAGAAGGATTTATCATCAGGAACTTGACGTCGTTTGTCGAGCCGCCATGGATGTCAACAGTAGTTACCGTATATTCGAAATCAGAAGTAGGATTAGTAAGATTGACTAATGCAGTTCCCCCGTTCGCAATCCCATTACAATTGACTCCTGTGGCATTTACAGAACAAGTTGATGAAGCAAAGGCAGCCCAGCCAGTTGGGAGGGTAAAGTTATAACTGGTGGTAGATCCTTCATCATTAGTTATTGTAATAGTGTGATTCTCTGCAGTCTGATAGTAATTAATCTTATCAGCTCTGGCTGTAGAGGCTGCATACACCTGTGTAACTATAACTAGTACTACAAGTATAAGCACTACCAATTTCATCTTCATTATCTTCATCTTCATTCTTTCTTATTATTCCTCATTATCATTTTCTTTTACTATTTTTATCATGACAGATCAGTCATAGCGCCGTCTTCTCCATACTGCAATAGATGTTACCACGATTGCAACTACACTGATAGCAATATAATGTGCTGGTCTAAGGAAAGATGTCGGAGCAGGACCAGTTACCTGCCCGGTCAATGAACCAAGCGCTTCTTTCACTACCCGTAACTGTTCTTGAGCGTCAGCAGCCGAAACTTCCCCTGACCGTAATAATCCCAGGATACGCTGAACTTGTTTCTTTGAATCTTCGACCAACAACCGTTCCTCAAGTGTCAACTCATCCAATGGCAAGGAATCAAATAGTTCTAAAGTCACCTCTAATTCATCCATGATCTCAGCTTTCAGCGCATACGGATCAATCTCATCCCGTATCTTGGCTAATTCTAACTCTGCTCCTTCAGGAGATAATTCGCCTGAATCAAGCCTTGTTGAAATCTTTGCAATCGAGTTTATAGCATCCGTTATCAAGAAAATTTCTTCCTGTGAAAAATCATACTGCCGGTCAAGAAGTTTCTCCAATGCTGCTTTCGTAGCTTGAATTTCGTCAATAATATCTCTTTTCAGGTCATGCACTTCAAAATCTACCTGCGCAAAACGGATCGTCGGAACAAGCTGGTTATCGGTACAACGCACATGACCGGTAAATTTACCAGATTGTGGCCCTGAGGACGATAATGTGGAAACATTTGTAACATTATAGATGTAATGAGATGTTCCTGCTATCAAGACCTCCTCCATCCCGGTATTATTCAGTATCAATGATCTGTTGGAGGCGATCAGCGAGAGGTTACAGGTAGCACCAGATATTGCTCCTGCTCCTGCATCTGACAAGAATAACACGTCAACCAAAAGAATATCACTTGCCTGGAACCAGGTGCCGGAAGTATCCAGCCTGTAATGAAGCTGTTCAGTCAAATTTTTGGTCTGATTCAAGATCACATCCTGACCGGGAGTAAGCCCGCTGCTGCTGCCTCCTCCACTAGCGCAATCAGTTCCATCTTGTCCAGGCCGGCATTCCCATATCTGGAAAACACCGTCAGCCGCCCAGAGGTCTCCCTGGTTTGTCGTAGCATTAACGTAGAACCGATAGGTGCCGATAGGAATAGTCGTCAGGTTGGTCATGTTGAAATTATAGATCCAGTCACTCGGATTCTGGAAAGTAAGATTATGTCCATGGATTAAGAAACTGCTATTGGGATAATAGACGTAGATCTTCATGTCTCCATCAGCGATACAAGTGGTGGCATCTGGACAGACCGAGTTGTTATAGACTAATTCTCCCGATGTAGTGATCGCTTTTACCGAGATATAACTGTAATCTTCGCCTCTGATATAAGGGCCTTGTGCATAGCCGAAGAGCGGGTCCTGACCGGGCAGGATTACGTTGACTGTGTCGTCATCAGAACCGCTGTTGTTAAAATTTAATTCAGAGATAACAGTCGCTAAAGTTACCCACGCACCTAATGGCCGTACTACTAACAATTCCCCGTCATTGGTATAGGTTCCGCTGGAATCAGTACGAGGAGTTCTGTTGTACCGTACAGCACCTGCTGAATCTGTGAAATTCAATGTGAAATTCCGGGCCGAAAGACCTTCCTGCCTGATATTCTTAATGGTAGTGGTCGTTCCGAAAAAATCGGTCACGATATATTCATTCGCGCCAAAGGTTACTGTAATGTTATAGAGATCGTACAAAACAGCTGCAACAGTTGCCGCTTGTGAAGCATTAAGATTGTTCAAGGTAATATTAGCGACAGGGGTATGGTTAATACCAGTACTATTCGCTTCATCACCAATCTTCCAAGTGAAATTAAACTTCAGGTTATCACCGGAGATCGTCCCTTGTGGATCAAGAACTTCTCCACCAAGGTCATCATTCAATTGTGCTGCTGAAACCGCATCCTGTTCAGGATTGTTGGCAATAGTAAAAGAAACATTGACCTGTTCACCCCTATTATGAAGGCTGCTCTGCACCTGTGCTTTAGAAGAATTGCTGTTCAGATAAGCATACCAGGTAGTAGCATTAAAGACAACATTGACATCGAACGCCGTTGTGAGAGAATTATTATAGGTCTGCGCCCGTAAGGTCCAATTAGCACCTGCTTCAGCGATCGTTGATAAGTTAAATATTCCCCTGATAAATCCAGTATTATTAGTAATGAAAAATACAGGATTGCTGTCATTGACATAATCGTGTACACTTGCCAGTTCACTATCTGTTTCATAGATGGTCAGATTGATAAAATCATACGGTTCATCGGCAGGGTCAAGGTTTGTAAATAACTGTGAAAAGTTCAGATCAATAACAAAGAGAGCATTGGCCGGCGGATCATATATTGACTGGTTGACAGTAACATTAACTACCTTAAGATCATCGACGAAGAAAATACCTGCTTTGTCATCTTCTCCCGGCTCATCGCGGATAGTTATTTTGTTCCAGGTGTAGCCGTCAAGATCAAGTTCTGCAGCAGTACTGTTGACCAGAACATCCCGCCAACCGATAGAAGCAGATCTGTTGAACGTGTTGTTATAGATGGTTCTACCTATTGTAGTAGTAGATTGGTTGGTAAATTCTGCGGTACTATGGTCAGAATCCAGATAGATTCGCATGATCCAATCAACGCTGGCGGTGACAAATCCGGAAGAAGCGTCCAGCGCATTGTTATCCTTCAAGTCCTCAAAAGTATCATATGCTTCTAGTGTAATGTTGTTAGTCTGTGTCCGGAGGGTATGGTTGCCAAAATTAGCCGGGTCGTCAAAGGTCAGATTGACCGCCAGGAAATGCAGTTTTCCAGATTTGTTCCTACTAAAGTCTTGCTGGATGAAGGTATTGTTATTACTGTCGCTGGAAACAAGTTCAATGGTTGCGTTCTCTGTGTTCCAACGCTGGTCGACTAGCGACCTATTCCCAGTATAGTTACCCCACTCGTTAGGAGGAGTGACGTTGTAGAAGAACGAAGTGTTGAAAGCGAAATTATTCGGGTTCCTTAACGTTACATTAGTAGAAACATTATCGAATAGATTCGTAAATTCACCGCGGATGTTCTGTAATCGTGCTAAAGTAAACATGATGTCTGGCTCATTACCGGTATTAAAACTCAAAATATCTGATTTCAATGTTCCATTATCATCAACAATGTAATCAAATAACTTGATAACATTGTATAATAGGAGAGTAGTGTCTTCCACCGAATCAGCATCGCTCGTAAACGAATTTTCCATGTTAACTGTAGCATTGACACGGGCTGTCCAATTAACACCAGTCCTATTTGCATAATCGTTCAACTGCCATTGGTACGAACATCTGATCCGGTTGTTGGAATCATTATACGTACCGGAAACATCCTGCCGTTGATTCGTCCTGTTCAGGATACAGTTTGCTGTAACCATATCATCCTCAGGATTGTTCTGCAGATGACTGTAAACATAGATGAACTCGCCGCGGTTGTACTGGCTGGCGTTGAATTCACGTTCATCAGTATCGGAGTGATTGTTCGCCTGCCGGAAAATTTGATTCAAGATCAGGTTGACAGCAAACGAACCGTTCTGGATTTCAGAATAAGTACGGGCTTCGTGACTCCAGTTGCCAGGTTCAGTGATGTTCGTTAAGTTGAATCTTGTGATAATTTGACCAAGAGAATCAGTAATTGTAAACTGGAAGAACGTCTGGTTGACGTAATCCGTTCCATGGATGGAGGCAGTTTCGTTATCTGGTTCAAACAAGGTCACGTTCAGCGTAAAGTATGGTTCATTTGCTGGAGTTTCTGAAGAGTATTCTGTACGTGAATAGTCAAAATCAGTGGTTGCCACTACTTGCGTCGGAATGTATGGGTTGTAATATCCTTGATCAAACACGATTGTATTTACAATAAGATCGTCGATCAGGAATAACCCCGTATCGTCGTTCAGGCCGGGATCATCACGAATCAGGATATCGTTCCAGGTGTGGCCGTCCAGATCTAAAGAAGAAGAGCTGGAATTCACGAAAACATCTCTATGGTCAAGGACAGCAGTATGGGGGTAGGTATTATTATATTTGACTTTGCCATTAGGAGCAATAGACATGTTCTCAAACTCGGCTGTGGTATGGTCGCCGTCTTCAAAGATGCTCATGTTCCAGGTGACTGCAGCTGTTATCAGGCCGGCAGAGGAATCTAGGAGATTGTTGTCCTTGTAATCGTCAAACGTGTCAAATGGCAATAAGGTGATATTATTGTACTGCGTCCTCAAAGTTTGATTGGCTAAGTTGGCAGCATCGTCAACAGTCAAGTTAGCAGCAAGGAAATGTAACTTGCCATCGTATTCAGTCAAATTACTTCCAGTGAAAATACTGTTATTTTCATCACCACCAACAATGACAAATGTTACGTTAGAGGTGTTCCATTGGTGATTAGTTAAAAGATCAAAAGTACCATTATAATGACCGAAGGTACCAGTAAATGCTGTCAAAGTAACGTTGATATATCCAATAAAAGAATTGTCGAACGGTCGCTCAAGAGTAAGTTGTTCGCTGATTTTGGTGAAAAGGTTGGTCGTCTCTTCCCGAATATTCCGTAAAGTGGCGTTGACAAAGATGGTATCAGGTTCGTTACCAGTATTGTAATCACGGTCATCGTCGCTGAAACTATCATCACCAAGGACGACGTGGCTAACATTGATAAAGTTGTAAAGTAAGATCGAGGTGTTTTCCACGGAATCACTATCTCCCGTAAAAGAATTTTCTTCATTCACATTTGCGTTAACGTGAATTGTCCAGTTCACTCCAGTGAAGTTGGCAGACTGCGTCTCATTAAACCTAGGGGAGCATCGGACGTAATCTCTCTCTGCAATGTAACTGCCAGAATGTCGAGAAATATTAATCAAACAGTTAGAGCTAACTGTATCATCTTCCGGATTATTCTGCAGATGTGCGTAGATATAGATAAACTCACCGCGATTGAACTCAGAGGTGTTGAGTTCAACTTGAGATGCATCTGAATGTAGATTAGCGGAAGTGTAAATGTCATCGATGATTAAATTAACACGGAAAGAACCGTTCTGTGATTCTGAGTAAGTCTCTGCTTCATGGCTCCAGTTACCGGGTTCAGTGATGTTGGTAAGGGTAAATGTCGTAGTAGTTTCACCAAGAGAGTTAGTAATGTTAGACTGGAAGAATGATTGGTTAACGTAATCAGTTCCGTGAACAGAACCAGTTTCATTATCTGGTTCGTATAAAGTTATGTTAAGCGTGAAATAGGGTTCATTAGCAGGGACTTCAGAAGAATATTCAGACCTAAAATAATCGTAATTGGTTGTTACAACGATTCGTGTTGTATCGTAAGGATTATAGTACGCTTCATCAAACACAATCGTATTAACAATCAAGTCATCGATCAGGAAGAGGCCAGAATCATCATTCAAGCCAGAATCATCTCGTTGCGTATAATTATTCCAAGAACGACCATCTATATCTAAACCTGCAGAGCTTACATTAACAAAGACATCGCGATGATCTCGCACGGCAGTACGAGAATACGTGTTGTTGTACTTTATTCGCCCATCATGAGTCAATGATCCATTTTTAAACTCGGGAGTAGAATGGTCGCCGTCTTCAAAGATGCTCATGTTCCAAGTTACAGCACCCAATATTTCGCCAGCAGAAGCATCAACAAGACCATTATCTTTCATGTCGTTAAATGTATCATACGGAATAAGTGTAATATTGTTCCACTGTGAACGTAAAGTCTGATTAGCTAGGTTAGTAGCATCTTCCACTGTTAAGTTAACCGACAAAAAATGTAGTTTCCCATCATAAACAGTAATAGAATCCCCGAAGATTAAACTATTGTTTTCATCAGAACTACTCACAAACCAGGTTAAGTTAGAGGTGTTCCATCGATAGTTCTCTGAAAGATCTAGTGTTGCATTAAACTGTCCGAACGTATCTTCAAATGGAACCATCGGTATATCAAAGAAACCGATGAATGAATTGTCAAATGGATTGCTGAAATTTATCCTATCATTGACATTAGTGAATAGATTAGTAGTTTCCTCTCGGATGTTTCTAAGGGTTACATTGACAAACATAGTATCTGGGAAATTTCCAGTGTTAAAATCTTTCTCAGTACTACCAAAGTTAGTATCACCAATAATATGAGAACTCACGTTGATAAAATCGTATAAGTGCACAAGTGCATTTTTACTGCTAAAAGTATCACCTGTTCTCGCATGCTGGCCATTCATGGAAATGTTAACATGAGCATCATAATCTACTCCTGTCGCATTAGCGTTGTTATCTGCATCAAAAACAGTTCTAAACTTGACGATATTGTTAGTTGTATCATATGAAAATGAAGTTTCGTTATCAGAAGTTACATTGTCCGTTATAGATGAGAAGCTTGTCTGAAGAACATCATTATCATCAGGGTTCATGATGTACGCCCAGGTCTCAATGAATTCTCCTCGGTTAAACTCAACTGCATTAAGAAGAGTTGTTGCTAAATTCCGGTCGGAATGTTCATACGCTTTCGTTTCCGTCTTGTTGATAATTAACCTTACATTAACTGTGGAAGACCTAAAGACGCTGTCAAAACGGTCGGCACTGGTTACATTGTATGTAATGTTATACGTCCCTGCCTCTGCATAATCAGATAGGTCAAGAGAAGCGTTGCAAAAACCGAACTCATTACAGTCTGTTGTATTAGATACTGTAAGTGTTCCATCTGGATCAAAAAGATTAACTTCAAATCGTAAATCCCCCGGAACATTACCATCCCAGCCATCACCGTTGTTGTCATCATCAGAACCTTCATATCCAGCCTCTGCATAGGTAAAGATGACCGATTGTGCAGGGTTTTTGTCAGGATCTGAAGGGTTATACGTTGTGTTTTCAGTTGCGAAGGTGTTATCCTTGAGAAGCAGTTCATTTTGAGGAGCGTTTCCTGTATCTCCTGAGTTTCCCGTGTCATCAGATTCTATACGAACAAAATAAGAGGTGATGTTTCCACCCGTATCCATATGAGTGTTGAATACAGCAGGCGTACATGAAGACCCTGTAAGAGCGAAACTACAGCTAGCACTTGCAATCTGATTGCATATTGCACCAATATTACCATTAAAACATCTATATATAAAATAAGTATCAGTGGCAGTACATAGAGCTGTTCCCGTAGTACTTGGCGTTAAAGTTATAGTTGCGCTCGCGTTAGGGTCATAATTTCCTGAGTCAATGACTGCAGAAACTTGTCCAGTAAGTGATAAAATAGCCTGAGTACAGGTAGCTCCTACAACATTGCCTGTACCTGCAGGAGCTGCCCCAAAACTGCCCGGCTGATCATCTCCCGTATTAGTATTATCCAAAACATCTACGGTAGGAAAACCATCCCAGTCAGAAGGTTGTTCTTCCGAAACACCGTAGTTCAGCTCTTCACCAAACCCAGGGTCAACTGCATCAATAGTAAATGTATATTCCTCACCTGGAATCAAACCTTCCATGATTAGATTCCACTCCCCGTAACATTGCTGTTCCTCCCAATCCCAGTCCTGACATTTGTACAACTTGTTCCCAGTAGCCGTGAATGTAATGTCTGCTTCTGAAAACCCAGATGTTGGATTTAGCGCCCAAATTTTCCAGGCTGTATCCCAACTTTTATACTCTAAATCAACTTTCTCATTATAGTCAAAGATAGCCTCCACTGAACCATTGATTATTACATCCCTCACTTCTACATTCGTTATACGTAGGTCATCTGGGATAATGTTAACATCATACACTCCTAGCTCGACTGTATCCCGTACTGAAGAAACGCCAAGTCCAGAAATGCCCCTTTTCCTAAACGTTATCTGTTCAGACTTTTTGGAACCACGCAAGCCAAACATTTTCTTTGGTTCTTCTTTCAGTTCTGTTTTTATACTCCCAAGATAAATGTTCTCGTTAGTATTTTCAGTTGATGTTGTCTCATTTTTCTCAATTATTTTTTCACCGGTCTTATTTCTAATCGTATCAATATCAGGAAAAACATTATCAACAGGAATAACTTTTTCTTCAGGAATATCTTTAACATCTTCAACAGGTTCCTCATCCTTTTCAACAGTAAATGAAATTCCATCATTATACACATCAACACCATTCGTATATTCCAAAGACAATTGCCAATCACCGGCAGGAACATCTTCAAATGTATGGCTAAACGCACCATTGCCATTTAATTTCAACCTTTGTTCAACATCACCTAGCCGTAAGACTAACTTGTCGCTGCCATCTCCATAATCATTGGCATCTGCACCAAATTGATACCCTAATTCGCCCCAGAGCGTAACATCATCACTTTCTTTGTACGAATCTTTATCAAGATTCAAAGGAGTATGAGCAGAGATGGACGATTGTTTCAAGGGGAGGTGTGTTTCTATGCCATTCACTTCAACAAGAAGCCCATAATCTGTAATAGCGCTGTCCCTCTCTACGGAGTGGGTGAGCGTAGAATAGTGATTTCCGTTACCAAAAGATGCAACGGCAGTGGAAGTAGAAGATGTCTGCCATTCTCCATCTACCAGGTATTGCCAGGAATATGTATACACAACATCAGAATTGGCAGAAGCCACGCCAACCCCGGTATTGTGTGGAAGAGGTGCGATTGTGAGTTCAACTTGTAGTTCAGAACCAGGGTCATAGATTGAATGTTCACTGCGTAAAGTTATACCATTTTCAGAAACGGAAACTGGATCGCCTCCAGAACCAGGAATTCCGTTGGTTCCTGTAAATGATGTGTCCTGGACAGCATATCCCGTAATCGTCCCTTCCGGTCCAGCATAGAATAAAACAGTAACTGCTATGAGAACCGTAAATATAAAGAGGATATTGTAATGCCTATTGTGATGATCTCGTACAGCACCTCTTTTTGTTGATTTCATGATCTCTGACTAATATGAAATCCTTGTAATTCTGATGAATATCAAAATTAGCTCTTTTCCCATTCCTAGTAACCTGTTAATGCGGAGTGAACTCCCTCTAAGTTCCCATTAAGTTAAGCTACTATTCTGGTATTTAATATTTGCTCTTTTTCAAACTCAATCGGCGGCTTGTAGCCGGTACCACTGTGCAACCCTTTTGTGTTGTACAGCTGGAGTGAACTCCCTCTAGGTTCCCATTAAGTTAAGCTATTATTCTGGTATTTAATATTTGCTCTTTTTCAAACTCAATTGGCGGCTTGTAGCCGATACTACTGTGCAACCTTTTTGTGTTGTACAGCTTCAGGAACTCTTTGATGTTCCTGTACACATCTTTCAACGTTTCATATTCGTTCATCCACACCCCCTCATTTTTGATTGTCTTGTTCAAACACTCGGGAGGGGCATTTTCGTAGGAGTTCCTTTTTCATGCGCAAGTATCCCACAACAGATACGTGGTTTGCTTGCAAACCACCACTCAATAGAGTGGTGGAATACTCAGCGTTTCAATCAATTCTATGCAATTAAGAATATCAATGAGATATAGTGAGATTTCCCTCTTCATAATACCTTTACCTCATGTTGGAGGATAGAATCTCTGATCAGAGGCTTGATGGCACTATACTCAACGAGATCAACTTTCTTATGCAGATTTTCCTCAAGTTCAATCTTGATTCCAGCAAAATCAAATAAACTTGTCCCTTTTCTTGTCTTTACAAGGATATCGATATCGCTCTGTTTTTTAGCTTTACCAGTTGCATAAGAACCAAAGATTCCTGCTTTGGGAACACCATTTCTCTTTAGTATGGGCACAGCTACTTTAGCTATCTCTCTTACTGTCAAATTTTTGGCTGCGACCATGTTAAGAGCAACGGTTTTCTGGTATTTAAAAGTACCTATCCATTTGAAGGAAAGTTCTTCCCCAGCACCACGCAGAATTCGCCTTTTCGGTAATGGTCAGATAATCTGCCTTCCCGCTTATAGCCTTGTTTTTCATAGAATTGCAGTCCTTCTTCATCTTCAGCTAAGGTTACTTCCACTTTCGCGGATCCTGATGATGCTGAAATCCGTTTTTCAGCTTCCTGGATCAAGATAGAAGCTTCCTGCAGGGTGTCGAAAGCGAAATGGCGAAGCTTCCAAAGGGCATGATCCTCGGTCTTGGTCTTTAATACTAAGAATAACGCTGCTTTGATGATATGTTTTTCCTCATAGACTAGAAGCGTGTCTTTCTTCATCTTCTCCTGAAGGTACGTGAGGATCTCAGATTCTTCCTTCCGGAAGATATTATGCGCCGGGAAGAATGATTGATAGAGACTGACAACCTGTTGCAGATCCTGTTCGACAGCAGTCCGGACGGTCATATATAAAGAGATGATGCTGGCGTTCTTTAATATTGTGTATATAGGGAATATACTTTGGTCCAGAAATCACCCCAGACAAAACCTATATAAAACCTAACGCCTTCTTCTGCTGTAAAGAGGTGTTATCATGATCAACGTCGCTATCAATGGTTTTGGAAGAATAGGAAGGATGGTCTTCAGGGCTGCCTACAAAGATCCCAAGATCAACATTGTGGCGGTAAATGATCTGACTGATAACAAGACCTTGGCGCATCTTCTGAAATATGATTCTGTCCATGGCGTCCTGCCGGAGACCATCAGCCATACCGACAGCACCCTTAGCGTCGGCAAGAAGAAGATGAAAGTCTTCGCTGAAAAAGATCCAGCTAAATTACCTTGGAAAAAACTAAGGATAGATGTTGTCGTTGAAAGCACCGGACATTTCACCGACCCCTATAAAGCAGCCGTCCATCTAAAAGCTGGAGCGAAGAAGGTGATCATCTCCGCTCCCTGCAAATGTGAAGCGGAAAAAGTTTGTCCCGTAAACACGGCAACCGTCGTCCTTGGCGTCAACGAGAAAAATTACAACAAAAAGAAACATCAGATCATCTCCAACGCTTCCTGCACCACCAACTGTGTGGCTCCGATACTAAAAGTTATCCAGGATCATGTCGGTATCAAACGCTGCACTTTCACAACTATCCATGCTTACACCGCCAGCCAGAAAGTGGTCGACGGACCAGATAAAGACCTGCGGAGGGCAAGAGCGGCCGGCATCAACATCATCCCCACCTCTACCGGCGCTGATGTGGCGGCAGTAGAAGCCATCCCCGAACTGCAAGGTAAAGTAAGAGGGCTGGCTTTCCGCGTGCCGATCACCGACGGCAGCGTCACTGATTTCACCATCGAGACTAACCGCGAGGTAACAGCTGAAGAAGTAAATAAGATTTTCAGGAAAGCTGCCATGGGCAATATGAAGAGGATAATAGAATATTCAGAAGACCAGCTGGTCTCCAGCGATATCATCCATAATCCCCATTCTGCAATCTTCGATTCTAAACTGACGACGGTCGTCGATAAAAAAATCCTCAAGGTTGTTGCCTGGTATGACAACGAATGGGGTTACAGTAGCCGCATGGTCGACATGATCAAGTTCATCTCTTAACTCATCGCCCATTTCACTCCAGAATAAAGGAGCACCGCTGTCTCGATCGCTTTCATGTTGTTATCATAAGCGCGCATGATGCCTTTCCTGATCAACTGCAAATCCATCTCCAATTCTGCTGCCTCATTCAGCCTCTCGGCAGGGATACGGCTTTTGATATGCTGGAACGGCAGCTTTTTGATCTCTTCCTCTAAAGTAACATGGAAGAAGAAACCTCTTTCCATGCCTTCAGTAAGACTCTTGATCATCTCCACATGACCTTCGTTGATAAGATCGTCAGCTTTGAAATGAAATTCGGTGTTCCTTAACAATCCTTGAAACATCTGGTTCAGGTCCCTGTCGACCTGCATCTTCTCCTCCCTGGTCTGAGCTGTCCTGATACGGCTGAAGAGCTGGGGAGCTGTCTGAAGAAGGACAGGAAGCTGGTCTCTCATCTCTTTGGCGAAGGCGATGTTAGCATCCAAAGCTGCCGGAACTGTCTGTAACGACCGGATGAAACGCTGCAGGCTGATCGGCTCATGTAATGGATTACGTTCCAGAAGCAGCGACTGTGCTTTCTGGAAGACCGGCTCTAGAATCTTTCGCGCCTGTTCCATCTCCATGATGCCGGAATCACTGACAACACAGTTCTGGAAGAATTCTTTAAACTGTTCTTGGTTCACCGGAGGTTTCAGCTTCTGCCTAAAATCCCGTACCAACGAGATACTTTCCGCTTCAGCCACCCTTCTCGTAAGGTCTGAGAATTTATGGATGTAGAGCATTTTCAGGATTTCCGGACAAGCTTGTCATCACGGCCGCAGTAAGGACAGACTTTGACGGCCGCTTTTACGGTGAACTCATACTTGCAGCGGCTGCAGAACATCTGGCGGGGAGGGACTTCTTTCAGCTTCTGGCCGGGAGAAGGGCGAAGCTCCTTAGGAACAAACGGCTTGAGCGGTTCTTTCGGCGCATAGATGTTCTTGATGGGGGGTTGTTTAAGAGTGATATCAGATACTCTCGACATCGATGCTTTTTTGAGAAATTCAGCGCAATCCATGCACACTAACACATTCTTGTCCTGGCTTTTAGGGATCAGCCGTACCTTATCCAAAGGCGTCTGAACGCTGCATCGTTCGCAGGTCCTGGTTTTTCGTATGTCCATCTTCTCACCTCAAAGGCAATTGCTGTTGTGGAGGCTAGACTACTATATAATCTTTTCATTCTTACAGTATAGAGAAGAGGGGGAATAAGTAGTATAGAATATATTTCCCAGTATTCCTTCACTATTCATTCAAAATAGATCTTTCTCAGCCCCTTCACCTTGCCGACCCGCTTTACCAGTTCCTGCAGCTGCTCTAGATCCCGGGGAACGACCTGGAATGAGCATTCTGCCACCGCAGAATCGATCAGCTTGGCTTTGGCTTCTTTAACTTCAAACCCGGCATTGGCGATGGTATGCAGCAGATCGGCCAACAGGCCGCTTCTCTCACTAGCCAGGATAAAGAACTTGATCTTCTGGTTAAACGTCTCTTTCCAGACGACGGAAGTCCAGCGTTCCTCTTCTTTCAAAGCATCCCGGCAGTCTTCACGATGCACCGAGACAACTCTTCTTTTGGTCAACAAGCCGACGATATCATCTCCCGGCAAAGCCCGGCAGCATTTAGCCAGGATGCACATGGCATTAGGAAATTCTTCTGAATTGACCAGAAGGTTCTGTTCATCTTTTACTAACGGCTTAAGCCTGCGATAATGGAAAGCCGGCAGTTTCTCGAACTCGCGCAGGCTTCTTCTGATCCTCTGCCGCGCTTTCGCCGACTGGACGATCTTGATCCAGCCTCTTCTCGGTCTTTGGTTCTTGTTCGTCAACACTTCCACGATGTCGCCGGTCTTCAGCTTATGCTTCAGCGAGACAAATTTTCCGTTGACCCGGCCGGCTATGGCCTGGTTACCGACGTGTTCATGGACAGCATAGGCAAAATCCAATAAAGTGGCATTTTGCGGCAGCTCTTTCACATCACCCTTTGGCGTGTAGCAATGGAGCTTGTCGCCAAAGATGTCCACTTTGACCGTTTCCAGAAACTCTTTGTTCTCGTCGCCTTTCTGCATCTGTAACAAGGCCTTCAGCCAGGCCAGTTTCTTGTCGAAGAAAGTATCTGACTTGACCCCTTTGTACTTCCAATGGGCGGCGATCCCTTCCTCAGCCAGCTCGTCCATCTCCGGCGTCCTGATCTGGATCTCCAGGATGCTGCCGCTAGGCAGTTTCACACCAGTGTGGATAGAACGATAAAAATTATGTTTAGGATTGGAGATGTAATCCTTCAGCCGGTCTTCGATCGGTTCAAAGATCTCGTGCAAGAGACCAAGAAGATTGTAACAATCTTTCTCTTCCGGGACGATCAGCCTGATGCCCAGGAGATCGTACTGTTTGTTCAGCCTGACACCGCGGCTCTTCATCTTACGGTAGATACTGTAAACGTGTTTCGGTCTCCCTTTGACAGCCAGGATCGGGATGGAGCCGGCAGCTTTTTCTTTGATGATAGACATGGCTTGTTCGATGTTCTTCTGCCGTTGTTCCTGCGACTCTTCCAGAAACTTGCTGATCTCTTCGTATTTCCGGGGATTGACGATACGGAAAGCCAGATTCTCGAGAGCCACCCTCATCTTCTCAAGACCAAGACGATAAGCAAGAGGAGCATAGATCTCCAGCACCTCTTCCGCGATCCGTTTCTGATCTTTCGACGGCAAGGCCGCTATCGTCTTGAGATTGTCGATCTTTGCCGCTAACTTGACCAATATCACCCGGACATCTTTCAACGTTGTCAGCAGGATCTTACGCAGGGCATCGGCTTCTAACTGAATGTTCTTTGACTTGACGGTAGAGATGTCTTCTACTCCGTGCAGCAGCTCTACCCGTTCAGAACCAAATCGTTCCAGGATCTCCCGGCTGCCTTTATGCTTGAGGACTCCGTTCAGCAGACCTGCTACGATCGTCTCCGGCTCGGCGTTGTTCTCCACTAAGATCATCGCCGTGCGGCAGTTATGTTCAAAGAAAGAGTCGCCCGAGAGTCTTTTTTTGTCGCCTAATACTGTCTGTGAGAATTCTAATGCTTCCATAAACAGGTCTAGATGTTCCCGAGAATAACCTTTCTCCCGGCACATGACCAGGAAGGCCTCTTTTACCATATGGCTCTGGTAGTGAATCTATATTAAAAAGGTTATGTATTATTGTGCTTTATTCGATATCTTTAAATAGCATAAAAAAAGCCTAAAAATCAAAGAGATGGTATCGTCATTCCTACAGCAGATCTATGGACAATTTATCACTTTATTGACTGCTCCTAACAGCCACCCGGACATGATCTGGATCGTTTTACCTTTACTGGTCATCATCACCTTGATGATCTTCTATTTCAGCCGATATCAGGATGAGGAACTAGGCTGGAACACTGCTTTAGGAAATAGTTTGGTGCTGATCTTCGTCTCTTTAGACCTGTTCAGGACAATCTTCAATGCTGATTCCGGTTCGATGCACAACTTCACGATCAATGTTGGAGCTACCATCATCAGCTTCCTGCTGCTGTTAGAAGGATTCTTTTTACTGTTCATCAACTTCAACCATATCCTGCCAAAACGGATAGCTTTCCTAGTCTCGTCGCCATTATCCGTAAATATCACTGCCTACGTGGCCATAGCCATGATCTATTCGCAGATAGTCATCGGTCTTACGACCATCATCGCGGCAATCTTGTTCTTCCTAGCTATCCTCAGTTGTTTCGCCTTGCTGAACTTGATCCTGAAACGTTGGTGGAGATATATCAACCGCCTGAAGAGCAAGGAAAAGATCGATGACGTAAAAAAAGTCAAGAAAGTGGTCCAGAAGACCAAGAAAGAACTGAAAGAGACTGAAAAAAAGATCAAAAAAGCCGCCAAAGAAGAAAAAAAAGAAGTGAAGCAGAAGCAGAAAGAATGGAAAGTTCTAGAGCATGCCCTTCATAACCATAGGAAGAAGAAGAACGATAACCACAAGAACCGCAACCGTAAAAAACGATGATCTAACTTTCCATCTCTAACAATCGATTATACTTAGCGACTCTTTCTCCCCGGCAAGGCGCACCAGCTTTGATCATGCCGCAGCCGAGAGCCACAGCCAGGTCGGCGATAAATGTATCCGTGGTTTCTCCGCTGCGATGAGAGACCATCACTTTCAGTCCAGCTTTATGCATCAGTGAAGCTGCTTCCAACGCTTCGGTAACGGTGCCGATCTGATTCACTTTCAGCAGCAGGCAGCTGATACTTTTCTCGTTGAGAGCTTTCCGTATCCTTTCAGGATTAGTAACCGTAAGATCGTCGCCGACAACCTGGGCTTTGGTCTTCTTCCGTAAAGAAGTAAAAGCCGTGAAATCATCTTCATGGAAAGGATCTTCGATGGAAATTAGAGGATATTTCTTAAGAAGCTTTAGATAGTATGATCCTAATTGTAATGAACTAAGCATCCGACCGTCAACTACATATTTTCCAGCTTTATAAAATTCTGACGCCGCGCAATCAAGAGCGAGGTCAACCTTCCCTTTGTAGCCAGCTTTCTCGATGGCTTTTAATAATAATTTAAGCGCATCTTCAGTTGTCTTCAATTGCGATGGTGCAAAACCGCCTTCATCACCGACCGTCGTACTACCTTTACCATATTTTGATTCTAGAATTTTTTTCAAAGCATGGTAAATCTCGGAACCGGCTTGCAGATTTTTCTTAAACGAAGAAAGACGCGGCGCGATCATGAACTCCTGCACGGCCAGATTGTTATCCGCATGTTTGCCGCCGTTGATAACGTTGAAGAACGGTCGAGGCAACGACCTTTTCGTCTTGAATGGCACTAATCGAGGAAGATAAGCATACAGCGGCTGGCTGCCGGCAGCAGCTTTGGCGCAAGCTAATGATACAGCCAGTATCGCATTAGCGCCCAATTTTTTCTTGTTAGGAGTTCCATCTTTCTTGATCATCAACGTGTCGATCTCTTTTTGTCTGGCAGCATCTTTTCCCACAAGAAGAGTATTGATCACAGTATTGACATTACGTACCGCTTTGCTGACTCCTAAACCGCCATATTCTTTTGTCCCATCACGTAATTCTACCGCTTCATGGGAACCGGTGCTGGCCCCGGAAGGAACAGAAGCGATACCGATAGAAGCTGCCGTAATCACCGTCGCTTCTATGGTCGGATGGCCGCGGCTGTCCAGAATCTGCCTGGCTGAGATTTTTTGTATGATAGGCATAACGAAAAGAAAAAGAAAAGAAGTTTAAATAGTTGCCGATGCGGGTTATCTATCGCTCCAAGCTACAAATCCGAAGATGATGGCGTGACCCAACATCGCAAGATATCCCAAAAGCGGAATTATGCTTAGTAAAGGAACGATAGCCAGCCAACCAGGGTAGCTTCTTCTTTCATAGACTTTCCAAAGCCAGATCGTCACGAATACGATGTTGACTAATGGCACAAGGATGAGAAATCCCCAAGGCCAATCTTTCTCAGCCAGGATCGCCAGAAGGAAAAAGTTAGCGATAGGGATCCAGGCCAGCCAGGCTTTATCGTTGCCTAGTTTCTTCGCGATCGTCATCAGGGCCAGCGCAAAATAAACATACACAACTATGCCCATGAAAAACAGAAACATTCCGAGAGCCGCAAGAAGACCAAAGACTCCTAAAGCGCCCATAGCATTAAAATCCATTCATAATCACCTCAATTGTTTTAGTAATCAGATTTTATTGAGGTATTTAAAGTTTTGGTGGATGTTTCCTCTAGAAAACCCTTCTTAACCACAATAATCTATATAAACGAGATTCCCTGAAAACAAAAGATGCTTCTGCAACAGATAAAGCTTCAGAATATCCGCTCTTATGAAGAAGAGACGATCGTCTTTCCGGAAGGGACAACCTTATTGGCCGGTGATATCGGTTCCGGCAAATCTTCTATCTTATTGGCCATCGAATTCGCTCTCTTCGGCACTTCACGGCCCGATCTGCCGGGAGAACTTCTGCTCAGAAAGGGAGCCAACCAGGGATCGGTGGAACTGACAGCAGCGATCAACGGACAGGTTTTTACTATCAAGAGAAATCTCAAGAAAGATAAAGACACGATCAAACAGCTGCCCGGCTACATCATCAAAGGAAACGTCAAGAAAGATCTTACTGCCGTAGAGCTGAAGACCGAAGTCGTCTCCTTGCTGGGCTACCCGCAGGATGTTATCTCCAAGAACAAAAATTACATCTTCCGGTACACAGTCTATACCCCGCAGGAAGAGATGAAACTGATCCTGCAAGAAAACCCGGAGATCAGGCTGGACGTCCTGCGCAAGATATTCAACGTCGACAAATACAAGAACATCCGGGAGAATATCCAGCATTACCTTAAGAAGATGCGGACCGATATCGCCATCCTCAAGACGCGGTTGGAACCATTGGAAGGATTGCAGGCGCAGCAGAAGACCATACAAGAGAATATCCAGCTGATGGAGAAAGCTCTGCGGGAACTGAAGCCAGGGTATGAGATGCTCCTGAAAAAACACCTGTCGTTGGAGAAGCAGCTGGAGATGCTTGAACAGAACCAGCGCCAGCTTCAGGAATGGCAGAAAGAGATCAAGACTCTTAATGCCGTGATAGAAGAGAAGAACAGACAGCTTGCCGAAAGCCGGGAAAAGATCGTGGAGATCAAAGCCAAGGTTGATTCTTTTACCTTAAAAACAGAGGTCACAGAGATAAAGAAGGAGATCAAAGAGCTGGAAGAAAGACAGGAAAACGAGATCAGGATCAAGACAAATCTAGAACAGAAAGTTACGCAGATCCAAGAGACCATCGCCCAACAGCAGAAAGAGATCAAAGGATCGGCCGAGAACACCGCAGGAATTCCCGAAAAAGAAAAACTACAGGAACAGCTGGAGCAGGAGATTGCCGAGAAAGAGAGATTACAGGAGAAATCAGTACAGTTGCAGGAACTTTTCGAAAGGACATCTGAATTAGTCTCCAGAAACAAGATACTGCTGGAACAGTCGCAGCAGGTACAGGAGAAGATGAAAAACCTGGAAGAATGCCCTACCTGTCTCCAGGAAGTTTCCAGCGGCCATAAAGAAAAGATAATCAGTGAAGAGACCAAGAAAGTCAAGCAGGCTGAGAACCTATTGTTTGAACTACAGAAAAAAGTATCGCAGATCCAGCAGCAGCGGGAAGAGGTCGCGAAGAAAAGAGAAGAACTGTTCCGAAAGGAAAACCTCCTCACCAGGACCAAGCTGGAACTTCTTCATCTGCGGGAAGAGCAGCGCAAGATGCAGGAGAAAAGGGAAAACCTCCTGACGCTTTCTCAAGACAACAACAAGACCATGGAAGAACTGCAGAAGTGGCAGATGTCATCACCATTAGGACAGCTAAAGCAGACTATCGAGGAGAAACAGGAGATACTTAAACAACATCACAGTAAAACTTTGCTGGAACAACAACAGGAAGAACACAGCAAGAGGATCGGACGGCTAGAGGAAGAGATTGCCGAAAAGCAGGGGAAAAAAGATGAATACCAGCGATGCCTAGTGAAGGTTGAAGATGTTTCCAGCAAGATTGACCTCTTAAAGAAGGATCTGGCTGCCGTCAGGGAAGAGGAAAAGAAAGCTGCGGTCATCATCGCTGAACAGGAGAATGAGCTGAAGAATGCTTCTGCCAGAGATGAAGAGATCAGCAAGAATGTTCAGCAGCTGTTAGAGAACCAAAAGATGCTGATACGGAAGAAAGAGCTGTATCACTGGCTAGACGGCCATCTTCTGAAACTGACCTATGCTATAGAAAAACAGGTGATGGTCACTATCCATAGCCGCTTCAATGAGATGTTCCAGGAATGGTTCTCCACCCTGATCGATGATGATGACCTCTATGCTAGGATCGACGATACGTTCTCGCCAGTGATCGAACAGAACGGCTATGAGACTTCTTTCGCCAATCTCAGCGGCGGCGAGAAAACTTCTGCTTCTTTAGCCTACAGGCTAGCTCTGAACCGGGTCATCAACGATGTCATCCATCTTATCAACACCAAAGAGGTGCTGATACTAGACGAACCTACCGACGGTTTCAGCTCAGAACAGCTGGATAAAGTCAGGGATGTGCTGGATAAACTGAACCTGAAACAGACCATCATCGTCTCTCATGAGAACAAGATAGAGAGTTTCGTAGAGAATGTAGTCCGAATACAGAAACAGGGGCATAGAAGCTCTATCAATTGACGACACTTAATTGACAACACTTAATTGACGACAGATTTCAACGCTTTGATACTCACTTCCAGCTGTTCATCACTAGGTTCTCTGGTCGTCAGTCTTTGCAGCCAAAGACCGGGAGCCAGGACAGAACGGATGATGATGTTTTTCCTAAAACGTCCCCCTAACTTGATGAATTCATAACCTACTCCAGAGATGACCGGCAGCAACAGGATACGTCCCCCCAACTTGACCCACCAGGGACCTTGGATAAAGGTAAAAGCGACGATTGAAAGTAACACTAACAAGAACAGGAAAGTGGTGCCGCATCTCGGATGGAAGCGTGAAAAAGTTTTCACATTCTCAACAGTAAGTTTCTGGCCTGATTCGTAGCAGTAGATGGTCTTATGTTCAGCGCCATGATACTGAAAAAGACGCTTGACGTCGCTCATCAGCGAGATGCCGCCCATGTAGCCGACAAGAAGGACGACCCTAAAGAAGCCGTCAAGAATGTCAAAGAGGAAACCGTCTGAATGGATAAGCTTGGCTGAAAAGAAAGGGATGACGACAAAAAATACGGCTGCGGCTACAAAGGAAAAAGCGACTGTCAGCACCAGTTCTTTCTTGCTGAGCTGTTCATCCTCACCGAGACTCTGGTTGCTGCTCCAAGTCAAAGCTCTGACCCCGTCATAAAGCATGTAGCCAAGGCCGACAATACCGCGGATGAAAGGGACGTTGAAAAATTTTGGGAAATGGGTGCTGTTCTCTTTCTTGACTTTGATACTGCCATCGGGCAGCCTGACCGCTACAGAGAATTTTTCTTTATTGCGCATCATCACGCCTTCAATGACAGCCTGACCCCCGACATCCATATTTAAATGAAAAGAAGAGCGATTATAAAAGGTTTTCCTCAGAAATAAGCGCCCAAACCCGTCTGTTCTGCTTTTCCCAGCAGGGAGTCCTCAGAATAGCCCAGCACCGTAAAGATACTGGAAACGGCAGGCAGCAGCTGGTGGTTCAGATAATATTCAGAGTCATACTGGCCTTCGGAAACTTCCTCCAGCATCATGGCCCGTTCCCGCACCAATCCTTTGCCTTTGACGATCACATATTCGACGACCATGCCGACGTGGACCGGTTCGCCTTTTTCGGCCATCCTTCTGGCCACTGAGACATGAGGACCGATGGATGCATACTTCGACAGTTCCCGAGTCAGCTGAGTCTTGATGATAAGCTTCTCCAAAGGGATCTTGCCTGACTGCAGTTCTTCGATGGTCTTCTTAACATATTCCACCGCTTTCTCAACTTTATCAGACAAGACCAGATGTAAGACTTCTTCCTGCAACTCTTTAGCCAAAAGAGACCAGTTCCGTCTTACTGTCTCAAATCCAGTGATTTTCATGCTGCCATCTTCACGGACGAGCGCGTATTTTTTCTTGGCGCCCTTCTCCGTCCCTTTGATGGCCACGAATATTCCCCGAGGAAAATGACCTTCAAACTCCAGTTCCATCATTCCAGGAAGATCTTTATTGACGTCATCCATAAACTTCAAAGCGTCCTGCAACTTTTTCTCTCCCAGCAGGAAGAAACAGGAATCAGTATCGCCGTAAACTACTTTAAAACCAGTCTGTTCTGCTTTCTCGATGGTCTTCTTGATGTAATGACGGGCATAGGCAGTAGTAGAAGCGGCGCATTCCAGGCAGTACCATCTGGCTCCGTAAAAACCAAGATAGCCGTAGAAAGAGTTGGCCAGGATCTTATAAGCGTAGGAACGCGCTTCCAGGAACGAAGTGTCATTTCCTTGTTTCTTCTCTTTCTTGATCTCATTCTTGATCTCCATGCGATAGGTGATAAGGTCAGCCAAGACAGAAGGGATGAACGCTTTCTCAGTAGAGAACCAGTATTCTTCTTTCCCTGGAACTGTAACTTTATCTTTTCCTTCCGCTTTGAACGACTCCGGTCCGAGGTTATGAGAGACGATGATCGTCGGATATAGTGAACGGAAATCGAAGACAACCAGATCTTGATATAAGCCAGGGGTCGGCTCATAGACAAAAGCTCCTTCGATAGATTCATTCATCCTCTCGCCAAGCTCCTGGTCGTCAGGCTTGTTGGGAGCCAAGACGTCATGTTCCATGGCCCGTTTCAGGATGTAATTTTCCACCAGCCGAGAGAAGCGCATCCTGATAACATCATATGTCGGCACACCGACGATCTTAGTGAACTCAATCATGTCAGACAATAATTTCTGGCACATCTTAAACGTCAGATGGGCATCCTGCAAGTTGTATTCGCAGAACGCCAGCAGTTTCTTTTTATCATGCTGATCCCACGCTGTCGACAATTCATCGAGGTTGACATCATGTTTAGTTATGCCCAGCAGTTCCTGAGAGACAGCGCCGAGAGAGTAGCTGTCGGTCTTAAGGTTCTTTCCAAAGATATATTTGACAAACTTAAGCAGGTCAAGATGAAGCATGCCGGCAATCTTGCATTCTGTATCACGGAAGCCGGCGCCGCTGCGGACGAACAGAGTAGAATTATCCAGTCCCCAATCTAAAGACAGCTTATATTTCTGCGCTCGTGTGTTCAGGTAAGGAAAATCAAAGCCGTCGGTGAAGTAGCCAGTGATGATATCTGGAGAATATTCTTTGATGATCCCGCTCAACCTTTCTATCAACGCTTTCTCGTCGGCTACAACCTCTTCATACTCTAGATTTTTCCCGGTCTCTTTCCAGGTTATGACTTTCCGGAAAGGTGTACCGTCGCCGTTCTCACCGTAGAGAGCGACCATCAATACAGGGTTTCTGACGGCATCGATCTCTTTCCGGTGAGCATAAGTCTCGATGTCTAACGCCAGAACTTTCCAATGCTTTCCGGGCGCAGTATCTTCTTGTTTCAAGGTATCGGCAAAGAACGTCTTGACACGCTGTGAACTTTCTCTGAATTCTCCTTCCGCTTTGACTAAGGTCATCGGCAGGATCTTCAAGTCTCGCAGGAAGCGATGGATGAACAAGATATCTTTCTCAAAACAGGGAACGCCCCAGGACTGGATCTCTCTCGCTAAGACCGGCACAGCTTTCGGATAGTTGGCATAGATTTGATAGAACTCTCTCTTCTTCCCCAGCAGTTCTTTTTCTACCTTTTCGAATGAGATCACTTTTGCGGGTCTCGGGCCATCCATTTTCAAAGTGGAAAGTCTCTTCTCAAACTCTTTCTCATCTATGTTCAGCAGAGAAGCAAAGAACGACGGCTGGTGCTTGTAGACGACACAGATCTGCTCTCCTGAATCTTGTCTGGCATAGAGGTAAACCTGGACAACGTCGTCCTGTACACGGTACTGAAAATCATAGGGATAGAAGCAGATTTCCATAGCTGTTTCAGGGGAGGGCTGTTTTATAAATGTGTTGGGGATTCTGTTTTTATCACCACTCCTTAGTTATTACAAAAGCGAAAGATTTATAAATAAAAGAAGGTATTTTAAGCTAAAATGGGCTTGGAAGACGTCGTCAAAGGACTAGGCAGAAATATCGGACGTAGCGTCGCCTCTCCCGTCACCTGGGCTTATACCCCAACTGTCAGCTTATGGAAATGGGCTTCTCAAAGAAAGAGTGGTGTTGGCAAGGCTCTTGGTTATACTGCGAGCGTTGTAGGAACACCGGTGACGGTGGCAGCTGGTGTCGTCGGGGGATTGACTGGACTTGGGACTATCCCCAGCCAGATCATAGGCAGAACAGGTAATTCTATCTGGCGAAGTGGTAGAGAGAGAAAAAGCTTTGGTAAGTGGTCACGTCGTGCTGCTGGCGGATTGATGTGGCTTGGTGCATTAGGATCCACCTCAAGCGTACCTTTAGCCTTTCTCGTCGAAGAACATTATGTTGGCGTCATAGGTCAAGGCATCATAGCAGATCACATCATAGATAACTCTAAAGAACAGATCGGCCGCACGTGGGACGAGTATAACACGTATGAGCAGGCAAAAGATGTAGGACGGAAGGTTGTCAATCTTATTGAAAGAAAAGACGATGACGGACAAAACATTATTCCTGAGCAGGATTATTTCAAGAAAAGCTTGAATGCAAAGCGGCATGAGCTTATCCCTGGTGTTAAGATAAATGTGGAAACTGAAGTAGAAGGTTACCCAAGCCTGGACATACTGACTAAAAGCCCCTGGATGGAAAGCGATATGAGACGTATCTCGATCACCTGTAAACCATCAAAAGACAATCCAGATTGCAGTGAAGATGGACGATACTTGATATATGAACATGTCAGCAGAATCCCCATCACTTATCAACAGCTGCCAGACCACGTCATACAAGCTTTCATCAACAAGGAAGACCGCGGCTTCAGAAAACACAAAGGCCTCAATCTTACGGGAAAGCTGAAGATTCCTTTGGTCTACCTTGCAACGAGAAGGATAACCGGAGCGAGCGGTATCACAGAACAAGTCGCTAAGTCTTTGATGACGGAGAGCGGAGAGGTAGCTAAAAGAAGCGGCCTGGAAGGAAAGATCCAGAAAGTAAGGGAAGTGCTCTATGCTACCGCTTTGGAAAAAGAAGCTGAGCGTCTCTACGGTAAAGATACCAAGGATAAGATTATGGAGATGTATCTAAACACCATCTACTTTGGAGACGGCAACCACGGCATCGGCGCAGCAGCCCACAATTATTTTGGTAAAAAAGTGGAAGATCTAACAAAAGCCGAAGCAATATTCCTTTCTTTGATGCCTAGAAACCCTTCACGAAACCCCCAGAATCCAGGTGGGTTTAAGTGGCAGATGGACAGATACAAGATCCTGGTGAATAACTACCGACTGCAGGGTTACATCAATTCCACAGAAGCCGAAGAACTACTGAAAGAAGATGCCATCCAGATCAGAACTAGAGACGATTACGTAAAAAGGGCTCCTGCCGTCATCTCAACAGCTTTGATAGAATTGCAGAGACAAGGAGTGAACCTAGAACCTTTGATGAGGAAAGGAGTAGATGCATTGCCTTTCGGTTTCGATCTTACTTTAACAGTTGAATACGAGACAAATGAACTTCTCAAGAGAGCGACGGAAAAAGCCAACCATCCCACTCCAAACCTGGGAGCAGTCATGGTAAGAGATGGTGAGATCGTCGCCGTCCACAACAAAAATCAAACTGATGGAGAATGGTTCGGCTTCAATACTGCTTATGAAGGCAACAAAGGAATGAAATCCGCTATAAAACTCTTGATATTATCTCTCGGCCTAGAAAAAGGGTATGTCGGCAGTGTCTTGGAAGGACTCCCAGCTACCTGTGAAGACCCTCTAGCTATCATCCCCGTCGGCAGAACTGCTGCTGAATATAATCGTATCCTCACAGAAGAAGGACTGCCTTTTGATAACGTCGAATCAGCCAGGGAGCTGATGAAACGTCTTGGCATCCCTGAAATTGAAAAGATAAAATTTACTTTAGAAGAAGCGCAACAGGTTCCAGCGCAGCAGCTAACCATAGATGATCTGCTTAATGGAACAACTCTGCCTCCAGCATCAACAGGATCCAGTAAACCAAGAGTGATCACCAGTAAATTATACAAATACCAGATGAACGAATTGGTCAGACGCCTAAGCTGGTGCCCTAAACATTGGGATGGTAATAATAAGCTACCTAAAGGAGCTAATGGTGTGTCGATGATTACCCTTTCATTGAACCCGACTACAGCCGTATTGTACAGAAGAATTGTCTATGGTATGATTGATACGGATGGAACTGTCAAAGAAGGTATAGGTCAGGAAGGTTTCGCAGAATGGGTGGCAAGATTTGGGTATGATCTGGAAATGTTCTTTGAAGAAGCGAAGAAAGGTGATGCCATCGCCCTCGGTACTATTGGGGGATCCTCAACTGACTTCGCTAGGACCATTGCTGGATTCCAGGAGAACCATATCGTCTTTCCAAAGATTGTCAGAGACTTAACTATCGCCGGCAGAGAAGTGGCCCCATTCAGTTACGAACTGGAAGGGGAAATCATGAGTAAAAAAACATTTGATCAGGTGAGGTACGCATTAGAACGGGCTGGCGATTCGATAGAGGAAAAAGCTCTTGGAAAGGGAAGGAAAAGTCTATCAACAAGAAAAGAGATGTACACAGGAGTAAAGACCGGTACGGCCAGTGAAACTGCATGGGCAGTAGTTGAATCTTTGATAGAAATAAAAGAAAGAGCTGGCTCAGAAGAAATAAAATACGCCCTGGCGGCGACTGCTCTCCCAGAAGAGGGGAAAAAAACTTTACAGGCTAGTATGAAAAAAAGAGTCTTCGCCGGGACCATCTTCAAGCCGATGATCACTGAAATGGTCAAAGAGATACATGAACACCCGGAACTATACGCTCCCGGTGTTTCACTCAAGGAAAGAGAAGAAGCACAGAATACCTGCCTGGCGTACATTAGCGAACATCCCGCCGACAAGCTGCCGGAAACTTTCGGCATCATCTCAGACGGAGAAGCTGAGAAACAGATGCAAGGAGCCTATCAACTAGCCCAGAACTGCCTCACCAGCCTTTCGCCAGGGACGAACGAACACATGTATTGGGGATTGGTACGAGCTGGCTCTGCTTTAAGACTGCGCGACCACTCTTTAGGACTTGATAACTTTGATGAAGATAGCCCGCAAAACTCCAACCTATTAAACTACTCAGATATCAAAGAAAGATTGACGGCCCTTACCAATTATAATGTAGCTGAAAAAGATCCGTTAAGAGGACAGGTCAAGGTCGGAGCTCAGACTTTCCTTTCCATGATGCCGGAATAGATGAGCAACAAATATTATAAACTCTTTCTCCTTTCCTCCCGTCCATGGAGATGACGCCTTTAGAAGAAAAGCTGTTCCGTGAAAAAGTTATCCGGGAGTACAAGCTTCAGCAGAAACGCCAGGAACCAAAAGGAAAACCCACAAATATGGACATCCTGCGGGAAGGTCTTAAGAAGATTCTGCCGTTAAACCTGGCTATCGGCATCATCGCCATCGCCGCCATGATCTATCTTAGCGGCTGGGATAACTTTCTTCATCTGCTGATCTCAGGCATCATCTGGATAACGATCATCTCCACGCTGATGTCGACATATCTCAACAAGAAACGTTAAGGGATTCTTCGCAATGATTTTAGAAGGTAACTGTCTTTAGTCGATCTTTCTTCCTGATCCTCTTCGATAGCCTCGACGGTCTCTTCGCCTTTCAATCCCCTTTTGACGATATCGGGAACTTCTTTCTTGAGCCGACTGAAAGTCATCTCCACCTCATCTTCAGCCAGCTGCCGCGATTCCCACTGTAAGTTTACAGCATCTCCTTCACGTCTGGGAACTACCTCGATGCCAAAATGCGGTACAGACTGGCCGGCACCCAGCCCGTTCTGGATGATGATATTCGTCCCCTGGCTGCCCATCCCGGCAAAGACAGCCTTGCTGGTCTTATTGGCGAATGCGACGCATTTCTCAAGGACTCTGCTAGGGACCATCTCTAATATTGTGTAATGTTTTTTAGGGAAGATAGTGATTTGGCCGGGTGTGAACACTTTGTCTTTGACAGCGATAGCTACATCATTGTCTTCGTAAAGGACTTCTGCTCTTCCTTTACCATTGATTATCTCACAGTATTCGCATTCCATCTTTACCTGAACAGGTCGGCGATGTCATCCAGAGAGACGGCATCGTCCTTGTCTTTTTTCACTTTTCTGGTAGGAGACGTCCCAAACTCTCCCGCCGCTTCCGCTTCTTCTTCATCTTCAGACCCTTGCGGCGGTTCTTCTACGTCTTCCTCTTTGCTTTTCCGGGTCTTTTTTGATCGAGGTCTTCTCGCAGTCGGTTTCCTGAACTTTTCAGCTTCCTCAGCTTCAGCTTCATCTTCAGATCCTTGCGGCGGTTCTTCTATCTCTTCGGGCTCATTTTCCGGCCCAGCTTCCAGCTTTTTCTGTACCGATACCACCTTTTTCTTCACACCAAGCTCTTGGAACAGCTGGTTCTGGATGGTCTCTTTGACGTTCCCGATCATCCCAATATCTATCATCTTCTCTTCACTAGGCAGGATCTTGTCGCCGTCTTTCCTTGGTATTACATGAAGGATGAAATGAGGAACTCTCTGACCGGCAGCGGCGCCGTTGGCGGCGAAAATGGTCGTGCCGGAAGCTTTCAGCTCCCGCAACAAAGATTGAGAAACAAATTTAGCCACCAGATAGAGATGGCTCAGCTCTTTGTCAGAGATAAGAGGCATGATCGGATGATGCTGTCTGGGGATCAGCAGCAGATGACCTTTGGCAGCCGGGTTGATGTCAAGGATGATCAGGCAGGTCTCATCCTCGTAGATCTTTTTAGTGGGTATCTTGCCTTCCACGATCTGACAGAAGACGCACTGCTGTTTCTGAAGGGCGGCAATCTCTTCAGGAGACATGCTTCGCAGCTTCTCTTCCAGCTTCTTCCGCTGCTCATCAGTCAGTTCCTCAGCCATGCTAATTTAAGAGAGGAGGAACTTTATAAAAGTATTGCGAGTCCAGAGCGATGACGATATAATATCAGAAAGAATATAAATAACTTAGGAATACTTTAACTGAAAGGGTGGTCTAAGAGTGTCAAAAATGAAGTGGTCTTGCTGCATATTAGCTATATCTATCAGTTCAGTCAGCGCAGCAGCTTATATCGATCCCGGAACGGGGGGGATGATTACCGGTTCTTTGTGGCCGGTCATCGTCGGCATCGTCACCGCAGTGGGCGGCTTCTGCGCCAGATACTTTTACCGACCAGTTAAGAAGAGAGTTATCTCATTATGGCAAAAAATAAGATAGGAGCATGGCTTCTGATAATCATCGTCATCGGTGCTGCCTATCTTACATTCGATACATTTAGGGGTAAAGAAAAAATGGACCAAAAGGTATTGATCATCGGCATAGACGGCATGGATCACAAGGTGACAAAAAGCCTCATGGCGGCAGGGAAACTACCTAACTTCCAGATACTAGCCGACAAGGGATCATTCCTACGGTTAGATACAGTCACCCCGCCGGAAAGCCCTGTGGCCTGGGTCTCTATCTCTACCGGCCTTAACCCTGGAAAACACAATATCTTTGATTTCATACGAAGAGATCCGCAGAGGATGATCCCGGAACTATCTTTAGCCAAGCCAAAGGAAGGTCTAGGTGGCACAAGCTACGAGAGTTATGTGAAAGGAACCCCCTTCTGGAAATTGACTTCTGATGCGGGGATCGATACGACCATCATCCGCTGGCCGGTAACTTTTCCTCCGGAAAAAGTATCCGGAAAGATGTTCTCTGGTCTCGGCGTCCCGGACATAAAAGGATTTCTCAGCGGTTACAGCTTTTATACTTCCGATAAGACCTTTGAAGCGGCTGATAAAGAGAAAGTGATTTCTGTTTCCGTTGAAGACAGCCAGGTCAACACTTTCCTGACCGGACCACGAACCATAAAAAACGGCGAGATCATCGACGTCACTACACCACTTGTCATCTCTCTAACCCCTAGTCGGGATCATGATGCGGTATTTGCAGTCGACGGACAGACTTATCAGTTAAATAAAGGAGAGTGGAGCCCCTGGATAAGAGCAACATTCAAAGTAAGCTTATTGAAGAAGATCACTGCTACTTTCAAAGTTTATCTGATAGACACCGAACCTTTCCAGATGTACATGACCACTTTACAGATCGATCCTGAAAACCCGGTGCTGGACATCTCTTATCCAGGCTCATATTCATCGGAATTGGCAAAGGAGATCGGCCCGTATTACACGTTAGGGATGCCAGAAGAGACTGACGGCTATGTCAACGGACGGCTTGACCGCAAGGCCTTCCTCGAACAGACACGAGAGATAGAAGAAGAAAGGACAAAGATGTTCTGGAAAGAATTTAATCTCTTCAAGACCAAAAAACAAAGCCTGCTGGCTTTTGTTTTCGACACTTCAGACCGGCTGCAGCACGTCTTCTGGAATGAGAAAGTTCTGGAAGATGATAGACCTGGATTGGCCATCGACAAAGCCCTGCTTGATTATTATCAAGAGAAAGATGCTTTTCTGGGAAAGCTTCTTGGACAGCTTGACGAGAACACGCGGCTGTTTATCATCTCCGACCATGGCATCACTTCTTTTGAAAGGGCCGTAAGCATCAATAATTGGCTGGTAGAGAACGGTTTCATGACCGTCAATAAAGAGTTAGATGGTAAAGAAGACCCGCTGTTCCAGACCGTCGATTGGACCAAGACCAAAGCCTATTCATTAGGATTCACCAGCATCTATGTGAATGCTGAAGGACGTGAAAGCAAAGGGATAGTCAAAGATAGAGAAGCGACAGTCACAGAGATGATCGATGGATTGGAAGAGCTGAAAGATCCGAAGACCGGGAAAAAAGTCATCTATAAAGCCTATAGAAAAGAAGAGCTCTATTCTGGAGGTTATCTTGACAACGCGCCGGATATCATCATCGGTTTCAATCCCGGTTACCGTATGTCCTGGCAGACTGCGGTCGGTGGTTTCGGTCCAGAGACGATCATCGATAACGAAAAGAAATGGAGTGGAGATCATCTGGTAGACCCGAGCTTCGTGCCAGGAGTGCTGTTCAGCAACATGAAGATCAACCAAGAGAAAGCTTCACTGCTGGATATCGCCCCGACGATCCTTGGTTCCTTCAACATTAAACAAAAATTAGACGGTGAGGACTTGCTGCAATGAAAAAGAAGTCATGGGTGTTGTTACTATTATTATTCGTCAGCGGAGGACTATTAGTGTTCCATCTTCCGGGACAAAACCTCACCAGCGGAGCGGTAGCAGAGACAAGAGCATACGAATGCTCAGACTGCAACGTCATCTTCATCCTTATAGATACCTTAAGAGCAGATCATCTGCCGATGTATGGTTACCAAAGGAATACTGCCCCTAATCTTCAGGCGCTCGCTGACAACGGCATCGTTTTCCGGAATGCTCTCGCCCAGAGTTCCTGGACCAAACCGGCTACAGCAACCTACTTTACCGGCCTCTATCCTAAGAACCACCAAGCTGATACCAACGAAAGAAAGCTGACGGAAGAGAAGCTGTTGCTGCCAGAAATTCTTCAGGATAACGGCTTCAATACTCATGCTTTCATCGCCAATCCCGCCGTCGGGACCACCGCCGGGTTCAACCAAGGGTATGATACTTTCATCGAGAAAACGTACCCGGATGACTACTCTGACACGCTGAACGGAGAGATAATCCCTTTCATCGAAAGCCTTAACAAGACCAGCAAACAATTCATCTATCTTCATTACATGGATCCCCATTACCCTTACGAACCAAGAGAGAAAAATTTCTTTTCTTACAATGACAGCGTGGAAAAGTTCATCAACGATGTTTTTGCTTCTGGATTCTCCCTGAATGCCTCTGGTTTTGAAGAGACCTATGAAAAAAAGACCGAGATCGCCAGGGTGATGATGGGATTGTATGATGACGAGATCCTTTATAACGATAAGATGATCGGTAACGTCCTGGCTGCCCTGAAGAGAAAAGGGATGTATGAAAACTCCATCATCATCGTCGTCTCCGACCATGGAGAAGAGTTTATGGATCATGGCAGTTTCCACCATGGTGAAACCCTTTTCAACGAGATGCTGAAAGTTCCCTGGATCATGCGCCTGCCGAACAAGGTGCATCTGGAAGTGGATAAGATGGTTGGGGAGATCGACCTGATACCGACTCTTCTTCCTCTGCTGGATATCAATCCCCCCGAAGGTATAGACGGCATCAATGTTCTCAGCAAGGAGAAACATGACTCCAGCTTTGCCGAACTTAACTTACGAGGCCATATCTTCAGCTCCGTACAGACGCCGGAGGATAAGCTTATCACTGGAGTCATCGACAAGCCGGATGTCAAGACATTGCTGCCTTATACTTGGTTTGAGAAAGAGACAGAGATCACTTTCAAAGGCACTTCTGTAAACATACCGATCATGTCATTCTATAAGAATCAGGATATCAGTATCTACCGGGATGGACGGATGATCCTTAACCGTATCGTACCGCCGTTCTCTGGAGGAGGATTTACTCTTAACTTCGAGGATGAAGAGGAGAAGACGTTGAAGATCGTCTCTGATACGCCTTGCACCAAAGTTTCCAAGATCAGCGGCCGTGAGGAAGATCAACGCTGCTTGAGTTTCGGGCTCATCAGATCACCATATCCGGAACTAGACAAAGGCTTACAGCCATTCTATGGTTACTTCCGACTGCAGTCTGATCCTCAGGAGTTAGAGAACCATTATGTAGACCCCAGCATGCAAGACCGCGTGAACGCCATGGAAAAAGAGATCGATCGATACAATGAAAAGAAGGTTTCAGAGAATAAAGAAGAGGTTGAATACACGGAAGAACAGCTTAGGGCGCTGAAAGCATTAGGATATCTGAATTAAGTGAATTAAGATGGCAACGCTGAAAGATCTTGAGGAAAAAAGTATCTTTATCATCAGAGAAGTGTACAGCCGGTTCAAGAAGCCGGCAATCCTCTGGAGCATCGGCAAGGATTCGACAACATTATTGTGGCTGATCAGGAAAGCGTTCTATGGGGAGATCCCGTTTCCAGTCGTGCATATCGATACTACCTTCAAGTTTCCGGAGATGTATGCGATGCGCGACCGCTTGGCGAAAGGATGGGGTTTCAACCTGATCGTGGAAAAGAACGAGGATGCTCTTGAAAGAGGAATCGGTTACAGTACTCACGATGCGTTTACCTGCTGCGACGAGCTGAAGACCAAAGCGCTGAAGAAAGCCGTCGAGAAACATGGTTTTGATGCTGTTCTGGTGGGTATCAGAAGAGATGAGCACGGCATCCGCAACAAAGAACGCTATTTCTCGCCTAGAGACAGCAACTTCGGATGGAATGTTGTCAAAGAGAAAGAGATCAAAGAGGGAGATAGTAACTTTGTCTCTTTACAGGATGCTGAACTGGATGGTTTTGGAGTCTATGCGACAGAATTTACGGAAGGCACCAGCCACGTCCGGGTCCATCCGCTCCTTCACTGGACCGAACTGGACATCTGGGAATACGCTTTACAGGAAAAGCTGCCGATCTGCAGTTTATATTTTGCGAAAGACGGCCAGAGATACCGCAGCCTGGGCTGTCAGCCGATCACCGAACCTATCAGTTCGCAGGCAGACACTGTAGAGAAGATCATCGAAGAGCTGAAACAGAGCAAGAGCAAAGAGCGAGACGGCCGCAGGCAGGACAAAGAGACCGAGCACATGATGCAGAAACTCCGAAGTTTGGGGTATATGTGATCTTTTAGATTTTTAATCACAGAGAAACTCCTGCACATTTCTGAAATGCAGCTTGACAAACCGCCGAGGTTCCAGCTTCTTCTCTTTGAGCATCTGCAAGGCTTCTTTCACATGCGTCGATCCTTTAGGGATCTCAAAACCAGCTTCCTGGCTCAAGTATTGCAGCTGCTTCAAGCCGGCTGCTCTCGCCAGTATCGATGCCGCCGCTACTTCTACATATTTAGAATCAGCCTTCTCTTCGATGATATCACCGACGGAACAGCCGGGGTATTTATCGACCACATGTTTGCCCGGACCGAGATCTTTCCGAGAATCAGCATGAAGCTTGTTCAATATTTCGGTAACGCCAGAGAACCGGTTGTATTCTTCCGGCAGGAGACTGATGACTTCACAAGGAGCGATCCTCCTGATCTTCTCGGCTAAGGGCAGGATCTCAGCGTCACGCAAGGTCTTGCTGTCAGCCGCTCCAGCTTCTTTCAGCTGTTCACGGATAGTTTCATCAGCTTTCACCGCCGCTACCACCAATCCGCCGAAAGTATCTCCTTTCAAGGTTTCATCGCTGCCGATGAACCAGCCTGATTCCTTGCGGAAAGTAATTTTCTTAACCTCTTTAAAGCCCAGACTTTTTAATTCCTCGGCAACGTCATCAGCGTCTTTACCTTGCAATAACAATTTCCCAGAAGTGTAATATACCAAAGAGACCGTTCCTTTACGAAGACGAAAATCTTCGTGGATAGTTTTTGGAGTTTCAATAGAATATCCTTTTTTTAATAATCTTTCTATATCCTCTTTTGTAACATCTTCAAACACCGTCATAATAAAAAATAACGTGGCTTGAATTTAAAAAACTATCTTAAAAATCCCCTAATGATTTCTGTTTCTTAGCTTCTTCTACTTTTTGATAAGACCGCCAACTTCTACGGAAAAGGTGTGCATATTCCTCATGATGTTCTTTAAGAAATTTTTGAGTCTTAGGATCGCTCATATAACCAGAACCAAAATCTATGCCGATCTCTGTCTTTAAATGTTCAATATATCTGTCTCTAATCACTTTAGCAATGATAGAAGCGGCTGCAACAGGAATATGGTTAAGATCAGCTTTATGTTCCATCAGCAGCGTCGCTTTCTCTTTAAGATTAGGCGGCAGCTTACTCAGAAAGTAAGTCCTATATGATTCAATATTGACACTAGGACAGTCGACGATGATCACATCTGGTTTCATCTCTGAGACCAGTCTTGCTGAAGTATCAGCTTCCAGCCAGTTAAGGTTTGATTCAGCTAATGAGAGATCTATCGCGTCAGGTTCGATCATCTCTACCCTAAAATCATGGACAACTTCCCTGATCCTTTCAAAAAGTTCTTCACGAACTTGAGAACTGAGCAATTTGCTGTCTTTGACACCCATCCATCCTAATTTCTGGATGCCTTCAGCATCGACAGCTAACGCTGCCATGACCAATGGGCCGAGGACAGGACCTCTACCGGCTTCATCGACACCGACAGTGATAATTTTCTTTTTTTTAGGCGGCATGATCTTATCTATAATAGAAACTACTTTAAAAGCTTAATCAAAAACCAAACCACAGCAAACGGCGGTGTATGTTGATAGATTAGCACGTTATTGGGTTTTTGGTCCTTCTTGTTGATTGATCACTGCAACAAGCGGCCTATAATACCCAGGAAGAGATCAAAGCGAGAATTACAATCCGAAAGCGTTGGTAAACTCCCGCATCCTTCTGAACTCTGACAAGAAGTTAAGACCTTTTTCAGTGATCACGACTTTCTTGGAACTTTTCCTTTTCTTCTTGGCTTCCACCTCTTCCACCTGCACCAGCTCTTTCTCGATCAGTTCGTCAAGATAGTTGTTAAGCAGCTTGTGAGAAAGGTTTGACTTGTACATCAAGTGGGTCGGCTTGATCGTGCCGCCTTTGTTCTGGATAGCCAGCAGGATGTCAAAGATGAGTTCCAGCCGTGAACGGCGTGAAGCAGTCATGTTCGGGTCACCCTCCCATATGCATATAGGATCAGCAGGAAGCCGATGAGCATCAGCAGCTCGCCGATGACATATAATCCCGGAACCATGAACACGAAGATGAAAAAGAACTGCGCCAGCAGGATGAAGACAAACGAGATCATGACCATCTTAGCATTCTTGTTCTTGTCAGTATTAAGGTAATTCTTGTAATAGTTGAGGACTATCAAAGCAAGCAGCACGGCGCTGGTCAAGTAAAAGACGAAGTAGCGGAAGTTGCTGACAAACGAGACCAGCAGTACCAGATAGACAAAAAGTCCGATCTGTGACAGCTCGTAAAAGCGGTGCAGCCTGTCTCTCGATTTCTGTGAGATGAAAAAGATCAGCAGCCAAGCGCCCAGCAATGGCGCCATCTGTAGGAAAAACGCTGCTCTATACAATAAAGCTGAGAACTGCAGTCCCGGACCAGCCAGCGGCTGCAGGACAACTGCCGTAACATCTCTTAATGGAGTGTAATATAAGACGCTGTCTGTGAATATCTTTGAAAAGAGGCTGACAGCTACCATGACAAAAGCTAATGAGAAGTATGCGAACTTGTTCTGATTGTTGATCCTGTACAGCCGGAAACTATAGGCCGCAATCAGTAAAGCCACTACTAAACTGACCATATCAAACATGACATCCCAGCCGTTGAACCAGACTGGCGTAGTAAACAAACGGAACATGGCAAAACCCCCCAATTTATTGTTGCTGTTCTCTACCAGCAGTCATGCTGCTGATAATACTCTTAATACTCTTAAGTAACAAATCAGAATGACCCTTTAAAAAGATTATGGTTCTTTCTTCTAAAATAGCTTTCTGAATATGCATATCATAACCGATTTATAAAGGATCTGGTTTATAGCAGATAAACCTCAAAAACACCTCCTTTAAGACATTACCAGGCTGCCCTGCTTGCCTGGCTTTTTTCTTTTGTTTTAAGCAAGGTATAAAAAGAGGACCTACTTAGGAGTTGACGAGAAAAATGATAAGCTTGAGTGACAAAGTTGCCGGTCTACCCCTGCATATGCGGTTAAAAGTAAAGTATTTCTATCCTAATACGTATCATGCTACATCTATCGCTGATATTCTTGAACATAAAGGAGAGATAGAGCCTACTCCCTCTAAACCGCTCTTAAGATACCAAAAATTTGCTGGTAAAGCGGTCGTTCTTTTGGACAAATGCCGGTATGAGGAACGCGGAACATTACCATCTCTAGAAGAAGTAAGACCATTAATCGATGGTAGCTACGATCCCTCAATCATAGAGGAACACCTGCGAATGCTGGAAGATATTTTTGACCGCCTTAACAATGGTGTTCTTGTTGATCAGACTGGAAAGCTTCCTCTTAACTCTGATTTAAGCATATCTAACGGAACAACGGCGTATGATCTGACTTTAATGTATTGGCCGAAATTTGACCGGTTTAAGTTAATACACTATAACTCTCATGGTCCTGATCAGCCAGAAACACTGCAAGAAAGGCTTCTAGCCAGAAATCCACATCTACTTCCAGATCTATCTTAGATTCTCTCCCCCAGCAAGGGAACAAATGCTTATAAACCATATTTCCCCATGAACAGACATGGTCATTCTCCGACAGAAAGTAGCCCTCACAGAATCCCATGTCCTGGAAGCTAGGGAAGAAGCCAAACAATACCTTGCCCAGCTAGATGATTCGTTCTTCTACCACCGCCAAGGTCATACGTTCAAAGGCGTCGTTCCGGCAGCAGAAGCTATCGCCAAAGAAGAGAAGCTGTCTGAACAGGAGATCATCATCGTCACTCTGGCAGCTTTGTTCCATGACACCGGTTATACGCAGAAATATCTTAACAATGAGATCGTCGGCGCTGCTTTCGCAGAACGGTACATGAAAAGCAGCCCTTTGCCGTACAGCCTGGTGCAGCTGAATCTTATCAAAAAAGCCATATTATGCACCAACCTTAATAATAAGCCCAAGACCATCCATGAAAAGATCCTGAGGGATGCTGATCTTTCTCCCATCGGCAAGAAAGGTTTCTTTGACTGGATGAAAGACTTGCAGAAAGAATCTTTAGCTCATCCTGAATCGGAACTGGCGCCGTTTGCCAAAGAAGAGCGGCGCTGGCTGGCGTTCGAGATCGATTTCCTGGAAGAGAAGCATCGCTGGCTGACTAAAGGGGCCAAGAAACTGTTCGAGACCCAAAAGCAAGAAAACATCAAAAGATTGAAGAAGCTGTATGCCAAACATCCTTATTCTAGAGAGATAGTAAGTTGAATGGGTGAGCATCGCCAATTCGTGAGCGGTACAATGCGTCTGTGAGAACTATTGAGGGAGGGGATGCACCCTACGGGAAGGTTCAGAAAAAGAGTCCATCTTTCTGGAACCCCCAGAAATCTCAAAGAAATTTCTCGAGGGATCCCACATTCTGATCGCTTCAACCAAAGAGCGAGCCGGCATTGCTCACGAAGAATGAAACTTACTAAAAACTTATTCCAGAGGCACGCCGCTCCATAAGGTCCAATCTTCTGACGGCGAATAACCGCCGAAGACGAAGTACGGCGGCTGGTTTTGGCCGAAGAAACCATAACCGACCTGACCCCAGCCTCTTCCCTGGCTTATCCCGGAACCTTTGCCATAGACGGGCATGCCGAAATGACGCCAGGTTTTCATCACTGAATGGAAACCAGTCACATCCGTGGTATAATCGGCGCCAGGCTCGACGATCAGTTCGCCTTTGTAGCCGCTTTCTTTTAGTGTTTTCACGATATCCCGCACCGGCGTGTTTCCTTCACCAGGAGCGAGATGATCGTCGTGATAACCGTAATTGTCATCGAGGTGGACGTGGCCGATATAAGGGGCCATCTTCTTGACTTTCTCCAGCATCCAGTCGTTAAAATCATTGTCATTCTGCAGCAAGGTCTTGCCGGGGTCAGCCTTCCAGTATTTCCGCCACATGTTAAGATGTCCGGTGTCGAAAGTGATCGTGATGTGACTCTCTGCTCTTTTCTTGGCTTCATCTTCAGAGATCTTGTTCTGCTTCAATAATTCGACCATCTTTTCCCGGCTGCCTTTGACAAGGTCGATGATCTCATCGGGATGAGCGCCGTACTGCTCCGGGAACAGATTTTCCATGGCTACCTGCAACGGTTTGCCTTGCCTAAGCTGTCCTTTCTTCTGCAGGTCATCTGTCTGCCGCATCGCTTCCATCGCTAATCTTGCATAAGAATCGTACGCTTCTTTCAACGCATAGCCGTCGGCGCTCTGCACGTTACGGATAGTTTCTTTCGCTTCTTCAGCCTGCGCCCACTGCGAAGCGGACGCTTCCCGTGAGTAACGCAGACGTTTTTGAAATTCTTTGATATGATCGTTGATGACCTGAGTAGGAAATTTCGCATCATCTGGAACCAGTCCCGGAAGGAGGTCGCGGGCTTGCTGCTTCAGGCGCCATTTCTCGCTCTCGTCCATGCTGCTCTCGATCTGTTCATAAAACTCTTTCGCTTTCTCCAACTTCTTGATGTTCTTGACGTACTCCTCAAAGTCACCGCCGTAATAGACAGCCCAACCCCGGCTGTTGGCCGCTTGCGTCTCTAACGTTGCGATGATATAGGCCTCCTCAGGCTTGACTTTGATCTCATTTTCAGACTTAGCCTCAGCAAATCGCACCCAGTAGGAATCTTTAAATTTCGTTTCGGGTAATCTTCCTTTCTTCCACTCCCGCCAGGCATCTTTGGCCCTATCAGTCATCTCTTCCGCTTCTTTCTGCAGATCTGTCCATTCCAGCTGTTGAACCTTAAACTGTTGGTTCTTGGAATCAAACACTGGAACCCTTTCTTCCGGATCAATCTTGTTGCCGAAGTAATCGATATAGTCGCCTGGTTTTACAGTATTGCCTTTAGGATCAGTAAATGACTGGCCGCCTTTCTCCTGCCAGAAATCATTGCCTTCCTCGAAACGGTTCCACACCGGCCGGGAAACTTTCCGGTTCTTACGCGCTTCCTGGATCAGGCTGCCGGTCCTGGTGTCCACGACGCGGTAGGAGGTCCTTTCTTCTTCCCCGGGATACATCTCAAACTTGCCTTTCCATTTATCATCTTTATTCCATTCAGCATCAGCTACCGGCCTTTGGAACTCACCGGTATGGACTACGACCGGTCCGCCTTTCGCCACGTCAGCGGCGAACTCGATAGCTCTTTTAACTTCATTCAGCGAGAAGGTCTTGCTCTGCTTGGAGAAGTTACCTTGCTGGTCCATGCCCGCTAAACCATAAACACCCACGGTAGAGTGCGTGGTGAAATCAACCCGGTTGGCTTTTCCTAATTCGACCAAAGCCTGACGCTGCTTGAGACCGTACATCTCCGGCGTCTGTCCTTGCCCCGAACCTTTCCCGGAGCCGGTGAAGACAAATTCCAGTTTCTTGGCTCCCGGTCTCAGCTTGGAGGCGATGGCTGTAACATTGGGCACCGGACCAAGACCAAGGCTCATACCCAGATCGCCGATGCTGACCCCAATATCGTTGGTGGCTTTAGGACCTTCGTGTACTTCATGAGAATGACCGTGATGCGTCGCTACCTCATAACCGCGTTCCATCGGATTATAATACCCTGTACCAAATTGGACCATGTTTTAGAGAAGATTTTTAGGATATATAAAGGTTGGGCTTTAAAACCTATCTCCTAGACTGTCAAAAAGATTAAAAACTCCAGTCCTCTCTTTTTTTTGTATGGAACCCTCCTATAAGATTCTCGACCAGAGCGAGGATGTCCTGTTCATGGCCAAAGGCAGTACATTAGCAGAACTATTTGAACAGTGCGGCCTGGCTTTCCAACAGACACAGGCAGAACGGGAATTGATACAAGCAAGAGAGAAAGTGAAGATTCTCGGAGAAGACCGCAATGTAGAAAATCTGCTTCTCGACTTCATGGATGAATTATTTTTCTTCCGTGACTACAAGCAGATGATATTTAGAAATTTCCAGATCAGCATAGAGAAAAGAGAAGGGAAATACCAACTCTCCTGCATAGCTGCCGGCGAGAAGCTTGATCCTTTACGACACGAGAAACAGAAGGATGTAAAAGGTATCGAGGCGTTCAAAGTGCAGTCGGCGGAAGAAGGCTGGAAAGCGCAGATGCTGTTGAAAAGGACTTGATCTTATCTTCCCGTATACCAGTCGTGTCCTGTCACTTCAGTCTTATGCTGGTAGGCGTTGGAGATGCTGGCAGCCACCATCTGCGTCAATGAAGCGGCCCTCGCCGTCTGTTCTGTAAAAGAATAATTGCCTTGATGCACCGCATTGATCCTTTCGGCAGCCGCAGAATTGAGGTACGCTGCCCGCTGTTCGTCAGCCCGGCTGATGTATCCTTTCTCCTGGATAGAATTCTTGAGAGTTAAAGCATCCTGATATAATTCACCGATAGGTTTCTCACTCAACGGCTGATAGCCAGCAAACTCGTTGGCTGCCGTCCCGTATTGGATGTTTCTTGCTTCCGGCGGTAGATCGACGGCTTCCCTAAAGACAGTCTCTTCTAAAGAATCTTCTTTTACCGTCTCTTTCTCTTCTTCTTTCTTGTCGTCTGCTATACCGTGAAGCGTGTTGATAACGTCTTTCCCTTCCTTGCTAACATCTTTGGTCTCTTTGGAAGCCACCTGCGGGATCGGTACTCTCTGCACCCATCGCAGTTTTTCGCTGATCTCATCCTCGCTTTCCTTGATGAGGCGTTCCATCTCTGCGATCTCCTTCTTGCGCTCTTCTTCCCTCTTCTTGAGACGTTTGATACGCTCTTCCGGCGGCAGCTTGGACAGGTCTTCTTTAGCCATGGAGATCTAGAAGACAACGCAGGTTAAAAGGTTTTTGGAAGGAAAAGGGTAGTGTCCCCCTGATCAAATATTCAAAACAATCACCAAGCGATCATCCGATGCGCTTTCTTGAAGTTGTGGAAAGCCAGCCAGCTAGCTCCTATAGAATAACCGACCAGACTGCCCTCATCACCGATCAGTTCTTCAAGCTTATCTTCCAGCTCTCGTTTCTGACGAGACGACTGCCCTTTAGACTTCTTAGCAGCTTTCTTCTTTGCCGGCGTGTAGAAATCTCCTAAAAATCTTTCCGTGAAACTTTTGCGGGCAGGTCCTTCTTTCTTCTCTTCTTCCTTCTTTATGCCTTTTGCTTCATCAAGATATAGCTGCAGATCGTCGCCGAGAGACTGCATGGCCTGCTGCACAGATGTAGAGACATCGCCCATCATCAGGATCGTCTCTCGTTCTTTCAATCTTTTATAATTTTCCAATTGTTCGTCAGTCCAACCATAGACACGATATTGTATCTCAACTTCGCCGATATGGACAGGACCGCGCTGATAACCTTCCTGGACAACTTTCAGTTCCGGACGCGTCCTGTAATGAAACGTCACCAGCAGACAGCCGTTGGCCCCAGCACCGTTGACATCAACCCTTCGGGAAGCTAAGATCTCCAGATCCAGCATGCTGCCTTCGAACGCTGAGATTATATCAGGTTTCTTCATGCTTGAAGATTTCAACGTTAATTTTTCAGTATGACGCAGGTACGGTTTGACCCAGGTTAAGTACATATTGATGATCTCAAAATGCTGCTGGAGATAATTAAGCATGAAACGACGGCGGTTGGCATGTTCTTTGTGAGTGCTTTTCTTCCATTGCATGAACTGGCGTAGATGTCTGCCCAGAACTCGGGTGACGTTAAGGTTGAAATTTTTCTCCAAGTCCCTGAGATGGTTCTCCAGTTCGTCGGCTGTTCGGAACGGCGGCGCGTCGAAGAACAAGTCAGGCAAGGTCACGAACTCCAGCTCCCGGGCCATGCCGTAGACGGAAGCCGCGCTCTTGCCGCCGCCCTGCACCAAGTCCACGAACAAGCCTTTCAACGTGATCTCAGCGCTTCTTCCCCGCTGTCCGAACGGTTTCTGTAATTCTTTTTCTGATTCCTCGTAATATTCCATCCTTTCGTCGATGATACGCAGCTCACGGACCATCTGGAACAGCTCTTTGATCATCTTGCCGACGGTAGCTAAGAACTGAGAGATCTTGTCCTGCTGCGCTCCCAACCTTTGCTGGGTCACGCCGAAGAAAGCCGAGTTCTCAGCAGCGGCAAAAGAATCTTCCAGCTTATCAACTTTCGAGAAACTTTCTCTGAGGCTGTGAAGTATCCAAAAATACGGTTCTTCCAAGCTGAGATCATAGACTTCATACACCAGCCTGAATGTCTTTCGAGGCTTCGGAAAACCAGTCTTTTGAAAGTCGCCACCGTCACCAGTAGAAACTATCTCTGCCATCTCTTCATCGGCATCGGCAGGGCTCAGCTTACTGCCCGGAACCGGTTTGTAGAGATTGGTCTTCTCATCTTTCTCGTACTTCTTGTCTTCGTCTTTTTTGATGAAGCCGTGTTCTACCAATAGTTCAGACCTATCCATGATCACTCCTTTTTTGAGAGGTAATGGCCTTTATGTTTAATAAATGTATCGCTGATCAGGGAGATTATAGAAGACTTTATATAGCACATTTTCTTCTCTTTTCTTTAGATGACCAGATATAAGATTCCCAGTGATAGATTAGTAAAGATCTTTCCAGAGACAAGTCCGTTAAAATTAAAGTTTCGAGACGTTTTCGATGCCAAAGAGTTCTATATCGCCATGAAAGAATGGCTTTTGGAAAACGGTTGGAAAGATACTCAAGGCACTTCCGAATTCTGGGAAGCAAACTATGACGAGAAAGTTACCCAGGACGGCGCCAAGGAGATCTGGGTCTGGTGGAGATTGAGCAAGGATGCCCCTGTAGCCAAATATCTAAAATACCATCTGGACATCGATTACCATTTCCTACATATCTTGCCGGCGGAAATCATCCAAGACGGGAAAAAACTAAAAGTTAACAAAGGGGAAGTAGAGATGTTCATCAAAGCTTATATTGAAGAGAAATATAAAGAAGATTTTGAAAAGAACAGCTTCTTGAAGAGCATCAAAGGGATCTTCTCAAAAAGGATCTACCACAAAGAAGTCGACATACGGAAAAAAGAACTATACCAGGAGATGTATGCCCTGCAGAATTTTGTAAAACAGTGGTTCAAGCTGAAGAGATACCTGCCGTACGAAGAAGCCAGAAATTTCTTCCCATCCAAAGCCTGGCCTTCTCATATCAAAGAAGAGTGATTTTTCTATTTTATTTCTTACAATCATTTAATCGACTTAAGAAAGGTACGTATTTAGTTGCGTTCTTTGTGAGCGCAGCACGGCGTCATTATGGCGCATATTCTAAAATAACTTCAAGCGCGCCATCGCCTCAATGGGCTCTGAAAAATCAAAGATTTTTGGAACCCCCAGAAATCTTAAGATTTCTCGTGGGCGGCGCTCACCCACTTAACTAAATACGTACTAAGAACGAAAACATTAATAAAGAATTTGACTAAAACAAGAACCTATGCCCCGGTGGCTTAGTGGCTATAGCACCTGACTTGTAACGGTGCTTTTGCTGATGTGTTTACACAATAACAAAAAGCGCATCAGGCAATCAGGAGGTCGCGAGTTCAACTCTCGCCCGGGGCTCTTTTTCTTCTACCATCTCTTTGGCCTTCTTTTTAGCCAGCTTGTGGGCCAGATGCAAAGGTTCCGGCATCTTATGAGGGAACTGGATCGTCTTCTGGACAATCTGTAAAGCAGAACCAAGAGTTACCTGCTGGCCGGGAGAGACATACACCGGTTTAGCATACTCACGGGTCCTGATCTCAAAACCAAGAATCTCGCCATGAGCTTTGATGCGGCCATCTTCAAGATCGCCAAACAGCATGCTGTCAGTCACGCCGATGGTAGGTTTGTTCAAAGCCAGGCCGACGTGAGAAGCGACTCCTAAACCTCGAGGATGGTTGACACCAAGGCCTTTCACCAAGACGATATCAGGCTCCTGTTCCAGGCGGTCAAAGGCATCGATGATGGCCGGCATCTCCCGATAGGCGACATAACCGGTCTTGTAAGGAAGAGGATTATGGAGGACAGCTGATTTTTTTTCCAGAAATTTCATAGAAGGGTATTCACAGACGACGACCACGGCTACCAACTTGTCACCAGCCTGCGCGCATTCCACACCGCCGATGGTCTTAACATCAGAGAACGTATCACGTAACTGGATGCGGCGGGCCAATCTTGACTGCTCTTTTTTAAGTTCTAACGTGTCCATGGAGTCACCTTTTTTGCTGATGGTAGCTTTCAGAACCAATTCTTTTATAAAGTTTACTACTTCTAAGTGTATAACTCTGTCCGAAATGTATTTATAGGAAAAATCTTTTCCAATCAACCATGGCAAAAAACTGGTGGTGGGGCAGGTCGGCAAGTGTTGATCTTCACGGCTGTGATGCGAAACTCCTTTCAGACCCTAAAGCGATCGCCAGATTTGTCCGCGGGCTGGTCAAAGAACTGAATATGGTACGGGTCGGACCGCCAGAGATCAAGCGCTTCGGCCACGGGAAATTGCGAGGCTATTCTATGATGCAGTTTATCGAGACCAGTACTATTGTAGCTCATTTTGATGAACAAGGCGGCAGGGCATTCATCGATATCTTCAGCTGCAAAAAATATAATGCAAAGAAGATGGGCGTATTCTGCAAGAAATTTTTCAAAGCATCTGAATATAAAGTTGCCGCTTTAGAACGGAAGTAAGCAAACAGAAAGATATTTATAACTAACTTCATTTATCCATTCATAAAAAAGAGGTGTAGCTATTGGTATTGCGAGAGCAAGATAAGCATTTTTTAGCATCGTTGTACGCAGCAGTAGCTGTCATCTTCGCCTGGAAAGGCCTCTGGGACGGCGTCTATGTCCTGCCGTACGTCAGTGAGATGATCTCTGAATCTGCCCTGCCGTTTGTCTTCCTCTCGTTGGGGCTGGCTATGCTAACATTCTCAGGATTGATCTTCAAAGAGTTCGATCCCCTCGGCAGTATCCAAAAAGCGACCAGCCGGATGCTGCACAGCATCCAGATCAGCTCAAAGAAACATAAGTTCTCTATAAAGTACTATGACAAGTCCAGGAAAAAACAGGTCACCATCAAAGCCAACCAGATCAAGAAGATCGAAAAGGGCACCATCATCATCAAGCATCCTGACAGAAGAGAAGAAGTGTTTATCCCTACACATAGGGTGACAGAAGTCCTGTACGAAGGGAAACGCTATTGGAGGCTCTAAGATGATCATCATCGACCAGATCAAGCAGTACTTTTGGTTTGTCTTCGGAGTCATCGGCGTGGTCTTTTTCTGGGTAGGAGTCTGGGATGGGATAGGGTATCTGCCGTATCTAGAAAATCCACTGCTCAGCCTGTTCTTAGGATTGTTCATGTTCGGCATGTCAAAGTTTGTGTTCAGAGATGCCGACCCTTTCGGCAGCGAGACCGAGAAAGAAGTGAGCAAAGTGTTACGAAGAGTCCATAAACATCCACAGAAGCATGAATTCCATATCAAGTACAACGACCACCTCAAGAAAGCGCAGGTTCACATGAAAGCGCAGAAGATTAAAAATATCGAAAAAGGGTTCGTGGTCTTTGAAGAGAACAACAAAGAGATCTTTGTCCCATTCAACAGGATCAGTGAGATCATCCATAAAGGTAAGACCCATTGGAAACGATGAGAAGACACAATAAAAGAGGTATAACCCCGCTGATGGGGACGATCTTACTAGTCTCTTTTGCAGTGGCCGTGGGCGTAGTCGTGATGAACTTCGGCCGCGCTGAAGTGGAAGACGGCGCGCAGTGCGCTATCGAGATAGGACTGAAGCTGGCTAACATCGGGGGCGTGGACCAAGTCTGCTATAACGCCGGGAAAAGAAGCGTTGATTTCACTATCGAAAACGGCGTTAACATCAAGGTGGAAGGCTTCATCTTCAACGTCATCGGCGAGAATGAAGCCAAGAGCGTCGATCTCTCAGCAGCGATGGCCAAGCTAGGCAATTACTTAGGCAGTGTGCCTTATGACACGGCTGTCTCAGGAGCGATCAGGCAGGTGAAGATCACGCCAAAAGTAGTCCTCTACGATGAAGAACAGATCTGTGTCGAAGAGACATTAGTCGCTGAGAATGTTAGGAACTGTTAGACTCTTTCCTTTATCAACTTCTTAAGATCATCGAGATTCTGGATGCCGTTGACGAACGTTCCTTCCGGATAGATGACTGCCACGCTGCCCTCAGCGTTGCAGAATCCTAGGCATTGCGCTTTAGTACAGTAAACTGTCGTGGTGAGACCTTGTTCCCTGATCCAGATCTTCAGTTGATTGACCATATCCGCAGTTATCCGGGGAGCGCAGCTCGGCTTAGGGTTGTCTTTATCCCGCTGGTTGATACACACGAACAGGTGCATCTTTGGTTTAGGAAAATCGATGATTTGCATGGAAAGTCTTTTTTAGCTAGTTTTTATAATCTTATTGTCAAAAAATTGCTCTAGCGATCTCCGGAGGGATTATTTGAATGCCACCGTATTCTTTTAACTTCAATAGGTGCGCATCATAAGTGATAATATATCTGGACTTAGATTCTAAAGCGCACTCAATTATGATATTATCATCTGGATCATCTTTAACAACATTGACTTTTATAGTCGGTTTTACGAGGGTCATAAAAGCGTGGATCTGGAGCAATACCTCTGCTATCTCTTCATCAGAAAAATCGAAATCTCTCTTCAAAACTTTCCGGTACTCAGCAATGATCTCTGGCGAGCCGTAGATCGGAACATTTTGTTTTATCAGGTCGTACAGCAGTTTCTGAGCGACGCTGCCATCCCAAAGAGTAGCCGAGAGCAGCACGTTCGTATCAAAGATAACCACCATCTTACTTGTTCTGCAGGTCTCTCTCGTTGAAACCTTTGCTTTGCAGTTTTTTCTTCGCCTTTTTAGCAAAGGTTTCCAGGTCATTAAGAAGATCTTCTTTACTCGGGGTAGAAATCTTCTTCAACACGATCGTATCTTTAGTACCCACAACCGCAAAGACCGTTCCTACATCAGCATGCAGTTCTTCCCTGACATCTAAAGGGATCACTATCTGTCCTTTAGAAGACATCCTTACCGTTTCTACTGTCATGTTAACCTCCATCTTACTTTCTTACTGTAAGCTTAGCTTATTTAAATATCTTTCGCAGTAAAAACTTATTAATAGGAGATGCTATTCATGACCATATGGAGATCGAATTCGACCTTACCAAGTCCGTGGACGAGAATGCCGGCAAGTATTATGATCTGGCAAAGAAAGCTAAGAAAAAACTAGAAGGCGCCCGTAAGGCCCTGGAAGAAAGCCGACAGAAGCTAGAAAAGCTCCAAAAAGACGAAGCCAGGTTCTGGGAGGAAGAGTCCAAGAAGGAAACAAAAAGGAACCGCAAACGAGAATGGTATGAGAAGTTCCATTGGTTTGTCTCTTCTGAAGGCTACCTTTGCGTCGGTGGAAAAGATGCTACTTCCAACGAGATCGTAGTCAAGAAACATCTGGATAAAGATGATCTTGTCCTGCATACGGACATGGCCGGTTCACCGTTCTTTGTCATCAAAGACGGACAGAAAGCCAGTGAGAAAAGTATCCAGGAAGCGGCTCAGGCCGTGGCTGTCTATTCCAAAGCCTGGAAGCTGGGACATGGTACGGCCGACGTATTTTATGTGAAACCGGAACAGGTCACCAAAGAAGCCAAAGCTGGAGAGCATCTGGCCAAAGGCAGTTTCATGGTCTATGGCAAGACCCAGTATCTTCATCCCAAGTTAGAGTATGCCATCGGGATCCTCGGAGAAGAGGTGATCGGCGGACCGGTTTCTGCCATCGAGAAAAAGACTAAAGTGTATGTTGTGGTGATACCCGGCGGCGAGAAGAAGAGTTCGCTGGCCAAGAAGATCAGGTCAAAGCTGAAAGGCGGCGATCTTGATGATATCATCAAGTTTCTGCCGGCCGGTGGGGCTTCTGTGAAGTAAGGGGAGTTACTTTTTTAAAGAGTTCGTCATTTTAGCCTTCTATCGCCCACGTCGTCTAGCCTGGATAGGACGGGAGCTTGCGGAATCCGTGTAAACAGCTTCAAGCCGGGGTTCAAATCCTCGCGTGGGCATTTTAAATTTCTAGAATCAAATCAAAATCATCACAACATACTAAACGTCTTCATCTGCGGGATCTCTTCACTGCAATAAGGACAGACTCTCGGCCGTTTCCTGAAAGGATCATACTTAAACTGATACTTACATTTCATGCAGGTGCATTGCACCTGGTCGGTGCCGGGAATCTTCTTAAACTGAACATTCTGTTCCTGCTTCTTGAGACGGCTCATCTTTTCCAGATAATCATCGTCAGCATCCCAGCCAGGCGGTCTCGGCGGCTCCACTTTCTTCGGTTTCTCATCTTTTGCCACCGCTTTCCCTTTAAAACACCCAGGGCAGACCATCTGCCGGTACTCAAAATGGAGCCGGAACTGGTCAGAAGGGACGAAATTGCCGCAACGCTTGCATTGAGCCTTAACTGGATTCATAAAAGGTCTGTTACAGAAGGGATTTTTATACTTTTGGATTGTGGAATTGCTATATCTGTCATCACAATAATTCCTGACGGGAAACTTTCTGCACTTTCTCTTTGAAATAAGCCTGTTCCAGTAGATACTTCAGCGCCTCTGGGATCTTCCTGTGCTTGATGCTAACCCTGGCTTTAACGCGGCCGTCTTCCTCAAACACATCCTTGTTCTTCTTCCGAAAATCAGCAGCATACTCTTTCAACCTTAAAGGCGGGCCGTCCCTGATCTCTTCTTTCGGCAGTTCTTTCTTCTGCAGGATGAAGTAGAAGATACCTTTACCATTCCAGGACCAACCAGCTTCTTTTACCGTGAAAGCAGATAATCCCTCTTGTAGGAACTGGAAGGCTTTGAGCAGTTTGCTGCCGACCACGTCATTTTTACCTGACAATGGCACGACTTCCAGATAGACCGCAGGCAACTTCCCAGCTTTCTTTAGGATAATTTCTGTTGTCAGCTCCTTGCTTTCAAAGAAAGACGCAGACGGTTTCTTCAGATATTCTCTGGCTTTCTGCCGGAACAGCTGAAACTTCTCTACCGTCAGAGCAGCAGCGGCATTACGGTCCTTATCGACCGGGTCGATCACTATCAAAGGTGACTGGGTCTTGGAACTATTAAGATGGAACAAAGCGTCTTTACGAGGATATAACTTCTCGACATCAACAACCTGCTGTTGCCGCCATTTCTGTGAAGCTTCTAATAATTTGCTGAAAGAACCGTAATTGATGGTCATGATCTCCAGAACATAACCGCTGAAACCGCCGATATAGGATTCTGCTCCGTATAGGGTGTTAGCTTTACAGAACTGCTTGGTCAAGCGGATCTCATCTTTAACTTTAGCCGGTCTAGAAGCCACCCAACGGGCATGCAGCGGCGAGACATCAGTGATGTTGATCGCTTCTTCTGACTGTTTAATATCAAGTATCGGGATGATCTCCACGTTATAATTATCCTGCTGGAACTGGAAGTAGTCACGGCTGCCATGGAGACGTTCGATCTTCATCTTAGGAAACGCTTTTTTGACGATAGGCTCGAGAAGGTCCGACAGCTTTGAAGACTTGTCTTTATACTTTTGATAATCATACAACACGAAGATATCAATGTCATGGTTCTTGGAAAGCCAAGTATCTTTAGCTCCAGAACCGCCCAGCTGTGGCTTGGCATCTTTCAACAGTCTGGCAAGGGCCTTCTCGCAATAGTCCACTGTCTGCCTGAACCCGTCCCGTTCGGCTTTGGTCGGGATAATCTTCTGCAGAACTTCTTTCATAGGCATCAAAGAGACCGCCGCTTATATTAATCTTATGGCTGGATCTATGCACTCTCCGGACATCAGAGCGAGCCGGCACCGCCCATCCAGATTTCGTTTACGGCTAGGGGTAACACAACTTTTTATATTACTGTTTATTCCGGGCAAGTATGGCTATTCTCCGTGTCCCGATACAATGTTATAGGTGTAACGGTTCCGTCAATCCAGGGGCAGCTATGCTGGTAGATCAGAAGATGAAACGCTACCAGTGTTACGCCTGTTACCAGAAACAGCAGCCCCGCTGGCGGATGGGGAAAGAAGAGACAAAAGTTAAAGAGAACTATTTCTGCGGCCGCTGTAAGTATAAGTTTAAAGCGTTGGCGCCCCGATGCCCTTATTGCAGCAGCAGCGACCACCTCAGCCGAGCTGAATTCAGCATGGATGATCTGTTGTGAGAATAAAAGAAGAAAAAGAAAGACAGAAAAGATGATCACTTCAACAATTTCAATTCTTCATTGACCATATCCACAAACAGCTTGGTCTTATAGAGATCCAATACGTCCTGCCTGTCCGTCTTCAGCACCATGCTGCTATGCTCAGGGGTGATACGGCTGATTCCCGGAGCATCGGCAAAAGCAGTGTTGTTCAGCTGCATGAAATGATGCGCCACCACCTTGTTCTGAGAGACGGCATTGTTGATGACAAACTGCATCGAATGAAGAAACTTGAAGAAAGTATCTTTCGGCAGGCCGTACATCAGGTCGATCTTATAATTGATACGATATCTCTCAAGATGAAGCAAAGCCTCTTCGACTTTTTTCAGGTCAGTCGGCCGGTTGGCAAAAGCCAGCACTTCTTTATCAGTCGATTGCAATCCTAATTCCACTGCCAGAGAAAAAGAAAAGCGGGACATCGCTTCAGCCAATCTTTCATCGATAAGTTCCGGACGTAGCTCGACATGGACTTTCAGCTTTATCTTCTTCTTCGTAAATTCCTGTTCGAGGATATCAAGGATAGCCAGCATCCGCTCCTTGTTGGTGTTGAAGTTGGCATCGAGGATCGTGAGGTTCTTGAAATCATAATGTTCAAAGAGGTAGGGAATATTTCTTTTAAGATAGTCTACGGAGAAATGCCGTAGTTTCGGCTGAGCATAATGGCAGAAATTACAGCTGAAGATGCAGCCTCTGGCCGTCTCCAAACGAACAGCAGCATATTCTTTCTTTAATTCAATCTCATACGGGAACGGCAGCTCATCAAGATTTTCGACGATGATGATGGGATTCTTCCTCCCTGAAGTCACGACATTATGAACTTCATCCAGGTTTCTGGTCCCTTTCAGATGATCGATAAGCTCTTTGAAAGCGATCTCGCCTTCCCCGGTGATGATGAAATCAACATCTTTAGTCAGGATATCGCTACTCGCTTCCACACCGCCGATGACCGTCTTGATCTCAGGGGAGATCTGCTTGACAGCCCGGGCAAAATCTTTTACCATCTCCCCGCTCCAGATATAGGATGAGAACGCCACCACGTCCGGCTTGCTAAGAAGGATGTACGACAAAGCCTGAAGCTCGGTGTTCTTATTGGTCTCATAATTGTAACGGCTACCAAACGAGAACTCTTTTATCTCGATCTCTACGTCAGGATGATATTTCCGGGCATATGTCTTTAGGTAAGCTGCTCCCAGAGGGAAGACATCTGCCTGTACATTAAAACCGACTATCAGTATTTTCATGTTTTTCAATAAAGCTTAGGGCTTCTTTATCTAGTATAGTAATTGGTCGAGGATTAAAAGAACCGTCTGAAGGGCAGCGACCTTTAAGCAGACAGCCATCACAGGCGGCTGCTTTTTCTGTCGGTTTAGCTTTCTGAAAGAACTCATAAGTATTCTCTAACGGCAATGAACATAAAGGAGCTCCTTTGACGAGAGGATAGAAACGGTTGGTGATCAGTTCAGCAAAGATCTTTTCAACATTATCTATCGGCTTTGAGGCAGTGATGATGATCCGTCTAACCCCAGCCAGTTTAGGAAGAAGTTCAGGCGTGTAAAGTTTGAGAGGAAGTAAGAGTTCTATGAAACGGTTACGCTTCAAGTCATCTAGTCTTGAGAGTAATTTTTGAGTATCTTTGACTTCAATAGAAAGATAATTGATGATCTCAGGAATGTTCAAAGAATCAGTTGTAGTAGAGAGCCCGCGCAGTTTCTTGCCGTGATACAGTTCTTCTTTGAAATCTTGGAGGATCAGTGCTTCCGGATGGTTCTTGTTAAGCATGAAGCCATTTTTAGCAGCCTATTTTAAGAATGTTTGGGAAGGAATCATTTTAAGACCATCAAGCGTTGGTGAATAATCATGTTAATCAGGAATGCTCTCTTACCACTTCCGGGCCTACAGTAAAGACCCTTTCCTCAATTTGTACTTTATCCCCCGGCACCAGCTTCTTGCGATTTCTGGTTTCAATTTCACCATTGACTTTAACGATACCAGAACGAATGATAATCTTCACCTTACCGCCGGTGGCAGCAACGTTGTTGATTTTGAGAAAATCGTTCAGTTCGATGTAGGAAGGCATAGGTGTTTGTAGAAAAGAATTTATTTATAATACTTACGAGTAAACGGAAGACTTGACGAGAGTCTTTAGATTCAAAATAAGAAAAAAAGCGCCAGCGCCCGGATTTGAACCGAGAATTCCGTAAGGAACAGGTTGACTATCGATCTTAACTTATCGCTAAAATCTGTTCAAGACCTGCGCAATATTCCTCGACGAGGGGAGTCCAGAGGCTCCGCCTCTCGTCACCGAGTTATGCGACGCTGGCATTTACCGAGTCGCGACCAGAGAACTTGTTCTCTATGTATGCGACGCTGGCATTTAATGCTAAGTCGCGCCCAAAACGAGTAATCGTTTTAAGGATGCGACGCTGGCATAAAGACACGATTACACAGCTGGTTTATAAAATTTTCACTTAATTCTTTTAAATGATAGCCAAAATAGAGATATCATGGAAGTAGAACTCTACCCAGAGAGAATCATAAAAGCGATAGAATTTAAGAGCCCTCTCAATTTAGAAGACTTCACAAGAACATACCGGGAAAGAAGAAAAAAAGAAGGTCATCCTCGAGACATTGCTGAAGTTTTCACCGACCCTTTAAGATACCTTGAGACGATCAAGGAACTGATTGCAGCCGATCTTGAAAGACAAAACCCCATTAGGCCTTTCGTCCATAACACCTGCGCAGACCGTTACAATACTCTCTGTATCCACACCTCAAAAGGCAGGGTTGGTTACACCGCTGCCCTGTACGGCTGGAAACAGCTTATTTGATCCTTATCACTTCCAGGTTCTTAGGAGCCACCGTCTCGATCCGATAAGCTTTATGGATGGATGAAGCTAAGTCCAGGCATCTGGAAGCCTCTCCGTGCACGACGATCACTTTCCGAGGCTGCGGGTTGCACCTCTTAACATAGTTCATCAACTGCCGTCTATCAGAGTGGTTGGTGATCTCAACTTTATGGACATCCATCATAACTTTACGGACGATCTGCTTGCCTGCTTCATTAAACATGATCTCTTTTTCGCCTCCTCTGATGCGGTAACCCATACTTCCAGGAGGTTGATAGCAAGAAAATACAAGAGCATGCTTACTGCTCTCACAGAGATGCTTGAAGTATTCTACAGAAGGACCGCCAGTCATCATCCCGGACGTGGCTAAGATCAGACATGGTCCTTCTTCCTCGACGATCTGCATACGCTCCTTATGAGAACCAACCTTCTTAAAGACGTCAGAAAGGAACGGATTGTTCTCTTTGTGGAAGATCTGCTGCCGTAGATTTCTACCAAGATATTCAGGATAGGCAGTATGGATAGCGGTGATGTCCCATAACATACCGTCAATATAGATCGGCGCGTCAGGGATCTTCTTTTCCCGCATCAACCTTTCGACGATAACCATGACTTCCTGTGCTCTTCCCGAACCGAGAACCGGCATCAAAACCTTGCCGCCACGTTCAAAAGTCTCCTTGACGATCTTGATCATGTACTCGTCAGCTTCCTGTTCGGCCATGACGTTATCCTTACCACCATAAGTTGATTCCATCATCAATGTCTCCAGACGAGGGAACTGCGTATTTCCTGGCTCCAGGACATTGGTGCGGGCATACTTTAGATCACCAGTATATGCAAAGTTGTGCAGACCATTACCTATGTTCAGATGGACGATGGAACTGCCAAGGATATGACCAGCATTATATAATGTCAGCCTTACATCCGGCGTGATGTCAGCCACCTCATCATAATCAAGGCAGATGGTATGAAGGACCATCTTCCGCACTTCTTCGCTCGTATACAACGGTTCTTTCCCTTCATTACGCTGGATCTTGATCATGTCCAGCTGTAGAAGAGCCATGACATCCCTTGTCGGGTAAGTACAATAGACTGGACCTTCGTAGCCGTACTTGAACAGATACGGGATCAGACCGGAATGGTCCAGATGTGAATGCGTCACTACTACAGCATCGATTTCACTTATATTAAATTCCGGCGCATCCAGGAAGGGATACGTTTCAGAGCCTTCCTCACCGGGGTCGATACCGCAGTCAATAAGAACTCTTGATTCAGGCGTCTGGATCAAGAAACAAGTACGGCCAACCTGTCTTGAAGCTCCAAGGCAGGATAGTCTCACCCATTCGTGCTTCTTCTCGCGCAGCCAGCCGTCATAGATACGATGACCGGTCCTATCTAAAAATTTCTTGCGCTCGTCAGCGTTTTCATATAAGACAGAACGGATACTCTCGATCAGCTTCGATCTTATCGGCGGCACGCGCTTGACGAACGGCACCCAATAAGTTTCGTTGGCGATCTGTCTTAGCAGTTCGCCCTGCTTACCGATGACCAATCCCGGCTTGTCAGCGTGGATGACCACCTGTGACCTTGGCGGATCAAAGATATATTCTTGGATACCAGCTTCCGCCGGAACCAGCTTTCCGATAGCTTTCTTAGCTTTCTCCTGCTCCATGCAGAGAGAATTATCTGGTCGAAGCTCAATCCTTTTCTTAAACTCCTGGACGGCCTTGCGGATAGTCCCCTTGTTATCAGAGAAGTAATCTTTATCTTTCGTGTACACGACAATGTTAGCGCCTTCAAAAGCAGCGTTGTCGATTTTGCCTTCCGGCAATACTTTCAAAATTTCTTTCAGTATATCTGGCATGTTAAAAACCTCTATAAAAATAAGTAATTATAAAAAAATTAAAGTGTTATCTCAACTTCTTTTTGCATCACTTTCTGGATGTCTTTCTCCGTGATGACGACTACATCGATGCCGTTACCAGAAGCGCTGTCACGGTTAAGAGCCGTGTTGATCGCTTTGACAACCAGCTTGATGCCTTCCGCCGTAGTCATGGATTCTTTGTATTGTGTCTCTAATACCCCATAGGCGAAGACCGAACCAGATCCAGAAGAGATGAAATCCCTGATCTTGGTGACGCTGCCGTCCGGAAAGAGATCGTAGAGGTGAAGACCTTCCGAATCTCTTGCCCCTAATAGGAAATGAGCGACGCTTGGAAACATACTCATGCGGCGCAGGCTGGAATAAAGCATGCCGCCCAAAAGGTTAGCTGCTTCTTTAGCGCTGGCCGGCTTATTGGTCCTGACTTCTTTTAATTTAAGTTCAGCGCGGATAAGCTTGATAAGCAATTGCGCTTCGGAGACGCTGCCGGCGATGGTGACAGCGAAATTGTCAGAAAGCACATGGACTTTGTCAGCCCTTTTATCGACAATCATGGTGCCGGCGGTAGCGCGTTTGTCTGCTGCCAAGACGATGCCGTCTTTACAGACCAGACCAATCGTAGTTGTTCCTGTTTTTAGTCCTTGTTCCATAGTATACTCACCCAGAAATTGTGATCCAAACCTCTTATTTTTAGTATGAAAAGCAGAGATCATTTTTAAATGTTTCTATCCCTTCCTTCTAAACTTCTTCTCCAGCTCATCAGCAGTTATCTTTATAATCGTCGGCCGGCCATGCGGACAGGTGTATGGATGTTCTTTCGTCCCAAGATCATTGATGATCTCCTGCATCCGATACAAAGTCAGCTCATCCCCGGCCATGACGGCGGCCCGGCAGGCCATCCTGGTGATGATAGTTTCTTTCGCTGCCAGCAGGCTGTTGTTCTCATCCTGTAAAGCTGAGATGAATTCTAAAAAAGCTTCTTTAGGCTGCAGCCGGCCGAAGACGGAAGGCAGTGATTTCAGCACGATGGAATTTTCGCCGAACTCCTCAGCTTGGAAGCCGAAACTTTTGAAAGCCACCAGATTCTCTCTGGCAACGACAAAATCCGCCGGCGACAGCTCGATGACCTCGCCTTGCAACAGGCTCTGGACCTGCACGGAATTATCCATGAATTGTTCCATGAAAGCTTCGTACAACACGCGTTCGTGAGCTGCATGCTGATCGATGAAAAAGACACCGCCGGTGGTCTCAGCGACAAAAAAAGTCTTGTGGATCTGGCCGAACAAAGTAAGTTCAGGCAGCGTTCTCTGTTTCTGTACCAGCAGCGGCGGTTCTTCGTATGAGGCTTCTAAAGCTTCTTCATGCTGGATGGAAGGCTGCATCACTGCCGCGGTCTCTTTAACTTTCAGCACGGTCTGTTTCTCAGGTTCAAATGAATATTTAGTTTCTTTCTGACGCAGCGACATCTGCTCTTCAAACTCAAGGTTGACGATAGGGATCAAGTTATTATCTTCCAGCGTCTTGCGGACCGCTTCCGTGACCGTCTTCATCACCTGTTCACGCTGTTCGATCTTTACTTCTGATTTCTGGGGATGGACATTAACATCGATCTTTTCCGGATCAAGCTGGACCTTGAGGATATAGATCGGATGCTTACCGTGGAACAACAGAGAATGGAATCCGTCATAGACCGCCTGGCCGACGTCGGCATTCTTGACCCAGCGGCCGTTGATGAACAGCGCCTGCTGATTCTTGTCGTTCCTCGCCTGATAGGGCTTGCCGATGAAACCTCTAACTTTAACCTCGTCAGTCTCATAGTAGACATCCAGCAGGTCTTTGGCCATCGGGATGCCGTAGATAGAAGCTATGTTGCTGCGCAGGTCTTCTACGGCTGGAGCATCGATCAGGGTATGTTTCTCATGGACCAGTCTAAATGAAACTGCTGGATTCAACAGTGAGTAATAGGTGACAACGTCGATGATGTGTCTTAACTCCACGGCATCAGTCTTCAGGAACTTCTTTCTAGCGGGGGTGTTGTAGAACAAGTTGCGGACTTCTATCGAAGTGCCAGTTTCAGCAGCGATGATCCCGGAACTGACGACAAGGCCGCCTTCGACGACGAGGTTAAATCCCTCCATCTTTTCAGCCTGTTTGGTGATAAGAGAAAGTTGTGAGACGGCTGCTATCGACGCGAGAGCTTCACCGCGAAAGCCCAGCGTGTTGATGTTGAAGAGATCATCAGCTGAACGGATCTTGCTGGTAGCATGACGCAGGATAGAACGTTTGGCGTCTTCTTCCTCCATCCCGTGACCGTTGTCGGCCACTTTGATGAGCTTCTTGCCGCAATCTTCAATATGGACGATGATCCTGGAAGCACCCGCATCGAGAGAATTTTCCACCAGCTCTTTGACTACAGAAGCCGGTCTTTCGATCACTTCTCCTGCTGCAATCTTATTGATCAGATCCTCGTCCAGAAGTTGGATGGCTGGCATACCATTATGTGAACAAAATTAATATATAAAGACTGTTGTAGTGGAACAATAATTAATCAGTTCCAGGAAAATAAGGCACCCTGGCTTCCTTGCCGGCAATCCACCAGTTGGAATCCATCTCGCTGACCTCGTTCTCTCCCATCAGGATCTTCACCCATTCCTTTGTTGCCCTATGGTCTGGATCCTTTTCACTCAGCTCTTTCGCGATACGCCAAGGGACGGAACCTTTCTCGATAGTGATGGTCTGGATCTGGTAATCTGAAGAAGCTGCTGTCTCTTCCTCAGTAAAATTCAAAGGTTCAGCAGAAGCTGTTATCTTAAGAGGCGTCATCTCAATAAGCCTATCTAAAGATTTCTGTTCAGGCTGTTCTCTGATCTGTGAAAGATCTACTACCTCCGGAATTGACTTTACGGGCCGCGGCGCAGGTATCGGGTCTTGCGTTACATAGGCTGCCAGCATTCCAGCTAACCCAAAAGCAGCTACTGCCAAAGTCCCCTTGACTTTCCCCCAAATACTTCTGGAAGGTTTTTCATGCACAACCTCTACCAGAGGCGTATCATTTATAGGAATCCCTTCTTCAACAATAACTGAGGGTTCTATGATTGGGTATGCTCCAGTGATCTTTCCAGCAGCAAATACATCGACAGCAGCATATTCACCAGTCGTCTTTGAAAGCAGCTTCGCGGAGCGTCCATACATCCCTTCGACAACGGCAAGACTTTCAGGAGATAGAATCTTTTCTACAGCCAAAAAACCGCTTAGTTCTGATCGTAACGCCTTAGCATGTTTAGCCGTATCATGAGTGTCCAGCCAGGCAGCTACTTTTTCTACTTTTTCATCAGGTGAAAGATATTCAGTCTTGAAAAAGATGGCCGGGGAATCGGCAGCAGCCCTCGTTGTCGGACGCATTATCAGCCAGCTCTTCCTAGCGATAAGCTCCGTGCGATGGGAGTTTACTTCTCGTTTCTCTTTCTCGCATCTGTCTGAGACAAAAGCGATGTCAAAATAATCATTAAGCAGGTTGGCGGTCGCATTAAAGACGTTTGCAAATTCTTCGGGATCACGTGTACTGACGTTGTTGGTAGCAACAGAAGTAAAAACGTCAAATAACTTCTCGGCATAAGTATAGATGATATCGGCTGTCCCTTTTTGATCCATAATCCCTGGAAGATCACGGCGCAGGACGACCTGGCCTAGATGTAAGCGCTCTATCGGATCAAGTTTCTGGACATCTTCTATGTCGAATAGGTCACAGAAATCAGACGCATCACTCATCAAAGAAAAGTTTTCATCGCTCAATGATCCAGTCATCTTTTCGTATGACTGAAGTGATCTCTGCCGAATCCCTGTTTGTAATCGTTCCATGCTGTCTTGCGCATGCTGGATGTAGGAAAGAAGCTGATCGACTTCTTCTGAAGCATAAGACGTGACGCCAAGATCGTCGGCTGCGATATGGCCCAGGGCAACGTCGGGATATGACTGGAGCATCTTTGACCAGATACCTTCTCGCATTTCCCGAACATCTGCATTATCTCTTGTACTTCTATCTTCTGAAAGCAAAGCCTGATATCTGCTTTCATTTTCAGCAAGGAGACTTTCCAATTCTTCAGTAGAGAAATGGCCTTCTACATCACCAGGGATGACAAACGCCTGCATCCTCTTCCTGACCCTGCCTTCCCTACCCTGATATTTTGGTGTAAGAGAATCGATAGTCTCTGCTGCCCAAAGGACATAATCGCTTTGAGGAGTTCCTAAGTGTTCTGCTTGATAATGATAGTCCATCCTTACTCCTTCTTCTAGCGTCATGAGGTTTATAAACTTCAAAACAGACCCTTTTTATAAAACTTCTGGGGAGAAACTACTACTAAGAGGTAATCCGCTTATTTTCCAAACCGTCGTTCACGCTGCGTGAATTCTTCGATGACAGCAATCAGGTCTTCTTTCTCAAATTCCGGCCAGGTCTTCTCCAGAAAGAACCATTCGCTGTACCAGGACTGCCAGATCAAGAAGTTAGAAGTGCGGTGGTCACCACCGGTACGGATGATCAGATCCGGCTGACTGCTCAGATAAAGATTCTTCTCGATCAGCTCTTTCGTGATCTGTTCATCGGTGATCTCACCAGCCTCGATCTGCCGGCCGATCTTCTTGACGGCGTCGACGATCTCTTCCTGACCGCCGTAAGCAAGAGCCAGGTTTACGATATAACCAGAATAGTTTTTGGTCGCTTCCTCGGCCCTCTTCAAAGCATCCTGCACTTTCTGCGGGAAGAGATGCGTCCGGCCGACAGCTTTGATCCGGATCTTATTCTGATGGACGTTCTCATCCTCGGCTGCTTCATTTCCTGCTTTCTCAAAAATATCCATCAGGAAGTCAAACTCCAGCTTAGGCCGGTTAAAATTCTGCATGGAAAAACAATATAATGTCAACTCCCGGATGTCCAGCTGCTTGCACCATTCAAATAGTTTTTTCAGCTTCTCGAAGCCCAGCTCATGTCCTTTCCAGGGCTGCATCATCAGTCTCTTAGCAAACCTTCTATTGCCATCCAGGATGATGCCGACATGCTTGACTTTATTCTCCATGCAGTGAATAATTGAGGTTTCTTTTAAAAAACTTTATGGATTTTTCACTCTTAAATTAGGAAGAATCTATTTAAAGCCGAAAAAGTATCTTCTCTTATGAATAAAGTCCTATTAGCAGTATTACTGGCTGGATTCGGTGCTCAACTTGTAAAGCTGATCGTCTATTGGTTCAGGCACAAGTCGCTCTCTTTCAAGGATATCGTGGTCACTGGCGGCATGCCTTCATCACATTCTGCTTTCGTCGTCGCTTTAGCTACAATAATCTATCTGGAAGAAGGCCTTTCCACTATGTTCGCCATCAGCCTGGTGCTGGCGATGATCGTCATCCGCGACGCTTTCGGTGTCCGCAGGACGGTCGGTGAAGAAGGGATGGTCATAACCCAGATCCTCAAGAAGGTCAAGATCAAGACCAAGACTCATTTCGCCCTCGGCCATACCCCGATGCAGGTTCTCGTAGGTTCATTGATCGGATTCTTTATCTCCATGGCTGTGTATTGGTTAGTGTGAGTCGCTAATATGAAACTCTCACCTACAGTAAAAAAGCCAGTGTGTAAATAAACATCTAAAATAATATAAAAGAGAAGTTATTTCTGCTGTCCATGATCACCGTAAAACAGATGCGGCAGCTGGAACGCCAGGCTCAGAAACACGGTCTCTTTGCTAAGGACCTGATGGAAAATGCTGGCAGGAAAGTATATGAGATAGTCAAAGAAAAATACGATCTTGACAACAAGCGCGCCGTCATCTTCTGCGGCTCCGGCAACAATGGCGGCGACGGGTTCGTAGCAGCCCGATATTTCTCGGAAGAAGCCCCCGTAGTCATCCTCTTCTTCGGCCATGAAGAAAACTTTACGGAAGAGACTAAAGAAAATTATGAAAAGATCAAAGGAAAGGTTACCATCATCCCGATCGAAAATAAAGAAGATCTACAGAAATTTCATTTCCAGCCGGACCATGAGCTGATCCTGATCGACGCTCTCCTAGGTACAGGATTTCAAGGAGAGGTCAGAGAACCCATCATCACCGCTATCGACCATTTCAATTCTTTAGAAGGCATAAAAGTGGCCATAGACATCCCCTCTGGCGTCAACGCCGACACGGGAGAATACGAAAAAAAATGTGAAGCTGACCTAGTCATCACTATGCACGACCTCAAGACCGGCATGGAAGAGTATAGAGACAAGACTACCATCGCCGACATCGGCCTGATCAAGAACGAGAACGATTAAGATACTCTTCAACTTTGATCAGCACTTCTTTATCTTTCTTATAAGTCATCTTCAGGACAGCATCAGCATAGGAGAACCAGCCCAGCTCCTGATGTTCTTCAGAAACTTTGCCGTCATGATCATCTGTCACTTCGGCACAGAACCAGATCACCTCTTTATGAGTTAGTTCGCCTTCCCGCTTAAAGAAGTAGTTGCTCTCCTCCCGGAAATCAGGAAGCAATTTCACCCGTTGCAGGTCCGTCTCTTCCTCACACTCCCGAAGAGCAGCCTGTTCCGGAGACTCATCCTTTTCGATACGACCCTTGCAGAGACCCCAATACTCATGAGAAGATTCATATTTCAGCAGCAGATACTCTCTCTTTCCTTCCTTGTTCCTGAACAGGATGATGCCGGCTGATTTTTCCGCTCTCATGGTGAGAAGTATCCTTGCTTTTTGACATAGCTCAGGATCTCCTCAAATGTTTTTTGCAGTAGAGGAAAGCTTTTCATCTTTTCCCCATGATATTTTCGGACCATGGCTTCATCCCAGCCTTTCCAATATTCTTTATAGTCCAGAAAATGGATAATAGCATCCAGAGCGTCGATAGCCTTGGCAAATCTGGATTCGATAGTCTTCTGATTTTCCATCTCTTCAAAGAGAGCATGAAACTTACTTCCCAATGATAAGGGAAGATGTTCTTTCAGAAGGTGAGCAGCGACCATCTCCTGTTCTTTCTTGTTTTTCCTTTCTTCTTCATGATGGATGGGGATGTCTCCGGTCTCGATCTCCACCACATCATGATAGATCAGCAGTTCATAGACCTTAAGCCGGTCAATCTTCTCTTTCTTTTCTTTCTTTTCTTCCATTTGTGAGAGAAAATAATCAGCCAGGATCAATGAGCTCCAGCTGTGTTCGGCCGGACTCTCTTTTCGCTTGCCGACGGGACCGACCCGTTCCACGTTCTTCAGCTGATACAGTTTCCGCAGCTTGCTGATTTCCATCTTAAAACTCCGTCAGCTTCTTCTCAGCTGCGTAATGCACCAAAGTAGTATTACCCTCAAGCCCGGTCGATTTTTCCGTGGATATGTAACGGCCATCTTGCAGCTTAAGGATCCTTCGCTGAAAACTTTTGTAACTAAGCTCGCCGCCCATCACCTGATAAGCAGCATAGATATCGCCGATGCGGCTGCCTGACTTGTCTTTGACTAAGTCTAAGAGAAGCTGAAGCTCTTCATCCAAGCCTTCTTTTGGTTTCAGGAACGACTCATCAACTTTCTTACAGGCCAGGGCTACATGCTCAACATTGATCTTACGCGAAGATTTGTCTTCCGCGATGTTGCCGGCTTCCCGCATCAGGTAGAGACCGGTCCGAAGATCGTTGGTTTCAGCGCACTTCTCGACCACCTCTTTGAACGCTTCTTCATCCCAGCAGTGAGGAGCAAAAGCATATTCCCTTCTTTGTTTCAATATTTCGGCAATCTCAGATTCATTATAAGCCCGGAAGCAGAGAAACTCTGGATTCAGCCGGCTCCTGATACGTTCGTCCATCTCACTATAGGAATCACGGTAGTTGGTTATCAGAAAGATGGACTTGCGGTAGATATCTTCCAATAGAGTATAGAGGAAATCAGTTTCTTCCAGCTTGTCGATCTCATCGAAGATAAAGACGGCGCTGCTCTTGTTAAGCTTATTCTTGATAAGCGTAAGCAGTTCCGGCGTCTTTTTGCTCTGGATAAACTTGTAGCCCAGATCCTCACAGATCTTGTAGAATACTTTGAACGTCGTGTTTTCCTTCCAGCAGTTGATGTAGATCGGAACCACTTCTTCCGTGGTCTCCTGCAATTCTCTGAGCACATGCTTGCAGGCTGTCGTCTTGCCGATCCCTGGAGCGCCATAGACAAACAAGTTGCGGCCGGAATGGCCCTGGAGTAAAGGGCGGATAGCGACGGCAAAACGCTGCTGTTCATTTTCTCGACCATGAAGAATTTTTGGCTGGAAATCGTAGCTTAAGAAGACCGTATCCCTAAATAATGATTCACCTGACTTGAGCATATCCTTGAACAATGACATAGCCAGAATAGTTGAGGGATGTTATATTAAGTTTATGGTAGAGGAGAAGAGTTATCCACTCACCACAGTCCCTTTAAACTGCTTGCCCTGAACGGCTTTGAAGAACTCTTCTTTCAGGCCGATGTATAAAGCGATCCTCTTGTTGTTCAGGCCTACTTCCACCGCGGACGGATCAAACGGCGTATTGAGACCCGGCAGCCAGTCTTCACCCACCAGGTTGCGGAGTTCCTGCCACTTCAGTGATTCCAAAGATGCGGCCGCCTCTAGTCTCTTCTTCATCTCTTTCTCAGAAGACTCCGCCAGTTCGACTGGAGAGACGTTCTTCACATAGGGGAAATTGGTGATCTTGAACACCTTAGAAGCGGAAAAGGTCTCGGCCAGCAGCATCATGTCGTGATCCGTGCTGCAGCCTGGTTTCCAACCGGAGGCGATGAAGACTTTGGCTTTGCTTTTTAATTTTTGGGTCGGATCTAAAATGATCTCCGGGTAAACTTCCTGACCAAGAGCGTGCTCAAACTGCTCACGAACATACGACGCATTGATATGGGTGACCGCAATCCCCAGCCAGTCTCTGGCTTCATCTACCAAAGTAGATGGCAAGGCCGTAGCCAGATGTTTTTGAGAACAATCCTGGATCAACCGGCAGATCTTGCCGCCGCCTACGACGAAGATAAACTGCTCTTTGCTTTTCTTGACGACGTCGATGAATCCCTTGATGGCAGCATCATCGTACTTCCCGTTGGGATTGACGATGGAGCCGCCTAATTTGACGATGTTCATCTTTTCCCCATCTCAGTAATCCCCTGCATATAAGGAACAAGAACCTTCGGAACTTTCACCGTACCCTTCTTGGTCTGATTATTTTCTAAAATAGCCACCATAATCCTCGACGTGGCCAGAGCAGTATTGTTCAGCGTATGGACCATCTTGCGGCCGTCTTTGTCATTAACTTTGATCCCCAGCTTGCGAGCCTGATAGTCGGTGCAGTTGCTGAGAGACATGATCTCGCCATACTTGTCAAGAGTAGGACGCCAGACTTCCACGTCGTAGCTGCGGTATTTCCAGGCAGCCAGATCGCCAGTACAGAGTTCGATGACCCGGTACGGCAACTGCAATTCTTTGAGGATACCTTCCGAATTCTTCAACAGTTCCATGAACATCTTGTCGCTTTCATCAGGATGACAGAAGATGAACTGCTCAACTTTATTGAACTGGTGCGTTCTCCACAGGCCTTTCTCATTGATACCATGGGCACCAACTTCCTTGCGGAAACACATGCTGTATGAAAAGTATTTGAGAGGCAGTTCTTTCATCTCAAAGGCCTTCCCGGCATGCATCCCTAAGAGAGCATGTTCGCTGGTGCCGATAAGAGATAGATCTTCACCGTCGATGGAATAAATGGTCTGGCCGAACTCTCCGGTATCGATGGCTGCGCTCAGCACATCTTTACGAAGCATCAACGGCGGCTCGATATAAGTATAACCTTGCTTGCACATGAAATCGACAGCGAAACGGATCAAAGCCTGGTTCAATAATGCCAGTTCCCCTTTCAGGAAATAGAAACCATTACCAGTAGTGGTGGCAGATGCATCAAAATCTACTAGGTTCAATTCTTCTAATAGCTCAACGTGGTTCTTCACCGGAAAGTCAAACTTAGGGATCTTGCCGATCTTCTTCAGTTCAACATTTTCAGAATCATCTTTACCAGGAGGAACATCAGGATGGATAATATTGCTCAATTTCAACAGGACAATGTCGCGTTTCTCAAGAAAAGTCTTGACTTTCTCTTCCTGTTTCTTGATGTTATCAGCGACAGTACGCATCTCAGCGATCTTTTTCTGAGCAGCTTTCTCATCTTTAGCTTTCTTGGCTTTGTTGATCTCTTCCGAAACGACATTTCTGGTATGCTTCAGTGTCTCCATCTCCTTCAAAGCAGCCCGCCATTTTTTATCAAGAGATATGACCTCATCCACCACTTTGGGATCCTTATTCTTCTTCGATTCGTTCTTCTTGACCAGTTCAGCCTGTTCACGGACTAGATTTATATCGAGCATAGTCCTGGAAGTGATGCAGATTTATATAAATCTTACCAAAAACGGCACGTATTTAGTTAAGTGGGTGAGCGCCGCCAAATGAGGTACATTTTTGCCATAATGGAATTAAAATCATAAAAATGCGTGAAACCGTCTTACCCCGCCCTAAAAGACGGGGTTTGAAAAAAGACGGTTTCTCTGACCACGCATTTTTAGGATGCAAAATAGCCAGAAAAGTCAGGCCATTCGCACAGAGAAGCGATGACTTCTCTGGCGTCCCAGCAAAGTTGTTGCTTTGCTGTGGACATCCACAGACTAAAGCCAGTGGTTTTCTGGCTATTTTTACATAAGCGCAAAAATCTACGTGCCGTGCTGTGCTCACAAAGAACGTAACTAAATAAGAACAAAAACGAAAGCAAACATATATAAAGCAAAAAATACTCTTCCTGAACAAAAGAGGATGAGAACAAAGATTATTATCTGCCTGGTAGCTTCTGTGCTTCTCCTAGCTGTTTCTCTATCCGCTGAACTGGAAACCACTAATACCTGCCAGGAAGATTTAGAATGCACGACTGTCTGTGAGCCATACGACCTTAATTGTTACTGCTCTGAAACAGAGATCTGCGTCCTGACGGAAGTCTGCTCCACCGATGCTGATTGCAGCTTCTGTGATGAGCTGGATCTAAGCTGTTTCTGCGATATTGATAACACCTGCAGCGAGGTTGTTGCAGAAACTACCGATAACACGACGGAAACTGCTCCCGATACGGCCGTATCAGAGGAAGTACAGCAGCAGGTGCAAGGTCTGCAGCAGCAACTGGAAGCTCTTGAAGTAAGTTCGCTCAGTCTTGAACAAAGATTACAATTGGTAGAAGAAAGTCTTCGCAGCATCGACCAGCAATTACGCGGTGTATCTTCTGACCTTTCTACTGTAGAAGATACTGTTCAGCAGAATGTTAACACTGTTGCCACCGGATTAGCCGGATTGCAACAGACAGTAGATATCACCCAGCAGGAACTTGACGTCGTGGAAGAAAAAGTAGAAAAGGAACAGGCGTTCACGACGTTCTTAACTTGGACTTTTTTCATCCTATTGATCATCGCCGCCGCTCTGGGAACCATCTATTATATCAACCGCAAGAAACCGCAGGAAGTTAGTTCAGAGATTCTCGATTATATCACTAGCCACATCAAGCAAGGAAAGAAATTTCCGCAGATAAAACAGGTACTGCTGCAAGCCGGTTGGAGCGATGAGGATATCGAAAATGCCTACAAGCAGACCATGAAACGAAACTATCAGAGCTACCGCCAGCAGCAAGGGCAGCCGCTCCCGGAAACATCAGGATCAGATACCAGAACTAAAAGCATCGTCATCGGCGTCATCGGTCTGGTAGTTGTCGTCGGCCTCTTCTTTCTGCTAAAAGCAGCTTCTGGACAGGCCATCAGGATCCAGATGGATGACTCTGGAGAAGCGCAGATACTTTGTTTCGCGCCGCACATCCCAAAAGATAGCGGCTGCTGCCTGGACGAGAATGAGAACGGCTTCTGTGACTTTGAAGAAGACCGGCTTCTTAACCGTCCAGAAGAAGATGCAGCGATCTGTCAAGACAGTATAGAATGTACGGCCGGAAAAAGCTGTATCGACGGCAAATGCTTATCGTTAGACCAATTATATCAAACTACGCAATGCAGACATCGCTGCAACCTGGAATCTGTACGGGTCGAGACCAGCGACGGTGAAGCTTATCTTGTCGGCCCTAACCTTGGAGGTTACACGGCAGCAGGCGGCATCGAATGGAAAGTGAAAGCGATCCCCGAATACTGCCAGACAGCTGAATTGAAAGTTCCGATCCAGATCATCAAGAAAAGCAGCGGTAAGATCATCAATGATTACATCACCATGCTCGGACAAGGAGAGAAGAGCGCCGTCATCACACATCCTGCGTCAAAGAAAGTCCAGTTCCAGCTGGAAGTCGTCGACGTTACCGAAAGTTGTAATTAGATCATTTCTACTCACAATGACCTACATCCGTATCAAGACCATCAGTGGACATAAGTATGGCTACCTTGTCGATACGGTACAGACTGAGAAAGGGCCGCGGCAGAAAGTAAAGCAATATCTGGGAAAAGTGATCATCCCCCCCAGAGAAAAAGAAAGCGGCCTGAAACAAGGCAGTTCCAAAGAGAAGTTTCTAGTCAATAGTATCGTCGCTGAACTGACCGCGCATGGGTTTAGAGAGAAGAAAGGAAACCTTTGCCAGGGAAAAGTTGCTTTCTCCCCATCTTCGCTGCAGTTGAGCAAAGGAAAAAAAGAAGTAGTGATAAGGATCAATGACGGCCATCTTTGTTCCCATACTATCCAGCAGCTGCGGAACTTCAGGAAGTCTGAAGATATAAAGAAAGATGGCTATGCTTTAGCCACCGCCTTTTTAGAAGCCGGACTGCCGGTCTCCAGGGAAGAGTTTATCTCGTTCTATGGGTTGTGTTAGAAAGGACGGTCTTCTGGAGCTAGATCAACAGTATCTTCTTCTCCTATAGGACGATCGATGGTGTCTTCATCGCCGGTTATTGGAGGAACAACGCTGACGTAGGGGAAGTCAACCGTATCATCTGCTTTTGAGTATCGTGGATGACCACCAAGATCTCCCAAAGCCTGGATGATCTGGCTTGCGTCTGAATCGCCATGACGACCGTGAACCAGATAATGGACACTTTCTGCGTCATATCTAGTGACCATAATATCAGTACCGGATCGATAAAAAACAGATCCATTTCCAGGTAAAGATTGCAGCCCAAAATAGCCTTCTAAAACTCCAGGAACATCCATAGCCCGGTCGCGAGGGATGTCGAATTCCGCCAATAATTCTAATCTTCTTCCTTCTATTCTTTTAGGAGCTTCTTGTGTTTCCATCGTTGTATATATCATAATTATTTACCTCAAATAGTTCTCACCTGACTAAAGTAGGTCATTTATAACCCTTTCGCAAATATGAGAAAAAACATATACTGTATATGCTACTTTTGGTATTCTTCTGCCTGGTAACGTTTACCAGCTATTCTTCGACAATAGTTTTAGCTTGACAATGTATCGCTTCATAATAAACTGTAGAAACTCCTCATAAGGTGAGTAAAGGGGCTCCGGAGAGGGGGTGAGGGTGGTAGAATCTCGTTGGAGCCCCTATGATTGGGCACCTCTTTTTCCCAACAACGGTAAAACCTTACTTGTATATAAATGTTACGTTTTTGTATACTGGTCATTAGAAATGCACCTTAATTCCCTTTTAAAGCAACTAAGGGGCTTAAAACTAATCAAAAAAAGCGTCAAGATATTTACCATACTCACTAGAAACGATCAATCCTTCGCGAGGAAAACAAGTAAAATAGTTTCTCCAGGCAAAGCGTTCGTCCAGGTAGATAACTGCCCCTCGATCTTTCTCAGAACGGATGCATCTGCCAGCTGACTGCAAACATTTGTTGATGGCCGGATAGGTATAGCCGTAATCCCAGCCTTTTGAGAACTTATGGTCGTAATACGCGATCATCTGCTTGGTCTGTAAGTCCGGTTTAGCCAGGGGCAGACCGATGATGACCACTCCGTTCAATAAGTCACCCGGAAAATCGACGCCTTCCGCAAAATTGGCGCCAGTCACGCCTAATAAGACTGCGCCTTTGTCTTTCTTAGCTTTGAACTGCTGTAAAAATTCTTCTTTCTCTTCTTTAGTCATACCGGATTTCTCCCATAACAGGTCTTTGGCAACAGTTATATGAGCGCTGACATTATCCCGGAAATAATAAGACGGAAAGAATAAAGCGACATTACCCGGAACTTTCGCTGCGATCTCGCTGCAGATCTGAGCTATCCTCTTGTACATGGCATCGCCGCGGACGGTAAATTTGGTGCTGGTCTCCGGGACGATCAGGGAAAGCTTGTTCTCTGCCGGGAACGGTGAAGCATATTCTTTCTCGATTCCTTTGCTGATGCCTAATAGATCTTTATACATGAACGTCGGTTTGAGAGTGCCGCTCATCAAGACAGCCGCATGGACTTTCTCAAAGACCTGCTTGGAGACGATACTGGGATCAAGGCAGGAATGCCGCAGCACGATCATCGGACCGGTGCTTCCCTGCCGTTCCATGATGATCCGGGCATAGCCTTCATCTTCACCCAGCCAGGCGTCCAGGAAGGCAGAAATTCCGCCGAGGAACGAACGCCGTTGTTTCTTACGTACTTCGTCAGCAGCGATCTCCAGCTCATTGATCAGCTCGTCATAATCAGTACGTTTCTTGATAGCGTTGACGAACACTTCTTTAGTTACCAGTTTCTCTTTATCATTATCAGTAAACACCGCCAGGTCAAGAAGGACCGAGTTGATATCCTGCAGCCAGGAGACCAATCCTTTATAGCCGAATTTCTGGGCTTCCGATACGGCATTGCGGAGCATCACCGTTGTCAGGGAACTGGTAAGCATGTCCGCTATCCTCCCTGGAAGATTGTGAGCTTCATCCACGATCAGGATGACGTCTTCCAGCTGCAGTTCCAGCTTGGCAAATAATGTTGACTGCACGTGAGGATTGAACAAGTAATAATAATCGCCGATGATCACCGGCGCATCTTTCGCTAACGCTAAGGAAACCTCATAACTGCACATCTTCTTTTCCTTGCTCATCTCCATCAGCTCTTCATTATGCAAAGCTCCCCGTTTCTTGATCTCAGAGATAAGATATTTAGCTTCAGCGGTCAATGATGATTTGGTCTTGACATTGTTGAAGAATTCACACTCGCCTTTCTCGACGATGGTCTTGCAGTATTCCATGAAATCGCCGCTGCGTAATCCCGATACTTCCTGACTGCACATCCAGCGTTTGCCGATAAGATCGACGCAAGGTATCTTGGTTCCCGTCTTCTGGCCGATAAGTTTCAAGGTATTGACCGCGATCTGATGCTGCGTGTGTCTGTTTGTCAGGAAGAAGACGCGTTTGTTCTTCGCCTGCGCTTCTTTGATGGCGGCAGCAAGGGCGCTGGCTGTCTTTCCCAGTCCAGTAGGAGCATGAGCCAGCAGTACCTGGCCTTTGTCAAACACTTCCTCGATATCGGCGACCAGCTCTTTCTGGCCTTCACGGATCTTCTCATGTGGAAAAAGAGCAAGAAGTTCTGTCGAGACCATGATATTATGAGAAAATGACTGCATTATAAAACTTTGTTTTTAAAGCAGAAAGATTGTTGCCGAAACGTTTATATAAACTGGATTTTGTGAAACAACTATTCCAATGAGTAAATGTTTAAATACAACTATTTGAAACACATTTTTGGAGAGGTGTGGATAACAACGGGGGTGTGAATTTGGGGAAGAACAATAAACAGATTTTCGACGTTTTTTTCCGTGAAAAACCAGCCATGATGCTGGTGGAACTGAAAAATGCCAGCTCGAACGTGTATGCGTCAGTCTTGGCAAAACAGATAGATTGCACGTATTCGCACGTAGTAAAGATCCTGCAGGAGATGCAGAAAGCGGAATTGATACATTTCAAAAAAGAGGGGCGCTTGAAACTTTTGGAACTTACTAAGAAAGGGACCGAGATCGCCTCTAATATTGAAAGCATCAGGACTAAACTTTAGTCCTTTTTTTTCTTTTTTTTTGGTAAACTTGTTTATTTTACTATCTCACTTTGGAAGCACAGAGTGGTCTTGGTATATTCTCAGATGGTTACTGCTGTATCTTTTACCGTCTGTAAAATATTTTTATTAGATTCATAAGTCAGAACTACAGATAGAATCATTAGAACTGGCAAATTTTTATTCAATCACAAAAAAAATAGAAAATAAAAAACAAGCAACTTTATTCTACATACATCTTTAGCTTGCTCATGTCAAGCTGCCAATCTTCAGGAAGTTTCTTGGTCTTCTTGTAATATTTGACCAGCCTGCGGATCTTGGAACTGGTCAAGATCTGACCTCTGCCAGCAGAAGTGTCCTGCTTGTTCTTCTCCAGATGCTGCCTGACCGCAATCAGTTTCCTGATAAGAGCCAAAATATCTTCCGGCAGTTCTGTCTGCAGCTTGTTTTCCTTGACGATATCAGTGATCCGTTTTTCAGTGACGGTCTTGACATCATGGATGCCGTACCTGTCCCGTAAGATCATCCCGATCTCACTGGTGGTCTTTCCTGCTTTCGCATATTTGACCACTAATTTCTCAACTTCTGCTCCTTTGTAGGGAGCCCAGGCCGGAACTTTTGCAGCTGGTTTCTTGCTGCCGCTCTTGCCTCTTGCGCGTGAATGCATGCGTGCCATGGTTATTTTTCCTCGTCTAGTTTATCGTACGGAGAATGAGCATTAGCTATACTCTCCAGTGTACGCAAGCCGATGTGACCGGCGTACCTCTCGAATAAGACTTAAGAAGGACCCTCCTTTAAAAATGTTACGCTGAAAACAGGATTACCCTAACCAAAAGGTTTATTAACATAAGCTTCCAGTTAAATAAACATTACTAGAGGTGTTTCCCATGATGCGATCTGCTGCTCCCCATTCACCACATCATCATCTTAGATTCTATGTCGTTGTCGCTACCCTGATCATCGGCTCGTTTGTCTTCTTCCTGCTGATGAACGGCGAGAAGTTCTCGTTTACCGGCACGACTATCGGAGATTTGACTGGAAGCAATGTAGAAGATCAGCCAGAAGGAAAAGTTACCGTTGAAAAAGCGGCGTTGAACAAGGTTTTCAAAGATGAGGTTGAGAAAAACAATAATGAAGTAAACCTTGCCTTAACTTTCAGCAACAGCCCCGACGTTTCAAAGTTTGCCGAGCTGAACAGTTTAGTCCTTACTTTTGACGATCTTACCACCAACATCAAGATAAACGACGACCAACTTGAAGTGAACAACCTTCAGCAGGTCCAGCTGGTCATCAAAGATTTCAAAGGCGACTTCGACTTGACTGGAAAGAGCCTGTCTTTAGAAGGCAGTTCCACCCGGATTGAAGTCAACGGCGTGGCCCTGCAGTCAGGAAAAGAGATGAAGATCGCGTTCGAAAACCTGGATTTTAAATCACTAGCTGTCGAAGGGATCACTCTGACCGATGTCAGCCTGCCTGAAGGCGATGGACAGTTATCTGTAGGAGAACGCCTGGAATACAGTTTACAAGGAGACGCGTTAGAAGTATATTACATCGACGGTGACATGAGCATGACTGAAGAAACACCGTTCTCATTGACCGGCTTGGCCCGAGGAATCTTTGTCAACGGCGATTCCTTGACGCTACATATACAATAAGAATTTTTACAATAATTATTTTCAACTTTTATCTATAATACACAGTAAGAAATCAATACAACCCTTTCTCTTCCAGTTCTTTCTTCTTGATCTCACGACGGTAACTGCCATACTTATCTTCAGGAGAGAACTTTGGCGGTTTTGGCTCCAAAGCTTTAGAGCCGCACTGAGGACACTTTTCATGCAAAGTATAAGAATTACAAGAACTGCATTTGAGTATGTGTTTCATCGGCCGTCTTTTCGGTTGAATGAGGCTGTAGATTGCTTGTCACTGAATTTTTCCAAGACTTTCTGGACATCTTTAAGAGTCTTTTCAGCCGGCTTATAATCAAAATCCTCTATCCGCAACATAAAACGGCCGGCGCCAAGGTAGGCTAAAGTGATCGTGTCAGAAACCTTCTCGATGCTCTGCAAGACTTTCTTGATCTTTTCCACACCACTAGAATCATAAGTTTGTAACTGCACTTCACCTTCGATGACGATCTTCTTTGGCTTGAACTTCTCGATAACTGCTTCGGTGATCTCATCGGCTAATGGTTTTTTCAGACCTAGTTTCTGCAAGTCCACCTTGCTATCGACGATGTCTTTGAAACAGAGAAAGATATGTGAATATTCTTTAAAGATAACGTCGCTGATCTCCTGATAGAGCTTCTCAGCAGGTTTCTTAAGCTTAGTAGCCAGGTTTTTGATCAGCTGTTCTGCTTTCAGTTCCTGCTTGATCTCATCCAGCTTCTCGCGTCTTTGATTAGAATTTACACGGCGCAAGGACAAGTCGATATGCCCTTTCTCTTTGTCTACTCTCAGTACTTTACAGACTATCTGACGGCCGTCGCTGACAAAATCCCGCAGGTTGCGGATCCTTCCGGGAGAGACTTCCGAGATGTGGACGATCCCCGATTTCCGTTCGTATTCCAGAAGATCGACGAAGACAGAGTTAGGATAGATCTTAGATACTTTACATAAGACGATCTCGTCTTCTTCCGGGTAGCCGTGTCGTATGTAAAACATTTTATTATCTATGGCAGGGGCTTCTTTATAAATCTTATTGGAATTGTGGGTCTTACAGATAAGACTAGACCAGAAAAAAAACTTTATTCCAGAACTTCTAAAACTCTGGCTGAAATCTTAGACTTGCCGCCGGACGGGTACGCCAGTTCTTTGCTACAGACTAGACAGGTGACAACATTACTGGCATTGCCAAAGATAACCTGCTCATTCTTGCACTTTGAACAGCGGACTTTGATAAATTTGCTTTTAGTTTCCATATTTAGATCAACTCAACTTTCTTGGAACGGATACCTACTGGCTGGCAGGATACTTTCTTGCAGACATCACAGGCATAACGGAAATCAGTCTTTTTAGTGTTTTTAGCACCGGTACGCTTGAACTTGGTCACCGCCGGTTTTGAATAACGTCCTAAACCGCCGACACCTCTGGCGCGGCCTCTCCTTCTAGCCCTATATTTTGAGCCTCTGCTGAGAGAACTAGCAGTCCTACGCTTGTTCTGAGAAACTTTATGTGGAGTATGTTTCTTACAGCTCTTACATAGCCGCTTCATCGCTTTAGGGACCTTCATAGCATGCTTGAGGAAGGCGGTTATTTATAAAAGTTTCCGTTATAGAAGTGGCAATTCTCCTGTTAGAACGTCTATATCAGCTTCTTCGGCCGGTCCGATGCCCACACAAGTCCTGGTTCCGGGAGCGACCACCGTATGGCCGGCATCCGTTATCAAAGAAGCTGGAAGACCTTCGTCCTTGGCTTTCTGGAAATATTTTACCAGCTCTTTCTCATCCTTCACTTTCAGAACGATCTTAGCCATCCCTTCAGAACGCCAGGCTTTCACCATCTGTTGGTCGGCTTTTAGCACCGCATCGACGCTGGCATGGGCAGCCTGGGCGCAGGCCTTGCCTTTCGGCAGCTTTAAGTCCTGCCGTACTAAGATAACCTGTTTATACTTCATGTGAGGACGTAATCAGAAAAGGTATAAAAAGGCTGTGGTTGAATGAACGTATTTAGTTGAGTGGGTGAGCGCCGCCAAATGAGGCACATTTTTGCCATAATAAAATTAAAATAAGCGCAAAAATCTACGTGCCGTGCTGCGCTTACAAGGAACGCAACTAAATATGTACGGTTGAATGAAGAAAGGATTAAAGTACTTAAGATAATAATAATGATAATAATATAAAAAACCTATTCCTTCTGCGCCAGCTTGGTGAAGTATTCCACAAAGTGAGGAGCTTCTACCCAAACAGCTGAATCGTAGCTTTTATGAACTTTCATATCGTCGGTCAAGAATAGCAAGATCTCTTTCTTGTCGACTGCACAGAATCGAGCATTGTCAGCGCTTTTACCGGTGACGACCTTGCCCAATTTGGAGAGCAAAGCGACGGATTCTTTTGAAGTTCCAGGTGGAACGGAAAAGGTCACATCGACGCCGGTCTTGGCAGCGCGTTTGAAATAGTTAGCAAGAAGTTCATATTTTCGTCCTGCTCCTTCTTTGGAAGTCTTGATCAAGATCTCTTTCTTGGCACCTTTTATCATGGAAACCAGATGCTCGTAGACCTTATCACGGCCTCTGAAAGCGCCTGATCTGTCAGTTGGATCGACCAATTTGATGCCTTCAGTATGAAGAGTGTTCAATTCGCCGAGAACTTCACTGTCTTTAAGGTTGGATAAGACTGTGTTTCGTTGGTCAGCTTCTTCAACGACCCTTTTCTTGACACGTTCGATAACCTCAGAAGGGGGAACTGCCAGATATTTGATCGGTTTGCCGACTTTAACTATGATAAAGCCTTTTTTCTCCAGGGATTCCAGTACATCATAAGCCCGGGAACGAGGAACGTTAGATATGTCAGATAATTCACCTGCGGTGGAGACGCCTCTGCTTAGAAGAGCGATCCAGAGCTTGCTCTCGTATGAGTTAAGACCGAAGTCTTTGAGCTTGTTTAAAAAGTCTTTTTGGACGATCATTATTATTTTCCCTCCCTGGTGTCTAAACATCTTCACCTAAACACGTAGGGTAGGAAGCTAGAATGATGGTTTCTTTATAAATCTTTCGTGGTAGTTAGTACTTGTTAGTGGTTATTAAATGGCTTCCCGAAAGTTTTTCGTAAACGGCTTTATAGACTAGCCCATATCCCATCACGGCCCAAGCCATGTCTGCAGACATCTCAACAAAACCTTCCGCATTTACGACTCCCCATACGCCTCCAGCTCCGAAACTAACATAATACCCAATCTTCCGCCGTAACTGACATTCTTTGGCAGCAGGAGCGAGATACTCCTCCAAAGCGGTCCCCTCAACACTAGCGGCCACCTTCCTGAAATCACGATAATCCTGCCAGGCGTAATATGCTCCTAACGTTACACCAAGAAGGCTGGCTCCGGCGATTCGCAACCAGACCGCCCCGGCCATAATCTCATCCAGAGTCATTAGAAAAACCGATCCTCCTTTGCTTTGAAAACGAACCTGATGCTGTAAGATAACGCTGCTGGCAGCGCTGGTTGACAGCTGCCATGATATCGTCTGTCCCTAGGTAGGCGCTGGCGCTCAGTTCATCATTTTCGATAAAATCCTTGATCTTGTTTCTGGCAGCGATCGCCAGGGCCTCGTGGACATCAGCGCCGGTAAAACCCTGCTGGTGCATGGTAGCAGCTATCGATCGGTAATCCAACTCTTGGTAGATCCCATGCGCTTCACCACCAAGTCTCTGTTTCTGCCTTCGTTCCTGAAGAGAAACCTGCTTACGAAAGATCTGTTCCAACCCTTTAAGATCAGGAGGAGGTATCTCCACCACATAACTGAAACGGCCGGCGCGCAGCAGAGCTTCATCGACCATCTCTATCTTATTTGTCGCCGCAACAAGGATTATCCCTTCTTTCTTTCCCGACGCGCCGTCCATGAAATCGTTCAAGGTGACGACAGCGCGGTCCATCACGCCATGGCTGTGATATCCCCTCTTTGTGAGGAGCTGTTCAGCCTCATCCAAGAACACTAACACTTTTCTTCCGGTTTTTTTATATGCCTCAAAACTTTTGTCAAGTATTATCCGTAGAGTCTTCTCAGTCTCGCCAACATATTTGTCTATGACATCCGTAAGTCTTAGATTGACAAAAAATGTTTCCAGTTCGGTAGCTAAAGCTTTGGCGATCATCGTCTTGCCAGTCCCCGGAGGTCCATACATGAACAGACTTTCAGGCGGATTGATCACATAATAATCGTAAAGCGTAGGATGAGCAAGGCCGTACCTGAATTCATGCAGCTTGTCGATGACCGCATCCAGGCCGCCCACATCAGCCAACCTAACCTGGTTTTCTTCCTCGGCCGGAATCGTTACCTGCAATGAAGTGGCCTCTTCTCTTTCTTTGTACTGCTTTAGCTGTTTCTCCAGCAGAGAATTTTTCCTTTGAAGAGCGTTGATCAGTTCAGCTTGCTTATTGATCACTTTCTTTTTAGCATCTTCTTCAGTTATATCTTCTAAGATCGTCTCTACCATCACTTCCCCTCCGGATACAAAAAGGATCCAATTTTTTCTGTTGGAGCGTAGAACAACATGTCCATATGCCGGGTGAAGATCGTTTTCTCACCATCAGGGATGCGTCTTAAGCTGTTGGTGATGCCGATCAGATGAAACTCGCCTCCCAAGTATGCGATCACTTGACCGCCGCTCATCCCGGGTTCGATATAACAGAAAGCTCGATCATGATTTTCATCCTGATAAGACGAAGAAAGGCAGGCTCCAAAATAAAGCTTCAAGCCGTTGGCAAAACCTAGAACATAGATGTTAGTCGGAGCGACATCTTCTTTTTTTCCTAAAGATAATCCTTCCAGATAAGGGATCTGCGTCATGGTGGAAAGGACCGCTGCGTCAAAGTCAGGAGATTCTCTCTCAAGGACCACCTCAATATCATCTGAGGGGTCATCATCCGCAAGATTGTCCACCAACTCGTACTTTATGCCGGTCCTTGGAAAGACAGCGATACGACGCTCCAATAGATCTTCCAGGGCTTTGTTCCCAGCAAGACCTTGTCTTAATTTTTCTATCTCTTTCAATAGTTCTTCTGGAAGGCTTTCACCGTTCTCTTTCCAGATGTAAATTGCATCTGGCTTATCCGTAACATGTTTAGCAGTAGCAAGGTAAGTTTTCCCTTCTTTTTTTTGGTATGCAAAAGCAGTGCCGCCATGGACAGTGTCGGGAAAACCGTTATAAGAAGCAGTCACCCGCAAGCAATATGTTCCAGCGATCTGCTCACGCATAGCTTCCTGTAAAGAACGAAGCTCATCCCCATCTTTGATGTCGATCTGTCTCGACTGCTGCTCTGACTTTTCAACAGACCGCTGCGGCGTATGGATGGTGCAGTTGCTGGCCGTCGCCAAGAACAGCGTTGTCACTAGCTTAGCTAAAGTTTTCTTCATAGTTCCACCTCATGTTAGGAACAACCGCCTTTGCGATCAGGGCAGGTTATTCTTATGAACGTTCATCTGTCATCTGTCATCCGTCATCTGTCATCTGTTGAGCGGCTCGTAAGTACAGACGGGAAGATAGATCTCCTGACCATCTATCATCCGCGGCGCCTCGATACCATGGCGATAAGGACATTCCTGGCTGGCAATAGCCGTGCATTCTCGATGTTTTCCAACTTCGATCTGATATAATCCATCTCTTACAAGACAACGCTGCCAAGAAAAAACTGGAAACAAGTCCTCTGCTATCTGCAGTGCTTCTTCCAAAGCTATTCGTTCATCAAAAACCATAGCCGAACCCCACTAGATGGATTATCTCATTTGGTGTGATCTTAGGGCTGTAAACCCCCGTAAGGGAAGAGACGTATCCCAGCAATGACGCCTGCAAGAACGGACTTCCTTCAGCGCTTACTGAAGAAAGCAACGAACCTGAACCTCCACCTTCCACACTGAACTTTGAATCTGCCAGGATCATGTCAATGTTGCAGCCAGCGCCAAGACGGAAGGATAGGCCGGCAGATGAGGATGAAGCATCTAGGATTTCACGTTCCAGGAAGGGGGAGAACAAGAGACGTTTAAAGTGGCGCCGGCTTTCTACTGAAATCTCTCCGACCAGAGAGACGTCCGTAAGATCAATATCATCGGTCTGAGTTCTATCCTGCCATTCACCATACAATACATCCAGACCAAAATAATGCGGATCTTCAGCAGCTTTCTCCTGAGTGATCCTGACACCATCCATCGGCTGCGATGTTTCTCCCCTTGCATACATCAACGCGGTGCTGCCAGAACAGCCTGCAGTTAGCGACAGAATCGCCGATGCTGCTGTTCTCGCCAAAAAACGGTTCATAATCGATACCTCTGTCGCATCGTGAAGACGAGGTACTTATCACCGCTCAGATGCATCATCCCTTTATCTTCTTCCAACAGCACTTCAGTAAGCTGCCGATAACTGAGAGGGACCATGACGTCTTCTTCCAAGTCCGAATTATGCACCCGCCAGGGTATCACTCCACCATTATCCTGAACCCGTTCCTGTAAAGTTTTCATGCTGCACCTCCTTTGAATCTTTGATATATCTCTCTGAGTTCTCTGACCCCGTACTGTTCGCGGCCGCAAGCCCAATAAGGGACAAGCATCGAAAAGAGGTCTTCTCCTTTCATCACATCCACCAGCCGATGTTCCAAGACCGGACATTCAAAATCACGACGCTGGTTGGTCGGTTCGTAAAGCCGGCAGTAAGGTTTCCCTTCCTGACTCAGGCCCTGATGCTGTTTCCGGACTAAGCATCTGGCCGTCTCTTCTCGGTTTTTATCTGAATCCATGCATATACCCCTCGTGGATCTGTTTCACCTTATCTTCCTCCGAAAGGTCTGGGTCGTGAAGCAGACCATGGATCCGCCGCAAGGCCCGGTTGTAGTATGTCTCAGCTGGAACCATTGTTATCCTCCACCCTATCCTTATCCCTATCCTTGTTCTTGTCCCTATCCTTGTCCCTGTCCCTATTCCTACCCTCTCTCCCACTCCGATCCCTATTCCCAGTCCATTCTCTCTGTATGACTGAAGCGAACTGTTGCCGTAGATAATCACGAAGAAGCGGGAACTGCAGATTGTATAGAGCAGATTGTTCTGTCTCCTCTTCCGACAACAGGCTTTCTTCATCATAATGATGGACAATCTCATGCAGGATCGTGATCAAGAAATCTTCCTCATCAACGATACGATCGGGGTTATACAAGATCCTTTGCTCTTCAACAAGGTATTCGCCAGCAATATCAAGAGAACGACGACAATAGGGCTTTGTAACACCAAGAGCATCCACTAGATGCTCAAGATCAAGATGCATGATCCTGTTTATCTGTGGTTCACTGATACTCATGCGGCATCCCCCAAACCTTGTTCCATTTTCTGTTCTATCTTTCTCTGCAGATTTTTCATGCCAAGATCCCTAAGATAACCGGCAGGCAGGGCCTCTTCATAGAAATGCCCCGGCTGCGGCATGATCATCTTGTGCCCGCAGGCAGTCCTAGGGACGGAAGAAGCATAGCTCTTTTCGGTCGGACTCACACCCTGCAGGGTGCCGAGACGGTAAGCCACCCGGAAAGTGTTCGGTCCAGAACTGTCAAGCTTGACCCAGTTTTCATGAGTATGGCCGGCTAAAGCCAGATCAGCGTCTGAATTACGGGCAGCGCCTACCAAACCAGAAAAACCGGAACCGTGCGGGTCGTGCTGCACGATAAGATTTACCGGTCCAAATAGAGCATCACTGTCGATGCTTTTTCCATAATCAGGGATCTGGATTATCCTAGCGCTGCTGTAGCCCCCGACAAAGACGCGCGACTCAGGTTTTTGGGGGTCATGGTAATAGTCAGATTTTCCGACCTCATAAACTTCTATCCCTCGACCTTTAAGACGCTGGACGAAGAAATCGGTCTCTCTCAACCCAAGGTCGCGAAGGACACCGTCAGCATGGTTGCCGGTAACAGATACATGCGCGCACTGAAGACGGCTTCTATCTAAAGACTGATCTAAAAACGAGCTGTAATAATCGGCAACCCAATCTAGGATTACCTGCATGCTCTCGACACTGCCGCCCATGGCATCGTTAGTCTTTTGGAGAATTAGCTTTAACACTTCTTCTTTATTCTCCGGTTTCCAGTTGCTCAACAATTCTATATTCTCAGCCAATACTTCCTGAGGGCTGCGTTTGAAATGATAACGGTGGTTCCAGGATCGAGAATTAGCCTCGGCAGTATCACCGCCGCTGATAAAACCACTATGATGGGCTGGACGGCCTCGAAAAGTTCCGGCAGGACTTTTGAATACCTCAATCAAGCCATCACGGACCAAAGGATTTTCTTCCGGCGATCCGATATGTTCATCAGAAGAAGCGACAATAACATGATAATCCTCTAGCTGCTGCAAAGCTGAGCCATCGACAAAGTTCTGATATTGGATCCATTCCGTTCCGATGATGCCGTCTTCATTCTTGCTGATGACCGTAATTCCTGAAACGCTGCCCCGGTTAAAGCGGTCTATCACTGAATGTCTTCTGGTGCCAAGCGGTTTCCCGGCCGACATCCGTGTTGCTTCTTCTCCCCTTACAAATCTACTTATTTTTTCCTGATCTTCAAATGGCAGAGCCGTCACCAAAGTTATCGTTTTTTCGCCGATCTTAGGATCATAGGAAGATTGATCTTTGAAATTGGTTTCAGCTGGACAATCATGCAGTTTCTGGAGCTGTTTATAGCCGACACCATGGTGGCCGCTTTCCAGGATCACATCAATATCTTCAAGACTTTTCGTCTTTCCATGGACCGATGCCAGCAGGCGGGCCGGGGTTGATCTCATGGCAGCCCAGGTTGAGTGGCGGCTGTGGGCATAATCTATCACTAATCCGTTGAAGTCAAGAACTTTTTGGTTCGTAACCAGTTGCACTCCAGCCCTATCACAGACCGCTTGATACCGGCCATATAACTCAGCTACAAATTGTGCTGTAAAGTACTGGTGAGCTGGACGAACTTTCTTTTCCCTGAATAAGTTCTTTTCAGAAAATTTTTCGGTGATATCATGGTCGATATTTTCCATCTTTTGCTGTCTGTCGTTCATCCTGCGCTTAAGGCTGCCGCGACGGTTAGGTGAACCTTTGCTCCTGGTGAGACTCTCCCATTCCTTTCTATAATCACCATACTCCTTCCTAAACTGATCTCTCTTCTCTTTCAACCCGCTGATCTCATCATCGATCTCAAGACGTTTCCGCAGCAAAAGTTCATTAAGCATCGCCGAGACAGTAAATTGCAGGTCGTCGGAATCGACAGAAAGGACGACTTTTTCCAGATGCGGCGCTTCTGTTTTAATCTCGGTCAGTCTTCTTTCAAGAATGGCTAACTGTCTTTCTAGCATTGATGAATACTGCTCACGGTTAGGAACCCGATCGGTTTCCTCCAAACACTCCTCTTTTGATTTGTTCCAATAAGTCAAGTCGTCATTAAGATACTCTGGGCGGTCAAGCCTAGTTAAAGTGCCGTCAACGATAAGACCAGTAGCTTCTTTATCCTGGGCGATAAATCGTAAAACGTTCTGGTATGCTTCTGGATTAAAATAGCAGGTGTCGTAACCAACTTTACTAAAGATATAGACTCTGCTTTGGACGGCTTGCTGTTCCAGCCGCCCCTCTAGGTCAAGTTGTTTTTCATCCACTTTTTCCCCCGGATAGCCAGCACCAGACCATCCTTACAAGATACTAAAAAAACAGATCAGGCATGCTGCCTTCATGACAGAATTCTAACAGTTTACGGCCTACATAATTGTTTTGTATTAATATTATGACGTGATTAAATGATACTAATCGATAAAAATACTCCTTAGATCTCCAGAACATATATTCGCAATACCTATTATAATAATTGATTAAATTATTATAACTATTACAGAATGTTTAAATAATCGGTTCTCATATCTTATGGAATGAAAAGAAAGGTCGCCCAGATCGGGCCATCAACCTTGATGATCTCTCTGCCTACAGAATGGGTTAAGGCGCATAAGCTTCAGAAAGGAGATGAGTTGGATGTTTTTCCAGGACGGAACGAAATTACGTTTTCTCAGGGAGAACGGAAAGCGAAGACGAAAGAGATTACCCTTGACATCACCCCTTTTAACAAATACCTTCTTTCAAGATACTTAGAAGTGTTGTACTTCAGCAATTACTCGAAGATCATCCTGACTCATAAGAAAAACACGATGTATGATCAAAAGCATCAGGAAGAGATCAGCGTCAGGGCACTATTGAAGAAATTGAGCAACCGTTATATCGGCATGGAGATCGTCTCCCAAACCAGGAACATGACCGAGATACGCTGCTTCCTGCTTGATAAAGAGAAAGATCTAAGGACCATCGAGAAGCGCATCTATTTTTTATTCAAAGGTATCATGGAAGAATTTCTGCAGAGCCTTGACCATAACCATAAAGAATTTTATCAGAACATCTACGAACATCATGATACGATCACCAAGTTCGTCACCTATTACCTTCGGGTGTTAGACCAATCCGAAAAAACGGAAGAGGAAAAAAAACAGCTCTATTCATTGTACCTTACCATAGACAAGATGATGGATAAGTTTCGGCATCTTAATCAGAGCATAGACCAATACGGCTGTACACCGACGACAAAGAACATGTTAAAAGATATCTTTGAGCTGGTGTATGAATTTTTCACAGCCTATCATAAAGGCAGGATAACAGCAGAACTCGTCGCAAAAAGATATGCTCTGATGAGAAAAAGCATAAGCTCAGATTATTCGCCGGAAGAGCTCCGAGTCGTCAATGAGATCAGGATCTTTCTCGATTCCATCAACGATTTTACCAGAGCAGTCATCCTTGAAGAACTAGTAAATAATGATTCTCAACGAATCCCACCTGTTTTTAAGTGATGATCTCATATATAGGAAGAGCGGTCAGCCTAGCCAGCTCATCTCCAACAGGGCCGTAATCATCTGGACGCGAAGTCATCAGCTGCCAGGTAAAAGCAGCCAATAAAGCGTCAGGTACGGTGTCATATACTTTCTCACGATATCTTCTTCTCTTTTTAGGATCTTCAAATGCCTCTCGACGCCGTATAACTAGATCTCCAGCAGTTATAGAACGAGCATCTCCAGATTCACTGAATAGATGCGAACCGGTGGCCATGACATAACTGACCTGGCCTAAGGAAAAAAGATCATTTGCTCGATGTATTTCTGCCACGTCATTAGATCCGCCATATCTCCGATTATCACGGATCAGTGCTTGAGGTTCTTCAGTAGCGATCCCAAAATCGATAAGGATGGCTTTCTTATTATCTACTATAACATTAGCTGGCCGCACATCACGGTGGTACAAGATTCCAGATTCACGCATCTCCATGAGACCATAAAAGATACCTTGAGTATAACGGAGAGTACGACGCGGGCTTAGACTACTATCTCTTAATACTTGTTCAAGGGTGCGGCCTTGGATATATTCCAATTCGATAACATCGACCTGACCGCGACCAAGACCCTTTTTCATCCTTGCCATGTGTTGGAATCTTCTTCCACGTTTTCTTTCCTGCGCCCTCATCTTTTTTAAGACTCCATATTCGTTCTCTAAGTTACGTCCTATCTTGTAAGCTGTCTTACCAGTATCATCAAGTACGACAAAAGCGTGTTTGCCAGAACCTAAGAAAGCATGTTCATCAGGCCTCTCCCAAATCTCCCCTAACCGAGGGTCTTCAAACATCGCTTTAAGAAGGTCTTCTTGTTCATTATAGGTGAGATGACCTGGAGTGATCCCAAGGTAATGTAAGCAAGAGATCTGGTAACCATGGAGACCTTCCGGCCAGGTTTCTGCTTCTTTCCTGCTGATACCGGCGCGCCATAGACACAACGCTTCAGCGATATCATATCGTGGAAAATAAGAGAGAAGACTTTCAGCATCAAAATCGGAAAAGACAGATTGAAGGGTCTGAAGAGTCAGATCATCGATAGATTCTTCCAGAGAACCACCTGATTGCGTATCACCAGGCTCGGAGATTTCAAGCCTTAAAGTATCGCGAATTCCTCGCGGCTTTTCCCCCATGGGCTAAAATATATGAAATATCTATAAAAACATTATGTAATAATATATTAAGATTGGGGCGGAAATTATTATCTCTCTCTTACTGGCAGAAGTTGTAGGATAGAACGGAGAGAACCTACTTTGTGAAATGATCTGCGAGTCGACTTAATGTCAACTGCACTTTTAGTTAGACCGGATACTTTTCTATCAACTTGAACAGCCACCATACCCATCCTTAATGCTGGAACAACATCTTTGTGAAAAGAATCTCCGATATACATAACTTGACTTCCTATCTTTTGCGTCTCATGTAAGATCCTCATAAACCCGCCTAAACTTGGTTTGGGATCTCGCGTGTCACCAGAACAGATGATAGGATCAAAATAAGTTTCCTGGAGCCCAAGAGTATGAAGAACTTTCTGGACGGTTTCATAGACTTCCGTCGTCAAGATTCCGGTATTATATCCCCTCTGATGTAATGATTCCACCACTTCCTGAAGCTGTTGATCAGGACGGAGAATAGCGGCGAAATCTATCTGGCTTAAAGCTTTAGCAAGAAAATTTTTACTTCTACCAAAACGCTGTGAGAAGACGCGGCCGTTGGAGGTGAATCTTTCAACATCCGCTTTATAATCCGCTTTTAGGCGACCCGTAAATTCATGTTCAAGACAATCAAGAAGCGTTCCATTAGATACTCTTTGTCGATATTGTCTTCCTGCTTCATGTAAGAGATATTCTTCAGGTAGATTTGACGATTCGCTTAATCGTTTATACAGCCATAACCTAAAGAAATCATGAGAATCGTAAACCGAACCGACCCTAGAACCATACCTGCTATCGCCATCATACATCGTACCATCAACATCAAAAAGTACGTGAGTGATATCACTTTCAACTAAAGGTCTTGCTTCTAGCATCTTCTAGTTGCTAAAAGAACCTTTTTATAAAAATATTACTCCTCATCCACTGTAAACAGCCTGGAATCTTTTACTTTGAACAGACCGATCCTGGCACCGGCATCCAGCCAGCCGTGAGCATAGTTCAAAGCTGCAAAAGCCAATACAGCATCTTCTTTTTTATCTAGAAAATACTGTGCGTCTTTATAGTAACGTTCAGCCATATCAAAGAAATCTTCAGCTGCTTCTTTCTGTTCAGGATTAATCGCTCCTCTAGCCATCTCCAGAGCTTCTTTAGTGATAGCGAAGTATTTGTCCAATTTTTCCTTGGTGATGGTTGAGTTCATCTGTTATGCAATCTTCTCGGTGTTTTATAAACCCTATGGAGCGATGATTTGAGCCACGTTATTAACATAAAGAACCGCTTGACGATAAAGACCTTTTGCCCCGTCGACAAGAGATTTAGGAACAAACCTCGACGTCCGTTTTTTATAACCAACATATTCTTGACCGAATCTTGCTTCCAACGCTCTTTCTTCCGTCAAAGCCGCTCCTACACCGGCGCAGATTGCGGCAATTCCAGTACTTATCGTCATCCAGTTTGGATTGAGCAGCGCCGCCCCGACATTGCCTGTAAAATAGGAGACGTACATCGGATGACGCAGCTGCCCATGGGCACCGTCTGTCACGAGGCCCTGTCGATTATCATTTCTTAAAGCACCGCCATTAAAGTTTTGTTTAAACCTCTGCTGAACTGCCGTTGCTGCAATAAGTCCGCCTGATACCAGAAAAGTTCCAGCGTAAAATAGTCCAGGATTATCATAATAAGTCTGTTCGACACCCGGAGCGGCAAGAACCATAGTTGCATACTCTAAAGCTGCTAGTCTCACCATACTCCCGTTAAGACGATCTGAAAGGACATCTAAGCGTGAAGCTGCTTCTAGATTGATAATCTGATCTTCAACAGCAGTATCTATCGAAGCCGGTCTGTGAAGAGAGGTTTTACCCTTGCTTCTTCCTTTCTTTGCCATAGAGAATAAATAAAGACTGCTTTTATAAACTTTTCTCCCTTTATTACTGGCTAGGGACTACTAAATCATTGTGATCTAAATCGGTATCCTAAACGTCTTAAAGATAAAAGAATGAAGAATAAACAATAAAAAATCAAGCTGCCTGATTCGGCCTCTTGACGGTAATCGGCAGGACGCCTTCAGCAAACTCTTTCAGAGCGATCTCGATCGGGTTGTAGTTGATCTTCCCCAGCTCTTCTGGAGACAACTTCAGCAGGAACGGAGCGCCCATCGACAGCTGTAAAGCTCGAGAGCCGATCATCCTGGCTTTCTCGTACTTGGTGAAATCCTTTATCTCTTGGTTGTCTTTTGCCATCTTATTTCACGAACTTGTTCAGTTCTCCCCGCAGGAATTCTCCTTTCTCAAGAGCTAGATCGACCATCTGGGTAATCTCCTCAGAAGTTAAAGGACCTTCACCGCCTTTCTGCATGGCCGAAATGATAGCGTTCTTGTCAGAAGCGACAGTCAGACGAGCTTGGTACGATTTCTCTTCCTGAGGACTTGGATCTACCAGCAGCTGCCCGTTGATCTTATAGACAGTGACAGAGATCGGTTCTTTAAGAAGAGGAAGTTTCTTGTCAGTCTTCTCCTTGTAGTTGATAGAACCAGTAACTGGATCAACGACTGGGAAACGGGTGCTCTTCAAAGCAGCCAATACAGCCAGACCAGAAGCGTCGAAGAGGTTCCCAGCATCATTGATGCTGATGATATCGATGCTCACGAACCAGGCTTTTTCACCAGGTGTTACGCACAACTGTTTCATGTCGATAGCTTTTGCCTCGCGGATACCTCTGTCGATGACACGAGCCAGTTCGATGGCCTTGATGCCAGGCGGACCTGATTCGTATTCAGAACTTGACATGGGAGTCAGCTCGGCGTTGATCATGATGCCGCCTTGGTCAGGCGTATCATTGTATGGTTTCTCCAAAGACAGCTTTACGCCGGCCATGATCACGGTCTCGCCGAGAGTCACTTTTGCGGAGCCTTCTGCCGTCCAGGAGATTTCAAGGTCCATCGAGATCGGCTGTCTGTATTCAGTCATCTGACGGCCATCCAGCCGCTTTCCTTGAGCGGCCAGTTCCATGATTGTTTCTTTATTGACTATCATTTTATTCCTTCTTGAAGCGTTCTTGTAACGCTTTCATCTGTAGTTCGTAGACCTTTTCGGTAGCTGATTTAGCTATCTCCAAGGCTTTCAGCAGATCGTCGCGGGAGATTTCTCCATCCATCTGAAGAAGCGTGAACTCCTTCGAGATATGGGTCATGGCGATCGGGATGTCCGAGACCGGACCGTCGTATGCCTCTTCGTTGTAAGTAAGGTCAGCAACGACCATGCCATCAACTTGTCCGACGGCCACAGAACTGATCATGTCAGTCATCGGGATACCAGCAGCAGCCAAGGCTACAGCAGCCGCAGAGATGGCGGCGCATCTGGTTCCTGCGTCGGTCTGAGGCAGCTGGATGAAGATATCAACAACTGCATTAGGAAAAGCGCTAAGGTCAACGACCGGCCGCAAGGCTTTCTCCATGACCATGGAGATTTCCTGAGACCGCCTGCTGGTTCCAGGCCTGATCCTTTCTCCTGAACCGGAGAACGGCATCATCGCGTAATGACAGCGAAGGATACCCTGAGTAGGATCCTGCAAGAACCGCGGGAACATCTCCCTCGGTCCATAGACCGCGGCGATCGCCCAGGTTTTGCCTATCTTAAATGAGGCTGAACCATCCGCGTTAGGGATAACTCCAGCTTTGACTTCAATCGGACGCAGCTCATCGACAGCCCGTCCATCCATTCTTTTTGTGTATGCCATTTAATGCTTACCTCCATTAAAGGGCGACCAAAAATGTACAATTTTTGTGTATGCCATTATTTACTCAAGAACTGCTGAATCTTGTCAGTCAGTCCCTCCTCATGTGATTTTGCTTCTATCAATCTTATAGCCTGTTCAGCCCGGCATTCATTTTCCGGGGAATCGCCTTTGATCCAGACGTAGCCGTTCTGGCCGACTGTTACTTCACAGCCGGTCTTCTCTTTGATGACACTGATCATGCTGGCTTTCTTGCCGATGACCCTTGGCACTTTCTGAGAACTGATCTGGATGATACGGCCGCCGTTGATCTTCCTCAGGCCTGGCTCTTTCATAGTAAGATCGATCAGGTTTTGAGAAGTTACTTTGGTGATCACGACTATCACGAAATCGCCGATAGCCAGGATCTTGCTCAAATCTTCAGTTACCCTGATGAAACGGGCAGACGCGTCTTTGACATTCAGCATAGCTGTGTAAGCTGTGCCGGTGCTGATACGCCAGCCAGACATCAAGATGTCCTGCACCTGGCCGATGATCTTGTCGCCTGTCTTAGGGACATAAGGGCCAGAGAGAGCAGTAACTTTAGCTACTCTTCCTGATAAGGAGAATAAGCCGAGTGCTCTCGCGTAGATCTTATCATCTTGGCGGTAGGTATTGTCACCTGGAAGGTAATCAAGGCCCTCCGCAAGAACTTGACCGGGAATAACGACATCCCGCTCTTGAACTGTAATATTACTCATTGTTTAACATCCGCTTTCAATATATACTGCGGATCCTCCATTTTCTTTTCTCGTATGGGCTAGATTTGGTCTCTTATTTAAAAATTTATGGGTAGGGATTATGACAAAGTCAGAAAAGATCTAGATCTGAAAAAATCATAAAAATGCGTGAAACCGTCTTACCCCGCCCCAAAGGACGGGGTTTGAAAAAAGATGGTTTATCTGACCACGCATTTTTAGGATGCAAAATAGCCAGAAAAGTCAGGCCATTCATCCACAGATTAAAACCAGTGGTTTTCTGGCTATTTTTACATAACTATTTCTCCTCAACACTGACTTCTCCATGAGTGGCAGAATTAAGCTTATCGATGTATTCCGGCACCATACCGGCTGGCATTTCCACCGTCACCGTCCAGCTGCCGTCAGTGTTCCAGTTCTCAGAAAGCACTTTCACGCCAGATTTGACGACATTATAGGCTTTCCCAGAATATTGAGAAGGAACTGTCACCAGCAAGATCTTCTGTTCGATCTTGAGAGGGATGATCGGCCGTAATTTAGAGATGATCCCGTCAAACTGCTCATCGATAGTCTTATGATCGTCCAGGTGGACCTTTCCCTGCTCCAAAGCAGCTTCTATCCTGGCTGCGGGATGCGGCAGTCCGGTCTTGGGATCGACCGCATGCTTATGGATGAGATTTACCAGCTTACGCCATCTCTGCTCCCGTTCCTGAGCCCGATGTTCCGAAGTGACTTGGATCTCTCCATGTTTCAGGATGAAATCAGCCACCGCATCTACATCGGTCTTTGAGAACGCTTTCTGCAGTTCATCGTCTGAAGCGACCTGGCCTTTCCTGGCGTCGGTAAAGATATGGTCGGCCAGGAGAACTTCCCGAAGGTCGTTAATCTCGCCCTTCCGATACTTTAAAGCATTGTCAGGATCGATGCTTATCTCGAACGTTTCACCGGCCCTTTTTATCCTGGCCACATTTAGTTTTTCAGTCATGGAAATCGCCTTATAAGAAAGATGATAAATAAAAAATAATCTATTTTGACAATCGTTTCAGCTCGTCGTTGCTCAGCTGTGTAAACTTCTTGTCGGACTGTTTGATGACCACTGCATCAACCCGGTCAAAGTTGAAATTAACGCCCAGAAATTTCTTCATCGCTTCTAATCCCAGACGGACGCCTTCATCTACAGTCATGTTAGCTCGGTAACCTTTCTGCAACATCGGTTCTACTTCTGCTTCTCCTTCACCGATAACAGCCGCTTTATACTGAAAATATAGACCATAAGGTTCCGTTAAGAATAGTTTTATCGTTCCATCTTCTTCTACTCCAGCAACCAGCATGGAAACTCCAAAAGGACGTAAACCAGCTGATTGAGTACAGATCTGTTTCATATCACAAATTTCTTTAACGATAGTAAGAACATCAATCTTAGAATCATAAGTAACAGCATGTTGTTGTGATTTCAGCTGAACTCTATCCACCAGTACACGGGCATCAGAGATGATTCCAGCAGCAGTGATAGCAATATGATCATCAACTCTAAACATCTTTTCTATAGCTTCTGGAACCAGAAGTTTAGAAGTGACCCTTTTATCAGTCACTAAAACTACACCATCTTTACAAGCTATTCCAATAGCAGTGGAACCTTGTTTTACGGTCTTTTTAGCGTATTCAACCTGTAGCAATCGACCATCAGGAGAAAACATAGTAATCGAGCGGTCATAGCCCATCTTATCAATCATCTGTTTGTTCATAGTCATAGTAAACACCTCTATAATCTTGCTTTTGAATCAACACCGTCAGCCGCTTTTTGAAGCGCTCCCGAAGTCACTATTGACTTGAGGAGTACGGGGTTATTTTTAATCTTTTTGATTAAGATGACAGCAGATTTTAGTTCATCCACCCAATCATGGTTAACTTTGATGATAAAATGATTGTTCTTATAGCGTTCTTTGATAAATGAAGGCGAAGCTTTGGCCAGCCCCAAATCTCCTAAGAAGGACTTAAGAGCCTCATCCACTGCTTTTTTAACCTCATCTGCGGTAAACGCCTTGTCTCCAGCTATCTGGAACAGGACGTAACGCTTCTTCGGCTTCAAAGACGGCAGGAGTTTCATGTAAAGATGGAAAGAGGAGGACATTAAAAATCTTTGGATTGGCTTTGATTATTTGAAATCGCTAAAACGCCCATTGGAATTTTTACTGACTAGAGACAATTCTCATCTTCAACAAGGCCCGTTATTTTCTAGAACTTCCATCCATGACCCCAAATATAGGACAAACTATTGTATGAAACAAAGTGACTCTTCATCCTAAGAAAAATATATTAACAATTAAAAAAGAATAAAATCTACTCCACAAACTCTTCATCATTGACGATGTCTAAATCTTCTTCTGAACTATCACCGTCAGAATCGCCATCATCAGAATCCCCGCCAGGAAGACCTTTCATCATCCCTGGATCGTTGGTCATGACTTCCTGCTGCTCCTGCTGTCCCACAACTTCGATCTTGCCGAACTTGCCGGCCGAAAGCTGTTTCTGCCCCTTGTATTCAGAACACCAGCCGTTCTGGAGATGGATCCGGTCGCCCACTTTGACGGAATCAACATCATCGTTCCAAAGAGTTAGCGTCACCTGACCGGTGGCATCTTTAAGAGTGGCGTTGCAGACGCGTCCGGACTTGCCGAACTTTTCAAAAGACCGCGGCTCTTCTTTCGAGACGATCTCGGCCACGATATCAACTTTCCCTGTATTTGCAGTTAGATCTTTGATTTCCATTGGTTCTGCACCTTCACATTAATTTATATAGATTTCTTTTCTTGAGAACTATTTCATCATCTTTTCAACATCTTTTGAATCCCAGCCCTGACTGACTAGCCTTGAGCGTATCTGGGAATCAGAATAACCCTGTTCCCGGCTATTGGCAACATATTCTTTTGCTGGGGCGAGTTTTCTTCTCTGCAGGATGAACAGGACCAGGACGATGATAACTGCCAGTAAGACCACTGAACCGGTCAAAGGGATGACCCATGACGGAAAACCAGCAGGTTCTGCGGCCGGCTGCTGCACGACCGGTTCTTTACAGCTTAACGTCAATGAATCACAAGTGCCGGGACAGGTCTCGACGGTCTGCCATTGCTGGCCGTCGGCACTGCATTTTTGCAGTTGGATGCCAGAACAACGTTGTTGATCAGCCTGGCACACTTTTGCCGGCAAGGTTACCTCAGAACCGCAGGATTGCTGTTCCAAAGGTTTAGCAGTAGCGATAACATCATCGACAGTACCATTATCTAACAAGGCAGCGCAGTTGTCGTTCCTTTGACAAGTTCTAGTCTGGCTGTTGATACGGCAAACTGACCAGTCGCCGCAGACCCAGCTCATGGTACAGGTTTCAGTGGCGTTCTCAGTAGCATTAGACCTTGGTCTGCTGCCCCCAGCATCTTCAACCCCAGCAGAGACTGAACGGCTGACGACCTCACCGAACTGGAAATTAAATTCTGTGACATCACCAGAACCATAAGTGTCGCTGCCTAACAAGGTCTCATTGCCGAAAGCGTCAACGGCGAAAAACTCGATCTCATCGCCGCTGCCGGAAATTTTGAACGTCTCTTCATAGCCGTATTTACCGTCATCTGCCACTGACGTCGTGAAATCAGAACCGTCCAGGACAGCTTTGAGAGTGAATGTGCCATTAGGCAGATCAGCGATCGAACCGTAGAACTGTTCAAAATCAGTCAATGACGGCACTTCAGCAGCAGCGACGAAAGCAGCGCAAAGCAGTACGAGCAGTATCAAAGTGGTTGTCGTTTTCATTCTATCGTTTTCATTCTATACTATAGCGAAGGGGCAGCCTGTTCGGGGTAGATATCCAGTAGAATCTTCCCGGCTGCAGCGGTGTATCAACATCGATCTGTTCGCAGCGGTAATTCTGGCCGCAGGTGTACAGTTCATAATTTTCGACGGAAGTGAAGGTGTTCAATGGCTTAGGCACGGTTCCTGGCAGAGAGAACGGATTCCAGCCGGCAGGAAGGGTCTGCTGCCGCGATGCGGCAAGATCAGGCAGGTTATTCTCAACCGAACCCGGCTGTTCAAGCAGGCAGGAGAATGTGACTGTCTCCTCATCATTATGAGCCAAGCGGACAAAGTAGGATTTAAAGACGGAAATCTGATCAAAGTCGCTCGGCGCGCCGTTGGTCCAGATCAGTCTTTCAGCAGAGACCGGATCGTAACTGTAGACATGACGGACATCGGTGTCAGCAAACAACGCATCAAGCGAGGTTTCATCAGGCATGCACGGTAAAGAGAACGGCTGGATGTCTTTAGTCGCCCGGAAACGGACTTCCAGTTCTCCAGAACCATCTTCAGCGACCCGCAGGTTCATCGCTGGCGACCCTTCCTGATCAAACTGATAGACGACACCATCGACAGCGAAGGTGAAGTAAGCATGAGTTTCAAGGCCCTGGACAGTCGAGATTATGTCAACGACGAATGACTGCGGCTCGTCAGGGATGTCTAGGACGTATCGGGCAGTGGTCCTGTTATCTTCTTCTTCGATATCTAAGATGTCACCGTCGACGATCGTGAAATCAGGCGTGGAAGAGCTGACAGCTTCCAAGACAGCCGAGAATTGTGAACCTGGCTGCACTCGGATCACCGAAAGATACGGAGTTCCATCTTCCCTCAATAAGCGGATTGCCGACCTGTCGGGAGCGCTGAAATGAAGGTTACGGAGCGATAGTTGATTGCCGACGATGGAAACTTCGAGATCAGCCTGCGCATCAGCATCATCAAGATACAACGAAGAACTGTCACCGTCAGCAGCCAAAAGATCCTGCGCGACAAGGATATCGTTGAGGTTTAATGTGACCAGATAATTCTCATCATCCTGATTTTCGACGATCAGATCAAACGTTTGGGATTCTTCAGCGTTGAGAGACGCCGTTATCTCTGTAGACAACGACTCAGCCGGAAGCGCTATCTGATACATTCCAGCTCCAGTAAGATTGATATTCTCGATCCCAGGGAGGTTTGCGGCCTTGCCGACCGAAGGTGAACTTATCAGAAGAGCGGCGACGAGGACTAAAGCTAGGATGACCACAATGCTCATTATCTTGATGTCGTGTTGTTTCATGCTTAGCCTCTTCGCACCGAGATGATGACATCATCCGCGATCTCTTCTACCGTAATCGTCACCCTCTGGCCTTCCAAGCGCACCGTCCGGCTGTCGCCTTCCGCAAACCAGCGGTTCAGGAGATCATCCAGTTTCAGACGGACCAATCCCGGAGCGACACCGATAATCTCTAAAGTATAGATGTTCTGATTGACCTGGAACTGTAATGGTTGCTGCTGTGATCTTGCTAATAATAATGGTTGACCATCAGCTGGCAGGATGTTGTATGAAGGAACGCTGAACAGCACTTCCACCGGTGCGTCTTCCAGGCCGGTCTCTTCCTGCTCGATCAAGACAGGGATGCCCTCGACGACGACAGTGCCATTAGATGAGATCGGCGTTATCGCCTGGAGGTTAGCGATCCTCTGCGCCCGGCCGCTAGGATAAGGCGTAAAGCCGAACGAGGACAGCCGCGAATCGGCAGCATCAGGAAGATAGTATGACCCGGAGATGTTAAATACAGGTTTCCGGTCATTGACAACTTCCGCGATGAATGAGAACCAGTCAGGGTGAGAAAAGTCCTGATCTTCTGAAAGCAAGATGATCTCCCGGACAAACACTTTCTTGTTGCTGCCAGCCTGCCGATTTGATTCCAATAGGTAACGGGTGTTGCCGATCCTGACTGTCTTGATAGGGTCGACGATAGTGTCTAACAATAAGCCTTTATCATCACAGACTTTGGCAGCTTGAGTATCAGCGTAAGCCACCTGGAAGCATAAGCGCAAGGTGGAAGCGCCGATATCGACAGCGTTGTCCACCGTAAGCTCACGCATGAACGAACGCCGGGCAGCAGAACTGAAGCGAAGGGTACGGATGTTCTCATCGACAGACACCTCGATGCGCCCCTCAGGAACCTGGAACGCGACATTGTTGCCATCAACCGCACTTTGATAAGAATCACCTTCCAGAGATTGCAAAGTCAATGAACGCGGATCATAGAACTGAACATTGCCTTGATTAGCCTGATGTCCAAGAAGATAATATGACTGGTCTAATTTTAATGCGATCTTCCTGCCTCTAGCGAAAGTGTTGATGAATTCGTCTGTGAACGGATGGGTCTGGTCCTGCAACGAAAGATCATATAACAAGTATAATGAAGCGCCCTTGACCGGCACGGCGCCGTTGATCTGAGCAGAGTCGTAATAAAACAAGACGCCGTTGATCACTTGCGGTTCTTCAAACTGCAGGGTGTGCAGATTTTGGGCAGCCCTGATCTTGAATGTCGGTTGGAACAGCCCGGTATCGTCAGGAGCAGTTTCAATAGTGCCAAGGATAGGCTGGTCTACGGTAATTGAACCGGTAGAGAAGAATGGTGCCGAAAGATCATCTTCCAGATTGATCGGCCTGATCTCGTTCTGAGCCAGAGCAAAGACGCTGAACGGCGGCGGCGGATCACCATAATTTCTTCTCAAAGTGATCTGGCCGCGGTCAAGCGTCGGAGCCGTAACTTCGCTTTCGCTGCCGCTTACGGTCAACGGAGAAACTCTGTCTCCATCGTAGGCAGTTATGAAAATGTCTTCCAACGACAACAAAGCTGCTTCGGGATGACCCACCAGATAAAGGATATCATGATATTTCAAAACGATACGACGACCAGCTACCATGCTGTCGATGAAATTGTCGTAATCAAGCGGGGTTTCCTGCCTTCGCAAAGGAACAAGATCAAAGATAGATACTTTCTTGACGTCATCCTCAACCTCAAAAAGGAAAGCATAGTTAAGAGCAGTTCCGCTCAAGGTTCTTTCAGTCAACTGATCAACCTGCAAAGTAAATTCAAAATCATTATTGCGGCAGACTTTGACCTGCTGTCCGTCTCGTGGGTTATCATCTTGACAGACAGTCAGCTGACCGACATCAGCTGGAGTAGTTATCCTCGTCGGTTCTGATAAAGAGAATCTTACTTCATGAAGTTCTGACAGGTCAGCTGGCTGCACATAAGTCGCTGGAGTTTCTCCGGGTTCCAGAGCCGAGATGACAAACTGCGCATCACGACCTTGAGAACGCTGGGTGACAGCGATCTGTTTTTGGCCCAAGACGTCAAAGAGGTACCAGTTGCTTCCTGCGTAAGGATGGATCTCCATCGCCTCCTGCGTCGGAAGATGAGTAAGCTTCATGCTGCCGGTGGAGAACAGCTCACCACTTTCATATTCTAATAAGTAGTATTCGTCGTTCAAGATCAGGACAAGGCCGTTGCCAGCCAGCATGTTGCCGACAAAAGAACCAAGTGGAAACAACTTCTCCTGATTAGCAAGAGTTTCGGTACGGATAAGACGAACTGTTTTAACATCTTCAGGAGTATCATAAAGTAAAGTTATTCCTGATCTGGTTGTCGGACGACCGTTGGTGCGTTGTAAAGAATCTAAAGAATCTAAGACTACGTAAGGAGCGTCACTGCGACATAACGTAGCCCGTTCCTGGACATTGGCCGTATCCCTATCACAGAGGCGGATGTTCTGCATGTCAGGGACGACGCCGTTGATATTGATGACAAACCTGTCAGTCTTTTTGATAGCCACTTCAAAACGTGAATTGTCAAGGGTGTAGGAGAGGGTGTTGCCACAAGCTGGATCATTAGCATCCGTAACACCGTTGTGGTCATCGTCTTCTCCATTGTTACATACCTTCTCCTCAACAACAAAACGCTGATTCTCGCAACGGATACTGACTGTAGGATCAAAAATAGGAGCAAGTCTGAACTCGTCACAGGAGATAAAACTTTCACCATTACAAAGGCGATTGCTGTTGAATAACTGAACCGTCTTATACTTTGTCTCAGAAGAACAGACAACCCCTTGTTGCTGTTCAGGCTGCCCTTCCTGATCTACCCTCTGCTGCCAACGATTACCAGAGCAGACATAGCGGCCATCTTCAGTAACCTGACCTTCTGTAGCCTGATCGCACTGTATGAAAGCGTTAGATACACCCCTGTAAGCACTAGCGCAGTAGAATCTTTGACTCCCATAGACAATCGAGCCTGGAGCATAACAGTATTTGCCAGCTTGACCATCCGGACGGCTGTTACCAAGGCAGAAATCTTCATTGCCGTTTACTGCTAAAGGGCAGCAACCTTCAACCTGCCGACTATTAACGTTATTCTCAAAGACCGACGTAGACATCGCCCTTGCAAGGAAACAAGAACCGCTCTCCGGTATAGGGCTACCAGCTCCGCTTCCCTGTGCCGCGCCAATTACAGTATCGCCTATCGCCTGACCACTAAACTGCTGTGGAAAAGCAACATACCATAAGGCTACGATAACCGCAACAACGATGAGAGAGATGAGAAGGATATGATGGGCTTTGGGCTGCTTCTTTGGCCTAGGTGCTCTACGGACTACTTTCTTCGTACTATTACCCCTTTTTGACATCTATCCGTGAAGATTTTTTACATTTATAAAACTATCGTGCTGACGAACCCTGTATTCAAGACTATTTCCCATTCTCCAACTGCTCGATGAGATGAGTGAGGTAAGGTTTATATTTCCCTTGCGCTGAAAGAGGAAGCTGAGAATAAAAGCCGTTCATCTGCCGGAATATCTCTTTCTTCTCTTCAAAATCTGCTTTCTCCGCTTTAGGTATGAGCATCTGGATCTGTTTTTCCGCCTGCCATTGTCCTTCCATATTCTTACGGACAGACGACAGCCGTGGATACAGCTTTCTCTTAGCACTTTCTGAAACTTTACGATACAGATGATACGCCTCTAGATAAAGATCTTTAGCGATCGTTGAGCCTTGCTGCATCTCCTGTTCTAACTGCACAAGCTTCTTCTCTAATTTTCGGGACGGACCGAAGTGATGGAATGCGAGCAGCACTATGATAGCTGCAACCACCAGTATCAATAAGACCAGAACCCATATTTTCAATTCTGGAAGGAAGAAATAGGCGGCGATAAGTATCAACGACAACACACCGAGAACTATCAGAGATAATCCTATCGAACCCTTTTTTTCCATGGAGGGAAGAAGATGTTTTAGTTATATAAAACTTACTTGATGAACAATTGAGATAACCGTTCTTTCAACGAACTGACAGGAACACGTTCCTGTTTTGTCGTCTCCCTGTCGCGGATAGTGATGCTGTGGTCATCAAGGCTGTCAAAGTCGACAGTTAAGCAGTATCTGACTCCCAATTCATCAGCCCGGGCGTATCTACGGCCGACGGTGCCGCTTTCATCATAATAACAAGGAAAGGACTGCTTCAGCAAGGCTTGGACTTCTTTTGCTTTCTTGACCACATCCGGCTTGTTCTTCACCAACGGAAAGACGGCGCAGAAAAACGGCGCAAGCTGCGGGGGCAGATGCATGATGGCATTGCCTCGCTCTTGGTCATTATCGTAATTCAAGTCAAGAAGAGCATAAACATTCCGGTCAACGCCGAAACTAAGTTCCAGGACATGAGGGATAAACTTGCTGTTCGATTCTTCATCATGGATGACCATGGTCTGCTTAGACACTTCCTGATGACCTTTCAAGTCATGGTCTGTCCGGTAATGAAGACCGCCCATCTCCGTAAACCCATGCTCAGACAATTCTATCTCGATGTCAAAATGGTACTTGTTATAGAACGCTTTCTCTTTGTCATCTAGTTGGTAGAGACGGAACTTGTCTTTAGAGATCTTTAACGTGTCCAGATAGAACTGCTGGATCTTCACCAGATGATAGACATAGAACTGCGGAAGACCTTCGTTGAGCAGCATCTGCGGTGTCCTTTCCACAGTCATGTTGCTTTCACGATCTGCTACCAAGACCACCTGCAAAGGATACTCTTTTACAGACGAAAAATCAGGATGTTCATCAACTTTCGCTGGATTGAAGAAGATCTGCAGTTCCGCTTGGGTAAATTCCCTTTGTCTTAAAGTAAGATTTCTCGGAGAGATCTCATTACGGAAAGCTTTGCCGACCAGGGCCAATCCTAACGGCAGCTTCTTCCTCTGCAGTTCGTATTGCAGACGGAAATTGACGTAAGGCGACTGCGCTGTTTCCGGCCTCAGATATCCCGGCGAACCGTTAGCTCCCAAAGAGACTGAAAACATCAGGTTTAACGTTTTTACATCGACAATCTTGGTGCCAGACACCGGACATTTGATATTGTTCTTGGTGATGATCTCTTTCATCTCCGGGATGGAAAGACCTTCCGCTCTTTTCCCAGTCGCTTTCTCGATCAGGTGATCAGCCCGTTCAAAGTGGCCGCTTTCGGAGATGGCTACCGGATCCATGAAGTTTTCCAGATGGCCGGACGCTTTGAAGACGTTTTCGTGCATGATCTGAGCCGTATCGATCTCAAAATAATTGTCATCTAAAGACAGGAAATATTTACGCCAGAGATTCTCAAAATTATGTTTCAGCTTTGTGCCCGTATGCCCATAGTCATAGAAGCCAGCCAGACCGCCGTAGATCTCGGAAGAGGGATAGATAAATCCCTTATTCTTGAAAAAGGTAGCAAGCTCTTTGGTAGTAGGCATGGTAGATAAGGAGTTGATAGGGGTTATTAAAGTTTTTGTGAATCACTTCCGCAGCCAGTCCACTTCTTCAGCTGTAAGGTCTAATTCTTCTGCGATGGCCTTGCCGCGATTGTTCCTGAAGATCGGCTGCAGGTACGCCACCTGTTCAAAGGCTACCTTTTTAGAAGTATGCGTGGCTAGGGCTAACTTTTCAGCAATCTCTTTCTTCTTGGCCAGCTTCATCTTAGCCTGCCACATCTGCAGGAAACGCATGGTCTGGCTGTAGGGAACAAATTCGGGATTCTTCTCGTCTTTGGCTGAAGATATTCCTGCCGTCAGAAGATTGCTGATGTAGACCAGGAACCGCCAGTGCTGCCGTTTCCGGATGCGTCCCTGAAAGACATCTGCTCTAGCCAGGTGTTCATAAGCTTTGGCTAAGGAAGAAGCTGTTTTGTATTCCTTTGAGAGGTTAGCATCTATCCAGAAGATGACCTGCTCCATGTCCACGTCAACGTCATCCAAAGCAGGAAGAGCATTTTCTACTGAGGAAGACTTAAAGATCAGCCGTAAGGCGTTGAGGATAGTATCGGTCCGCTTTCTCTGAGACAATTGAGTTACCGTCTCGAAATCGACTTTTTTCTGGGCCGTGCAGGTGTGCAGGTCCAGCAAGGCAGCCCGCATGTCACCGTCGGCCTGCCTGGCTAAAGAATTGATCGCTTTTTCTTCTGCAGGGATATTCTCCTGCTCACAAACCCACAATAAGCCGTGGGCGATGGAACGATATTGCAGCTTGTGAAATTCGATGTTCTTGCAGACCTTTTTTATCGGCTTGAACTTGCTTTCAGTAATATCGTTGGCTGTCAAGACAACAGGAAAAGAAGAATTTTCTAACGCTTTGACTAAGGCCGGGATGCAGCCCCGGTCTTTGATACCAGAAATGTTGTCCACCTCGTCTATCAAGATGATCTTGGGACGGAAGAATAATGACTGCTGGCCCAGAGCCGCGCCCATGAACGAGCTGATAGCTGCCTCATTACGCAGGTCGGAAGAGTTCAGTTCCAGAAGGTCATAATCTAGTTCTTTAGCTATGGCATAGACCGAAGAGGTTTTTCCGGTGCCGATCGGACCGTATAATAACGCAGCTCTTTCTTTAGAGTTCTTGTAATGCTGGATGAAATCTTTCAGTTGGGCCACTGCTGCATCCTGGCCGAAGATCTGGTTCTGGTTCTTAGGCGCGTACTTGATGGTAAATAAAGTCATGGGGTTTCTGGAAGCACCTGGTTTTTAATCTTTGCGGAGAAAAGTTTATCTACTTTGAATGATCCGATAGAACCATGAAAGACATCGTCTTCATAAAAGAGGAAGCTTACAAGAGCCTCCGGCCGGAAGAGGATAAAAAGTTCCGTAACGTTGTCCTGAAAGCGGCCAAGACGCCTTCCCTTGATTTCAGCATAGGCGAACCCTATCAAGAAGAAGAAGAAGAAGATCAAGAAGAAGAGTAACCTTTTATATCCTCAAACCCAGCAATCTATTTAAAGAGGAATCAGTATCTCTTTCTATCGGGTGAGATGCTCGATGCGAACTGGATTAACATATTCTGATGTGCTGCTTGTCCCGAAAAGGACGCCTTTATCATCGCGAAGCGAAGCGGATGTTTCCACAAGATGGAGCAAGAACATAACGCTCAGCGTCCCGTTGGTAAGTTCTAACATGGCCACGGTAACTGAACACAGGATGGCTATCGCCATGGCTCGGGAAGGCGGCCTGGGAGTCATCCATCAGTTCGGCAGCATCGAAGAGCAGGTAGAGGAAGTTAAGAAAGTCAAACGTTCCACCAGCTATATCATAGAACAGCCGATCTCTATCTCGCCTTATTATACCGTCCGGGAAGCGGTGGAGAAGATGGAATCGGCCGGAGTGACCAGCCTGTTGGTGGAAGAAGGCGGACGGTTAGTAGGCATCTTTACGTCCCGTGATTATCTGTTTGAAGAAAATCTTGACAAGAGTGTCAAAGAAGTGATGACGCCAAAAGAAAAGCTGATCACCGCACCTTCCGGCGTGCCCATGGAAGAAGCCAAACAGATCCTTCATCAGCACCGTATCGAAAAACTGCCATTGGTCGAAGGAGATATCGTCAGGGGCTTGATCACCACGCAGGATATCAAGAAACTGGAGCAGTGGCCTTCTGCTACCAGAGATGGAAAAGGAAGATTGAGGGTTGCCGCTGCCATCGGCGTCAAAGATGCCGTGGAAAGAGGCAGAGCGTTGGTGGAAGCAGGTGTCGATTGTCTGGTGTTAGACGTGGCCCATGCTCATTCTGATCTGGTTATCGAGAAGCTGAAGGAGCTGAAGAAAAACTTTTCAGTAGATGTGGTCGTCGGCAACATCGCCACGGCGGAAGCAGCCAGGGACCTCATCGAAGCTGGAGCCGACGGATTAAAGATCGGCATCGGACCATCTCCTGTCTGCACCACCAGGATCATCGCCGGTTCAGGTGTGCCGCAGCTTACCGCAGTGATGGACGTCGTCAGCGCCGCTAAAGAATATGGTGTTCCAGTGACGGCCGACGGCGGTGTGAAATATCCCGGCGATGCCGTGAAAGCCTTAGCGGCAGGCGCTTCCACGATCTACTCGGGAAACTTGTTTGCCGGCACCGATGAAGCTCCGGGGATGATCATATTGAAAGACGGCAAACGGTACAAGAAATATCATGGCAGCGCTTCTTATGAAAGCAACCATATCAGGAAGGAAAGCTCTTCTGGCAAAAGGGTGAAAGAACGGCTTGATGTTTTTGTGGAAGGTGTGTCAACATTAGTAGATTATAAAGGAACGGTCAGCGAAGTCATCAAGAGCCTGGTGAAAGGTGTGCAGTCTGGCATCTCTTATTGCGGTGGAAGAAACATCACAGAGATGCAGCAGAAGGCAGAATTCATCCAGATCACCTCAGCCGGCTGGGAAGAGAGCAAGAGCCGAGGCATGAAAGTGAGCGAGTAGTGATAATAAAAAAGTACGTATTTAGTTAAGTGGGTGAGCGCCGCCCACTGAGGCGATGGCGCACTAGAAGTCATTTTAGAATATGCGCCATAATGACGCCGTGCTGCGCTCACAAGGAACGCAACTAAATACGTACAAAAAAGAAAAAATTAATCTACTTTCCCATCTTGGATGTGGATCTCGGTGGTCTGCGGTTCAGGCATGGCCGGATTGGAGACAGTCGTCACAACCCACATCTCTTTATAGGTATTGTCAAAGTAATAAGTAGTTTCTGACTTGATCGCACCTATAGGTGAATCGATCTCTGACGTGGCTTCGGCCTGGCAGAAACTTTTTCCTTTGTAGGTGGTCATACCGATGATCTTAGAATCAACATTTCCTTCTGGAGAATCATAGGTATAGGTCTGGCCTGCGATGCAGAAATCAGCGACTTTAGGAACATCCTCCACAGCCACATCCTCCATGTCAACGGTGACTTCCACCGTATCTCCATCCCTATCAACAGCAACATCCGCGCTGCCGTTATCATTCGTATCAACTGTACAACCCGCGATCAGTAAAGATAACAAGGCCAACAATACTATCATCTGTTTCATAATTCATTACCTCCTTACGAAGATCAAAGTCATCAGTTTAAAAACATTCCTTTCAGCGGTACGTATTTAGTTGCGTTCTTTGTGAGCGCAGCACGGCACATAGATTTTTGCGCTTATGTAAAAATAGCCAGAAAACCACTGGCTTTAGTCTGTGGATGTCCACAGCAAAGCAACAACTTTGCTGGGACGCCAGAGAAGTCATCGCTTCTCTGTGCGAATGGCCTGACTTTTCTGGCTATTTTGCATCCTAAAAATGCGTGGTCAGAGAAACCGTCTTTTTTCAAACCCCGTCTTTTAGGGCGGGGTAAGACGGTTTCACGCATTTTTATGATTTTAATTCCATTATGGCAAAAATGTGCCTCATTTGGCGGCGCTCACCCACTTAACTAAATACGTACTCTCAGTGGATTTTTCAGTAGAAATTCACCACATGGTCGACCAGCTCTTCGCCATCGTAACGGAACTTGGCTGAGAAGAACTTATCCTGGTCCAGCCAGGGCATGAAGAACTTGTCGCCAGCATGTCGTTTCAGCGTATGGAACTGGTCGTCGGGGATCCATTCTAATTTTCCTTCTGGTGAATCGATAAGGTTGCCGTCATATTCTTCTGCGACAAAGATGTAAACATGCCCGTTGTTCTTGGTCTTGTCGTGGACATCCTGAAAAGTGATGCTGCCTTTAAGGACGGGATCTTTTATCCTCAGACCGCTTTCTTCTTCTACTTCCCTTTGCACGCATTCCTCGGGCGTCTCACCAGACTCAAATTTCCCCCCTAAGCCGTTCCAGAAGCCGTCATGGACACAGTTTTCTTTCCTGACATGAAGCATGAGCGTCTTGCCTTCTTTTCGGATGAAACAAAGAGTCATCAGTTTCATGCCTTTCTCCGAAGTTCCGATTTATATAAACATTTTGTCTCAATTAACTTTTTAAACCAGCTCAAAATAACCACCAAGATGGAACTCCCGCAACGTTATGATCCAAAAGAAGCCGAGAAGAAGTGGCAGGAATATTGGGCTGACAACGATCTCTTCATGTTCCATCATAACCCAGATAAAGAGACTTATGCTGTCGATACGCCGCCGCCGACCGTCTCCGGCAAGATGCACATGGGTCATGCTTTCTCCTATACCCAGCAGGATATCGTTGTCCGCTATCAAAGGATGAAAGGAAAAAATGTTTTTTTCCCGTTCGGAACTGATGACAATGGTCTGCCGACCGAAAGGCTCGTAGAAAACAAGAAGAAGATACTCTCCACCAAGATGAGCCGGGAAGAGTTTATCAGGATCTGCAACCAATTCATACAGGAAGAGAAACCAGGATTCATCCAATCCTGGAAAGATATCGGCATGTCAGCCGACTTTAAAAGGTCTTACTCCACCATCAATAAGCATTCACAGATAACCTCACAGGCTTCATTCATCGACTTGTTTTCAAAAGGGCGGGTCTACCAGCAGGAATCTCCGGTCAGCTGGTGCACCAAATGTCAGACGGCCATCGCCCAGGCAGAATTTGAAAGTGTCGATAAGAATTCTCATTTCAACGACATCGCTTTTACCTCCAACGGCAAGAAACTGATCATCTCTACGACCCGGCCTGAGATGCTGCCGGCCTGCGTCGCTTTGTTCTACAACCCGACTGATGAAAGATATCAACATCTTCACAACAAGCACGCCGTCGTGCCGATCTTCAACCACGAAGTGCCGATCTTAGCTGACGAATCTGTCGCGAAAGATAAAGGCACAGGATTGATGATGGTCTGCACCTTCGGCGATAAAGAAGACGTGGAAAAATGGCACCGTTTTAATCTGCCGTTAAGGGTTGTCTTTGAAAAGTACGGCAAGATGAACGAACTTGCTGGTGAGTTCAAAGGCTTTAGTATTGCAGAAGCCAGGCAGAAGATCCTGGAAAAGCTGAAAGAGACCGGACACCTGCTGGGCCAGAAAGATATCACTCATGCCGTTAACGTCCACGAACGCTGCAAGACCGATATCGAGTTCCTCAAGACCGCGCAGTGGTACATCAAAGTACTAGACAAGAAACAAGAATTGTTGGGATTAGGCGACAAGATCATCTGGTATCCAGAACACATGAAAGTCCGCTACAACCATTGGGTGGAAAACCTTAACTGGGATTGGTGTGTCTCACGGCAGAGACATTTCGGAGTGCCGATACCGGTATGGACCTGTTCAAAATGTGGAAAACATCTCGTTCCAGACGTTGAAGACCTTCCTGTCGATCCGTTGACGCAAAAGCCAAAGAAAGATTGCGGCTGCGGTTCTTCTGAGTTCATTGGTGAGAAAGATGTCCTGGATACGTGGGCTACTTCTTCAGTTACGCCACAGATCGCCGGCAACTGGGCTCACAAAGGTGAATATGAATATATCTATGATAATCAACCGTACGCGTTACGGCCGCAGGCTCACGATATCATCAGAACCTGGCTATTTTATACCATAGTGAAGAGTTATTTTCATTTTAACATGATACCTTGGAAAAACGTCATGATTTCCGGCCATGCTTTAGATCCAAAGGGCAAGAAGATGTCGAAATCTCTCGGCAATGTTGTCGAACCGACGGAGATGATCAGCAAATATTCTGCGGACGCCTTACGTTTTTGGGCTGCCGGATCAAAATTAGGAGACGATCTGCCGTTCCAGGACAAGGATCTGCTGACCGGACAGAAGTTCGTTACTAAATTATGGAACGCTTCTAAATTTTCGTTGACCCACCTGGAAGACTTTTCTCCTTCAGAAATAACGGAAACGTATGACCGATGGCTGCTGAGCAAGTTGTCAAGACTAGTGCAAGAAGCCACGGAAACTTTTGATAGATATGAATATTCCCGTACTAAATCGGCAGTGGAGAAATTCTTCTGGCAGACTTTCTGCGACCAGTACTTAGAGATCGTCAAAGACAGGCTCTATAATCCTGCCGAAAGAGGAGTTCAAGAAAAGAAGAGCGCCCAGGAAGCGTTGTATCGGTCTTTGTCAGGTGTTTTGAAATTAGTAGCCCCGATCATGCCCCACATCACGGAAGAGATCTACCATCTTTATTTTGCTTCGCGGGAAGGATATAAGAGCATCCATCTTTCCTCCTGGCCGATCTTTGATGAAAGCCTGATCAGTGAACGGGCTGAACTGGCCGGCGACATCGGTGTCGATATCATCAATGCTGTCAGGAAGTATAAATCTGAGAAACAGCTGTCGCTGAAAGAAGAACTGGGAACATTAGTGTTAGTAAGTGAAGAGAAAGGTTTCCAGGAGATGGTAAGCAGTATTGAAGCAGATCTGAAAGCGGTGCTGAAAGTAAAAGAGATCAGGTTCGACGGTGAGACTTCTTTGGAGACGGAACGGTTTAAGATAGCTGTTGGTATTGAATGATTCTTTGAAGATGAGACAAATTATCGAGCAAACAAAAACACTTGAAGAAGCTGTTAGATTTCTATTTAATGTGGAAATGGATGATCAACGGGCATTGATTTTAGAAGAGCAATCTATGTCTGGAGAAGTTGCTACCACCTATGATCAAATCGGTTCTCAAGCACGGTCTGCAACATATCAAAGAATAACTCAAGATTTTATCCAGAGAACTCAATACAGACATGGCACCATTCTTGAAGTTGGATGTGGTTCTGGGCTATTAACTTTTGCTCTTGCTGAACATACAAAAGATATAGTTAGAGGTATCGATATTTCGCCTGATATGCTTACCATTGCTTTTAAAAATCTATTATCAATAAGTCCAGATAACGTTAGACTAGCTCGGGTTGATGTAGCTGAACTCCCAGAATATATCAAAGATGTTGAGTATATCGTCTGTCGTAATGCTCTTCATAGATTTAAAAACCCACAACAGGCACTAAAGAATATGTACAAGAGCCTTGAAACCAAAGGAAAAATCTATATTCGCGACCTACGTCGAGACGCAGATTGGAAAACTATTGTAAAGAGAATTGGAGAGGAGCGCTGGAAACACCCTGCTTTAGTGCGAGATTATATAGGAGCCATGGCAGGGATGTTTACGATAGATGAACTGGCCTCTACGCTGAACGATCTAGGATTTGATTTCAGCATCTCTGCTGGTGAGTATCTAGGAACTAAAGAAACAGGCGAAGGTATGAAAGAATTTGCTTCTGAAGTCGAATATGTCTGTGTGATCAGAAAATAATCCACCATAATCTTTATAAAACAGCTTAGTTCTGAGTTAACTATGGTTAATAAAGCTGTACTACACCCCCAGGAGATCGAGACTTTTTACATAATTCCAACCCTGCGGAAGCATCTGGCCCTGGCATTGATACAACAAGGAAAGATGCAGAAAGATGTTGCCACCTTACTCGGCATCAACTCAGCAGCCATCAGCCAATACCGGAGCAACAAAAGAGGGAAAAATGTAGAATTTCCTGAGCTTATCATCAATAACATCAACGAGTCAGCCAAGAAAATCACCGACCAACACACCTACTTTAAGGAGATCCAGTATCTGCTGAAAGTCATCAGAGACACCAAATTCCTCTGCCAGATCCATCATCAGTTTTCAAGCGTTCCCAGCGACTGTCATCCTGAGAAAGTCGGCTGTTTCAAAGGAGGTTACATCTGATGCAAGTCCTTGAACCTAACCGAGAGATGTACGACGACGCAGACGACCATACTCCTAAGTTGACCGCTAAGCCAGGCATCAACGAAGAAGTGGTAAGATTGATCTCCACAACTAAAACAGAACCAGACTGGATGCTGCAGAAACGGCTGAAAGGACTGGAGTTTTTTAACAAGACGGGATTGCCTCAATGGGGACCAAGCCTCAAAAATCTTGATTTGAACAAGATCATCTATTTCATCGATCCAAACACAAAAGAGAGCACTTCCTGGGATGATGTGCCGGAAGAGATCAAGAAAACCTTTGATAAATTAGGCATTCCAGAGGCAGAAAAAAAATCATTATCCGGCGTAGGGGCGCAATATGATTCCGGTGTCGTCTACCACAATCTCCAGAAGTCGTTGAAAGAGAAGGGCGTTATCTTCGAGAACATGGACGTGGCTGTCCAAAAATACCCGGAACTGGTAAAACAATATTTCATGACGTCCTGCATCCCTATCAACGACCACAAATTTATCATGCTTCATGCCGCTGTCTGGAGTGGAGGCACGTTTATCTACGTTCCCAAGAATGTCAAAGTCGAACTGCCATTGCAAGCCTATTTCAGGATGAACGCTCAGAAAGGCGGCCAGTTTGAACATACCCTCATCATCATCGACGAAGGAGCAGAACTTCATTATATCGAAGGCTGTTCCTCACCAAGGTATCAAGAAAGCTCATTGCATGCCGGCTGCGTAGAGATCTTTGTCAAAGCTGGGGGCAAGATGCGTTATTCAAGCATCGAGAACTGGAGCAAGAACGTCTACAACCTTAACACCAAGAGGGCTATCGTCGAGAAAGACGGCATCATGGAATGGGTCTCCGGCAACATGGGCGGCAGCGTCACCATGCTCTACCCTTGCTCGATACTGAAAGGCGAAGGAGCAAAGGCCGATAATCTCAGCATCGCTTTTGCCGGTAAAGGCCAAGTACAGGACATCGGCGCCAAAGCCATACACCTTGCACCAAGGACCAGTTCTACTATCACGTCTAAAAGTATCTCTAAAGATGGCGGGATCTCCACTTATAGAGGATTGGTCAAGATCACCCAGCAGGCCAATGGATCTACAACCAGTGTCATCTGTGACGGCCTGATCGTCGATGGAAAATCACGGAACAATACTATTCCGGCATTAAATATCGATAACAATGATGTCGATGCGGCCCACGAAGCCAGGGTCGGCAAGATCAGTGAGGAAGCTATCTTCTACCTGCAAAGCCGGGGATTGACCGAAGAACAAGCCCGACAGACTATCGTCTCCGGCTTCATCGAACCGATCATCAGACAGCTGCCATTAGAGTATGCCATAGAATTGAACAAGCTTATCGAACTGGAGATGGAGGGATCGTTCTGATGAACAAAGACGATTTTCCTATCTTAAAGGATATCACTTATCTTGATAATAGCGCGACTACCCAGAAACCAAGACAGGTTATCGCTGCGATTGCCGATTTCTATGAGGCGTCAAACAGCAATGTCCATAGAGGCGTCAACCGGTTGGCGGAGAAAGCGACGATGTTGTATGAGAAAGCACGGGAAGCTGCGGCCAGGTTCATCAACGCTGAGACTGCTGAGATCATCTTCACCAAAGGGACAACCGAGAGCATTAACTTTCTGGCGGCAAGGTTGCCCATTGAGAAAGGCGATGAGATCGTCTTGTCCGAGATGGAACACCATAGTAATATTGTACCATGGCAGCAAGTGGCGAAAGAGAAAGGAGCAGTTGTTAAGTACATACCTGTAAAAGAAAATTTTATTTTGGATATGGATAAAGCAAGAGAGCTGATTACTGAAAAAACAAAAGTCGTTTCGATAGTCCATATGTCTAATGTTCTCGGCACGATCAATCCAGTCAAAGATATCTGCAGAATGGCTCATGCTGTCGGTGCTGTCTTTATCGTCGACGCGGCACAGTCAGTCCCTCATCTGAAAACAGACATAAAAGATCTCGACTGCGATTACTTAGTATTCTCCGGCCACAAGATGTGCGGACCGACCGGTATCGGCGTCTTGTATGGAAAAAAAGAATTGCTAGAAAAATTAGAACCATACCAATACGGTGGCGGCATGATCGACGAAGTTTCCTACGAGCGATCCACCTGGACCGAAGTCCCATCCAAGTTTGAGGCCGGTACGCCTAATATTGCCGGCGCAGCTGGATTATTGGCAGCCATAGAATATCTGGAAGAGATCGGTATGGACACAATCCAGGAATACGAACATGGCCTGATGACGTACGCTTTACAGAAACTCGAGACTATCAAAGGATTAAAGATCATCGGACCGCAAGACAACAGGGGAGCGGTCATCTCATTTACGCTGGAGGGGATCCATCCACACGACGTTTCAGAGATCCTGGACAGGGAGAATATCATGGTGCGCGGCGGTCATCACTGCGCCATGCCGTTGATGAAGAAACTAGGCGTCTCAGGGACGACCAGAGCCTCATTTTATTTTTATAACACCAAAGAAGATGTTGATGCTCTTGTCTCCGGTATCAGCAAGGTTCAGGAGGTGTTCGCATGACTGACGCGGCGCTGGAAGAGATATACAAAGAGAATATCATCGATCATTACAAAAATCCCCGGAACAAGCGAGAGATGACCTCAGCAGATGTTGTCAGCAAGGAACATAACCCCCTCTGCGGTGATGAAGTGACGATGTATTTCAAGGTAGATAACGGCACAATTACCGAAGTCTCCTTTACCGGAGAAGGCTGCGCGATCAGCCAGGCGGCAGTCAGCCTGCTGACCGACCTCATAAAAGGAAAAAAAATTGAAGAGATAAAAAAATTACCTGCAGAGACAGTGCTGGAACTGCTTGGCATCCAGATAAGCCACACCAGGATAAGATGCGCTCTCTTAGGGTTGAAGACGATACACAATGGCTTTAGAGATAGATGATCTGCACGTGACCGTGGAAGGGAAAGAAGTTGTTAAAGGAGTCAGTCTTACGTTCGAGTCCGGAAAGATCCACGTGGTGATGGGTCCTAACGGAGCCGGCAAGAGCTCCCTGCTGAAAGCAGTGATGGGTCATCCAAAGTATAAAGTCACTACAGGAAGAATAATTGTCGATGGGAAAGATATCACCCAGGCCAAGCCGGAAGAAAGGGCGAAGGCCGGAGTGTTCTTGTCTTTCCAGAATCCGGTCGAAGTTTCCGGCGTGAGATTAGGCCATTTCTTGCGGACTGCGTATAATGCCCAGCGTGAAGAAAAGATCTCCGTGATGGATTTCAAGAAGATCCTGGATGAAAAGATGGCTCTTCTGGGAATCTCTCCTGATTTTTCCAGACGATATATCAATGAAGGTTTCTCCGGCGGCGAGAAAAAGAAAGCAGAGATATTACAACTGCTGGTATTACAGCCGAAATATGCCTTTCTGGATGAGACTGATTCCGGCCTAGACGTCGACGCCATCAGAACCGTAGCCGAGAACATCATGACCCTGCGCGGAATGGGCATCATCATCGTCACCCACTACCAACGATTTTTGGAATATCTTAAACCGGATGCGGTCAGCGTGCTATGCAACGGAAAGATCATCACTAAAGGCGGATCGGAACTATCTAAGAGGATCGAGAAAGAAGGCTTTACCAAGATGGAGAGCAAGATAGAAAGCCTTACCAAGGTGATCGACCGTGCTTAATAAAGAAGACCTGATCGATGTCTTCAAGAAAGTAGAAGACCCGGAATTGCATATCGATGTCTGGACCCTGGGCTTGATCTATAAATATGACGTGATCGATAACATAGTGTCCATCACCATGACTTTTACATCGCCGTTCTGCCCTTACGGTCCGCAGCTGATGGAAGACCTGGAAGAGAAGCTGAAAGAAAAAGGCGCAGTAGATGTCAAGATAGAGATCACTTTCGATCCTCCCTGGCAGCCTTCTGAAGAGTTACGGGAGATGATGGGGCTGTGAACGTTCAGCAATCTTTTTAAACACGCTTTCTTTCATTCCGCCTAGAGGTATAGATGGCAGAAGACGGGTACGAACAGATCATCCAGCGGTATAAACAGCGGGTGGCCGAAGAATTTGGAGAGGCTGAGAGAGCTGAACCTAAAGTTACTTCTCGTGAATATTCTGATTTCAAGAAAGAACTCTATCCGGCAAGATACACTTTGTATGAGAAAGCGTGTAATGCTGCCGGCAGTATCCTCAAGCTCAACGTCGATCCCAAGACCAGCGCCAAGATGATCAAAGATATCGAGATGTGCCATCTTAACGTGACCCCCTCTGGCGTGATGTCCTTAGCCATCTTATTGCCGTTAGCCATCATCATCTTCGGCTCATTGATCTCGTTTGCTATCTTCAACCTGTTCTTCTTTGTCATCTTCTTCATGATTGCGGGGATGCTGCTGATTCCAGCCTTACAGAGAGTGCCTAACTTTATGGCCAATACCTGGAAGATGAAAGCTTCCAACCAGATGGTCCAAAGCATCTTTTACCTCGTCACCTACATGCGCCATACTTCTAACATAGAGAGAGCGATCGAATTCGCTGCTGACCATCTGGAACCGCCGTTATCCCTCGATTTCAGGAAGATCCTCTGGGACGTGGAAACACAGAAGTTTAGCACCATCCGTGATTCTGCTAATGCTTACTTAGAAAAATGGCAGGAAGACGACAAAGATTTCGTGGAATCGTTCCATCTGGTGGAAGCGTCATTGTTCGAACCGTCGGAAGAACGACGGCTGGCCCTCCTGGATAAAGCTTTGGACGTAGTGCTTAACGGCACCTACGAGAACATGCTTCATTATGCTCACAACCTGAAGTCACCGATGACCATGCTCCACATGTTAGGTATCATCCTGCCTATCCTCGGTCTGGTGATCCTACCGTTGGTAGTAAGCTTCCTGCCAGGAGCGAAAGGGCCGCTTGTTACTATCATCTATATCTCGGTCTTATACAACATCAGCCTGCCGGTTATCGTCTATTACTTAGGACGGACCATCCTGGCTAAAAGGCCGGCTGGATATGGAGCTGTCGATATCAGCGAGAAGTCTGGCGTGAAAAGATTCGCTAATGTCAATATCCCTTTAGGCAAGACTTTTGTCATCAGCGTCAACCCATTATACTTCAGCATCATGATCTTTGCCGTGGCTTTCCTGATCGGCATCAGCCCTTTGTTACTGCATGCGGTGAATCCGACTCTAGAAGTTCCGTTCAGTGAAAGTATCAAGCTCTTGGATTACGTCTGTCCGCCGGAGATGACCTGTCCGCCGACGGCTGCCATCGGACCGTTCGGGTTGGGCTCAGCTATTCTCTCCATCATCCTCATCGCCGGTTTAGGCTGTTCTATCGGCCTGTTCTACTCCCTCAGGTCAAAGAACGTCATCAAGATCAGGGAACGCACCAAAGCCTTGGAAGATGAGTTCTCCTCGGCCTTGTTTCAGCTAGGCAACAGGCTGGGCGACGGACTGCCGGCAGAGATCGCCTTCGCCCGGGTAGCCAGCACCATGCAGGGCACCACCTCTGGCGACTTCTTCAATGTTGCAGAGAGGAATATCACCAGATTAGGCATGGGACTGGAACAGTCTTTATTTGATCCACGGGTAGGCGCTGTCCAGTCTTTCCCGTCAAAGGTCATTGAATCATCGATGAAAGTGCTGATCGAGAGCATCAAGAAAGGACCGCGGATCGCAGCTCAGGCTTTATTGTCGATGTCACGCTACATCAAAGAGATCCACCGCGTGGAAGAAAGGCTGAAGGACCTGATGGGCGACGTTATCGGCTCCATGAAAGCCCAGATCAAATTCCTGACGCCGGCCATCGCCGGTATCGTCATCGGGATAACATCCATGATCTCCACCATCTTGACAAAGCTGAGCGGACAGCTGGGAGAACTGGCCGGTTCCACCAGCCAGGATGTCGGCGGCTTCGGCGACCTGGTGAACATTTTCGGCATCGGCATGCCGACGTATTACTTCCAGATCGTTGTCGGGATCTACATCATCCAGATCGCATATATCCTTACCATCTTAAGCAACGGCATCGAGAACGGATCAGATAAGCTGGGAGAGAGATACGAATTAGGCAAGAATCTGATCGGCAGCACTTTGTTGTATTGCTTCCTGGCAGCCGTGGTCATGATACTATTCAACCTCTTTGCCGGCGTGATCGTCAGTAATACCGGAATCGGGTAAGTACTTGAAGATGTATGTGAGCATTGCCCACCACGAGCGACAGTATCTTTCTGTGAGATCAATTGCGGGAGGGGTTGCGCACAGAGAAGCAACGGCTCTTTTTATGCTTCTCTGGCGCACAAGCGAAGTAGCTTCTTCGCTTTGTGCGCCATCCGGGAGGGTCCCGTAATCGTGCTGTGCTGCGCTCACAAAGAACGCAACTAAATACGTACCAGCCAGGGATACATTTTTATAGTTTGATGACAAATTATGCTTATGAACAGACAATTTCTGTTTGGGATCGTCTTTTTTATCGTTCTTATGCAAGTGGTCATAGCTGTCAGTCCCGCAGACACTATCGATGATAAACAATACTGCGATCCTGTCGCTGATGACTGCCCTTCGGGATATTCCTGCTCCGGCCCGGAAGGCTCATTCCTGATGACCAAGTGCTGTCCTGTCGGTTCTACTTATGATTATTATCTGGATGAATGTGAAGGGAAGGAAAGTATCAAGAAAGAGGAACCAGTAAATAATTTAGGATTGGCCCCGATCACCACCAAGCCCAATGAAAACAGGGTCTTTTATGATAAAGGTCAGTGTTCTATAGAGGTGTGTGACGGAAAAGATAACGATTGTGATGGCGTTCCTGATGACGGCGTCGATTGTTCAGTACAATGTTCTCAGTGTGGTGACGGCTTTTTTAACGTGTGTGACAAAGATGAGTGTACTTCTTTAGGATCATGTGATTACTCAAGATTCGCTCCGTTCGGCAGATGTGAGGCTTCTACTGTGGAAGAGATGTGTGTGGAAGAGATGTGCAATGGTATCAATGATGACTGTGATGAGAAGATCGATGAAAGCTGTTATGAAAACGTTATCGATGCCGATAAGGATGGATTGTCTGCTGACGTTGACCTCGATGACGACCATTGGGACTTCTACGGCATGCTGAGACCAGGCGATATTATATTGGTTGGGCATAGTGGAATAAATGAACTCTACGACAAGGATATACCATTTCTCAAAAGATTTCTAGCCTATGAGTTCATGGTTGAATTTTCTCACTCGGCCCTTTATCTTGGTGATGGAAAAATAATTGATTCACATCCTAAAAACATCGTATTCAATGTAGGAAATAAAGGGATTGGCGGCGTGGGCACTAGATCAATACATGATTTCATTGATAATCCTGAGACTATTGATAAAGAAGATGGACTAAGTGAAAAATATCAAGGATATTCGGTAATTGCAGTCATGAGGGTAAAAGGAAAAGAAGATGTTGCAACCAAAGTAGCAGAAGAGGCATTGAAGTATGAAGGATATTGTTTTGATTATGGATTCGATGACAGCATTGATCTTATCTCCTATTGCGAAGGTAAATCTTTTTACTGTTCAGAATTTGTTGCCACAGCATGGGAGAAAGGAGGAGTAGATTTTTGGAGAGAAATTCCTTTCATTGGGAAAAGATTCATTTTGCCGAGAGATTTATATAACAGCGATTATACCGAATTAATATATGAGGAAGAATTAAAATGAAAACAAGAAATATACTGATAACAGTCGCCATCCTAGTTGTAGTCGCCGTCCTAAGTGCAGCTTGGATAATCAAAAGCGGGCCATTTGCTTATTCCTGCGGTAATACTTTCGAAGCTGAGGTTGAAAATTCTTTGCAAACCAGGGATGTTTCCTTCTGTTTTGATCCGCAGATAGAAAGCTCAGTCCATTTCGTAGAGAGTGATATATCAAACCATTGCTCTTATAATAATCACTTGATCATCAATGGAGCTTACCAATTTTCCTGCGTAACCATGATGGCCCAATTACTGGACGACCCTAGTCTCTGTGAACAGCTCAACGATTTGGAAGAGATAGCCCAGTGTAAAGAGTCTCTGGGGTAATCATTATCCCCATAAGGTTGCTTTGTAAATGGCTGCTACTATGAAGACCACCACTTCTATAATATTGACCCTGAATAGAATAAAATAAACTGCCTTTTAGGTTATGAACGAGATTTTAAATAACCAGCAGTAAGACCATAATCCTTATAAAGGAACTCTTGATTTTAAAGCAGATAGTGGGGCTATAGCTCAATCCGGGAGAGCACTAGACTGAAGATCTAGCTGTTCAGGGTTCAAATGGTTGACGACGGATCAACGGCGTCAGCTTGACTGTCCCTGTAGCCCCACCTTTTTCCAAATATTTATAAACCATAATTGTTTCTCTACAACCATGAAAAAAGAGGAAAGATCGTTCGCCATCATCATCGGCTCAGTCGCTCTGCTCTGGATTTTCGCCATCGTCTTCAGCACAGTAAGCACTTCTGTTACCGGGCATGCCACCAGCCAGCCTCTTTCATTCGTCAAAGCTGGACAGGTTATTGAACTAGGTGCTAGAGACATTCCAGGCTTATCGGTAGTGAAGCTGACTTTCCGCCAGCAAGCTACTAACACCAGGGTAGCCATAGACGTAAACAACAATATCCCTTTTGACGGTACCGCTTATTCCAAATTTACCATCTCCGGTCTCGATCCAGTCTATATCAGAGAAGTTGAACTTTCCCTTTCTCTTGACAAGAAAAGGTTGCGGGAAATAAGCTTACAACCATCTGATGTAAGAGTATACAAAAACGGAAAAAGTTTAACTCCAACTTTTACCAAAGAAGATGAAACTTATTTACATTACTTTGTTCACGCTGATACGATGGGCGATTTCGTCATCGGCAGGCAGGCTGAGAAGAGAGCCGTCGCCGGTCAAGCTGTTCTTCCTCCAGCAGTAAAAGAGACGCCTGCACCAGCAGTTGTTCCTCAAGAAGAACCGGCACAGCCAGTTTCTGAAAAGAAGATGACTTTCTGGCAGAGAGTTAAAAGCTGGTTCAACTAAGAACTTTTTCTGAGAAAAAAAAAAGAAAAATAAGAATTAGTATCCACGGCAATCGTTGCAATAATAACGGTTGGCATTCTCCACCACAATCCGTTTACTACAGCCCTTGCAACAGCGCTGGATCTTAAACTTCTTAACCTCCTGAAAGACGTGTTGCTTCAGTTTTATCACCTGCTTTTTTTTGGAAAAACAGCTCCAATTTATAAAGAAGTGAAAACAATATATAAAGATATCGCTATAACAGAACTAAACTAAACCGTTAAATGCAATCTTGATGAACAGTTTTCTAGAGGGATAATAAACTATTTCAAAAAGAAAAAGATGAAATAGACACCGAATGCGGCCATGGCCAGCCAGACATAACGGTTCCATTGGAAGATCTTGTAGCCGTCAAGATTACCGAAGGGGATCATGTTGAACAAGCCCAGCCAGAGATTTATCTGGAAACCGATGGCAAATACCTGCGTCAGGAATGAGCTTGAGGTGGGAACAGATAACAACAACCCTAGAAAGACCATCCCCAACACATAATTCATCATCGGACCGGCGGCGCTGATGACCCCGTTCTCTTTCCTGGTGATCATCCCGGAGATCATCACAGCGCCGGGAGCAGCGAAGATGAAGCCGATAAAGACAGCCAAGCCTAAAGCGAGGAACAGCATCTGGTCAAAAGCGCGGAATTCGGCAACGCAGCCATATTTCTGAGCGACAAACTTATGAGATAATTCATGCAGCAGAAACCCGATGCCGGCAGTAAATAATGAAATGAGGAACATCAGCCAAAATGAAGGCATGGTGATCCTAGAGAAAAGGGTGCCATTCAGCAGCGTGGTATTAGAGAAGACAAACGTAAAAGCAAGAGATAATACCAGAAGAGCCTTGGCGATATCCACCAGCTCAGTCCTGGAAGTCTTAATCTTCCCTAACTGTATCGTCTTGTACATCATCCAACTCCATCTTGTCTTTCAGAAATTCTTTTAACCGCTGCGCCTCTTCTTCTAAAGTCACCAGCATAGTGATATCGGAGAAGTTTTCTTCCGCGCATTCTTCACAATAATAATCTGGCGTGTCTTTTATCTTGTACTTCGCTTCTGCATCGCAGATTATACACTTCTTGCTCATGGAACGTCAGAGAGAAGGGGGCTTTAAAAAGATTTCTTTAACAGAGAGGCCTTTATCTCATTTATTTCGTGCTCGGTGACAGCGCAGCCATTGTAACGGGTAGCCCAAAGCACGGCATCCAGCAGGGTTTCGCGGCCGTCTTTTTGAGGAAGGATGTAAGAATCTAGCAGACCCATCTTATAGGCGACGGCCACAAGTTCGATAGAACGCAGGATAGTAAGCCCTTTGAAATAAGAGGCAAACTGATCTATCTTAGCCGTATCCTCAGAAACATTATGGCGGAAGCGGGTCTTCAGATATCGTTTCATGGACGCTCTTTTCTCGATGAACAGACGCAAGGTCCGTTCGTCGATGACTACGGCATCAGCACCTACGGAGACCGCAGATGACACCGATTCCATCTCTCCTGACTGCAATATCTCCAGACTCCGGTTATTGACGCTGAAAGAACTGTTGGCCAGATTACTAAGCTCTCGAGATTTCTTCTGAGGGACTTTTTCAAAGACTTCCAGGACGCCTTCACGGATAAGCTTGGCTACCTGTAACGCTTCAAACTCAAAGCGTTTGCCGCTCAAAGGCCGATCGACCAGCTCATAACGGACTGCCGGCGTGATATAAAAGCGGCCGTTGAACTTCTTCTTCAGCTCCGGCAGGATCCAGATCAATCTGGACATGACTAACGAGATGATCGGTCCAGCGTCAAAAAATATCACTTTTTCGTTCATTGTATCTTAAATATCGTCAATGCTTTCTTCAATCTCTTATGAGCAGGGATACTTTCCGTGTGCGCGCCAAGAGCCGTCGTCTGAGACGCATATTGCTGCAGATCCCAGTTTGAGAGCCCCATCAAACCGGCTGCCTGGCCGATGGAAAGACCTTTCTCCAGCAGAGCCGTCCCTTTCTTTATCCTGGCAGCCTGCATCACATCCTGCAGATGTTCTTTTACTTTTATGCTGCTGCGATGGATGATATCATAGATCGATTTTATGCTGCGATTGTAAGGCCCGAAATTGTTACGTTCCAGATTTTGCCGAGCTTTTTTCAGCTGTATGACCAGTTCATCATAATCAGCCTGTTCCAATCGGGCGATGATCTTATAGAGAGAATAGATGATGACCGTAACAGAGATCATGTCCAGATCTTTATGAAGAGCCACATCCTCTATAGCATGGTTGCTCAGCTCTTCTAACCGCTGAACATCACCAGGTTCCCGCTTCTCCAGGATCTGTAAAGTTTGGTCAAGATCGTAAAGGATCTCTTTCCTGATCTCTCCTTTCATATCTTAAGGCAGGAAACCTGATTTTATTAATGTTTTCTTTTATGGTACGTATTTAGTTGAGTGGGTGAGCGCCGCCCACGAGAAATCTTAAGATTTCTGGGGGTCCTGAAAAATCGATGATTTTTGGGACCCATTGAGGCAATGGCGCACTAGAAGTCATTTTAGAATATGCGCCATAATGACGCCGTGCTGCGCTCACAAGGAACGCAACTAAATACGTACATTTTATGAGGCTCTGTAGAAAATCTCTCCGAAAGGCCACAGCCAACTCGCTCTTCAGTTGATGCGATAAGAATGCGACATCCCCCTAGGGACACAAAGCGAAGAAGCTACCTCGCTCGTGTGCCAGAGCTATCACAACAACTGCGCCAGCTTCTTGATATCCCGATTAGCCACATGGGTGTAGATCTGAGTGGTCTTGAGATCCTGATGACCGAGAAGCTGCTGGATATATCGGATGTCAGCGCCGGATTCCAGAAGATGGGTGGCGAAACTGTGCCTTAGGGTGTGGGGCGTCACCTTTTTCTTTATGCCTGCTCTCTTGGAAGCGTTCTTGACCATAAGCTGGATCGACCTTTTCGTATACTTCTCTTCTTTTCTTGACCTGAACACCAGCCCGTCATCAAGTATCCCGCAGATGTTAAGCATCTCTATCAGCTTCTGATGGAGGAAGACGATACGATCCTTGTCGCCTTTGGCTCTCTTCACATGGATGATCTCCCGCTCAAGATCGATATCCCTCCATCTGATGCTCCTTGCTTCATCCAGACGCAGTCCGGCATAGTAGATGAACATGACGATAAGCTTATGCCTGATATTGTCCAGCGATCCGATCATCCTCTGCACCTCTTCCTTGCTCAAGACTATCGGCAGTTTCATCGTCTTCTTAGCTAGAGGCAGCTTTTCTTCAAATTTCAGATCAAGCACAGTCTCATGATAGAACTTCAGCGCGAAATAGGCAGACCGCATCGACGACCGGCTTTTATCCGCATACGACAGCAGGAAATCGCGAGAATCCTTCCTAGACGCAAGAAAATTCTTGATGACGCTTACGTATGCTTTAGCAGTCTGCTTTGAATAGCCTCGCAGCTTGGTCTCCTCTTCTAATCGTTTGAGTCGACCGTCTATCCCATCTATTCTTTCCATAACATCTACCAACTGCAATGATTACTTTAGAATATATAAAATTTCGCTTTTCCACCTGTATTAAGCAAACTATCCACCCACACTTCGCTTAATACGTGTTAAATTCAATTGAAGTGAACTCTGAAACCCCCGACCACCCACCCCTAAATAGCAGATTGTCGCCTCAAAAATAAAGGAAAAAACTTCGTTTATCCGACCGAGAAAAAACTTACAACATTGCTACGCAACATTGTCTAAC